>ERZ1036491.956-NODE-956-length-1021-cov-2.050725_pt1 | contig 1021 bp, 2 predicted proteins | sample MGYA00514237_ERZ1036491 | MGnify/ENA primary metagenome ERZ1036491 (study PRJEB33795, sample SAMN09464904) | human gut metagenome | isolation source: Bloodstream | host: Homo sapiens | place: USA: Stanford, California | collected 2016-02 ... | reverse complement strand
ATATTTATTGACAAACTTAAATTTCTATGATAATATAAATGGGATTAACGCATAATAAAGGTGTTCAGCAACCTTATATTAGCGAATACATATGGAGGTGTTAATATGTACGCAGTAATTAAAACTGGTGGAAAACAGTATAAAGTTACAGAAGGTGATGTATTAAAAGTAGAAAAATTAAATGCTGAAGTTAATACAACTGTTGAATTAACAGATGTTCTTTTAGTAGCTGGTGGAGACAACGCAGTTAAAGTTGGAAAACCATTAGTAGAAGGGGCAAGAGTAGTTGTGGAAGTTTTATCACAAGGTAAAGGTCCAAAAGTAATTAACTTCAAATACAAGCCTAAAAAAGCTAGTCACAGAAAAAGAGGACATAGACAACTTTTTACTGAAATAAAAGTAACTTCAATAATAGCATAGTTATGATTAAGGTAGAAATTTTTAGAAAAAATGGTAGTATAGTAGGATATAAAGCAAATGGACATTCTGGATATTCAGAACAAGGTAGTGATATCATCTGTTCTGCTATCTCAACATCATTACAAATGACTTTGGCGGGAATTCAAGAAGTGTTAAAGTTAGAACCTAAATTTAAAATGAATAACGGTTTTCTTGATGTTGATTTAAGATTAGCCAAAATAAATTTACAGAAATAAATATACTCACAGAAACTATGGTTTTATTTTTAGAGGAATTGACTAAGCAATATCCTAAATACATTAGACTTGTAGAAAAGGAGGAAAAGTAAATGCAATTTTTATTTAATATACAATTATTTGCACATAAAAAAGGGCAAGGTTCTGTTAAAAACGGAAGAGACTCTAATCCTAAATATCTTGGAGTTAAAAAATATGATGGAGAAGTTGTAAAAGCTGGTAACATCATAGTTAGACAAAGAGGAACTAAATTTCATGCAGGAAATAATATGGGAATTGGTAAAGATCACACTCTTTTTGCTTTAATTGATGGGTATGTAAAATTTGAAAGATTAGGAAAAGATAGAAAACAAATCTCTATATAT
>ERZ1036491.902-NODE-902-length-1073-cov-3.423379_pt1 | contig 1073 bp, 1 predicted proteins | sample MGYA00514237_ERZ1036491 | MGnify/ENA primary metagenome ERZ1036491 (study PRJEB33795, sample SAMN09464904) | human gut metagenome | isolation source: Bloodstream | host: Homo sapiens | place: USA: Stanford, California | collected 2016-02 ... | reverse complement strand
AAGTTATCATAAATATAAAAAGTAAAGGTGATAATATGAGAGAAAATTATATAAATTGGGATAGTTATTTTATGGGTGTAGCAATTTTATCCTCTATGAGAAGTAAAGACCCTAATACACAGGTTGGGGCTTGTATAGTAAATGAAGATAAAAGAATAGTTGGTGTAGGATATAATGGTTTACCAAAAGGCTGTGATGATAAAAAATTTCCTTGGGAAAGAGATGGAGAATTTTTAAACACAAAATATCCTTATGTTTGCCATGCAGAATTAAATGCAATATTAAATAGTATAAAATCTTTAAAAAATTGTACTATTTATGTAGCACTTTTTCCTTGTCATGAATGTACTAAGGCTATTATTCAAAGTGGAATAAAGGAAATTGTATATTTGTCTGATAAATATACAGATACCGATTCTAATAGAGCCTCAAAAAAGATGTTAGATTCAGCAGGTGTAAAATATAGAAGATTTGAGCCAGATATAGAAAAATTAGAGATAAATTTTAAAAGTATTGAATAGAGGGATAATATGATTAAAACTTTAAAAGAAACAGTTGTTTTCAACAATATAGATGAGGATATAATAAAAGATATTTTAGAAAAAACAAAATATGAAATAAAAAAATATTCTCCTAATGAATCAATAGCTTTTAGAGGAGATGAAGTAAAGGGACTTTATATAATATTAAAAGGTACTTTAATCACTGAAATGCTTACAGAAGAAGGGAATGTTATAAAAATTGAAGAATTAGTTCCAAGTGATGTGATAGCCTCTGCTTTTATATTTGGTAAAAATAATAGTTTTCCTGTTGATTTGACAGCAAAAGATGAGGCAGAAATATTTTTTGTAAAAAGAAAAGAATTTTTAAAATTATTATTTTCAGAACATAGTTTCTTAGCATTTTCAAAAACATCATTCCAATGTTCTGAGTCAGGTCTTGCTCCCAATGTCCCTAGGAAATAGACATTCTTATTTTTTAAAGTTTTTAGAAAATCAATAGAGTCTTTATCCATAGTTCCTTTATCACACCAAAAGCCTATTATAAAATTATCATAATCATCTACTTTTAAA
>ERZ1036491.869-NODE-869-length-1102-cov-1.398281_pt1 | contig 1102 bp, 1 predicted proteins | sample MGYA00514237_ERZ1036491 | MGnify/ENA primary metagenome ERZ1036491 (study PRJEB33795, sample SAMN09464904) | human gut metagenome | isolation source: Bloodstream | host: Homo sapiens | place: USA: Stanford, California | collected 2016-02 ... | reverse complement strand
ATGTTGGGTTGACTCGACAAAGTTGTGACGAAGAGCTTCGATTTTATCTTTTAGGTATTGTTTATCCATGGCGATACCTTTCTAATTTTTCAATCATAACTAAAAATGGTGGATTGTTAATTTGGTTGAGGGTGCGATAGATAGTAGCAGTATATTCTTGTTGCGGTAACTGACTAATATAATCCATAACTGCATCCCGTTCTATATCTCCGCCTTCATGCCCGTAATAAATCATGATGGCAATTCGTCCCCCTTTAACGAGCATCTGACAGAGTTTTTCAAGTGCCTCAATGGTTGTGTGAGGCTTAGTTATGATAGACTTATCGGCAGTAGGAAGATAACCTAGATTAAAGATGGCTGCTTTCACCTCAATTACAAACTGATCAACAGTTTCATGACCTTGTAGAAGTAACTCGACATTGGTCAAACCGGCTTCTTGTAGACGTTGACTTGTTTTTTCAAGAGCTTGTTCTTGTATATCAAAAGCGTAGACTTGTTTAGCTAATTTGGCAAGGAAAAGTGTATCATGTCCATTTCCCATTGTTGCATCAATGACGAAGTCGCCAGGTTCCACTACTTCTTTTAAAAGTTGGTGACTAAAATGTAGGGCTGTTTGTAGCATTAATTGAAAACTTCCTTTCCTGAAATGACAGTATATTTTCCTTGATAACTGTTGCGGCGTTTCATTTCCGCATCAATCGCATTGAGAACTTCCCATTTTTTCAAGCTCCACATCGGTCCGATAATTGTTTCAAAGGGAGCATCGCCTGTCAAGCGATGAATAACAATTTCGGGTGGAATCATTTCTAACTGATCACAAATCACTGAAACATAGGCTTCTTTGCTCATCAATTGTAAGCGTCCTTCATTATAATCCCGCATCATTTTGGTATTTGTCATTAAATGAAGTAAGTGCAGTTTAATCCCTTGGATATCTGAATCCTGAATAGTTCGCCGCACATTTTCGCGCATCATAGCGGGGGTTTCACCAGGTAGCCCGTTAATTAAATGTGTACAGACCCGAATCCCGTGTTTCCGTAATTTAGCCACGCCATCTAGATATGTTTGATAATCATGAGCGCGATTAATGGCAGCGCTAGTT
>ERZ1036491.822-NODE-822-length-1150-cov-2.867580_pt1 | contig 1150 bp, 1 predicted proteins | sample MGYA00514237_ERZ1036491 | MGnify/ENA primary metagenome ERZ1036491 (study PRJEB33795, sample SAMN09464904) | human gut metagenome | isolation source: Bloodstream | host: Homo sapiens | place: USA: Stanford, California | collected 2016-02 ... | reverse complement strand
TAGCTTCATAGCCTCGGTGTTAAAATTTAATCTGGCTAAATTTTTATCTATGGTTATCCGTGCTGCTTAGCTCTTCCATTTATCTGCAATACACCCGTTATTTAGCTAATTCATAACTAATAAATTGATCTATTTATTTACTTCTTTATTATCTTGTGGGCTGGCCCGTGACAGTAACTCAGGCCTGTGGCGTGGCTCTTCGCAAACTTAGATGAAATCGATATCCAGTCCGTCCATCGTCATGTACAATGAAGCGTCGCGCAAAAAAACGAGTAAGTCATGCAATTAATGTAAGCTAAATCGAATTTGGCGGACGCTTGCTATTTAGTATTTCAGTCCAATATATCTATCTATCTATCTGCTTTTTAAGACCGAGCTAAAATTTAACGCATTTAATAAGCGTATTTAATAAAATAGCTAGGGGTAGATAAAATTTCATATATCCACTCGGAATTTATCTTCCTTTAAGCCCTGCGTAAATATAATCTCTTCGTATTGCAAGTTAAGCACGCACCCCTACAATCTTTACGGCAGTATCTTGGGATACGACGCAAAGAGATTGTGTGAGACGCGTAGGCTATCTTTTAGCAATACAAAATTTCAACCCCAAAGGACCTTCAATGAAAACACTACTTAAATCTCTGGCATTATTACTGGCCTTACCTAGCTTTATACTAGCAGCCGTAAATTTAAACACCGCAAGCAAAGATGAGCTTATGGCACTTCCCGGTATCGGAGAGGCAAAAGCTCAGGCTATCATAGATTACCGCAAGGATAATAAATTTAAAGATATCGAGGATATCAAAAACATCAAAGGCATAGGCGATAAGAGATTCGAAGCCATCAAGGACGATCTTGCCGTAAGCGGCACTACCGATATAAGCGATCTAAAATCCGTAAAGCAAAAAGCAAGTAAAAAAGCTAAAGATACGGTAAAATCCTCTAAGGCTAAAGCAAATGCCAAATCAGAAAAGATGCAAGAGAAAATGGATGATAGCATGGATAAAACTATGAATGAGGATGGTAAAGTAAAAGGCTCTACGGCTAAGTTGAAAGACGAAGCTAAAGAAGAGGGATCATCTAAGGCTAAAGGTAAGAGGGGTAAGAAGGGTAGGGGAGAGTAAAAAGAAAGAATATATAAAATAGGGAG
>ERZ1036491.612-NODE-612-length-1464-cov-3.347764_pt1 | contig 1464 bp, 1 predicted proteins | sample MGYA00514237_ERZ1036491 | MGnify/ENA primary metagenome ERZ1036491 (study PRJEB33795, sample SAMN09464904) | human gut metagenome | isolation source: Bloodstream | host: Homo sapiens | place: USA: Stanford, California | collected 2016-02 ... | reverse complement strand
TTCATAGACATAGGAAACATCTTTCATTCTACCTTCAACTTTTATGCTCTCTACTCCAATTTCTTGTAGTTTCTTTATTTCATCTATGCCATATAATTGATCCTTAGGGCTTAGAAAATATGATTTTTCTCCACAAGAAGTTTTGTATTCCTTTCTGCAAGGCTGGGCACACATTCCACGATTACCACTTCTTCCACCTATAAAACTACTCATATAACAATTACCAGAAAAAGATATACAAAGTGAACCTGATACAAAGACTTCAAGCTCTATATCTGTATGTTCTCTAATTTCTTTTATTTCCTCAAAACTTAATTCCCTTGGTAAAACTATTCTTTTAAAGCCTAATTTTTTTAAATAGTTTATTTCATAATAATTGGCAACTGTCATCTGTGTACTTCCGTGAATTTCTATACTAGGGAAATTTTTATGTAAATATTCTGCATAACCTAAATCCTGCACAATTATTGCATCTAAACCATAGTCATATAAGTCTTTTAAAGTTGGATATAGAAGTTCAATCTCTCTATTAGTCATTATTGTATTAAGAGTTAAAAATATTCTGCTCCCTCTTAAATGTGCATAGTCTATTGCTTTCTTTAACTCTTCAACTGTAAAGTTTTCTGCATTTCTCCTTGCTCCAAAACCTTTTAAACCCAAATATATTTCATCAGCTGTTGCACTTATGGCTGAATAGAACCTTTCCATATTTCCAGCTGGTGCTACTATCTTCATATCATTTCACAAAACCTTTCTACTTTTTCAAATAAATCTTCTAAATTTGAATTATTTTCTATCACTACATCAGCCTTTTTTATTCTTTCTTCATTGGATAATTGAGATTTTATTATTTTTTCTGCTAGTTCCCTATCTATTTTATCCCTTTCAACTATCCTATTTAATTGTATTTCATAGTCTGAGATAACAACTAAAATCTTATCACAGAATTTGTCTAACCCACTTTCAAATAATAGTGGTACATCAAAAATTATCACTTCATCAGTATTTTTTTCTTTTAATTTTTTATAAAAATCTATAACCTTTGGATGTATTATACCATTTAATTTCTTTAATTTATCTTTATTTTCAAAAACTATCTCTTTTAATTTTTTTCTATCAATATTTCCATTTTCATCTAAAATTTTATTTTCTTGAACTGATTTTTTTTCTGAAATATCCTTAGCAATTTTATCAGCATCATAAACTTTAAAACCTTTTTCTGCTAAATATTTTGATACTGTGCTTTTTCCACTGGCTATCCCACCAGTTAAACCTATTATCATAATACTCACCTAGCTTATATAAATTTATATCCTAAAAAATAATTTATCATAAATTAGAGTTGATATCAAATTTTATTATGGTAGTATTTTAATATATAAAAATTAAAGTTTGATTAAAAATTTTTTTAGAAAAAAAGATAGTAATTTTGAACTTACTATCCTTGTTATTTTTTAACATTTA
>ERZ1036491.516-NODE-516-length-1710-cov-2.957100_pt1 | contig 1710 bp, 2 predicted proteins | sample MGYA00514237_ERZ1036491 | MGnify/ENA primary metagenome ERZ1036491 (study PRJEB33795, sample SAMN09464904) | human gut metagenome | isolation source: Bloodstream | host: Homo sapiens | place: USA: Stanford, California | collected 2016-02 ... | reverse complement strand
GGATAATGCTGAGGATAATGCTGAGGATAATGCAGGATAGACAGAGCACTAGAGATTGCATGCAATCTCGTACCTATCACCTCAGCCTGCCGCTGGCTCTTTTCCAGAACTAAGAATGCGTTCTTAAAAATCCAAACTTGATACCGTTTAAATCTATTTTCACAAAAAGAGTTTTTACCCTCTCGTTTGTTTTCTGAATATATAAAATTAATTCATCCTCAAAACCTTCGTGCGGATGAAAACCAAATGTGCCAAAACTTAATCCATCAATAAGCAAAATAAGGTTTTTAAACCTGTCAGGAATCACCGCTTCACTTCTTAAAAAAAATAAACCAATAGTCTTATTTCCATTCAGGTATTCAATATTAATATTCATACGTTAATCCGATTTATCCTTCTCAGGGGCGCGTTTGTAACGCCGTTTACCTGAATCCCAGACAAACGCCGTCCGCTTCCCGTCATCAGTGCCATCCCCTACATCGTCGGCAATGACAAGATCCTCATTGGTTTCTCGATCCAACTGGAGGACGTTTTTTAGCGCCCCACCGGTCGAGATAAAACGGCGCTTGTGAAGCTGCCGCGTCAGCTCAAGAAACCACTCAGGATCGTTTGCCATATCTTCCGGTTTAACGGAGTATTTCAGCGTTTCAGCAACCGCGCTTTGCAGTTGCTCGGCAACGTTGGCCACAACCTCACCTGTCTTAGTTTTTACTGCCCGAATATCGATATTCGGCTCATAGTTCACCCGCAAGCAATCGCGCCAGAGTTCTACCCAACGTTCGTGCTTAACGTAGTTCTTCCCTTTAAACCAAGAAGGTTGCACCATCAGCAGACAGTGAAAATGCGGATGTGCGCTGCCAGCCTTACCTCGCGTCACCTCCGTAGCCCTGATCCACCCCTGAACAGGTGATAGCTCCTTTCGCTTTTCCATTCGCTTAAACGCCGCATTCATTGCTGTAAGGACTGTTCCAAGTTCACCTATCTCGCAGTTCCTGACAGTTAACGTCAGAAACAACCATCGGGAAGACGGGTAATCCACAACGATTTTCGGTAGAGCCTGATAAAAACGGGCTTGCCACATGAGGGTTCTTCTCCACTGGCAGACAGGGCAATGACGGACACGGCAAAATTGCGCACTACGAAGCCGTAGGCGCGTTTCTCCGGTTTCCATGATGGTAGACCAACCAAAACGTAACAAACCGCTACAGGAGGCCATACGGAGTGCATAGCGCTCGAATTCAGCAGCAGTCTGGTAGATACCCCCGACAGAATCGGTAAGCGTGCGCTGGGTATCCCAAACTGCATCACGGGGGCTGTAGTCCGAAAGGAATTTATCTTCTGACATTAAGCCTGCTCCGATCTGGGCAGGCTGTGATTTGATGTGGTATATTCATCACGTACCTGTGCATTGCGAGCCAGTACATGTCACCAGAGTTTGCCGCTGAGGTGACACATTCGAAATGTTGGGGAGTGTTGACGCACTCCCCAACGCCGATTAAAAACGCCTCAATTCTGCTCCATTTTCTTTGACCTGTCAAAACCCACTCAAAGCCTCGTCATTACTGGGCTAAACCACTATTTCATATCCGCCATTTATCCCTTAAGTATAAATACAAGGATCGCGCGCGAGAATTGCGCAAAAAATAACCACAATTTTAACCCCCCAAAACAAGCACCCCCGAACGGCTTACCCCAACCTTTTCCACACAC
>ERZ1036491.501-NODE-501-length-1792-cov-4.191134_pt1 | contig 1792 bp, 1 predicted proteins | sample MGYA00514237_ERZ1036491 | MGnify/ENA primary metagenome ERZ1036491 (study PRJEB33795, sample SAMN09464904) | human gut metagenome | isolation source: Bloodstream | host: Homo sapiens | place: USA: Stanford, California | collected 2016-02 ... | reverse complement strand
GACTTATCTACTCTTTGGGTAGAGAAGAAAATAAAGAATATATAAAAGAAATTGCAAAATTGACAGATAAAACAGAAGAAGTTGTTGCAAAAAGAATTAAGTATGGAGAAATATTTCCATATACAAAAGATAATGTACTTTTTGAAGATTTAGATGAAGAAAAGGCACATAAGATAATGGAAATTATGAATAATTATCCATATTTAGAAGTACAAGTTTACTCAAAAAGAAAATATTTGTATGATACAGTAGCTTCACATACCATAGGTTATGTTAAGAAAATTTCTGAAAAAGAGTATGAAAATTTAAAAGAAGATGGCTATACTCCTAGAGATATGATAGGGAAATTAGGAATAGAAAAAACCTATGATGATGTCCTAAGAGGGAGAAGTGGCTTTAAATATATAGAAGTAAATGCATTAAATAAAATAGAAAGAGAAGTAGAAAAAGTTAAAAGTCCTATTGTTGGTAAGAATTTATACATGGGTATAAATATGGAATTACAACAATATATGGAAGAAGAATTTGAAAAAGATGGTAGGAGTGGTTCATTTGTAGCATTGAATCCAAAAACTGGTGAAATAATAACTATTGTAAGTTATCCAACATATTCATTGAATACTTTTAGTTCACAAATTTCACCAGAAGAATGGAATTCTATATCAAATGATCCAAGAAAAATTCTGACAAACAAGACTATTGCTGGGGAATATCCTCCAGGCTCAACATTTAAAATGATATCTGCTATTGCATTTTTAAAGAGTGGAATAGATCCTAAACTAAAATATAATGACTATACAGGTTATTATCAAATAGGAAATTGGAAATGGAGAGCTTGGAAAAGAGGAGGACATGGAGCAACAGATATGAAAAAATCTCTTGTTGAGTCAGCTAATACTTACTACTATAAATTTTCTGATCAAATTGGTTATGCTCCAATAGTAAAAACAGCCAGAGATTTTGGGTTGGGAAATATAACTGGAATAGATGTTCCTGGAGAAAAAAAAGGGATTATTCCAGATCCAGATTGGAAAAAGAAAAGAACAAAGACCGTTTGGTATAGAGGAGATACAATACTTCTTTCAATAGGGCAAGGTTTTACGCTTGTAACACCAATTCAATTAGCAAAAGCATATACATTTTTGGCTAATAAGGGTTGGGCATATGAACCACATGTAGTTTCAAAAATAGAAGATTTACAAACTGGAAAAATAGAAACAGTAACTACTCAAAAAACTGTTATAGAGGATTACCCTAAATCATACTATGACATTATAAATGATGCTTTGATAGCAACAGTTGATCAAAATAATGGAACAACAAGAATTATGAGAAATCCTTATGTAAAAGTTGCTGCAAAAAGTGGTTCAGCACAAAATCCACATTCTAAGTTGACACATGCTTGGGTGGCAGGTTATTTTCCTGCTGACAAAGAACCTGAGGTTGTTTTTGTGTGCCTATTAGAAGGAGCAGGTGGTGGAGGAGTAATGGCAGGAGGAATGGCTAAAAGATTTTTGGATAAATATCTGGAAGTAGAAAAAGGGATAGTTCCTGTTCAAAATACTCCACATACAGAACCTAAAAATACTAATTCTACTATTCAAACAAATGGAAATCAAGAGAATGAAAGTTCAGGGGAAGGAATAGGAGAAGAAAGAGAAAATGAAGAAAGAGAAACAGGGGAAACAAACACAGTTGAGGAACAACAAAATTAGTATTCGTGATAAAATAATGAGTATTAAAGATGATGTTTTAAATTTAAAAAGTAAAAAAAAAATAATAAATATATAAA
>ERZ1036491.500-NODE-500-length-1793-cov-4.118527_pt1 | contig 1793 bp, 2 predicted proteins | sample MGYA00514237_ERZ1036491 | MGnify/ENA primary metagenome ERZ1036491 (study PRJEB33795, sample SAMN09464904) | human gut metagenome | isolation source: Bloodstream | host: Homo sapiens | place: USA: Stanford, California | collected 2016-02 ... | reverse complement strand
ATCTTTATCAATTACTAAAAGGACCCCCGCATCGTTCAAATTGAACGGTGCGGGAGTCCTTTTTAGTTCCTCAATGTTAGACAGGACAAATGTTTAGATTTGCGCAATTGTTGATTCCTGCATAATCTTAGACGATTTCACAGATAACGTGCTCCCCAATCACAGGTTATGTCCGTATAATTGGTGTAAATTCTAAATAGGACTTTGTGAAATCTGAAAGGAACTTCATTATGCCAAAGGTTGAATTAAATTTAGAAGATGACGAATTAAAGGAACTATTACTAGGTGATCGGGATAAGGCCATGCAATCAATTATGGCCAAGATCCTTGATGAAATTCTTAAGTCCGAAGCGACTGAGCAGATTAAAGCTAAGGCTTATGAACGTTCGGATGAGCGAACCAATTCACGGAATGGTTATCGGGTTCGTCAGCTTACCACACGAGTAGGAACACTTGAACTACACGTTCCTAAACTCCGTCATGGCAATTTTTCAACACAGCTGTTCAAACGCTACCAGCGTAGTGAGCAGGCCTTTGATTTGGCATTAATGGAAATGGTAATCCAAGGTGTTTCAACACGTAAAGTAGCTGAGATTACTAAGAAGTTATGTGGGACAACCTTTTCTAAAAGTACGGTCTCGGCTTTATGCAATAATTTGGACGACCAAGTGCTGGATTTTAACCGACGTCCCCTTACGCAAAAGTATGCTTTTGTGTATGCCGATGCAATTTTATTTAAGGTACACCGTGGTCACGTTGTGACAAGTAATAGCTTACTCGTTGCGATTGGAATCGACCCTAGCGGTCGTCGAGAAGTGCTCGGTTTTGATATCGGTGATAGTGAATCAAAAGCTGCATGGATGGACTTCTTTAGTGAACTTAAACAGCGGGGCCTTACCAACGTTGATATGTTTGTTTCAGACGCTCATTGTGGCTTAAAGGATGCAATCACTACGCAATTTCAGGGTAGCCTTTGGCAGAGATGTCAATTTCATTTTAGTAATGACTGTACAAGTATTCTGGCACTCAAGGATCGTAAAGAAGTTGCTAACCGACTCAAAGATTTATTTAATGCTCCAACGTACGACCAAGCGGTTGAACGGCGTGACCAATTGGTTAAAGATTGGCAGACCGAGTTCCCTAAGGTGGTGAAGAAATTAGAAAATAGTTTTGACGAATTAATGGTGATTTACCAGCTCCCAGAGGAGCTAAGGAAGCGTCTCCGGACGAATAATACAATTGAGCGGGTTAATCAAGAAATCCGTCGTCGTGACCGTGTAATCCGGATATTCCCGAATGATCTAAGCGTCTTGCGACTAATGGGAGCACTACTGATTGAACAGAATGAAAAATGGGCTGCTGGTCCACGGTACTTAAACATGACCGTTTACCACGGGATTGAAAAAGATGACAATTCAGAAGAAGCCGGTATGCTTAAGCTTGTGAAATGATAAATTCGCGGAATTTAATTTACACCAACATTTTGGACTTGACCCTTTAATCCCCCGTGCGCGTAATCCCTGGAGTAGTTCAGACCAAGCGGCTCCGTTCTCGGTCGGTGCGATACTGTAGTCAAGAACTTCCTTACCGCCGTCACTTCGAATTCCGATCGCTACGTTAACGGCTTCTCGTTCAACGGTACCACGGCGTAACGGAATGTAAGTAGCATCGAGGAACACACAGACCTACTGTGAGTACTTGAATTTGCGCTCGTGGAACTCTTCAACCAGGTGTTCCGTCCGCTTAGTGATGTTTGAAACCGTGGTGAGTAGTAGTGGCCGTACATTCTCTCA
>ERZ1036491.483-NODE-483-length-1887-cov-4.697052_pt1 | contig 1887 bp, 2 predicted proteins | sample MGYA00514237_ERZ1036491 | MGnify/ENA primary metagenome ERZ1036491 (study PRJEB33795, sample SAMN09464904) | human gut metagenome | isolation source: Bloodstream | host: Homo sapiens | place: USA: Stanford, California | collected 2016-02 ... | reverse complement strand
TGTATTCTAATAAAAATATATTGTCAATAATAAAACATAAATATATTTCAATTTTATCTTCTCTTGTTAGTTTACTCACAAAAAAACTGCACCTCCAATCTTGTGTCCAAGATTTTAGGTGCAGTACATAATAGCCATATTTTTTATTCTATACAAAACTATTTCTTTTTAGATTCTTCAAACTTAGCCCATACTCCAGCTTTAACTAAAATTGATTTTACAGTTCTTGTAGGTTGAGCTCCATTTTTTAAGAATTTTAAGATTTCTTCTTCTTTTAATACTACTCTTGAATCTTCTAATGGAAAATAATTACCTAAGTAAGCTATTGCTCCTCCATCTCTTTTAGATAATGCTTCCATAGCTACTAATCTATAAGAAGGTCTCTTTTTATCCCCTAATCTTGTAAGTCTTAATTTTAACATTCTTTCACATCTCCTTTAATTTATATATAATTTATTAATAACTATTTTAAAATGGAAATTTTCCACCTTTTCCCATAAGCCCCATAGGCATTTTACCTGAACTAAACATCTTCATCATAGATTTCATTTGGTCAAATTGTTTAAGTAGTTTATTTACATCTGACACTTCTGTTCCACTACCTTTTGCAATTCTTATTTTTCTACTTGCTTTTAAAATATCAGGTTTCTTTCTCTCTTCTTTTGTCATAGACTGAATAATAGCTTCAACTTTTTTCTTTTCTTTTTCAGCAGGAGCCAAATCATCTATCTTTGGCATACCTTGTATCAATTTTAATATTCCACCAAGTGAACCTAATCTTTTTATCGTTTGTAGCTGTTTTAAGAAATCATTTAAATCAAATTTTTGAGACTTTATTTTTTCTTCCAAAGATTTTGCTTCATTCTCATCTATCACCTCTTGTGCTTTTTCAACAAGTGAAACAACATCTCCCATTCCTAATATTCTTGATACTAATCTATCTGGGTGAAAAATTTCAATATCATTAAGTTTTTCTCCAACTCCAATAAATTTTATTGGTTTTCCTACAACAGCCTTTATAGATAGGGCTGCTCCTCCACGGGTATCTCCATCTAGCTTAGTTAAAATAACTCCATCAACACTTAAAGCATTGTTAAAAGATTCTGCTAAATTAACTGCATCCTGTCCTATCATAGCATCTACAACAAGTAAAATTTCTTGTGGTTTAATAGCCTTTTTTAACTCTTTTAATTCTTCCATAAGAGTTTCATCTACATGTAATCTACCCGCTGTATCCACTATCATATAAGTTGCATTAATTTCTTTTGCTTTTTCTATTGCTCTTGTTGCAATTCCAACAACATCCTTACTATTTTCCTCTGAATAGACATCTACTCCTATTTGTTGCCCTAAAACTTGTAATTGTTTTATAGCAGCAGGTCTATATACATCTACTCCTACCAATAATAACTTTTCATTTTGCTTTTTTAAAAACTTAGCAAGTTTTGCAGCAAAAGTTGTCTTTCCTGCTCCTTGTAACCCAGCTAACATAATTATTGTTGGATTTCTAAGCCCCTTTGTCAATTTTGAGCTAGTTCCTCCTAACAACTCAACAAGTTCATCATTTACTAATTTTATAAATTGTTGTGCTGGATTAACACCTCTAATAACTTCTGTCCCTATTGCTTTTTCACTGATTTTATTAGTAAAATCTTTAACTACCTTATAGTTTACATCAGCTTCTAAAAGTGACATTTTTACTTCTCTAAGAGCATCTTTTATATTAGTTTCACTAAGTTTTCCATGTCCTCTTATTTTCTTAAAAATATCTTGAAATCTATTCCCTAAATTTTCTAACATATCTACCTCATTAAAGTAAGTTTTCTATAATTTTCTCCAATTTTTCCTTTGTGTAATTTTCTTTCAAATTCATTAATTCTTCTCTTA
>ERZ1036491.429-NODE-429-length-2165-cov-4.983412_pt1 | contig 2165 bp, 2 predicted proteins | sample MGYA00514237_ERZ1036491 | MGnify/ENA primary metagenome ERZ1036491 (study PRJEB33795, sample SAMN09464904) | human gut metagenome | isolation source: Bloodstream | host: Homo sapiens | place: USA: Stanford, California | collected 2016-02 ... | reverse complement strand
TTATAGAACACTTTATAATACTTTAAATAATGAATTAAGGGGGAATATAAATGGCATTTAATCATGGTATTACAGCAACTGAAAGTCCTACAAAATTAATTGCAGCAGTTAGTGATAGTATAACTCCAGTATATGTTGGAACTGCTCCAATAAATCTGTGTAAAGAAAGAAACATAAATGAGCCTATTTTATGTAGCTCTTATGCAGAAGCAGTAGAAAATTTTGGATTTTCAGAAGATTTTGAAAAATATACATTATGTGAAGCAATTGATGTCCATTTCTCAAAATTTAATATAGGTCCAATTATTTTAATAAATGTTGTAGACACAACAAAACACATAAAAGAAGTAACAAATAAAACAATTACTTTTGTAGATGGAAAATATTTGATAGAAGATATTGGAGTTCTTCCTGAAACTGTTGTTATAACTACATCATTTGAGCATACAAAAAGTTTTAATGATAAAGGGCAGCTAGTTTTAATTCCAAATGAAACAAAGACAGATCCTATTGAAGTAAAATACAGCATGATTGATTTAGAAAAAGTAAAAGAAACAGATATTATTGGTGGAATAGATGGAGCAACTGGAAAGAAAAAGGGATTAGAAGCAGTTGCTGAGGTCTTTCCTAAATATAGAAAAGTTCCTAGTTTAATTTTAGCACCAAAATATTCCAGTAGTTCAACTGTTGCAGCAGTAATTGAAGCAAAAGCAAGAAAAATAAATGGACATTTTCAAGGTCTTGGACTTGTTGATTTAGATACATCAAAAGTTAAGAAATATGGAGATACCGTTGTAAATAAAAATACAAACAACATCTCATCAACTTTTTTGGATGTAAGTTGGCCGAAAATTTCTTTAGGAAAACAACAATATAATATCTCTACTCAAAAAGCAGCGTTAATCCAAATGTTAGCTAAAGATAATGAAGATATTCCGTATAGATCACCTTCAAACAAAAATATAAAAGGTGACGGAGCAGTTCTTATTGATGGTACTCCAGTAAGGCTTGGACTAGATGAAGCAAATTATTTAAATAGTCAAGGAATTTCTACAATTATAAATTGGACTGGTGGTTGGAGATTTTGGGGTAATAGAACATCTTGTTATCCAGCAGTATCTGATCCAAAAGATGCATTCATAGTAAGTAGAATGATGTTTAACTGGGTTATCAATTCTCTTGTTCTAACATATTGGCAAAAGATTGATGAACCAACAAATAAAGTATTAATAGAAACAGTAACAGACAGTATCAATATTTGGTTAAATGGTCTTGTTGCAGCAGGTAAATTAATAGGTGCTAGAGTTGAGTTTAGAAGAGAAGATAATCCTCTAACAAGTTTAGTTGATGGAAAAATTAAATTTAAACTATATTTCACACCAGCACTTCCAGCTGAAGAAATTAAATTTGATTTAGAAATTGATGTTAAATATTATGAAAAATTATTTTAGGAGGTAAAAATGGCTAAAACAATAGGGCTAATCCCTGAAAAGATAATCAATTATAGATGCTTTATAGATGGGGAAATGTCTCCAACAGCTTTAGTTGATGTAGACTTACCAGATATTCAATTTATGTCTGAAACAATCAGTGGAGCTGGAATAGCAGGAGAGATAGACTCACCTACATTAGGACATTTTTCTGCATTTGAAATTGGAATGAATTTTAGAACATTAATAAAAGATAATTTTAAAATGTTCTCTCAAAAAATATATGCTTTAGAATTTAGAGCAGCAACTCAATCTACTGATATGAGTGGTGGACAAATAAATAAAGGTAAATTAAAAGTTTCTACCAGAGTTATTCCAAAAAGTTTAGCACTAGGAAAATTAGAAGTTGGAAAGCCTTCTGGTTCTAATCAAAAATTTGAAGTAGATAATGAAACAGTATTAGAAATAGATAAAATCAATATGATTTTCAATGTAAATGGTGAAGATTTATTAGCAGAAGTTAGAGATGCAATAGGAATGTAGGGGGAAAAATGGCAAAAATAAAGAATAAAATAAAATGTAAAAAAGATGATAAAGATATTGAAATATCTGAAATAAACATAACAAAAGATATGCTTTGTCCAAAACATCTTTTAGAAGCTGAAAAAGAATTTTTATTAATGGGTGGAATTTTTCCACAAGGTGGAATGGAAGAATCAAGACATTACCTAACAA
>ERZ1036491.419-NODE-419-length-2207-cov-3.114312_pt1 | contig 2207 bp, 5 predicted proteins | sample MGYA00514237_ERZ1036491 | MGnify/ENA primary metagenome ERZ1036491 (study PRJEB33795, sample SAMN09464904) | human gut metagenome | isolation source: Bloodstream | host: Homo sapiens | place: USA: Stanford, California | collected 2016-02 ... | reverse complement strand
GCTTTGATGACGTCCTCCACGCCGTTTTTGTTCGGTGCCCGCCAAATATATTTAACGGTGGAGAATAGCCACCCTGGCAGCTCGCCAATGAATTCTTCCGCATTGACTCCGGCGATCGGAGCATAATGTTTCGGCATTTACTTTCCCTTCCTAAACTGCTTTGATAATCCAGTGGTTTTGCTCATGGGTGAGCTTCGCTTTCTCTGCGAGACGGAGAGCCTTATCTTCGTTCTCCGAGTTGATGAGAACAGTCGCGATCGTCCCAATGGATACACCCTCTTTTGATAACCCCTCCACCTCGCAATCTTCGCATTTCACATACAGTAAGCGGCGCAACGTTTCGTCATTCCAGCTCTTGACTGTTTTCTCGACGATGAGGACGTTATGTACTCGTGCGTGGAATTGTTCTACTTCGTGTTTCATGCTCGGTTCCCCATCGTCTCTAGGACGGTGTTGCGGGCCTCGCTCACGAGGGTAGCTACCTCGCTATCTTCCATACCCCTATCTAGCGCAATGACGCCGTGTAGGTGTGTTCCGTAGATGAGGTGGCGAATACGTCCTGCGTCGCTGCCCGTGACACGGGTTGCTGCTTCACCGTAGATTTTCGATGCCGTCGTGAACGCAGCGATCTTGATGACGTTGAAACTCGGTGACTCCGGTGCCTCTGGATTATTGACACTTAGGAAAAGGTCGTTGAGCAGAGTGTCAGTTATTTCTGCGTCTTCGGTGAGATTGCCAATGAGTAGTTCAGTGTTCCCATACGCTTTATGGGTTTCTGCGATCATAATGTTTTCGTTATCGAGCTGATCGCCAAATTCCAGCCGCAGAGGTTCCTCGCTATTCTGCTTATTGGGCTTGAAAATCGAGGTGATGTTCTTCGCATCATCGGTGTAGAGGCAGAACTCGCGTTCTCCGGCCTCTACCGCCTGCTCGATGCCGACAGAAGCAATCGCTCCGAGTGCGCTGTTTCCAGTGATAAGCGCTAGTTTCTTCGCGGGAGTGATACGAGCTGCGATAGTTGCCGCATTCCGCTCCTTCTCACCGCTGTAGAGCGTTGCCTGCTTCGAGATAGGGATGAGTGCACGCAACGCAGAAACAAATTCCAAGGTGTTTACGGTGACGGTTGCCATAATACTTTTTCCTCTTTTCCTAATGGCTAGTTTTTTTCTTGAGCCTTGCCCGGCGAGCGCGGATGTATGCGGCTAGTCCGGGTGGCATTTCGGTAATGTGTGGGTCTGGGGTTGCCCTTGTTTTTGGTTTTGGTTCTGGCCCGTGGATGGTTAGTCGTATGAGTGGGGGTTTGCCGCGTTTTTTGTTTGATTCTTCGCGGGATTTGCAGGTTTTGCATTTGGGGTTGCGGTAGAACATGGCGTATCCGCATTTGCTGCATGTTGGCCGCCGTGGTGGTAGGTTTGCTTTTTTTTGCTCGGCTCCATCGGCGTTTCATGCATGTTTTGCATCCGGTGGTGAATTGGTTTATTTTGCCGCCGCATCCGGCGCATGTTTTGGGGTCGTGTTCGTCGCCTGCTTCTCTTATGAGTTTGACTCGGTACCTTTTGCGGCATAGGTCGCAGTCCATGTTGAAGTCTGTGTATGGTGTTCCGCATGTTTTGCAGCAGGCGCGGCGTTTGGGTGCTTTGCCTATGGATACGTTGTAGTTGTGTCTCCATTTGCATTGTTGGCATCCTGGGGTTCTGCATGGGAGTGGGTTTTTGCATCCTTTGCAGATGTGCCCTTTGCTGGTTTTCATGTTTCCTCCTAGCAGATTTCGTATGATGCGATTTCGGCTAATCGGTTAGGTGCATGTGGTGAGTGCACGGTGTATACGCGCTGTGTCTTTCTGTTGATTTCTAGGATTCCGCGGTTTCTGAGTTCGTGGGCTACGGTTTCGGCGGCGAGGGCGGCTAGGGATGTTTTGGGTTGTCTTCCGTGGTAGGTGAGTGTGGTTTGCCTAGTAGGTGTGGTTGGGGTGGCGAGGGTCTTGAGGTCTCGTTCGTAGATGTTGATGGTTTTGTCTGCCATGTTTATGCTCCTAGTATGTTGCCGAGTAGTTTGATGAGCCATGCTATGGGGACTGCGATAATGAGGGCGATTAGCATGCCGATCATTACGACGATGATTACTTCTAAGCAGGCTTGCAGGTTTTTGGCGATCCTACTTTTCATGTGTTCCTGCTTCTTTCTCGATCATCATGGCGAGTTCTGCGA
>ERZ1036491.396-NODE-396-length-2359-cov-3.773872_pt1 | contig 2359 bp, 2 predicted proteins | sample MGYA00514237_ERZ1036491 | MGnify/ENA primary metagenome ERZ1036491 (study PRJEB33795, sample SAMN09464904) | human gut metagenome | isolation source: Bloodstream | host: Homo sapiens | place: USA: Stanford, California | collected 2016-02 ... | reverse complement strand
TAATATTATTAATATAATGGAAGATATCAAAAAATTAAATGTTGATATAGTAGTTTTAGAATTTACAACTGAGACTATTGAAGATATTAAAAAAGTATTGAAACAATTAAAGACAAGAAAAGGTGAATACAGAGAGTATAACTATAAAAGGGGGGTGTATTAATGGCAAACCGTAATCACAATCATAAACTCATTAAGAATTTAGGGACTTGTTTTGGCTTGGGAGAAATGCCATTTATGCCGGGAACATTTGGAACATTAGGAGGAATACCAATATTTTTGATACTGACATATTTAAAAAAATTCTTTTTAAATGTGATGGTGTATAATTCTTTTTATCTGGTATTTTTAGTTACATTTTTTTTTATATCTGTCTATGTTGCAGATATTTGTGAAAAAGAAATATTTAAAAAAGAGGATCCACAGGCAGTTGTAATTGATGAAGTGTTAGGATTTTTAACTACTTTGTTTTTAATAAATCCTGTTGGAATAAAAGCAACTTTGATTGCCATGGGCTTGGCATTTATAATTTTTAGAATATTAGATATTACCAAAATAGGACCTATATATAAATCACAAAGTTTTGGTAATGGAGTTGGGGTAGTTTTAGATGATTTCTTAGCAGGAATTATAGGCAATTTTATTTTAGTGTTTATTTGGACAAAATTTTTTTATTGATGGGAGAAATATGAAAGCAGGAATATTTTTAGTTGGTACAGAATTATTAAATGGGGCAACAATAGATACAAATAGTATTTATATAGCAGAAGAATTAAATAAATATGGAATAGAAATAGAATTTAAAATGACAGTTAGAGATGTAATGAGTGAGATTACAAAGGCTTTAACTTATGCAAAGAAAAATGTTGATTTAGTCATTTTAACAGGTGGTTTAGGACCTACTGATGATGATATAACTAAGGAAGCAATGGCAAAATTTTTAAAGAAAAAATTAGTTGTAGATGAAAAAGAAAAGCAAGAACTTTTAAAGAAATATAACCCAAATAAAACTAATTTTAAAGAAGTTGAAAAGCCAGAGGGAGCAGTAAGTTTTAAAAATGATGTGGGAATGGCACCAGCAGTTTATATAGATGGTATGGTTGCTTTCCCAGGTTTTCCAAATGAATTAAAAAATATGTTTCCAAAGTTTTTAAAATATTATGTGAAAGAAAATAATTTGAAAAGTAAAATTTATATCAAAGATATAATTACTTATGGAATAGGAGAAAGTGTACTGGAAACAACAGTAAAGGATTTATTTACTGAGGGAGATATTTTCTATGAATTTTTAGTAAAAGACTATGGAACTCTGATAAGATTGCAAACAAAGATTGAAAATAAAAAGAATGTAGCAAAAATTGTAAAAAAGTTATATAATAGAATATCTGAGTTCATAATTGGAGAAGATGATGACAGAATAGAAAATACTATTTATGAATGTTTAAACTCAGGTGAAAAGCCACTTACAATTTCAACAGCTGAGTCTTGTACAGGTGGTATGATAGCAAGTAAATTAATTGAAGTTCCAGGTATATCTACAAATTTTATTGAAGGTATAGTTTCTTATTCAAATGAAGCAAAAATAAAAAGATTGAAAGTTAAAAAAGAAACTCTTGAAAAATATGGAGCTGTAAGTGAAGAGGTTGCAAGAGAAATGCTTGCAGGTTTAAAGACAGATATAGGAATTTCAACAACAGGTATAGCAGGTCCAGATGGAGGAACAAAAGATAAACCAGTGGGACTTGTATATATAGGAATAAAAGTAAAAGACGAGGTAAAAATTTTTAGAAGAGAGTTAAAAGGTGATAGAAATAAAATAAGACAGAGAGCAATGATGCACGCACTCTATAACTTATTAAAAATATTGAGCAAAGAGGTATGGTAAAAGGAAATGACAATAGGTAAGAAATTAAGAAAAAGTAGAAACGATAAAGGAATGTCTTTAAGAGAACTTGCAACAAAGGTGGAACTATCAGCAAGTTTCTTATCACAAATTGAACAAGGAAAGGCTTCTCCATCAATAGAAAATTTAAAGAAGATAGCACATACATTAGATGTTAGAGTTGCTTATCTTCTTGAGGATGAAGATGACGATATAAGAAATATAGAATATATTAAAAAGGATAGTATAAAGTATATAGAAAGTTTAGATTCTAATATTAAAATGGGAATTTTACTTTCAAATAACAGAGAAAAAAATATGGAGCCTATAATATATGAAATAGGAATTGATGGAGAAAGTGGAAGAGATTTTTATAGCCATGGAAGTTCTGAGGAGTTTATATATATATTAGAAGGTGAACTAGAAGTATATGTAGCAAATAAAAAATATAAATTATCAAAGGGAGATAGCCTATAC
>ERZ1036491.348-NODE-348-length-2835-cov-2.886331_pt1 | contig 2835 bp, 1 predicted proteins | sample MGYA00514237_ERZ1036491 | MGnify/ENA primary metagenome ERZ1036491 (study PRJEB33795, sample SAMN09464904) | human gut metagenome | isolation source: Bloodstream | host: Homo sapiens | place: USA: Stanford, California | collected 2016-02 ... | reverse complement strand
TATCGTTAAGAAATCTACTCAGTAACGAACTATTTTTATTAATTCTTCATCTTCAAATATGATTGAGCTGCTGCAAGTATAGCAGTTGGCACTCTAAATGGTGAGCAACTTACATAATCAAGTTTTTGTCCTTCAAAAAATTCTATACTCTTTGGATCTCCACCATGTTCTCCACAGACCCCAATTTGTAAATTAGGTTTTGTAGATTTACCATTTTTTACTCCAATTTCAACAAGTTTTGTTACAGCTTTTGTATCTATTGAGTAGAAAGGTTCTCCTTCCCATATTCCTTTCTCTCTATAATCATCTAAAAATTTTACAGAGTCATCTCTTGAAAGTCCCATTGACATTTGTGTCAAATCATTAGTTCCAAAAGAGAAGAAATCTGCATACTCAGCTATTTCATTTGCAAGTAAACAAGCTCTTGGAATTTCTATCATAGTACCTAATTTATATTCAACTTTTTCTCCAACTTCTTTAAAGAAACTTTCTATTTCTTCCTCAATTTCTTTTCTTAAATATGCTAATTCTTTTGCTTCCATAATAAAAGGTATCATTATTTCAGGGTGAACTTTTATTCCTTTTTTTGCACATTCATAAGCAGCTTCAATTATTGCTCTAGCTTGTATTCTATAAAGTTCAGGATAACTTACACCTAATCTACAACCTCTATGACCAAGCATAGGATTTTCATCTTTTAATCTATATATCCTCTTTTCAACAGCTTCAAGTGAAATTGATAGAATTTCAGCCATTTTTTCTTTATCTTCCAATGTTTTAGGTAAAAATTCATGTACAGGTGGATCTAAAAGTCTTATATTTGCTTCATCACCATTTAAGATTTTAAAGATATTTAAAAAATCTTCTTTTTGTAGATTATGAAGTTTTTTCAAAGCCTTTTCTTTTTCTTCACCTCTATCACTTAAAATAAATTCTCTTATAGTCCAAATTTTATTATGTTTAAAAAACATATGTTCAGTTCTACAAAGTCCTATTCCTTTTGCTCCAAAGGCTTTTCCTTGTTCTACATCTTCAGGGGTATCTGCATTCATTCTAACTCCCATTCTTTTTATTTCACTAGCCCATGAAACAAATTCTTTTAATTCATCTGAAAAACTATTTTCTTTTAAAGGAATTTTTCCTAAGTAAATTTCTCCTGTATGTCCACTAACTGAAATAAAATCTCCTTCCTTTAATGTATATTTACCCACTGTCATTGTCTTATTTATTTCATCAATCTTTATTTCAGAGCAACCAGTTACACAACATTTTCCCATACCTCTTGCAACAACTGCACCGTGTGATGTTGCCCCACCTTTTAAAGTAACAATTCCTTGAGCAAGTGCCATACCTTGTAAATCCTCAGGTGAAGTTTCTTCTCTCACAAGTATAGTTTTTTCTCTTATTTTTACTCTTTTGGCATCAAACATTATTCTTCCAACAGCAACACCTGACGAAGCTGCAAGTCCTTTTGTCAATAAAGTTGCTTCTTTTAAATATTTTTCTTCAAAATCTCCATTTAATAATTTATTTATTGAAGCAGGCTCAACTTTTAATATAGCTTCTTCCTTAGTTATTATTCCTTCTTTAACTAAGTCCATAGCAATTTTTAAAGAAGCCTCTGCTGTTCTCTTTCCATTTCTAGTTTGTAAAATATACAATTTAGAATTTTCTATTGTAAATTCTACATCTTGCATATCTCTATTATGTTTTTCTAATTTTTTAACTGTATCTACTAACTCATTATAGATATTTGGCATAGAGCTTTTTAAAAGTTCAATATTTTCAGGTGTTCTTATTCCTGCAACTATATCTTCTCCTTGTGCATTTAATAGAACTTCACCAAATATTTTATTTTCACCAGTAGATGGATTTCTTGTTCCAGATTTATCATTGAAATTTCCAAATACCATTTCTTGAATTACAACAGCAGTTCCCATATTATTATCAATATTGTGTAATTTTCTATATAATATTGCTCTGTCATTATTCCAAGAATCAAATATTGATTTTACAGCTATAAGAATTTGATCCTTATAATTTTCAGGGAATATTTCCCCACATTCTTCTCTATATATATTTTTACTTTCAATTATTTGTGCTTTGTAGTCAGTGGCTTTTAAGTGCATAAATTTTTTTCTATTTATTCCTTTTGCAATTTCAGAAAACATTTGTACAAATCTTAAATAAGAAGTATATACAAACTTTTCATCTTTTGTTATTTCTAACATTTTTTCTGCAACATAATCATTAAAACCTAAGTTTAAAATTGTATCCATCATTCCGGGCATAGAAACAGGAGCTCCAGATCTAACTGAAACTAAAAGTGGTTTAGTTGATTGAAATTTTTTCCCAGTTTCATATTCCAATACTCTAATATTTGTTAAAATTTCTTCTTCTAATACAGTAGATAATTTCTTATCATTTTTAAAATATTCATTACATGCAGTTGTTGATATTATAATTCCCTTTGGTATAGGTAAATTTATCTTAGCCATTTCTGCTAAGTTAGCTCCCTTTCCTCCAAGCAATGCAACCATTTCTTTTCCACCATCTTTAAATTCATATACTTGCTTCATCTTTCTGCCTCCTAGATACTTTTATTTTTAAGTTCTTGATAAAATAATTTTGTTACATTTGTTTTAGTAAATCTTCCAACCAAAGATAGTTTACCTTTTTCTTTTCTAAGAACTGGTAAAGAATCTATTTCATGTTTTATTAATTTTTCTATGGCTTCTATTATATTATCATCTTCAAAACAGTGTACAATATTTGGCATTCTTGTCATTATCATACTAACAGGTGTTTTTTCTATATTTTTTTTATTTAAAGTAG
>ERZ1036491.273-NODE-273-length-4147-cov-7.680596_pt1 | contig 4147 bp, 5 predicted proteins | sample MGYA00514237_ERZ1036491 | MGnify/ENA primary metagenome ERZ1036491 (study PRJEB33795, sample SAMN09464904) | human gut metagenome | isolation source: Bloodstream | host: Homo sapiens | place: USA: Stanford, California | collected 2016-02 ... | reverse complement strand
TATTAAAGAAAAAATCTAAAAAGAATGTTTATTCAAAAGATAAAAATGAAAAAAAATGGCTACATGGATTAATTGAAGATGATTTAAGAGGATATTAATAGGAGGAAATTATGATAGTTTCAAATAAGACTATTCCTCAACATCCAAAATTAATAGAATTATATATTCTGTTAAATACAAAAAGAGGAACAGTACCACTCCATAGAGATTTAGGAATAGATAATAGAATGGTTGATAGACCAATTACAGTAATAAAAAATAGTATTTTTAATGACTTACAAATTCAAGTTAGTAAGTATATAAAAGGTCTTACATTAAATAATATTGAATGCAAAGCTACTGAAAATGGACTTGAAATTGAATGTGAGGTTGAAATAGATGAAAGAATTTAATTTAATAGACTCTAATCCTGAAACAATTTTAGCTGATGCTTTAAAATTTCATGAAGAAATTACTGGAGAAAGATTAGAACTTTGTACAAAAGAAGCATATTTATACTCAACAGTTGCAGCATTATTATCAAATATAAAAGCAAATATGAATGATGTAGCAAAACAAAACTTCTTAAAGTATTCAAGAGAAGAAAGATTAGACTTGAAAGGTAATTTTTATGGAGAAAGAGGAGCTAGATTAAAAGCTAACAAAGCAAGAACTACAATTAGATGTTATATTTCATCAGTTGTAGCAAAAGATATTGTTATTGCAAAAGGTACAAGATTTCTTTATAAAAATTATATGTTTTATACTGAGCAAGAGTACAAAATAAGAAGTGGAGAAACTTATGTTGATGTGATAGCTGTTGCTGAAATTGCTGGTAATTTAGGAAAAATACTAGCTGGTGAAATCAAAGAAATTGTTGATAGATATGAGTATATAAAAGAAATAACTAATATTACAGATGTAACAGGTGGTAGAGAAGAAGAGGAAGATGAAGAGTATAGAAGTAGATTGGAACTTATTCCTGAATCATTTACAACGGGTGGGTCAGAAGGCTCTTATGAATATTGGGTTAAGAAGTCATCTAACCTGGTTACAGATGCCTTTATAAATAGTCCTAAGCCTAATTACATTGACATATATGTTGTGAATGGTTTAGAACACATATCACAAGAAGAAAAAACAAAAATAAAAAATTATATAGTTGAAAATAAAAATATTAAAGTTTTAAATGACCAAATAGAAATTAAAGACCCAATATTTCATGATTATAATATTGATTTAGATTATTGGGTTTATGATAGTTCGTTAGTATCGAAATCAGAAATAGAAAAAGAACTAACAAATTCATTAGAACAATATACTAAATCATTCAAAATGGGAGAAAGTATAAATTTACAGGATATTATAGATATTTCTAAAAATGTTGAAGGGATAAGAAGAGTTGAGATAAAATCACCTCAAACTTATAAAGGACAAAAATTTCATTTAGCAAAATGTGGAACTATAAGCATTTCATACAAAGGAGCAGAGTCAAGATGAAAGAGCAAAATTTTATATATGATGTCACTAATATAAGAGACCTTGCCCCTGACATTTTAAAAAATGATAAAAAATATAAAGTTATATTAACTGTTATAGATGCACTTATCTCAAAACACATTGTTGCTAATATAGAATATTTAGAATTTCTTGAAAGAATAGACACTATGACTGAAAAAGAAATTGATATGGTTGCAAAAGAATTAAGTGTAGACTTTTATGATTTCTCTATGTCTATTGAGGAAAAAAGAAAAGCATGTAAATTATCTTTCCAAATACATTCAATTAAGGGAACAAATAAGGCTATTCAAGATGTTTTAAATATCTTTTATGAAAAAGCTAATATATTGGAATTTCCAGAATTTAATGGGGATAATGGAACATTCAAAATAGAAATTATGGGAACAACTAAAAATAACCTAGATATTATGATAGATAGAGTGGAAAAAACAAAAAAGAAATCACAACATTTAACAGGAATTACTTTTAAAAATAACTCTGTATCTCCTTTATATATGGCAACACATATGAGATATGGAACAAAAGTAATACTATATCCACAACCAAGTTACTTCTATCTTAATAATCTAAATTTGGTAAATAAAAATGGAAAATATACTTTAGAAAAAAGAGGTGAAAGAAATGGCTGATTTTAATAGTCACATCATTACAAATGCTGGAAGAAATCTTTTAGCAAGAGCATTAGCTGGGGAAGGTAAAGTTCTATTTACCAAGGCAGCATTTGGAGATCAAAAACATTCAGGAAATTTAAGAGAAGTAACTGAATTAAAAAATAAAAAACTTGATTTAAATGTAATGAATATAAGAAATGATAATGGTACTGCTGTTTTAACAGTACAAATATCAAATGAAAATGTAGAACAATCTTTTCAAACAGAAGAATTTGGAGTATATGCAAAAATTGAAGGAGATATAACAGAAATTCTTTATTCATATACAACAGCTGTATCTGCTGATACTTTTCCAAATAATAGATTAGGAAAAACATATGAATCTATTCAAGATATCTATATGGCTATTTCAAGTGATATAGAAGCTGAAATATATGTAAGAGATGGTGTTATTTATTTAACAAGAGATATTGCTAACCAAGTCTATACAGAAACAGGATTAACAGCTGTTGGTACTTTGAAAGGAAGGAATAACCTTGAAGCAGATAAACAATACCTAGCAGATAATGGACATTGGTATAAAAATATTGGTGGAAATAGAACTTGGGAAGCAACATCAGGAACTCCTGATGAACAATTAATTCCAATAACTTGGAAATACTTATATGAAAGTCTTAATAATAAAGAAAATCAATTAATACAAAATCTTAATGGAATTTTAGGACAAAATAACGGAGAGTTTCCTATTGAACAGGCAGTGGCAGGAAATGTATATTATTTTCCAAGAAATCAAAAATATTACTATTGTTTAAAAAGCCAAACTAGTAGAGTGAGTGTTCCAAATGCAGACTTTGAAGAATTATCTATTTATCAAAATCGTAAGAAATTGGAAAATTTATCAACTTTTAAAATTCAGGAATTTTACTCAACTCCTGCTGGCGTTAAATTTACCTTGTTTCAATATGGTAAATTAATCCTTGCAGCTGCATACACACATTTGGTAGAAACTTTAGAATATGGTGTTGAGTACAAATGTGATTTACCATTAAATTGTTATAATACAGCAACAGCTATAACAGGAAACAATGGAAGTAGTGGACAATTTAAATTATTTAATAATGTTTTAATAGTCAAGTCTACTGATAGTCAAGCCCCTCTTAGAAACACATTTATGGGGCAATTAACAACTTTTCTAAAATAATAAAATAAGAAAATTTTATAGTTATGGCTACTGCTAAAAAAGATAATTGTTCTGTTGCAGTTATACATAGTGGAGATAATTTAAACTTTTCTACTCTTAAGGAATTAAAATCTTTAAATAGTTCCTATTATAGTTAGTTCTATAGACTGGTTTCCTGCAGCATATAATCTAACTTGTTTAGTTGCTACTATTTTAGAATAATAATCATGAACTACCTGTCTCATAAGATGTTCAGCATTTTGTCCTTCAGTGATATATCCAGTTAGAAATATACTAAATATATTTTTAAAGTCACTCTCAATTTTTACAGTTCTAACCCCTGCTATATTAGGGGTGCAGTTTATGGTTTCTATACAAATATTACCTATTGTAAATATTTTATTATTTTTAACTTTAATGAAATTTTCCACTGTGGAAAATTTATACACAACCAAAGAGGAAAAAACTAAATTAACCTTAGCACAAATTAACAATGTAAATCTAAATAGTATTATAGAGCCAGGCTTTTATGTGTCTGTTAAATGGGATAATAATATCTCTGGACTGCCAACAGAGTTAAATAACAATGAAGCAAGAGCTTTTTATTTAGTTGTTTTTGCATTAGATAGCACTAATAGTTATTGCCAACAATTTCTGTATAGCTTCAAAGGACTTATTTTTTATAGGGCTATAACTGGTACTAATTCTACTTTTACACAATGGAGAAGAATTAACTTAATTTAAAATAACAATAATTTGTCCAGTTAAATCTGTTGTTTTTTCAGAAATATAAACTAACAAATTAGATCTAAAACATATGTTATTTTTAGAGGAAAATTAATATTAAAGTTAGTAT
>ERZ1036491.270-NODE-270-length-4272-cov-3.602798_pt1 | contig 4272 bp, 5 predicted proteins | sample MGYA00514237_ERZ1036491 | MGnify/ENA primary metagenome ERZ1036491 (study PRJEB33795, sample SAMN09464904) | human gut metagenome | isolation source: Bloodstream | host: Homo sapiens | place: USA: Stanford, California | collected 2016-02 ... | reverse complement strand
GTATTAACTTCTTTGCTAAAAGATACTCCTGGTGATCTATGCAATTGTGATACAACAACTCTTTCAGCTCCATTTATTATAAATGTTGCTCTTTCTGTCATTTTAGGAACTTCTCCAAAATAAACCAAAGATTCTTGGATTTCGTTCCCCATTTTTTTGTTTATAAGTCTTAATCTAACTTTTAATGAATTAGAATATGTTTTTCCTCTCTTCTTACATTCAAGCTCATCATTTAATGGTGCTTCTGCTTCATGTAATTCATATCCTATATATTCTAGCCTTACATCTCCATTTGAAGATTCTATAGGGAATACCTCTCTGAATGCTAATTCAAATCCCTTTTCTTCCCTCTTATTTGGTGACATATTAGTTTGTAAAAAATCTTCATAAGAATTTAATTGGAATTCAAGAAAATGAGGCATCTTACCTCTAGATTTTATTTTTCCAAAATCAAGTCTTTCAATGAGTTTTTGCACGTTTCACTCTCCTTAAAATATTAGTACAATGAACCATTATAAATTTATTAATCAAATGGCACTAAAAAATAAGTGAACTTGCATTCTAAATTTTAGATGAAAAATTAAAGCAAGTGAGCCGAGCAAATCTCACTGTGTCTGAGTGAAACGAGTTTAGTGAATTTGCAGCGAACATTAATTTTTCATCGTTAAGAAATTTAGCTAGCAATGAACTATTTTTTATTACATTTCTCAATCTAACTTGAATAATTTTTATATTGTAAAAGGAGGAAGTGGATAAAATGAGTAAAAAATTGTTAGCATTATTTTTAGTATTAGGACTAATGGCTTATGCAGAAGATACAGATACAGTAGTTAATGACACAGCTGCAACTGAAAGTTCAGCAGAAGAAAATGTTGCTACTACTGAGCTTACTAAACAAGTAACTAGTGAAAATAATCAACAATTAGATGTAAAAGAAATAGATACAGAAGACTTGATACTTCAAAATCAAAATTTAGAATCATCTTCTGTAAATATAACAGGAGAAAATTTAAAAGAAAATGGAGACAAAGTAAAAGTTAATCAAGAAAATTCTGCTACCTTAGAAGAAGAATTATCAAAAGGTGTTGAAAAAAAAGGCTTTTTCAGAAGAGTGTTGGATAAATTATTTGGTTAAATATATAATTGTGAAAGGAAGAAATAGGAATGCAAATACTTAAAGCAGGTGGAATATTAATGTATTTTATTCTCTTAATGGGAATAATAGGACTTTATGCAATATTAGAAAGGTTTTCATATTTTGCTATAAAAGAAAGAAATAATTTTTCTAAGTTACCCTCAGATATAAGACAACTTATAAATGAAGGGAAAATAAAAGAAGCAATAGTTGCCTTAAATTCCAATAAATCATCAACATCAATGGTTTTAAAAGAAATATTGATTTATGGATATAAAGAAAATAAGGAAACTTTATCTGCACTTGAAGAAAAAGGTAAAGAAAAAGCAATAGAAAGGATAAAATCATTGGAAAGAAATATGTGGCTTCTTTCATTAGTTGCTAATGCTTCTCCATTGTTAGGGTTGTTAGGAACAGTTACAGGTATGATAAAAGCATTTAATTCAATAGCCTTAAATGGAACAGGAGATGCAGGAGTTTTGGCAAAAGGTATATCAGAAGCCTTATACACAACAGCAGGAGGACTTATTGTAGCTATACCTTGTATGATATTTTATAATTATTTCAATAAAAAAATTGATTTAGTGGTGAGCGATATAGAAAAAACTTGTACAGAGTTGTTGAATCATTTCAGAGAGTAGGTGTGAGTAAATGAAATTAGAAAGAATAAAAAGAAGAAGTGGTGGAACATTAGTTCTTGAAATAACACCACTTATAGATGTAGTTTTTCTTTTACTTATTTTCTTTATGTTGGCAACAAGTTTTGATGAAAGATCAGCCTTTAAAATAGATTTACCTAAATCTACTGCTGCAAAAACAAAAAGTACATTAAAAGAGGTACAAGTTTTAGTTGATAAGGAAAAAAATATATATTTAAGATATACTGATAACTCAGGTAAATCACAAAGTGAAAAATTAGATTTATCAAGTTTTGTTTCAGTTGTATCAGAAAAACTTAACACATCAGAAAGTAAGGATGTAATGATTTCAGCTGATAAAGCTATTGATTATGGATTCATTGTTGAGATAATGAGCTTACTAAAAGAATCAGGAGCAACTGCTATAAATATAGATACTGCAATAAAAAGTAGGTGATAAAAGTGAAAAGAAATGACTATATTTGTTTATTTTTATCAATAATTATAAATATAGGTATAGTATTTGTTTTAACAGTATTTTCAACAGATGAAATGGTAGAAACAGATGAAATCAAAATAGGTTTGGTAGCAGTTGAATCTGATGCAAGTACAAGATTTAAAGGTGAGAAAAATGTAGATGCTAAAAAGCAAAATTTAGATGCAGACAGTATAGAAAAAAAAGCAGAAGAAGATAAGACTCAGGAAGAAAAACCTGTGGAGAAGCCAGAAGATAAACCAGTAGAAAAGCCTGAGAAAGAAAGACCAGAAAAAAAGGTTGAAGAGAATAAAAAAGCTGAAAAAACAGTTCAAGTAGAAGATAAACCTAAAACAACACCTAAAAAAGAAAAACCATCATTGGCAGATTTAAAGAAACAAATATCTAATTCACAGCCTAAGACTTCAAATGGAGGTTTTAGTCCAACTGCTGACCCTGAGGGAGAAGAAGTTGTAGATAGAGTTTTACAAAATGTAACTTATTCAAATGGTTTGGTATCAGGAAGTAAAATGGGAAATTCCGAAGGAGGTTTATTAACTGATTGGAGTGATAGTAATAGAGCACCAGAATTTCCAAAATCAGCAAGAGATTCTGGAAAGCATGGTAAATTGAAAATTAAATTAAAAGTTGATAAAGCTGGAAATGTTTTATCCTATGTTATAGTAGAAGGAAGTGGAGTACCAGAAATAGATGCCTCTGTTGAAAGAGTTGTAGGAAGTTGGAAGGTAAAACTTCTAAAAAAAGGTAAACCTGTAAATGGAACATTTTATCTAAATTATAATTTTAATTTTAAATAAAGAGTGGAGGGGTAATATGTTGTTATTGGGTTTTCGGCTTGACAATGACTTAAAATTAGAGTTTGAAAATAATTTTGAAAATGATTTACTATTTGTAGAAAATATGAAGCAATAGTTATAGATGAAAGAAATTCAAAGGAAGATGCATTAATTAATTTGATTATAAAAGTTACAGAGTTACAAAAGAAAGCAGTTATAATTATTTTAGGTGAAACTTCAAATTGGAGAATTATTGCAGGAAGTATAAAAGCTGGAGCTTATGACTATATATTAAAACCAGAGCTACCTAGAACTATTGTAAAAATAGTTGAAAAGTCTGTAAAAGATTATAAAGGACTTGTAGAAAGAGTTGATAAAACCAAAAGTACAGGAGAAAAATTAATAGGTAGAAGTAAACTTATGATAGATCTTTATAAAGTTATTGGAAAAGTTGCAAACAACTCTGCACCAGTTCTAGTAACAGGAGAAAGAGGAACAGGGAAAACAAGTGTTGCAAAGGCAATACATCAATTTAGCAATGTCCATGATAAACCGCTTATAAGTATAAATTGCAATTCATATAGAGCAAATTTATTGGAAAGAAAATTATTTGGTTATGAGAAAGGTTCATTTGAAGGGGCTGCATTTAGTCAATATGGTGAATTAGAAAAGGCAGAAGGAGGAATACTTCATCTAGCAAATATAGAATCTTTGAGCCTTGATATGCAATCTAAAATTTTATTTTTATTGGAAGAAAATAAATTTTTGAGATTGGGAGGAATGGAGCCAATAAATGCCTTTGTAAGAATAATAGCTTCTACAAGTGTGAATTTAGAAGAACTTATTGAAAAAGGTTTATTTATAGATGAGCTTTATAGAAAACTAAAAGTTTTAGAAATAGATATACCTAATTTAAAAGAGAGAAAAGAAGATATTCCTTTTATTATAGATCATTATATGGCAGAATGTAATCAAGAAATGAATAAGAATATAAAAGGTGTAACTAAGATAGCATTAAAAAAGATAATGAGATATGATTGGCCAGGCAATGTAAATGAATTAAAAAATGCTATAAAATATGCAGTTGCAATGTGTAGAGGTTCTAGTATTTTAATAGAAGATTTACCTCCTAATGTTGTTGGAGAAAAGATTTTAAATGGAAAAGATGAATCTAAGGCTGTATCTATTGAAAATTTAGTTAAGAATGAAATAAATCAATTAAGAAGC
>ERZ1036491.255-NODE-255-length-4996-cov-57.063550_pt1 | contig 4996 bp, 3 predicted proteins | sample MGYA00514237_ERZ1036491 | MGnify/ENA primary metagenome ERZ1036491 (study PRJEB33795, sample SAMN09464904) | human gut metagenome | isolation source: Bloodstream | host: Homo sapiens | place: USA: Stanford, California | collected 2016-02 ... | reverse complement strand
TGAAAACCAGTATTATCAACGGCTCGAAAGTGTCTAGATTAGCCGTGGCGATTCACCACAGCCGGTTTCTACGTTGCTGGCAAAAATTGTTACCACGCATAAGCTCAAGCTGAAAAACGTCTATGACCCGACCTGTGGCTCTGGCTCTCTGCTGCTGCGTGTAAAACGTGAAGCCTCCTCCGTAGGTAAAATCTACGGTCAGGAGATGAACCGCACCACTTACAACCTAGCACGTATGAATATGATTCTGCATGGCGTTCACTATGCTGACTTTGAAATCATGCAGGAAGATACGCTGGAGCATCCGCAGCACACGCATCTGAAGTTTGATGCTATCGTCGCCAACCCGCCATTTTCCGCCAAGTGGAGCGCAAGCCCACTGTTTATGAACGATGACCGCTTTGCGCAATACGGCAAACTAGCCCCGTCCAGCAAAGCAGATATGGCATTTGTGCAACATATGTTCTATCACCTGGAAGATGATGGTACTATGGCGGTGGTTTTGCCTCATGGGGTCTTATTCCGTGGTGCGGCAGAAGAACACATCCGCAAGTTCATGATTGAGCAGCTGAACTGTATTGACGCAGTAATCGGCCTGCCTGCGAATATCTTCTATGGCACCAGTATCCCAACCTGTGTGCTGGTACTACGTAAGTGCCGCAAGCACAACGACGGCATTCTCTTTATTGATGCCAGCAACGACTTTGAGAAAGTGAAAACTCAAAATCGCCTGCTGCCGGTACATATAGACAAGATTGCAGATACTTACAACGACTGGAAAGCTCAAGAGAAGTACAGCCATATTGCGACGCTGAAAGAGATCCGCAACAACGATTACAACCTCAATATCCCGCGCTATGTCGATACCTTTGAAGCGGAAGAAGAGATTGATCTCAATGCCGTGGCGCAAGAGATACGTGAGCTGGAAGGCAAAGTAACCGAGATTGATAAAACCATTGCCAGATTCTGTAAGGAGTTGGGAATCGATACACCATTTGCTATGGTGGAGGGTGATAAGTGATGGTGCCGAAGTTAAGATTCAAGGAGTTTAAAAAAGATTGGCAACAAAAAAAAATAGGCGATGTTTTCACTATTTTTTCTGGTTTTACATTCAAAAGCACAGACGCAACAACCTCCGGTTGCCGATGGTTAAAAATTGCGGATGTTGGATGTCAGGTTATGACACCTAATACGCCTTCATTCTTACCTAGCCATTTCAGCACCAAATACCATAGATTCCTTATCAGAGAAGACGATTGTGTTGTTGCATTAACTAGACCAATATTAAATGGCAAGCTAAAAGTTGCTATTGCTGGCAAGGATTATGATGGTTCATTATTAAATCAACGAGTAGGGAAAATAATAACTAAAAACAACATTGGGTTTGTTTTTTCTTTATTGCAGATGGAGTCAACCGTCTCAAAAATAAATGATTGTATTGCTGGGACTGATCCACCAAATTTATCCACTCAAGATATTAAAGATATGATGGTTCTCATCCCAACAATTGAGGAGCAGACTAAAATCGCTGATTTCATGTCCTCTGTTGACGAAAAAATCACGCTACTGAACAAACAGTACAACCTGCTATGTCAGTACAAAAAAAGCATGATGCAGAAGATTTTCAATCAAGAAGTGCGGTTTAGGGATGAGAATGGTGATATTTTTCCGGCATGGCAGGAAGATATCCTTAGTAACTTAGGCAATGCTTATAGTGGGTTAACTGGAAAAACAGCTGAAGACTTCGGGAAAGGTACATTTTATATAACCTACAAACAAATTTTTGACAATAGAATTATTCAACCAAAAGACTTTGGTCTTGTTTGTATTTCGAAAAATGAAAAACAAAATAAGGTCAAATATGGTGATTTGTTTTTCACAACGTCATCTGAAACGCCTGATGAAGTGGCTTTTTGTTCCGTTTTCTTAGAGACTGATATGAGCGACTGCTACCTTAATAGTTTCTGTTTTGGCTATCGATTGAAAAATATAGATGAAAATCATCCAGTATTTCTCAGTTTTTTATTTAGAAGTGAATACTTTAGAGCGAAAGTGAAGACATTAGCACAAGGAAGTACAAGATATAATATTTCAAAAGCACAATTTATGATGCTGTCTGTGAATGTTCCCGTAACGAAAGAACAAACAAAAATCGCCAACTTCCTCTCTGCTCTTGACGATAAAATCGCCATAAAAAAAGTAGAACTGGACCGGTTAAAAACCTGGAAACAAGGCCTGCTCCAGCAGATGTTTATATAGAAATAATTAGATTCGGCCAACACCTGACCTGCATAACAACAAAAGGCACAACATACCGATGGCAACGCAAAGCGAATACGAGTTAGAAACGCAACTGGTTAACCAGCTGGTGGGTATGCACTACGATCTGGTGAGTGTCACCGACGAAACCAGTATGAAAGCCAACCTGCGCAAGCAGATTGAAATTCACAATCGGCTGGAGGCTGCCCCACTCACTGACAGCGAATTTAACCGTGTTTTCCTGCATCTGACCAAAGGTAATGAAGTGATCGATCGTGCCAGAATCCTTCGCGATCGCTACCAGTTGCTGCGTGATGACGGTACTGAGAAATGGCTCAGCTTTATCAACAAAGATGAGTGGTGCCAGAATGAGTTTCAGGTCACCCGTCAGGTTAAGCAGTACAACGCCGAACAAAACACACGCAAAACACGCTTTGACGTTACGCTGTTGATTAATGGCCTGCCGCTGGTACAGATAGAGCTTAAGCGACGTGGGCTGGGCCTGAAAGAAGCTTTTAATCAGATTGACCGCTACCATAGGGATGCATTCTGGGTAGGCAGTGGTCTGTTCCAGTATGTTCAGCTATTTATTATCAGTAATGGGGTTGATACCAAGTATTACGCTAATAACCGTGCTAACCATTTCGAGCAGACCTTCTTCTGGACAGACGAGAATAATGAACCCATTAAGTCGCTGGAGAAGTTTACCGAAACCTTCCTGAAAGTTTGTCACATTGCAAAAATGATCACTCACTACACGGTGCTGAACGAAACCCGTAAGTGCCTGATGGTCATGCGACCCTATCAATACTACGCTTGTGAAGCGATGATCCGCCACGTTAAGGACAGTCTCCATCTACAGGGCAAGCCCCGCAATGGCTATATCTGGCATACCACAGGTAGTGGGAAGACCTTAACCAGCTTTAAGGCCAGCCAGGTGATCATGTCCATGCCTGAAGTTGATCGGGTTATTTTCGTCGTCGATCGTCGCGATCTGGATTATCAGACAGCCAAAGAGTTCAACAGCTTCGCTAAAGACAGCGTAGATACCACTAACAATACCAGTACGCTGATTAAGCAACTTAAGGCTAACAACAGTAAACTGATACTGACCACCATTCAGAAACTGAACAATGCTATTACTCATGAAGGCTATAAGGCACAGCTGGAGCACCTGCGTAAGGAACGGATTGTCTTTATCTTCGACGAATGCCACCGCAGCCAGTTCGGTGACACTCACAAGGCTATCGTAAGTTTCTTTGAAAACGCACAACTGTTTGGTTTCACCGGTACACCTATCTTTGCCGACAACGTCAACATCACCAACGGCGTCAAACAGACCACTGAAATGCTGTTTGATAAATGCCTGCACAAGTATGTGATTGTCGATGCCATCCGTGATGAGAACGTATTGCGCTTTGCCGTGGAGTATGTAGGAACCTATCGCCGTAAGGAAACCAGCAACGAGATTGATATTGATGTGGAAGATATCGACACCAGAGAGGTCATGGAAAGCGATATCCGGCTGGGCAAGATAACCGACTACATCCTGGCTCACCACAATGCAAAGACCCGAAACAGTGAGTTTACCGCAATGTTCTGCGTGGGCTCGGTGGACATGCTGATTAAGTACTACAAACTCTTTAAAGAAAAACAAACAGAGCTTCAGCAGACCGACCCGTGTTACAAGCCGCTGCGTATCGCAACTATCTTTACTTATGCAGCCAACGAAGTGGAAAAAAGCGATAAGGAAGCGGTTAACGGCTTACTGGATGAAGAAGATATCAGCCTGCCTCAGGGCGCGAAAATCGATATCTCCAGCCGGGATCATCTGGACAGCTTCATCAAGGATTATAATACGCTGTATGGCACCAGCTATTCAGCTAATGATTCGCAAAGCTTTTATAATTATTACAAGAACATTGCACAGCGAACCAAAGAAAAAGGGATTGATATCCTGCTGGTGGTCAATATGTTCCTCACGGGATTTGACAGCCCAGCTCTCAATACGCTTTACGTTGATAAAAACCTGCGTTACCACGGGCTGATACAGGCATTCTCCCGTACCAACCGTATTCTTAATGAAAAGAAAAGCCACGGTAACATCGTCTGCTTCCGCAATCTCAAGAAAGCCACGGATGATGCCATCGCGCTGTTCTCGAACAAAGACGCCTCCTCTGTCGTGCTGGTTAAACCTTTTGAGGAGTACCTGAGCGACTATCAGGCTGCTGTAGATACCCTGTTGACCTTGACACCTACAGTGGAAAGCGTGGACAACCTCCCTGATGAAAAAGCTCAGCTTGCTTTTGTGACGGCTTTCCGCGACATGATGCGACTGAAGAATATCCTGGAGAGCTTTGCTGATTTTGATGAAGTGAGTAAGCCGTTATCGGATCAGACCCTTGCCGATTACACCAGTAAATATCTCGATATTTACGACAAGGTGAAAAAACGCACTGGCAAAGATAAAGTCTCGATTCTGGATGAGGTCGATTTTGAAGTGTCACTGATTCATCGGGATGAAATTAATGTCGGCTATATCCTGAGGCTACTGGCTGGGATCCAGGCTATGCCACCTGAAGCGCAGCAGGAGCAGAAGAAGAAGGTCATGGATATCGTTGACAGTGACGTCACGCTGCGCAGCAAACGCGAACTGATTGATAATTTCATCGAAGAAAACCTGGGCTTTGTTGAATAAATCGAACTTTTGCTGAGTTGAAGGATCAGATCACGCATC
>ERZ1036491.240-NODE-240-length-5549-cov-23.976338_pt1 | contig 5549 bp, 7 predicted proteins | sample MGYA00514237_ERZ1036491 | MGnify/ENA primary metagenome ERZ1036491 (study PRJEB33795, sample SAMN09464904) | human gut metagenome | isolation source: Bloodstream | host: Homo sapiens | place: USA: Stanford, California | collected 2016-02 ... | reverse complement strand
TAAGTTGGGTGCGGCGGCGTGCTACTCTCCCACACCCTGTCGGGTGCAGTACCATCGCCGTGCCAGGCCTTAGCTTCCGGGTTCGGAATGGGACCGGGCGTCTCACCTGGGCCATGGCCGCCGCAAATCTTCTCTTGTACGGTCAGACGCTGGGGTCTGCCGGCTTGGTGGCGGCCTGGGAACCGGATGGCGGACGCGATGCGTTGGTTCGTCTTGTGTTCATCCCGTGCTCATTGTCGTGCGGGATGGTTCGCAGCAGGATGCTTGCGTTCCAACCGGGGTTGGATGATTGTGTTGCCTTTCGTCCGTTAGTACCGGTCGGCTCCACCCCTCGCGGGGCTTCCACGTCCGGCCTATCAACCACGTGTTCTGCATGGGGACTTCAAGGACCCGTAGTCCTATGGAATGCTTATCTTGGAGCAGGCTTCCCGCTTAGATGCTTTCAGCGGTTATCCCTTCCGAACGTAGCCAACCGGCCGTGCCACTGGCGTGACAACCGGCATACCAGAGGTTCGTCCACCCAGGTCCTCTCGTACTATGGGCAGGCCTCCTCAACATTCCGACGAGCGCAGAGGATAGAGACCAAACTGTCTCACGACGTTCTGAACCCAGCTCGCGTGCCGCTTTAATCGGCGAACAGCCGAACCCTTGGGACCTGCTCCAGCCCCAGGATGCGACGAGCCGACATCGAGGTGCCAAACCATCCCGTCGATATGGACTCTTGGGAATGATCAGCCTGTTATCCCCGGGGTACCTTTTATCCGTTGAGCGATGCCGCGTCCGTACACCGGCACCGGATCACTAGTTCCGACTTTCGTCCCTGCTCGACCCGTCAGTCTCGCAGTCAAGCTCCCTTGTGCACTTACACTCGCCACCCGATTGCCAACCGGGCTGAGGGAACCTTTGAGCGCCTCCGTTACTCTTTGGGAGGCAACCGCCCCAGTTAAACTACCCGCCAGGCACTGTCCCTGACCAGGATGACTGGTCGAGGTTAGACATCCAATGCGAACAGAGCGGTATTTCACCTTGCGGCTCCACCGCGGCTGGCGCCGTGGCTTCGAAGCCTTCCGCCTATGCTACACAATCCACACCGAATGCCAATACCAAGGTATAGTAAAGGTCCCGGGGTCTTTTCGTCCTTCTGCGCTTAACGAGCATCTTTACTCGTACTGCAATTTCGCCGAGCTCCTGGTCGAGACAGTGGGGAAGTCGTTACGCCATTCGTGCAGGTCGGAACTTACCCGACAAGGAATTTCGCTACCTTAGGATGGTTATAGTTACCACCGCCGTTTACCGGGGCTTGAATTCACCGCTTCGGCCGAGGCCTGACGGATCCTCTTAACCTTCCGGCACCGGGCAGGCGTCAGAGCGTATACAGCGGCTTGCGCCTTCGCACGCTCCTGTGTTTTTGGTAAACAGTCGCTACCCCCTGGTCTGTGCCACCCCCAAAAGCTCCGCGGGCAAGCCGCTTCACCATCGGGGGTCTCCCTTAAACCGAAGGAACGGGAGTGATTTGCCGAGTTCCTTGACCAGGATTCGCTCGATCGCTTTGGTATTCTCTACCTGACCACCAGTGTCGGTTTGGGGTACGGGCGGCATGCCGCCTCACGCCGAAGCTTTTCTCGGCAGCCGGGATCACCGGATATCGCGCCCTGCGGCGCCCATCATCGCACCTCGCCCACGCGCCCCACGGATTTGCCTGTGGGACGGGCTGCGTGCTTGACCACGGAAGACCACCTCCGCGGCCGGCTACCCTTCTGCGTCACTCCCGCGCTGACCTACTACCGTTACGGTCCCAACAGGCCAGGGCATCCGGCTCCCGAAGGAGACGTGAGCCCGGACCCGGAGGTTAGTACTCGCGGATTCGGTTTTGCCGGTTGCATGCCGGTACGGGAATATCGACCCGTTCGTCCATTCGACTACGCCTGTCGGCCTCGCCTTAGGACCCGACTCACCCAGGGACGATGAACGTGGCCCTGGAACCCTTGGTCGTCCAGCGGACGGGATCTTCACCCGTCTTTCGCTACTCATGTCTGCATTCTCACTCCCATGCGGTCCACGGCGGGCTTGCGCCGCCGCTTCGCCCCGCATGGGACGCTCTCCTACCCAGTAGCAAAGCTACTGCCGCGTCTTCGGTGGTGTGCTTGAGCCCCGCTACATTGTCGGCGCGGAACCACTAGACCAGTGAGCTGTTACGCACTCTTTCAAGGGTGGCTGCTTCTGAGCCAACCTCCTGGCTGTCTATGCGACTCCACATCCTTTCCCACTTAGCACACGCTTGGGGACCTTAGACGACGATCTGGGCTGTTTCCCTTTCGACGACGGAGCTTATCCCCCGCCGACTCACTGCCGGGATACGCATCACGGGTATTCGGAGTTTGGTTGCTGTTGGTACCCGATATGGGCCCGCAAGCATCCAGTCGCTCTACCCCCCGGATGTAATCGATCCGACGCTGCACCTAAATGCATTTCGGAGAGAACCAGCTATCACGGAATTTGATTGGCCTTTCACCCCTAGCCCCAAGTCATCCCCCCGGTTTTCAACCCAGGTGGGTTCGGTCCTCCACACGGTCTTACCCGCGCTTCAACCTGCTCAGGGCTAGATCATCCCGCTTCGGGTCCAGGACACGCGACTCAAACGCCTTTTAAGACTCGCCTTCGCTACGCATACCCCACACGGGTTATGCTCGCCACATGCCACTGACTCGCAGACTCATTTTTCGATAGGCACGCCGTCACCCCACAAGAGGGCCCCGACGGTTCGTAGGCGCATGGTTTCAGAGACTGTTTCACTCCCCTCCCGGGGTACTTTTCACCTTTCCCTCACGGTACTCGTTCGCTATCGGTCAGACAGGAATATTTAGGCTTATCCCACGGTCGGGACAGATTCGCACGGGATTCCACGGGGCCCGTGCTACTTGGGAGACGCGATCGCCAGACCATGCGCGTTCGGGTACGGGGCCCTCACCCTCTGCGGCCCGGTATTCAACCCGGTTCCCCTGGCACATGGTTTTATGCAACTGACGGCCGGCCCGTCGGAGCCGGCAAACGCGATCCCTCTACACCCCGCGCGCAACCCCCGACGGGTATCACACGCGCAAGGTTTGGCCTGATCCGCTTTCGCTCGCCACTACTCACGGAATATCCTTTCCTGCAGGTACTGAGATGTTTCACTTCCCTGCGTACCCCCCGCACACGGCGGTACCGGCCCATGACGGCCGGTGGGTTCCCCCATTCGGAAATCCTCGGATCAAAGCCCTGTTGGCGGCTCCCCGAGGCATATCGCAGCCTCAAACGTCCTTCATCGGTCCTGTCTGCCAAGGCATCCACCATACGCCCTTGCAGGCAACACGCACCACACGGTGCGCATGGCCGCAAGGATCCTTCCTAGCAAATTCCCAGACGACAAATCATCACACTAAAATGATCACAAAACGATCGAAACAAACACTAAAAATAGAGTTCGATTCGAAATCAACAGCAAGAACGAGGAATCAAAGGAAACCCCGTCTTGCTCGCGTCCACTATCCAGTTCTCAAGCCACCACGCACCACCACGCCGTCCGGACGGGACCAGCCCGCCATCAGGCACGATGGGCATCGAATCGCGCCAGGCCAAAGCCTGGGGTGGCGATCCGGGAGCCCAAAAGCGCATCCACACCACTCCCGCGGAACATCCCACGACGGACGCACCGAAAGCCCATGATCTCTTCCACACCAGCAGCCCCAGGCCGCCGCGACTGCCGCGACGCCGGGGCACGCACCGCCGGACGAACATCCGGCCGTATTCTCCGTAGAAAGGAGGTGATCCAGCCGCACCTTCCGGTACGGCTACCTTGTTACGACTTAGTCCCAATCACGAGCCTCACCTTAGACGGCTCCCTCCCGCAAGGGGTTAGGCCACCGGCTTCGGGTGCTGCCCACTTTCATGACTTGACGGGCGGTGTGTACAAGGCCCGGGAACGCATTCACCGCGACGTTGCTGATTCGCGATTACTAGCGACTCCGCCTTCACGCAGTCGAGTTGCAGACTGCGATCCGAACTGAGACCGGTTTTCAGGGATCCGCTCCAGCTCGCGCTGTCGCATCCCGTTGTACCGGCCATTGTAGCATGCGTGAAGCCCTGGACGTAAGGGGCATGATGATCTGACGTCATCCCCACCTTCCTCCGAGTTAACCCCGGCGGTCCCCCGTGAGTTCCCGGCACAATCCGCTGGCAACACGGGGCGAGGGTTGCGCTCGTTGCGGGACTTAACCCAACATCTCACGACACGAGCTGACGACGACCATGCACCACCTGTGAACCCGCCCCGAAGGGAAACCCCATCTCTGGGATCGTCGGGAACATGTCAAGCCCAGGTAAGGTTCTTCGCGTTGCATCGAATTAATCCGCATGCTCCGCCGCTTGTGCGGGCCCCCGTCAATTTCTTTGAGTTTTAGCCTTGCGGCCGTACTCCCCAGGCGGGATGCTTAACGCGTTAGCTCCGACACGGAACCCGTGGAACGGGCCCCACATCCAGCATCCACCGTTTACGGCGTGGACTACCAGGGTATCTAATCCTGTTCGCTCCCCACGCTTTCGCTCCTCAGCGTCAGTAACGGCCCAGAGACCTGCCTTCGCCATTGGTGTTCTTCCCGATATCTACACATTCCACCGTTACACCGGGAATTCCAGTCTCCCCTACCGCACTCAAGCCCGCCCGTACCCGGCGCGGATCCACCGTTAAGCGATGGACTTTCACACCGGACGCGACGAACCGCCTACGAGCCCTTTACGCCCAATAATTCCGGATAACGCTTGCACCCTACGTATTACCGCGGCTGCTGGCACGTAGTTAGCCGGTGCTTATTCGAAAGGTACACTCAACACAAAAATGCCTTGCTCCCTAACAAAAGAGGTTTACAACCCGAAGGCCTCCATCCCTCACGCGGCGTCGCTGCATCAGGCTTGCGCCCATTGTGCAATATTCCCCACTGCTGCCTCCCGTAGGAGTCTGGGCCGTATCTCAGTCCCAATGTGGCCGGTCGCCCTCTCAGGCCGGCTACCCGTCGAAGCCATGGTGGGCCGTTACCCCGCCATCAAGCTGATAGGACGCGACCCCATCCCATGCCGCAAAGGCTTTCCCAACACACCATGCGGTGTGATGGAGCATCCGGCATTACCACCCGTTTCCAGGAGCTATTCCGGTGCATGGGGCAGGTCGGTCACGCATTACTCACCCGTTCGCCACTCTCACCACCAGGCAAAGCCCGATGGATCCCGTTCGACTTGCATGTGTTAAGCACGCCGCCAGCGTTCATCCTGAGCCAGAATCGAACCCTCCACAAAAAACCTTCATGAAAAGCATCCGAACAGATGACTCACAAAACAAAAAATCGACGAGCACGTCCTTAAGGAAGGACGCCCTCAAAAAACCTCACCCCTCATCAAACCCTCCCGGGTACCCAACCACCACACAAGCGGCCAGGCGAGGAATGAACTGGCAATCATTGACTATAAAGAAGTAGTACAAACACGCTCTTGAGTTCTCAAACCACCACCACACCAGC
>ERZ1036491.236-NODE-236-length-5789-cov-38.491106_pt1 | contig 5789 bp, 5 predicted proteins | sample MGYA00514237_ERZ1036491 | MGnify/ENA primary metagenome ERZ1036491 (study PRJEB33795, sample SAMN09464904) | human gut metagenome | isolation source: Bloodstream | host: Homo sapiens | place: USA: Stanford, California | collected 2016-02 ... | reverse complement strand
ACACAACCCGCTACGGGGGAGACTTACCCGAAATCTGATTTATTCAACAAAGCCGGGACATTATTGTTCATCAGACTTTCTGCAAAGGTTAAATGTGTTAACGCCAAGAAAATCCTAACGAAATTAGATGGCTCATTGAAATTTTGATTCAGCAAATGTAGTATCAAATGTCTATTGAAACTACCTTCATTAACACCTCCAGTTGGTTTATATATGACATTTTTAAAAAAAGATCTGGTTGAATTAATCACATCACACTGGGGGTTTAAATGTGTGAAAAAATCCACCTCAGTTTCAATGTCATAACCTTTGCCGGGATGCCAGTCAAAATTTGGTAGCTGCCGACTTCCCCATGTAATAATGAGTTTTCTAATTTCTTTTTCAAATCTGTCTGCACTTGTATTTGTGTTGTCACCATCACAAAATTTCACGAGTAAGTTCCTTAACCCTCCTTCAAAGACAGGGAAGAGCGACATTATAGATATATGATCATACCCCAAATAAAAAGCTTCTATAGCTTCAAAAATAATTGTTTTGTAGTTTTTTAGTGATTCACTCTTTATAAAATATTTGTTGAAATAAGCAATGGCAATTTCTAATGAGAAATTTTCTAACAACCATTTATTTGAATTCTCAAGTGGATTATCACATCTTTTAATTTCATGGATTGCAGAAGAAAGAGTACCTTCTCCAATATATAGGGGTAATGCTATGCCAAGTGAATTTGCATGCGACTGAATATTCGAACATCGTCCCCAATGTCTATTTAAGTATGATATTGGCCTTTCGGTAAGCAAGAAGTTTAAATAATCAATTTTAACTGTGAAAGAAGCATGACAAAATTCACTTTTTGAGATTACTGGTGCCACGCTATGATTTTTCCTGAATTGATTTGAAATTTCATTCTCAGAGAGCTTGTCTAATTTTGATAAGCGTTTCAAAGTTGGCAGAAATTTTTCTAAATCTGACATAATAATCCTAAAAGTTAAGAATTAATCTTTACGAAAGATATCATATGATCCTTTGATTAATTATACTATTTAATGGTGTTTTTATCAGCACAGAACTAAGCGTAAACGTCCGCTCCTCGCTCATAGCGGACCTTCAAATCAGTTAGTTTGTCCGCTCTGTGCCAGGAGCGGACATTAAAATCAAAACCGATGGCAAGCTCACCGAGCATGACATTATGCTTGCGCTGCTTTGTAACGTGCTTCCAGCTTATCCAAAAAGCCAAAAAGTACTTGATTCATTTCACTGTAATCGTGCGCCCGGAGCGCGTCAGGCGTGTCAACGAAACGATATTCTGCTGCACGGCTCAGGTCTTTCTCAGAATGAGCGATCAGCCGTTCTACAACGTCCAATGTGAGCTCCATGTGGCACTGGAAACCAAAGACGCGGTCTGAATAGGCAACGATCTGCCGCGGACAGCCTTCGCTGTAAGCAATAATTTTGGCCTCTGGCGTCAAACCTGGCATATCGTTATGCCAGTGACCCACTGCCAGTGTTTTCCCAAATTGAGAGAACATCTCATCCTTCCTGCCGTCTTCGGTCAATGTGATCGGGAATTTACCAATCTCTTTTTCCGGGCTATGAGAGAAGGGCGCGCCCAGCGCTTCACCGATTAGCTGTGAACCCAGGCAGATACCGATCACCGCCTTACCGGTTTTAACCGCGGAAGCAATCAGCGTCTGTTCCGCTTTAGCATTAAAGTGCGGGCATGCTTCAAGCGTGGTGTTCGGATCTTGCGGACCGCCCATAACGATAAGAAAATCGATGCCTTCGGCGTCAGCAGGTAGCCGATCGCCTGCATAGACGCGTGAGTAAGTTACATCATGACCCTGGTTTATTGCCCAGGTTTCATAGGCGCCCGGGGCTTCAAAACTTTCATGTACGATAAAGTGTACACGCATGAGGTTAAGCTCCTGTAATATCTTTGATGATCAGAATGATAAGTCACGCACCCATTGCCTAAGGCTCTACTCCGGGTGGTTCCAGTTTCGATATGATAATGGCAGGGGCTAAATCTGAAATGCCAGGTAGTATAGATAAAGCGCCAAGACATGATGAAGCCACAGGCTGGTCCAGTACTGCGATAAGCTATCAACGCGGCGAGGTAGATCCTCCCCATCATCATGTTGAGGGGCAGCTACTCTTCGCCACCAGAGGGGTTATGTTGGTGCAAACAGAGAGTGACCGTTGGGTGATCCCTCCTCAGCGTGCATTATGGCTACCGCCTTTGCATATCCATAGTTACCATCTGCTTTCACAAACCGATCTCAGGGCGATCTATTTCAGCAGTAGCCTTATTGCAGAATGTACGAGCTTTACGAAGAGTCAGCAGGTACATGTGATCACGGCTACGCCGTTAGTCAAAGAACTTATCGCTGGGCTGTTCAGTGAGGACTACGCCAGACCGAGTCAACGGAAGATAGCTTTGTTGCTTCTGGAAATTCTCAGCGAGGCTCCACCTTTAACGATGGCGCTTCCCATGCCGAATGATGAGCGATTATTCAGCGCGGCCAGATCGCTCCTGGTCAATCAGCGCTGGGAAGCATCGCTGAGCGAGCTGGCTTTTATGTCGGCCATGTCGGAACGGACCTTTTCCCGATTGTTTATGAAGGATACAGGCTTTAGTTTTAGAACATGGAAGCAGAGAGCCAGAATTTGCGCTTCGTTGGATCTTTTCGCGAACGGCGTTCCAATCAAACAGGTCGCTTACCAGCTTGGTTTCTCATGCCCGGCGGCATTTACCGCTGCTTTTCGCTGCATTCTGGGGTCAACGCCACGCGATTTTGTGCCTTAAACCGGGAAACCCTCAAAGCGGTCTTTGAGACTGTCATGGGCATATTACCAGACGCAGAAACGCTGCGAGGGTAGGGGTATCCCGCCTTTGCTGTTGAGAAAGGTAGTTTAATTTGCACCCGACACACTCTCATTGATTAAAGCACGGAGTGGAGATTACTGCGGTCCACAGTTCTGATAAACCGTGAAAGAGAAGGCCTGCGTAAAGAAAAAAGGTGTCGCGATGCGTGATGAAATTACCTTATGACAGACCTTGCGGTGATTTACGGCACCGGGTGGATTCCGGACGCTGTGAGCCGACTCATTGCTACGAAGCCTGATTCTGCTGTACCTCAAGCCATATGATAGCCTGCACAACAATCACATACCGCCCATTAATGCGTCCAGGGGAGTACTCCCGGGCCCTGGACGTCCCCTGTGTGCCAGGAGCGGAAGTAGGCTGAAGATAAATTAGCATTGCTGTTAGTCGTGGGTTCTGCAGATGGGTAGAAATTGATAACTTAGGATGCAAGTTCGTCCCGCTCTTTCTGCAGTTTTCATCGAGGGTATATTCTCCGGAATAATTGTGCCCATATACAAAGATAGTTCCGAATCGGAATGAGTTAATAATCGGTACAGCAGGCGTTGCGCTCGGGCCGACAATGATCGACCACGAAAAGCAGGAAGTATTACTTTGTCAGTAATACGATATCCTCTCAGAAAAGCGAGGTTTCCTTTCTGGCATATTAGCAACCCGGCGCGAACATCGTTTTCATAGATAATATATACTTCTCTCTCAGAAATATGGTCACACAACTCTTCGTCATCAACTGCTACCAAATTGCTTGCAGACAGTTCGCGAACTGTCTGCCATGTATGCTTATAGGCATCGCCCAGAGCCTGACAACACCAGTCAAAATCTTCGTATGTCGCCACTTGCAAAGTAAGAGATTTATCATTGAATTCAGGGGGTTCAGAAAAAGACGTGGCATATATATACTGGTCGGGAATACCCTGCGGGAAGGACTGGCCTGGCACAAGAATGCGGACATACTGAGCTCTGAGTTGTGACCATTCCTTACTAATGAGTTCTAATGCAGTATGATTTAGGTCAGAATCCATACCTACAATATCAATAAAAGGTTTGTTAATATTTCCGCCCTGATAACGGGGGCCAGTAAGAAATTGCTTTCCATCAATTTTGAGTTTTCGTTGTAAAAAATATTCCTGACATAATCCAGTTTCTCTCCAGGGAAATCGCGCCGAGAAACTTCTGTCTGTACACCTCGATTCCTGCTCTGACAACCATTGTTTTAACCATGAACGTAGAGTAACTTCAGGCACAGGTAGCCTGGCATATTGAGATAGCATGTAAGATAGCATAAAAATATTTTGCCCTTGGATGTAAAAATGTTTTTTTAAACAAATCAGAATAGTTCTACTCTCATTTTATTACCAATTATAGCTGGCACGTCCGCTCCTTGCTCAATGCGGACCTTTAGCTCGACAGCTTGTCCGCTCCGCGCCAGAAGCGAACAGTGTTATCAATGGTCAGTGATAAAACGTCAACCCGTTGACCTTGTCTCACAGCACTTCAACCACTTCAAATTCTTCTGCGATCAACTCCATATCTTCAGAAAAATGACCTTCGCAGCTGAAAAATCTCTGATGCTCTCTCTTCCAGTATTCAAGGCTTAAATCGCCTTCACCTTCTTTGCGGGCGAACGCTTCTGTGACATCACAAAAACGAACCAGCTGCATCGAAATCAGTCTGATCACGCAAACTGGAACATTCTGGCCATCAAGAATAATGTGATAACTCCCTATCCTCGGAGCAGATTCTTCCTGCTGGTAAGAGGCAAAAGATCCGCAAGAGGCCGTTTTGATCCCTTTTTTGATCAGTTCCGCAAGCTCGTTAGCCAGCTCCGGACTGTCACCCATTTGCCAGGCGTCTGCGCCGGGATACTTCTTTTTTATTTCCTCAACCATGAAAATCCCTTCGTTATCGTCAATGAAAAGAAATGGCATGCCTTTTTTAACAAGAGCGGTCCCAACATTATCAGCGATATCTTTCTTTAGATAGTGTGGTCCGTTCTTCGCTCAAAACAGACCTTAAGGGCATTTAACGCGTTTGCTCTGTGCCAGAAACGTAAGTTAACTTCAAGACGAGCCATAAAGTCGCCTGTCTTATTCAGACTGCCAGTAAAGCGGTGAACCGAACGCGTCCAGGTAGTAATCGATAATCGCCCGCACGTTCAGCGGAGGGTGGCGGGCATTCGGATAGATTGCCGCGATGTGCTGTGGCTCCGTTTTTATGGATGTATCCAGTTCCGGCAGCAGTCCGACCAGCTCGCCGCTCTTCAGCCGGTCTCCAATCAGCCAGTCAGGAAACAGCACAATCCCCATCCCCCCGAGTGCGGCAATCAGCAGGGTTTCCGCATTATTCGATGACATCAGGGGCGAGACGGGGTAGTGCACCCATTCCTCTCCGCGCCTGCGCAGCAGCCATTGGTTTGGTCCTGATGAACCGCGATAGACCAGGCATTTATGCCGCGCGAGCTCTTCGGGTGATCCCAGCATGCCGTGCCGGCGGATATAATCCGGTGACGCGGCAAGATGATAGAACTGCTGGCCAAACACGCGCGCATGAAAGGCGGAATCCGTCAGCACGCCAATCCGGAAAATCACGTCAGCCGGCTCCCGGTGCGGATCGATGTAATCATCCGTCAGCGTAAGCTCAATACTAAGCTTCGGGTATCGCTCCGTCAGGCCGGGTAACGCGGGTGCGACATGGCGCTGTCCAAAGAACACCGGTGCGTTTATGCGGACCATTCCGGAAGGCTCAAGCGTTCTCTCATTGAGTTCCCGCCGCGCCTCCTCCATGCTGCCCGTCATCGCACGCGCATAGCGGATAAAAAGATGGCCGCTTTCCGTCGGAATTATAGCCCGGGTAGGCTTTGTTGAATAAATCAGATTTCGGGTAAGTCTCCCCCGTAGCGGGTTGTGTT
>ERZ1036491.232-NODE-232-length-5941-cov-5.110941_pt1 | contig 5941 bp, 6 predicted proteins | sample MGYA00514237_ERZ1036491 | MGnify/ENA primary metagenome ERZ1036491 (study PRJEB33795, sample SAMN09464904) | human gut metagenome | isolation source: Bloodstream | host: Homo sapiens | place: USA: Stanford, California | collected 2016-02 ... | reverse complement strand
AAATTTATTCAAAAACCGAAAATATGTCAAAGAAAGAATTACAGGAAACTTTAAAAAATATTTTAGAAGAATATACAACAATTATCAGAGAAAATAAGCCATTGAGAAATGATATTCATCCAACAATGAAACCAATCAGGCTTATATCAAAATTAATACACAATTCAAGTAAAAAAAATTGGAATGTTTTAGATTTGTTTGGTGGCTCTGGAAGTACTTTAATAGCTGCTGAACAACTAAAAAGAAAAGCATTTTTAATGGAATTTGATGAAAAGTATGCTGATGTAATTGTTAAAAGATATGCGGAAATGGGCAAAGAGGATATAAAACTTTTAAGAAATGGAAAAACTTATAGTTGGAATGAAGTTAAAAATAAACTCTATTCTGGTGATGTAACATGAAAAAAGAAACATTTTCAAAAGAACAACTAACTGTAATGGAGATTTATATTGAACTTGAATTAACTAAGTTTAGTACAAAGAAGAAAGATTTATATTCTGAAATCCAAAAAAGAACTAGATATAATCTAAATACAATTACAAGTTGGATTAGAAGATATTTAGAAAAATACAAGAAAATTAGAGAAGAAATTCAAGAAGAAAAAAATGCAAGAATATGCAATTTTGAGGGCTTGACAGAAAAACAATCAAAATATGTCATGTTTAGAATGTGTGGATTTAGAAAAGAAGAAGCAAAAACAAAAGCAGGGTATAGTGAAAAAACTAAGGTTGCAAATATTGAAAAGAATCCAAAAGTTGCTAATAAGCTAACAGAACTAAGAGAAGATTTATTCAGTGATGTAAGGTATGGAGTAATGGCTAATCTTAGTGCTTTGGCAACAATTAGAGAAAGAGGAATTAATGGAGTTGATGTTGTAGAGTACACAGATGCCTCAACACCTGATGGACATGAGATAACTAAGACTGTTACTAAGCAGTATCAATATGTAGCAGCAGTAGCTGCAACCAAGGTCATAAATGACATACTTGGCTATAAGATAACTGATGAGCTGAAGCTAGAAGAAGCAAAGAAAAAAGAAAAAGAAAAGCAACTCGTTCTTCTGGAATAAGGTACTGTCAGAGAAAAACTTAGTTAGAGGGTCCAAGAGGCTCGAACTCTATCAAATTTTGAAAAATTTTCAACCTTGCCAAAAATATTTTGACATGCGTGAAAGGAGAAAAATGCAGGAGATATTAGCAACTGAAAATAAATTGGCTAAGATATTTCAATTTTCAGAAAGAAAAGTTAGAGAGTATTTCAAAGCTGCAAGAGTATCACCTGGAAAATATAATTTTATTCAAGCAGTTGAAATATTTGTTGAAAAAAATTCTGGAAAAGATGAAGCAGCAGAATTAAAAAGAGCTGAAAAAGATTTAAAAGAATTTAAGTTAAAAATTTTAAAGAAAGAGTACCACTCTGAAAAAGATGTAATAAGAATTGTATCTGATATGAATTATAGAATTAAATCTAAATTGATAACAATTCCTAAAAAAGTAAGCATTTTAATTTTAAATAAAAGTAATCAACTAGAAGTTGAAAAAATTTTAAAAGATGAAATAAATAATGTTTTAGAAGAATTAACTGAATATAGTTATCAAGAAGAACAAGAAATAGGAGAAATAGATGGTTAGTTCTCACACTAAAAGATTAATAGAAAATATTGTAAAAGAAGTTCTAGCACCAGCAGAAGATTTAACTGTTGCTGAATGGGCTGATAAATATAGAATCTTATCAAGAGAAAGTGCAGCAGAAGCTGGAAAATGGGATACAAATAGAACTCCATATATGAAAGAAATTTTGATGTGTATTACTGACATAGAAACAAAAAAAATAACTATGATGTGTTCTGCACAAATAGGTAAAACAGAAATGTTACTTAATGTATTAGGAAGATATATGCATCTTGATCCTTGTCCTATTCTATTTGTTCAACCAACAGTAGATGATGCTAAGTCATTTTCTAAGGAAAGAGTTGAACCAATGATTAGAGATACTACTATCTTAAAAAAATTAATAAGTAAAACTAATAAAAGAGAAGAGGGGACTGTTCAAGAAAAAATGTTTCCAGGTGGTTATGTAAGATTTGTTGGAGCTAATTCACCATCAGGATTAGCAAGTAGACCAATAAGAATAACTTTACTTGATGAAATAGACAGATTTCCACTTTCAGCAAGAAAAGAAGGAGATCCAGTAAAACTTGCTGAAAGGAGAACTAATAACTTTTATGATAGTAAAAATATAAGAGTTTCCACTCCCACAGATGATGCAACTTCTAAAATTCAATTATTGTATTTGGCAAGTTCACAAGAAGAATGGTGTTTACCTTGTCCATTTTGTGGAGAATATCAACCATTAGATTTTGAACAAATGAAATATTTGGATTTGGAAGAGCCTGAACTTGAATGTAAATTCTGTGGACATAGCTCACAAGAAAAAGAATGGAAAAGTAAAAGACAACTTAATGGAAAATGGATAGCAAAATTTCCAGTTGAAAAAGAACATAGAGGATTTCATTTAAATGCTTTAGCTTCTCCTTGGGTAACTTGGAAAGAAATTGTCAAAGAATTTCTTGAAGTAAAAGATGATGATTTTCAATACAGAACTTTTATGAATACTGTATTGGGAAAAACATTCTCAGTTAATTTGGAAGCTGCAATGGATTATGAGGCTATCTATGAAACAAGAGAAGATTATGGAGCTGAACTACATGATGATGTGGTTATATTAACAGCAGGTGTCGATGTTCAAGATAACAGACTTGAAGTTGAAGTAGTTGGTTGGGGTTATGAATATGAAAGTTATGGAATAATGTACAGGGATTTTCCAGGAGATCCTGGAAAAGAAGAAGTATGGCAACAACTATATACATTTTTAAAAAAGAAATTTTACTTTAAAAATAAAAAATATTTAACGATTGCTGCAACTCTTATAGATTCTGGTGGGCACCATACTGGAAGTGTTTATAAATATGTTTATAAAAAAGAAAAAAGAGGAATTTATGCAATTAAAGGTCAAGGAGCTTGGGGAGTTAATATTCTAAATGGATTTAGAAAAACAACTAAAAAAGGTGCTCCACAAATTAATTTGCTTAGTTTAGGAGTTAATGCTTTAAAAGATTTGACATATTCTAGACTTTCAATTTTAGAGGGAGCAGGAAAGTGTCATTTTCCAAAAGCAAGTACACAAGGTTATGGAATAGATTATTTCAAAGGCTTAACTGCTGAAGTAAAAGTAAAAAAATCTACTCCAAGAGGTATGAAAATAGCTTGGGAAATCCTTGATGGGAGAAGAAATGAACCACTAGATTTAAGAAATTATAATACAGCTGCAATTGAATTAATTCCAATAGATTTACATGATAAAAAATACAACAGAAAAGGAGCAAGAAAATGAGTTTTACAGTAGAGCAATGTCAAGCACATTTGGATGCTTGGTTAGAAGCAGATTTAGCAGTTTCAAAAGGACAAAGTTACACAATTGGGAAAAGGGTACTCACAAGAGTTAATGCAACAGAAATCGCAAAAAATATAAGAATTTGGGAAGATAGATTACAACAAGCAAAAAGGAGAAGTTCAGGTCCTAGAACAATTCAAATAATTCCAAGATAGGGGGAAATATGAATCTTTTAGATAAATTAATTGGCTATATTAGTCCTAGAAATGGGATTAATAGGCTAAAAGATAGAAAAATATATAATCTTGCGAAAATAGAACAAGGTTATTCAAACAAAGATGATCCTGTTTTAGAAAATTGGAGAGTTTCATCAAATAGTCCTGATGAAGATATTTTATACAGTCTTGATGATTTAAGAGCAAAATCAAGAAACTTGTATATGAACAATGATTTAGCAGGAGCTGCACTAAAAAAGATGAGGACAAAGACAGTAGGAAGTGGATTACTTCCTAAACCAACAATAAATTATACATATCTTGGCATAGAAAGAGAAAAAGCAAAAGAATTAGAAAGAATTATAAAAAATAAGTTCAATGCTTGGGCTTTATCGCCAAATTCAGATGCAAGTAGAATGTTTAGTTTTTATGGATTACAGTCTTTACTTCAACTAAGTTGGGTAATGAATGGAGATGCCTTTGCAATTCCATTAAGGAAAAAAAGGAAAGGTGTTGACATAGAATTATGCGTGCAATTACTTGAAGCTGACAGAGTGATAAGTCCTCCTGGTGCAAATCTTCAAACAAGAGCAGGAGTCGAATTTGATGAGAATGGTGAATTAAAAAATTATTATATAGCCACTTCTCATCCAGCAGATACTTTTAACTATACTGTAAAGGCTTATCCAGCATTTAACAGTTTAGGGAGAAAAAATATTTTACACATATTTGAACCTGAAAGAATTGGACAAAGAAGAGGAGTTCCTATATTAGGACCAATTATATTCTCATTAAAACAATTGGGTAGGTATAAAAGTTCAGAGCTTACAGCAGCTGTAATTAATGCAATGATAGGACTTATAGTAGAAAGTGAAAATGCAGATGATGAGGGATTTGCTGGAAATTTTGGAACACCTATGGATGAAGATGATGAAAAAACAATTGAAACTAAGAAGAGAAAAGAAGAAAAAATAACCCTAGATCATGGAACTTTGGTTGTAGGGAAACCAGGAGAAAAAATAAAAGAATTTGCAACTAATAGACCAAACAAGCACTTTAAGGATTTTGTTGAAGCAATATGCGAAGAAATAGGTGCAAATTTAGAAATAAGTAAAGAAGTTTTAATGTCAAGTTTTAAAAACTCATATAGTGCTGCAAAGGCTTCAATAGAAGAAGCATATCAAAGATTTCAAGTTTCAAGAAAAATTTTAGAAAGAACTTTTTGTCAACCAATTTATGAAGAATTTGTTTTAGAACTTATAAGAAACGGAGAAATAGATTGTCCTGGATTTTTTGAAGACACATCTATTCGTTATGCTTTTACTCGTTGTATTTGGGTTGGTGCAGGAAAATCATCATTAGATCCTTTGAAAGATGCAAATGCTAACTCAAAAGAATTAGAAAATTATACAACAAGTAGAAGTATCATATCTGCTACAAGTGGATATGATTATGAAGAAATCTTTAGAGAAAGAGCTGAGGAAGAAAAAGAATTGGCTCTTCTTGAAAGGGAATTAAAAACCATTCGTAAGGGGGTGAAAGAAAATGGAAAGAACTCATAAAAATAATTTTTTTGAAATAAAAAATCTGAGTGAAAATATTGCCGAAATTAGGATATATGGAACTATTACAAAATGGGCTTGGGAAGAATATGGGGAAGTTAGCTCAGCTAATTTTGCCAAAGAATTACAAAAATTGAAAAATATTTCTCATATAAATTTAAGAGTAAATTCTCCTGGTGGAGATGTATTTGAAGCAAGTGCTATTTATAATCTTTTAAAAGATTATGCCAAAGTAAATAATATTGAAATTACAGGATATATAGATGGTTTGGCTGCAAGTGCTGCAAGTTTTTTAGTTTTATGTGCTACTAAGGTAATTATGGGAACTGGTGCATTATATATGATACACAATCCTTTGACCTCTGCCTATGGAAATGCTGAAAAATTAAAAAAGCAAATAGAACTTTTAGATACAGTGAAAGAAGCTATTCTGGATATTTATTGTACTAAATCTAAATTAAGCAGAGAAGAAATATCTGAAAAAATGAATGGTGAAAAATGGTATCGTGCTAGTGAAGCACTTGAAGCTGGCTTTGTTGATGAAATTGTTGAAAATGATAATTCATTAGAAAATATTAAAAATATATCAAATGAATTACATATTGAAAACTTTATTAATCAAGACTTACTAAAAGAAAAGTTAAAAGAAATTGAAAATATGAAAAAAACAGGAGGAAGAAATATGGAAAAAACTATACAAGAATTAATTAATGAACATCCAAAATAGATGAATGATTATAAAAATCAAATCATTAATGAGATTGGAAATAG
>ERZ1036491.201-NODE-201-length-9603-cov-1097.456326_pt1 | contig 9603 bp, 9 predicted proteins | sample MGYA00514237_ERZ1036491 | MGnify/ENA primary metagenome ERZ1036491 (study PRJEB33795, sample SAMN09464904) | human gut metagenome | isolation source: Bloodstream | host: Homo sapiens | place: USA: Stanford, California | collected 2016-02 ... | reverse complement strand
TAAACGGTAGTATCGTTTCGAAGCCGGCAGGCTGGGACGCCTTTCATGGGCTTGTACTGGCGAAAGAGAAACTAAGCAGCGAGGAAATACAGCGGCAGATGAAAGAGCTTGGTGTAGAAATGGAAATCGTTCCTCTGATTTGACAAGATTACCCCGGTATATTTCAGCCGGGGTAATCTTGTCACTTATCCTTGATTTTCCCTTTAAGGGCATTTATAATCCACCCTTTTGGATTTGTTTTTGTCCTTGATTTTCCTCTAAGTATGGCGAGTTCTGTCATGATGTCTGGAAGTTCCATTTGTGCTGTTACAAATAAATCCCGGTTGTTTTTGATTTCTTTATCGGAGAACTCCAAAGATGTTTTTAAGTAACTTATCACTTGCCTACCTAAATCCCATGAAAGCCCGGTTTGCTTTTGTAGCTCTTTTTTGTATAGCTCTGCATCACGATGCTCTGGCTTGAATATTGGATAGAAGTTGAAACTTACAATTTTTTTCCCTTCCTTGTTTGCGGACCATTCGAATGTATAAGGACTTAGTTCGTCCAGCTCATTTTTTGCAGGTTCAATTACTTTCCGGACAAAATCGTTTGTCTTTGCGTATTTATCTTGTACTTTAAACATTTCTTTGAGCTGTTCAAGTGGATAGATTAGTTTTGTTTTCTGACCGCTTAAAAGTTCGTAGAACCGCATAGAATATACACTCTTAAACTTCATCGCAGTGGCTAATTCGTATTTGCGAAACCCTTTTGAAAAATCTAAGCAGCAGTCCCATATGTGTGAGTCTATTTGGAATGATACAACAGATGAACGCTTCTTTATCTTTGGCAATGCAATAATAGAAATGCTTATCCATTCTTTTTCATCCTCATAGGTAAAGATTTTCTTTTGTAGAGATAACAGTGCTTGTTTTACACGTGTGTAGTTTTCATCACTTTCTCCATTTAGCAATGAAGCAATAGGCATTGTGATGTGAACGGTATCAAAAAGTGTGTGTTCTATTTTTTTACAATCAGTTGCAAATCTAACTCCTTGGAGTTCACCTTGAGCCATTTCTACAATTCTATAAAGTATGCGCTTCTCATAAACGGAAAAGTCATACTTGGCTGTCGTCATAATATAGCTTTGTATTTGGTCTTTATTGACGACTGTTACACTGTTGTTCTTCTGTTGTTTCGTTTTCATCATCTACACGAAAGGATAAAATACTGTTGGCTTTATCTATGTGAGGAGCGTATATTTCAGAAAATTTTGCGAGGATAGAAATTGCGTTTTTAACCCTTTCAAATTCTTCTTTCTTAAAATGAACTATGATTTTCTTCATCCTTTATTGATTATTAGTATGTTGCGCAAATATAATAAGTAATTACGACTTGTGCAAATGAAAATCGTAGATGATGCAAAATAACATTCAAAAAGTCGTATTTGGAAGGGAAAATAACATTCAAAAAGTCGTAGTAATGTGTTAAATAGCATTCAAAAAGTCGTAGTAATGTGTTAAATAGATTGTGTAAGTTATTGGATTTCAGCATAATTTTTAGTTAAAAAAAAAAGCTGATAAGCATATAAACAAGTTATGCTTTATAACAAGTCATTGATTTTTTACGGATAAGTGGTTGATTTACTGTCGGAAAAAGAAAAACAATAGGGGAAAAAAGCAAAGCAAAACCAACCAACGGGCGGTAGGACTGTGAACGGCTTTTTATGGCGTGTACACATTTGTGTGCAAAAAGTTTGTATTTTATTGAAATATAGCTATCTTTGTACTGAATTTAAAAGCAAACAGATATGGAAGCATTATCAGTAAGAGAATACCGTAACAACCTCGCAGCGTCTTTCACCAAAGCTGACAATGGCGAGCAGGTACTAATTCGCAGGAAAAACGAGATTTACGCTTTGGTAAAAGTTGGTCGTGAAGATTTGATGATAACCCCGGAGCTGCAAGCAAGGATTGACAAGGCAAGGGAAGAAATCAAATCCGGAAAGTGTGTTACCCTCAAAAGCAGTGAGGATATTGACGCTTATTTCGATAGTCTATGATGTACACAATTAGGGTTTCCGACGGGGTGGATAAGGTGATTGCCAAATGGAAGAAATCAAACCCCAATTTGTTCAAGAAGTATAAGAAAATCTACAAAGAATTGTTAGAGCACCCTAAGACTGGGCTTGGGCATCCCGAAGCGTTAAGGGGCGGTGGGGATATTACATGGTCTCGACACATTACCGCCCATGACCGGATAATCTATGACATTTACGAGGAAGTGGTAGAGGTCTACATCTTGGAGGTAGAGGGGCATTACAACGATAAATGATAAAACTGTTATGGTCGAATATTGTGTTTACTGGTTAGAGAACGGCGAGCCTATGCACGAGGTGTTCTCTTCTCTTGCCGCCGCCGAGATGTACTCATGTGCGATAAGAGGGAAAGAAAACATTGAATGGGTGGAGGTGTCCGAAGAAGAAACCATTGATTTGGACGAACTGGAAGACATGTTCCCGGATGACTTCTGCGGCGTGTAATCCCCTTGGGTAGAAATGGGGTAGAATTTGTTAGGCTGTGGGGGATTTTCTAACACGCCGGGGCTTTTTGCTGGGCGGTTGGCGTGGATGTATTCCCATGCGGCATGTGTATATATAGCAAGAAGTGTCCTTGTCGGACAATTCTTGCTTTTCTCGCTTTGCTCAAAAAGATTTTAAGATTACCTTTGTGGCATGGAACTAAGACGGAACGAAAAGATTACATTCCGGTGTACCGAACTTGAAAAGGACGCACTTGCGGAGCAGGCAGCCCGGTGCAGTCTAAGCGTATCGGAATACTGCCGGAGTTTGTCCCTTGGGGGGCGCCCAAGGGAGAGGTACACCGAGGAGGAACGGCAGCTTCTCCGGGACATAGCCCAGTTGAAAGGAACGCTCCAACGGCTGAACAACTACTTCGGTGGTCGCCAGTACCGGGAAGTGTTCGAGGAGAACCGGGCACTAATTACAGAGCTCAAAAAAATACTCTCACGATGATAGGGAAAGGGAAAAGCATATCACATGGTGTGGCGGCATTGGAGTACGACCTCGCCAAAGAGATAAACGGGCAGGCAGTAGCCACCGAGATAGCCCGGCATGAACTTTATGGGTGTACTGGTGCGGAAATGGTGCAGGAAATGAAACCGTATCACATTGATTTTCCGAACGTAAAAAACAACTGCCTACGTTTCGAGGTCAGCCCCTCGATAGAGGAAAGCGCCACCTTTACGGATGCGGACTGGGCGGAACTTGGTAACGACTTCATGCAGCGCATGGGGTTGGCGAACCACCAGTACATCATCATCCGGCACAGCGGTACGGAGAGCAAGAAAGAGCAAGCCCACCTGCACATACTGGCAAACCGGGTTTCCCTTTCCGGGGAACTGTACCGGGACAACTGGATAGGGAAAAAGGCAACGGAAGCCGCCAATGCCATAGCCAAGGAACGGAACTTTGTACAGTCGCAGGACATTGGCAAAGTCAACAAAGCGGAAATCAAGGAAGCCATGGACGGCGTATTGAAGAAGATGCAGGGCTTTGACTTTACCAAATTCAAGGAAGAACTTGGTAAGAGAGGTTTTAAAGTCCGGGAAGCCAGGGCAAGCACCGGGAAACTTAACGGCTACTATGTCACAGCCCGAAGCGGTACGGAGTATAAGGCAAGCGAGATAGGGAAAGGCTACACTCTCGCCCATATCGAGCGGACACAAAGCAAACTGAAGTGCAACTCAATGAACATATCTCATGGAAACAAACTCACACCCGGAAGCGGCAGCTTCCAACGTTAAGCAGGGACAGTACAGCCCCCGGAAAAGAAAAGATACAACGCCAAGGGTAAACCCGCAGCTTGCGGTAGAACTGGTGTATCAAGAACTAAAGCGTGTTGAAGTCTATACGAAGCGCATAGAGGACGCAACAGCCCGAAAGGTACAAATAGACGGGAAAAGCCTTGAAAGTGCCGAAAATCGCCTAAAAAACGTGTTGGCGGACTTTGAACGGCAGGGGTACAGAATGAAAAACGGCGGTTATGTGGACAAACGAATTTCGTTCTACTCAATCCTTTGTGCTGTTATCTCCCTATTGTTCGCTTGTTTCATGTGCTATCTTTGGACGGATGCAGCCAAAGACCGGGACAACTACAAGCAGTATTATGAATACTACCAAGAGCAGGCAAGGGAACAAAAGGGGAATAAATAAACATCTAACTTTACGAATTATGGGAACAACGGAACACGAAGAACCCCGGTTCTTCTTCATACTGAACAAGGGTGCGAAGTCCGGCGGCGAAATCACCCATGCCGTCCTAAACGGTAGTATCGTTTCGAAGCCGGCAGGCTGGGACGCCTTTCATGGGCTTGCACTGGCGAGAGAGAAACTAAGCAGCGAGGAAATACAACAGCAGATGAAAGAACTTGGTGTAGAAATGGAAATCGTTCCTCTGATTTGACAAGATTACCCGGAGTGTTTCAGCCGGGTAATCTTGTTACTTATCCTTGATTTTCCCTTTAAGGGCGTTTATAATCCACCCTTTCGGATTGTTCTTTTCTCGTGATTTTCCGTTTAGGAGAGCCAGTTCTCCGATAAGGTCGGTTATCTTTTCTTGTGCCGTTATGAATGTCTCTTTGTTCCGGTTTATCTCTTCCGATGTGAAGCCGCAGGAATAACGGAGGTACTCGTACACATGGCTGTCTATCTGATATCGTGCTGTAACCTTTGCTTGCAATTCTTTCCCTTCCAGTTCTTCATCTCTGAACTGTGGTTGATAGACCGGGTAGAACCTAAACCCGGTCACCTTGCTACGTTTGTTGTTTGGGTTTTCACGCACTTTCACGTAGTTGAAAGTGTATGGGCAGCTCTCATCAAGCGCAGCCTTTGCTGGTTTCAAAACTCTTTCCTCAAAATGATCTATTCTGTCTTTTCCGTTCTTGTCCTTGTATTTGTCCGCAGGTATGCCAAGACGGTCTTTCAAGTTTTCAAGGGATATATCCAAAGGGTACACCTGCCCACTCATTAACATGTAAAACCTAAGGGAATACCCAGTAGGTAGCGCAAGAGCCTTGTTTAACTCAAATTCTCTGTACCCCTTGGCGAACTTGGTAAACACATCCCAAAGGTCGTTAGACACACGAAAGGTTATAATGCCAGTGCGTTTTTTATATTTTGGGTTAGATATAAATCCGCACTTCCACCATTCCTCGTCATCTTCGTAAGTAAAAAAACGTCCTGCCAAAGAATCGAGTGCGGCTATGATTTCATTGTAATCACGTCCGGAAAAAATAACGTCAGATACATGCATTTGTGCATCAACATCCCAAAGTCCATGCTCAAACTTGCGTTTCGTGCCTGCATAATCTTTCAGTTTTACTCCCTTTAGTTCAGCTTGGCACGCTTCCAGTATGCGAAGAACTATTCTTTGTTCGTGTATGGACATGTCTTGCTGTTTTGACCATGTATATACCCATGAAACAACAACATCTTTATTCTTGGTAATAGGTAGTTTCTTTTTCATAAACGATTGATTTGCTGCAAATATACACAATCCCCACATTAAAACAAAAAAAGAGGGGTAAAACTCCCAAAGTGTGGGGACTAATTTACTTTTAAACTCCCAAAGTGTGGGGACTAAACTCCCAAAGTGTGGGGAAACACATGTTCTAATCCCTTTATTTATGGGCGTTTGCGAAGAAGTGATAGAGCATATTACAGACGATGCTTATAACAGACAAGGGGAATTTATAGAGCTAAGTGGTTGATTTACTGTCGGAAAAAGAAAAACGATAGGGAAAAAGAGCAAAGCAAAACCAACCAACGGGCGGTAGGATTGGAAACGGGTTTTTATGGCGTGTACACGTTTGTGTACAAAATGTTTGTATTTTATTGAAATATAGCTATCTTTGTGCTGAATTTAAAAGCAAACAGATATGGAAGCATTATCAGTAAGAGAATACCGTAACAACCTCGCAGCGTCTTTCACCAAAGCTGACAATGGCGAGCAGGTACTAATTCGCAGGAAAAACGAGATTTACGCTTTGGTAAAAGTTGGTCGTGAAGATTTGATGATAACCCCGGAGCTGCAAGCAAGGATTGACAAGGCAAGGGAAGAAATCAAATCCGGAAAGTGTGTTACCCTCAAAAGCAGTGAGGATATTGACGCTTATTTCGATAGTCTATGATGTACACAATTAGGGTTTCCGACGGGGTGGATAAGGTGATTGCCAAATGGAAGAAATCAAACCCCAATTTGTTCAAGAAGTATAAGAAAATCTACAAAGAATTGTTAGAGCACCCTAAGACTGGGCTTGGGCATCCCGAAGCGTTAAGGGGCGGTGGGGATATTACATGGTCTCGACACATTACCGCCCATGACCGGATAATCTATGACATTTACGAGGAAGTGGTAGAGGTCTACATCTTGGAGGTAGAGGGGCATTACAACGATAAATGATAAAACTGTTATGGTCGAATATTGTGTTTACTGGTTAGAGAACGGCGAGCCTATGCACGAGGTGTTCTCTTCTCTTGCCGCCGCCGAGATGTACTCATGTGCGATAAGAGGGAAAGAAAACATTGAATGGGTGGAGGTGTCCGAAGAAGAAACCATTGATTTGGACGAACTGGAAGACATGTTCCCGGATGACTTCTGCGGCGTGTAATCCCCTTGGGTAGAAATGGGGTAGAATTTGTTAGGCTGTGGGGGATTTTCTAACACGCCGGGGCTTTTTGCTGGGCGGTTGGCGTGGATGTATTCCCATGCGGCATGTGTATATATAGCAAGAAGTGTCCTTGTCGGACAATTCTTGCTTTTCTCGCTTTGCTCAAAAAGATTTTAAGATTACCTTTGTGGCATGGAACTAAGACGGAACGAAAAGATTACATTCCGGTGTACCGAACTTGAAAAGGACGCACTTGCGGAGCAGGCAGCCCGGTGCAGTCTAAGCGTATCGGAATACTGCCGGAGTTTGTCCCTTGGGGGGCGCCCAAGGGAGAGGTACACCGAGGAGGAACGGCAGCTTCTCCGGGACATAGCCCAGTTGAAAGGAACGCTCCAACGGCTGAACAACTACTTCGGTGGTCGCCAGTACCGGGAAGTGTTCGAGGAGAACCGGGCACTAATTACAGAGCTCAAAAAAATACTCTCACGATGATAGGGAAAGGGAAAAGCATATCACATGGTGTGGCGGCATTGGAGTACGACCTCGCCAAAGAGATAAACGGGCAGGCAGTAGCCACCGAGATAGCCCGGCATGAACTTTATGGGTGTACTGGTGCGGAAATGGTGCAGGAAATGAAACCGTATCACATTGATTTTCCGAACGTAAAAAACAACTGCCTACGTTTCGAGGTCAGCCCCTCGATAGAGGAAAGCGCCACCTTTACGGATGCGGACTGGGCGGAACTTGGTAACGACTTCATGCAGCGCATGGGGTTGGCGAACCACCAGTACATCATCATCCGGCACAGCGGTACGGAGAGCAAGAAAGAGCAAGCCCACCTGCACATACTGGCAAACCGGGTTTCCCTTTCCGGGGAACTGTACCGGGACAACTGGATAGGGAAAAAGGCAACGGAAGCCGCCAATGCCATAGCCAAGGAACGGAACTTTGTACAGTCGCAGGACATTGGCAAAGTCAACAAAGCGGAAATCAAGGAAGCCATGGACGGCGTATTGAAGAAGATGCAGGGCTTTGACTTTACCAAATTCAAGGAAGAACTTGGTAAGAGAGGTTTTAAAGTCCGGGAAGCCAGGGCAAGCACCGGGAAACTTAACGGCTACTATGTCACAGCCCGAAGCGGTACGGAGTATAAGGCAAGCGAGATAGGGAAAGGCTACACTCTCGCCCATATCGAGCGGACACAAAGCAAACTGAAGTGCAACTCAATGAACATATCTCATGGAAACAAACTCACACCCGGAAGCGGCAGCTTCCAACGTTAAGCAGGGACAGTACAGCCCCCGGAAAAGAAAAGATACAACGCCAAGGGTAAACCCGCAGCTTGCGGTAGAACTGGTGTATCAAGAACTAAAGCGTGTTGAAGTCTATACGAAGCGCATAGAGGACGCAACAGCCCGAAAGGTACAAATAGACGGGAAAAGCCTTGAAAGTGCCGAAAATCGCCTAAAAAACGTGTTGGCGGACTTTGAACGGCAGGGGTACAGAATGAAAAACGGCGGTTATGTGGACAAACGAATTTCGTTCTACTCAATCCTTTGTGCTGTTATCTCCCTATTGTTCGCTTGTTTCATGTGCTATCTTTGGACGGATGCAGCCAAAGACCGGGACAACTACAAGCAGTATTATGAATACTACCAAGAGCAGGCAAGGGAACAAAAGGGGAATAAATAAACATCTAACTTTACGAATTATGGGAACAACGGAACACGAAGAACCCCGGTTCTTCTTCATACTGAACAAGGGTGCGAAGTCCGGCGGCGAAATCACCCATGCCGTCCTAAACGGTAGTATCGTTTCGAAGCCGGCAGGCTGGGACGCCTTTCATGGGCTTGCACTGGCGAGAGAGAAACTAAGCAGCGAGGAAATACAACAGCAGATGAAAGAACTTGGTGTAGAAATGGAAATCGTTCCTCTGATTTGACAAGATTACCCGGAGTGTTTCAGCCGGGTAATCTTGTTACTTATCCTTGATTTTCCCTTTAAGGGCGTTTATAATCCACCCTTTCGGATTGTTCTTTTCTCGTGATTTTCCGTTTAGGAGAGCCAGTTCTCCGATAAGGTCGGTTATCTTTTCTTGTGCCGTTATGAATGTCTCTTTGTTCCGGTTTATCTCTTCCGATGTGAAGCCGCAGGAATAACGGAGGTACTCGTACACATGGCTGTCTATCTGATATCGTGCTGTAACCTTTGCTTGCAATTCTTTCCCTTCCAGTTCTTCATCTCTGAACTGTGGTTGATAGACCGGGTAGAACCTAAACCCGGTCACCTTGCTACGTTTGTTGTTTGGGTTTTCACGCACTTTCACGTAGTTGAAAGTGTATGGGCAGCTCTCATCAAGCGCAGCCTTTGCTGGTTTCAAAACTCTTTCCTCAAAATGATCTATTCTGTCTTTTCCGTTCTTGTCCTTGTATTTGTCCGCAGGTATGCCAAGACGGTCTTTCAAGTTTTCAAGGGATATATCCAAAGGGTACACCTGCCCACTCATTAACATGTAAAACCTAAGGGAATACCCAGTAGGTAGCGCAAGAGCCTTGTTTAACTCAAATTCTCTGTACCCCTTGGCGAACTTGGTAAACACATCCCAAAGGTCGTTAGACACACGAAAGGTTATAATGCCAGTGCGTTTTTTATATTTTGGGTTAGATATAAATCCGCACTTCCACCATTCCTCGTCATCTTCGTAAGTAAAAAAACGTCCTGCCAAAGAATCGAGTGCGGCTATGATTTCATTGTAATCACGTCCGGAAAAAATAACGTCAGATACATGCATTTGTGCATCAACATCCCAAAGTCCATGCTCAAACTTGCGTTTCGTGCCTGCATAATCTTTCAGTTTTACTCCCTTTAGTTCAGCTTGGCACGCTTCCAGTATGCGAAGAACTATTCTTTGTTCGTGTATGGACATGTCTTGCTGTT
>ERZ1036491.190-NODE-190-length-12976-cov-52.158115_pt1 | contig 12976 bp, 11 predicted proteins | sample MGYA00514237_ERZ1036491 | MGnify/ENA primary metagenome ERZ1036491 (study PRJEB33795, sample SAMN09464904) | human gut metagenome | isolation source: Bloodstream | host: Homo sapiens | place: USA: Stanford, California | collected 2016-02 ... | reverse complement strand
TTTTAAGTCATCTTAAATGACTCTGAGGTGTCTGTTAAACCCGTGGCGATTCAGTCAGCGATGCACTGCAAAATGGCGACGCCTTCGGCCAGACGGCGGCCATCGTCCAGCTCCAGCAGCGGCACGTAGCCAAACGGGTTGATCCGGTAATAGTCCGTGCCGTCCGGCAGGGCAGATCGACGTTAACCAGCTCGAACGGCAGGCCGGATTCCAGCAGGGCAATATACGGGGAGAGCGAGCAGGTAATGGGGCTGTAATAGAGTTTCATGGCGTCCTCGAAGCAGTGACGTTCCGATCTGCGGTGCGGCGTCGGCGTCAAACGCTGCGCCCGCGCAGGCACCTCCGACGCGAGACACAATATACCAATCGAAGGTTGCTTTTAGTATGTTGTAAACAATTCTCAAATGACAAATAGTTCTGGCGATGCTTCACTGCGACATAAGGCAAACGCCCACCGCAATCTTCCATGCGGGCATCTGCCTTAGTAGGCTACGGCTGCGCCACGAATTCTGGCGCAGCGGCCAGCAGTGAAAGCAGCGCCTGTCGCAGCGGCTGGGTTAAGTCGTCCATCAGCTCGCCATAGCGCTCGTACAGCGCCTCTTCTTTCAGCGAGAAGGCCGAATTGTCGCGGAGCCACTCTGCGCGCAGCGCATTCAGCCGCGCTTCGCTAAAGCGGCCGTCCGGCTCCTGCCGTTGCCACTCCCTGAACCAGGCCTCACGCCGGGCAGGCGTTTCCCGCTCCTCTGTGCTCCAACCCGCCTGTATCTGCACAAACTGCCCTAGTACAAAGCGCAGCTGGATACCGATGCCAACCCAGCTGGCGACCTCTGTGGCGGCAGGCGGCGGCGACAGCGCGCCTAGCAGCTCCAGCAGGCTGCTTTCCAGTTGCTGCTCCCGCCGCAGCGCGATCGCTAGTGACGAACAGGCATTCAACAGCGGCTGCCACGCCGTGGCCTGCGGCGGTTGACCATTGAGTTCATCCTCAGCCAGCGTCAGCCACAGGCGGCGCAGATCGTCGAGCGTCACGTTCTCCAGCGCAGCCGCCCAGCCCAGCGACGCGTCGCTCAGCAGGCCATGCAGCCAGCTCAGCGGCACCAGCCCAAGATCCCTGCCCGGCACCAGCACGGCAAGCAGCGCCTCAACCTGCTGCGGCGTGGTGAATGCCAGCACATCCAGCATGCTGGCGAGGGCGGCGGGAATTCCGGTTATGCGCTCAAACACGGCGGGATGCTCGTGGTGCGCCAGCGCCGCGGCGGTCGTGCCCTGCCCGTCAGCCCAGAACGGTTGGAAACTCACCTTAATCTCGGCCGCCTCCGCATGCTCACGCAGCCGCTGCGCCAGAAACTGATACAGCGACGGATCGTGGTAAAAAGCGGGCCACGGTGCCTGTGCGGCTGGCGGCGCAATGGCACTCTCGCTGAACACCGCGCCCTCGGCTGCAAGCCAAGTACGCAGCTGCGGCAGCGTCTTCACCCCCAGTTGCCGGGAAATTTCAACTCCGGCACGGAACAGCAACAGCGTGGGCAGGCCGCGCACCGCGAAGCGCTGCTGTGCCGCCGGGTATTTCTCCACGTTGATTTTGGCGACGGTCAGCGTCGGGGCGCCATCCCGTGCCAGTGTCTCCAGCAGCGGGGCAAGCGTGCGGCACGGCTGGCACCATGGCGCCCACAGATCCAGCAGTACCAGATCCCCGGTGGCCAGCAGCGCATCCAGCGATTCGTCGTTTACCGCGATAACCTCAGACATTTCAATTCTCCTCGTGGGGTCAGCGTGAGCCGCCGACCGTCATATTGTCGATACGCAGCGCTGGCTGACCGACGCTCACCGGCAGCGTCTGCCCCTCTTTGCTGCAGACGATATTGCCATCGTCGAGCTGCGGGTTGTTACCGACCATCGCCACGTGCAGCAGCGCCTGCGGCCCATGGCCGATCAGCGTAGCGCCCTTCACCGGACGGGTGATTTTGCCGTTTTCAATCAGCCATGCAGCGGTGGTACCGAAGACGTATTTACCGCTACTGATATCCACCTGCCCGCCGCCGAAGCTGGCGGCATAGATGCCGTGGCGCACCGAGGCGATAATCTCCTCTTCGGCGTACTGACCGCCCAGCATCCAGGTATTAGTCATGCGCGGCAGCGGCAGCGTAGCGTAGGAGGCGCGTCGCGCGTTGCCGGTGCTGGCCGTGCCCATCAGCCGACCGTTAAGGCTGTCCTGGAGGTAGCCCAGCAGGATGCCGTCTTCGATCAGGGTGGTACTGCGGGTCGGCGTGCCCTCGTCGTCTATGTGCAGCGAACCGCGCTGCGCGCTGACGGTGCCGTCATCAACCACCGTGACTCCCGGCGCCGCCACCCGTTCACCCAGCAGCTGGGAAAACGCCGAGCTGCCTTTACGGTTGAAGTCACCCTCCAGCCCGTGGCCGATCGCCTCGTGCAGCAGGATGCCCGGCGAACCGGCACCGAGCACCACGCTGAAGGTGCCAGCCGGGGCGGCTTCCGCGTCGAGGTTAGTCAGCGCCATTGTCACCGCTTCATCGATCCAGCGATCGACGGCCGCATCGGTGAAGAAGCCATAGTCCAGCCGCCGTCCGCCGCCGCTGAAACCGCTCTCGCGCCGCCCCTGCTGTTCGACTTGCACCGTGAGCGACAGGTTAACCAGCGGCCGCCGATCGGTCGCCAGCCGGCCGTCAAGGGAGGCAATCGCTACCGTCTCCCAGCTGGCGCTGAGGTGGGCTGAAACCTCCTTTACCCGCGGGTCGCGGGCGCGGGCCAGTCGGTCAATGCGGCTCAACAGCGCGTATTTTTGCTGTTCGTTCCACGCGCCCAGCGGATCGTCCTGTGGATAGAGCACCGCGGCAGTCGGCTGGGAGGCCAGCGCGATCGACGTCTGCGCCGACTGCCCCTGGCGGGAGATTTCACGCACTGTCCCGGCCGCTGCAAACAGCGCTTCGCTGCTGAGGTCGTTGCTCCACGCGAAGGCCGTTTTCTCACCGCTGACTGCCCGCACACCGACGCCGCGGTCGTGGCTGAAGCCGGTCGGGCGCACGATGCCATTTTCCAGCGCCCAGCTCTCCTGCACACGCCGCTGGAAATAGAGATCGGCATAGTCGACCTCGCGCCGGGCAATGTGCGCCAGCGCCCGCTGCAGATCGCCGCGGTCCTGAGCAAACTCCGCCAGCACGTCGGCCACGGAATGGGGTGATGTTGTCATAGTGTTTTCCTGTCACCGGTCCCGGCACTACTGCCCGGCAACCTGCATATCATCAATCAGTAAGGAGCCGCAGCGCAGGTTGCCCTGCTCATGTACGTCGGCGCCAAGCGCCACCACACCGCGCAGCATGGTTTGCAGGTTGCCGGCGATGGTGATGCCGGCAACCGGCCGCTGGATCTCACCGTTCTCCACCCAGAAACCGGCGACGCCCTGCGAATAGTCACCGGTCAGCGGATTCAGTCCGCTGCCCAGCAGGGTGGTAACCAGCAGCCCATGGTGCAAACGGCGTACCAACGCCGCCAGGCTGTCCTCCGGACGGGTCTGTGCGCTGTGAAGCGACAGGTTCCACGCCCCCCCGGCGTTGCCGGTCGGTGCCAGCCCAAGTCGCCGGGCGCTGTAGCTACCGAGGAAATAACCGTTGACCACCCCCGCTTCCAGCACCGTACGCGCCGAACCGGCAATACCTTCTCCGTCGAAGCGGCCGCTGGCCGCACCTCCGGGAATAAACGGATCTTCGAGCAGACTGAGGTGCGTCGCCGCCACCGCCTCCCCGGCGCACAGGCCGAGGAATGACGCGTTACGCGCCAGCGCACCGCCGCTCAGTGCCGACACCAACTGATGCACCAGGCTGTGGGCAACCGGTGCCTCAAACAACACCGGACAGCGGCGGGTGGTGAGCGTCCCGCCGTCGAGCTGCCGCAACGCCCGCTCGGCAGCCGTGCGGCCGAGCGCCTCCGGTGAGTCCAGCAGTCGCGGGGACCGGCGGGTGCTCTGCCAGAATCCCTGCTGACGATCTTGCGCAGATTTCGCCAGTGCGTGTCCCCACAGCGTGTGCGAGGAGGAGGGATAACCGGCGAAGAAGCCGTGGCTGTTGGCCAGCAGAAACTCGCCGCGCCAGCCGACAATCTCTGTCCCTTCGCTGACACAGCGTGCGGGGTCTGCCTGCTCAATTGCCCGTTCGGTGCGTAGCGCCAGATCGCGCGCCGCCTCCGCGCTCAGTTCCTCGGGATCAAACAGCGCCAGACCGCGAAAGTCGCCAGCCAGCTGCTGCGGCTCAGGCAGCCCAGCCCAGGGGTCCGCGTCGCCGTAGCGGGCCATGGTGCTGGCCGAGGCCACCGCGCTGGCGATCCCCTCCGGGGTCAATTCGCTGGTGGAGGCGGACCCGGCACGCTGGCCGAAGAACAGCGTGACGGAAAGATGGCGACCGCGGTTCTGCGTCAGCCGTTCAATTTCGCCGCGGCGGAAGCGCTGTGCGGTGCGCTCGCCCTGCGAAACGTTGATCACGTAGCGATCGGCGCCCTGCTGGCGCGCGGCGTCAAGCGCCAGCTCCGCCAGCGGCGGCAGCGGTGAGTCGTCAGGCAAGCCTGACCCTGCGGTAGTTGACATGTTGCACATCCGGAATCGTCTGGGAGTTATCGGGTATGTGCAACGGGCGGGGAAAAGTGTTACCGGGGAGCGTAATTTTTTTCACAGCGGACGCCGGGCGGCCTCCGCTGCGGGGCGATCAGGGGGTTTCTGCCTGCAGGACAAAGTCGAGTTTAGCCAGCCCGCGCTTCTGCGCGTTGGCCATCACCCACGCCACCCGGCCATAAGGCACGGCCCGATCGGCGAACAGCCGGATCGGAGGAACGTCAGGCTGGGCAGCCAGCTGGTCGAGATGGCTGAACAGCTGCGCCTCGCTGACCGCCTCTTTATCCCAGTGCAACGCGCCATCGGCGCCGATGGCGATATCTATGGCCTGCGGTTCTTTAGTGATTTTCTCAACGCTGGCGCGCGGCAGATCGACTTTCACCGCGTGGTTGACTACCGGTAGGGTGATCATAAAGACGATCAACAGTACCAACATCACGTCGATAAACGGCGTCATATTGATCTCGTTGACCAGCGTATCGTCCTGGTCAGCAAATGGGGATGACATACTCACGATTCTTTCCCCCTATGCCGAGCGTTCAACGACACGCGGTGCAGCCGGTTCCGCGACGGCCTGCACACTCCCCGACTCCACGCGGGCACCGGTTAGCAGGAAGGCATGCAGGTCGTGAGCAAAGCGGTTCATCGCCTGGTGAATAGTCCGGTTGCGGCGACTGATGGCGTTATAGCCGAGCACCGCTGGGATGGCGACAAACAGGCCGAATGCCGTCATGATTAACGCCTCGCCCACCGGCCCGGCGACCTGCGAAATATCCGGCTGGCCGATTGCGCTTATAGTTTGCAGCGCGTGGAAGATACCCCAGACGGTGCCGAGCAGGCCGACAAACGGCGCGGTGCTGCCGACCGAGGCGAGAATGCCCAACCCGGACTGCAGGCGGGCGTTGCCGCTGTCCAGCACGTTGCTCAGGCCGCGAACCAGCCAGTCGCTGAGGTCGACGTGGCCGCCGAGCGTGGAGGAGAACTTATGCGGGTGTTTCAACAGCGCCTGCCCCTCTATCGCCAGATCGCGAAACGGATTGAACGCTGCGCGTCCGAAACCTGCCGCCCCTTCGGGTAGCGACGCCGCCTGCCAGAAACGCTGCCGGCTCCACGCCGCGCTCTTGTGCAGCGCCAGCAGCTGCAGGCTTTTTACCGCCAGCACCGTCCACGACAGCAGCGACATCGCCAACAGCATAATCGCCACGCCGTGGGTGACTGCGTCGCCCTGCTGCCAGAAGTGTGCAAAATCAAGTGTGTTCATCAATAACCTCAGTAAAAAGTAAACGGGAGCGGCCCGCCGGTGGCCCGGCCGCTCCGGGTGGATCCGCGGGCGTCAGTGCGCCAGCCGGAAGTTAACCGGCTGCAGCGTCATAACCGCGATAGGCTGGCCGTCCTGCAAATAGGGCGCGCAGTGAATTTTCTGTACTGCGGCCAGCGCCGCCTCATCGAGTGCATCAAAGCCGCTGCTCCGCGCGACCTCGTAGCGGGTCAGCTGACCCTGCGCGTTAATCACCAGCCGCACCAACACCTCACCCTCCTGTTTCAGGCGCTGAGCACGGCGCGGATAGTCCGGCTCCGGCACCGCACAGCCGATGGCGGCGACGTTTTTCGGCTGCGCGCTGCTGTTGTTCTGCATCATCCGCCCGCTGCTGCCACCGGGGATCGCTGCCCCCGGCTCGGCCGCAGCCGACGGCTGGGTGGGCACCGCTGCGGGCGGCGCTTTTGCCACCTGCGCCGGCTGTGGCTGCGGTTTCGGCGGCGGCGTTTTTTTCACCGGCGGTTTCACCCGTGGCACGACCGTCGCCGGTTTCACCTCCGGCGCGGGCGGCGACGGCACTGGTGGCTGCGGAACTACCGGCGCCACCTCCCGCTCACCGCGTTCGGCCGTCATCACCGGCGGTTGCTGCACCTCCTGGGGCGGTTCGTAGTATTCCACCAGCGTGGCCTGCACCGTCGCGCTCTGCTGCGGCGTCACCAGGTTCAGCGGGGTGTATTCGGTCGTTCGCGTCACCAGCCAGCCGGCAGCCAGCACATGCAGCGCAGCGACGGCGAGAAACGCCAGCACGGCGCGCCGCTTCTCACCGCCACCGGGCGGCAAAGCCACGGTGACATCGGCGGGCTGCAGCGCCAGCGGCGTCCGGGATCCCTCAAGGAGGGCTGCTTTCAATAATGCCTGTTGCACCTTAAATCCTGTCGTCAATTGCTGAGCGTTCTCGTCCTGCCCGTACTGCCAAAGAGCATCCTGCTTTATCACTCTGTGCAATGAAGGGTGAAAAGTGTCACCCCGCGCCGCGTTGTTTTTACGGCAGGCTGACACCGCAGTGCGGATCAGGCTTCGCGGCGCGAGTGTGCGGGCTGAATGTGGATCCAGTAATCGGTGGTATGCACCACGGCGATGGGCATGGTCTGGGCCAGCGAGTCGAGCGTGCTGTTGACATCGTCCAGTGGGAAATTACCGCTGACGCGCAGTTCGGCCACCGCGGGATCGATGCGAATCAGGCCCGGGGTATAACGGCGCAGTGTGCGCACCACCGAACCGAGCGAACGGTCATACACCTCCAGCCGCCCACGAGTCCAGGCGGTTTCCGCCTCGGGCCGGATGGCAATCTGCAGCAGTGAGCGTTCGTCAAACCACACCCCCTGCCCCGCCTGCAGCAGCAGACCGCCTTTGCCGACGGGGGTCACTTTGGCCGCGCTGTCCAGCACGCCGATATGTACGCCGCCGTCCTCGTAGCGCACGTTCATCCGGCCACCGAGAGCCAGCAGATCGCCGAGCGGGGTTTTGATCAGCACCGGACGGCGGGCGTTCTCCCGCGCTTCCAGCAGGATGCCGCCGTCGAGCAGTGCCACCTCGCGCAGCGCAGTACCGCCACCGCGGGGAAGATCCACCGCGGTGCGGGCATCCAGGGTTAACCGGCTGCCGTCAGGGAGGGTCAGCGCGCGCCGCTGAGCGGTGAGGGTTTTAACATCGGCAAACGGCGACGAGAGCGGATAGCGCCGGTCAGTCAGCAGTGCCCCGAAGGTCAGCGTCGCCACCAGCCCGAGGCCGTACTGTAGCGCTTTACGCCGCCCGGATGGCGCCAGCAGGGCCTGACGTACCGGCTCTGTCGGCAGCGCCTGCAACAGGGGGGTAAACTGTCCGAGGGTCTGCTCAATGCGGAGGCAGGCTTTATCGTGGGCGGGATCCGCCTCGCGCCAGCGCAGATAGCTATCATATTCCGCACGGCTTGCTTCGCCGGAGCGCAGCAGAACCATCCACTCAATGGCCCGGCGGGCCGCTTCATCCTTTTGCTGTAGTCTGGCCACCCGCCTACACCCCGTCAGCTACTGGCTGGGTCGCCAGATAACATTGAGTCAGCGCGCTGGTGATATATTTTCTGACCATGCTGACCGATACGCCAAGCCGCGAAGCAATCTCGGCGTAGGTCAGCCCGTCCAACTGGCTGAAGAGGAATGCCTGGCGTGCCTTCACTGACAGACCGTCCAGTGCCTGGTCGATCGCCAGCAGCGCCTCCAGCAGAATTTCCTGATCTTCCGGCGAGGGATGCGCATGTCCCGGCGCGCTGGCCAGTGCGCTTAGCCACACCCGTTCGAGATCGCGCCGCCGCCAGTTTTCAAATAGCACGCGCTTCGCCAGGGTGGTCAGCATCGCTCGCGGTTCGCGCAGGTGGCTGAGGTCGGGCATCGCCGCCAGCCGTACAAACGCCTCCGAAGCGACATCCTCGGCCTCGCTTTCACCGGCCAGGCTGCGCCGCAGGCGGTTAATCAACCAGCGATAATCGCTGCGAAATATAATCGTCAGCAGGTCTGCGCCTTTTTCCGGCAAACGTGTTGTATCTGAATGCATAAGTATCCCCGTGGCAATAAAATAAAATACCCCAACCCGGGATACTTCTTACTGAATAGAGTGAATCAAGCTATTTTGCTTTCCATAAAAAGTTTTTAAGGCAAAAAAAAGCGGAGTTAAAATACGTTTTTTATCTAAGGTTTTTCGCAAGGCGCATTAGCCGCCCGGCACGATGTATCGAGGCCTCGCCGCGCAGCTTCAGGCTACGCGCTACGTGAGACACCAGTCTTCACAACCCTTTTTATATTAATGAGTTATTCCGCCGTGAAGTTTTTTTAATTTTCCAGTGTCACTTTCTCGCGGCAAATGCACATACATTTTGAACACATCAATGCGGGTTTTATAATTATTATTAACGGTGACATTTAAAAATGATTAATTTGAAAAATCAGACAGCCAGTCATTCCCGCTTGCCATTAAGGAAGCGTTTGTTTTTCTCCGGGGTGTTAAATATTCAGGCTGCATTATTTATCGGCGCCGCCACGTTGCCAGCGTTCGGTTATGCCGCAGCGACAAACGCGACAGTAGCGTTTTCTGTCCCCGCCGGCGATCTGCAGAACGGCCTGATGGCCGTGGCCGCGCAGAGTGGGCAGACGATTTCGTTCAGTCCGCAGTTGGTGAGCGGCTTTCAGGCCGCCGCGCTCAATGGTCGTCTGACTCCGCGCGAAGCGATCCTGCACCTGCTGCAGGGTAAACCGCTGCTGCTGACCACCACTGCTAACGGTACGCTGACCGTGGTCTCCTCGCGCTCGACGGATCTCGACACCGCTCAGCAGCAGCAAAAAACGCTGCCGGCGATCACCGTCACCGGAAAAAGCGAGGATGAAACCGTGCTGAACCCGGCGACTTCCTCCTCGGCGCTGCGTGGCGATACGCCGCTGCAGCAGACGGCGCAGTCGGTGCAGGTGATTAGCAGTAAACTGCTGACGGCGCGGCAGGCAACCTCGATTGAGGATGCGTTGAAAAACTCCGGCAGCACGGTTGCCGTGCAGTCCAACCGCGGCACCACCACCTTCTGGCTGCGCGGACAGAACGTTACCTCCGGCCTGACCGACGGTGTCTCCGGCTCCAGCAGCGTGAGCGTCGGCCAGGGCACCGCGATTGAGGGCATCGAGCGTGTCGAGGTGCTGAAAGGACCGCAGTCGGTACTGTCGGGCAGCAGCTCGCCGGCCGGGACCATCAACGTGGTGCGCAAGAAGCCGGTTACCGATCCGCTGCACCGGGTGAAGGTCGAAACCGCAAGCCACGGCGAGTTTAAAACCGCCGTCGATCTCGGGGGCGCACTGACCGACGATAAGGCCTTCAGCTATCGCCTCAACGCCTCAACGATGAAATCCAACAGCGCCTTCCCCGACTTCAATGGCAATCACAGCGACTATCTGGCGCCGGCGCTGGCGTGGAAGGGGGAAAACACCCGCGTGGTGGTAGGCGCTGAATTCAACCAGACGCGCGACTCCGGACCGGCGGGCACCGTCTACCTCAACGGCAAGATCCAGCGGCTGCCGACCTACCGTCTCGGCGATAAAGATGACCACTTCAGCACCAGCAGCCGCAGTGCCTGGTATGAGGTTGAACAGGATCTGGTTGATGGCTGGACCTTCAACAGCAAAGCCAACTTCCAGAGTACCTCCGGCCAGGTGAAGATGAACGAGCTGCTGGCGCTGGCTGACAACGGCGACAAGGTCAGCCATCCGCTGGCGAACAAGTACACCAACCAGACGTGGAGCCTGCAGAACGATGTGCGCGGCACCGTCGAGCTGGGTCCAGTGAAGCAGACTCTGTTGCTGGGCCACGATTATAAGTACGAGCGCTACGCTAGCTACGACGGCAATTTCGTGATTCTCAGCAACGGCAACGTGTTTGACCCCGGTTCGCTGGTCTATCCGCCTATCGGCGACCCAACCAATCAGACTTATACCAGCAAGCTGATCCAGAGCGGCTTCCTGTTGCAGGATCAGGTCGATTTATGGGAGCGTCTGCACCTGCAGATGTCCATCAAGCACTCCAGCTGGAATAACAGCTATCTCATCAACGGTAAGCCGTCGGCCTACACCACCAGCAAGTGGATCCCTAACTACGGAGTCAGTTACGACATCACGCCGGACGTCACCGCCTACGTTAACCTGCTCCACAGCTTCAGCGGTAATGCGCAGGTTGACAAGGTAACCGGCTCCACGCTGCCGCCGACCACCGGCAAATCAAAAGAGACGGGCATGAAGTTTAACTTCCTCGACGATGATTTGACGGTCACCACTGCGCTGTTCGATATTCGCCAGGAGAACCTGGTGATTTACAGCAATGGCAGCCCAATCGGTACCGAGGGACGCCGCACCAAAGGCTTCGACCTCGATGTCAACGGCACGCTGCGTCCGGGCTGGGACCTGTCCGCCAGCTATACCTGGTCGCAGAACACCGATCCGACCAACATCACCTCCACTGATATTCCAAAGCACAGCGTCAGCGCCTGGACTTCGTGGGAGTTCCAAGACGGCCTGCTACAGGGCGTCGGTGCCTCGATCGGCGTGCGTACCCAGTCGAAAACCACCAAAAACGGCTATAAGGGCAGCTACTTCACGATTGGCAGCCAGACGCAGACCGACGTGGCGATTTTCTACCACCAGCCGAAGTGGACGGTGCAGCTGGGCGTAAATAACGTCTTTGACCGCGATCTGTTCTTCGGCACCACCACACCGCAGTACGTGGGCGTGCAGGACGGCCGCACCTGGCGCCTGACCGGCACCTATGACTTCTGATCCGGCGGCATAAAATGAATGCGACACCCGCACGGCCCCCTAAACCGGGGATCCGCCAGGTGCTCACGCCGTACTGGCAATCGTCAGAGAAGTTTCTGGCGCTTGCCATCCTGGCGACGATCATCGGCATCAACCTGGGTTCAGCATGGATACATGTCAAGGCCAACCGCATTGCGGGGGCCTTTACCGATGCGCTGATTGCCCTGAACTGGCCCGAAATTAAACCGCTGTTTGTCTTCAGCTTCTTCCTTGGCTTGGTGGCAATGATGCTCACCTGGATCAACGTGCTGCTCAATCAGTACCTCGCCCTGCGCTGGCGCAGTTGGATGACCCTGCGCTACATCCGCCGCTGGACCGGCAACACCGCCTACTACGAAATAGAGCGAAACGGCACGCTGAGCAACATCGATCAGCGCATCGCCGACGACGTGAACGAGCTGGTGCCCACCACGCTAAACTTCTTTCTCAGCCTGACTTCAGTGCTGATTAATACCGTCACCTGGACCGTGCTGCTGTGGTCAATCTCGGGCACCCTGCACTTTCCGCTGGGCGGGCACGATATTGCCCTGCCAGGCTATATGGTTTACGCCGCCTATCTGACCATTATTCTGCAGGTGGCGATCTCTCACTGGCTGGGAAAATCGCTGATCGCGCTTAATATGCAACAGCAGAACGCCGAGGGCGACTTTCGCTTTCTTGGCGTGCAGGTACGGGAAAACGCTGAACAGATTGCTTTCTATCGCGGCGGTCAGCGCGAGGGGGAACGGCTGACTGAGCGTTTCCTGCGCGTGCGCGCCAACGCGCTGGCGGTGATCCTGCGCGCCTTTAAGGTGTCCTTCGGCCAGAGCCTGTTTTCGCACTTCATTTCCCCGGTGCCGACGCTGCTGGCCCTGCCGCAACTGCTGCGCGGCGAGATCTCCTTCGGCGATATGACGCGCATCCAGATGGCGTACGGGTCACTGGGGTCAACCCTGAGCTACTTTATGCAGGCCTATCAGGGCTTCACCCGCTGGCTGGCGCTGACCAACCGGCTGCGTGAGATGGAGGCTGCCCTTAGCGCAACCGAGCACGGCGATCCGCCACTGCAACGCCGCCAAAGCACAATGCGCGGTTTCGGCTGCCGCGATCTGCGCCTGTTCACCCCAGGCGGCCAGCCGTTGACCCGACTCGATGCATGGCGGGTGCGGCCCGGCGAGCGCTGGATGATCCAGGGGCCTTCCGGGGTCGGAAAAAGCACCCTCTTACGCGCCTGCGCCGGACTGTGGCCGCACGGCAGCGGTGAAATCACCTTCGCCGAGGGGGAAGAGGCGCTGTTTCTGCCGCAGAAAAGCTATCTGCCCGCCGGGTCGCTGAAAGCCGCGCTGAGCTATCCCGACGAGCCGGACCGCTTCAGCGATGCGCAGTGCCGACAGGCGCTGATCGATGCCGCCCTGCCGCAGCTGACTTCGCTGTTAGCCAGCGAAGATCGCTGGCAGTACCGCCTGTCCGGCGGCGAACAGCAGCGGGTCGCGATTGCCCGCGCCCTGTTGCACCGTCCAGCGATCCTGTTCCTCGACGAGGCGACCAGCGCGCTGGATGCACAGACGGAGCATGACGTGTACCAGACGCTATGCCGCCAGCTGGCCGGATCGGCGATTGTCAGCGTGGCACACCGCGAAGCGCTGGCGGCGTTCCACGATCGCCGTCTGCGGCTCTCCGCTGGCGGGCTGATCCTACCCACGTAATGTGGACACGTCCCTAAGCGAGGGTCTGGTTTTCGAA
>ERZ1036491.188-NODE-188-length-14272-cov-41.696068_pt1 | contig 14272 bp, 15 predicted proteins | sample MGYA00514237_ERZ1036491 | MGnify/ENA primary metagenome ERZ1036491 (study PRJEB33795, sample SAMN09464904) | human gut metagenome | isolation source: Bloodstream | host: Homo sapiens | place: USA: Stanford, California | collected 2016-02 ... | reverse complement strand
AACACAACCCGCTACGGGGGAGACTTACCCGAAATCTGATTTATTCAACAAAGCCCCAGCTAGGAGCAATGCTTAAAGCAAACCAGAAAGAGAGCAGTAAAAGTACACCAGTACAAAATGGAAATAACCAGCAAAAAAAATTGGATGGGATGCTATTGTCAGGTGCTGTTAATATTTGCGTTACTAATTCATCATCAACAAAACTAATTAAAGTTTCTATAAAAAAAGGAATAAACACCATCAATGAGAAGGATTTTATTGCAGGTTGCTGGGGCGTAATTGATATTTCACCGGGTATTTATTTGCTTGAGGTTTTTGATGGTTTAAATTTGCTTGTTTCACAAGCGATAAAAATAACTTCGGGGGAAGTGTTAAGGGTCGATTTTTCTATCTAACCACGAGTGGGGGAATTATGAATATCATTCTCGGTCCAGTATTGAGTCTCAGAAAAGTGAATGTTAATTATTTTCATGTTTCTGCACTTATTGTTGTGCCCAAAGATTACAACGAAATTGATTGCTCACTGAGTCATGGTGTGGTTGAGCAGGTTGTGAAAATAGCTAGTGTGCCATTTTGCAATCCTATTTGGGATGTAATAAGGCTGGATTTTAATATCCCATTATTAGATGTGCCGCAAACAATTAACTATACAATCGAAAATAATAAATGGCAGTTTGGGCTACCCGCGGTAGGGCAAAGCCCGGCTATTGCTTATGTATCATGTAATGGCTTTTCAGATGCTAAAAAGATGAAAGATGTTGGTTATATCACAGATCGTTGGAATGATCTTTACACCACACATCAATCAAGACCCTATCATATTCTTATTATGGGTGGCGATCAGGTATATACTGATGGGTTATGGCAGCAAGTTAAGTCAATTTTTGAGTGGAATGTCAGCTTTGCTCTTGATCGCTGGCATAAGCCCTTCACGAAAATGATGAAAGAAGAACTAGATTTATTTTTATGTAATATTTATTTTAACGCCTGGAGTTCATCCGAAATAACAAATGCCATGTCGGCAATCCCAAGCATTATGATGTGGGACGACCATGATATTTTTGATGGTTGGGGGTCCTATCCAACAAAATTACATAATAGTTACATTTATCAGGGGATATTTGCCTTGGCAGAGCAATATTTCCGCGTGTTCCAACTACAGTTAGCTGCGACGAGTGATGAGAAACACCCATCAGCGATACCTGGATGTACAAACTACAATCTTGGTTTTTCTTCCATTGGAAAAATATCTATTCTGGTGGCAGATTTGCGCAAAGAGCGACAGCCGGAACCGATGCAAATTATGTCGGAGTACAACTGGACATTATTTTATCAGTATCTTAATGCTCTTCCCGAAAATGGTCATGTGTTGCTGCAATCCAGTATTCCTGTGGCCTATCTTAATCTGAACAATCTTGCCAAATTACTCAAAGTTCTACCTGGACGAAATGAACTGGAAGATGATTTACGTGATCACTGGCGGGATGAAGCTCACCGGGGGGAAAGGATTCGCCTGGTGCACAATTTACTTGATTTTTCCCGGGTTCACAAAAGTCGTGTCACCATCCTTTCTGGAGACGTGCATGTTGCTGCAAGTGCCGTCATTGAATCCTCACGCTATCCTAATTCAGGTTTTGCTACGAGAGTAAACCAACTGATCTCTACCGGTGTTGTTCATCCTGCCCCGCCGGCTATCGCTCGTTATATGCTGGAATGTAATGCTGATAAAGTCGACATTATCGACTCAGGTATAACGGCAACTATGTTACCCATCGCATCAGATGGTGGTTACTTAATCGGTGAAAGAAACTGGCTGGCTATTGAACCAGACGATAAGAACCGTTTATGGGCAAACTGGCATGTTGAATTTGCCAAACAATTAACAACCAGGGTCATACATCCTTATGGGGATGAGATAAACTAACTGGTTTCTGGAGGTGTGTATGTTATTTATAACCAATCGTTCTCCGCAAGGATCATTTGTTACAACCCCAGGACGCGATTTTATATTTGATCTGTTAGATAATACGCCTTCAGCCTCGGTATATTATTGCCAGCGGGATAGATTAAACAACAAGGACATCGAGTTGGGAAGCGATAATTTTCTGCAGGCAATAGAGACATCACAAGTTAAATCAATTTTGTTCTATCTGCATGGATTCAGGAACTTGCCCGAGGACGTCTTCACGGCCGCTCAGTTAGTGCAAAATCTCTGTGATACCCTTGCCCCTTTAAAATCATGGTTATCCCTTTAATCTGGCCCTGTTGTGGCGAGAAAGGAATCATCCAACGTTATTATGATGATCGTGATGCAGCAAACGATAGCGGAAGTTCATTTTCACGTGTTATTCAAAGGATTGTTGACTGGGGAAGAGGGCGTAAAACAGCCTGTAAAAGTATAAATCTGCTGGCGCATTCGATGGGGAATCGGGTGCTATGCGCGACGCTGAATAACTGGTATCAGTCTTCAGTAGAACGGAGGCGTTTATTTGATTTTAGTTTCATGGTTGCACCCGATCTGGAAAGTAACGCACTGGAAACTAATGAACCAGCCGAAGTAATTTGCGAGGTCACTCGTGATGTAATTCTCTATCATGCGAGAGATGATCTTGCTCTTAAAGCAAGCAAAATAGTCAATTTTAACGCATTACCACGATTAGGGAGTTTAGGGCCTGCCTATATGACACGTATTCCTAATAATGTGACGGTAATTAATTGCGGGAGTGTCAATCAACCTGCTGATAGCCTCATTGGTCATAGTTATTTTGAGTCATTAGCGGATGATGCGACCAAGCCCAGTCTTGTGATTCAGCATATTATTAATTGCATGATAAAAGGTGAGATCATTCAGAACCCTTTTTCTTGACAGAAGAAACATATGCTTTCAGCCCAGGCGGGTTGCCTGGGCAGTATCATGATGTCTGGATGACGCAAAAGTGAAACAAAGTGATATTTTCAGCATAGATAGTAATAGCGTCCTCCAATTTTTTATAAGGTAAATATAATCCATTAGTAAATAATTTCAGGCTTCAGCCAGTCTTCATCGTACCTTTTTAAGGTGCTTATTTTTGTTTTTCAGTTCTTTCATACGTCTCATCATCGCTGTATCCATCCCACTAAATATTGCCCGCCATTTATAAAAACAGGTCCTGTGCAAACGGAGCGTGGAGCCAGCGCTTCGACGCAGAACACGTTACATCTCCTGGCGGACAGCGCATGACTTCCCATACCTAAAAGGGTATGGCTGGGCATCAATATAGTATTGGAAAGGGTGTTATACCTGTTATTAAGATTGAATCACCCGCCAGACAGGGCGAACGAATACCCAGACAGAGGTGATCATTCTATGAGTTACGCAATAACTAAAGTCCAGAATGCCAATGCACGCCGCGGCGGTGATGTATTGTTAGAAGTTCTGGAAAGTGAAGGGGTGGAATATGTGTTTGGTAATCCAGGTACCACCGAACTGCCGTTTATGGATGCGCTGTTAAGAAAACCGTCAATTCAGTACGTGTTAGCTCTGCAGGAAGCGAGTGCAGTCGCCATGGCGGACGGTTATGCGCAGGCAGCAAAAAAACCAGGCTTTCTGAATCTGCATACTGCCGGTGGTTTAGGCCACGGCATGGGAAACCTGTTGAATGCAAAATGCTCACAGACACCTCTGGTGGTGACGGCGGGGCAGCAGGATTCACGCCACACGACAACCGACCCATTATTGTTGGGTGATCTGGTCGGTATGGGTAAAACGTTCGCAAAATGGTCACAGGAGGTTACCCACGTTGACCAGCTACCGGTATTAGTTCGCCGGGCTTTCCACGATTCTGACGCTGCACCGAAAGGCTCCGTTTTCCTGTCGCTTCCGATGGATGTGATGGAGGCGATGAGTGCTATCGGCATCGGCGCGCCTTCTACTATCGACCGCAATGCAGTCGCGGGTTCGTTACCTTTGCTGGCGAGTAAGCTGGCGGCATTTACTCCGGGTAGCGTCGCACTGATTGCCGGCGACGAAATCTATCAAAGTGAAGCGGCCAATGAGGTTGTTGCTCTTGCTGAGATGCTTTCCGCTGACGTGTACGGTTCAACATGGCCGAACCGGATCCCCTACCCAACAGCACACCCTCTCTGGCGGGGCAATCTGTCCACGAAAGCGACGGAAATTAACCGAGCATTAAGCCAGTACGATGCTATTTTTGCCCTTGGCGGTAAGTCGCTTATCACTATTCTTTATACCGAAGGTCAGGCAGTGCCGGAGCAGTGCAAAGTGTTCCAGTTATCAGCCGATGCGGGCGACCTGGGACGCACCTACAGTAGTGAACTCTCAGTGGTTGGCGATATTAAATCATCGTTAAAGGTGCTACTTCCTGAACTGGAGAAAGCCACGGCAAACCATCGCCGTGATTATCAACGCCGTTTTGAAAAGGCGATTAATGAGTTTAAATTGAGCAAAGAAAGTCTGCTCGGGCAGGTTCAGGAACAACAATCTGCTACGGTAATTACGCCGCTGGTGGCGGCGTTTGAGGCAGCAAGGGCGATCGGACCAGATGTGGCCATTGTTGACGAGGCGATTGCCACCAGCGGCTCGCTTCGCAAGTCTCTCAACAGTCACCGCGCGGATCAATATGCCTTTTTACGCGGCGGTGGCCTGGGATGGGGGATGCCCGCGGCGGTGGGCTATTCACTCGGTTTGGGAAAAGCGCCTGTGGTGTGTTTTGTGGGAGACGGCGCGGCGATGTACTCCCCTCAGGCTCTCTGGACGGCCGCACACGAAAAACTGCCAGTCACCTTTATTGTCATGAATAACACGGAATATAACGTATTGAAAAACTTCATGCGTTCACAGGCGGATTATACGTCGGCCCAAACAGATCGCTTCATCGCAATGGATTTGGTTAATCCGGCAGTGGATTATCAGGCACTGGGTGCCTCGATGGGGCTGGAGACCCGAAAAGTTATCCGTGCCGGCGATATCGGCCCGGCCGTTGAGGCCGCACTGGCGAGTGGCAAGCCTAACGTGATCGAAATCATCATCAGTAAAAGTTAATCGTTAATCCGTCCGGCCTGTGCCGCATCCAGTTTATCCCTGATACTGCGGCACAGGTTCACAAAACCCGGTAAAGCCGGATTAGTGTTCTTTGCCGACCACATCAGCATATTCTCCACCATATTCGGATTTTCCAGCTTCCGGTAAACCACACCGCGTAATTGAGCATTCTCCATACTGGCGGGAATAAGCGCGACACCAACACCATGGGCCACAAAATTCATCACAGTCTGCTGCACGGAGGCTTCCAGACCTATTTGCGGACTAAATCCAGCTTTGAGGCACTGATGAAGGATGGAATCATAGAGCATCGGAGCGCTCTCGCGCGGAACCGTGATGAACGGGTCATCACAGAGTGATTCAAGCCTGAAATGCTCGTGTTGAACCTGGGGGTGGTTGGCAGGGAGGGCGGCAATGAGCGGCTCACGCAAGAGCACCAGTGAATGAATCCCCGGCGTGGCCGTCTCGGAGAAGCTGATTGCCGCGTCCAATCTGCCATCCTGTAATGCGGCGTGTAAATCAGAGGGGACCCTCTCCTGAAAATGCAACTCCACGTCCGAACAGGTATTCCTGTGCTGCATCGCAACATGCGGCACAACGCTATAGCTGGCATACATTGTTGCGCCTAATTTCAGAACCCCTTTCTGCCCTGATTCTATTGCCCGTACGTTATTACAGGCCTGCTCCAGCATTGCCAGCATCGCGCGACAGTCCAGCAGAAATTGCTCCCCGGCAAGGGTTAAACTGACCCCTTTTGCGGCCCGGTTAAATAGCTTTGCACCGAGGATAGTTTCCAGCTGGGCTATTTGCCGGCTTAAGGGAGGCTGCGAAATATTAAGTTGACTGGCGGCTTTGCCAATGTTTCCGGTTTCAGCAACAGTGCAAAAGTTAATCAACTGATTAAGGGTTGGTTTCATAAGCATTCCTGAAGCGGGTTCATACCTTCCAGGGTATCACTTGTTTGCCGCAGAGGGGCATATGAAATTAAGCGTTCTGGCGTTCGAGTTGAAGCAGGTGTGTGGCAATTCCCCATCTGATTGCCAGGCATTTCCCATCCCGGAAATCGAACACCGAGTAACTTGCATTAGGGTGAGCGTACCGCGAAAAGTTATCAATAGTCCCTTCTTTAAGCACCGCCAGCACGCCCTGGCTGACTTGCCCGTGCGTGACAATACAGATGCGCTGATGTTCTGTGGCTTCTGGTAGGTTGTGTATGAAACCTGTTACTCGTCGGGTTGCTTGTGCTAATGACTCTCCTTGTGGTGGGCAATACTCGGCATCATGTGTGAATAACGCATGCGCATCGTGGGGACGTTGTTGCATGAGTTGTGACGTTAACATACCTTCGAACTGGCCAAAGGCCTGTTCTTTGAGGGCCGGCTCAGCTATCAATGGGCAACGAAAATGGTCAGCCAGGCGCTGTCCCATTTGCCAGGCACGACCAAGCGGAGACGTGTAAACGCAGTCTACCCGGTAATCACTCGCTGCAAACGCGGCAAGTAAAGCTGATGTTTGGCGCTCCCCGCGGGGGGTTAACGCACTGTCACTCTGTCCCTGAATTATTCCTTTTATATTCCACTCTGTTTCCGCGTGTCGAACAAGTATCACTTGCATCATTAAATGGCCATGTATGTTGTTGATTTAAATTCTACCGTTTAGACAAATCCCTTTAATAGCGTGGGATTTTTAGCACTGGACGAAGACAGGTTCTGCCTCCCCGCTTTCCTTGTATCTGACAGCATGTAGTGATGAGATACCGTCTCTGAAATCGAGTTAGCCATCCCATTCCCTTAATCAGTGACGCCTGGTTAGGAATGTGCTGCAGACAATCCAAAAAACGCGCCAGGCAATGACCCGAGCCAGCACGCTTGTCAAATGGGATGGCTAGAATGACAAACAGCGATTGTCTTCAGGACATTTTCGCTTCGACGTTTAACTCAGCATTTATAATATCGCGTATATTGACGAGTGCATTGCGCACCGCGGCGCCTCCTGCATAAAACAGTAATTGCAGGACAACCTCGATGATTTCTTCTCTGGTTGCCCCTGCATTTAGCGCTGCCTGAGCGTGTGCCCTCAATTGTGGAACCGTATGACCCAGAGTGACGCAGGAAGCAATGACAACCAGCTCCCGAGTTTTAGCGTCCAGCCCCGGGCGTGCAAGGATGCCTCCCATAGCCCATTCGATCGAGATATCAGTAAAATCAGGGCACAAATCGGCCATGTCCTTTCGTAGTTCTTCTCCTGCGCCATTTCCATACAGCTCATTAAACAATCTCATTCCTCGCTCACGGAGCTCTGTATTGGTCATCATTTTTAACCCTCCTGCACTAAGTGAAAACAGATTAAAACCCGCTGGTGAAATTTGATAAACAGCGTTATGTTTTTATCTTTAACAAGCCAGGCTTGATAATAGTGAATAAACTGGAAAGTATGGCGGTGTTTGTCCGCGTCGTGGACAGGGGCAGCTTTAGCGCTGTTGCTGAAGAGATGCGAATCAGCGGAACCATGGTTGGGCTGCATATCAAAGCGTTAGAGGAACATCTCGGCGTTCGCTTACTTAATCGCACAACGCGTCGGCAAAGTCTGACCGATTTTGGTCAGGGTTATTATCAGAGTTGCCGCCGGATATTAGCTGATATTGAAGATAGCGAGTCACAGGCATTTGCTCTTCACCAGAAGCCACGTGGAAAACTGAGAGTAGGTTGCCCAGTCTCCTTTGGTGTCCATGCGCTTTCGCCTGTTACTGCTCAGTTTCTTATTGAATGGACTGATATGGCAGTAGACCTGGTGCTGAGCGATAAATCGATGGATATGGCAGATGAAGGTTTAGATGTCATGATTAAGATTGGTGAGCTCCTGCATGTTAATACACTTGTTGCCCGTCCGATAGCGCCATATCGCTCAGTCATGTGTGCATCTCCGGCCTATATAAAACGGGCAGGGGAACCCATAACACCTGAAGAGTTATGCCATCATCGATGTCTTGGGTTTGCCCATCCCATTGCAGCGAATGAATGGACACTTCAGAGGGAAGGCAAACCTGTCAGAGCTCCGGTAAACATCACGATGACCTGTAACAATGGGGAAGCATTGCGAAGGGCAGCATTGAATGGATTGGGAATTATTATGCAACCCGAGATCCTGTTGGCTGAAGATTTGCAACATGGCCGACTGCTGCCTCTGATGTCTGAATTTCAACCATTAGCTAAGCCAGTGCATATATTGACCTTTGCAAACCGTCAACAGTTACCAAAAATCCGTTTATACGTTGATTTTTTATTGAAAAATTTCAGTGCATCACTCTACGCATTGAACCTTGAATAAATAATGAATTATACGCGGCTACGGCTGACCGAATGCCGCATCGGTGGCAGAGAGGCACCATCTGACGTTGATAATACGTAATAATTCGCCTTTGTCCCGAACGTGCGTCCCTTTTTAATCTTGACTTTGCATAAGATTGCTCGGTATGTTTCTCATCGTAGTGTATTATGCCAGATAAAAAAGCCGTCTTAGCGTGGATTATATCGTTCAAATGATATATTCGCGCTAATGATTTTTACCCAGGGAAGCAATGAATAAGGAAGTGCGCGAGTGTCTGATTGGAATATTATTGTGCTGTCTCTATTTTCAGCGACGTACCTGCCTTTGTTCTGGTTCGTAGGCATGCGGATAGCCTCTGAGGACATTCTCAGAAAGAGTAAATTTTACGAAGCGGATCCAAATGTTTTAGTCCCTGGATGGGCGAAGATATGCACGACAGTATTCTGTGTTTTGCACTACTGCCTGTTCCTCATTCCGCTGACTATGGTTGACTGGTTACATGGCTTGGCTGCATTTGGCGCAGGAATTCTGTTGCTTGTGTTTCTCCCTTTATTCAGGAAAAGCTATATGCCTGTTTTTAAAGCACACGCTGTGCGCGTTCACAGGAGAGACCCTTCAACAGGTCGATTATTAATTCGTGTGTTGAAGGCTTAGACTTTTGGTTGAAGATGCTCTGTTTAGCCTTTATTCATATTACGTAAGTCTTCAAGCAAACCAGGTCCGTCCGGTAACCAACCCAGATGAGTCTGGGTAGCTTTGCCTGAAGCACCAGGATCAACATGAGCCAGTGCCAAACGAACCACGATAATGTTTACCCATTGAGGCAGCGTCTTCTTCTGTCGCTCCACGAGGAAATAAGGCGGAGGAGACAGGCACATCAGTTTCACGAGTAAGTCCATGGATGCTATTAGCTGCTGAGATAGCCGGTATGGTTTGCCTTTTATTCATACATCATTCAGTGCACTTCAACATCAAGGCGTTAAGGTTGCGTTAACAAACAGACGCAATACTGATGTGGCCGATCCCCTTATAAAATGGCCAAATGATGAACGAACAACTTCGCAATGCGCTTCCGCACAAAGACACCCCTTTTTTCCGCATGCTGCATATTATTGTCGCCACCCTGATTCTGCTGCAGATCATTAGTTCTAATCTCACCGAAAGTGAGGCGCTTCGCGACGTAACTCTGACCGGAGTCGTGACATGGTTCCATGTTATCTCTGGATTCGCGCTGATGGTTCTTGGTGTAGTGATGCTGGTATGGATGCTTAAACAACGTGGGTTTCGTTACTATTTTGCCTGGTCGTCCCTTGATTTTCGCGGTGTAGTTGAAGACATTAAAATGCTAATGACATTTCGTCTTCCTGAAGCACATGCCGGTGGCATAGCGGCGATGATCCAGGGGCTTGGCGTACTTGCTTTGTTGGCGGTCGCACTCTGTGGAGGGCTCTGGTTTGTACTGGACACCGCGCCAGGGACGTCAACGGCGCTGGCAGAAGCGGTCCTGCATTTGCATAAATTTCTGACGGTGTTCATTGAAACCTATTTCTGGGCGCATGGTGCGATGGGGTTGCTGCATATCTTCCTCACCTTTCGCAGTCAAAAGAAACATCCCGTTATTGGATAAGGTTGTGCTCTCTCGCTAATCCCGATGAGGATGCGTATTAAAAGGTAAAAGGCATGCATCTTGAACGACACAGCATTGAAAGCGTCGGTTGGTTAAGGGCGGCGGTACTCGGGGCGAATGACGGGATTGTCTCAACCGCCAGCCTGGTGCTCGGCGTGGCGTCTGCAAATACCAGCCCTTCGGGCGTGTTGCTGGCCGGTGTCGCCGGGCTGGTTGCTGGCGCCATGTCGATGGCAACAGGGGAATATGTTTCGGTATCATCCCAGGCGGATACGGAAACCGCCGCGCTTGCCGAGGAAAAAAGTGAGCTGGACGCAGATTATCAGGGAGAGGTACGGGAGCTGACGTCTCTTTATATCCAACGCGGAGTGGAGCCTGCGCTTGCCCGCCAGGTTGCAGAGCAACTGATGGCTAAAGATGCCCTCGAGGCCCATGCCCGCGAAGAGTTGGGATTAACGGATACTCATTCTGCGCGACCTTTGCAGGCGGCCATTTTTTCGGCCGTGAGTTTTTCAGCCGGGGCGGGGTTACCCTTGATCGTTGCAGTGCTATCGCCAGCAAAACTGACTGTTATCGCGATTTTCCTATCCACTCTCTGTTCACTGGCTGCTCTTGGCTATTTCTCTTCCGTGGTGAGTAACGCACCGCCTGTCAGAGCTATCAGCAGAATTACGTTCTGGAGCACGCTGGCCATGCTTTTTTCGATGGGGATTGGGCGCATAGCCGGGCAGGTACTGCTGTAAAATTGCTAAATTATCAAACACACCTTTAGAGAATGAGCTATTTAATCTAACGTCCATATCGGGGTAGTCTTTAAATATAGCGAAATAACTTGTTATATAAATCTCGCTACAACGATATCTTTCATTGGCAACGTGGACGAAAAAATGGTTTTGATGGCTACTATGTTTCTGTATTCTCTGGCTCTGTCGTTTTCGCCCGGGCCAGTCAATATGGTCATTATCTCTTCAGGTGTTATGCATGGCTTTAGAAAAACATTCGCCTTCGTATCCGGTGCGACTCTGGGTTTCACCCTGTTGCTTATCTTTGTTAGTTTTGGGTTATACACAGTCATTGCCTCGCACCCATCATTTTTCAAATACCTGAATGTTCTCGGCTCGATTTTTATACTGTATCAGGGCTATAAAATTGCCACATCGCAACCTGATTGGTCATTAAAAAAGGGAAATGCACCCGGATTTGTTCAGGGAGTGTTAATGCAATGGTTCAACCCAAAAGCCTGGGCTGCCTGTACCTCTGGAACTACCTTGTTTTCTGAGCCATCAACCAGTCTGCCCCTAATACTATTCATTATTATTTACTTTTTTATCTGTTATATCTCATTATCAATTTGGGCAATATTCGGTGATAAAATGTCAACATTTCTTCAGGGAAGGGCACAAATGCGTATCTTTAATTTCTTGATGGGCGGGTTTTTATGCGTTATCGCATGTTATATGCTTTACCCACAATGATTTTAGCTGTTCAAAGCTTATGTTGTTCCATAGCGTTATAAATGTAATTAATTAGTTTATAGGCGGCGCTGCTGGTTGATATATTGGCGGGCCAAATGGCATAAACTTTTAGCGGCTCTAATGACCAGTCAGGAAGTACTTCATGCATCTCCCCGAGTTTAACATCATTTTCGCAGAGGAAACGGGGAGGTACGGCAAGCCCTATGTTCTGTTTGGCAAGGACATAGGCAGCTTCAATGTTATCAACGCATACCATAGGAGCATATTTAATGACCGCCAGTTCGCCATTTTTATGCCTGAACTCTCGAATGTTCTCTCTCATTGTTAACCCAATCCACGGCAGGGATCCCAACTCAACGGGATGCTTAATGGGGTGGTGCTGCATGAGCAAATCCTTAGACGCCACCAGTTGTCGTGGTAGAACAAATAGATGTCTTGCTTTGAGTGAACTGTCCGGGAGTTCGCCAATACGGAAGGCGACATCAATGCTATCGGCGATGATGTCCTCGCGCAGATCACTATAAGAAATACTCAGGGAAATATCCGGGTTTTCTTTGATAAAATTCGCCAGATGGCGGGTGAATGGACCGTTTAAAAAAACAGCAGGGAGGGAAATGCGCAGCTTGCCGACGGTAGAGATAGAGCGTTGTTTAAATTCAATGACGCCCTTTTCATACAGCTCCAGCATCGATCTGGCGGTCTCCAGCAAACTGATGCCATCCTGGGTTAGAGAAATTTTTCGCGTATTTCTGTACAGCAAGGCGCTATTGAGGTTTTTCTCAAGTCTGGATAAATGTGTGCTTGCTGTTGCGGTCGTCAGGCCTAACGCTGCGGCGCCACCTGAGATAGAACCTCGTTCTACAATTTTGGCAAATACTATCAGGTAGCGGATGTCATCGATCATTTACAGTCCTGTGTTCACTCAGTAATGCTGGGCGTGGAGCCAGCAAAAGCGTTAATCCATCATAGAATTAACATATCCTATTTTCATCATCGGCAGCATAATTTTTCAAATGCTTCTCAACGCTGGCTAACCGGTTCCCCGGTATGGAGATTTGTGCTTCAATGGGCAGGCAGAAATCCTCGAAGCATCATCGGTAATATTCCCCGTCAGGAGGTAAGTTTGCACATTGATACCCATCGTTTGCATCTTCGCCCGGTCATGGCTTCCGATGTCGACGATCTGTACCGAATTTATGGCGATCCCGCGACCAATACCTTCAACCCCGCAGGACCGTACCCGAATATAGACTATGCGGAAGTTGTCCTGCGGCGCTGGCTCGCGCACTGGCAAACGCACGGATTCGGAAACTGGGCAATATCAATGCGCAATACCCCTGAACACATCATTGGCTTTGGTGGCGTCAGTCTACGCAGTTATAACGATGTCACCATTAACAATCTTGGATATCGGTTTTCTACTGAGGCATGGGGAAAAGGCCTGGCCACCGAGTTTGCGATTGGCGCGATGAGATATGGCTTCGAGGTGCTTAAACTTGTGGAGATGTCAGCGGTTGTCCGGGCTAACCATCTGGCTTCGCAGAAAGTTCTCGAGAAAGCCGGGATGAGGTACATTAACGATATTGCTGATATAAAAGATGCGCCGCCAAGCCTGCTTTATTCATTGACGTTAAACGAGTGGTTAAGCCAGATCAGTGGCTGTACATAACGTTTAGGTTAACCCTGGCGACGGGTAATGACGCGGTCGCCTTGGGGGTCTTTCCGGCAAACCTGCTGGCTTGCCCACGAAGATACTCTTAGACATCCGCCCCCAATTTTATGCTGGTATTATGGGAGTAACCGCTGCGCGTCACGCCTGCTTTACCCCATACAGCGATGTGCTTTTTATTAGCTAAATGCGCACGTAATAATAAAAATAATTTCTTCAGCTTTATTCATTTTCAGAATTATCGCACAAGGTCTTACCTTAATCTGAAATGGCTGAGGGATAGTTGTTTTTGAAAACTTATACCCCGTATTATTTGATAATCATCTTTATCTCTGAAAAGGTCGTGTATGAGTAATTTTGTGCTATTAGCCCTGGCGGTGGTGTTATTGTTAACATCATTATTTTGTGGTCTGTCATATGTTAAAGACAGAAGGAAGCTTAAGATGCGTTTTAACAAAACCCGGCGTTAATGGGTTGCTATTGAGGATAGCGCAAGAGCGATGGCCGAGAATCGCGCCAGCTCTTGCTTAGTATCAATCTGGAATTTTTTCATGATGTTTATTTTGTGTGAAAAAACCGTCTTATGGCTGATGCCCAGCTCTTGCGCTATCTGTTGATTGTTCATTCCCGTTTTTATCGCATCGATAATATAAAGCTGCGATTTGGTCAATGTTAGTCGCGGGCATTTAAGGCAGCGTCTGCTGTCTTTTTCCGCCCCCCCGGCGACGGGTTTACTTAATGCCGTCAGGCGGTTTGCAATTTGCTTTTTAATGCTGCGGAGATCGGCGTTGATACTGATAAAACAGGCATCACGCAGACAAAGCGGCAAACGGTCAACCCGGGCACAGCTGTCGCTGGGGACAAAAACAAAGACAGGCGTCTGTTGCGGTATCTTCTTGAAGTACGGGTGACACAGGTAATGTTCACCGGTTTCCATTTCCGTAAAAAGCACATCAGTCTGGCTAATGATGTCAGATGAATATTCGTGAAGGGAAAAGGGCGTACAGATATTTTCTTCGATTGCGATCTCGATCAGTAGCTCGCAAATTCCCCGCTTCAGATAAATATTTTCAGTGTTAAGGCTTTGTTGAATAAATCGAACTTTTGCTGAGTTGAAGGATCAGATCACGCAT
>ERZ1036491.184-NODE-184-length-15334-cov-63.475358_pt1 | contig 15334 bp, 13 predicted proteins | sample MGYA00514237_ERZ1036491 | MGnify/ENA primary metagenome ERZ1036491 (study PRJEB33795, sample SAMN09464904) | human gut metagenome | isolation source: Bloodstream | host: Homo sapiens | place: USA: Stanford, California | collected 2016-02 ... | reverse complement strand
CTGGTTGAGAGTTTACTCACTTAGTCGCGTGTCCACTATTGCTGGGTAAGATCAGTGCTGACCAACTACGTCAAGGCTATTCGCTACCTGCAGGGCATTGAGAAGAACGGCGAGCCGTTCACTATCCGGGACTGGATGCGCGGCGTCCGTGAGGACCGACCCAATGGCTGGCTGTTTATCTCCTCCAATGCTGACACCCATGCCTCCCTGAAGCCGGTTATCTCGATGTGGCTGTCGATTGCCATCCGCGGCCTCCTGGCGATGGGCGAGAACCGTAACCGGCGTGTGTGGATCTTCGCTGACGAACTTCCCACGCTGCACAAGCTGCCGGACCTGGTCGAAATCCTCCCGGAGGCGCGTAAATTTGGTGGTTGTTATGTGTTCGGTATTCAGTCTTATGCCCAGCTGGAAGACATCTATGGCGTTAAGCCTGCCGCCACGCTCTTTGACGTGATGAACACCCGGGCCTTCTTCCGCTCCCCGAGTAAAGAGATTGCGGAGTTTGCTGCCGGTGAAATTGGTGAGAAGGAAATCCTCAAGGCCAGCGAGCAGTACTCCTACGGTGCTGACCCGGTGCGTGATGGGGTATCGACCGGGAAAGAAAAAGAGCGGGAAACGCTGGTCAGTTACTCCGATATTCAGACGCTGCCGGACCTGTCCTGCTATGTCACGCTGCCCGGGCCGTATCCGGCCGTGAAGCTGGCCCTCAAATACAAGCCGCGTCCGAAAATTGCCGAGGGATTTATTCCGCGCACTCTCGATGCGCGGGTGGATGCACGGCTCAGTGCGCTGCTTGAAGCGCGGGAAGCTGAAGGCAGTCTTGCCAGGGCGCTTTTCACGCCGGATGCCCCGGCATCCGGGCCAGATGATGCCGGCAGTCACGCCGGTGAGCGACCAGAGCTGGCCAGTCAGCCAGCGCCAGCAGAAGTGACAGTATCTCCGGCACAAGTAAAAGCGCCGGCGACAACGACGATGCCGGCAGCGGAACCCTCCGCCAGGACAGCTGAGCCTCCCGTCCTGCGGGTCACGACCGTACCGTTGATCAAACCAAAAGCAGCCGCAGCGGCCTCAACAGCATCCTCTGCCGGTAACCCTGCTGCAGCTGCAGGCGGGACAGAACAGGAACTGGCGCAGCAGTCCGCAGAACAGGGGCAGGACATGCTGCCGGCCGGTATGAACGAGGACGGTGTGATTGAAGATATGCAGGCGTATGACGCCTGGGCTGATGAGCAAACGCAGCGGGATATGCAGCGGCGTGAAGAGGTCAATATCAACCACAGCCACCGCCACGATGAGCAGGATGATGTCGAGATTGGGGGGAACTTCTGATGATGTCGATTGGCTCCGTTAAATCGGCCGACAAAGCCGCAGATTACTATACCAACAAAGATAATTACTACGTCATCGGGAGCATGGACGAACGCTGGCAGGGTAAGGGGGCTGAGGCGCTGGGGATCGACGGAAAAGCCGTGGATAAGGCGCTGTTTACGGAACTGCTGAAAGGGAAGCTGCCGGATGGCAGCGACCTGACCCGGATACAGGACGGCGCCAACAAGCACCGGCCCGGTTATGACCTGACCTTCTCGGCCCCCAAAAGCGTGTCAGTCATGGCGATGCTGGGCGGTGATAAGCGCCTTATCGATGCCCACAACCAGGCAGTAACCGAAGCGGTGCGGCAACTGGAGACGCTGGCCGCGACCCGGGTCATGACGGACGGTAAAAGCGAAACGGTGTTGACCGGAAATCTGATTGTGGCGAAATTCAACCACGACACGAACCGTAACCAGGAGCCTCAGATACACACCCATGCCGTCGTCATTAACGCCACGCAGAACGGGGACAAATGGCAGTCTCTCGGCACAGATAAGATTGGAAAAACAGGCTTTATCGAGAACGTGTACGCGAACCAGATAGCGTTCGGGAAGCTTTACCGGGAGGCGTTCAAACCCCAGGTTGAGAAGCTTGGCTATGAGACGGAAGTCGTGGGCAAACACGGGATGTGGGAGATGAAAGGCGTCCCTGTGGAACCCTTTTCCACCCGCAGTCAGGAACTCAGGGAGGCCGCCGGACCCGATGCCTCCCTGAAGTCCCGGGATGTGGCCGCGCTTGATACCCGAAAGTCGAAAGAAGCCATCGATCCGGCAGAGAAGATGGTGGAGTGGATGAACACGCTGAAGGAGACCGGGTTTGACATCCGGGGGTATCGTGAGGCCGCCGATGCGCGAGCCGCAGAGCTGGCCCGTGCACCTGCCGCGCCGGTGAACACCGACGGTCCGGATATCACGGATGTGGTGACGAAAGCGATTGCCGGTCTCAGCGACCGCAAGGTGCAGTTCACGTATGCCGACCTGCTGGCACGCACGGTCGGCCAGCTGGAGGCGAAGGACGGTGTGTTTGAGCTGGCGAGAAAGGGCATCGATGCCGCCATTGAACGGGAGCAGCTTATCCCTCTCGATCGCGAGAAAGGCCTGTTCACCTCAAACATCCACGTTCTCGATGAACTCGCCGTCAAAGCCCTGAGTCAGGAGGTGCAGCGCCAGAATCATGTCTCTGTCACGCCCGATGCGTCGGTGGCGCGCCAGGTCCCTTTCAGCGATGCCGTCAGCGTGCTGGCGCAGGATCGCCCGGTCATGGGTATCGTTTCCGGTCAGGGCGGTGCAACCGGCCAGCGGGAGCGGGTGGCCGAGTTAACCCTGATGGCCCGGGAGCAGGGGCGTGACGTCCATATCCTGGCGGCCGATAACCGCTCACGTGATTTTCTCGCCGGTGATGTGCGTCTGGCCGGGGAAACGGTGACCGGTAAATCCGCCCTGCAGGACGGGACGGCGTTTATTCCAGGCGGAACACTCATCGTGGATCAGGCGGAGAAGCTGAGCCTGAAGGAAACGATTTCCCTGCTCGATGGCGCGATGCGCCATAACGTGCAGGTCCTGCTCTCCGACAGCGGGAAGCGCAGCGGGACCGGCAGCGCGCTGACGGTACTGAAGGACAGCGGCGTGAATACGTATCGCTGGCAGGGTGGCCATCAGACCACTGCCGACATCATCAGTGAACCGGATAAAGGCGCACGCTACAGCCGGCTGGCACAGGAGTTTGCCGTCAGCGTGCGTGAAGGGCAGGAAAGCGTGGCCCAAATCAGCGGGACGCGTGAACAGAGCGTACTCAACGGCCTTATCCGTGACTCCCTCAGACAGGAGGGGGTGCTGGGTGAGAAAGACACGACCATTACAGCCCTGACGCCGGTGTGGCTGGACAGCAAAAGCCGGGGCGTGCGGGATTATTACCGGGAGGGGATGGTGATGGAACGCTGGGATCCGGAGACCCGGACGCACGATCGCTTTGTCATTGACCGGGTGACCGCGAGCAGCAATATGCTGACCCTGAAAGACCGGGACGGGGTCCGTCTGGATCTGAAGGTTTCCGCGGTCGACAGCCAGTGGACGCTGTTCCGGGCAGATACACTGCCGGTGGCAGAGGGGGAACGTCTGGCGGTGCTCGGGAATATACCGGACACACGCCTGAAGGGCGGGGAGAGCGTCACGGTGATGAAAGTGGAGGAGGGGCAGCTGACGGTACAGCGGCCGGGGCAGAAAACCACGCAGACCCTGGCCGTGGGCGCGGGCGTGTTTGACGGTATTAAAATCGGCCACGGCTGGGTGGAAAGTCCCGGCCGGTCGGTTAGCGAGACGGCAACGGTCTTTGCGTCGGTGACGCAGCGTGAGCTGGATAACGCCACCCTCAACCAGCTGGCGCAGAGCGGAAGTCACCTCCGGCTGTACTCGGCGCAGGATGCGGCGCGCACGACGGAGAAGCTGTCGCGGCATACCGCCTTCAGCGTGGTCTCAGAGCAGCTGAAGGCCCGATCCGGCGAGACGGACCTGGATGCGGCCATTGCGCAGCAGAAGGCCGGACTGCATACCCCGGCTGAACAGGCCATTCACCTGGCCATCCCGCTGCTTGAGAGCCAGGACCTGACCTTCTCCCGGCCCCAGCTGCTGGCGATGGCGCTGGAAACCGGGGGCGGGAAGGTTCCGATGGCGGACATCGACACGACCATTCAGGCACAAATCAGGTCGGGGCAGTTGCTGAATGTACCGGTGGCGTACGGCCACGGCAATGACCTGCTGATTTCCCGTCAGACCTGGGACGCAGAAAAAAGCATCCTGACCCACGTGCTGGAAGGTAAAGACGCGGTGGCCCCCCTGATGGACCGCGTGCCGGCCAGTCTGATGACGGACCTGACCGCCGGACAGCGGGCGGCGACCCGGATGATTCTGGAAAGCACGGATCGGTTCACGGTGGTTCAGGGGTATGCCGGGGTGGGGAAAACCACCCAGTTCCGGGCAGTCATGAGTGCCATCAGTCTGCTGCCGGAAGAGACCCGTCCGCGCGTCATCGGTCTGGCGCCGACGCATCGCGCGGTCGGGGAAATGCAGAGTGCCGGCGTGGATGCGCGCACGACGGCGTCGTTCCTCCACGACACGCAGTTGCTGCAGCGCAATGGCCAGACACCCGATTTCAGCAACACCCTGTTCCTGCTCGACGAGAGCTCAATGGTGGGGTTGGCCGATATGGCAAAAGCCCACTCCCTCATCGTCGCCGGCGGTGGACGGGCGGTGTCCAGTGGGGATAACGACCAGCTGCAGCCCATCGCGCCGGGCCAGCCGTTCAGGCTGATGCAGCAGCGCAGCGCCGCCGACATTGCCATCATGAAAGAGATTGTGCGCCAGGTGCCTGAGCTGCGACCGGCGGTCTACAGCCTGATTGAACGGGATGTGCACCACGCCCTGACCACCATTGAGCAGGTCACGCCGGAGCAGGTGCCGAGAAAAGAAGGCGTCTGGGCGCCGGGCAGTTCTGTGGTGGAATTCACGCCGAAGCAGGAAAAGGCGATACAAAAGGCTCTGAGCGAGGGGAAAACCCTGCCGGCAGGTCAGCCCGCGACGCTCTACGAGGCGCTGGTGAAGGACTATACCGGACGGACCCCGGAGGCACAGTCGCAGACGCTGGTGATCACCCATCTGAACAAGGACCGGCGGGCGCTGAACAGTCTGATCCATGACGCACGGCGGGAGAACGGGGAAACCGGCAAAGAGGAAATCACCCTGCCGGTGCTGGTCACGAGTAACATCCGTGACGGTGAACTGCGCAAACTGTCGACCTGGACGGCTCACAAGGAGGCGGTGGCGCTGGTTGATAACGTATACCACCGTATCAGCAAGGTGGATAAGGCTAATCAGCTGATCACCCTGACAGACAGTGACGGAAAGGAGCGATATATCTCTCCCCGTGAAGCCTCTGCTGAAGGTGTGACGCTTTATCGCCAGGAAAAGATCACCGTGTCTCAGGGGGACCGAATGCGCTTCAGCAAAAGTGACCCGGAGCGCGGCTATGTGGCCAACAGTATCTGGGAGGTGCAGTCTGTTGCGGGTGACAGTGTCACGCTGTCTGATGGCAAAACCACCCGCACGCTGACCCCGAAGGCGGATCAGGCGCAGCAGCATATCGACCTCGCCTACGCCATCACGGCTCACGGCGCCCAGGGGGCCAGCGAACCGTATGCCATCGCGCTGGAAGGGGTGGCCGGTGGTCGGGAACAGATGGCCAGCTTTGAGTCTGCCTATGTGGCTTTATCCCGCATGAAACAGCATGTGCAGGTTTACACCGACAGCCGTGAGGGCTGGATAAAGGCCATCAAGCATTCACCTGAGAAAGCGACGGCGCACGATATTCTGGAACCCCGTAACGACCGGGCGGTGAAAAGCGCCGATCTGCTGTTCGGGCGGGCAAGACCACTGGATGAAACCGCCGCGGGCCGGGCAGCCCTGCAGCAGTCCGGTCTGGCACAGGGAAATTCACCGGGAAAATTCATTTCTCCGGGGAAAAAGTACCCTCAGCCGCATGTGGCGCTGCCGGCATTCGATAAGAACGGGAAAGCCGCCGGTATCTGGCTCAGCCCGCTGACCGATCGGGACGGACGGCTGGAGGCCATCGGCGGAGAGGGACGAATTATGGGCAATGAAGACGCCCGGTTCGTGGCGCTGCAGAACAGCCGCAATGGTGAAAGCCTGCTGGCCGGGAATATAGGAGAGGGGGTCAGAATGGCCCGCGACAATCCCGATACGGGGGTGGTGGTGCGGCTGGCCGGTGATGACCGCCCCTGGAACCCCGGGGCCATGACCGGCGGGCGGGTATGGGCTGAACCGGCGCCGGTGGCTCCGGTACCGCAGGCCGGGGCTGACATTATCCTCCCGCCAGAGGTTCTGGCGCAGCGGGCGGCAGAAGAACAGCAGCGCCGCGAAATGGAAAAACAGGCGGAACAGACTGCCCGGGAAGTGGCCGGGGAGGCGCGTATAGCCGGCGAGCCGGTGGACCGGGTGAAAGAGGTTATCGGGGACGTCATCCGTGGACTCGAGCGTGACCGGCCGGGCCCGGAGAAAACGACGCTACCGGATGATCCTCAGTTCCGGCGCCAGGAGGCGGCGATTCAGCAGGTGGCCTCAGAAAGTCTGCAGCGTGAGCGTCTGCAGGCTGTGGAGCGGGACATGGTTCGTGACCTGAACCGCGAGAAAACCCTCGGGGGCGACTGACGCGCCTGCGGCTTGTCTGCCCCGGCAGGGCCTCCGGTTAACACCGGACCCCCTGCCGGGGCGCGGTAAAAAGAGAGAAGGATACAGAGATGACAGCACACACAATCGGTTTCAGAGCCGCTGACCGCTGGCTGCAGGCATTACTGACCTGGACACCGGGTCAGACGGATATGATTAAAACGGTGGCCCTGGTCCTGATGGTCACCGACCATGCCGGGTTACTGCTGGCACACAATAACGAGATAATGCGGCTTCTGGGACGGGGCTGTTTTCCGCTGTTTGGTCTGGCATGGGGAATGAATCTGGCCCGGCACGCGGAAATACGGCAGTCGCAGCTGAACAGCCTGTGGGGCTGGGCGCTGGTTGCCCAGGTGTCGTTTATGCTCATCGGGTACCCGTGGTATACCGGGAATATTCTGTTTGCCTTTGCCGTCACGGGCCAGGTCCTGCGGTGGGTCAGCCAGCCGTCCTGGTATTACACCCTCCTGGCGGCTGGACTGCTGGTCGCCTGGATACCCCTGTCAACCGGCAGCTACGGCATGGCCGGAGTGGGCATGCTCACCGCCAGCTGGCTGCTTTGCCGCGCACAGCATGCACCGGAACGGCTGGGATACGGGGTGCTGTGGGCCCTCATGGTGTTGCTGATGAATATGCATAACGTGAGTGAATCGGCGGCCGGGCTGGCGATTGCGCTGCTGACGCTGATCGTGTGTTCATCTGCCGGAGAACGTGTGAAACGCTTCTGGCCGCGGCATTTCTTTGTGATGTTCTATGCAGTGCACCTGGCGGTACTGGGTATTGTCATCTCGATGTAAAAAAAAACCGGACACAGGTCCGGGAGAGGGCACATTGCCCGTAAACGTGACAAGGGGATATCATCGTTGTGTCCACTGCATTGTGAGGTGAAACGATGATACCGTTAGCGTATCGTATACCTCAGACCTGTAGCTTTTATTGATATGGCCCCTTATGAGTGAAGAAAAACGCCCTGTACTGAGCCTGAAACGAAAACCGGCGGAGAACAGTACGGCACCCGCGGAGGCGACACCTGTCCCTGGTGTGGTGCGCCGTAAGAAGGTCGTGGTGGTTTCGTCCCCGCCGGCCTGGAAGGCAAAGAAAGAGAAACTTGAGAAGGTTAAACAAGCGGCAGAAGCCGCCGCGCGTAACGCGGCGCCGGCGCCGGTTAAAGCGGTAAAGACGCCACCTCCGGTGCGTTATCTTCGCCTGCTGCCGCCGGAACAGGCCATCATGACCCTGAAGGCGTTCTGGCCACAGCTGTTCGACGGAAACGCGCCACGTCTGCTGGCAACAGGCATGCGCGAACAGCTGTTTGCCGACATTGTGAACCGTGACCTGCCGCTGTCGCATAAACAGGTGATTAAGTGCCTGAAGAGTCTGACCCGGTCTGCGGGCTATCTGTCCCGGATGAAGGTGGGGGCCTCCCGCTATGATCTGCAGGGGAATGCCGTCGCGACCGTCGCTGCAGAGGAAGCGCAGTACGCCAGCGAGCGCATGATGAAAGAACTCCTGCGAACTGAGCGTATGCGGAGCCAGTCAGCTGGCTGAATACAATCGAGGAGAGGAAATGGATTTTGAAGCGCGGAAACAAAAGGCGCTGGCAATCATGGCCAGCCGTAAGATGTGGAAAAGCAATTATGCACCGCTTCTGATACGACTGTTGTGGCGGCTGGGGATAAACATTCCCCCGCTGCCGTTTGCTCCGCTCTGGCAGGTTTTTGTCGTAATGACAGGCTATTTCTCCCTTGTATATGGGCTGTGGATGTACTGGACGGTGTGGCGGGCCCAGGGGATGCCTCTCCTGTTCGCCTGCGAAATCAGTCTTATCGCGGGCGTGTTATTTGGCCTGACGATGGCACTTTTTCATCTGTGGCGGCGAAAGGTGAATAAATTACCTGACTGGAAAGATCTGTAATGAAATAAATACAAGCTGTCAGGTTGTGAATATTCCTGGCCTGACAGACCCCTCGTTTTCTTAAAAACATTTGCCCTGTATGGTGTGGTTATTATACGTGACTACGTCCGTTCTGGTATTACTCCTGTCCGGAAGGGGCTGTTGTGTTTATTATTGTCGTATATAGTCAGAACAAATATATTCAAACGAAAGAGAGGTAAAGGGTGAAAGGCATTGTGGCTGAGGCATGTGTGTTGTCCGGGTATGGGCAGACGCGAAGAATGACAAGCCATTCGGTGCCGTGAATGGCTGCTTCGGGACTGCCACGTCCCGGGGCGATGTGACGCTTATAAGTGCTCAATTTTCAATTTAAGTCATCCACTATCAGTATTTAACTGATTTCAATATTTTTATTACATCACGACGTGCGATTTATGAAATGCACAGGCTTTCATTTCGTGCGTAAATCATCAAATAAAAAGGAATAATACTATGTTTAAATATTTTATTCTGCGCAAACAGCAGCAGTTGTTCTGTTATTTCTGCGGTATCGTGCTAGCGATGGTTCTTATGCTCCTGTTCCCTTCCGTTTTTCGGGGGAGTAGGTTTTATCTGCTTTTATCGTCTGTTGCGCTGTTCTGGGCAGGCCTTGCCCTATATACGCGTCACATCGACCGGATGAGAAAGCCAGAGGTCTCACCGCTGGTCAGTATTCGCGACGGTAATCAGGTGGTGGCCGAGGTGCCGCGCCATGAAAAGGCCCGGCTGGAATGGGAAATCTTCCGGGACGATGAGGTGTTTCGCCAGCAAAGGTGGGAGCTTACAGGCCTGACCGGACGGGTTATCAGCCGGGGGCTGTTGTATACGCCGGCGGTGATGCTGGTCGGTATCGGTATTCTCGCCTGGGGTTCCCCACAGGATGCCATCCGCCTGATTAATGCTCTTCGTAATATGCCTGCTGCGGAACTGGTGCATCAGATTGGTTTTGTCCTGTGCCTCGTCCTGCAGATTAGCGTCATATCAGTTCTGATCGCTGATGTTGTAGCCGGGAGAGGACTGCCGAATGTATTTCGCCGCGCGTTGCTCGACAGGCTGCCGGCAGAGTTCTGCCTTATCAGAAGAGGGACAGAAAGATGAGGACGACGACAGGAAAACGCATCGGGAAAGAAAGGAACATCAGGGAATAAAATACATGGCAAAGATATTAATGATGGCGGGCAGTACCGTTGTTGTGCTGAGTTTGCTGGGGTTTCTGGTGCTGCTTCTGAAAGGACGCGCAGTAACGAAGACTTCCCCGGTTCTGATGTCACTCAAAGCCCTGGGTATTCGCCCCTCAGAGGCTGAGCAACGGTTGTGTCGCCAGCGGGTCTGGGTGGGTAATGAGACACTGATGACGCCACGGGAACAACATTTTTTCCGGGCATTACTCAGGCATACCAGCCGAAATCGCTGGCTGTTGTGTCCTCAGGTCCGGGTGGCAGATATTGCCACACTCTCTTCCCATATCCGGCCACGATCCCGGACCTGGTGGCAACTCTTCCGGATGGCATCACAGTGGCACTGCGATGTGGTCATCGTTGACATCCATACCTTCGCTATCGTCGGCGCAGTTGAACTGGATGATGCCTCACACCTGAAAAAACACCGTATCCGGCGCGATATTCTGCTGGAAGAGGTTCTGAGGCAGGCCGGTATTCCACTATTACGCGATCGGGATTCAGAGAGGCTGGTAAGAAGGGTCAGAGAGTTTCTGAAATACCGCGGAGCCGATGCTGCCGAAAAATCCATAACCGGTATGAATTCAACGACAGAGCATACTGAACGCAAGGAGAAAGAAAAATGATTATCGCCGCCGAAGTGAAACGTGATGAACAGGGGTACTGGACACATCCAGCGCTGGCACGCAGTGGTTGTGAAACTTCTGCAGAATTAAGCTACTGGCTCAGAACTCATAAACTTCAGTGCTTTGTGATGACAATGCGCGATGAAGCGCCTGAAGCCTTTGCTGCCGGATTTACGGATGAAGCCCCGGATGCCCTTGGCTGGATACCGGAGCCGCCGGATGATGATGGCTGGTTCCTGGGCTCTGTCCACGATACCGGCGACGGACCCGTCTGCTACTGGTTTCGGCATACCACAAAATCCTGACGCCTCCGCATGGCGTCGTTGTCCAACCCCGGGAACGGGGAAAAACCAGTTTCCCCCGCTCCCGGCGTTTCTTAAAACACCAGTTAAGGAAATACTGTGAAAAAAATTAACCGTACACTCCGCAAATGTTGTCTGTCGGGGCTGATCAGCCTGACTTTGTGTGCACCTGTTCCGGCCGTGTATGCCGCCAGCATCGAGGCGGGTTTTTCTCCAGAAGGTTCGGCGCTGCAGCTGGTACTGAATACGATCGTGACTGCGCAGCAAAGTATTCGCTTGATGGGCTACAGCTTCACTTCACCGGAAGTAACGCGAGCACTGATCCAGGCGAAACAGCGGGGTATCGATGTCAGAGTGTTACTTGACTGGAAAGCCAACAGCGCGAAAGGGAGTGCAGGTGTGGCGGCAATGAATCTGCTGGCCAATGCCGGTATTCCTGTACGAACCGTCAGCCAGTTTAAAATCATGCACGACAAGGTGATTATCACCGACGGCCGAAACGTGGAAACGGGGTCGTTCAACTATTCCCGCGCTGCGGCGAACAGCAACTCCGAAAATGCCCTGGTCATCCGGGATTACCCTGCGCTGGCTGATACCTATCTGAAGCACTGGCAGTCCCGGTGGGAGATGGGGAGGGACTGGTCGGTCTCCTATTAAGTTTTTCTTCTAAATCAACATTTCAATCTCCTGAAAGATACCGCTGCGCCAACAACGATATCTTTCATTTTGTAATTTAGTCTTCGCCGACCTACGGTTCCTGTAGTATCTTTGTTCAAGTATTCAGTCAGATGCTTGAGGAGGCAGAGATGTCACAGGTCGTAAACGTAATTACTTCCTCACAAAAACCTAAACGTCCATATCGGAAAGGAAACCCGGTATCAGCGAACGAACGCCAGAAGGCTTCTCTGGCGAGGCGTAGTAATACCCATAAATCCATACATGCGCTCATTCAGATTCCGTTAAAAGAGAAACTGGCTCAGTTTGCTGAGGAGGAAGGAATTACGCAGGCTCAAATGATTGAAAAACTGATTAAACTTGAAGCAGAGCGCCGTGGAAATGATGTGTAAAAATTCACATTCTTGATCCGGTTGGCTATGAGTGCTAGATTACTGATCGTTTAGACATTGCTGGTTGGCCACGCCTTAAAGTGGCAGGGAACTGGTTCTGCTGAGGTATAACCCCGGAATCAGAAAGCAAAAACCCCGATAATCCTCACTAAGTTTGGCGACTGGAGAAGATTACCGGGGCTCACTTAAAACTGCATAGAGATTGTTGCTCTATGCAGGGAGTATAGATTTATGCTCAGAAAAGTTCAAGACCTTCTGTGCTCACTCCTTCCGCACAACATAAGCGCAGGAAGCGGTGACTGATCATAACCAACAAAGCTCACGCAAGTATGTTCAGGTAAACAATCCTGAACCTGTTTTCACGGTTCCCCAGGACTACACTCCCTGGCCTTTCTCGCTGAAACTTATGGTAAAAGCCAATGGTTTCACTGAAAGCTTCAGTTTCGATATCGCATCAGCGATGTCGCGTAGGGACGGAATACGAAAACGTAAACCCCCATTTTTGCGCCGCAGAGCGATGAATGCGTTGCTCATGGCAATGTGTTTTTATTACGATCCCCTGTCAAATAAAGTTCTGCGCTCACTCAGAGATATTGCCCTGGAGTGCGGACTTGCAACTAAATCTCTTTCTGGCGAAGTGTCCATTACACGAGCAATCAGGGCACTGGAATCGCTGGAGAAAGATTTTGAATTTGTTGCCTGCTCATCGGATCGCTATTTAACTGCTGAGATTTTTTTCACCCCTAAGCTGTTCGAATTTCTTGGCGTATTTCCACTCTCTCTGAGCGAAGCCAGACTGAAGTGTCTGGCCGCCAAAAACAGCTGCAGGGAGAGTGCAGATGAGTAATGCGCACAATCCGCAACACTGGAGTCAGCTGGATACGGAAGAACAGATCCGTTTCTGGCAGGGGGTAGAGGACGGCCATGTGGCATCTTTTCTGGTTTCCCCGGAGAAGAAATCTACCCGTCGCCGGCGCGGCGAGCACTCCACAAAACCCAAATGTGAAAACCCGACCTGGTTTCGACCGGAGCATTACAAAAAACTGGGTGGCCAGCTGGGACACGCCTATAACCGTCTTGTTCAAAAAGATCGCACCACTGGTGAGGTGCGACTGCGTATGCACGTATCGCTTCATCCGCTGTACGTCAGGGAACGCCGTCGCGCTGGCCGCCGGTATGGCTTCCGGCCGGAAAAGCAACGTCTGCTGGATGCTATCTGGCCAGTGCTGATCAGCTTCTGTGATGCCGGCAAGCTGACGGTCGGTATGTGTATTTCTCGTCTGGCAAAAGAACTCAGCCAGAAAGACAGTCATGGAAAAGTTATTCCGGAAACAGAGGTAACAGTATCACGTCTGTCCCGGTTGATTGACGAACAGGTTCGTTTTGGTGTCCTGGCTGTATCTGAAGAAAATAGCTGGGACAGGGAATCCCGTACCTGGCTTCCTAAATACGTCTTTATCACCGCGTTAGGGTTTCAGATGCTGGGCGTGGATCTGGAAAAACTTGATGCGGAACAACAAAAAAAGCTCCGGCAAAGCGAAGAGCGTCGTCGTCTTATCGAGGAGGGGATTCTGCGTGAAGATGAGGAGATCTCCCCGCGTGCAGCACGTGAGCGCTGGTACCGTCAAAAAACTCTCGATGCACTGAGGTTCCGTCGGCAGTGTGGCGCCGAACGTAAACGAGCTAACCGCCTGGCCAGATATTCTCGTGAGCGCCAGATTCACGAAATGTCGCTTCATATCCTGAAGACAATGCCGGCAGACGAGGCTTACTGGTGTACAACGGAGCGGCTGCAGCAGCTGGCCATTCAGAACCTGTTTCAGCTGGAGCTGGCCCTGGCTCCGCCGTCCTGACGGATATCATTTAGCTATTTTTTCTATGCCCCTGCCCGGGGCTTTTGGCGTTTGTCCGGATTCATGAAATTGCCTGGTTTTTATCCATCTGATGTTCCGGCCGTCGGACCATCGCTGGTTTGAGCTCGTATACCCTGTGACGTTCGCACCAGGTTTTCACTTATCCACAAAAACCCGCAAATGAATAAACAGGGAATTTAGCAAAAGGGTAACAGCAAACCTGCAAAACAGTCTTACCCCACTTTTTTAATCCCCTGCATTGCAAGCAGCAGGGAGATCTTTTGTCTTTGCCGGCTCTGTGAATAACGCAATGAGGCCTTCGCTTACAGCGGCCGCACGCGTCCGCGTCGCTCAGATAAAAGTAGCGCCCATCGCTGCGCGACGGGCCCCGACCGGAGAACCACATTAGTTACAGCATTCAAAAGGAAATCCATCATAAAACCGGCGCCGGTTTGCCAGCCAGGTGCCCCTCCCCACCACTGAAAAGCGCCGCCGCCCCCGGCCGAAGGCCGGGAGTAGTGTCGCTTTTAATGATGGGTGTTGTAACTATTCTTCTTCATCGCTGTAGGTGGAGCTGTTGTCAGTTGTCTGGTACACGCTCGTAAGCGGCCCTGCGGCCCGCTAACGCGGAGATACGCCCCGACTGCGGCTGACGCCTTGTCGGGTCCACTCCGACCGCGTACAGAGGCGTCTGAGATGTTTTGAGCAGGTATAGCTTTGCAGCTACAGTGTTAAGTCCCCTGGTGTCGCTGAAATTTTTTATGAACATCCCCCTAAGCGTCAGCAGCAAGCTGCCGCCGCTAAGGCCCCGGAAATCACGCCCTTTACGTCGTAAACGCCGTAAAGCCCGCTCACCGGGGTTAAAAGGGATTACTTTGACTTCTTCATTGCTGTTAGCGGGTTAAGGCTAATCAGGGCAGGGGGTAGGGTGGCAGAATTTATAGCCCGGTAACCGGCTACGCCGGGCTTTCGGCGCCATTTCACTCCACAGACACATGTAACCTCATCTGGCGCCTACATGCCGCTGACGCGGCATCCGGAAGTTTCCCATGCTGTAGACTTTAACGTCAGCTTTGTGCCAAATGCTGACGTTCAGGAATTGAGTTTCAGGTACTTTAAAAGCGAGGCTAGCGACTCGACAGGTCCAGCGTGACAACTAGGTGAGCGGGTTTCATCCCAGGGCATTGCATCATCAGTGCAGAAGTCTCCTGCACATTCCATTTCAAGACGTTCGTCAATTAAACCAACAGGAACCCAGACATAAGGTACGTCTCGCAGACTGTTAGGCACCGTTGAGCCACATACATTGCAAAAATCTGTACGGTACCCCGTTGGCTTAGACCATGAAGCTATGCAGTTCTCCCCTTTAATCCAGCGAAACTCACTGTCTTTGACTAGTGTGGCGAGATTGTAACCCACGCCGCTCTGCTTTCTGCAAAGCGAGCAATGACAACGATAAAACACTGCTGGTTTATGAGTAAGTTCAAATTCAATTGTTCCACACAAACAAGATCCATTCATTTCAAAACCATTCCTACAAGGCCTAAAAGATTTTATGAAACATTACCATCTTTTTTGTACTTATTAGGAGCGCTCTTTTGGGCAACTCAAAATCAGCTATCAGTCGGTCTGAATATCCGCTCCTGGCACAGAGCGGACATCCAGATCATTTCACCGTGTTAAGTACACGGGAAGTCTTCAAGTATGTTAATGGCTTTGTTGAATAAATAAGATTTCTTGCGAACGACCCTGTAGCTGGCTGGATTT
>ERZ1036491.159-NODE-159-length-23275-cov-12.581998_pt1 | contig 23275 bp, 19 predicted proteins | sample MGYA00514237_ERZ1036491 | MGnify/ENA primary metagenome ERZ1036491 (study PRJEB33795, sample SAMN09464904) | human gut metagenome | isolation source: Bloodstream | host: Homo sapiens | place: USA: Stanford, California | collected 2016-02 ... | reverse complement strand
CAAACGGACTAAAAGAAACGCCGAAACGGCCCACAAAAATTTGACAAAACACACCCGGGTGAACCGGCTGCCGGGCTCCGCCCACGGCACCGACGCGACGACCACGCCGCGCATGGGGCAGTCGACGCGCGGCATCATGGCGACCAGCCCCACCCTCCAGCAGCCGAAATCTTGGCGCCGCCAATGGCGCACGCCGCCGCCCCGATCATGACCACGTCGCCTCCGCCCGCAGCGCGAGCGGCGCGGCACCACCTTCCCGGCGCGCATGGACCTCAGGCACGGGCTCAGGACGCAGCGGGCCATCGACGATCCTCGCGGACCCGACGACCATGCCCTTGACGTTGAAGAGACGTCTGAATATGCCGTTCATCAGGCGTTCTCCGTGGTTCATTTCTTTGGTCGGAAAACAGAATACGCGGAAACGCCCCCTACGCTTACGAAACCAACGGCTCAACAACGAACCCACACCCACGAAAACAGCAATAGCGCCGCATTTTATATAGGAGATTTAAGCCAGTCTGGGATTTCATTAGGACTAGCGTGTGTTTACACTAGTTGGGTTTTTGGCTGTGTTTTTTCAGGTAGATGGCGATGAGGATGAGCTGGAGGTTGGCGAGGAAGGTCTCATCGAGCCTGTCGTAGCGGGTGGCGGCCTTGCGGTGGTGCTTCATGCGGTTGAAGACGCGTTCCACGACATTCCGCCCCTTGTACGCCTGCCTGTCGTAGTCCCATGGGTCCGTGCGGTTCTTCTTGGGCGGCACGACCGGTGTCAGGCCGGACGATTCGGCCAGCAGGCGAATGGAATCCCCCCCCCCTCGTAGGCGCGGTCCATGAGCAGGTGCGCGCCCACGAACGCGCCGAGCGCGGCCATCGAGCGGCACCCGTGGGCCGCGTCGTGCTCGTCGCCCGGGCTCAAATGGATCCTGACGAGCATGCTCCCGCTGCCGGATACCACGTGGACTTTGGTGTTCCGCCCTCCCCGGGAGACGCCGACGGACCGGGAGCCCCCTTTTTCGGCGCCCCGGCCGCGTGCCGGTAGACCTTCACGCTCGTGGAGTCCATGGCGAGCACCCGGATCCCCACCCCGATGATCCGCTCCTCCTGCAATGCCGTGAACAGGTGCTCTATCGCGCCGCTCCTGGACCAGCGGTTGAACCGCCGGCAGACGGTGATCCACTTGCCGTAGCACTCCGGCAAGTCCCTCCACAGGGCTCCCGTGCGGCACATCCACAGCAGGGCGTTGACGAACGTGCAGTTGCCGACCGCCACGTTGCCGCGCTGGCACGGCAACAGATGCGCGACCCCCATGAACTGGTCAAGCGTGATGTCATACCTCGGCGTACACATACGACAATTATCACGCAAAACTTAAATAGCGTAAACACACCCTAATAGCCGCCAGCCAATCAGCCCGTCCAATCACTCCTTATGCTCTAGCGCGGCCTTCAAATCACGACTGCGGTAACGCTCGCGCAACAGCGAGAAGCCACCGAAGCCAATCAACCACACCAAGCCGGCAATTGCGGAATTGCGCGTATCGTCCGCCAAGAACAGCGTCAGATAAATAAACACGAAGAACGCAATCGCCACCGTATTGAGCACCTTCCAGGCGGGCATGACGAAACCGTCCGGGATGAAGTCGTCCGAACGACGATACTTGCGGTGCGCCACCAGCGTCAGAATGTAAATAAATAGGAACACCGCGGAGCTGGCAGACGAGAACAGCACAAACGCACCGGAAACACCCGGGATTGCATTGACGATCGGCGAGAGCAGAATCAGCACTGCAGACACCAAGATCGCGCGCGCCGGCACTTTGCGATCGGAAACCTGACCGATCTTGTTGAGCATCGGGCTCGGCGACTCTTCGGCCAGCTGGTACAGGTGACGGCCGGCGGAATACAACAGCGAATTGAGCGACGAGGACGCGGCGGTGATCACCACGAAGAACACCAGGGCGGACGCCCAGTTCAGCCCGGCGTACTGGAACACCATGATGAACGGGGAGGCGAAGGAGCCGTCCTCGTTCGGCTTGAACGAGGTCCACGGCACGATGCACATGATGGCCACGAGCGCGCCCACGTAGAAGATGAGCACACGCACGATGATCTCGTTGACGGCTTTGGGCAGCACCTCACGAGGATTCTTGGTCTCGGAGACGGTGACGCCCACGAACTCGAGCAGCTCATAGGCGAAGAACACCATCTGGAAGCTCATGAGGAAGGCCATCCAGCCGTTCGGGGCGAACGAGAAGCCGGCGAACAGGTTGTCGAGTCCGGCGTGACCCGCCGGACTCACATGATCCACGCCATGAATCCGCGCGGCCGGGTACCGGTAGCCGATCACGATCATGACCACGGCGGTGACGATCATCGCGCCGATCAGCGTGATCTTGATCATCGAGAACCAGAACTCCACCTCGCCGAACACCTTGACGGCGATCAGGTTGACGGACACCAGCGATACCAGGAAACACAGCTCGATCAGGCATTTCCAATGGGTCAGGTCGATGCCGAACGTGTCGAAGAAGGTGATGAAGTACGTGGAGACGGCCGTGATCTCGGTCATGCCCAGCAGCACGAGCGCGGCCCAATACGTCCAACCGGCGAAATGCCCCCATCCGTTGCCCAGGTAGCGGGTGATGAAATTGATGAAGGTGTGCTGGCTGGGGTCGCGGTACATCATCTCGCCGATGGCGCGCATCAGGAAGAACATGATGACGCCGACCAGGATATACACGAAGACGATCGAGGGGCCGGTCAGCGAGATCGATTTGCCGGAGCCCAGGAACAGGCCGGTGCCGATAGTGCCGCCGATGGCGATGAACTGTACATGGCGGTTGCTGAGGCCTCGTTCCATCGCATTGGTCTGATCAAGGCTCTCGACGGACTTGAGCTTGCTCCCGGACTGCTGCGCGTTACCGTTCGCATTTGTATCGGCCATACTGATTTCGTTTCTCTTCTCTGCCGCTCGGCCCTGTTCACGCCGACTACGGCACTCGTTCAATGCAAGTTCAAACTGTATCACCGATAGATGTCGCGAAAATCACCCAGCTCACGAACACACGTGATGATACCGCGAACATTAGGCCAAAAAGTTCAATTCATCACCAAGAAATTGAACTTCCTCCATCTTGTCTTCTCTCCCCCAGTCAGCTTCGCTGACAGCCCCTCATCAGAGGGGGGCTCAAGCAAGGTCATTCCACGGACTTGAGCGAACTGACCGGCTCAATCCGGTCAAGCACCGGGTTGGTGAACAGCTGCACCAGCAGCGCGAATGCCAACGTGGCTGCCACAGCAATCGCATAGCTGTACCAATGCACTTCCACTTCAAAGTACAGTGACGGCATATTCAGTGCAGCCGTCAGAAGCCCGCCAATCCAGCGACCGAGCGGCAATCCGACCACCACTCCCATGCCGGTCAGAATCATCATCTCGCGATTCACGTAGTTGTGCACTTCACGGTCATAGAAGCCCAGCACCTTAAGCGTGGCCATCTCGCGTACGCGCTCGGATACGTTCGTGTTGGCCAGCGTAAACAGCACCACCAACGCCAATCCGCCGGCAAGCCCCACAATCAGCGCCACCACGGCGGCCATCAAATCGAATTTGAACGTAGCCTCCAGATGCGCACAACTCACGGCCTTCACCACCGACGATTCCTCACCCAGCCGATCCGCATACTCGGCCTGTTCCCCATCGGGACCCTTCAGTTTGGCAAGCATCGCGTTCCAAGTCAGAGTGGAAGACTCACCATCCGAGGCAGATGAGTCAATGTCATGTGCCGCAAATTTCTGGTCGTACAGCCGCTCACTGATGTACACATCGGATCCGATGAGGTTGCGTACCACCGCGGCGACCTTTATCTTAGCGCGGCTACTACCGCCGTTGCTCACGGTAACGGTATCGCCAGTGTGCACGCCCAACGAATTGGCAGCGGATTGCGCCACAATCACACCACTGTCATCCAGCGTCACAGTGCCGCCACCTGATGCGCCGAAGAAGTTAGGCAGTCCAAACCACCCCTCATCGCCGGCCTCTTCCAAGGTGACCATATCGTTCAATTTGTTCAGCGAATTATTGGGTACCGCCATCAACTGGATGGTTTCGCTTTCCTGAGCAGCATTGCTCATCTCCGCACTATCCACGCGCAAGTTCAACGTTTCAGTGGTCCGCCCATCCTTTTTGACCTGCTTGCGCATCGCGGCCGCATCATCGTCATTCGACACCACCATCAAGTCGTATTGATAAATCTGCCCATACTGTTTGACGCCGATGGTGTCCACGGTGTCGTTAATCGCAAATCCGCAGATAATCAGTGCAGTGCAGCCGGCCACACCACCCACGGTCATCAACAGGCGCGACTTGAACCGGAAGATATTGCGTGCGGTGACCTTGCCCAAGAAGCTCAGCCTGTTCCATACCGGCCTGATACGTTCCAGCAGAATACGGGCGCCGGCCTTTGGCGCTTTCGGTCGCATCAGCGCGGCAGGTGTGTGCCGAATTTCGCTACGACAGGCAAGTGCGGTGGCCACACCCACACCAACCACGAACAATAGGATGCCGGCGGTGCCGTACCCCCAGTCGTATTCAAGCCGCACGTCCGGCAATATATACAGCCCTTTAATCACAATCAGTAGGAATGCCGGGATACCAAGGAACCCGACCAGCAGGCCTATGCCACCACCGACTAGGCAAGCGAGCAACGCGAACAGCAAGTATCGCAGAGAAACGACCATGCCGCCATAGCCAAGACCCAGATACGTGCCGATAAGTCCGCGATCTTCTTCGACCATGCGGGTCATGGTGGTCAAGCTCATCAGCACGGCGACCAGCAAGAACACCACCGGGAATGCGCGGCCTATGGACTCGATGGAGCTGACGTCTGACTTGAGCGAACTGAATCCATCGATTGAGGAACGCGTCTGCACGTACCAGCGCGCGTTGGCCACGTCGTCGATACAGCGCTGCTGTTTGGCGAACTCGCTCTCCGCCTCGCTGCGTTTCTCATCCAGCTCTTGTTGGGCATCCTCCAGCTGCTGTTTGCCGTCCTCAAGCTGCTGTTCTCCGTCTTTCAGCTGCTTTTCACCCTCTTCAAGCTGCTGTTTGCCGCCGGCCAGTTGCGCGGCCTGCGCTTCAAGCTGCGCCGACCGCGTTTCCAGTTGTGCGGCATTCGATTCGAGCTCGGCTAACTTGGCGTTGAGCTCCGCTTCTCCGGCTGCAGCTTCCTGTTCTTTGGCCGTTAACTGCGCATTCTGCTGGTCCAAGGTGTTCTGCGCGGGGGCAATCGTGCCATCCAAGGTTTGCTGCAGTTCGGTTTTTTGCTTGATTGCGTCGCTGCGCTGCGATTGCAGTTCATTCTGTTTGGCATCTAACTGTTGTCTCAGCGAACTGATGGACGGCACGTCGGGCACAGTGATTCCCAGACTGGTGAGCAGCTGTTTCACAGTCTGCCATGTGGATGAATCGACATCGATATTCGGATCGAGCTGGGATAGCAGATCATCGGCTTGCTGGATAAGCTGCAGCATCTGGTCAAGTTGTGCCACACCTTGGTCGATTTGCGCAATGCCTTGTTCGACCTTGCTCCGGTTGGCGGTCAGTTCAGCCCGCGCGGCATCGAGTTGTTGCCTGGCGCTGGTGAGTTGGGCTTTGCCAGACTCGAGCTGTGCGCGTGCATCGGCTATCTGCTGCCGACCTTGTGCAATCTGCTGACGCGCGGAAGCTATTTGCGCGCGGCCTTCGGCTATTTGCCGCTCGCCGTCAGTGATGGAGGCTTTGTTCTGTTCGAGTTGCGTTCGGCTCTCTGCGAGCTTCGTCTCGTTGGCCTCCAGCTCAGCACGATTACTGTCGATCTGCTGCTGGCCTTCGTCAAGCTGCTTGAGCGCATCAGCCTTGGCTGCATCGAGCGTGTTCTGAGCGCTTGTGACGATTTGTTGGCGGCGGGCTTTCTGCCGCTGGGTTTGTATCTGACTCTCGATGCGGTCAGCCACGGTTTTGATTGCGGCATCGTAGTCATCGGAGAACGTGTCATATTGGGACGCGCCTGCGACCGCAATGGATATTGCCGTGTATACATTGCCGGTCACGCCATCACTGGGCGCAAAGAACACATAATCCTCGGACGAGGTGGACCGGAACGCGGTCATGCCGGAATAGCCGGCTGGATTGTTGAGGTCGCTTGGGTCAAGCACTACTGCGGTAATGGTGAGTTCGGTGGGGAACTGCGGGGACTGCTCTTTTTCGTTGTTGCTCGTGGTGGCGTCTTCCGCAGCACCCACGGTGTCCGTATCTCCATCAGAGCTTTTACTGGAGCCGCTGTTGCTCTTATCCTCTGCGCCCACCAGAACGGTTGAGGATGCGGACCGCGGCGTCACAGTGAGGTCATCGCCAATCTCAAGCCCGCTGTCGTTGAGGAATTGCTGCGTAACCGCCACTTCGCCGGCCTTGCTCGGCATATCCCCTTGCTGCAGATACGGCTGATCCAAACCTTCGGTGCCGATTTCCTGCATGGTGACGGTCTTCTTCGTGCCTTTCACCGTAGCGGTCACCGTCTGCGAGCGCTCCGGCTGCACGGTTTCCACACCTTCGACGCGACGCAACGCCGCTGCATCGTCACCGGTCAAACCGTAGGTGGATAGCACCTGCACATCGTGCAGTCCTTGCTGACCGTAAAAGCGGCTTGCAGCCAGAAAGGCATCACGGCAACCGGCGTAGATGCCAGTCAGCACGGCCACACCGAGTAGGGTGATGACGGCGATAGACACGAATCGTTTCCAGCTGCGCAGCCAACAACGCAAGGCATCTTTGACAAACACGGCGGAGACGCTGGATCCGCGATCATCGGATTCAGATTGTTTCACGGGACGTTTCACAGATTGGCTTCTCTGTTTCACGAGATGTTTCACAGGTCGGCCACCCGGGAAGCCGGTATGAGAATGCCTTGCCGTTGCCATAAGAACCGCCTACCACTCGATGTCTGCGATGGGCTGCGGCGCAGTATTGATTTCCTCGCTGGTCACGGTTCCGGAACGGAAGTGAATCACCTTGTGAGCCATCGGCGCGAGCGCGGAATTATGGGTGATGATCATCACGGTCATTCCCTCGTCGCGGCAGATATCCTGCAATAGCTGCAACACTTCCTTGCCGGTCTCGTAATCAAGGGCGCCGGTCGGCTCATCGCACAACAGCAGCTTCGGCTTCTTGGCGATTGCGCGGGCGATGGAGACGCGCTGCTGCTCGCCGCCGGACAGCTGGCCCGGGAAGTTATTCATGCGCTCCCCCAGTCCGACTTTGCGCAGCGTTTCAGCCGGGTCGAAATGGTCGGGACAAATCTGCGAGGCGAGTTCCACGTTCTCCAGGGCGGTGAGATTTGGCACCAAGTTATAGAACTGGAATACAAAGCCGACATCGTTGCGGCGATACGTAATCAAGTCTCGCTTCCGCAAGCCCGTGATATCACGCTCGCCAACCACCACACGGCCGGAAGTCGCGGTATCCATACCGCCCAAAATATTCAATGCCGTGGTTTTACCGGCACCGGATTGCCCAAGAATCACTGTCAGCTCGCCCTGATCGGCGGTGAAACTTGCCTCATCAAGCGCGCGAATCGACGTGCCGCCAGACGGGTATTCCTTGACCACCTTGTCAAATTCGATATACGCCATCGAGCACCTCCAGCGATTTCGCCGCGGATGGCTTGCAATCGCAGCCACCAAAATCCCGTCGTAGTATCCAGTGTAAAACAATGCTTTTAGCCACTCGCGGAATCCAATGGGAGTAAGAGCCCCCACTCCCACTACGTAACTGCCCAAAGCTGCGCAATGCTCCCTCAGCGAAGCACCCACCCACTCAACCGAAAAAACATCCCGTTCACGGCCCCTCAGCGAAGCAGATGTTCGAACAAATCGCGGTTTTGCCCCACTGAGAGCCCGTCAGCGAAGCAAATCCCCCAACCAATCGAAGAACCACCCCGTCCACGGACCCTCAACGGGGCAAATCTCCCAACCAACCGAAGAACCACCCCGCTGATGCCAACTCAGCATGGTCTCCGCACGGTCTTGTGGAACCAATCGGCATACAATACCATCGTTGAGCATAATCGCTGACGGACTACACCGCCGCCCGCGGCTTACGAGAGAAGAACAACATGAGCACTACTGACGCGCCTAAGAAGCCGCGCGAAACCGACGATGTGCCGGTACCCGCGACCCTACGCAAATCATTGAAAAATCGCCATATCCAGCTAATCGCCCTCGGCGGCACCATCGGCACCGGCCTGTTTTACGGTTCCAGCGAATCCATCGCCCTAGCCGGCCCATCGATTCTGCTGGCCTACCTCATCGGCGGCTTCGCAATCTTCATGATTGTGCGTGCACTGAGCGAAATGTCCGTCGAGGACCCTAAGGCGGGCGCATTCAGCTACTATGCCACCCGCTACTGGTCCAAGCGCGCCGGCTTCATCTCCGGCTGGAACTACTGGTTCAACTACATTCTCGTTTCAATGGTGGAACTGGCCGTAGTTGGCAGCTTTGTGAACTACTGGTTCCCGGCAATCCCGACGTGGGTCTCCGCAGCCGTGTTCCTGGTGCTCATCACCGCTGCAAATCTGCTCGGTGTTTCCAAGTTCGGTGAGTTCGAGTTCTGGTTTGCCATTATCAAGATCGTGGCCGTAATCGCCATGATTATCGGTGGCCTCGCAGTCATCATCTTTGCCCTGCCTACCGCCTCCGGCATCAAGGCAAGCTTCGCCAACTGGTTCACCGTGGGCGGTGGTTTCTTCCCGAACGGACTCATGGGCCACACTGATAATGGGTGGACCGGTCTGCTGATGGCACTGGTCGTGGTGATGTTCAGCTTCGGCGGCACCGAACTCATCGGCATCACCGCCGGCGAAACCGAAGATCCGAAGATCACGATTCCGCGTGCCACCAACGACATCATCTGGCGAATCCTCGTGTTCTACATCGGCGCTTTGGGCGTGATCATGGCCGTGGTGCCGTGGAACACCATCGATGGCAAGTCCAGCCCGTTCGTGCAGATCTTCGACTCCGTGGGCATCCACGCAGCCGCCGGAATCCTCAACTTCGTGTGCCTGACCGCCGTGATGAGCGTCTACAACTCCGGCTTGTACGCCAACTCACGCATGCTGTACTCGCTGGCCAAGCAGGGCAACGCCCCCGCATACCTCGGCAAGCTCAATTCCAAGGGCGTGCCGGTGGCCGGCGTGCTGACCTCCGCCGTGATTACCGCCATCGCCGTGGTCGTGGTGTTCGTGTGGCCTGAATTCGCGTTCAACTATCTGATGTCGATTGCCACCATCGCCGGCATTATCAATTGGACGATGATTATGTTCACCGAGATGAAGTTCCGCAAGGTGGTGGAAGCCGGTGGCGCTCCGGAAGACTCCGACCTGGCCGGCAAGTCCGGGCAGGAGGCGCTCGACGCGATTCACTTCAAGCTGCCGTTCGCCAAGGTGACCCCATGGGTGGTGCTGGAATTCCTGGCACTGGTTGTGGTGTTGATGTGCTTCTCCGCCAGCTACCGCATCGCTGTTATCGCCGGCGTAATCTGGCTGGCCATCCTCTTCGTGGCATACCAAATCACTCAGGCAAAGAAATAATCGCCCTATGGCAATAAGAAAAGGCCACTGTTCCTCCGCAACGGCCTTTTCTTATTGTTGAAGATACGGCTTGAAGACGCGCTCGGTAACGGGGATGTGGAGCATCAGCATGGTGCCGTAGCCGAGGATCACCAACAGGAACAAGCCTCCAGGCATATAGAACCAACTGCCCACCAGCAACGCCACGAACACAGCGTCCACGACGACAAGCGCCGCGGTCATCGCGATATGGGAAATACCGAAAATAAAGGCGTTCTTCAGGGTACCGGCCACGGTGTTCTCAAACCGGGCCTGCAACGCGAATACCCACTCAAAGCCGATGAGCCAGATGATGGTAAGCGCGAACTTGATGATGAGCAGCGGGGTGAATTGCAGCACAATCCACGACCAGGCCAAAGCGATCAGCACCACCAGGAACGGCAGCCACAGCAATGTGGCCTTGACGAAATTAGCCTTGAATGAGCGGAAGTAGTTGGCTGTGACGCCTTTGCCCTCTCCCTCGATGGAGCGACGGCAAGCATCATGGCCGGCAGTCAGAGCCGCACCGATGGTGATAATCGGAATGGATGTGACCAGCATCAGAATATTGACCCATATGCCATCGATGAGATTGCTCCACGCGCGCATGAATTTCGAATCCGGTGCCAGCCAGTTCATCAGTTCACTCCTTGTGCCGTTCGGCTCCCCTCCCTGAGGGGAGCTGTCGGCGGAAGCCAACTGAGGGGAGTAACCTGCGCTTCATCAAGGCTCCCCTCAGTCATCTACGATGACAGCTCCCCTCAAAGAGGGGAGCCAGATTGTTGGGATTCAGCCTTTCACCGCGCCCGCCATAACTCCACTCACAATATACTTCTGGCATACCAGGTAGAAGACGATGATGGGGATGATTGCCAGAACCAGGCAGGCCATCATGGCTCCCATATCCACAGAACCGTAACCGCCCTTGAGATACTGCACAGCCACCGAAATGGTCTTGTACTTACCTAGGTCGAGCGTCAGGTATGGCAGCAGGTAGTCGTTCCAGATCCACATGGCTTCGAGGATGGCCACCGAAACAATCGACGGCTTCATAATCGGCACCACAATCTGGAAGAAGATACGCGGAACGGAAGCGCCATCAATCATGGCGGATTCCTCAAGCTCGGCCGGAATGCCCTTGATCACACCGGTGAAGATGAACACGGCCAGACCGGCGCCGAATCCGAGGTACACAATGCATAGGCCCCATGGGGTATTGAGCTTCAGCATGTCAGCAATCTTGGAGAGGGTGAACATCACCATCTGGAACGGCACAATCATGTTGAACAGGAATAGAGTGTAGAGAAGCTTGGCCGCCCAGTTGTTCACGCGCACGATCCACCACGCGCACATCGAAGTACACACCAGAATCAGGATTACCGAGCCAACCGTGATCAGCAGCGTCCAACCGAACGAGGCGAAGAACTGCGTAGTCTCAACACCGCGCACATAGTTTTCGAATCCCACGAACGCCTTGCCCGCCGGCAAAGAGAACGCATTCTTGGAGATGTACGCCTTTTGTTTGAAGGAGTTGATCAACACCAGAACAATCGGGAAGATCCAGAATAGAGAGACGACGGCGAACAGGACAGTCCACAACGCGCCGTGCTTCACAGGCTTGTTCTCGTTCATCAGGCTGCCACCTCCTTGCTCGTGGTGAGCTTGTTCTGAATAAGGGCGATTACCGCAACCAGAATGAAGAACAGCACGGCCTTCGCCTGGCCGACGCCCTCCCAGCCCATACGGCCGTAGAAGGTGCGGGTGATGTTCAGCGCCAGGCCTTCAGACATATTGCTCGGCGCACCATTAGTCAATGCGAGGTTCTGATCGTACAGCTTGAAACCGTTGGTCACGGTCAGGAAGGAGCAGACCGTGATGGACGGCATCATCAACGGAATGATGATACGGAACATGGTCTGCCGTCCATTGGCACCATCCACGGCCGCCGCCTCCAGCACATCGGTGGGCAGCGCCTGCAAGCCGGCGATATAGATGATCATCATGTAACCGATTTGCTGCCAGCACACCAGAATGACCAAACCCCAGAATCCGTAGGATGCCTTATAGGTCAAGGCGCGGCCCCAGTGGGCCAGCACGCCGTTCAGCAGCAGCAGCCAGATGTAGCCCAAGATAATGCCGCCGATCAGGTTCGGCATAAAGAACACCGAGCGGAACAGCGTGGAGCCCTTGATCGCCTTGGTCAGCATATAGGCGATGGCGAAAGCGATCACGTTGATCACGATGGTGGTCACGATGGTGAATGCAGTGGAGAAACCCAATGCGTGCAGGAATTCCTTGTCCTTCAGCGCCTTGGTGTAGTTCTTGAGCCCTATCCATTCGCCATCGGTGACGGTGGTGAATTCGCAGAAGCTCAAGTAGACGCCCATGATGAAGGGCACCAAAAACCCGATGATGAATGCGGCAAACGTGGGTAGCGCAAACAGCGCCCACCACCGGCGTATTGCCTTGCCCGCCATGCTGATCATGACTTTCCTCCTCCTTGAGTCCGCAACACTGCACTGCATCGTGCGCCGAGCGCGGAGTTCAACTCAATTCCAGCCCGTCAAGCAGAACACACGTTCGCGAATCCCGCCAATCAAGCCTAAGCTTCATGGTAAACACTCGACAACCATATGTCAAACGTTGTCATTTACAGCGTTTCTACATGCAGCTACATCCCATCAGAGCAATTATCTTTCACTTCACAAAATAGCTAAATTCCAACGTTTCTGCATAATAATAGACTATCTGCAAACGTTTGTAATACAATCGTTGTCATTGTGCAAATTGCCCAATCACCATGTACACTGGAGCCAGTTGTGTCCGCTTCGCGTTTTGCAAGGCAAAGGGGCTGTTATGACCACAAGTATCCAAGATGTCGCCCAGAAGGCCGGCGTATCCATTTCCACTGTGTCACGCTCGTTCACCAGACCGGATCTGGTCTCGACTAAAACCCGCGAGCGCGTGCTTGCCATCGCCGACGAACTCAATTTTTCCCTGTCCCGTTCGGCAGCGGCCTTGAAATCAGGCCGATCACTGCGCATCGCGGTACTGATGAGTGGTCACATTCGCCTATGGTTCACCGCTTCAGTAATTGAGGGGCTCAACGAAGTGCTGCATGCTGCGGGATACGATATTTCGGTATTCCAAATCTCCAGCATCGAGGAACGCCGCGAATTCTTTGAAATGCTGCCAGTACGCCGCAACGCGGATGCCGTTATCGTGGTGTCTTTCGATATCGACAATAACGAAATCACTCAGCTGGCCTCGGCGGATGTGCCGATCATCGGCATCAACTCGGTCGATCCTGAAGTGCGTGGGTTCACCGCCGCCGTCAACATCAACGATGTACAGGGCTCCACGCTAGCGGCTCGCCATCTGATCAACCTTGGCCACCGCGATATTGCATATATCAGCACCGACCGCGATGTGTCGCTCAACTTCTCCGTGCAAAACCGATTCGGCGCCTTCACGGAATGCTGCCGCAACGAGGGCATCGAACCGCAGGTCATCGTCTGCAAGGTGGATGATGCCGGCCGTTACCAAATCAGCGATGTGGTCACCCAACTGATGAGTCTGCCTAAGCTGCCCACTGCCATCGCCTGCCAGGAAGACGGCATTGCTCTGCCGCTCATGTTCCAGCTGGAGCGCAACGGTCTCTCCGTGCCGGGCGATGTATCGCTTATCGGCTATGACGACAGCTTCTACACCGACGACATCGGCCTGACCACGGATTCGCCAGAATCCAGTAGGCATGGCCCGCAAAGCCGCGCACATGACGCTCGACCTCATCGAGGAAAAGCCCGTCGACGAACCGTACGTCGTGGCACCAGCTCACCTTGTGGTTCGTTCCTCTACCGCCAAGATCCGCTAGCCAGAACCCGCTAGCACAACAGCCGGCCAGCAACCAAACGCCAAGCATCACTGAAGGCCACCGCCCAAACGGACGGTGGCCTTCAGTGATATAGGAAAGGAGACACACAAGGTGGAGTAGGGAGGTAAGCGCGGCGCCCCGGAGAAGGAAATTGGGTAGGGCGCCGCAGATTCAGTTATCGAGGTTGATCACTGATGCCGGCTGGAATCAGTGGGACGCCTCGTACTCGGAAGCCCAGCCGTCCACAAAGGCGGTCTTGACGGCGTCCCAGTTGCCGGTGCCCTGAGCGTACTCGAGCAGGGCCTGACCGATCTTGTTCTTCCACTCTTCGGACGGCATCATGGTGAAGTTCCAAGAGACCTGGGTTTTACCGGACTTCTGATCCTCAACAGCGGCCTCGGTCAGCGGGTTGTCGCTCTTGACGTCATCGAAGGTCTTGAACGGCGTGGTGAAGCCCATGTCCTGAGAAAGGGCCTTCTTGCCGGTGTCGGAGGTAATCACCCAGGACAGGAAGTCCTCGGTGGCCTTCTTGTCGGCATCAGAAGCCTTGTCGTTGATGCACCAGTAGTTCTCGGAACCGGTGGCCAGACCCTGCTTCTCCTCGCCCTTGACACCGATGTAAATCGGCATCATACCCACGGATTCGGCCTTCATGCCGGCCTTCTGCAGGTCGGTCCAAGCCCAAGTACCGTTCTGGTAGAAGGCGGCCTCGCCGAGCGCAAACTCGGAGTTGGCGTCATCGCCGGTCTTGGCGCTGAGCTGAGTGGGCTCAGTGGTGGAATCAGTGATGTACAGGTCGAAGATCTTCTTGTAGTTCGGCAGGTAGGTGCCCTTGATCTTGGCCGGCTGCTCGGTGACGTTGTCATCCTTGAACTCGTAGTAAAGCGGCAGGTTGGCCAAGTGGGTCTTGAAACGCCAGTCAGAGCTGGAGTCAAGGCCGGCGGAGGTGAATGCACCCTTGATGCCGAGCTCGTCCTTGCGGGACTGCATGTCGTCGGCAACTGCCTTCAGGGTATCGAAATTATCGATTTCGTCCATGGAAGTGGCCTTGGCTCCGTCGAGGGCGAAGTACTTGTTGAGGATGTCCTTGTTGTAGATCAGGCCGTAGGTTTCCATCACGTACGGCACACCGACAACCTTGTCGCCATCCTTGAGAGCCACATCCTGGTTGGTGAGCTCCTTGTACACATCCGTTTTGGACATGTCGGCGGTGTACTTCTTCCAGTTCTGGTAACCGACCGGGCCGTTCACCTGGAACAGGGTCGGGGCCTCGGTCTTGGCAATCTCAGACTTCAGGGTCTGCTCATAGGTGCCGGATGCCGCGGTCTGGACCTTGACCTCAACGCCCTTCTCCTTGGTGTATTCCTTGGCCAAGGCGGCCCACTGATCAGCCGCCTCCGGCTTAAAGTTCAGGTAATAGACCTTGCCCTTGGAGTCGTCGCCGGAAGTGGAGCTTCCACAAGCGGCAAGGGTTCCGAGGGACATTGCAGCGATGGCCGCCACTGCGACCGCTGACTTCACTGTACGATTCATCATCGAACCTTTCTCTTTCATCGTCGACCCGCCCGATCTCCGGTCGGCCAGAGTGCCGTTAGCAGCACCCTCACGACTATCGACATGACCTATTGTGCAACGGTTCGCGCTTTTTTGCAAACGATGGCATTGTCGGCGCGCCAAAAAGTGCTACAGAAGCATGTGCAGTTGACCAATTTCCCGATAAATCAGTCGGTTTCCGCCGGCGGCAGCAATGCAAGCGTTGGCAACAATGAGAGCGCTAACATGCAAAATCCATACCTCATGCGCGGCCATTTACCCCGTTGCGCAACACGCCGAAGCTATCGTTTGCAGAGGTGATGACGCACACGCCCCGTCCGCTCACGGCTCAAAACAGAACGCAGTCACTGCATTTGCGCCAAAGAAACGTCAAAACGTCAAGCCTGCCCGCTACGGCTCAGCTCAGGCATTCCACCGTTCGATGACGTTATCGCCCTTATACACGCTCAGCACCGAGTAATGCGCAGTATCCAATCGCAGCAGACGCGCGAATTGCGGATCCACGTTCAGCCATTGCGAGGTCAGGATACGCAGAATATGGGCATGCGCAACCAATAGCACGTTCCGCCCCGACTGCAGCAACGGCGTCACTTCTTCGATGGCAGTCCTGGCCCGCGCCGCGACCTCGTCCAGTGTTTCTCCAGCTCCGGAATGCACATTGACCTGCTCACCATCCGGCAAAGTATCCACCCAATCGCCCTCCAGCGTGGGGGTTAGCGAGCGCGGGCCGTCACGCCACACATCCCAAGAGAACCCACTGGCTTCGCTCACCTGTTGACGGGTACGCCCTTCAGCACGGCCATAATCCCACTCGGCGATGCCGTCGAGTATGCCATGCTGTGCAAAACCTGCGAGTTCCGCGGTCTGGCATGCGCGTTTCAACGGGCTGGAGAACACACATTCAGGGTCAAAACCTTCGGGGAAGGCCTCGCGCAATCGCGCCCCAGCATCCATAGCCTGCTGCCTGCCTACCTCAGTCAGAGGGATGTTCGTTCGCCCGGTATGCTGCCCGGATTCACTCCAAAAAGTTTGACCATGTCGCAGCAATACCAAGAACCCCGCCTTGCCGCAAGATGCATCAACAGCCACAGTGCCGTCCATGTGTTGTTCGCTCATGCCTCCACTCTAGTCTGCACAGCTTGGCAACTCCACCGAACATCCCATCTTTTGCGATTAGACTGATAGTCATGAGTGATGAAACGAGCACCGGTATTGCCTCTGACGCCGATCGCGTTGTCGAGGGACTGCACCGCATCGATCAGAAGGTGGACGACTTGCGCAACCAACGTCTCAACGACCCCGACTCTCTGGGCGACAAGCTCGTCAAGTCGGCAGTGCCGGCCTTGGCTGGTCTGGTTGCGGGCAAGCTGTTTCAGATAGCCTGGGACAAGGGCGCCGCGCGCCGCAATGTGATCAAAGGACTGGCTGCCGACGCACCGCAAGGCCTGGCCATGAGCTTGGCATTTGCCGCCATCTCAGCGGCATTCGGCGCAATAGTTTCGCAGTTGTCCAATCAGGGCTCTCAAGCGTTTGTCGAGCGACGCCACCGCAAGGCTTCTCGTTAAGCGCCTGAACCGCTGGCACCAACGTCTCACTATGCATATTTCACTGTGAGACAACCGACATCCCCTATGCACACGAGCCGTGCGACAATACAGTCATGGCTACCAATGCAACTATCGAAACCCTGCTGAATCGTCGTTCCATCCGCAAGTTCAAGGACGAGCCCATTGACGACGACGCCACTGCCACTCTGGAAACCGTCGCACAGCACGCCGCTTCCAGCCAGTTCCTCAATGACTGGTCCGCCATCCGCGTCAGCGATCCGGCAATCAAGGCCCGCCTCGCCGAATCGGCAACCAGCCGTATATCGCCACAGCCCCGCTGCTGTACGTGTTCGTCATCGACGAGCATCGCAACGCGCGTATCGCCCAACGCAAGGGCATTGACCCGGGCTCTGACGAATTCCATCTCAAGTACAGCTATCGCTTCACTCAGGCCCAGAACGACGCCGTGCTGGCTCTGCACGCCATGGAGACCGCGGCCTACTCGCTAGGTCTCGGCGGCGTGATTCTCGGCTCGCTGCTCAATGACATCCCCGCTCTGATCGATCTGCTCAACCTGCCGGAATACACCTATCCGGTGCTGGGTCTGGCTCTCGGCAAGCCTGATCAGGAGCCCACGTTGAAGCCCCGCATGCCGCGCAGCATGCAGTTCTTTGACAACACCTATCCTGCCGACGCCGATGGCATGCTCGAGCAATTGCCTGATTTCGACAACAAGGTGCACCAGTATTACGATTTGCGCCAGACCGATCGGCCCGTGGATGCGTTCAGCGATCAAATCGCCTCGGTGAGCCGTCAGGGCGTCAGCGGCAAAACACTGCTGGACAAGGCTGCAGCTCAAGGTTTCCAGCTGGATAAGTAATGCGCCAGCACCACCCAGTGTCCAGAACATGCATCCGCCATTCGGACACTGGGTGGCCGTTTTTTCGCCTTGCAGCTGCGCTTTATCCGATAAATCACGAGCGGCCGGAATAGACTGCATTATGGCTGGATTGGAGCGCCGAGGACAAGAGACCGAGAGGGGGCTGGATGCGCACGGTATGGCAAGTATTTCTGCGTGACTGCAAACGCATTCTCCGCAATCCCGTTGCCGCAGTGGTGACATTAGGTGTCGCAGTACTGCCTTCCCTGTATGCATGGTTCAACATCCTTGCCAACTGGGATCCTTATTCCGCCACCGGCAACCTGCAAGTCGCCGTCGCCAATGAGGACCGCGGCACCACCAATGATCTGGTTGGCCATCTCAATGCCGGCAAGCAGGTGGTCATAAAGCTCAAACATAACGACCAACTCGGCTGGCGGTTTGTGAGCAACGAAGAGCAGGCCGTACAGGGCGTGCAAACCGGCGACTACTACGCGGCGATTGTGCTGCCAAAAGACTTCAGCGCCAGCCTGGTCGATTCGTTGACCGGCACCTCCAAACAACCGAAGATCAAGTACTACGTCAACGAGAAAAAGAACGCCATTGCCCCGAAAATCACGGACACCGGTGCAACCACCATTGACGAGCAAATCAACTCCACATTCGTAACCACGGTGAGCAACACCGTTGCCGCCGCCATCTCTCAAGCGGGAGACGACCTCGACCAAGCCACCAATAGCACGCAAAACAATGTGGTCGCCGATCTCGGCAGTGTGCTCTCCACCATTGCCACGGTGCAGGACGCGCTCACGGATCTACGCACCACATTGGATCAGTCAGACACAGCTCTGGCCGACGCCCGCAGTACTACGGCCTCATTGCAGCGCAGCATCACCGCAGCGCAGCAAGCCTCCCAGCAATCCGGAGCGTTGCTGGCCGAGACACAGGACGGCTCGCAAGTATTCGCGGCCTCGCTGGTAAGCGCACTGGACACCAGCTCCGCACAACTTTCCGGACTGACGGTGAACGTCAACAATGCAGCCGGTACCATCAATCAATCCTTCAACACTGCACAAAATTCCGTCGACACTATTGCCAACGCCCTGAACAGTCCGCTCGACAAAACCGCCACTTCCCTCGACACGTTGAAAGACGCATTGAATAAGGCCGGCATCAGTGCAGACACCACTGATCCGACCGGCAAGCGCATCTGGGATCACATCAACGCGGTCGATGACGCCATCAGCACGCAGCAAGCGAAAATCAACACCTTTCACGAAGACACCACCCGTTTCATCGACTCCGGCAAGAGCGCCACCACCAATCTTTCCGGTGCCATGAGCGGCACCGCCACCGGCGGCATTGCGGCGTTGAACACCGCACGGAGTTCGCTGACCGGCACAGTGATGCCGTCACTTACTTCATCGCTGAACAGTTTCGCCGCGCTAAACGGCACGCTGGGCGGCACGCTGACCTCGCTCTCAGGCACTCTTGACCAGACCAATGGCCTCTTCGACCAGCTGTCCAGCACCATCGCCCAGACCAGAACCACCATAGGCAGCGCGCAGGATTCCTTGAACCAGATCATCGATGACGTATCCACCGTGCGCACCGATGTTGCCACGCTTGATAGCTCCGCCGTCTACCAGAAGATCAGGGACACGATGCACTTGGACGATAAGGGATTCGGCGAATTCATGGGTTCGCCCGTCACCCTGACCACCAAGGTCGTGTACGCCATCGATAACTATGGCTCGGCCGTCACCCCGTTCTACACGAATCTGGCGCTCTGGGTGGGCGGCTTCGTGCTCATCGCCATCTATAAGCTTGAGGTCGACCGCGAAAGCATACGCCGGATCAACGCCAAGCAGGCCTACCTCGGCCGATGGATGCTTCTGGTCACCATTGGTTTTCTGCAGGCCATCATTGCCACCGTGGGCGATTTGGTCCTCGGCATCCAGTGCGAGCACCCATTGCTGTTCATCTTGGCCGGCATATTCTGCTCGTTCATCTATATCAATATCATCTATGCGCTGGCCGTGGCATTCCGCCATATCGGTAAAGCCATCGCCGTGATTCTGGTTATCGTGCAGATTCCGGGAGCTTCTGGCCTCTACCCCATCGAAATGATGCCCGACTTCTTCCGCAAACTGCACCCGTGGCTGCCTTTCACCTACGGCATCAACGCGATGCGCGGGCCGATTGCCGGCACATACAGCAACCATTACTGGCTCGACATGCTGCACCTGTTCTGGTATCTGCCAGCAGCGCTGTTCGTAGGCCTTGTGGTGCGCCGTTATGCCATGAATCTCAACGCATTGTTCGACCGCCGCTTGGGAGACACTGATCTGATGATCACCGAGCACAACAGCATGGTCAACGAACAGGTCAGCCTCGCATCCGTGTTCCGCACGGTTTCCGACAGCAAGGAGCTCAAGGCCATCATCACCCGCCGTGCACACCGGTTCTTCGCCAGATACCCAATGATGATTGTTGCCGGCTTGGCACTGCTGACTATTCTTCCGTTCGTGTTCCTCATACTGCTGTTCGTCACACAGGAAAAAATCGCGATGCTTACGTCGTGGATTCTGTCAATCATTCTTATCGACGCATACCTGATTGTGGTCGAATACACTCGCGAAAGCTACGCGATGCAACTGGGCGTCAGTGCGATGAACGCCGACGAATTCCGCGATGTGATGCTCAACGGCTATGTATGGCGCCGCTTCCGCTCCCATGGTCGGCATGAGGCAGCATCTGCGGAATCCGCTGTGGATACCGACCCGGATATCGGAGAGGTCACCGAGCAACTTACGCCGTTCGAGCGAACGGGCTCCACTGATTCATCGGATTCATCGAAATCATCGGAGTCCACCATCACCGACACAAACCCCGCACAGGGAGGTGCACGATGAAGCTCATCTGGAAGATCTTCGCACGCGATGTGCGCCAATCCACGCGCAATGTAATCGCGGTAATCGTGGCCATGGGATTGGTGATCGTACCGGCGCTGTATGCCTGGTACAACATCGCCGCCAGCTGGGATCCATACGGCAACACCAAGGCACTCAAAGTTGCCGTGGCGAACGTCGACAAGGGATATAAGTCCGATCTCATGCCAATCACCATCAACGTTGGCGAGACCGTCACCAATACCCTGCGCGCCAATCATGACCTCGACTGGCAGTTCGTGGACAAGGACGAAGCCATCGACGGCGTGAATTCCGGCGCCTACTACGCCGCCCTCATCATCCCGAAGAGTTTTAGCGCCGACATGATGACAGTGTTCTCGCCAACCATCAAGCACGCGAAAATCGAATACTATCTCAATGAGAAAATCAACCCAATTGCACCGCATATCACCGATCAAGGCGCCAGCACGGTAGCCACCACCATTGACCAGACCTTCGTCAAGACACTCGCCAGCGTGGCACTTGATCTGGTTTCCAATGTGTCCAACTATGCGCAAAGCCCGCAGATGGCGCAGTACGTCAACAATGCCACCAGCCATATCTCCACCATGTCCTCCAGGTTGACTGTCGCGGCTTCACAAATGGATTCCTATGCCAACCTCTTAGGGGCGGCCAACGGCATCATTGATTCGACCGACAAATTGCTGGGATCCACTGGCTCTGCCGCAAACACCGCCAAAAAGGCATTGAAGCAAACCCGCGACGGAGTGAACAGTCTGGATTCCGCATTGTCTGGCGCCGCCAGTGGCGTCGAAACCGCCCTGCAGCAGGCCGGAGCTTCATACGATACGGTCAGCAAGCAGCTTGATACCGCATTTGCCAGTATTGGCTCGCAATCCGACCAAATATCCGGCACGCTCACCGACATGCAAACCAAAGTGAACGACCAATCCGCAAGCTTCGGCGCCTACGCTTCGGCATTGCGCGAACTTGCCGGCAAGTCGTCATCACTGCCCGCCGGTGGAGATACGATTGCCAAGCAGCTCAATGCCGCAGCCGACCAAGCCACGCAGACGCAACAAGATCTCAAGAATGTCGCCGACGATTTGGGCCGTGCCGCACAGAACCTGGTTGATGGCACAGCGGACACCGACCAAACACTCAAAGACATCAAGGCACAGATCGCCGCCGCAAAACAGTCAGTTACACAGGCCGCGAACGATTATCAAAGCACGCTGAAGCCGCAGCTCAACAATCTGACCGCATCGATGGGTGACGTCGCCGATCAGGCAAGCTCGGTTATTGATGGGCTGTCTTCCACTGTCAACAGTGTCTCCAACCTGTCCGGCGGCATATCGGCCAGCCTGAGAGACATTCAAACCACGCTCACCGACGCCGCAGGCAACCTGAACCATTCGGCAAGTAAGCTGGACGATTTGTCCGCACAGCTTTCTGGTATCGCCAATGGTAGCAGTACTGATCTGGATTCGATTACCACAGCCGATCCTAATGCCATTGCTTCGCTCTTGTCCGCTCCCGTGGCGGTAGATCGCATACCGCTGTACCCAGTGGCCAACTACGGTTCCGCGATGGCTCCGTTCTACACGATTCTGTCTATCTGGGTAGGCGCAATCATCCTGGTTGCCATGATGAAAGTCTCTGTTTCCGATCATGAGAAGGCCAAGATTCTTGGGTTCGGCAATGACCTGCCTCTTGGCTCGGAGGTCGGCTTGCGCGAGGCAATGATTGCCGGACGGGTTGCCGGCCCGGCTGCCGCATTGGACGTGTTGACGAAGCCTCGTGCCGATTCGCCTGGTAATGCGCGGCAGTTTGGCCTGCACTTGTATCAGGAGTACTTCGGCCGATATATGCTATTTGGATTCCTGGCACTGTTGCAGGGCACACTCGTATGCCTAGGTGACATGTTCTATCTCGGCGTGCAATGCGAGCATCCCGTGCAGTTCATGATGGTCGGATGGCTGTCCGCATTGGTCTTCTCGAATATCGTGTACACCCTTACTTTGTCGTTTGGCGATATCGGCAAGGCGATTGCTGTGGTATTACTGGTGATGCAGGTGGCAGGATCCGGCGGCACCTTCCCCATCGAGACATTGCCTTCGTTCTTCCAGGCGGCCTCGAAATGGCTATTGTTCCCCTATGCAGTGGACGCGATGCATTCGGCAATGGCCGGATCATACGGTATGGAATATTGGGTCTCCATGGGCAAGCTCGCCCTTTTCCTTGTGCCTTCGCTTCTACTTGGCCTACTGCTGCGCAGGCCGGTAATACGATTCAATGATTGGATTATTCGCAACCTCGAGAGCACCAAGGTGATGTGAGGCACCGAGGCAATTACTGCTTGGTGGCGATGTTGATTCCCGTTCCTGGACCGTGACATGTCGTTCGGTTCGAGTGGCAATTGCTATTGAGCACTACTGGACTGCGATGTTGCTTCACCATCTTGAGAGAGATGACATACGGCTGCCGGAAAAGGAAAACTACTTCCGCCGAGGCTTATACCCTTTCTTGCGGCTATGCGGCTTAAGCTGCTGGTTCAGCGGCACATGGCGATAGCTGGATTGCGGATCACGGTGCGTCAAATGCCAGCACCCGCAGTATTCGCAGCGGTACACCCATAGCTCGGCCCCGCGCTCAATCAGACTTTGATCGGCGGCTCGCTGGGCTTGCGCCTTGTCGTGATACATGATCTTGTTCGACGTAGCGCAACGTTTCGGGGTGAAGTAGTGCATAACGGAATATCAGTATAGTTGGAGGATAAAAAAATGCCCCCGGCCGTGTGGTCGGGGGCATTCGTAAGTTGGGTGCGGCGGCGTGCTACTCTCCCACACCCTGTCGGGTGCAGTACCAT
>ERZ1036491.150-NODE-150-length-26840-cov-52.997312_pt1 | contig 26840 bp, 28 predicted proteins | sample MGYA00514237_ERZ1036491 | MGnify/ENA primary metagenome ERZ1036491 (study PRJEB33795, sample SAMN09464904) | human gut metagenome | isolation source: Bloodstream | host: Homo sapiens | place: USA: Stanford, California | collected 2016-02 ... | reverse complement strand
TTCGAAAACCAGACCCTCGCTTAGGGACGTGTCCACATTACGTGGGTAGGATCAGGCTATGTGCGCTTTGATTGGCGTGGCAATTCCATAGAAGGCGAGTTTTTCAGCTATGAGGAGTATGGTCGAGATATCGATCCGAAATGGGGATACATCCGACCATTTGATAGAGCCATCAGACAACAACTAATCGATAATTTACAAGCAACTCACGGGATTGATCTCCTGACATTCACCTCTCAAGGCGACCTGATCACCTGTGATGCTTTTGTCACCCACAAAAATTTGCAGGCAGCACACCAGGTTGTTGTAGAGTCGTTTGATTTCGTTGATGAATCTGAGCTTAAAACTGAAAGAGAACGCATCGGTAACTGCCGGGTCGATTTGATAAGGCGCCAATACGTTGTCGGCAGTAATCTTAAAGAGCCCAAAGAGTCTTTGGACAACCTTAACGCCGAGTTCCTTAAATGGGTAACACCTTTCTACACGCCGCTGCGTTACGAGCGGAAATGGTTAACCAAGCATCGTAAAGGCTTATTACGTTTTGGCGCGCTCGTTGCTGTCGCTGTTATGGCCTATATCCACTATGGCTGACAATAGAAAAGCGAGACCTTTCCTGCGGCTTTGAGAAACCAACTTCATTCCACGCCATATTTACATACTGCACTTAATAAAAATGCGCTAAGGACAAATCGAATGAACAAAGTAATGATGAAAACTGTTTTAGCAAGTTTGGTTGTATCCAGCATTACAGTGTTGACAGGTTGTGTTACCTCACCAGATATGGAAGCAGCTAAACAACCGCTGGGTAGTATAGTCAGTGTTGTTAACGTTCCCGGGGTTAAAAAGGATGCACTTTACAGCAGTTCCAAAATTTGGGTTGCAAAGGCCTTCACTGATTCTAACAGCGTGATTCAATATGCCGATAAAGAAGAAGGTTCGATTGTTGGTAAAGGGAATGTTAAATACCCATGTGACGGTTTTAATGATTGCCTGGCTAATGAAGATGTTCGATATAAATTCACTATGAAAATCGACACAAAGGATGATAAAGCTCGCATCACCTTTGATGATATCCACATTTATCGTCCGGCTCATGTAACCAGCGGGATTGCGTTCCCGGCCATAGATTCGCCAAATATGACTGTTGGTGGACAAGCAAAAGCCAAAAAAGCGTTGAATGATATTGTGGAACAATACAAACGCGAGATCGTGACTGAAAGTAGCTCTGCTGCAAAAGACTGGTAACAACCATCAGCTCAAAAACTTGCCGGAGAAGCTTTTGAGCTTTTATAGTCGGGATTATGTGTGGCCGCATAATAAAGTTATGACAGGTTATCACGCGGCGTTTTGATGCCATTCGAATGCAACCTATTTCACTTGGCTACGCTAGCAACTCTATGAGAGCGCCGCGAATTCTGCGCCATGATTTTGACTACCTTCTTTCAAAAACTCGCCAGAGAGCCTTACAGCGCGTTTGAACCGCATATCGCGGCTTCTGCTTACGGATGACTGTCTGATTAGTGGTAGCTTCATGACCCAGTCCGGTTTACTTTATTGCTATCAACTAGGAACCGCCCAAGGGCGACACGGAGATAACGCTTGAGAACCGTCGAAATACTGCAATACACCTTACGCAAAGGCAGCGGTGCCGCTTTTCATGCCATCATGCAGGAAATCAGTGTTCCCCTGCACCAGCGCCACGGGCTCGATGTCGTGTCGTTTGGTAACTCGCTGCATGACCCCGATTGCTACTACCTCATTCGCACCTTTGATAGTCCCGAGAATATGACTGCGGTTCTTGATGCTTTTTACGCAAGCGATGACTGGCGCAGCGGCCCACGCGAAGAGATTATTCGCAGTATCGAAACCAGCATTAGAACAGTAATGAACCTACCGCCAGAAAGCGTGGACGGGCTTCGAAAATAAATAATTAGGGATACGGTTCAAGGCGCCACAATATTTGTAGCCCCTTGATCATTATGAGGTATTTATAGTTTTCATGTAAAAAATAGATCATATATTTTCGCTAAATGCAACAATAAACCGAGCTCTTTCATACAGCTCATCAAAAGTGATAACTTCTGGACGGATCAAATTGCTTCTAAAATTTTCAAACGACCGAAGTTTATCACGATTGATACCATTATCAGATGAAAACTGAGAGAGATTACCTACAACCAAAAATGATTTTGGATTAAAATTAAATAGCTCCTCTCCTGTTGGATCCCCATAAGAATCTGTTAAATTTAAATTGCTTTTTATTGAATCCATAGCATAAGAAACTGTCCCTTGAATTTGTGCCACCGCACCAGTTAATTCACTAGATGGGGCCCAACAACCTGAGCGATATGGAGTATTAGCTAGTAAGCCAGTTGTATTTGTTTTTATTTCAACGAAACATAGATTAGAAATTGCACCTCTTGTTTTCAGCAATCCATCAACTCGTTTTCCATGTTGGCCAATTTGCGCTCCCTGAACAACTTGCTCTATTTTCTTATCGTTCAAACTTGATAAGTAGATATAACTTAATCCATATCCAAAGATCCAAGGATTTTTTTCAAAAAACTTTTGCCACAAAGCCTCATTTGAACAGTTTTTTTCTTTCTTAGCATATTCAAAAAATGCTTCATCATTAAGAAGTCGATTAAATGTATCAAGTTGTTTTTTACGATATGCTATTGATATAATATCTTTTTTAGTCACATGTGTTTTAAGCGCCTCAGAGATAGCCCCCTCATTCCCATTTAAAAGTTGTGAAGCTTGGTTATTAGTTAAAACGATTTTCCTAAGCTCCTCATCCGTAATTTTCATGGGGCCATTGCCATTAAACCCCATTGAATTAATGTTGGCTAGAAATTCAATAAACTTACCAATCTCATCACCTATAAAAGAAAAACCAGAACCATAAGGCTGTCCAGTTTGCGTGGAAAACTTTTGAATAGATAGAACAAATATTTCCTTACTACTTTCAAAAAACTTCGCTGTTATATAAGTTGATGCATCTAGCTTGTGCCTGAGTATAATTTCATCCTTAATTTTTGCGAACTCATATCCTTCATTACTAACTATCGCTTTTGAGGCAATTCGTATTTTCAAATCTTTGTTACCAAAAGATGGCAAACTGGGGCTTATATAAGTTTTCTCCGGATCTGGCTCCATGTAGCTGTCCATTAATTCATCCTCTATATAAAGTTATCTAATACAATTATTTTAGCTGATTTGTTAGGTTACAGATACAGAGAGCACAAGCGAGGGCTAATGCAACTTTTTCTCTAATAGACACTATCTTTGATAGAAACGCGCCACAGAGCTTCTTGGCGCGTTTGGCACATCTTACGATTTATGCCTGCGCCGTGCGTCGATGACCGCCTTGATACCCGCTTGCGAATCAAACTGCGCAATATCAGGTAAACTGTAGTGAAGCTGCGAAATCACGCCTAATTGCTCTCCCACATCAGCATCCTTACGATAGGTTGTCATCGCGGTGGTGCTGCCCCGAACATGTCCAACAAGCTGCGCAATCGTGCGTTCGTTGATCTCAAACTTGTCCACGGCGTTGATGAAAGTGTGCCGCAGCGAATGGAACGTTTTCTTACCGTCACGGGTAAAACCGAGGACTTTGCCAAAGTAGTTTTCGTTAAACCATTTTGAGGCGGCGGCACGATATCCTTTGATTTTGTTGTGCTTCAACTCAGGGAAAAGACGATCATACCCGGCAGCTTTCAATGCATCTACATACTCCAGCAGCCCTAGTTCGATAAGTCGCGGATGAATTGGAACCTGACGGATCGCATTCACCGTCTTTAATGATTTAACGCCACCAGCCTGCACTTCTTCATCCATCACCTTATCCGGCGCATCAAGGTTAAAATCAATATAGGCAACCCCGTTTTTATCTTCGCGAATATCCGTCAGATAAAGCTGGCAAAGCTCATTGATGCGCCCGCCCACATATAATGCCAACAGAGGCAACCAGTAGTGAAACGGGCGGAAGCTCGTATAACGTCCGTATTGATTGGGCCTTCCCGCGCCTTTCTTAAACCAGTCAGCCGAGAAAATTTGCTCTAGTTCATCGTCGGTGAAGAGGTCGCGGCGATCCTGCTCACGCACCATCACACGACGCTGAGCCAACACATTCTCAGCAGGGTTATCAAAAAGGTAACGTTCACTCTTAGCCCATTTGAGCATAGAACCCAGTGACTCAATATGCCTGCCAATAGCATCTCGGCTCATAACTGGCTGACCATCAGCTAGCGCTATTTCAATTAGCTTTTGCGTATCTGAAATCTTGTATTTTCGCCGCATCAAATACAGATTACCGGGCATATTCTGCATTTTGGTGACGTAATCTTTCACAACGTCACGATTCAGTTCGCCTAGAGTTAAATCGCCCATTATCTCCACGAAGTGTTCAATTCTGGAACGAATTTTCCCCTCGCTGGCTAGCTTAATATCGCCCGTATTTTTATAGACCAAAAACGCTTTCAGCAATGCTGAAACCGTCATGCTCGCATATGTCGGGTTGCAATACGGGTTGATGGTAGCGGCCACAGGAATCGCTGGTGTTACACCTACCGGAGCGCATGGCAGAGCACTTAATGTTGGCTCCGATTTCGCAAGCGCCTTATCCCAAGCGCTACGCAGTTTTTCAGCCTGCACGTTGTTGATGAACAAAGAACTTGCATTCAGCGTCACCCCGGGTAAATCCAACAACCAGAGGGAAAGAGGATTGCCGTTGTTAGCCCTGAATGCCGTAACCTCAACCTCTCGCCCGTTCAGCAATTCAACAAGGGCAAACTGCGGCTGGTAAAGCTGCATATAGCCGTTTACCGCAGCCTCAGCACCGTCATAAGCAATGTTATTCAAAACGAATCCATGCGTATCAGGATCACGCTCAAGCGTGCTGAAATCATCAATCAGAAAGCCACGCTGGTTAGATACAAGGGCATACAGCGGCACATTGGCTGCCAGAAGATGCTGGACGACAGTCTCAGCCTCAACCCCAAATGAATCGCAAAACAACGCCAGGCTGATTTTGCCTGCTCCAGTCAACAATGGGGCATTGCCCCTGATCTTCTCTTTATCCACTTGCCTGAACTCTTCCAGAGACGCATACCACTTCTCCAACAAACGCGCGGCAATAGCTCTGGCATTTGCAAGGTGGGTTGTGCGGGTAGATGCATGAATTTCACGCTGCCCTATCAGGGCACGATACCGAACCGGAACGGTTATCCGCAGAACATAGATCCCGCTAGGACGTCGATAGAGATTACCACGTTGCGCCATCGGCTGTATGAACTCCTTGTAGGAGGATCACGAGCGCCGTCACGTATGGTTTAGAAAAAGATAGTGGAATGAATACGTTAGGGGAATTCTGGAGCGGGCGAAGGGAATCGAACAAAGCACTTAACCTATTGTAATTAAATTATTTTTATTCCATTACATCAATAGCTATACACATTCGTATACAGTAATTCTTCCGCTTGGATTTTCACAGAACTGCACATAGTTTGGTTGCCAAACAGGGAACCCAACTACCACAACATAATCAAGCTAGCATCCCCGGATAGTGCCTGGCAATGATATCGTTCAGTCGCTCAATCAACTCGGGACGTTTGAACACTATGTGCGCACTCCCCTTCTGAAAATAATGAATTCTGAATAGCTCATCGTCATACACCGTCGAAGTACGCTGCTGACCGATATGGTCACTCAGCCGACAGGCAATATCAGCCCGGTTATCCGGTAGCGTCTTGCCGTCAAGCAGAGTCATCATACGCTCCAGATCGACCAGTTGGTCACGCCGGTATCCATGGGTGAAGCTAAACCCCCAACGATTGAAAGAAACCAGACCATCCACGATGATCTTCTTACCAAACTTACAGGGTGAGTTTGTTTTGTAATCCCACGATAACCCTCTAAAAACGTTGATAACGCCGCGCTCAAAAACAGCATGTTTATCCTGATGAAGCCGCTCAAAGGTACTCAGGATATTGTCTTCAGAGATCGCAGGGATATCGTCTTTCTCCAGGCTTTTGTGCCACTCGTCACGCGCCTGGGCATCCATCAGGCTCAGCATACCCGATTTATTCATCAGATCGCGCCAGATACGGCGATCAATATTGCGGGTAATCGCTTTCATCGCTTTAACGGTTTTTTCCGTAAACCAGCAATCGTAGCGGTGCCCCTCCCGCATTCCCCATTCTTGTGCTGTACCACCGCCGATATCGTGGGTCAGAATGGAGATATCATCAAGTTCACTGATAAGGCTTTGAATCCGTGTCAGCGCAGCATTACGGCCTGTAACAATACGTTCAATGCTGGTGGAACAAATCACACCGGTGTGCCCGGTTAACACTTCGGGTTCATTAACATTTTGCACGACCATTAGTTCTCTCCTTTATAGTCAGAAAAACACCAGCCGGTCAGGGCTGGTGTTTATGTACTTGTAGGATGCGGTTCTTTTTATGCGAATCATCGCTTGCCTGAAGTGTTGGCCTGCTGATGTTGTCCTCTGGTAATAGCCGTCACCTCTTTATACGTGCCTCGGTTCATCAGCCCTGTGGCCTTTCTGGCCCGGAGGATATCTATGGGTGTGATAAACGGAGACTGCTCCCTGATGCTGAAGCCTGGCCGGTCAGTGCGGACCAGTTCATACTTTTCAACAATGAAATTCAGGGCATCAACCAGCGAGATACCGGCATCAATATGCTGCTGAATCACCTGCTCATCACTGAACGGCGTATCGCTAAGCGTGAGACCATAGTGGTGTGCCAGCAGGCTGGTCAGCAGGGTCTGCCAGATATACACGGGAGACGGACGTGACGATGCCGCCCGCATGAGGGGGGATGATTTGGTTTGCATAAGCGTTATCTCTTTAATGGAAGATGTGAGCGCTGAAGGGCGAGGTACTACGGTGTTATGCCGTGGCTACAGGAGTGGGATAAATCGCGATATAAACGTAGCCATGCGAACCGAGCGTATCGGCCTCGCAGGTCAGACCTTTTGCATACAGCGTGACGCCGTGCTGATGACGGGGATTCAGCTCACCGCTGGTAAGCATTAACTCCAGCTGTTTCATCAATACCGGGAAAGCCTGGTCAAGATGGCGCAAATCAGCATCACAGAACTGCCCGCTAAAATTCGCCCGATCCGCCAGGTAATGCAGCCGGTTTCCCTCCTGGACCAGACGGGCCCCAAAACACGGGGAAACACTGCGCCTGAGTCCCCACCAGGGGTCGCTGATATCATGCGTTGTTATCGTGGTTTTCTTCGACAAAATGGAGTCCTCCTTAATCGTGAATCAATTCAGGCTTACGCTGCGTAATACGACATACGGGCCGTTGCGGTCCTGGCGGCGCTCAGCGAATACGGCCAGTACACCACTGATATCCTCCACCTCGCGACCGGCATAGTGGCAGATACTGCCGGACCACGCGTATTTGCCGGTACAGAAGCGGAACAACCGGGACTTTGGATGCTGGCGGTATATCGCCATCGCCTGACGCTTACTGATAATTTTCATTAATACTCCTCCCTTACAACCAGCCCCGTTCAGCAAACGAGACGATATCCATTCCGCCGATAACGAGGTGGTCCAGGAGACGCACACCCACAAGGTCCAGAGCGTTCTTCAGACGCTCTGTCACCCGTCTGTCAGCCTGGCTGGGTTCGGCATGACCTGAAGGATGACAGTGAGCAACAATCACCGCTGCCGCATTGTATTTCAGGGAGGCCTTCACCACTTCCCGTGGATGGACTTCGGTGTGGCTGATGGTGCCTTTGAACAGCGTTTCGTGCGTAATCAGCCGGTGCTGGTTATCCAGCAGCAGCAGGACAAACGCCTCTCTTTCCTCCATTGTCAGCTGAAGACGTAACCAGTCACGTACTGAGCTGCTGGAGGTAAACGACGCGCCGGGCTCGCGTAACTGGCGCTCCAGCAGAGCCAGCGCCTCAAGGATGGTCTGTTGTGCTGATGCCGTCAGTTCATATGCAAACAACGGTAACTGTTTTTCCATGGTGTAGTACCTCAGTCGATGATGTGCATAATGGCGTTGCACTCAGGGTGGTTCAGCGCATAGTCGCGCAGACGGTAATAGTGTTCCGTCATGGCATCGCACTCCGTGCGGCAGGCATGGTGGCTGTAAGCCATCAGACAGGCCGCAATACCCGCAGCTTCAGCGCTCATTTCAGCCCCGTTACCATTCAGGATATTAAACAGTGACCAGAGACCGTCACTCTCTTCCGGAGCCATAAAGGCACCGCCGTTGCTGAGAGTGTAAAATGCCCAGACGCCACCGCTGTAATCCGCACACATCCGGTCCATCCAGGCAAAGATGCGGGGCTCAAGGGTTATCCACTGCGGGATGGAGCCAAAACGCTGAGGCCAGAAACGAAGGCGCTCTTCATCCGGTACGACAGTGGCTATGAGGATGAATGGCTCTGTCACCTCAGGGGTCAGTGAAATGTGTTTATCCATTGATATATCTCCTGTAATCAAAATGACTGGCATCAGCGGTCAGACAGGGCCAGCATGTTTTCGGTCATCACCCACAGGGCCCGGTTGAGCTTTACGTCCCCGTCAATGCCGTTCACGGCACGGGTACGACTGCGTTTACCCTGTGCGGTTCGTCCTGACAGCCCTCCCTTCATCAGGTTCTCCTGCACACGCTGGTAGACGGTCCAGAGGTCATCGCTGCGGTCTTCAGAGCGACGGGGTGTGAGCACCTGGGCGGCAGTCACCGGCTGGTGGTCTTCACCAAAGCGATACTCCAGTGCGGCCTGCGCCAGTACCTGCTGTGCGGGAGGCGGTAATATCAGGGACTGCATCGCATCGCGCTTCTCCTCCACCCGGTCAAATATCCCCAGCACCTCGTAAGCCCCTTCAATGACTTTTTCCACCACATCCCCTTTATGCGGAACTCTCACTTCCCCGAACGACTGCCCGCAGACGAGCCCGTTGGTGCAGACGCCACGAAATAACCCCGGCAGCATCTGATAGCTGGATGAGCCGTCATGGCTGTTGAGGAGGATAATTTCGGGGACCTGCTGGCCGGTTAACTGTCCGGCACGACGCAGACGCAACATGTGTTTTGTGTGCTCCCGTCGGCCCTGGTCCCGAACGCGGGTCTGGCAGGCAAAGAAAGGCTCAAAACCTTCACGCTGTAAACTGTCGAGCAGAGTAATGGTAGGGATGTATGTGTAACGCTCACTGCGGGATTCATGCTTTTCTTCGCTGAACACGCTGGGAACATGGCTCATCAGCTCTTCACGAGTTAAAGGGCGGTCGCGGCGTATCTGGTTCACCCGACCAAAACGACTGGCTAATTTCATGGTTAATTTCCTTTCTCAAAGAAACAAAAGAAAAGGCCATGTTCCGTAAGGAACATGGCCTTTATTTCTGCTTAATATAAACAACAGGTATTGCTCTCAGAGACTGCGAAAACGCTGCCACAGCGAGTTAATTCGTGGGAGCCCGCTTTTCTCTGTCAAACAAGATGCGATGAGGGATAATATTACCTCTCACCTGCTCATAGTCATCCTGACTGAAGATAAGTTTGCTCCAGCCAGTCTCTGTTATACATACTGATAATGTATTCCTGAATTTTCATGTATGTTGTTATTTGCTCAGCAACATATTCAAATTTCCTGGAGATAGCGAGCCAAGATCATTGCTTCGCATTGAAACCAGTTGAAACAAAACCCAGACGAATGCACAGCCCTGTGATGCTGTGTATGTATTTACAAATCTGGAGTGACGAGATATTATGCGCTAACTGGGATATATGAGAGGCAATCCCGGCGATCCTTGATGACCAATTTGTTTCATTTTTGAGAGCCCGCACCCTAACGCGTTTTTTTTAGACTGAAGAAAAGGTCGTCCGAAGCAAGTCTTTTAGCTACCATCATTATATATTAGGCTTTGTACCTTAATCACCTGAGCTATAAGTAACTACGTGTTTCCACAAAACATTGAACTATGGCTCGCTACGACCTTCCCGATGAAGCATGGACTATCATCCAGCCCTTATTACCTGCGGAACCAGCAACACCAAGGCCCGGGCGTCCATGGGCTTAACATCGAATGATTATCAAGGCCATGTTCTGGGGGACTGTGTTCAGGCGCACTAAGCCCGCGATTTTCCTGAGCGATATGGTCCATGGAAGACTGTTTATAACCGTTTTAGTCGATGATCTAAATCGGGAGTGATTAACAATATTTTCAACAGATTACTTTCTTCTCTTGATGCTCACGCTCTCGTTGACTGGTCCGCGACAGCGCTGGATGGCAGCAATATCCGGGCACTCAGGTGCGCCGCCGGCGCGCAAAAAAACATTCCGATATCGCCGGAGATAATGGGCTGGGTCGCTCTCGCGGTGGTTTTGGCACCAAAATCCATCTGGCGACAGACGGAAGTGGTCTGCCGTTAAATATCGTACTGTGTCAACAACGGTAAGCGTACACCGTGTACCGTCTGGTGATTCTCTGACACATTCGACAAAGTGGTTCCCACCAAATAGTAGTGGGAACCAAAATGTCAGATATCCAAGAAAATGTTGTCGCCGGCAGGCGAAAAGGCTGCCCCAATTACCTTCCTGAATTTAAACAACGTTTGGTGGCGGCGTCCTGTGAACCCGGCATCTCCATATCAAAACTGGCACTGGAGAACGGTATCAATGCCAATCTGCTCTTTAAATGGCGCCAACACTGGCGGCAGGGAAAACTCCAGTTACCAGCATCACCCAGAGTGGATGTACCCCAGCTACTTCCGATAACGCTGGATGCTGAAACCGAACCTGCCAATCAACCGTCCGCGGCAGCTCATGAGCCGGAAGCCTTCAATCTGTCCTGCGAGATAGCCTTCCGGCACGGGACTCTCCGCCTTGATGGCGCCATCAGCGAACAACTGTTGACAAGGTTGATATAAAGTGTTCCTCACACCGGCACAGCTGGCGATGCTCCTTGAAGGTATCGACTGGCGGCAGCCTAAAAGACTGCTTACGTCCCTGACTATGTTGTAGGCCTCTTTATCCTGGTCGACGCTGAATGAGCCTGGTAATATATCCTTCAGATGGGCAATAAGTTTTGCACTTAATTTGATCGCACTCACTCTTATCGCGGCAAATGCGATGACGGTGTAGCGTATCGGCGAGCTGTAGAGCATCCGGCTGTAGCCCAGCACGGCCACGAAGACGTGAGTCTGATCATTACCAGCAACCATCCGTTCAGCACGTGGGGCAGAGTGATTTTTAGTTTGACGCAAAATTACGAATGCTCTTTGAACCGCCAGCTTTTCGTGACTGGCGGGTTTGAACTGTAAACGTAAAATACGACGTTTATTTATGACTCAACGTCGAAGATAATGCGCAGTAGAAAGGCTTCTAGGTCTTCATCGCTAATATCCACTACGCCGTTTATCATCGACCATGTGAGGATTTTTCGCTGTTTATTATCATAAAGGTAATAGTAACCGTCACCAATATCACAAAGCGGTACAGCCTGCGGCGGATAGTCCTTACCCTCACGAAGAGGCTCTATCGCGCTCAAAATATTCAAATGCGACATCGCAGGAACCCCAAGGCCGCTAATCTCAGTCGCCCCAAAGGCAATCAAACCAAACTCAGACAAATAGGCTTTATACTCTGGGGAAAATTGAATCCCTAAGGTCTGTTCAGCTGTTATGATTTCATCATCATTCACAGGGCGAATATCGGCACCTTGCGCTGCAACCTGTTGCGCTAACTTCTTCATGCTGCCACCTCCTGACGTTGTTTAATCTCTTCAGCTCGTGCTTTCCAGTGCGCCTCACGCTCTTTGGCAAATGCGCGACGATCGATTTCAGACTCTTTTGTTGTGTCGTGTAAAATGGTGTTATTGCCACCTTCCATGTGCTGCGCGTGCGTCAGCTCCGCCAGCGGGGAGTCACCCTTCTGCCCGACGTGATGTAACTCAATCGGTTTACCATTGGCATCCAATGGCGACTTGCCTTTTTCCATACGTTCGAGGTTGGTATCACCTAACGCATCAGTTTGATCTAGACCGATTTCAGTATTAATTAATGCGTCATTACCGTTAACAGTCTGACATTCCAGACCTGCATCCCGATAAATCGCTGCCTCCTCTTCGCTGTTGATACTTTCGACCACCTCATCAGTGTACCCTTCCTCGCTTAAGACCTCTTTAGTTTCTTCGGAAAGCGGAGTCAACTCATTACGCGGCAGTTCCAGATCAACAGGCTTGTCGAGCTCTTCGACATTAATGTCTTCAATGCGTATCTCCTTCACGCTTTCCAACAGTTCCCCCAGCGATTCCACCACCAGTTCTTTTAAAACGGTCATCTCAATCATGCTACAGTCTCCGGGGTGACGTATTTACGCCATGCGGCATAGACCTTCAGGTATTCATCATTCCTGCCAGCCAGCTCACGCATGAAGCACTGCTGTACCGCCAATTCAAGCCCCGAAGGCAATTCACCGGTTTGGTTAACAATAAGCTGATGGAACGACTGCGCCAGTTCATCAAAGCCCGGCGTAGTACGAACACATCGTTCAATGGAGGAGTTGCAATCCAGCAGGTTAACGACCAGCTTTGCTAAGCGGGCAAAATGTTGTTCGTTTTGTAGGCTAATTTTTCCAGTTGTGCGGAACTCTTCAAATAGCGTTTTCAGTACAATTTTTTGCCTAGTTGCCAGCGGGCTACCTTCCAGACTAACCTCCAGATTTTCCAACGAGATCTCCAGTGGCTGTCGCAGGCGAGAAGCCATCAGCCAGGCAATCAGTTGCTGGTTAAAAAGTTGGACGTTGCCCGAACTTATTGCGGTGGCTTCATAACGGTAGGTTTCTTCTTCCCCGGCAAACTTATTAATCCGGCATAGTACAGGTTCAAGCCAGTCATTCTGGTAAACCAGCGCCACGCCTTTTGGCAGACGCGCAAGCTCATCAAGCTGATCGTCGTTTAATCCAGCGGATTTACCCGCGATACGTCGGTCGGCTTCGTCCGGCAGACGCATAATAATTTTCGTATTGGTATTACGAATCGCCGAAATATCAACGGCGTAAGGTGACTGATCAGCAATGATAAATCCTTCTCCCCACGTGCGCATCTCGGCAATGGCGTTGGAGAGCATCTCCACCGATTTTCCCGTAATGTCATTCCCTTCCCCACCGCCGCCGGAAGTGCTGCGCTTGAGGATATTGTGTGCCTCTTCCAGCACGGTGACGTGTTTTAGCGGCTGATTCATGCCTGAAAACGCAGCGCGATGTTCACTCAGGCGGATGACCAGGATCCCCATAATCAGGGATTTCGTTTCCTGAGAACCAATACGACTGAGATCGACAATCACGTTACTGTCGAACAGCTCTGCGTTATCAATTTCTTCGCCGCAGAAAATCAGCCCATTTAGTCCGTTGGTCAATGATTTCACTCGCGTCACCAGCGAGCCGGTATAATTGCTTTTAAGCTCCTGGGAGTAGGCAGAATCATCGATCACGACTTTCAACTGCACCAGCAGATCGTTAAACGTCGGGAACAAAGCCGGGGTGAAACGGTTAACAGAGCTGACCATGTCCCAACCGCATTCGCTGTAGCTTTGCAGAATGGCCTCTTTAAGAATGGCGGGCATCGCGGCATACATCGGCCAGCACATGGTGAAGATCTCCACCAGCCGATCTATGTGTTCAAGGACGTGAGTCTCATCCGGGAAACGGAAAGGGTTGATACGCAGCAGCTCACTGTATTTCGCGTTACTGCCCAGCACCCGGACGTCGTTACGGTGACCAAGCATATGTTTGTACTCACCTTTTGCCGGCTCAATAACCATAAACGACACATTATGGCGACCTAGTTGGGAAAGAAGCTCATAAATGGTATTGCTTTTACCGGCCCCGGTTGAGCCCGTGACAAAAAGATGACTCGCCAGTTGGTTGACATCCAGATTGATAGTTTGTGGCAGATCATTCCACAAGTGGCGTATAGAACCAAGGCTGATTTCACGATCAGCACGTGTTCTCTTCCCATTGCTGTCAAGACGCTGAACTTTACGCCCGAAGGCCTGGGTTTGAAGCACTGCCACAGTGGAAGTTGAACGGCGCGGCAGACTAAGCTGAATCGCCATTTCTTTACCCGATACCAGTGTAGCGGGTGTCAGGTAATCAATATTGATGCCTTCAGAGAAGGCAGGAGTAAGACGCGGATGCGTAAGCGTAGCTAACCAGTCGAGTACTACCCTTTTGTTTTGAGACTGCCAGGTCGTCAGAGCAAAATCTTCAGTACTGGAGCGACTGCCGCGCATCAGCCCGAGGAAAATGCTCGCTAAAGATTCAGACGAGGCGGCGCTGTCACCGATAAAGTAGGCTGCGGTTTGCCAGCCGCCGTAGGTACGAGCTTCGTTAACGCGCTCCAAGTGGTGGTCAACTTTTTCCAGCATTTTTTCGATGGTCTTGTCGCTTACTTCCAGCGAGATTTGCTGGCTGCTGCCCTGGGTTTTGTTCAGCGAGTGACTGTCGGTACGGCTGGTAGTATCGGTTTTGCTTGTTGTTGTGCTGCTGGCTTGCGACAGGTTGTCGGTATGGCTTTCAGAAAGACTTTCCGCTCCTCCGCTATTTATGCTGCCAGAAATATTTCTTGGTAAAACCGCATTTTTCAGCAGGCTGCCGATACCGCGAACTATCCCCATGCTATCGCCCTTAGCACGTGCCTGGTGATATTCATCATAGGTGCGAGTGAAAGCATCGGAAGTACTGACGGTTTGCGACTCTCCCCAACTTTTACTGGCCGATTTACTAGTAGTGTCCGAGGTGCCTTTGGTTTCGGTCATTCCCAGGCTTTCACCCAGAGACTGGCTTAACCCTTCGCTGATGCTCAAGCCTACGCTTTCACTGTCCTGAACGCCAAATGAGTACTGCCTTTTTGCCAGACTGGAAAGCTGGGTAGCCACCTGCTCGTAACCTGTGCGAATCACGTCCAGATTTTGCGGCGAAACCGGTTCTGCGAGGATCAGTGCCTGATACACTCGGCTTTCCGCAGCATCGATAAAATGTTCCAGCCCCTGCATGAAGTGTTCATGATTATCCGTGGACAAAGACGGGACGCCGGTAACGGCGGTTATGGTTGCCGAAGGCTCATCCTGCTGCGCCAGCGCCCCCTCAAGAAGTTCGTCGATTTCATCTGTAGCCAGCGGCACCAGGCTACTGCCGGAAAAATGCCCCTTGAAGGTTTCTTTGAGCAGTTCACCAGAATTATGCCCCAGCATTTTGCCTGGTGTACCGCGCGTACCAATGTACAAATTGGTTTCGCGTCCATCGGAATTCAGGTACAGAAAAACAGCAAAACCGGCTGCGCCCAGCGCGGTATAGGCAGCCGTTGTGCTTTCAAGCACCGATTGTTTGTGTTCCTGCACGATGCGCTCAATGCGGAATATACGGATATCCCCAGCACGGTTGACTGGCAGACCTGTCTGGGTAGAGACGGGCTGCAAAGGGTAGTTTTTCATCTCCGCCAGATAACTGCGGTTGATAAGCACTCTTGCCGATTGCAAAGTCACATCCGTGCGTAACTCAAGCTCTTTAAGGCGCGACGGCGTCATGATTTTTTGCGACATAAATCCACCTTTAGAGTAAAGAGATCACCAGCGCCGCCAGAACCGCAAGCGCGCCGCCTGCCATCATCGCTACGCGTAAAAAGCCAAGCTGAGAGGATGAAGAATCAGAGTGCTGGCGAGAAGGGGGCCGCACATGTTGGGACTGGAGCTGTGCTTTTGGCTTGATAATAATGTGCTCAAAGCCTTTCACTCCGCGCAAGCGCAGTGAATTGCGCACCGTAATCAAGTGCTCTAAACGAACTTTGGCAAAGTTGCTATTCAGATAAGAAGTTTGCAGGTCGTAGTAATCGGCATCCCACTGAGCGGGGTCGTTATTCATTTTTCCTGCCAGAGAATTTTCCTCGTAAGCCACAAACAAATCGGCGACGCGAGTCTCTGTCCAGAAGACGGCCTTGTTGATTTCATTATCCATCAACCGGTTGTTTTCAAGCTCATTGATTAAGGCCGAACGCACCATACTGGTAACGCCATGTTCAACCATTTTTGCCAGGTTAGTGCTGGGTAAATAGCCTTGCATATTCATTGTGTTCGTTCCTTCTGTGCGCTTGGTTACCGGTGCTTTTGCAAATCCAGCAATACCATTACGAATAAGATGCTCACGGACATCAATAAGATGACTGATGCGCTTCTCGGCGAAGTTACTCTGCGCCAGCTTGCGTTGTCGGTCGAAATACCCTGCGTTCCAGTCAAGCGTATCCGGCTCAATGGCAGCGAAGATCTCGTTGACCAGATAGTCATCAAAGAAATCAGCAATAGCAGAGCTGGAGGCGACAATCTTGCGTATTTCATCGCCTTCCAGTTCGTTACGGGTTAACTGTTCCAGTAAATTCTGTCGCAGGGTTTGCCGTTTTTCAGCTTTATCGTCCATCATGACTTCCTTTATTAAATGGCCAGTATGTTATCAAGCTTCGCTTTAAAATCGATAATCCAGCGCTGCTGCTCTTTCGCCTCAGCGATAGTTTGTTCGCGAACTTCTTTATTATTTAGCTGCTTTTGCATCGCACCGATTAAAGCTTCGAACTTTTCATTAAATTCACGCTCAATAAAGGCCAGATAGTTTTTCACCAACTTATCTTTATCCGACTCAAATTTTTTCAGAGCGCTTGCCCTAAAGTCATTAAATTCGCTTTCGATTATGGTTCGCTTCTCTTTCCAGGTTTCATTCATATCGACATATTCAACGGTACGGTAATCGTATACGGTACGAGTGCGCCCCCAGGAGAAAGGGTTATACCAGCTGGAATCGCTGACCTCACGGCCGTTATAACGTTCCTCTTTGGTCTTAACATCACGCTCGTTGAGGCTAAGGTTTAGTGACATATCCTGCATACTTTCTTTAAGTCCCTGCAGCATAGGTAAAGCTAGTGTGCGGACTCCATCAAATATCTCGCCGATAAATTTCAGATACTCTTTTTGCAATTCGTCTTTAATATGCTGCTGTCCGTCCGAGAAGGCGATTTCAAAATTACTGATTAGATCGTTACAAGCAAAGGTTAGTTTCCGCTCGGCATTTTCTAATTCAATTTTTGCTCGATTTATATCCACCTCGCCTTGGGAGCTAATTTCATTAGATAATTCCTTTAACAGTCGGCGAAACTTCTGATCTTCATGGGTGAATTTATCAGCAATAAACTGCGGTAGCCCTTTCCCTTCACGACGAACCTGTTCTTTATAAGCTTCGGTATCTAGACCTTTTTTATGCCGTTCCTGCAGGAGATTAATTTCATCATTAATCATCGCCAATTCTTTCTCATCGTTTTTAAGCTGCTCGGCAAGCTGGGTTTCCTTCATGCCTAGACCGATTGCACGATGCAGTGCGGCATAGGCACGGTTCAGTCGCGTAGGAACATTATATTTATCGATGTATTCATCAATCATCACTTCCACTGCGGGCAAACCGCTACGCTTAAGTACATTGGTAAAGCCGCGATCTTCAAGGCTACGGCGCACGCGTGAGGTCAACGGCATGTATTCCGGGAAGTTCATCGTCGGCTCTTCAAGGAACAGATCCGTCAGAGTGTTAACATCACCGCGTTCTTTGCGGGTTAAGGAGTCCGGATGTTTACGCAATAGACGAGTTAAGTGTGCTGATACCGGGTACACCTGTGGATTTTGGATGCCGTTGCTTTCAAGATAGGCCTTCACCCGCTCTAGTGCTGCGCCAACGTTTTCGCCATTTTCAGGGTCAAAAGCATCCATCTTATTCACGACAAAAATAAAACGATCTTTGCTTTGTTTACCGCCTTTTTGCATGGTTTCCGCCACCAAGCTCAGCAGGTTTTTATCGTCGTTGGTGCCTAACTGCGTACCGTTAAGCACATAAAGAATCAAAGGGTTGCGCTTCGAATCCTTAATGAAACCCATGGTTTTGAGTTCATGATCCGCATCCTGGCTGTTGTTTGGCCCTGGCGTGTCGGTTAGTACTAGGCGAACATGGTCGCGCGGCTGCATCGCCACGATATTGCCACGTAGTTCAATTTCCTGCGTATCCGGCTGCTGGTTCCACTCTTTGAGGGTTTTGGCATTGATTTCAGGCAGCGATTCTTCCTCACCACTGCTGGAAAAACGGCGCGCGGCAAAATGATTCCCCGTTGTTTTATCATCTATGATTTGCGCAATAGTCGCCGTTGTTGCTTCGTTAGCCGCAGGCAACAGATCCTGTCCGAGCATAGCATTGATTAACGTTGATTTGCCTGAAGACATGGTTGCGACAACATACACGTTAAAGTCGTTGTTGAAGGCTTCGCGAAAATCGTTACGCACCTGTTCGTTGTTGACGATGTAGTCATTGAACTGTGGGTTAAGCTTCGCTTCCTCCATCAGCGCGTTAATTTCGTCCAGGCGGTCTTCCGTCGCCCGCACTGGATGCCAGTTCAGATTGATTTCCATACCTTTTCCACGGGCTACAGCGGCGGCCTCCTGCACGTCCATAAAGTCGGATTCAACGCCTTTAAACTCTACATCAAGCTGCGTTTCACCGTTCAACAACGCCTGCAGCTCGACAAAGAGTGACTCCACCCAAAGCTGCAAACGAGCTTCTTTATAGCTGGAGAGTTTACAGCCCGATGCAGGCTCTACGCCGTTCACCAGAAATATTGATTCAACGGTAAAGGGGTTGTGTTCCAGATAAATACTGTTCATAGTTTCCGAATAATTAATTATGCTGTGAAAGAAAAACCTCTAGGGTACGAATACCGCTGCAGGCAATAAATTGTGTCAGTTCAGTTTTATCAAAAATATTAGATTGCATATTTGCAGGATGACCTCCTTTTAATTTAGCGCGAACTTTTCGCTTAATAGCGAGAGGGACATATGATGCTTCATTGAGGTTAAATTTATTCTCCCTAAATCGTTGAAGCACAGCCTGCAAGCGATGTTTTTGATTACGGGTAATGTCTTTACTACTAAGCACTTTTTTTGCAATTAAGGATATTTGCGCCATCGCCGGAATAATCACCGGCCGTGAATATCCCGTTTGCTCAAGGTAATTCCGGGTTTTTTCAAGGAAAAGCTCAATCGTCTCGCCACGCTCGTCATCAAGCTGATCCACCTTATTAAGGATAAAAATAATCTGGTTACCTGGGGCCAAAGCCGGACTATCTTTAATCTCTTGTAGCAGTTGTTTGTCATCTTGAGTCGCCAGTTGGGTTGCGTTGAGCACGTAGACCAGCAATTTTTTCCCCGGTAGCGTCAGAGCCTCTTCTAGCAGGGTTTTATGACTGGCATCCTGGCTATTATTCGGCCCTGGGGTGTCGTAAATAGCCAGCGGCTTAGCCATTTTGCGCAGGCCTTCAATACGGCAATCCAGCTCTATGTACTTCACCGCCTGATTGTCGTTCCACTGCCTGAGGGTCGCACTTTGTAGATTTTTACTACGTTCATGGCATTCGCCATGTTGGGTGTAGCTCACCGCTTCTATTCGCTTACGTAAATTTCGATTATGGGTAATTCGTGTCAACGTTGCAGTTGCGGCTTCATTGGCAGAGTAAAGAACCTCATTACCCAATAGCGCGTTAATAAGAGAAGATTTTCCCGCACTCATCGTGGCCGCAACAATCACATTGTAATGATCAGCCACCTTTATTATTTTCTTGGTAAATTCTTTTTTACCATTTTTATTTCCGGCCATATTCTTCCCTTATATACCCAGATAGTTTTTAATCTTTGCTTCCATTTCCTGCTGCAAACTTTCAGGCGAAATAATTCTCAAATGAGGAAGCCAATATTGCACCACAGGCAAAACCTCATTTTTATGCGAAACATTACTTGAGATAATTAACCCACCATCATTAAGCTCTTTTTCGATAACCTGTCCAACTACAAGATCACGGCGCTGAAAATATTCAGCCACGGCGGGAGCAACTTTGATTATCACTTCAAATTTCTGTTCATTGCTCCACACACTTTCTTCGTTTTCCAACTCTTTAAGCAGCGAAGGTGAGCGTTCAAATAGGTCAAATGTGCAGTTGAGGGCTGATATTTTACCAAGCGTAAATTTCTTCATTTTTTTGTGATGCTGAGCGGCGAGATACCAGACGCCGTTATGGTTAATCAGTTGATACGGTTCTACTGTATAGCTTCGCAGCTCAGCGCTCTTATAAAAGCTAAACGATACCCTACGGCGCTCATCAATCGCCTGCTGCAGACGCACGAAGTTCTCAGTTTGGTGCTCATTCTTAATATAGTGATGGCCCCTTACCAGGATATTTTGTGTTGTTGCAGAGTAAAATATGGACTGAAGCATTTTTCTGTCCATCACGGGAAACAGCCCTTTCACTCCAGCCACTTTAGCAAAAGTATCAATGCTCGAAGCATCAAACTTGCCAAGATACTCAGGCCTCAGATAGTAGGAGTTTAGCTCTGCATCTTTTTCTATCCCCGCAACTGTGAGTCGCTCCTCTATATCACGACGGATGGTTCGCTGATGTACGCCATATTCTTCCGCCAAGGCGCTAAGCGTTAAAGTCTCGCCACGGTTAAAACGTAGCAAGATATCCGCAAGTCGTGTGGCCAATAAAAGATTCTTTTTGCTCATTTGTACATCCCTGTTGTTCAACTCGTGTGCGATCTTACATGTGCAGTTTGACAGGTTATGTCACGATTTCTAACATTTTGACCAGCATAACTAGGAGCTTATAAAGTGACAACCACTCATTCTTGACCTGTATTGAATAAAACAGGTGTTGAGTGGGGTTTCCCGTTACCAGTCATCGTCTCAGCGCTATGCTCGATTTACATCATGCGTGGAACTAAAACAGATGTGCTTTCAATATGGCCATGAACGGCGTCAGATACCGTGCCATTGCACGTATCATGAGTATTGGCCTCAACACGATTTCCCGCCATTTAAAAACTCTGGCCGCAGTCAGTAGCCTCCTGGATACTGAACCGCCCCGGGAATCCTGGAGACTAAACTCCCTGAGAGAGAGGTAACAGGATGACAAAAAATAATCAGTTTTCCCCCGAGGTGCGTCAGCGTGCCACCCGTCTGGTTTTTGAAAGCCAGCACGAATACAGCTCACAGTGGGCAGCGATCTGTTCCGTTGCCCAAAAGATTGGTTGTTCCCCCGAGACGCTCAGAGCCTGGATTCGCCGGCAGGAGCGCGATGCCGGTGGCGGCGATGGCCGACTGACCACCACCGAACGTCAGCGGCTGAAAGAGCTGGAACGCGAGAACCGTGAACTGCGCCGCAGCAACGATATCCTGCGCCAGGCTTCCGCGTATTTTGCGAAGGCGGAGTTCGACCGCCTGTGGAAAAAATAATGCCGCTGCTGGACACCCTGCGCGGTGAATACGGGGTCGGACCGGTATGCCATGAGCTGAATATCGCCCCTTCGACATACTACCGGCACCAGGACCACCATCAGAATCCGGACAAACGCAGTCAACGTGACCGACGTGATGACCTGCTTAAGCAGGAGATACAACGCGTATACGACGAAAACTACAGCGTCTATGGTGTTCGCAAAGTCTGGCGCCAGTTGCAGCGGGAAGGCTTCAGCGTGGCCAGGTGCACGGTGGCACGGCTGATGAAGAGCATGGGGATTACCGGTGTGCTCCGCGGTAAAAAGGTGCGCACCCCCGTCAGCCGTAAGGCCGGTGCCGCACATGACCGGGTCAACCGCCAGTTCGTGGCAGAACGTCCCAATCAGCTTTGGGTGGCTGATTTTAAGGATACTCAAATGAACCACGAGTCTGTCTGGAATATTGAACCGGTAACTCACGACGAGAAACCCAACAATCCCATCGGGTGTGACGGTGGAGAACCTGAGCGGCAGTGACCTGCGGCATGCCCGCAGGGTGATGTAACCCGCTGACAACGGGGATTGAGGCGAGATCACTAAGCCAAGATGATCCTCAAGGTTGAGTATTGAAAGGCTGAAGAACATGAACCCGTTAATCCGCCTCTGTAGGTTGAAAACGTCACCACGGCCTACGTGATCTAACAGGCCGTGCAGAAGGAGCTGGTAGCGATATGTATGCACTGCCGGTTAAAGGTGTTTTGACAAGTATGCAAAACATAGGGACAGCAGCATCCATCACGCTCGGGCTGCTGACTTCTGCCAACTTGCGGCAAGCAAGGGTATAGAGTCCCGATGACGTGCTGACTGGCGGAGCTTCCATAGTAGTCTGCAATGGGGAAAGCCCATTACATGCCGAAGGGAAGCAGTTTAAATGTGTTTGCTGAGCAAACTACTTTACCCAATGAGGTGAAAACCTTTGATAATCAGCGAAATGCAACGCAAGCTTGCCACATGGGCAGCCACCGATCCGTCCCGAGTGATTGAATGGCTGGCTGAAGCCGCGCAGATCACGCTTTCATCAAAGGGGGACGCATACCCCCGGCGTTGATGGTGTGAACATAGCAAAGCTACAGGCCAGACTGGCTGCTGAGCTGAAAATTCTCAGGGATGAACTTCTCTCAGGTTACTACCAGCCCTTGCCAGCCAGACGGGTTCATCCCTAAAAGCAACGGCAAACTGCGCCCACTGGGTATCCCCGCGCTGCGTTATCGTATCGTGAAGCCCCTGCCATACGAGAGCACATGAGAATCACTCTCCCATATCGGCCCCATCGCCATCAGCATTGCCCGCTGAACAATACGATCACGCACAACCATCAGTGCCGTTCAATGTGGCAACTGTTGAAAAAAGTAAGACACTTTATGGAAAGTGCAAGCCCATTCCCCGGTGGCAAACATGGGCTGGCTAAAGTGTAGCAGTATTAGGCGCAGCTATTTAGCTTTCATCCCGCCCATTACGCTTATTAATGATTTTCATATTGTTGGCAAAATCCTCCATCAGGTTTATGTTACTAAGTTCAACCTCGCTCATGATATGCCATTTATTGATTCTTAATGCCTTATGAGCATAATGAATTCTTATTTCAGTCATATAACTATCCAGTGACCCAAGGCTATTTTTATCTTTAATACGGCCATTATCCTCATATAAAACACCGATAAAAAAACCGGCGCTTTTAGATTTAGAGGCGTGATCAATATAAATCAAATGAGAATGCTTTCTTCTGTCCCATCCTTCCTTCGCATAAACATTGAATGGTTTATAACGAATGTAATTAAAATCCAGATGACGAACAAACTCATTATCATTAATTCTATCAAAAACAAAGGGTATAGTATAAATACTACTGCATCGATAATTTATATGAAGAACGTCCCCTGTTGGGATGTACAAAAAATCAACTATTATCTTATCAATAAAAACAAGTGTAAGATTAGCATTAAAAGAGGTAAATTGATTATCCAGCCACTCGGTGGTAGTCATTTTCTCAATATCATGTTCTACAGCTTTGCGAATCAATTCTGATAGATTTCGATATTTAGAAGGTGAATACTCAAAACCATTAATATCACTTGATGCTGTATCCACTATAATGCTTCTTTTTAAATCACCTTCTTCACCTCTTATTGACATGCCGAATCTGAATTTACTCCTTTTTATAGCTGATTCAAATTTTCTATTTGCTGTCACATTCCTGCTGACAACAAAATTACCTTCTCTAATGAAATCTTTAACAGCATCTGTTTTTTCATAATCAAACAATCTGAACATAATGAGCTCTTCGATTAATTTTGAAGAGGAAGTTTTGTTATCCTCTGCAATTTTCTGTATTTTCTCCTTCATTGCCAATGATGAAAAATTAACAGACAATCTTCTCCCACCCATAACACCCCCCTTATTTAAAAACAGAATATGATGCAACTTATATCATTTCTCGTGGTGATGCAATTTTACAGAAGCATTAAAAATCAATGAGTTATATTGTAACACATCTACACGCTCTTAAAAATGCGAGCAAAATCACGTTCAGCATGCCCCCTAACCAAGCCATCCATACTCTCTTCTTACATCGGTCATCTAAAAAAAAACTGCCCTGGACAATATCTGCTGGATACCACCATGACACCATCACTGATCTTACCCACCAATAGTGGACACGCGACTAAGTGAGTAAACTCTCAACCAGAGGTGACTCATGACAAAGCAAGCATCAACCCACAAGAAACCCCGTAAGCAACACACACCCGAATTTCGTGCTGAGGCCCTGAAACTGGCCGGGCGCATCGGTGTGGCCGCCGCCGCACGTGAACTCAGCCTGTACGAATCGCAGCTCTACAACTGGCGCAGCAAACAACAACAGCAACTGACTTCTTCTGAACGTGAAAACGAACTGGCCGCTGAAAATGTCCGCCTTAAACGCCAGCTGGCTGAGCAGGCAGAGGAACTCGCCATTCTCCAAAAGGCCGCGACATACTTCGCGAAGCGCCTGAAATGAAGTATGTCTTTATCGAAAAGCATCAGGCTGAGTTCAGTATCAAAGCCATGTGTCGGGTGCTCACTGTTGCCCGCAGCGGCTGGTATGCCTGGCGCGAGCGCCGCCACAGGTTAAGCCCGCGTCAGCAGTTCCGTCTCGTCTGCGATAACACCGTCCGGAAGGCATTTGCTGACGCAAAACAACGCTATGGTGCCCCCCGTATTGCTGATGAGTTACGGGCACAGGGGCATAGTTTTAATGTAAAGACCATTGCCGCCAGCCTGTGCCGTCAGGGGCTGCGGGCAAAAGCGGCGCAGAAGTTCAGTCCGGTGAGTTACCGTGCACATGGTCTGCCGGTGTCTAAGAACCTGCTGAAACAGAACTTTTACGCCAGTGGCCCGAACCAGAAATGGGTCGGTGACATCACGTACCTTCGTACCGATGTAGGCTGGCTGTACCTTGCCGTAATTATCGACCTGTGGTCGCGGGCAGTTCTCGGTTGGTCAATGTCATCGCGGATGACAGCACAACTGGCGTGCGATGCACTGCAGATGGCGCTGTGGCGACGTAAGCGCCCGGAAAATGTCATTGTTCACACAGACCGTGGCGGGCAGTACTGTTCAGCGAACTATCAGGCGCTGCTGAAACGGCATAATCTGCGTGGCAGCATGAGCGCAAAAGGCAACTGTTACGATAATGCCTGCGCAGAAAGTTTTTTCCACTCGCTGAAAGTGGAGTGTATCCACGGAGAGCGCTTTGCCAGCCGGGAAATAATGCGTGCAACGGTGTTTAATTATATCGAGTGCGATTACAATCGCTGGCGACGTCACAGTGCCTGTGGCGGTCTCAGCCCGGAACAGTTTGAAAACCAGAACCTCGCTTAGGGCCGTGTCCACATTACGTGGGTAGGTTCACACCACAATCCCCATGATGCTAATAGGAGAGTAAAAATCAGCTCATTATTCAGGTAAGAATTGAACTACAAGACTGATGGATACTGATATTGATAACAGCCTCACCCGAGGTCTTACATGCAGGTATTATTAATATATACAGCCAACATACTTATAAGACTTACCTGGGTACTTATATAACTAACCAAGTAGGTAAGCTCTGATAGCAATTGTTCTGGTATCAGGAGTGGCAGGAGCCTTAGACAGAGAAAACGGGTATCGGGAAAAGTACTCATTCAATACCAGTAACGACAAGGAGAAGAAAACGACAAGAAGAGAAAGGGAAGCACTGTAATCAACATCACCTCCGTATTTCATTACTCAACCTTCAGAGATCTGTAATCAAACAATGAAGGTCCAACAATGAACAAGATCATCGAAAGCTACGGTCCACTGAATCCCACGTATGTGAAGCGGATCTATGAAACCATTGATATAGCCCAGAAGGATTACTCACGCCTACTGGCAATACGCTTTGATCTGAGATTCCCTGATGAAGATTTACGGGATTGTTTAACCGACTACAGTCCCGACAACGGAGTATGGTCCCGTTTCATCCGATCGTTTGAGGCACAGATAAAAGCAGATATCAGAAGAAGAAAAAAACGAGGTAAACGAACCTATCCCTGCAAAGTCAGGTTCATCAGAGCACGTGAATTCGATGGTACAGGTATCAAGCCACATCAACACGTATGCCTGCTGCTTAACCGTGATATGTACGTAGGGCCTGGCTTCTACGGGTCTAAACAACCTGAATGGTTGGACTGGGAGCAAACAAGGGGATTGTCCCGCATGATCTTCAATGCCTGGGTAAGGGCATTAAAGCTCGAAGACAAGAAATACCATAAGCTGGTCTATTTCCCCGAAAAATATAGCTACCCCTTGATTAAATCACATCCTTCTTATCAGGAGAACTACGATGCAATGATTCAACGGGTCATGTATCTGGCAAAGAGACGCAGTAAACACAATGAAGATGGCTGGCGTAACTTTAGCTGTTCCCATGGGTAATTTTTTTATTACTGGCAGGTGGATGTTGGGAAGGAGAATGCGTCAACGGTCAAATATCACCAGCGCTTCTCCATATCTCAATAATCTCTATGGAGACAGCTATCATGACCACTCAGAATAACAATACCAGCCTGCTTAACGACAAAATGGTCGATATGGCATTCATCACCCGCTTTACGGGTTTAACCGACAAATGGTTCTACAAGCTGATTAAAGACGGTGAATTTCCGAAGCCTATCAAACTGGGCCGCAGTTCCCGCTGGATGCAAAGCGAAGTCGAAGCCTGGGTTCAGCAGCGTATCAGTCAGTCACGGAAGTAATTAAACTCCAATAATAACAATCCATTAATCTTATCGCACCCATTAGACAGCCTGTAAAGCCCTGTAAGACCCCACACTATAAATCCATTAAATTCAAAGTGTTAACCATATTCCCTTCTCAAAACTGAATCGCCACGGGTTTAACAGACACCTCAGAGTCATTTAAGATGACTTAAAA
>ERZ1036491.143-NODE-143-length-32734-cov-46.072768_pt1 | contig 32734 bp, 29 predicted proteins | sample MGYA00514237_ERZ1036491 | MGnify/ENA primary metagenome ERZ1036491 (study PRJEB33795, sample SAMN09464904) | human gut metagenome | isolation source: Bloodstream | host: Homo sapiens | place: USA: Stanford, California | collected 2016-02 ... | reverse complement strand
CCTTATCCGGGCTACCCGTCAGCTCCGGTTTGTAGCCCCGGTAAGCGCAGCGCCACCGGGGAGATATTCCCGGATAGCGGCTGGCGTCTTATCCGGGCTACCAGCCAGCCCCGGTTTGTAGCCCCGGTAAGCGCAGCGCCACCGGGGAACAGGCATTACTTGCTCAAATCCAGCTGATAAATGGCGAAGCCGATATCATCGGTGGCCACCTGGCGCATTGGATACTGTGCTTTCTCTTTGATAAACGCCGCGGCTTTGTCGCCTGGCGAGGTCTCAAAACGAATATCCAACGGCGTGTTGCTGTGGATCGGCGCCAGACGCCAGTTGTTATCCGCCGCCGGATGGATCGCGCCATCCTTCTTCGATTGCGCGCCTATCCACGCCGCCAGCACTGAACGGTTTTCATCCGGTGAGGCAAAGGCGATATGGCTCTCACCGGTGCCGGCGAATTTGCCGCCGTAAGCGCGATAGTTATTGGTCGCGACCAGGAAAGTGGCCTGCGGATCGACAGGTTTACCGTTAAAGGTCAGGTGCTTAATACGCTCTGCCTGCGGATGGATCATCTGACATTCGCCGTCGTAGCGGGCCGGCTGGGTGACGTCAATCTGGTAGTTCACCCCGTCAATGACGTCGAAGTTATAGGTGCGGAAGCCGTCCCAGTTGATCAGCGACTGCGGCTTGCTGCTGGCGGGATCGATCTGGTTAAACTGTCCGGCGGAGCACTCCAGCCACTCCTTGACCTCTTTCCCGCTGACCTTCATCACCACCAGGGTGTTGGGGTAGAGATAGAGGTCGGCGGCATTGCGGAAGGTGAGCTGACCTTTCTCCACTTCGACAAAGCTCGCCGGATCGTTTTTACGTCCGCCGACTTTAAACGGCGCGGCGGCGGAGAGCACCGGCAGCTTCGCCAGATCCGGGTCGCCCTGAATATAGTGTTCTACATAGGCTTTCTGCGCCATGTTGACCACCTGCACCGTCGGGTCGTCCTGCACCAGCGCCAGATAGCTGTACATGTTGTCGGCGGACTTGCCGATCGGCTTGCTGACGAATTCGCGAGTGGCGTCGTGGTCGGCTTTCAGCACCGCCACCAGCTTGCCGTCTTCGGCCGCCAGCGATTTCTTCGCCACCGCGTCATAGATTGGCCGCGCTTCCGCTCTATTCTGAGTTACCTGCCATTTGCCGCTGTCGTTGTTCAGCACCAGATCAACCACCCCGAGATGATCGCCCCACATTCCCGGCATCACCGCCGGTACGCCGTTCAGCGTCCCTTTGGCGATATCCGCGCCTTTGATGTTGGCGAAGTCTTTACCCGGGAACACCGCGTGGGCATGGCCGAACATAATGGCGTCCACGCCGGGCACCTGGCTTAAGTAGTAGACCGAGTTTTCGGCCATCGCCTGATACGGGTCGGCGGAGAGGCCGGAGTGCGCGACCACGACCACCACATCAGCCCCTTTCGCCCGCATCTCCGGGATATATTTGCGCGCGGTTTCGGTAATGTCGTTGACCGTCACTTTACCGCTGAGATTGGCTTTATCCCAGGTCATGATCTGCGGCGGCACAAAACCGATATAGCCGATGCGCAGAGTATGGGGTTGACCATCGCTGTCCACGACCCGGGTATCCTGGATCAGGTACGGCGTAAACATCGGTTTGCCAGTTTTGGCATCGATGATATTGGCGTTCACGTAGGGGAATTTCGCCCCGGCCAGCGCCTTATGCAGGAAGTCGAGGCCATAATTGAATTCATGGTTGCCCAGGTTGCCGACGGCGTAATTCAGGGTATTCATCGCCTTATACACCGGATGCACATCGCCTTCTTTCAACCCTTTCGCGGCCATGTAGTCGCCTAACGGGCTCCCCTGGATAACATCCCCGTTATCCACCAGCACGCTGTTTTTCGCTTCTGCCCGCGCCTGTTCGATCAGGGTGGCGGTACGGACCAGGCCGAATTTCTCCGTGGCGGCATCTTTGTAATAGTCAAAGTCCATCATATTGCTGTGCAGATCGGTGGTTTCCATGATCCGCAGGTCGACCGTCGCGGCGTTGACGCTGGCGGCGATCAGCGTGGCCAGGAGCGTTGCGCTAAACTTAATCATCAGAGGCGTCCTTTTTTTATGAGCGATAGCACAGTAGAAAATGTATTTATATTATGTTGCTTACAGAAATGTGAATCTTGCCAGAAAAGCGGGCAGAGAAACCGCCATCGTTATCACAGATAGCGGAACTCGCGGTGATGCGATATAAATAAAACAACGAGTTAACGCCACTGTAACCAGACGAGGTGGAGAATGTTAGAACAAGTATGTCAGCTTGCACGGAACGCGGGCGATGCCATCATGGAAGTCTACGATGGAAACCAGCCGATCAACGTCGCCAGCAAGAAAGATGATTCTCCGGTCACGGCGGCGGATATCGCAGCGCACAACGTCATCATCAGCGGTCTGAAAGCGCTGGATCCTGACACCCCGGTTCTTTCCGAGGAGGACCCGCCGGCGTGGGAGGTACGTCAGCACTGGCAGCGCTACTGGCTGGTCGACCCGCTGGACGGCACCAAAGAGTTTATTAAGCGTAACGGCGAATTCACCGTCAATATCGCGCTGATCGAAAACGGCAAGCCGACGCTGGGCGTGGTCTATGCGCCGGTGATGAAGGTGATGTACAGCGCGGAAAAAGGCAAAGCGTGGAAAGAAGAGTGCGGGGTGCGCAAGCAGATCCAGGTCCGCGATGCCCGTCCGCCGCTGGTGGTGATCAGTCGCTCTCACGGTAACGATCCGGAGCTGCAGGAGTATCTTGAGCAACTGGGCGAGCATCAAACCACTTCTATCGGATCTTCGCTGAAGTTCTGCCTGGTGGCGGAAGGCCAGGCCCAGCTCTATCCGCGCTTCGGGCCGACCAGCACCTGGGACACTGCCGCCGGCCACGCGGTCGCGGTGGCCGCCGGGGCGCATGTTCACGACTGGCAGGGCAAAACCCTCGACTACACGCCGCGTGAATCCTTCCTCAACCCCGGCTTCCGGGTCTCTATTTATTAAGCAATTTATGCAGCAGGTCGATGACCTGCTGCACCTCCTGCTGGGTCAGCGCACCGTCTTTGGCCCACTTTACGCGCCCGTCCTTATCCAGCACCACGATCGCGGAACTCTTCTCGTCCAGTTGCCAGGCTTTACGCACCAGCCCGTTGCTGTCGACGATAAACTGCGACCATGGAAAAAGCTTTTTATTACTCTCAATGCTGCTGCGCACGAACATGCCGGTGCCCGGAATGGCATCGTCGGTGTTAACGATGGTGGTAGTCTGGTAACGATCGTGCGGGAAACCTGCCGCTTTAATCGCCTCGATCAGGTTGGCATTTTTCTCTTTGGCTGACGAGCGACCGGCAATGTGCTGGATAACTCGCACTTTTCCCACCAGCTGCGAGCTGTTCCAGTTTTTATAGCTAAACTTATCCTTATCCAGAATGAGTTCTCCCCGATCCGCGACGCCGACCGGCGCCACACGCTGGCCGTCGACGAAGTTATGCGCTGTGGCCAGCAGCGGGAGAAGCAGTAACGAGGCGGCCAGTATGCTACGTAGGGTCATGCGTAATCCTTAATCATTTTTATGCAGGTGATCCGACCACTTGGTCTCGTTTAATCATAAGTGCGATTGGCGGCGATTACCCGCAATGAGGATGCCAGTTTGCGTGTTGACGCACAAATTAGTAGAAAAACGGCGACTTATACTTACTTCATCGTATGTCCGAAACGAAAATTCTGAATTATTGTCATCAAACGGTAAATAAACTTATACACACTGGGTCCCTCTGAGATTCTGGACTATAGTTTTAGGGCATTAAAATTTGCGCTCCCGATACGTGGGCTAACTGTGGCACCACAGGAGCGTAACCCTGGCAGGAGAGAAGAATGAAAATTTTCCAACGCTACAATCCGCTGCAAGTGGCGAAGTACGTGAAGATCCTGTTTCGTGGACGGTTGTACATCAAGGACGTTGGCGCATTTGAATTTGATAAGGGCAAAATCCTTATCCCGAAGGTCAAGGACAAGCTGCATCTGTCAGTGATGTCCGAAGTCAATCGTCAGGTGTTGCGTCTGCAAACTGAGATGGCATAACCTGAAACGTAGCAGTACGTAGTAGGTAAAAGACGGCTCCCGATGGGAGCCGTTGATGTTTTTAGCCCTTCATTTCCGCATAGCGTTTGCGATATTCGCCCGGTGGGATGCCGTTATGTTTACGAAAAAGGCGGGTGAAATAGACCGGATCGCTGTAACCCACCGATAAAGCAATTTTGTTAAGTGGGAGCGAGGACGTTATATTCGGGCAATAAAAAGGGCGGATGGTTATCCGCCCTGAAAATAGAGGAAGGGTTACGCTCAGGCGTTCTGGCTTTCCGCCGCTTCCGCCTGCTTCGGCACCAGCACCGTTGGCTTGTTATCGATGCGGGTCACCAGCAGCTGGTCGATACGGTAGTTATCGATATCCACGACCTCAAACTTATACCCGGAGAACTTCACCGCGTCGGTGCGTTTGGGGATTTTACGCAGCATAAACATCATAAAGCCGCCGATGGTCTCGTAATTCCCGGACTGCGGGAACTCGTCGATATCCAGCACACGCATCACGTCATCAATCGGCGTACCGCCATCGATCAGCCACGAGTTTTCATCGCGGGCGACAATCTGCTCTTCCAGCCCTTGGCCGACGAGGTCGCCCATCAGGGTGGTCATGACGTCGTTGAGGGTGATGATCCCGACGACCAGCGCGTATTCATTCATGATCACCGCGAAATCTTCGCCGGCGGTTTTGAAGCTTTCCAGCGCTTCTGACAGGGTCAGGGTATCCGGCACGATCAGCGTGTTGCGGATCTGCACGCCGCCGGTCAGGACCAGGCTCTGGTTGGCCAGTACGCGGTTCAGCAGATCTTTTGAATCGACGTAACCGATAATGTGGTCGATATCTTCATTACAGACGAGGAATTTCGAGTGTGGATGTTCGGCCACTTTATTCTTCAGGCTCTGCTCGTCTTCGTGTAAATCAAACCAAATGACGTTTTCGCGCGAGGTCATGGAGGAAGGAACGGTACGGGATTCCAGCTCGAACACGTTCTCAATCAGCTCGTGCTCCTGCTTGCGCAGCACCCCGGCCAGCGCGCCGGCTTCAACGACGGCATAGATATCGTCGGAAGTAATATCGTCTTTACGCACCATCGGCAGTTTGAAGATGCGGAAGATCATGTTGGCCATGCCGTTAAACAACCACACCAGCGGGCGGAAGACTAACAGGCAGAAGCGCATCGGGTTGATGATGCGCAGAGCCACGGTTTCGGGCGCAATCATACCGATGCGTTTCGGAGTCAGGTCAGCAAACAGGATGAACAAGCTGGTGACCAGGGTAAAAGAGATGATGAAGCTCAGCTGCTCGGACAGCTCCGGCGACATATACCCGCTGAGCAGGCTATGAAACGCCGGGGAGAAGGCCGCGTCGCCCACGATACCGCCAAGAATGGCGACGGCATTGAGGCCGATTTGCACGACGGTAAAGAAGGTGCCCGGGTTCTCCTGCATCTTCAGCACGCGCTGTGCGTTGACGTTGCCTTCATCGGCCAGCAGTTTCAGTTTGATTTTACGTGAGGCGGCCAGTGAGATTTCCGATATCGAAAAAAAGGCACTGACGGCTATCAGACAGAGTATTACTAAAATACTGTTTAACATATCTTTTCTGACCGTTGAGGTCAGATCCTCGGAAGGGAAGTTGATCGAACTATAAGGAAGCTACTTGAACACCCGCCCACAGGCGTGGGCTGGCAATTTCAGAAGGTAGTATAGCGTAACAGTCAGCAAAATCGCCAGAGCATTGATTAATCATTGTTAATTACGCGGTTATCTCTCCGCCATGCATCATCGTAAACGCGTACTTATGATGACAGGCGCACGCCGGTTATTTACCACAACAAGAGCGACTCGCTGCAGGTGAAAGGGAAGGTGATGATCGGCTAATAAAGGGAGCGGAGTCGATCACAGAAATTCATCTGCCATGATAATAACGGATGAAAATTTGTGATGAAAATAGCATAGGTATTTTTACCGGCTTGACCGTTTATATTCAGCAATAGAACTATATCTGCAATAGAAAACGATACTGCAAACGATTTCACATTGATTTGGAAAATATATAAATACGGTCATATTCTTTTCCGTTTTATTTCGAGATGATTAATTTTAGGGATAAAATATGCGTACAAAAACCGCTTTTATTATGTGTTGCGTTCTTGGCAGTCCTGCAGCCGGCCACGCGCTGACCTTTGATGTCAGGGGAGGATATCGGGCGGGAAGCCACTCTTACGAGTCCCGCTATAAGGTCAGCCAGGGGTGGGAAACAGGCTGGTGGGCGAGTATGGAGATGGATAACAAAAACAACAAAAATAACCATCAGGGCAACCAGGGTACCGACAGAGCTGATGGTTCCCACTCCTTTGGCGACAGCACGGTCGATTATAATGAAATAGAGGTTAACTATAGCTGGCCATTCGCTGAAAAATGGGCCTTGCAGCCTGGCGGCATCTATCACTGGAGCAGCAAAGGCACTCAGCTACGGCCTTATCTGCGCGTTAATTATAAAGCCACGCCCGACCTTACCTTTGGGCTGCGTTATCGCTATGACGACAACACTTATGAAACGGTCAATAGTGCCGGTGAGTCGCATCGGGATAGCGTCAATCGTCTGGATTTATATGTTGCCTATAAATTTAATGCGCAATGGAGCGCCTTATATCAAGGCACGGTCTATCGCCACGCCAATGACGACTATAAGTATAAAAATGATAAGTCTTCGGCGACAGAAAATGCGCTAACGCTACGCTATAAATGGAATAACTGGTTTAGTCCCTATATCGAATATGATTATCTCGGGAAACAGGGCTACCATGACGGCCAAAATAAAATCTCAGAATCACGGTATCGTATTGGCATGACGTTTACGCTATAACCTCCCCCTGAAGAGCAAGCATCAATATCTGATAACATTAGCTGGCATAATATTAAATACTGCCCCGGCCCTGTCACACCCTTTGGGCCGGGAACCTTCGCCGCTTAGCGATAAGGCCGCGTGGAAGCGCGCGGGATCAGCGTCGGCAGAGAATAGCGCTGGGGATTTTCCGCATGGTTGCTTAACAGTAATTCGACAGCATGGCTGGCAAGCTGATCAAGCGGCGTTTTTACCGAGGTTAAGGGGATCGGCAGGCGGCTGACCAAAGGAATATCGTTATAACCCACCAGCGAAACGTCTCGGCCTATCTCCAGCCCGAGTCGATGTGCCGCCGCCATCACGCCGATCGCCAGGTCATCATTGACGGCGAAAATGGCGCTGGGGCGCGCAGGACTATTCAGTATTTCATAACCGGCGTTTTCACCGGCCACAATGGTAAAATCGGAATCTCGCCACCACTGGGGATTCACCTCGGCCTGCGCTTCCTGCATGGCACGCAGGAAACCCTTTTGCCGGTTTAAGGTGCTTGATGAAAAATTCGGCCCGGCAATGATGCCGATTTCCCGGTGCCCTAAATCCAGTAAATGGCGGGTCGCCAGATAACCTCCCAGTTCGTCATCACCAATGGCCGATGGGCTTATACCGTCGGTACGTAGCGCCAGAACATGGTTGATCTGTTTTTCCCGTAGCTGCTGGGGCAGGCGATCGCCCAGGCGGCAGGTGGAAAGGATCAGGCCGTCCACCCGGCGGTCTAACAGAGATTGCGTGGCGCGCTCTTCCGTTTCTGGATCGTTGCCACAGGTGGCCACTACCGTGAAATACCCATGGCGCGCAGCGGCCTGAGAGACGGCTTCATAGAACATCGCCGTCACGGTATCAGTCAATCTGGGCACCAGAACGCCTATCGTGCCGGTATCGCCCCGGCGCAGACTTGACGCCACATAGTCACGTCGATAACCCAACTGCTTCGCCGCTTCGCGTATTTTTTCAGCGGAAGGGCTGCGGGACGGGGGGAGACGTTCATCCAGCACGCGTGAAACAGTTGAAACACTCACGCCTGCAGCGCGTGCCACATCCTGCATCGTGATCGTTCTTCCATTTTGCTCTGAAGATGACTGATTTCCCATGACCGATTCCCTGTTTAAATTCAGCTGAGATTGTATTCGTAGTTATTTCGCCCACGCAACTGAATTGGCGTGAACGGTAACAGGCAATAATGTGGGAAATAGATCACGTAATGCAGATTGATAAACATTTAAGCCGCTCTTTTTTGTGATGCGAATTGCATTTATTCGCAGAGTACCCTTGATCTTGCGGAGTAAAGGGAAGACATTTCAACTCACTTGCAATCGTTCCTGCAATCGATTTCAAGAAGGGGATTTTATCATCTTTATTGTTGAAATGTGTAAGGAGTTAACATGAAAGCACTTGATTTGCGTGGTATTGTTCCAGCCCCCGTTACCCCTTTTACCCGCGATGGACGCATCGATCATCAAGCGATCAAACGCTTAGGTTCCTGGCTTGGCAGCGTGAAAGGCGTGAAAGGTCTGGTGGTGCTGGGACATGCCGGGGAAGGTACCTTCCTGACTCAGCAGGAGCAGGCCGATGTTATCCGTAGTTTTGTGGACTCGACCGAAGGCCGCGTGCCGGTTATCGCCGGTATTACCGGCGAAGGGACGGAAGTGGCGGCGCTGGAAGCACAGCGTGCCGTGGAAGCCGGGGCCTCTGCTGGCCTGCTGTATCCCTCCCATGGCTGGCTGCGTTTTGGCTACCAAAAAGGGGCGCCGCAGGATCGTTATCGCGTGGTATACGAAGAGAGCGGCCTGCCGCTTATTCTGTTCCAGTATCCGGATGTCACGAAAGCCACCTATAACCTCGAAACGATGCTGGATATCTCCGCGCAACCGGGAGTCTTTGCGATGAAAAATGGCGTGCGGAATATGCGCCGCTGGGATACGGAAATTCCGGTGATTCGCCGCGAACGCCCTGATTTACAGATCCTCAGCTGTCATGATGAATATTTGCTGCATACCGCTTTTGATATTGATGGTTTCCTGGTGGGGTATGGCAATATTGCGCCGGAACTCCTGTTAGAGCTGCTGGAGGCCGGAAAAGCGCAGGATTATGTGAAGGCCAAAGCGGTTCACGATCGTCTGCTGCCGGTTACCAAGGCCGTTTATCACCGTGGCTCGCATATGGAAGGCACGGTCGCGCTGAAACATGCTCTGGTTGAACGTGGCATCCTGGAACACGCGACCGTTCGTTCACCGTTGTTACCGCTGGAACCCGGCGCGGAAGAAGAGATCAAAGCGGCTATCCGTGAAGCAGGTATTAAAAAAGCGGTTATTTAATTCATTATTTGTATGTTAAACCCGTATTCTTCATGAATACGGGTTGGTTTTACCAGGGACTATCCGGTTTTATTCAATATATAAGGTTGGCCATATAATATTCTGTAAGGATAATATAATGAGGCTGTCATGAATAATTTAGAAAAAACATCTTCCACTGTACCCGCACAAATAGAAAAACTTCCCTTCTCTCAATTAATTCGCCGTATTGGTCCGGGTATTGTTCTTACCGGGGTCGTTGTCGGTCCCGGCGCTATCACCACCGCGTCGATGTTAGGGGCGGACTATGGCTACTCTTTGCTATGGCTACTGATCCCCATTGCCTTTATGGGGATCACGTTTATGTTGACGACCTATCGTATCTCGATGCTCACCGGAATGCCGTCAATCGAGGCGATACGTCACTATTACGGTAAAGTCGCCTCGGGGTTTGTCGGGGTGGCTACTTTTTTAGCCTGTCTTTTTTTTACCATGGGGAATATCTCGGGTACCGGGGCCGGCATGAACCTGGTTTTCGGCATTGACTGGAAACTCGGTGCGTTAATTATGATTGCGGTGATGATCTATTGCTATTTCTCTAAAGGCGTTTATTCCAAAGTCGAAAAAGGGATCACTATTTGTATTGTGGCAATGATTATCGCTTTTTATATTACCCTGGTAGGGACGGGGGGACCAGACTGGAAAGCCAGTGGCGAAGGGTTAACGCATTGGATGTTTCCTGCGGGGAGTTTAGTCACCGCCCTGGGCTTTATCAGTACCAATGCCTCCCTGACGACCGGGATCTACGGCACTTACCTTGGCAAAGAGAAAAAATGGAAAAAAGATGACCTCTTTAATGGCGTGATGGTGGCGGATACCGTCGCCCATATTATCGGTGTGCTGCTGATCAGCGGGGCGATTATTCTGGTGGGGGCCATCGTCCTTTTTCCGCAAGGGATATCAATCAATACGCCGACGCAGCTGGCCGATTTGTTAACGCCCAGTATGGGACGGGCGGCAAAATACATTATGGGTGTCGCCCTATTGGGGGCGGGTTTCTCATCTCTACTGGGGAATACTCAGCGTGGGGTTGTGCTGCTCAATTCCGGCTTCAATAAATCTACCGCGCTGGAGAGTAAAGCGGTCCAGTGGGGATCCATGGTGGTGCTGGTGGTGGCGGGGTTAATCTGCTTTAGCTTTGGCGGTTCGCCGGTGCAGTTAATTTACTTAGCGAATGTGGCAACGGCGGTATCCACGCCGGTCGCCGGCTTGTTTATTTGCCTGCTGCTGTGGCGAAAGGATATTAATAAAGGATACAAGGCGCCACGGTTATTACAAATATGCATGGCGATCAGCTATCTCTTTTGTTTGTTGCTCACTCTCGTTGCGCTGATAAATACCTTACCTAAGTTTATGTCCTCTCTTTCAACCCTGTTTTGAGGTGGGGTATGACTGATGCTGCGCGATTAAGCGAAGGCTGGAATCAGATGCGTCCCGGCATGGGCGTTGTGCAAGTACGTATAACAGAGGGAAAATAAAATGGAAGAGACTGTTTTACTGGATGTGCAGAGAATACAGACCTCCGAACAGAGCAGCATTATTCTTCACTCTGTCCGGGCGGTGGATTTAGTGAATCACCTGGTACCTGAGTTACACCTCCTCGATAGCCACAGCGAGCCATACAACGTCCAAAAAACAGTGGTTAACTGCCTTTATGCCGGACAGCAGCTTGCCAGAGAACGGCGGGTTGTTTTGCCATTATTGCCAGAGTCGCTCTATTTGCTGGGTGGGATGGTGATTGCTGCCGGGAAGACCATCGAGAAAAAAGAGGTTATTACCCATAATCGTCTGTGCGAAGAGGCCGGGAGGCTGCTGAAAGACGAGGCGGTATGGGGGAGTATCGACATTATAAGAAGTGTTGCTCTGCCTGTTTACCGCCGGCTGGTGAAAGAGCAGCGCACCCACGTCGCCTCTTTATTACAGGCTCTGCTGCATATCCTTGCCTGGCGTAGCGAGAGTGGCTGGGCGCGGGACCAGGCGCAAAGAATACTATGGGCCGGGGGCGTGTTCGGAACGGCAGGCATCGATTCGCTAATCGCTTTCGATCGGGCATTGGCAGAGAAAGAGATGACGTTTCCGTCATTGCGTGAATGGTTAACCGTGACGGCATTTCTGGCCCACTTCCCTGCGGGCCCGGTCTTTTCTGATTAACCACCACTCCCCGATAGCGCAATCGGGTTGTTACTGAGGCGGCAGGCACACGCCGATGCCGCCGATGCCGCAATAGCCGTGCGGGTTTTTATACAGATACTGCTGATGATCGTCTTCGGCATAGTAGAAGGGTTTGGCGGTAGCGATCTCGGTAGTGATGTGACGAGTATCGTGCGCGTCGTTCATCGCCGCCTGGAAGCGGGCGAGGCTGGCCTTTGCCGCTGCCGTTTGTTCCGGCGTCAGCGGGTAAATCGCCGAACGGTACTGGGTACCGTGGTCGTTGCCCTGTCGCATGCCCTGCGCCGGATCGTGATTTTCCCAGAACACCTGTAATAACTGCTCATAGCTAATGACCTGCGGATCGTAAACCACGCGCACTGCTTCCGCGTGACCGGTCTGGCCGCTGCACACTTCGCGATAGGTCGGATTTGGCGTATAGCCGCCGGTATAGCCTGCGGCGGTGCTGTAAACCCCCGGCAATTGCCAGAACAGGCGCTCCACTCCCCAGAAGCAGCCCATGGCGAACAGCGCCACTTCCATCCCCGCCGGGACGTTGGTCATCGAGTGGCCGTTAACTGCGTGGAGCGTCGCCACTGGCATGGGGGTATTGCGTCCAGGCAGCGCATCCGCCTGGGCGACAAGATGCGTTTTATCAAATAGACTCACGGTTGGCCTCTCAATACAGAAATCGTCGTTAAGGTTGTAACGAAGCGTGTCTTTTAACACAATAAACACGCGTAATACGTCTAGATTAATACATAAGAATTATTTGGGTTATTGCCACTTTTTCAACCCTGGTTGTTAGGGTTTTGTTAAGCCGTGGAGCGGCGCCAGTGTTTCCTGTAGGGGGAAACAGGGATATTCAGGAGAAAATGTGCTAAAAATCCGCCAGTTATGTATCACCAGCCTTTTGCTGGTCAGCGGGGTCGCCAGCGCAGCGAATGTGCGTTTGCAGGTTGAGGGATTATCCGGGGAGCTGGAGAGAAACGTTCGCGCCCAGCTTTCCACCATCCAGAGTGATGAGGTCACGCCGGATCGTCGCTTTCGCGCCCGCGTCGATGACGCCATTCGCGAAGGTCTGAAAGCGCTGGGTTATTACGAGCCGACGATTGAATTTGATTTACGTCCGCCGCCGAAAAGGGGGCGTCAGGTGCTGATCGCCAAAGTGACCCCGGGTGAACCGGTGCGCATTGGTGGAACCGAGGTCATTCTGCGCGGCGGCGCCCGTACCGATAGCGACTATCTGGCGCTGCTAAAAACGCGTCCGGCCATCGGGACGGTGCTGAACCATGGCGATTATGACGGTTTCAAGAGCTCGTTGACCCGCGTCGCCCTGCGCAAAGGCTACTTTGACAGCGAGTTCAACAAAAGCCAGCTCGGGATCTCCCTTGACCGCCACCAGGCGTTCTGGGATATCGATTACGACAGCGGCGAGCGCTATCGCTTTGGTCACGTCACCTTCTCCGGATCGCAAATTCGCGATGAATACCTGCAAAACCTCGTGCCGTTTAAAGAGGGCGACTACTACACCTCGCAGGATCTGGCCGAGCTAAACCGCCGCCTGGCGGCGACCGGCTGGTTCAGTTCAGTCGTGGTGGCGCCTGATTTCGCTAAGTCACGGAAAACCAAGGTGCTGCCTCTGCAGGGCGTTGTTTCGCCACGCAAAGAGAACACCGTGGAAACCGGGGTTGGTTTTTCAACCGATGTCGGGCCGCGCGTGAAAGCCACGTGGAAAAAACCGTGGATGAACTCGTATGGCCACAGCCTGACCTCCAGCGTCAGCCTCTCCGCTCCGGAGCAGCAGTTCGACTTTACCTATAAAGTCCCGCTGCTGAAGAGCCCGCTCGAGCAGTACTATCTGATGCAGGGCGGCTTTAAGCGCACCGATCTTAATGACACCCAGGCCGACTCCACCACGCTTGGTGTATCGCGTTTCTGGGAGATGTCGAGCGGCTGGCAGCGGGCGATCAACCTGCGCTGGAGCCTGGACCACTTTACCCAGGCGAACGTCACTAACACCACCATGCTGATTTACCCTGGGGTCTCGGTGAACCGCACTCGCTCTCGCGGCGGTCTGATGCCCACCTGGGGCGATTCACAGCGCTACTCCGTGGACTACTCCAACACCATGTGGGGCTCGGACATCAACTTCATCGTGATGCAGGCCCAGGACGTCTGGATCCGTACCCTCTATGACCGCCACCGCTTTGTGGTGCGCGGCAACCTTGGCTGGATCGAAGCGGATAACTTTGACAAGGTGCCGCCGGATCTGCGCTTTTTCGCCGGGGGCGACCGCAGTATTCGCGGCTATAAATACAAATCTATCTCGCCGAAGGACGATGACGGCAAGCTGATCGGGGCCTCGAAGCTGGCGACCGGCTCGCTGGAGTATCAGTACAACGTCAGTGGTAAATGGTGGGGCGCCGTGTTTGTCGATAGCGGCGAAGCGGTCAGCGATATTCGCGAGAGCGATTTCAAAACCGGCGCCGGGGTGGGCGTGCGCTGGCAGTCGCCGGTGGGGCCGATCAAGCTGGATATCGCCCGGCCGATCGGCGACAAAGAAGAGCATGGTTTACAGTTTTACATCGGTCTGGGGCCTGAATTATGAGTTTATGGAAGAAGATAAGCCTCGGCGTCTTAATCGTGTTGGTGCTCCTGCTGGGCACCGTCGGGTTCCTGGTGGGGACGACCACCGGCTTGCATCTGGTGTTCAAAGCGGCGGATCGCTGGGTACCGGGGCTGGATATCGGCAAAGTCACCGGTGGCTGGCGTGATTTAACCCTCGATAATGTCCGCTACGAGCAGCCCGGGGTGGCGGTCACCGCCGGTCAGTTTCACCTCAGCGTCAGGTTGCGCTGCCTGTGGGACAGCAGCCTGTGCGTAAACGACATCGCGCTGCGCGATATTTACGTTGCCGTCGATACGAAGAAGATGCCGCCCGCCGCGCCGGTCGAGGAAGAAGACAGCGGGCCGCTGAATCTCTCCACCCCTTATCCGATCACCCTCAGCCGCGTCGCACTGCATAACGTCAACGTCAAAATCGACGATACTGCAGTGTCCGTGCGCGATTTTTCCACCGGCCTGAACTGGCAGGAGAAAAACCTGACCCTGACGCCGACCTCGCTGCAGGGGCTGCTGATCGCCCTGCCGAAAGTGGCGAAAGTGGCGCAGGAGCAGGTGGTCGAGCCGAAAATCGACAACCCGAAGCCGCAGGAAAAACCGCTCGGCGAGACGATGACCGACCTCTTCTCGCAGCCGGTGCTGCCGGCAATGACCGATGTCCATCTGCCGCTGAACCTCAATATTCAGGCGTTCCGCGGGGAACAACTACGCCTGACCGGCGATACCGACATCACCGTGTATAACCTGCTGCTGAAAGTCAGCAGTATCGACGGTCAGATGAAGCTCGACGCCCTCGATATCGACTCCGATCAGGGCAAGGTCAGCGCCTCGGGCCACGCGCAATTGCAGGATAACTGGCCGGTGGACATTACCCTCGCCGGAACGCTGAACGTTGACCCGATGAAAGGGGAGAAGGTGCAGCTGAAGGTGGGCGGCGAAGTGCGTAAAACGCTTAAGGTCGGGGTGGACTTAAGCGGGCCGGTCGCGGCCACGCTGCGCGCGGATGCGCAGCTGGCGGAGGCCGGGCTGCCGCTCAATATGGAGCTGAAGAGTAAGCAGCTCGCCTGGCCATTCAGCGGCGAGAAGCAGTTCCAGGCCGACGACGTCCAGCTGAAGTTTAGCGGCAAAATGACCGACTACGCGCTGGCCTTCTCCACGGCGGTGAAAGGTCAGTCGCTGCCGCCGGCGAAAATCACCCTCAACGCCAAAGGCAATGAGCGGCAGATTAATCTCGACAAGCTGACGGTCAACGCCCTGGAAGGGAAAACCGAGCTGAAGGCGCTGCTCGACTGGCAGCAGGCGATCAGCTGGCGCGGCGAGCTGACCCTCGATGGGATCAACACCGCCAAAGAGGTGCCGGACTGGCCGTCGAAGCTCAACGGCATGATCAAGACCCAGGGCAGCCTGTACGGCGGCAGCTGGCAGATGTCGGTGCCGGAGCTGAAAATTACCGGCAACGTGAAGCAGAACAAAGTGGATGTTTCGGGCTCGCTGCAGGGTAACAGCTATCTGCAGTGGAAAATCCCGGGCCTGCACCTGGCGTTAGGCCCGAACAGCGCCGATATCAAAGGTGAGCTTGGGGTGAAGGATCTTAACCTCGACGCCACTATCGATGCCCCGCATCTGGATAATGCATTGCCGGGGCTTGGCGGAACGGCGAAGGGGCTGGTGAAAGTGCGCGGCACTGTCGATGCGCCGCAGCTTCTGGCCGACATCACCGCCCGGGCGCTGCGCTGGCAGGAACTGACGATCGCCCAGGTCAACGTCAAAGGGGACGTGAAATCCACCGATCAGATTGGCGGTAATCTGGATGTGCGGGTCGATCGCATTAGCCAGCCGGGGGTCAATATCAGTTTGGTGCAGCTCAATGCCAAAGGTACTGAGAAGCAGCATGAGCTGCGGCTGCGCGTGCAGGGCGATCCGGTTTCCGGCCAGCTGACGCTGGCAGGCAGCTTCGATCGTCAGGCCGAACGCTGGAGAGGCTCGCTGAGCGATACCCGCTTCCAGACGCCGGTAGGGCCGGTAGCGCTGACGCGCAGCATTGCGCTGGACTACCGCAACCAGGAGCAGAAAATCAGCATTGGGCCACACTGCTGGACCAACCCGAACGCCGAGCTTTGCGTCCCGCAGACCATCGACGCGGGCGCCAGCGGGCGGGCGCGAGTGAACCTCAACCGCTTCGATCTGGCGATGCTTAAGCCGTTTATGCCGGAGGCGACCCAGGCCAGCGGCGTGTTTACCGGTAATGCCGATGTGAGCTGGGACACCACCAAAGAGGGGCTGCCGCAGGGCAAAGTGACCCTCAGCGGGCGCAACGTCAAGGTGACCCAGGTGGTCAACGACGCGCCGCTGCCGGTGGCATTCGATACGCTGAACCTCAGCGCCGACCTGCATAACAATCGCGCCGAGCTGGGCTGGCTTATCCGCCTGACCAACAATGGTCAACTGGATGGGCAGGTGCAGGTCACCGACCCGCAGGGGCGGCGTAATCTCGGCGGCAACGTCAATATCAGCAACTTCTCGCTGGCGATGATCAACCCGATTTTCGCTCGCGGCGAAAAAGCCGAGGGGAGGCTCAACGCCCGTCTGCGTCTGGGCGGCAACGTGAAAAGCCCGCAGCTGTTCGGCCAGATGCAGCTCAGCGGGGTGGATATCGATGGCAACTTCATGCCGTTTGATATGCAGCCGAGCCAGCTGGCGATGAACTTCAACGGCACGCGCTCGACCCTGCAGGGGACGGTGAACACCCGCCAGGGGCAAATTGCTCTCAGCGGCAACGCCGACTGGACGCAGATCGATAACTGGCGGGCGCAGATTGCAGCGAAGGGCAGCCGGGTGCGGATCACGGTGCCGCCGATGGTGCGTCTCGATGTGTCGCCGGACGTGGTGTTTACCGCCACGCCGAGCCTGTTCAGCCTTGATGGCAAGGTGGATGTGCCCTGGGCGCGGATCGTGGTCAACGAGGTGCCAGAGAGCGCGGTTGGCGTCTCCTCTGATGAAGTGATGCTGGATAAAAACCTCAAGCCGATTAATCAGCAGAGCGCCGGTATCCCGATCAACAGCAACCTGACGATTCACGTCGGCAACAACGTGCGTCTGGAAGCCTTTGGTCTGAAAGCGCGTCTGACCGGTGATTTGAAAGTGGCGCAGGACAAGCAAGGCTTGGGCCTCAACGGGCAGATCAATATTCCGGACGGCCGCTTCCACGCCTATGGTCAGGATCTGATTGTTCGCAAAGGGGAGCTGCTGTTCTCCGGTCCGCCGGACCAGCCGCTGCTGAATATCGAAGCGATTCGTAACCCGGATGCTACCGAAGACGATGTGATCGCCGGCGTTCGCGTCACCGGCTCCGCCGATCAGCCGAAAGCGGAGATCTTCTCTGACCCGGTGATGTCCCAGCAGGAAGCGCTGTCTTATCTGCTGCGCGGCCAGGGTTTGAGCAGCGGACAGAGCGATAGCGCCGCGATGACCTCAATGCTTATTGGAATGGGGGTTGCACAAAGTGGTCAGGTTGTGGGTAAAATCGGCGAGACGTTTGGCGTAAGCAATTTGGCGTTGGACACCGAAGGGGTAGGCGACTCTTCCCAGGTGGTGGTCAGCGGCTATGTACTGCCGGGTCTGCAGGTAAAATATGGGGTCGGTATTTTCGACTCCCTGGCGACGCTGACTTTACGTTATCGCCTGATGCCTAGGCTATATGTGGAAGCGGTGTCTGGCATTGACCAGGCGCTCGATTTGCTCTATCAGTTTGAGTTTTAGCAATGCGAATATTTGTTTACGGCAGTTTACGACGCAAACAAGGCAACAGCCACTGGATGACCAACGCCCAGTGGCTGGGCGCTCATAGTGTCAACGATTATCAGCTGTACAGCCTGGGCCACTATCCAGGCGCGGTGCCCGGCGAAGGCACAGTACATGGTGAAGTTTATCGTATTGATGCATCGACGCTGGCCGAACTGGATGCGCTACGCACGAAGGGGGGCGAGTATGCGCGCCACCTCATTCAGACGCCTTACGGCAGCGCATGGATGTATGTGTATCAACGTTCCGTTGAGGGATGCACGTTGATAGCGAACGGCAACTGGTTGGATCGCGACCAGTACTAACCACGACAGCGCCACCTTCGGGTGGCGTTGTTTTTTATTACTTCAGTTCCCATGGCGTCATTCTGGCGCCCTGACGTCTGGCATAACGTAATATGGCCTGATGTACCTTCACTCTACCGGCCACCCGACGTGACAGGGGATGGGCAATCATACGGACAAACTCCATCACTATTAACAGCAGGTTAATCGGGAGCAGGGTGCCTGTCAGCCTGGTAAGCATTTCACGATAAAATGGCCAACTGCCCAGATTAAGCATGGGGTCGTGCAGTTTGATGGTGAGCGTAAAAAACATCACTATGAGTACGAGGCCGTACGCGATTTTATAAATTGATGCCATCTGCTGGTTGCCGGGATGAAAGGGGCTATTTTTTAAATAAACACTGCCATCACTGACATTGTATAACGCCTGAAGATCATCGTATCCATGCCGGCGTGCGGCGATAACCCAGTCCCCATCGGCAAGAAATAGCGGGCGACAACGATTATTCAGGGCATCGCTCAGCCAGGTCAAGCGCGCTGAAAAAAACGAGTGACGAGTCGCCAGCTGAAAACAGGCGCCTTCTTTGATAAAATAAGGCCTTACCCTCGTAGCGATCCATATTTGATAATAACTATTCAGAATCACGCCTTCTTCAAGCGCAAATTCTTTTGGCAGCGCTATCTCGTTGTTGGCCGATGGTGGATGCCTTTCAGAAGTAGCGGGTAGAATTTCCAGACGCTGACAGAATGAAATATCGCCTTGCTTCGTTCGCTGCATTTTCGCATTGAGAACACGTAACCTGAGTGAGAAATTGCAAGAGCAAAAAGAGAAGATGCCGAAGGGATTCACCAACATTGTGATAAAACATAATAATAAAAAAATATCCAACCATGGAGCACAAGCGAGAATGATCAAGCAAACAAAAAAGACCAAGCCGACAGGTCGAAGAAGCTTTTTAATACTCAGCGGCTGCCGGGAAGGTTCGAGCAAAATGTGGCCATCGCTTAACCAGTGGATCCAGTAACTGCCATCCTTTAGGCGGCAAGTGCCGATATGTAGCGGCTGGCCGAGCCTCAGACGGTCAAAAAGCGAGGGGTCTTTAAAATGGCGTTTATCGGTATAAAAGGCATGCTCGCCTGCAATGAGGCGTAAATAGCTTTGCTCTTCCGAGGCGGCAGTGGTGAAGCCGGTAAAATTCACGGTGAAATAATGGGTCTGTTTCACAAGGTTCCTTCCTCGCTGAAATAGTCGGCTTATCAATACTCTTTTTACCTATAACCCGAACAGGGAAAAGAAGTTAAATTTCCCGTTCCACATAAATGCAGCCAGGATGGTTAACATGAGGAATAACAGGCGGCGCGGCGTTGTGCTGAACATTACATTATCTCCTGCAGTGAAATCGGTGACCTGTTCTCTTCCTGGTAATGTGCCAGCGACGATCGCAGCGCCAGCCAGTCGGCAACATGGGCAGATAAAAAGCGTGGTATCAGTCGCAGGAGTTCAAACATTGCAAGTAACTCACCAAAGCTAAGTAAATTAAATAGCGCATCGAGTGCGTCTGCGGCCAGCTTCCTGCTATCCCAGACGGCTTCCTGCATATCATGCTGGCTCATACCGAACAGAATGAGAAAAACCATCAGTAGGGTGCAATAAAACAAGGTATACAGTAGCGACATTTGTCGATTACCAGGATAAAGCCAATGGTTTTTCAGGAAAATACTGTTGTCGCTGATATTATACAACGCCTGAATAGCGTCACTTTTCCGTTCGCAGACGGTGACTATACGATCGCCGTTCACGAGAAATGGCGGATGTCGACGGTAAAAAAGGGGGTGCAGGCCAAAATTGCAGCAACTCGTTCTCCAGCTGAAGGTTAGCTGGGTTTTATCGCATAGAAGATTAACTCCCTGATACTGCAGAAGTGTCCTGCCCGACCCCGTACTCCACTCCCGAAATGTGGCATCCTTAATTTGCCCTTCCCGGATAAGGTAACGTTCCGGGAGTGAAATCTCTTTGGCAAACGCTAAATGAGCGTTTGGACTTATCTGCGGTATGTCTTGCAGAATTTGACAAAATGAAAAATCTCCGCCCCGCGCGCGCTCTATTTTAGTCAGTAGGTCGCGCATTCTGGGATTGAGTTTCAGGGGCGGGGGAAACTTTAATTTGCCGTTATCGACCATTATCAGCGTTACCCCAACCAGCGCGAAAAAACTAAACATGGCTATTACGGCATAAAGTGAAAGTAGATGGACTGAAATATTCATGGTGTAAATTGCTATTGCACCGACATATAGCAACGGTAGAAGTATTAGCGCAAAAATAAGTAACAGGGAGAGGACTTTTTGGCAGGGTTCAATCAGCATTTCCCCGTTGCTTAACCAGTGGATCCAGTAACTGCCATCCTTTAGGCGGCGAGTGCCGATATGTAGCGGCTGGCCGAGCCTCAGACGGTCAAAAAGCGAGGGGTCTTTAAAATGGCGTTTATCGGTATAAAAGGCATGCTCGCCTGCAATGAGGCGTAAATAGCTTTGCTCTTCCGAGGCGGCAGTGGTGAAGCCGGTAAAATTCAGGGTGAAATAATGGGTCTGTTTCACAAGGTTCCTTCCTTGATGAAATGGTGGTGTTTTACGTATCACGCGTTGCCGGCCCGCTCCTTACCAGAGCGGGAGATGATCCTTCGCCAGCCACATCGCGGAAGCCAGCGTCGTCAGCGCGAGAAAGAATAATCGTCGTGTTGGAGTACTGAACATTACATGATCTCCTCGAGCGCGGTATGGCGGGCCACTCCCTGCAGGTAGCGCCGCATCGCCGAGCGCATCTTCAGCCAGTCAGCTACCCGGTGTGATAATAACCAGGCCGTTGGGCCAATCAGCTCCAGTACCGCCAGGATCCCGCCAAAGCAGAGTAATAATAGGGACAGCATGTCCAGTGAATCCTGAATTAACCACCAAAATCCCCTGGCTGGTTTGTATGGGTTATTTAGCGACATGCCGAGTATGAGGAGGTACATCACCAGCACCATGCCATAAAACAGGTTATAGACTAGCGACATTTGCCGGTCACCGGGATAACAGGGATGATTTTTCAGAAAAGCGCCCCCGTCGCTGACGTTGTATAACGCCTGGATGTCGTTATCTTTCCGTTGGTAGACGGCGACTATCCGATCGCCGATAGCGAGAAAGGGCGGTTGACGGCGGTAAAAAAAGGGATGCAGGCCGAAGTTGGCGAAGCCGTTCTGCCAGAAGAAGGCCAGCGGTGCCGTGTCGCATTGTATCCCAACGCCATGGTATTCCCGCGTTGGGTTCCCCGCGAACCACTTCTTAAAAATGATAGTGCTAATTTTTCCCGTCCGGACGGCCCGCGCCGTTGCGGGTAGTGGCTGGCAAAAGGAAAAGTCGCGGCGGCGGGCCATTGCCATCTTCGCCAGCAGATCGCGCATGGCGGGGTGCCGTTTTAGCGCCGGGTGGAACAGTCGCTCATAGAGCCCTGTTAACAGTCCGATGAAGGCCAGTATCGCGATAATGCCGCAGCCGAACCTTCCCCATTCTGAGGTGCTCATCACTAGCGGGATAAGAGCGACGATGAGCGTCAGCAGGCTGATAATCAGCAGCGGACGGGCCCAGCGCGTTACCCGTTGACTGGGTTCAAGGAGCGTTTCGCCATCGCTGAGCCAGTGGATCCAGTAACAGCCGTTGTCCAGACGGCGGACGCCAAGGTGCAGAGGCTGATTGATCGTCAGGCGGTCAAAAAGCGCGGGGTCTTTAAAATAGCGTTTATCGGTATAAAAGACATGCTCGCCGGCGATAAGGCGCAGATATCCCTGTTTTTCACAGGCGGCGGTGGTGAAACCGGTATAGTTCAGAGTGAAATAGCGAACGCTTTTCACGGGACACCCTCCATGGTGTTATCGCGGCTATCCGTGCCGCAATCAGGCAGGGGATGACCCTGCCTGAGACAGAATTACTTCTGCTTTGCGCGCTCGAAAGAGGCAACGATTTCGGCTTTCGCCGCTTCCGCGTTGTCCCAACCGTCGACTTTAACCCACTTGCCTTTTTCCAGATCTTTGTAGTGCTCAAAGAAATGAGTGATCTGGGCTTTCAGCAGTTCCGGCAGGTCGTTCACATCGTTGATGTGATCGTATTCTTTGCTCAGCTTGGTGTGCGGTACGGCAACCAGTTTCGCATCTTCACCGGATTCGTCGGTCATCTTCAGAACGCCAACCGGACGGCAGCGGATCACGGAGCCCGGCTGCAGCGGGTACGGCGTCGGGACCAGCACGTCAACCGGGTCACCGTCCAGGGACAGGGTGTGGTTGATGTAACCGTAGTTGCACGGATAGAACATTGCTGTGGACATGAAACGGTCAACGAACAGTGCACCGCTCTCTTTGTCGACTTCATATTTGATAGGATCTGCGTTCGCCGGGATTTCGATCACGACGTAGATGTCTTCCGGCAGATCTTTGCCCGCAGGTACGTTGAGTAAGCTCATGTCTGTTTCCTTTAAAATGTATGGCAAACAAGTGCTCGGTATTATAGCCAACTCACATCGAAAGTCTTCGCTTCTTTTTCCCGATATCGCCGCGGAGTGCTCCGAATTTTTCGCGTAATAATGACATGAAAATCCATAAACATAGCCACATCATGAATAAATTTATGTAACCGTTTTCATTGCATGTGATTGATTTATCAAACTGCTTAAAAAAACGTCATAAACCGCAACAGCCGCGCTCCCTGCGAAGCCTTATCGGCTCTCCGCTGGGCAGCGAGGCCATCATTAACATCTCATTTACTTTTTTGAAGTGTGATGTAACGCATTCAGTTACATCACCGATTGTCTATAGTTTGTCCGCAGGTGAGACTTTAACCAACAATAACCCTACGAGGATACCCTTATGTGGAAGCGCTTACTTCTTGTCACAGCAGTTTCCGCAGCTATGTCGTCTATGGCGATAGCTGCCCCGCTAACCGTAGGTTTTTCGCAGGTCGGTTCTGAATCCGGCTGGCGTGCGGCGGAAACCAGCGTCGCGAAAGAGGAGGCCGCCAAGCGCGGTATCACCCTGAAGATCGCTGATGGTCAGCAAAAACAGGAAAACCAGATCAAAGCAGTGCGCTCCTTTATCGCTCAGGGGGTCGACGCGATCTTCATTGCACCGGTGGTGGCCACCGGCTGGGAACCGGTGCTGAAAGAGGCGAAAGAGGCCAAGATCCCGGTCTTCCTTCTCGACCGTTCCATTGATGTTAAAGATAAAGATCTCTACATGACCACCGTGACCGCCAACAACGTGCTGGAAGGCCAACTGATTGGCGACTGGCTGGTGAAAACCGTCGACGGTAAGCCGTGTAACGTCGTTGAACTGCAGGGCACCGTTGGGGCCAGCGTGGCCATCGATCGTAAGAAAGGGTTCGCCGACGCGATTGCCAAAGCGTCGAATATCAAAATTATCCGCTCTCAGTCCGGCGACTTCACCCGCAGCAAAGGGAAAGAGGTGATGGAGAGCTTTATCAAAGCTGAGAATAACGGCAAAAACATCTGCATGGTCTTCGCCCATAACGATGACATGGTAATCGGCGCCATCCAGGCCATTAAAGAGGCGGGTCTGAAGCCGGGCAAAGATATCCTCACGGGCTCTATCGACGGCGTGCCGGATATCTATAAAGCCATGATCGCTGGTGAAGCCAACGCCAGCGTCGAACTGACGCCAAATATGGCCGGTCCGGCGTTTGATGCGCTGGAGAAATACAAAAAAGACGGCACCCTGCCTGAGAAGCTGACCATTACCAAATCGACGCTGTATCTGCCGGATACGGCGAAAGAAGAGTTAGAGAAGAAGAAAAATATGGGCTACTGAGTGGGGAGCCCCTCATTCCATCCCTCTCCCCAGTGGGAGAGGGTGAAAAGCAGCGTTCCAGTAACCCCGGGAAGCCCAGCGCGACCCGGGGTAACCTGACATCATTTAAAGGTGACATCGATTATGAGCGCCGAGGCACACCAGGAGATCCTTCGCACCGAAGGACTCAGTAAATTCTTCCCCGGCGTTAAGGCGCTGGATAACGTCAACTTTAGCCTGCGGCGCGGCGAAATCATGGCCCTGTTGGGCGAAAACGGCGCCGGAAAATCGACGCTGATCAAAGCGCTTACCGGCGTTTATCATGCCGATCGCGGCACCATCTGGCTGGAAGGCCAGGCTATTTCGCCCAAAAATACCGCCCATGCCCAGCAGCTGGGGATTGGCACCGTCTACCAGGAAGTGAACCTGCTACCCAATATGTCGGTGGCGGATAACCTGTTCATCGGCCGTGAGCCGCGGCGGTTTGGCCTGCTGCGACGCAAAGAGATGGAGGCGCGGGCGACGGCGCTGATGGCCTCCTACGGCTTTTCTCTCGACGTGCGCGAACCGCTGAACCGCTTTTCGGTGGCGATGCAGCAGATCGTCGCTATCTGTCGGGCCATCGACCTGTCGGCCAAAGTGCTGATCCTCGACGAGCCCACCGCCAGCCTCGATACCCAGGAGGTGGAGATGCTGTTCACCCTGATGCGACAGCTCAGGGATAACGGCGTCAGCCTAATCTTCGTCACCCATTTTCTCGATCAGGTCTATGCGGTCAGCGATCGCATCACCGTGCTGCGCAACGGCAGTTTCGTCGGCTGCCGCGAGACTCGCGAGCTACCGCAGATTGAGCTGGTGAAAATGATGCTGGGTCGCGAACTGGACCACAATGCCCTGCAGCGGGCGGGCCGTACCCTGCTGAGCGATAAGCCGGTGGCGGCGTTTGAAGGCTACGGTAAAAAAGGCACCATCGCCCCGTTCGACCTGCAGGTCCGTCCGGGCGAAATTGTGGGCCTCGCCGGCCTGCTGGGTTCCGGACGCACGGAAACCGCCGAGGTGATCTTCGGTATTAAAACGGCGGACAGCGGGAAGGCGTGGATCAAAGGCAAACCTCAGACCCTGCGCTCCCCGCATCAGGCTTCCTGCCTCGGGATCGGCTTCTGTCCTGAAGATCGCAAAACCGACGGCATTATCGCCGCCGCTTCGGTGCGGGAAAATATCGTCCTTGCCCTGCAGGCGCAGCGCGGCTGGCTGCGGCCGATCCCCCGGCGTGAACAGAACGAGATCGCCGAGCGCTTTATTCGCCAGCTGGGGATCCGTACCCCGAGCGCGGAGCAGCCGATCGAGTTTCTCTCCGGCGGCAACCAGCAGAAGGTACTGCTCTCCCGCTGGTTACTGACCAAACCGCAGTTCCTGATCCTCGATGAGCCGACCCGCGGCATCGACGTCGGCGCCCATGCGGAAATTATTCGCCTGATTGAAACCCTCTGCGCCGATGGTCTGGCGCTGCTGGTTATCTCCTCTGAACTGGAGGAGCTGGTGGGTTACGCCGATCGGGTCATTATCATGCGCGATCGCCGACAGGTGGCGGAGATCCCGCTCGCCGAGCTCTCTGTACCGGCGATCATGAACGCTATTGCGGCATAAGGAGTAACTCATGATGCCTCGATCTCTTTCGCAAACCGGCCCGGAGAAGCGACGCTTCAGCTGGCCGAAGGGCACCCCGCAGATCATTGCCTTGCTGCTGGTGCTGCTGGTCGACAGCCTGGTCGCGCCCCATTTTTATCAGGTGGTGCTCCAGGATGGCCGCCTGTTTGGCAGCCCGATCGATATTCTTAACCGCGCCGCGCCGGTGGCGCTGCTGGCCATTGGCATGACGCTGGTGATCGCCACCGGCGGTATCGATCTGTCGGTGGGGGCGGTGATGGCGATTGCCGGCGCGACGGCCGCCTCGATGACCGTCGCCGGGCACAGCCTGGCGGTGGTGGTGCTGGCCTCACTGGGGGCCGGTGCGCTGGCCGGGCTGTGGAACGGTATCCTCGTGGCGATCCTTAAGATCCAACCTTTTGTGGCGACGTTGATCCTGATGGTGGCCGGGCGCGGGGTCGCGCAGTTAATCACCGCCGGACAGATCGTCACCTTTGATTCCCCGGCCCTGGCATGGCTCGGCAGCGGATCGTTTCTGCTGTTTCCAACGCCGGTGATCATCGCTGCCGCCACCCTGCTGTTGTTCTGGCTGTTTACCCGTAAAACGGCGCTGGGCATGTTTATCGAAGCGGTAGGGATCAACATCCGCGCGGCGAAAAACGCCGGTGTGAATACCCGCATCGTGGTGATGCTGGCCTATGTCCTGAGCGGCGTCTGCGCAGCGATTGCCGGAATCATCGTGGCGGCGGACATACGCGGCGCGGATGCGAATAACGCCGGGTTGTGGCTCGAACTGGACGCCATTCTGGCGGTGGTCATCGGCGGCGCCTCCCTGATGGGCGGGCGCTTCAACCTGCTGCTATCGGTGGTGGGGGCGCTGATTATCCAGGGCATGAATACCGGCATTTTGCTTTCTGGCTTTCCGCCGGAGCTCAACCAGGTGGTGAAAGCGGTGGTGGTGCTGTGCGTACTGATTGTCCAGTCGCCGCGCTTTATCGGTTTACTGAAAGGGGTACGCGGCCATGATAAAACGTAATTTACCGTTGATGATCACCCTGGCGGTGTTTGTGCTGGGCTATCTCTACTGCCTGACGCAGTTCCCCGGCTTTGCCTCAACGCGGGTGATCTGCAATATCCTGACGGATAATGCCTTCCTCGGGATCATCGCCGTGGGCATGACCTTTGTGATCCTCTCCGGTGGGATCGATCTGTCGGTGGGGTCGGTGATCGCTTTTACCGGCGTCTTCCTCGCCAAAGCGATTGGCTTTTGGGGAATATCGCCGCTGGTGGCGTTTCCACTGGTGCTGGTGATGGGCTGCGCCTTCGGTGCGTTTATGGGGCTGCTTATCGACGCGCTGAAGATCCCGGCTTTTATCATCACGCTTGCCGGCATGTTCTTCCTGCGCGGCGTCAGCTATCTGGTGTCGGAGGAGTCGATTCCGATTAACCATCCGGTCTACGACACCTTGTCCGGACTGGCATGGACCATCCCCGGCGGCGGTCGTCTCAGCGCCATGGGGCTATTGATGCTGCTGGTGGTGGTGGCCGGTATTTTTGTCGCCCATCGCACCCGCTTTGGCAACCAGGTGTATGCCATCGGCGGCAACGCGACGTCGGCGAATTTAATGGGGATTTCGACTCGCAGCGCCACGATCCGTATCTATATGCTTTCCACCGGGCTGGCGACGCTGGCCGGGATCGTCTTTTCCATTTATACCCAGGCGGGCTATGCGCTGGCGGGCGTTGGCGTGGAGCTGGACGCGATTGCCTCGGTGGTGATCGGCGGTACGCTGCTCAGCGGCGGTGTTGGCACCGTGCTGGGAACGCTGTTCGGGGTGGCGATCCAGGGGCTGATTCAGACTTACATCAACTTCGATGGCACCCTCAGCTCATGGTGGACGAAAATTGCGATCGGTATTTTGCTGTTTATCTTTATCGCGCTGCAGCGTGGGCTGACGGTGCTGTGGGAAAATCGGCAGAATGCGGCGGTGACGCGGGTGAGCGGAGCGGGGAGTCGCTGACAGGGAACTCCCTTCCCGCAAGGCGGGAAGGGAGGGCAGGGATCAGGCGTCCGGGAATGCTTTAATGAAGTTCTCGACGTCTTCAACCATGTGGTTGTTACCGACAAAGAAGGAGCGGCGCTGGTGCAGGCTTTCCGGGATAATATCCAGAATACGCTCTTTACCGTCGCTGGCCTTACCGCCCGCCTGTTCGGCGAGGAAGGCCATCGGGTTGCATTCATACAGCAGGCGCAGCTTGCCGTCCGGGTGGCTGGCGGTGCTCGGATACAGGTAGATGCCGCCCTTCAGCAGGTTACGGTGGAAGTCCGCCACCAGCGAGCCGATATAGCGTGAGGTATAAGGACGCTGAGTCTCTTTGTCCTCTTCCTGGCAGTACTTAATGTACTTCTTCACGCCCTGCGGGAATTTGATGTAGTTGCCTTCGTTGATGGAGTAGGTATTGCCCTTCTCCGGGAAGCGCATGCGCTCCTGACACAGACAGAAGACGCCGAGGGACGGGTCGTAGGTGAAGGCGTGGACGCCGCAACCGGTGGTATATACCAGCATCGTCGAAGAGCCGTAGACCACATAGCCCGCGGCCACCTGCCTGTTACCCGGCTGCAGGAAGTCTTCTTCTGTCACCGGCGTGCCGACAGGCGTGACGCGGCGGTAGATAGAGAAGATCGTTCCGACAGAGACGTTAACGTCGATGTTAGAGGAGCCATCCAGAGGGTCCATCAGCACCACGTATTTGGCGTGTTCACACCCTTCGAAGACGACAATTTCATCTTCTTCTTCGGAGGCGATCCCGGCAACAATATCGCGTGCTCGCAGTGCGGCTTTTAATTTTTCATTAGCGAACAGATCGAGTTTTTGCTGAACCTCGCCCTGAACGTTTTCAGCACCGCTGGCACCCAGGATATCGACCAGACCGGCCTTGTTGATATCGCGGTGGATGATCTTGGCGCCCAACTTTATTGCTGACAACAAAGCAGTCAGCTCACCGGTGGCGTGGGAGAACTCGTGCTGCTTTTCAACAATAAACTCACCTAACGTTTTCATAACTCGTTCCCTGCATTTTTATGTTGAGTAAAACGAACGCAACAATCTTAACAAAGAATCAAAAAAGTGCGCACTGGTGAATCGCGCCAGCAAAATACAGATTCGCCTGAAATGCATTTCGCCAGGGCCCGGGATATGGGTAAAATGTGCCCCGGATAAGAGAAGGAAATGACGAATGCGCATTCATATTTTAGGAATCTGTGGCACGTTTATGGGGGGCCTGGCCATGCTGGCGCGCTCCCTCGGTCATGAGGTAACAGGGTCGGATGCTAACGTCTATCCGCCGATGAGCACCCTGCTGGAAAACCAGGGGATTGATTTAATTCAGGGTTATGACCCCAGCCAGCTGGATCCCCGGCCGGATCTGGTGATCATCGGTAATGCCATGACTCGCGGCAACCCGTGCGTTGAAGCGGTGCTGGAAAACAATATTCCGTATATGTCCGGCCCGCAGTGGCTGCACGACTTCGTGCTGCGCGATCGCTGGGTGCTGGCCGTCGCCGGGACCCACGGGAAAACCACCACCGCCGGGATGGCGACCTGGATCCTCGAAGCCTGCGGCTATAAACCGGGCTTCGTGATCGGTGGCGTACCGGGGAACTTTGATGTTTCCGCACGCCTGGGCGACAGCCCGTTCTTTGTGATTGAAGCCGACGAATATGACTGCGCCTTCTTCGACAAGCGCTCCAAGTTTGTTCACTACTGCCCGCGGACGCTGATCCTCAACAACCTTGAGTTCGACCACGCGGACATCTTTGACGACCTGAAGGCGATTCAGAAACAGTTCCACCATCTGGTGCGTATCGTGCCGGGCAAAGGCAAAATCATCCTGCCGGAGAACGACATCAACCTGAAGCAGGTGATGGCGATGGGCTGCTGGAGCGAGCAGGAGCTGGTGGGCGAGCAGGGCCACTGGCAGGCGAAGAAGCTGAACGCCGACGCCTCGCAGTGGGAAGTGCTGCTCGACGGCGAAAAGGTTGGTGAAGTGAAGTGGGCGCTGGTCGGCGAGCATAATATGCATAACGGCCTGATGGCGATTGCCGCGGCGCGTCACGTCGGCGTGCTGCCGGCGGATGCCGCGAACGCGCTGGGCAGCTTTATCAACGCCCGCCGTCGCCTGGAGCTGCGCGGCGAAGCCAACGGCGTCACCGTGTATGACGATTTCGCCCATCATCCGACGGCAATCCTCGCCACGCTGCAGGCGCTGCGCGGCAAAGTGGGCGGCACCGCGCGCATTCTCGCCGTGCTGGAGCCGCGCTCTAACACCATGAAAATGGGCGTCTGCAAAGACGATCTGGCGCCGTCTCTCGGTCGCGCTGATGAAGTGTTCCTCCTGCAGCCGCAGCATATTCCGTGGCAGGTGGCGGAAGTGGCGGAAGCCTGCGTCCAGCCGGCCCACTGGAGCGCCGACGTCGATACCCTGGCGGAGATGGTGGTCAAAACCGCCCACCCGGGCGACCATATCCTGGTGATGAGCAACGGCGGCTTCGGTGGCATTCATCAGAAGCTGCTGGATAAGCTGGCGCAAAAAGCGGCCGCGGCAGAATAAGCGCGAACGCCTCCGATCACTGCCCTCCGTGTGAGGGCAGTTTTGTTTTCGCTACCAGGGATTGTGCCATGCTGACCTGCGAAAGATTACGTTCTACCGACTCGCCCCATTTCGCCACGCTGGACGCGCTCTACGCGCGCGCCTTTCCGTGGCACGAGCAGCGCGAAAGCGACGCCAAACTTCAGGCGCTGAGCCACCCGCGCTACGCGCTGGAAGCGTGGTTCGATGAGGGCGTATTTATCGGCCTCAGCGGCTGCTGGCAGTTTGCCGGCTACGGTTATATCGAACATCTGGCGATCGACGATACGCTGCGCTCCCGCGGCTATGGTAAACAGCTGCTGGCGCAGATCCTGACGCGCGCGCCGCTGACCATTCTGGAAATCGATCCGCTAACCACGGCAATCGCTCATAAACGGCTGCGCTTTTATCAGTCGATGGGATTTCATGCCAATGCGTGGGCGCATCATCACCCGAGCTATCATCAGGGCATCGCGGATCATGAGTTGCTGGTGCTGAGCTACCCGCAGCCGATCGATGAGCGACAGTACCAGCAGTTTGCCCGGGATCTCGGGCGCGAGGTGATGGGGCGGGAGTAGTCCGGAACGGGGCGTCGCCCCGCTCCGGGAATTCACTGGTTACAACCTTACTCTTTGGCGATCGGCGTCTCGTTCTCCGCGACTTTATTGTCGCCCTGAATCTGCGCGATTTTCTGCTCAACGGCGGCCACCTGAGCGCTGTCGTGCAGCAGGGTGTAGGTCAGATCAAACTGCGCGCTGGCGCCCGGCTGCAGCTGCTTCACGCGTTTTTGTTCGCGTTCAATGGTGACCGGATAGGCGTAGCTGGTGCCCGGTTCGATACCGGTGACGTAGCCCTGTTTGATGGTGTCGGTGTTTTTCCATAGCGTCAGGACCGGCAGCTGACGGGTATCAAACTGAATGGAGGCCCCTTTATCGCCCGCTTTGTTGACCACCGCGGCCAGGGTCTGGTGATTTTCATCGGCCAGCGGCTGAATATTAAATACCATCTCGTCAAAATCTTTGGTCGGTCCCTGATAGGTCTGCCAGGTTTTTAACCCGCTCTTCGCGTAATCATTGAACGGGCTGATGCTGGACATCGGGGCGAGGAAGCGCGCGCCTTCTTCCAGAATCGGGGTGCCGAAGTTGCTGTGGTAGATAATCTGATAATCATGCGGATAGTCAGCATGGTTGGTTAAGACATCATGCAGGCTGAAGCTGTTGCTGCCCGGCACGTAGCGCAGTTCGGTCAGGGTCTGCAGATCGGCTTTTTTGAAGGTGCTCTCTTTCACCAGGCCGCGGATGCGGATTTCATACGGCGCGCTGTCAGCCACCTCGACTTCTACCCGCGAGGCCGGAGTGTTGCCCGCCTTGCCGTGCAGGGTATAAATCTGCCCGTCCGCGGTCACCGGATGGCCGGTCCATTCATAGCCGCAGCGGACCATCATCTCGTTGAATCCTTCCAGCCAGCCGAGTCCATTGCGGCTTTCCAGGTTGATAAACGCCGGGTTGACGACCTCTTTAACCGGCGAATCCCAGCCCATCCGGCTGCCGAAACCCTCAATACGCAGTAAGTTCATGCCGCGGGTTGGGCTCAAGGTAATGGTCAGGCCGTCTTTACTGTGAATGGTGAGGATTTTGCTGCCTTCCTGCTTACCGCCGTGCAGGACTTTTTGCTCAATGCTGAACGCATGGTCTTTCACCTTCAGCTGATCGCTGCTGATCTGCCAGTTTCCTTTATCCAGTCCCTCTTCAGCGTTCGTCAGCACCCATGTTTTTGCCGCGGCTGAGCCAGAAACCAGCAGGGCGATCGTCGTCAGAACCAATGTCTTTTTCATTTTTATTCCCTTTTTGCTGAATCGATTGTGTCATTGACGTGTGAAATCTACCGGCATGGGGGTGATTAAAATGTGAAGCGCCTCACCTGGTGAGAAAGTGGCCGTTTTTATGATGTTAAATGAGATGGAGGTCGTATTATTTTGCTAAGTAATGCGTATTTGTCACCAGGATATGTGATCTATATTGTTTTTAGCTTTAACGATTCAGCTTGGCAACAAGGCAAAAAACAAACGTATCGTCGTGCGGATGAGGGGACTCATCCGATGCGACGGGAATCCCCCTGCTGGCGCAAGCCTTAGAACTGGGGTGAAGGTAGGCCGGATAAGGCGTTAGCCGCCATCCGGCACAATGACGGGAACGGAGTCTGGTACAGATTGCCCGGCGGCGCTGCGCTTGCGTGGGCCTACGAAACAGAGTAACCGTTTGATATACAGGGCTCTGTAGGCCGGATAAGGCGCAGCGCGCCGCCATCCGGCACAACGATGGGAACGGAGCATGGTACAGCTTGCCCGGCGGCGCTGCGCTTGCGCGGGCCTACGAAACAGAGTAACCGGTTGATA
>ERZ1036491.80-NODE-80-length-65978-cov-66.869196_pt1 | contig 65978 bp, 81 predicted proteins | sample MGYA00514237_ERZ1036491 | MGnify/ENA primary metagenome ERZ1036491 (study PRJEB33795, sample SAMN09464904) | human gut metagenome | isolation source: Bloodstream | host: Homo sapiens | place: USA: Stanford, California | collected 2016-02 ... | reverse complement strand
ACAACCCGCTACGGGGGAGACTTACCCGAAATCTGATTTATTCAACAAAGCCACGTACTGCTTTAAACTCTTCTTTATCCTTACATTCTGAGGCCATTTTTTTGGCGTCACCAAAAGTTAATGACGTTGACGAAGTGCCAGTATTAGTTTGAAGAGCCATCCGAAAAGCCTCAGCAGCACAAGGTGTGTCATGAATAATACTTTGCAGTTGTTCAGGAGTAGCGGGCTGCCTATCAAGAAAATTGTCATGCTGCACAAAAAGATATCCAGTTAACACAATTAAAAGAAGAACCACCAAAAAACCATATTGCTGGTCAATTTCTTGTTGTCTTTCCATTGTTCCATCCCTACCGGTCAATCCAGTTTGTTAATCAGCATTTCATTTTGTTTTAGCTTTATATAACTCCCACTGATGGATATATACATCATACTGTCCCTGAGGCACATTAATGATGACGCCAGAACAGTCCAGTTTATTAACAGGGCTGGTAAAAGCGCCTGTCGGCATGTTTACCTCAAGTGTCCTGCAGTCGTCTTTCCAGTGTCTACCTGCTTCAAGTTCATCCATCGAAAATGAGTGAATGGAGATAACGAACATCCCGCAAAACCCAACCACCGCTATAAGCGCACAGTATATGAATGTATCGCCTCTGTTAACTCGAAGATTGAATTTTTCAGGGATGGCAACCATTGCCAGCGCACCGACCACACCAATAACAAAAAGAATCAGGCATATACCGTTAAGCCATGCAACGTTATGTCCGAGTATATAGTACGCTTTCACTTTCTTATTCCTTATGCTGCATACTTTCAAATAACGTGAGATTGTTAATACTGACCATCGGTCTTACTATTCACCTGCCCCCATCCGTTCAAAGGAATAAATCAAGACATAAAACATATAAAAGATGACCGTGGCTGTAAAAAATCCCGTTATTACTGACAGCGTCAAATCAGGAGAACCGGCCCACATGTTTTTATCCATGAACACCATGAAAGAAAATAAAGCACTGAGACCTGTAAGCCCAAACAACATTAAAATACAGGCAAGCGTATCCCTTACAAAAACACCAATAATTACATAGCCGTAACCACAGATAATGATTGCCATTGCAAAAAACAGTCGTACAAAACCATCAAAACTTAACTGGTATTCAGCCATTTACCCACCCTCACTCAATGTTTCCATCACGCTGTTCAAAGGCTCGCGGGTTTTAATTTCAATGCACTCTCCTGTATTACTTCCGTAACCTCTTCCTCCACGTGCTTCGAGTACCCGTAGCATTTTTATGCAAACATCTGTATTAGGCATGGGAGAAACATTCCAAATCCCACCGCCACTACTCGGTGTCATCAGCACCAGAAAAATAAAGGCATGCATACTTTATTGCCCCTGTTTATATATTAACGACTGAATATCCCTTCGATTAACTCCTGTAAGGTAACCGGCTTATTCCCGCTTATCGCCTGTTCATAATCATCTGCACTGACATTTTCAATGACATCACCACACTGAAGCCGGTTTTGCGTGGGAGACAATAAACCTTTATCAATATTCTTCTCCAGCAAGCGGCAGTCATGAGTCCAGTGGTGTGCGAGCGCTTCTGGTACAGGGTCATTACTGAATGCAAACAGCAAGAGATATACTGCAAATACAGAAGCAAGCAGCCATTTGAATAATTCATCCATCACGTTACTTACCCTCCGTGCTAAGTTTATTAACCTCTGCCTTATCCCTGTATCTCACATCCATATACCGTGTTACGCCATCCGGACAAGACCAGCCATCTTTTGCTTTAGCCAGAAACCCTGCCTGCTGCGCTTCAAATGCGGAGATTCTGCAGTTTTTCAGCGTATAGATGACATCCTGTTTTCTGTTTTGAATCTGTTTGTATGTTGATTCAGGCTGAAGAAAGGCAAACACTTCTGTTATCGCGACGACAATACACATTATCAGAATGATTGTCTTACCCCACCATGACACAAACAACCTCTGTAAAAAGAAAGACATAACTACGGCAGTGCCAACAATCAACATCAACATAAAAATATATGACGAATCTTCGCGCAAAAGCAGCCATAGATATTTCATTGAGTCAGTCATTTTTCAAATCCTTTCATTTTTCGTTATCGACGTTCATTTCACACGCTACCGCCCATCCCTTTCAACGCAGAGGGCACTCGTTTTAATTCAGAAATGAAACTTACTGCAGCGCCAGTAATGGCGCCGTAAATCAATTAAGGCGAGGTTGTCCCCACGCCGATGGTTTTACGACAAAAAGAACCGTTGCCGGCTGGTGATATACATCATCTGCATCCACATACGGCGCTATCCACAATGACGTTGTCTCCTCCCCGTTTCTTAATGGTCGGGGATAATTACCCGGAATTGTCGCCGGAGAAGTATAAGTACTAAGACTAACTGGCCTGATATATACCGGAGCAGTCCGTGTTCTCAGGACGTCATCATGATTGACCGGTACCGTATTCAGGAACCCGGGTTTATTACTCACCGTCACAGATGGCGCTGTATTACGCCCTGGATTAATTACTGGCTGTGGCGGCAGCGGATATGAGTTTGGCGACGTCGTTCTGAAATTTCCGTCAGCCAGTCGTGGCAATCCGGCCGCAGCCGGCTTTGCGTCACTGCGTTCCTCTTTCAGCTTAGCTTTTTCATTTGCCTGTTCCATCGTCATACAGGTATCCGACGTCGTGGCATTACATTGAAATTCGGTCTCTGTGCCCGCACACCCGGTTAAGAGCAAAGCGCTGCCCAGAGGAATTAACAGCATTAATTCCTTCATGATATTTCTCGCTATTTATTGGTTATTTCTTCAGGTTCATCCTGATTTGGGTATTTTCCTTAATCGCCCGAACAAATTTATCCCCTTCATCCGGACTCATTTCATCGTAAACACGCTTAATCTGGCTGACATCAGATCGGGCTAGAATCAGCCTTGAAGAACCCGAACCAGACTCTCCGACGACAACACCGTTTTTCCGTATTCTCCCCCTGCGGACAGGAGTCCGACGGAAAACCACAGCCATCCCGGTAAACACCACCGCCATCAGCAGCCAGAGCCAGAGAATATTATGCGTATAGCTCTGGTCGATATATGCTGCATACCCTGCCGCATCCGTACTGACGGTGGTGCAGTCTTCCTGTAAAACCGGAGGCAGTGGTGCGTTCACCGCATCACCATTGAGTTCTTTCGGCCCGGTGCAGTCCTGAATGACATATCCCTCCTGCTGCACAGACTCTACGGTTTTCACCAGCGTCTGGCCGAACGTGTACGGTCCCGTCCGGAACACCAGAACAACCAGTAACATCATCATGGCCAGCGGATAGACCACCGCACACTTAACCAGCCAGTGAGCCCAGCGCAGTGCTGACAGAACAGCAGTAATGAGAGACTTAGCCATTATTTTCCCCCTGCGGCGCTGCGCCCGGAGAGAACTCCCGCGGATCAAGTTTGCCCAGCTTCTTCAGCATCTCGTCAGTATTGAATCCGTTCATACCGCCGCCTGACTGATGATGTGCATCAGCCTGCGGTGCAGGCTCCGCCTCCTGATTCTGAGCCTGCTGTTGCCCGTTCTTTTCCGCTTCCAGCTCTTCAATCGTTTTCAGCTGAAAACCATCCTGAAAGACCACGGTGACTTCATTGCCGGCACCAATCGGAATGACCGGGTGATACTGCTCGGCCCTTTTGATGTAGTACTCGCTCAGCGTCTGTGCAGCTTTAGATGCACCACCGCCGACGCCCATTTTCAGAACATCACCGGCGCCAACAGATGCGGTTGCCCCCAGGCCAACTGCCGGCTGTGAAGCCCGTTCCATGCCCTGACCAATACCGTCAACAAAACCGGCCCCCCATGCCCAGCCGAGGATTTTTCCGTTACGCATCACCACCTCTCCCTTAACCCCGTTTTTCCCCATAAAGGACACGTGGCCGTTAATGGGCTGATCGATGGTTTTATCACCTTTGATACAGCTGATATTGCGGGTCCGGACAATGGCGCGCTCACTCGATACATCGCCCCAGGCTTCAAGCCCCACAAAACACCCTGTCAGGTCGTAGGTTTTGCTGTTTGGCATTTCCACGCGACCGGTGATACGCAGCTGCATCGGCACCGTAGATTCATTGCCGGTAACAGACGCGTTGGCATCTGCCCCCTCGATAAGCATGCTTTTTGCAAAGCTCCCCGACGGAATGTACGGCAATGACTTCGCTTTCTTTCCTTTGTCGTAACTGAACGTTTTACGCTGTATCTGGTTTGGTACCGGCACAGACTGGTAGCTGACCTGCGGCGGCGGTGTCATACCATTCCCCGGATAGAATGCCGTCGGAGGCGGTACCGCGGCGCCGGTCTGCGGCGGATAACTGGCTGGCTGCGGCTCACCTTCCGGACCGGGTGGCGGTGACGGAGGAGTCGGCGCAGGCTCGCCACCAGAGACAGCCGGTTTCACGCCCAGCGCCTTCAGCTGATTCTGCATGGCGTCATTATCACTGCTGAGTTTGTCGATACGTATCTGGTCAGCGGTTCGCGCCTTACTCAGCAGGTCCACTTCCCCCTGCAGGGAGTCAAAACGCTTGTTGAGATCAGCGGCAGTCGCCTGCATTTCGGTGGTCGCATGCTGCTCGACTTTACTGTTGAAGCTGCTGTCGACCACTCCGGTCATGTCCGGCGCGGGTTCGCCCTGAGCCTGGGCTTCCTCATCAGAGCTCATGTTCAGATCTGACAGATACAGCCCGCCTCCGACTGCTGCCGCGCCGCCCGCCAGAATGAGTCCCAGCCAGATATATTGCTTACGTTTGATCAGCGTGTTGAAGTTGGCCATCAGCGCTTCACTCCTTCATCTGACGTCGTGACCCAGATCTGCATGCGACCACCGGCAGTCAGCAGGCCCGCCGGGGTACTGAACATGACGGCACGTGTTCCGGGCTGCCAGAAATCGCTTTCACGCACCATACGGGGCGACAGGGAGACGTTATCCAGACTGAAACGGACGACTTTCAGGTGATGACCGACCCAGACCCGGTCGGCAGTGGCGCGCAGACCAGCCGGCACCTGCAGCACTTCAGAGGTGACGGGGACAGACTGATACTCATCGGGTACGCTGCCCTGGCGCACGGCGCGATTCAGCGAAACCAGTAACGATTCATAGGGGTTCGACTCTTCCCAGGCTTTTGCCGGACCGGGTGTCCCCGCCAGCTCGCTGACCAGCTGAATTGTCCGGCCTGAGCCCGCACGGGGCACGGCACGAATGGAGAAGTTCAGCCCGCGTTCGGTTTCCACAATGAAGGTGAATGGTTTTTTACTGACGGTCGCCAGAATGGCGCCGCCGCTGTCGGTCTGCTCCTGGTTTGTCAGGCCACCGTCCAGGCTGTTTATCGCCGTGATGCGATCGCCAGGTACAGTGAACAGATTCGGGTCGGTGTTACTCACGGCAATATTTGCCTGACCGCCATTGGTCAGGGGGACCACTGTCGGCGCCAGCGTACCGCTGAGGGTCGCTGACATCGCGGGGGCAACCAACAGCAGACAGCATGAAATAAATAACGGGTTAATTTTTTTCATTATTTATTTCTCCAAAACGCGCCAGCCAGCTGACACCATCGACACGACTGAACTGAATGACATAGCTTTTAATTTCACTGTAGGGTTTGGAATCCCCAATCCACGTTTTCAGCTCACCCCGGATATCCACGCGGTTCTCTGCCGGCCAGGCACGGATCGACGTCATATAAAAGGTGGCATTAACGTTATTGTCTTTAATGCGTTTCGCATCTTCAGCCAGCTGGACCTTGAGGCTGTTCTGCGAGGCGGGTAATACATACCGGAGTAGCTGCTGATGCTGGGCATCAACAGTTTCCGGCGTGACATTCAGACGCAGGGCAACAAAGGACAGGCCCAGTTGCTCAATATAAGAGGCGTCAGCCTGGTTCTGAGACACCGCAAAGGGAGCACTGAATAACATCGGTGTCACAGCAACTTTCTGTTCTGTCTGAAGACGGTAATTATTTATGCCCTGGATAATATTGGTCGCAAGACTGAGGGTCAGGAGTGTCCCCAGACTGATAAATCCCACAGCGATAACGCGGGTGGTATTTTGTCTGGCACCATGTTCCATATGTTATTTCCCCGTTGATTCATTTAATCCACTGCCGGAAACAGGAGTCCGGAACATCATGAAAGAAACCTTTAAGAAGGGAGGTTGGCAGATACCAGTAAATCAGGTCGCGTAGCCAGGAACTGCCCCGCCCTTTTTTCAGTTTCTTGATACCCCAGAAAACCAGTGCCGCTGCAGCCATACCAAAAATGAACTTGCTGGTCCAGAAACCCCAGCCGAGACAAATCACGGCCGGGATAAGTTCATCGAGATATAAGCCAAACCAGCGGGACTGGTTAGTCAGTGTTTCCGGGAAACGGTATCGCTTTAATTCGTCTCCCGTCATCACGTGCTTCCTGTCAGTAACCGGCGACCGACATACCGATAGTGATAAAGGTGGAAATAATCGCGAAGCCGAACAGGAACTTCACGTTTTTGGTCATCATGTACATGATGCCGCCGGCGACGACTTCTGCCAGAACCACCCATTTGACGACGCTGGAAGACTTACCAAACGTGCCTTTAACTGTCGCATCCCCGGACTTCATCAGGTCGGTTGCCGTGGTGGTGGCCATCGCAGCATCCGGGAAGAACGCCGCCACAGCAGCAACCGGCAGCGCAACTTTAGCGACTTTCAGGGCTTTCTTTTTATTGAAAACGCGTGACAGAAAAGACGGTTTGTTTTTTTCAGGGACAGCAGAGCCCTGAACACTTAATACAGCATTCATATTTATTTCCTTTTAAATAGATAATGTTTAAATGGTAATACCTTCGGGACTACTTATGTTTCAGATACAGACCTCCTTATCACTTCGACTTCAGAGCTATAAAAATCAGGAAATTCGAACAGATGCGCTTTGAGACGAAGATAAACTTCATGCGACTTGCTTCTGTTACTTTTATTTTTAGCTGCAATCAGTTTTTTGTTTGTATCCTCATCAAAGCGGGCCATAACAACAGGACCAAAACTCACACTCTTATAGGTTACAGTTGGATAAAAATCTGGATAGCGTAAAAGGTGATCCTTAACCCTAAGCACAACCTCCCCAGCCTTACTACGTCCGCTTCTCTCTTTGGCGTTTACCAATTTCAGATGCGTATCTTCATCAAGTTTAAAACTTACGCATGGACCTAATGCCGGACGAGTAGTCATTCGCCTCACTTGCACCTCCACTCTACTTTTCAATAGGAGTAGTCTCACAAATAAAACCCCTTAACACAATAGACAAAAGGTCACTATTTATTTAACAATTTATTAACGCGACTTCCAATTAATTCTGTAACAACCTTACAGAATGAAAAGGCCATTCCACTGGCGAATAAAAAATAAAAAACCTCTTCTCTCGTGCGGATTGGTAAAGCTGCAAGAATACGATTAACTCTGTTCTTAGATGTTCCAATCGCTATATTTAAAACCTCTGAAATCTGATTGTGGGAGGCACCAAAAGAATATAGAGCCAGAGTCTCAATCTGAACATCAGTTAAAAAACCGAGTGCATTTTTAAATTCGTTGAGTTTTTTTATAAAACCAGAACGAACAGGAGACAGTAAAAAACCGCCTCGTTGAAGATGACAGAACTTCCACAGAGTGAACTCCGTTCCATCAAATGACATCCGTTCTATTATAAAATCCCATCGGTTCCCATTAATGGGCAAATTTTCCTCAACAAGCATTTTTCGATCGCCTGAGTAAACTTCGGCGTCAAGAGCTGACAGACGTAAAGAAGAGGAGATTTCCAGACGGTTAAACCATATGTTAACGTTAATATTGTGCAGAAAAGTTGTAGCGAAAGAATGATTGAAATGGGAAAAGGATCCATCACGTAGCCTTATACAAGCAGGATGGCTAGAAAGGTTGACAGTTAATTGCATTTCACGAAAGAAATCCAATTGACTACAGTTGGTGTTTTCAATACGATCCATCGAACACATAGGAGCCTCCTCAACAGGATTCTATGGGCAGCTGATGTGAAGGGGGCCAACCCTTCACATCAGCGATTCTCAAATTTTGTGAGACCTGAGCCTCTCAAACTATGATAAATGTAACCCACTTCCCTGTCACTAAAAATACGCAGATCATTCCGCTTTTATTTTTTATATTTTAGTTTAATAATCTATATAACTGAATGCTGTGTAGTTTACTCTTCGTCACCATCTTCTGATTCTGGAAAGAATGTATCGACCACTTCTTTAGTGTCTTCCAGAATGTTATCAATCATAAATCGCCACTCAAATTTTTGGTTACCAGAGATATGTGGACTCAAACAAGAAATTCCCAAAATTTTGTTGGTTGCAAATTGTGTCTTCAAAACTGTTTCAAGCAAAAGCTTATTGAAAGCCATCTGATTAAAGCCGCTTTCTTTCCTTTCCATTTGCGCTTCATAAACCCTCAAGCCTAACTCGACAAGCATCGTAGACACACTGGAAAAACTAACATCTTTCTCCCTGGCACCCTCAGCTTTCCGTTTTTCCACAATGGCATTAATTTTTTCAGCAACTTCATCGCTAACATATGCCTGTATCTTTGCCATATCCATCCCTTAATATAAAAAGAAATCTCGATACTATTTACAGCCAACCAAGTTAGACGATTCACCAACGATTCAATTCGCGATTCGAATCTAGATTCACCGCCTTTAAACTCGATTCATATGGCGAATCACACCACGAATTGAATCTAGAGTCAATTCGCCAATAAAACTAGATTTCATAAGGGTTGATTCGTTACTGATTCACCCACGATTTATAAATGAATCGTTAGCGATTCATCTGCGATTCATATTTATATTACATAATGAAAGATAGTGTAATTTAAGTCACCATAACTCTATGGTTTAAATAATAAATCTGCAAAATTTTAATTTTGCGTGGGGTGTGGTGATTTTGTGGTGAGGAGTGCATATCTGTTGAGTCTGGTTCTGGTCTGGGTTAACGTATTTGCAGGAATCGACCCGGAGGGAGTCTTTTGAGAAAACAACTGGTATTAGCCACCCTGCTTTTAATTTCCATGCCTGCCTGGTCTGCGGATTGTTTTGATATGGCAGGACGGGACTATCGAATAGATCCCGATCTGCTGCGGGCTATTTCATGGCAGGAGTCTAAATGGAAGGTGAATGCCATCGGGAAAAACCCGGGAGCTGGCTACGGTGCCGGACTGATGCAGATCGACTCGCAACACCAGGGTGAACTGTCGCAGTACGGTATTAAACCGGGACACCTTCTGACTGATGCCTGTCTGAATATTTACACCGGTGCTTATTATCTGGCACTGGCTTTTAAAAAATGGGGAGTCAGCTGGGAGGCAGTCGGCGCCTACAACGCCGGGTTCCGGAGAACGGACAGGCAGGCCATGCGACGACTGGAGTACGCCAGGAAGATTGAGGCCATCTACCTCGCTATCAAGAAAAATAAAAATGCCGGCCAGTCATCTTTAACAACAAAATGAAGACCTCATTCATGAGGTCTTCAGAACAGGGAAGTGATTAATCAATTGCCCGCCATATTAAATGCCGTTCGGGATGATGAATAATGCTGATATAATCCTTCAGTGCATCCTGCCGTGAAACCAGACGCCTGCAGATCTGGTCATATTGCGGCCCCATTTCAGCCACGTGCCATGACAGCCTGTTCATAATCATCAGCGTGGCAATAATGCCTGCTGCATCAGCGCTGACCTCACCTTCGAAATAATTTCCCGGGATGCACATCCTGTAACGCTGCTCACCTTCAGGTGCGATATATCCGGTCTGCGTGGTAATGAACTGGATGCTGTTGGGTGCAATATTCCCGCCGACACCCTGTGGAATAACCCAGTAAGACCAGGAACCGCCGTCGTATTCAGAATGCTGGCGTAACCAGTTCGCGGCCATAGTATCGGCTAACGGCGTAAAAAAGAGCTCCGGGATAAAATCCAGGCGAGCTTTACCATTGGTTACGGCACTGCGCAGATATTTATCTGTTTTAAACTGTTCGTCTGATTCACGAGTGGCGGTGTTGACTTTCATTGTGCGCATACTGATATTCTCCTTCGCGGTTTATTAAATCGTTCGACTTCATCACTGAGCGGCGAAGGGCAATTTGCAGCCGACGGGGAGGAAATAAAGGGGCGCGCGGCGTTTATATACCCCTTTATTTCCTCCACGGCTGATGCTAAAAGCAGCCCTCCGCGAAAGATGAAGTCGGGCGATATCGAGCAGGAGTGAGAATGCGCACAACCCTGAACGTCAATCCGGTGTTTATCGGATTCTCGTTCAGGCCCTGGAGTGGCGGGTATTTATCGCCACGGTGAGAGCGGCGCATCCTGATAAGGATGCAGCAAGCGAGATTTTGAATTTGCGTCAGGATGGAAGCCCGACAGGGCAGAGACAGCTTGCTGGCTCTGTTCACGACAGCCGTGTCCCGACAGGGACGACGCCCGGGTCAGTATTTATTTAATCTTTCATCAGAGATAAATAGCGGAAAAGATACACAGCAGAATAGCGGAAGCGATGTAACAGGGATGAATAAAGAATATTGATGAGATAATACCGCGCCGGAGTAATACGGGCGGCGCGTAGCGCAGCCGGTATTATTCAGCGCCACAGGCGCTGCGGCCTTTCAGCGCAGTCGGGCAGGTTATCCCCTGCCCTTCCGGTTATTTACGCGGCCTCCTGTATTCCGCGCATAAAGTCCCGCATAGCCCTGAACCGGCGCAGATCTGCCAGTCGTTTTTCAAAGTCATTGAGGTAGAAAACCGGGGTATACCTCACCCGCCGGATCTGCATCGTGAGCGTGTTGCCCGTCACCACTTCCGCCGCTATCCCCAGCAGTGACAGCTGGATGAATGCCATATCGGCCGCCACCGGATCGATGTCAATGCAGCTGCCGAACATGTGCATGGAGGGGTTGATATCCGCTTCAAGCAGGCACTCTGCATAGGCGATCAGCATCCCGGCAGCCCCACACGCCGGATCGCTGACGGTGGCAATCCCTTCCCGGCGGATAGTGTCTCTGACGCCTGGCATCAGCATCCGCGCCATCAGACACTGCACTGAATACGGGGTAAAATACTGCCCGCGAAAGTTATCTCCGAGTTCAAGCTCCATGAAAATCGCGCCGAGAAAATCATGAAATTTCGCCTCCAGCGCACACACCATCAGGCAGAACATTTCCTGCATGTTCGCGATGTCGGTGGCCTCGTACCGGGCGCAGATTTTCCGGCAGTGCTCCATGCTCTCCGGCGTTCTTATCCGGGCCATATCCAGCTCACTGGCGGCGAGTGACAGAAAATCACTGAACACTTCCCAGCGCCCAAGATGGCGGCCCGTATCCTTAAAAAGGCTGATAAAACGGCCCCGGCTGTACTGCTCGCTCATCATACGATGAACCGCAGGCACCTGTTCCGCGATCTGCTGCCCTGCCTGAATGACAGGGCTGTTATCCGCAGTTTCTCTGGCCATATTGAACACATCGGCAAAACTCAGCTGTGACATAGCATTATCTCCGCTGTTGCCGCTCCCGAAGGAGCGGCTCACCTTATCAGTTACATGCGCGTTTGAGTTCAAGCGTGCGGAGCACCTGCCCGAAGGCGGTGTTGTTCATCGCGGGGATATGGACACCACGCCCCTTGCGAACGCTCCGGGCAATATGCCGCCCGAAAGCCTTCAGCGCCGGGTCAATCTCCTGTGCGGCGATGTCGTCCCGCAGGTTGCGCTGATGACGGCGGGGCTTTACAGCCTCAGTGGAAGGTGAAAGAATAGATAGGTTCATATGTACCTCTAAGTTAATTTGAACAGCCGAAAAAATCGTTACCGCGACTTTTACGGCGTGGATAAAGCAGGGTTTTCCCTGCTTTTTTCATTTCCGGAACAGGTTAAATTCCTCCTTAATGCGCGTTGTAATCTGCGCATGGCTCAGGTTGCACACATCCCGCAGCCGGAAATATCTGGCTCCGTAGCGGGCGTATATCTCTGTCACGTCACAGCAGACCATCTCCTGCAGCATGAACGTTTCCCACTCGCCGTTCTCACTTGTTGACCAGTTGAGCGGATACATCAGGCCCAGCGCCTCGTGAAAGGCATGAACGTCGATTTCTTCCGGTGCTTTCACCGCATCGTTACGGCGACTCAACCAGTACGCACGTTCTGCCTCTGCGGTGGTCTGCATTCCCAGGACTGCAGAGGATTCGATCAGGTGTAAGTTCATACATCTCTCCTTATGTGGATCACCGGCGGCCCCCGGACCGCCAGATGTTGGGTAAAAAAGCAGATTCATGGCATATGGCGTTCAGCGCGCATTGAGTCAGCAATGTATTTGCGTGCGTCATTCCACGCTTCCTCACCGATATCACCATAAAGAAGCTCAACGAGTTTCCGGGACTGAAGCCACGGTTGTGCAACGCCGAAATGCACCTGCAGAACGTCAGCGTGCCAGTCAACCACTCCCGCACCCAGGACGTTATCAGCCATGCGCATCAACGTGCCCCATACCAGTTCACTTCTTTCGCTTTCTCTCAGGCGCTTGTTTTTAAGCTCCGCCAGATACATAAGGAGGCTCTTTTGCTCGCTAATCGCGTTGGCCAGAAGGTTTTCAACCCATCTTTCGGTAGATTCTTTGGTGGCGGTTTTGACGTTGACGTTCTGTGTGTTCATTCTGCTTTTCCTCTGGTCTGGTGGTTAATCCATCTCTCGGTGAGTTCCCTGGCGGCAAAGGGCAAAGGAGCAACGTCGTAAGGAGGAGAACAAGGGGCGGAGACAAAAAGTTATTGCGGTCCCTGGCAAAAAGTTTTTGGCGGAGTTTATTTACCCCTTGGGTGACGACACGGCGGTGCTACGACCAGCCCTTCGCCGGGGAACGGACGAGAGATGACTCACCAGGGGAAGGGATGAGAATGAACACACCCGACACGACGGAACGGCGTGGCGCCATCAGAGTGCCGGTAGCTTTATCGCCGGCACGGTGAAAGCGGCGCGGCCGGAACGGTCGCAGCAAGCGCTGCCGTTGACCTTGACTTCAGACATCAGACACTAGCCGTCAGGCCCGAAACCGCTTTGCGGGTTCGGCGGAGCCCGGCAGGTGCGCAGCAGCTGCCATGGCGGAGTGTGGCTCGACGACTGGACAGCGCAGCTGGCCAGGAGCCGAAGGGGTCCAGTGTTGTTATGCCTTTCTTATCGTTCCAGGCGTTCGACGGTGGCCAGCAATTGCGGATAGGTCGCTGACTGACACTTTTCATACAGTGATTTAGCTGCGGGTATCCCTTCCAGATAATCATCCGAGTCCCGAATTTCCTGAGCCAGATATTCAATAAAGGCGGGTTCCACAACGGAGCCATTCAGCACATTAAGCAGAACCTGTGTTTCTTCGTCATCGAGAGGAAGGGCACAGGCGCGAACCAGATGCGCATAGCGATCAAAGATATTATTCAGCCGTTCAGTCACCCCTTCCCTGTGGGAGTTCAGATGTGCTCGCAGCTTAGGCGAAGGCGTGAAAGAGGGGTTGCGGGAAATCTCTTTTTTCATTGGTTATCCTCAGAATACTCGCCCGACATAATTAAGAATTTGCGCCGCTCTCTCACGAACTGTCGGTACCATTTACGGGCAACACTGGCCAGATCGTCCTCAGAAGCGCCACAGTAAAGCGTACTCCCCATAAACCCTCCCCCACGGCAAATCTGAGCACCGGTGCTACCAGGGCGCCCCGGGGATTCCAGGTGAACATAGCCACCACTGTCGGGTGCGTAAAAACTGAAAATTTCGCCGGTTTTACGGGATTTTATCGTGAAGTTCATGCTGGTTCTCCTTTGGCTCACCCGCGACTGCGCTTCGCCTCTCTGAGTTAAGTGGATTCACTGCTGTTCATTACACAGACAACTGTATGACAGAAGTCATACACAATCAAGCAGGAAGAGTAAAATTTGAGCGTAATATATATTAATGCTAATGTACGCATCCATTAGCATTAACAACAGGTGCATAAAATGGCTCAGGAATCCCGGACTGAACAGTCTCGCGCTTACTTTTACCGCAACTTTAAGTACACAATCGAACATCTGACCCGGGATTATCAGGCTGAACTGCAGCGTTATTCTGATGATTCGTGGGAACTGCCTCAGCGAGCCGCACGCCTCAGCGCAGCAGTTAAGCGCTATAAAACGTACCGGATGCTGAGTTTTATTTTTGAGATAGCTGACAGCATCGATCTGGACTTAACCCCGCTTATTGTAAAGCGCCTTTGTATGCGCCTTTTCGGCCGCTCGGGTAGCCAGGACATAATTGTTGCCACTTTTGGGCAGAAGGGTCGCCAGCACCGCAGCCGCGATAATACGCCTGCCATCCTGGATGAAATAGCTTCCCGCTACCGTCTTGCCGCATACTCCTGTCAGGCCTCCACCCTGAGTGATATTGCAAGTGTGAAAAAGCACTATCAGACAGGCATCCGTGCAGCACGGAACAGGGAAAAATAACCTTCCCGGTAATAGCTAATGGATGCGTACATTAGCCTTAACATGAATAGATAGAGGAAAAAGGGGCTACCGGCGAACGGTAACCCCTTCATAAAGGCGCTTCAGGCATGTCAGACCAACGCAGCCCTGAAAAGGCGGGGTTTCCCCCGCCTCCAGGTTGCTACTTACCGTTGGATTCGTAAGCCAGGCTTGCCGCGACCTCCCTGTTCCCGTCCTTCAGCCGGACTTCGCATAAGCGGTTCCGGGTCAGGCATGTGAATATCAAGAGCGTTAAACACACGATTAATACGCACCAGACCAGGGTGTTTCGCGGTAGTTTCATGGTGTACTCCTCCTTGCAAATTGCACGGTAAGAGGCCATACTGGTGTTGACTAGACATTCAGTGGGCCTCGGGTTAATTTGAAAAAATTACTCGGGGCTTTCTGCTTTCTGCCGCACAACACGGTAACAAACCACCTTTACGTCATGAGGCAAAAAGCCTCAAGCGCCACTGCCAGTATACCTTACCCGCTGCCAGACTGACCAGGTATCGCGCCATCATCGTTCTGATTTGCCGCGAAAATATCCGGGTCTGCTCTCAAGCTCCCGCTCGATCAGCTCGTCGGCAAACAAGGGCGCAATCCTGTTGATGCGGCGCACCAGATTCCGGTGGCGGGCGGCGGCTTTCCGCTCGTCGCTCCATCGCTTAATCTGCCTCTCGTCGAGAAAATCCACGCATACCGCATATCCCGCGCCCGCCACCCAGCAAGACATCACTTCTTCAGGTGCCGCCTGCCCTGCCTCCACGACAACGGAAACCAGCTCCAGTGGACCCGGGCAGGGCCTGTGCGGCAGTTTCCAGCGCAGGGAATAGCGCCACTTCATCCGTGGCTCCGGTGTGTCAGCTTGTTCGGGACCTGCCAGCGTTCTGCCTGACGCACAGACTCCGGCGTCTCTCTCACAATGAAGCTGATTTCATGGATGACACCACACAGCGGCTCCCCGGCATCCCGCAGCCAGTCCAGAGAGGCCAGCGAGGCATATCGCGATCGCCAGTGCCAGAAGGCAGGGGCAAGCTCACGCGCGTCAAACTCGTCGCTCCACCGGCGGTACCAGCTGCTGACCGTCTCCGGTGACTGGAAATTCAGCTCCGTGACGGCCTGTCCCAGCAGGTTCTGCCGTAACCGCCAGTGATGCGCCAATGCGCGTTCTTCCCGACGCATCTTACGGGTAAAGGCGAGGCTGCTGCGCTGTTTCCGGCGCTCAGTCCGGCTGTGCTGCACCTCGGGGAACAGTTCGGCCTGAACATCAACCGGCAGCGGCAGCGGACAGCACTCCCCGTGACTGGCAATCAGTGCATCGAGCGCCTCTTCCACCTGTTTAAGACTGCTCAGACGATGTTTCGGGTCCCAGTTCAGGCCGGGAATGCGCTGCGCCACGGTCGTGTTCATACGGCTGTTCCCGGCCAGCAGGCGCAGGAAGGTACGCACGTGTGGCGCTGCAGACAGACGAGCACCGCGCTGGCGGGCATTCTCCACGGCCATGATGGCCTGCAGCGCAGCCTGTCGGGCAGGCTGCAGGGTGACAAGGGAACGGGACGAAGGGATCATTGTGCGCCCTCCTGTTCCAGCGTGCTGATGATACTGGCGCAGGAATATCCGTCAGTATCGAGACACGCTATCAATGCCAGCGTGTGGGAGATCAACGCCGGGTTAAATTCTTCCATGCTGCGAACAACAGAGAACGGCTGGCCAGCACGTGTCACAAAGACGATCATCCAGCGGTCACTCAACTCTCCGGGGCTGCAGACAGCGACATCAAAATGGCAATGGGCCGGAGAAAAGCGGACCTGCACCGGGAAAAAGCCCCCAAATTCGCACCGGTACTCGGCATTCACGGACCAGCCGGACGGTGAGGTCAGATCGCGCATGACAGCGTGGCTCAGCTCCCGGCGAAAATCTTCACCGGCTGCACGGTAGTCTTCCAGCTCGTCAGCGGACATAGTTTTGAGAACATCCAGAGTCAGTAACGTTTTCATTTTCAGTCTCCTTATCGCCGCCCCGCAGGGCGGCGTCTCCGTTATCAGGCAGCGTGGGAAGTCGGTTTGTCAGTGTCCGGGGCAGCATGTGCATCGTCCGGCTTTGCGGCATCCGGGGACTGCATCCAGCCCGGTACCCAGCGGGAGCCGGAGAGCCACTGTTCAGCATGGCTGGCAGCATCACCCTTTTTCATTTTTTCGGCATCCGAGGCGGCTCCGGTCAGCCCGGCCTCCTTCAGTGCCGCCACAATCTGGGCCTTGCTGAGCAGCCCGAGGAAGTTATCCGCTGTCGGCTGCCACCAGTCGCGCAGATGGAACCCGAGCGCCGCCTCCACGCCATCGAGGTCACTGCGGCGGGTATGGCCACATTCACGGGTCTGGACGCCATCGACGGAACAGGCGGTACAGAAGGCCATCAGCGACATCAGGGTCTGTCCGTCGAGGGTGAAGAAGGTGGTGAAATCTTTCTGCCAGCCCTCCGGCAGCAGGGCTTCCAGACGGGCTTTCTCCTGCATCAGATACCGCCATGCCTGACCTTCCTCTCCGGTCGGGGCTTCACTGGTCAGGCCGCTGTGATGCACCTCAAGGCGCAGGACAAACGGGTGCCGGGTGGTGGTGCAGTAGTCGAACACGCAGCTGCACAGCCGCCAGACCATCAGGGCCACGGCTTTCTGTGGCTGCTTAACCAGTTCGGCCTGAACCGCCAGTGTCCTTTCTGAAGACATTTTTTTCAGGAGCGGCACGCTGATACCCTCTGCTGCATCCGGCATACTGCGGGTGACCACATGCACAGAAGCCTGTTCGCCACCGTGCTCCCCGCCGTCAGATGCCGCCGTCTGGCTCTTCTTCTGCACACCACGCTGGACGCAAAGCTCACCGTCATACAGACTGACCACCACGCCACAGGCCGCTTTCTGCTCCGGTGTCCACGCCCGAACCGATGCCGCATTTTCAATCTCATCAATCAGCACCTGAATCGCGGCTTCATCCTCAAAGGTTTCCGTTGCCTCCATCGTGGCGTACAGTTCATCAAGACGCTGCAGTTCCTCAGCGCTGAATTCCCCCTCCGGCGCCGGCAGCACCAGATAATGCTCGCGGTCATCGCCGTAGTTTCTGACGGATCCCTCACGAGCCAGTGACCATGACCAGCCTTCCTGTTGTTCGATGGCCAGCGCAGCCGCCGCCAGCTTCTCCTGAACCAGACGCTCAACCAGTACCCCGTCCGCCGTTCCGTCTCCCTCCTGGGCGCTGAACAGATCCTCACGCACCACGCCCCCGGCGGCCTCATACGCTTCACGACCGATAAACACGAAGCGGGAGTGGGTTACGGCGATTTCCGTATCCGTGATGGCCCGCTTCAGCAGGTGAGCGGGTGTGCTGCCGTATGAGGTTTTCACCTGGTCATACACCTGCACCTGACGTGCCGGGTCGCTCTCCAGACTCAGGGCCTGACACTGCTCCACGTCGAGTTTGTCCTCTGCCAGCAGGGTAATCAGTTCCGGGGCGAGGTTTGCCAGCTTCAGCATGCGCTGAACGTGACGGGCACTGTAGCCCAGCTGGTCCCCGATTTGCGCCGGGGTTTTCCCCTGTTCTGAGAGGGTACGGAATCCGCAGATTTGCTCTGCCGGATGCATGGCCACACGCTTGTCGTTCTCGACAATCGAGGCGACCACCGCCAGGTCGTCACTGACACGCTTGGCGACAACGAGATACCCGGCATCGATGCGCTGCTCGCTGAGTAACTGTTGCAGGGCGGCAAGACGACGGCCACCTGCAGCCACACCTGACATACCGTCCGGCAGCGAGTGAACCACCAGATTCTGGATCAGGCCGATCGCCATGATGGAGTCAGCCATCTCCCGGACACTGTCAGCCGGATAGGGGATCGTGCGAACGTTCAGCGGGGATTTGACCAGCGCCGACAGCGGCACCATTTCAATCTGAGCAGCCTCAAGCGCGGCTTTCAGGGCGGCGGCTTCGGCAGGGTTCACCGATTTTTTGCTGGTTTTAACCGTTGCTTTTGCTTTAGACTCGGTCACTGACATAATTGATACCTCTCTGTTATTGATTACTGTCTGCCGGGCAGATCCAACCCTGCCCGGCACCTCTTACGGCTTACTGCGTTTTGCGTACTCCGTAGTCCCGGATATAGCGGTTCATCAGGTCCTCGCCGCCCGGTTCAAAATTCCAGACGCGCCAGACCATGCTGCCGTCATCCTGATGACGGACGACAAGGCGAAAATGGGTCCCTGGTCATCTTCAATCGCCACATTCTGATACTGCGCTGCGGCAACCTGAGCCTGCTCGCGGGTAAACGTGCCATCCGGCAGGGATTCAAGCGGGGACAAAACGTTGAGGTCCATATGTTTCTCCTTCTCTGCCCCGCTTGAACGGGGCGTGTTCATCATGGTTTAAAAGGGCGCGTCATCATCCATTGGCGGGAAATCATCCGGGAGTGGCTGAGGCGGTTGCTGAGACGGAGCCGCATCCTGACGGCCTTTCTTACCGCCCTTCGCTTTCGGGGATTTAGCCGGGGCCTGAGCAGGTTGTGCCGGGGCGGCAGGACTCTGCGGCTGCGCGGCGCTCTCAGGCTCACCGGATCCACGGCGGCCGCCGAGCATCTGCAGGGTGCCGTTCTGGCCGACCAGAACTTCGGTGACGTAGCGCGTGACTCCGGCATCGTCCTGCCAGTTGCGGGTGCGCAGCTGGCCCTCGATGTAGACCTGCGCGCCTTTACGCAGGTATTCGCCCGCCACTTCCGCGAGCTTGCCGAACATGACAACACGGTGCCACTCGGTGTTTTCGCGCATCTCTCCCGTCTGCTTGTCACGCCATGTTTCAGACGTGGCCAGCGTCAGACTGGCCACTGCGCCCCCGCTGGGCATGTAACGCACGTCCGGGTCCTGTCCCAGATGTCCGACCAGAATGACTTTGTTAACGCCACGTGCTGCCATGATGAATCTCCTTACTCTGTTGTTTTGTCTTTAAAAACCATCACCCGTTGAGTTGCCGGGGCCGCGGTTTTGACGTTTTGCGGGGACCTGCTGAACCTGCCCCCTGGTTGTTACCTTCACCCGTTTGAGAGCCGTTCGCCGCAAGGGCAAAGACGCCACGGCCTGACGCATCTGTCCGGGGCAGGACACAAAAGTTTTTGCGGTTCCATGCAAAAAGTTTTGTGGACTGTTCATTACACCCTGGACAGCCAATGCGACAGGTTGTGGCTATGTCAGCCCGGGCGAATGGACTCAAACGGGTGATACAGGTACCAGGGGAAAGGAGCAGGCACCCGCCGCAACGACGGAACGCGCGGGCGCGAAACGGCGTTGCCCTGCAGAGTGCCGGCAGCTTTATCGCCGGCACGGTGAAAGCGGCGCGGCCGGAACGGTCGCAGCAAGCGCTGCCGTTGACCTCAGACATCAGACACTAGCCGTCAGGCCCGAAACCGCGTAGCGGGTTCGGCGGAGCTTACCGCGTCTTTTCGCGGTTAGCGGAGTGTGGCTCGACGACTGAACCGCGCCAGCGGGTCAGGAGCCGAAGGTGGCCCCGGAGCAGATTGTGTGAAAAGAAAGTTAAACAGAGGAAGAGCTGCAGCAAGATGGAGAGTACCGGTAGGTCTGGTCTGGTCTGGTCTGGTCAGGACTGAGATTCGCCCTTCTCTTTTCTGTACTGAACAACGCAGTACCAGGCCGAAGCCAGGAAAGCAAAAACGGTGATCAGCACGCGTAATTCGTCACCCGGCTCTTTCCCCTGCAGCATCAGCGTTATGATGATGCCGGCAACGATAATCCACGCCATGCCACTCCAGAGGCGCAGTTTTTCTGCCACTACATTAATCAGGATAAAAGCAACGGCCAGGATCCCCCCCCACAGAGCCGGAACAGGCTGAAACGGAATAAATAACAGGTTAATACCGGTTAAAAGCGTCACGGCTGCAAACATCAGAGACATACGCATAAAATTTCCTCCCTGGAGAATCTGACTATAAGAATCACTTCTGCTGCTCATCTCCGGGTTTATTATATTCGGGCGCATTTGCGCGCGGCAGCTGCTGACTGTTCAGTCGATGTACGCGGAGCCGTTCATGGAAATATTCGCGCAGGTGTTCAGGCTGTTCCCGTTCAACAAGCTCAGGCACAACAGGCTTGTTCATCCTTTCCTGCCAGGCAACGGCAGCGGCCACCTTATCGACGGCAACTTTGTCCTGCTCCTCTTTTGGAAAAGAGGCGATATTCCACTTTGACATATGTATCACCGGTCTGCTTTACAGGAAGATATCCCTGATAATACGCGTATTCCCGGGCAACAGCGACTGACAACGAAGAGGAGAGTGCGCGGCGCCGGAGGCGCGGCGACGTCTCTCTCCGGCAGGCGCAGCCTGCCAGGGTTTTGCGCGCGGACTGACTGGCGCCCTCCGGCCCGGACGCCTGCCATCGAGCTTACTGGCCCTTGCCGCCCTGTAAGATGAAGTGTCCACCAATACAGACGGCACACTGGCAGGTCATGTATTCACAGATTTCATCCATCACCTGCGCAGTGGTCAGTTCCCGCTGACCGGCATCGCGGCGGCGGGCATTAATCAGGGCTTTGTACTGTCGCAGGATATCGCGGCTTTGTGGTGCAAGTTTCATGTGCTTTCTCCTTAACCGGCGGGCTTCCCCGCCGGATAGTAATCAGTTGCTGAATACATAGCCTTCATGGAAGACATAGCCGCTGCTGAACAGATCCCGCGCGTAAGCCTCATAATCGAAATAGACGCGCAGGGATTCAGGCACCTCGTTTAACAGGCCGTGATCCTCCACAAAGCCATAAGCAAAATCCTCCTCGCTTTCAGCCTCGCCGCAATACGCATCATCAAAGGCGTCATAGTCGCACTCGCCGGTATATTCCGCCCAGGCCACAAACGCGGCTGCGCGCCCGTCGTCCTGCGCCTGCCGGAATGCCTCGATAAACGCCCACTTAACAGAGGATTCAGAGGCAAACTGAGACGGGATCCCTTCCCAGTCCTGAAACATAAACTCGGGGTCATCCTCGGCGGCATGCAACGCCCGGCAGGCGTCATAAAATTCGTCTTCGTCGTCGAAATCGGTTAAATCAAACCATTTGCCAAAAATACTGCCGCCGTTGTACTGGTGATACGTGCCCACGTAGATGGCCGGAGTGGTGATGGATGAATTCATTTTTTCGTCTCCCTGCGGGGCGGCATGGCCGCCCCGGTCGTTAATCAGTCCAGCGCGGCGTAAATGGCGTTGCATTCCGGGTGAAGGGTAATGTGATTCCAGAGCTGGGCATCACGCAGCATATAAAGGCGGGTCAGTGCCGGGTTACTGCTGTCATGATGGGCCGCCAGACGGCGATTAATCGCCAGGCTGGTCAGAATAATGCCCGCCGCGTCGGCGCTGACCATGCGATCAAACCAGTTTTCACTGTTGACCAGATGAACCCGGCCACAATCCGGCATCATGTAACCGCCGCCCTCTGGCAGCCGGATGAAATGCCAGAACTCACTGCTGTATTCAGGCATCCATTGTTTCGCCAGCGCATACACCTGCAATTCTGCGAGCATGAAATCCGTGCCGAACAGGTAGGGCATAAAAGACAGGCGGTCACACTCTTCAACATTCAGGACGGGGCGTGTTGTCACATACTGCATGGTAAAACCTCCGTAATCACATGGACTGCGGCACCGGGTTGTGCCGTGCCGACACGTCAGCCCGGCGGAAAGCGGAAGATGCAGGGGCGACACCGGAGGCCGCAGCGCAGATAAAGCGCGAAGCGGGTCTGGACGGTTTTCGAGCGAAACCTGAGCGAGAAAACGACGGGAAGAACGGCGAGCATCAAAAAAAAACTGCGACCGGGCGAGGATGGCGGCGTCAGCGAACCCTTGCATCTGCAGCAGCCGGGCTAAAGTGAAGGCACGGCACTACCCGTCGCGATGCAGGAGGTTGAATACAGGGTTTCTCCCCCCGTTTTTCGACCACAGGGAGAAAAGCGGAAGCAGATGTCGCGACGCGACAGACGCAGGAATAAGGCCACAGACCGGAGGGATGGGGCCGGGTGAAGCGGAGCCGGCGGCAACGGCAAGCCGGCGACTTCCTTATCCGGAGATGGGTGCGCCAGCGAACTCCAGCCTCTGCGGCTGCCGGGCTACAGTGAAGGCACGGCACAGACAGCACACGGCACGGCGATAACAGAGGGTTGTGTTCACCCAAAAGGCCCGGAAACCGGGCCGGGTGGACGCGGAGCCGGCACGGCGACATCCTTATCGCACCACTCCTCCTGTGCCGGCAGGCTGACAAGGGAGGGTCCCCCTCCCCTGACGCTCCGGGCTGTCACTCCTGAGTTCTGCTGGCGCGGGCCTCTCTCACCATTTCCCTTAAAACCCGGCGATCAAACCAGCGCCGGGCCGGAGTGTCCGTAAAACGCAGCTGATCAGCGATAACCCCTGCGCTCCTGATAGTTTCCTCCCGCTCGTTAACCAGGGTGAGCAGGACCGGGCAGAATCGCGCATCGCGAATAAGAATGGCATCGAGGACCTGATCCAGCCTGTCGGTTTCGTCTTCGTCCAGGCAGTTATCATGATCATACTCCACGGCCAGCAAGCGCCAGTCACCGATCCGCCTGTCCATCAGACGAGGAGTGACGGACGACGTCAGCGCGGCGGCGATGCGCTTCGTATCCCGGTGGACGATTTCCGATATCTGCGTGAGGGAGGCTTTCAGGAAGGCCAGCAGATCGTCACATTCCGCCGCCGTCAGCCACTCCTGAGCGTAAGGCAGGCGGATAACCTGACAGTCAGCCAGCCGCTCCGGATGCGGATATGCCTGCACCGGAAAGAGATGCAGACGAGCCGGGGTTCCCGCCAGCCGCCGGGCGCTGGCGAGCAACAACGCTGCCCGGCCATACGTCAGCGGCTGACAAAGCTGTTCCGTAAGCGTGAGGATTTCCACGCCACTGAGAGAGCCGCAGGCGGCAAGCCAGCCGGGTACGGTTTCAGGGGCGACGGGCGCCATATCAACAGTGTCGGGCCAGCCAGCCTGGCGCAGCATCCGGTCGCCGTGACGCAGAATAAGCGTGTTAAGGGTTTCATTTTTCATCATTATCGTCTATGTCCGGGTTATATCACCCCGCAGCGTGGCGGGGCGATCTGCTGTCAGCTTTTCAGTAATGCCCGCACTTTTGCTGTATCCGCCAGGCGGCGCATGACGCTTTCCGGCACCGGGAGATTGCGATCCCGTGCGGTCCATTCCCTGTCCCACAATGCCTGTTCGGCGGTAATCAGCAGGGTTTCAAGCAGGTCAACCGGCACAGTCACCCTCTGCCCGTTCTCTTTCACCTGGTCTATCAGTGCCATCACCAGGCCGGCTGACACGCCCGACTCAAGCCGTTGTTCTTCCGGTATAGCGTCCATGCGTTCCAGTACTGCCCTTACGTCATGTTCTGAAAAGGAATATTCCATCCCGTCAGCCAGCGCTTCAATATCCGCCGGGGTCCAGATAATCAGGTTCAGCGGGGTTTCTGCGGGATATTGCTCATTCAGCATCCTGCAAAGATCTTCACGGGTTCCGTACATGTTCTCTCCTCAATCCAGAAAACTTTCATCGAGCATCAGTGCAATATTGAACGCCTCATCCATCAGGACGCTGAGACGTCGCAGACTGATACCGGCAAGCCGTTCCGCCAGTCCGTCGTACCGGTAGTGGTACGTGTCTTCCAGCACTTTCAGGGTGGTTTTCAGGTCGCAAAGATTGTTCGCCAGCCCGGCCATATCGCGGCGCAGGGCTTCGTGTCCGTCGTAATTCATTACGCGGCCTCCGGGAGCCATTCATCGTTCGCCGCCGGGGTATTGACGGCCCGGTGCATGGCGGCCAGTCGTTCGGTTCCGGCCCGGTGGTACTGCGCCAGCATTTCGATGCCGATATAGCGGCGTCCGGCACGGTATGCAGCGACGCAGGTCGAACCGCTTCCGGCAAACGGGTCGAGAACAATCGCGCCCGGGGCGCTAAATGACTCAATCAGCGGCTGTAGCGCCTCCACCGGTTTCTGCGTCGGATGCAGGGTATTACCGGTATACGGGAAGGGCAGCACATCCGGCAGCGGTTTAAGGGGCGGCACGGGGCGGCCTTTGGCAAGGACATAAGCCCCTTCATGGCAGTAGTCCACAAATCCGCGTCGGGCCCTGGCGTTACGACGGTTGGAGGCATAGTTTTTGGTGAACACAAGCTGGCCCACGGCATAGAATCCTGCCGCCTTCCACGCGGCCATAAAGCGGTCCACACGGTTCCAGCCGTAGAAGCTCACCATCAGTGCGTCTTTTTTAAGGACGCGGTACATCTCCAGCGTGGCCGGTTGCAGCCATTCGTCCGTCACATCCCCGACAATCTGTCTGCCCTGACGGTCCTTAAAACCGACGAGGTAAGGCGGATCGGTCACAATAAGGTCCACGGCACGGTCGGGGAATCCGCGCATCACATCAATACAGTTCCCGAGAATGAATCTGGACATGGCAGCACTCCTGTAGTCTGAGGGGGCAGGAGGCATCACCGCGATACCGTTCCCTGCCGCACGCTGCCTGTTCATCGCGTCCGGTCACGGGTCAGGCCGACCGTGGAATACCGCAGCCGTCCGTCTTTTGGACGGCAAGGATATGCCGCGAAAGCGGCTTGAAGGGCGTTCCTTAAAAGGGCGAGGGACTGGCGTACACTCTCAACGACGCCGGGCCGGAGCGGAAAAACCGCCCGTCCCGTACCAGACCGAACGCGAGACACTGGCAGCGTCCGGCAGGCTTGCGTTAACTCCAGGCGAACGGGGAATTACCTGCATACCTGTCCACAAATCCGGGGCTTAAGATTGTGGATAACCTGAAGGCAAAGGACGGAGAAGCGCGGGAGAACAGACGCCACCACTCCTGTTCTTTTTTTGAACAACCGGAAAGTTTATATCAGCGGTTCAGGGATTTATCCCCGGCCAGGGACAGGCCAATATAGACGCCCGCCCCCCAGATGACCTGCGACAAAATGAAAACCCACTGCGGAACGTCGAAAACCAGAAGCGGAAGCAGACATACCGTCACAATGCCAATCAGCCGACTGCCAAATTTTCTGCGCACCGGTTCACTGCTGTCGACGGGAATACGGGCGAGACGGAGAACATTTCTGAATCCTGGTGACATGAGAACCTCCCTGGGGATGCCAGTCATTTGAAATCGGTATAGTGGTGGATGTGATTCGTACTGTTAGTCACCGAATGCACGCCGCATATTTTTCTTTATTTCCCGGGTATCCGACCCGGACACCTGCACGGCAGATGTTGCCGGCGTATCCGGTACTGCAGCTGCAGCCCTGCTCACGCCAGCGGAGCCGGCCATCTGCTGAACCAGTGCCTGCAGCTCACTGACCGAGGTGGGCGGTACCGGCATACTGGCCAGCAGGCGCGGCAGCTCCGGTGCCGTCGTGTGGAGGGCAAGACCGGTGATAATCAGGTTTCTCAGCAGATCGCCACGCAGACGGGATGACGCTTCCGTCAGCACACTTTCCACCCGTTCCCCACTCCGGCCATTCTGAAGCGTCAGGGTGTAACGCCGGCGCTGGTATTCTGTCTCCGGTGACACAGGCAGAGCAGCCTCACCATTTTCGGGCTCATCCGGAAGGCCGGTGAGTGAGGACCAGGTTCCGGAGACCAGGGCCATCACGGCGCAAAGGCGGACAGCGCTCAGCTGCCCGGCAAAGAACACCGGGATCAGCGCCGGTAAACGGGCATCCACCTGGTATACCACCGCCCCGGCGGTGGCGGCGGTACGGATGAACTCACCGCGCAGGGGCTGTGAGATGGTGCTGATGGTTGCCATCGCCGCGATGTCGGTGCGATCGTCGCTGTGCAGATAGAAAGAATACTGGCCGTCCGGCACGTTTAGTCCTCTTTATTGTAAAGGGCAATCTCCCTGGCCAGCGCCATCTGCGGATCGCCGATAACCTCGATACGGTCAGGAGCCAGAGGCCAGGCCTGACGGATAGCTTCTTCTATGAGGGAAGCCCCTCCCCCGACCAGGAATACCCGGTTAACGTTCCTGAAGGCCGTCAGCTCACTGGTGACACGCGCCCCCAGGGAAGTGATTGCCTCTGTTATTTTGTTCCGAACCTCGTCAATTTTACCGGCATCGTTGATCACACGCTGCAGATACTGACGATCATTGCGGTTGCGGATGATAGTGTCAGCGATGAGGGCGCTGGTTTCGCTGTCTGCCGCCCGCAGCGCGCCTGCAGCTGCCCGGGTGACCTGTGACACGCCAACAGACGGATTACCGTGCACCGCACTGATATCATCAAACTGGCCGACAATCACACCGGCATCGAGCGTGGTGCCACCGAGATCGATAATCAGGGTGGTCTCCGCGGGGCCGGGCTTCAGCTCCGCGAGACGGGAGAACGCCGCCGGCAGTGATTCCGGCATCACCTTCACGTCCGTTACGGTAAATGCCCTGCCCTTATTCAGAACCAGCTCACGCATCAGGTTTTCCCGTTTGCGTCGTATGTTCTCCTCGTTCCGCTGGCAGTCCCCGTCGTAATACTCACTCAGGGGCAGCGTCACGGTCAGGCTCACCGGCTGCGGCTCCAGTCCGCTGTTCAGCAGCGCATGATGCACGGCCAGCAGGTTGAGATCACCGTACTGATATTCCACGTTTGTTGTCGGGATGGCATCCCGGCTGACGCTGTCCCAGGTGTATTTCAGCGTGCCCACCTGATAGTTGAACGTTGCCGCACTGAATTCCGCCACTTTCCAGCCATGCCGGAAGGAGTTCGCAGAAACCCGGGTCTGAAGCTCATCTCCTTCAAACCATGCCAGCTTAACATTAGTTGAACCATCATCGCAGTAAATATTCATCAATATGCTCCGTTAATTACACTCAATTTGATATCAATTATACGAGCAAAATGAAAAAATCAAAGTAATATTTCTCAATATGAGCAACATAAAAATATCAAAATGATTAATTTAAGCATTTTGAACACCTTTATTTACTCAAAATGTTCTTAAGGCATGCAATCTGGATTATCGTCACGCTGTCAAATATACTGTATGTATAACCAGTAAAATTAGAGTGTCAGGAGGAAAGATGAAGCTACAACTTTTCAGCACCGGGAAAGAACTCCCGCCACAGGCCCATCCATTGTTTGCCGATCTGGCCAGCTGCGGTTTTCCCAGCCCTGCTGCTGACTATGTCGAGTCCGATCTGGATCTCCATGATTACTGCATACGGCATCCGAGCGCGACTTACTACCTGCGTGCCAGCGGAGACAGCATGGCCGACGGCAGTCTGTACAATGGCGATCTGCTGGTTGTGGACAGTGCTGAAAAGCCGCGGCACGGCGATATCGTTGTCGCCAGCGTACAGGGGGAGTTTACGGTGAAACGGCTTCTGCTGACGCCACGGCTGACGCTGCAGCCCATGAATGCCTCCTGGTCGCCGATTTATCCTGACCCCGACGAGCTGGATATCTTTGGCGTCGTCACGCACATCATCCACCGCCCGAGGGAGATGTACTGATGTTTGCCCTGGCCGATGTGAACAGCTTCTATGCCAGCTGTGAACGTGTTTTCCGCCCGGATTTGAAAGGAAAGCCGATAGTCGTCCTGAGCAACAACGACGGGAACGTAATCGCTCGCAGTGCCGAGGCGAAGCCCTGGATCAAAATGGGGACTCCGTGGTTTCAGATAAAAAACGAAAGGTACCCGGAAAAAATATATGCATTTTCAAGTAACTATGAACTTTACGCCTCGATGTCAGCGCGCGTGATGAACTGCCTGGAGGAACTGGCACCCAGGGTGGAACAGTATTCCATTGATGAGATGTTCCTCGACCTGACCGGCGTGGAGCACTGTATGGGGCTTGAGGACTTCGGCCGGCAGGTGCGTCAGCACGTGTATGACTGTACCCGCCTGACCATTGGCGTGGGCGCCGGACCAACGAAAACCCTCGCAAAATCAGCCCAGTGGGCCTCAAAAGAGTGGAAACAGTTTCGTGGCGTACTCGCTCTGACCAGGGGAAATCCGCAAAGGACGCGGAAACTGCTTTCACTGCAGCCGGTTGAAGAAATCTGGGGGGTGGGTAACCGTATTGCACGCAAGCTGAATGTGCTGGGCATAAAGACCGCGCTCGATCTGGCCCTGACGAACCCGACCTTCATCCGCAAAAATTTTTCTGTGGTCCTTGAGCGAACGGTACGGGAACTGAACGGGGAAAGCTGCCTTTCGCTTGAGGAAGCCCCTCCGACGAAACAGCAAATTGTGTGCAGCCGCAGTTTTGGCGTGAAGATCACAGAGTACGAGTCGCTCCGCCAGGCTATTTGCCAGCACGCAGAGCGGGCCTCTGAAAAGCTGCGTAAAGAGCGCCAGTATTGCCGGCATATTTCCGTTTTCATCAAAACGTCCCCGTTCGCCGTTAAAGAGCCGTACTACGGCAACGTGGCCACGGAAAAACTGCTGACCCCGACTCAGGACACCAGGGACATCATTGCAGCCGCCACAACGGCTCTGGAGCGTATCTGGAGGGATGGGCACCGGTATGCCAAAGCCGGAGTTATGCTGAATGACTTCACCGGCTCCGGCGTTTCGCAGCTGCAGCTGTTCGACGAACGCCCGCCCCGCCCTCACAGTGCTGAGCTGATGAAGGTTCTGGACGGGATCAACCACTCAGGGCTGGGTAAAGTATGGTTTGCGGGGCGGGGCATTGCCCCGGAATGGCAGATGAAACGGGAGATGCTTTCTCCTGCTTATACGACACGATGGTCAGATATTCCTGAAGCGAAACTGGCGTGAAATTTTGGCGATTTCACCTTGAAATTCTCAACCTAAACTTCCTAATTACAATAAGTTAGATGTGAAATCGCCATGGCGAAATTATTGACTCAAATTTCTGTCAAGGACCTCATTGATGGCCTTGTCCAGTTCATCCTGAACCACTTTTGACATACGGCTAAACTCATAAGTCAGCGTGCGCCCTTTCACACGTTTGCGCGCAAACTTGTCCTTTTCTTCAAACGTCCAGAGCGGGGAAATCACTGACTTTTCCTTGGGAAGTGGAGCTATCAATGCCTGAGATGCCTGAGAAATCAGCTTCAGTATACTGGCTTTCTGTTCATCTTCTGGTCGCTCGCAATCACTTAAAATTGCATTATGTCGATCTAAGACAGACTGAATGAGTTCTTCAGGCGTTAAGCCCTTTTCACTGAGTTTTTCGTTAACTTCTAAAAGAATTTTATAGTCACTAAACGATAGCTCCGACTGAACCGGGAACAGAGCAATCAAGTCTTGCGGTACTGCCGCCGCCTGCAACGCCCTGGTGACCTTAGCCTGAGATAACCCCTCCAGTTCAGCAATTTCCTTTTGATTGAATCCGGACTCTTTAAGAGCTAACAGTCTCAGGCCGATTTCGCGAAGGTTATGTTCTTTAGCTGTCTGGATATCTCTAGCCAGTTGGCGAGCTTCATCAGCTGATAAATGTTCATCGGTAACCATGACATCAAGGCCTGTGCGGATATAAATCGCTGAGGCTCGCCGTCTTGAACCATCCAGTATCTCAATCTTTTCACCTTGCTTAATACCAATACAGGGGAAGAACTGCTGAAACTTAATCGTCTGGATAATGGATTTCAGAGACTCCCTGGTTAGAGCAAGTTGATCTCGTCCGTTATTTTCCTGGTTTACGAAGGTCATACTTTCAACGTCAGATGCAGGTATCCGAACAAACCTGAACGTTACCTTCCTGCCGGTTTTTAAGGTAAATACCTGGCTTCTATCGGTGTCAGTCATCTCGACCATTGACGCCTGAGTATTTAACTGTCTGCCGATGGTTTTTCTTCTCTCATTCGACATCACATACCTCCGTTAGTACGAATGAACTCAATGCGATCAAATACTGCCTTCGCAAAGTCTTCCGCCGCTGATTTTGCGCTTTTTAACGCCTCTGTGCTTCCATCATAGGTTGCGGGATTTGCTGAAATAACGGTGTCAAAAGTCTCCCCACAGCGTTCGAAACCATCCAGTCGCGGCAGAACCATGTCGAGCATATCGGCACCGAAAACCTCTTTAGCCTGGCTATGGCAAATTTTATGATCAGACTTGTTCAGGATTTTGGACATGAAGCCGACGTTACCGATGAGATTGCAGGTGTGCCCATCCATTTCGATCGAATCAATGAGGGCAGGGAGGCTGGCCACAAATTTCAGGGAAGAATGAAAATCAACCGTCGCCGGTGGAAGGGGGGTCAACATCAGGTCTGCCGCACCAATACAGTTTTTCAGGAATGCATCAAGGTGAGGACCACTATCAAGGAAAATAAAGTCGTAGTCATGCTGGAGCTTGTCGATAATGTTCTCTTTAAGCACTGCATGAATATTTTGCCCTGGCAGATGTTCTTCACACAGCCCCTTCCAGCCTTCAGCAAGGAATGCATCGTCAATGGAAGCAGGAATGACATCAACACCTGGAATAATCGACGGCACTATAAAATCGGAAAGTAATTCTTCACGAGACACATTCTGGAGCATGGCCTGAGCAGCCGTATTTTCAACCAAGCCCACTGAATTCTCATGGCTCAGGAACATTGTCAAAGATGCCTGCGGATCGAAATCGATGGCCAGAATACGGAGGTCTTCGAACAGAAGCTGAGGATGAGCTCGAAAAGCATGTGATAATGAAGCGGTAGAGACTGTCTTGGAACCACCGCCTTTAAGATTACAAACAAAAATTGTGAAGGCTTTATCGAAGCGATCCCTGTACTTGGGCACTTTACGATGGAAATACAGATCGATGACATTCTGAATCGTCATCGCGTATTTCATCGTATTGCCGGAAGGTTTCTTTTTAAAAATGTAGCCACCGGCTTCCATTTCGGCCACAGCATACTCAACACTACCTTTACTGAGTTTAGGCAGCTTATACAGGGCGGCTTTGCTGTATTCCTGATAGAACTCGGTAAGTTTCAATTCCTCTTTTTGCTGGCGTATATTTTCGCTCAAAGATGTCAGAAGCTTACCTGCACGTGTGGCGACTTTCCGTAACTGCTCAATATTGTCCATTCATCACCTCATGACGTTTTTTGTCATTTTGAACAAAAAGAGTCATGTTGCAAGTAAAAAATCATGTTGTTTTGATTTCGCTCTCAACAAGGGGAGGGTTTGGACAAGCACGAAGGGTGTTCCACTCAAACACAGTACTGAATTGCAATTTTACGCTCAGGAGCTGATTTTTGTTACGACCGTTCAAAGATAGCTCTTCTGTAACAGTGCTCGCCGCAGCCATGAGACCGAGCGTAGCGAGCGAACTGGCGAGGAAGCAAAGAGGAGCCGTTCAGGCAGATAGCTCTTACGCACAATACATGAATAGGTTTCCATCCTCTGTTGGGAACAGGTCAACTTCGCAGGCAGCCCTGACGGAGGGATATGGGTCAGGCCGGGTCTGCGGGAAACACCCCAAGCGCAGGCACACACGCAGATAGCCTGTTCAGGGTAATAAGTGTGACAATCTGCCCTCATCAATCATGACGAGCTCGACCACTGCCTCAGGTCTTGTGACTAAAGGGAAGAGGGAAAGAGGGGAAATCAACTGTGACAAACTGCACTCATTCAACTGTGACAAACAACACTCAATTAACTGCGACAAACTGCCCTCATGTATTGTGACAAATTGCCCTCAAATTTGGATTCACTACCTGTTACAGCCAAAAAACTATGAATAAGCGCAGGCTGCCAGGGAGGTAACAGCGGAACTGTGACAAATCACCCTCAACCTGCCGGATCAAATGTGACGAACCACCCTCAAATCTGTGACAGATAACCCTCAAACTATTCCGTTGTCAGGGAGGTGATATCACGGAAAGAGAATACGATATGAGTTGTCTGGCGGCCTTTCTTTTTCTCGATGTAAGAGAGGCGCATTGGTGTCCGGCTGTTGATCTCATCAACACTTGCCTGCAGGAAGCGGCGGCGAAAGTCCGGCATACGCTGGTAACTTTGAGGTAGCTGGTAGCGCTCCATGATCCAGTCGATTTTCAGGGACACGACACCTGAGCCATCAGGTTTACGGTACTGACACAGGGATTCGTATAAACGCATGGCATACGGATTGGTAATCTCTTTTGTTTCACTGAGCCGGAACTGCGTAAACCGGTTCTGTAGCCCGATGAAAAAGGGAATGAGATAGGGGTTGATATGTACGCTGTAAAGCCCTCTGGATGGACTGTGGGCACGTTTGATAAACCAGGGAAAGGATTCATACCCTTTTTCATCGCCGTCATCCTCTTCAGGGCGATAAAAAACCACTTCCTTACCCGCAAAACCTTTCAAAGCCTGTCGTATATCCTTACTGGCTTCAGCGGAGGTCAGCCCGAATGTTTCAGCGTATTTAGCAACATGAATTTCGCAGATACCGTCGTGTTCCTGCAGTGAACCATCGGATTTCCTAATCTGGTCAACGAACAGATACAGCATACGCTTTTGATCCCTGGAGAGACTATATGCCGCCTCAGTCAGCTCATTTGACTGGACAATCCGCGGGCTATTTTTACGTTTTTTGTGGTTTATAACCGCTATTTCCGCCATGACAGGTCCATGTGAAGTGTGACAGGTTTTCAGATTGTCACACTTCATAAAACAGAGTCAACAGGCATGGATAACTTTGTGAAATGCAACGTCTTCTGAGGGCAATTTGTCACGGGGTTAAGGGCAATTTGTCACAGAAAGGACGGCTATTTGAGGGTGATTTGTCACACTGAAAGGGCGGTTTGTCACAGATCCCCCTCTGTAACCCGCATGGATAAAGGCCTGCGGGCATTCTAAAAATAAAGATCTAACAACTATTAAAAAAGATCTTATAAAAATATCTCGGTGGATAAGTGGATAACCCCGAGGGGGAGGTGATTTTTCAGGCATTGAGCGTCAGCAGAATATGAAAAGTACTCTCCCCTGGTGCTTCCTCGCTCACTCGGGGCTTCGCCCTGTCGCTCGGCTGCGGCGAGCACTGCTGGCTCGATCATATCCGTGGCCGGAAGATACTACTCCTCCCCCGAGTCGCTCTCCAGAGCCCGCTACAGCGAGACAACCCGCACGAAGATTTCTATCGTCCCTGCAGACATATTCGAATCGTTTTTATTAACCCTGGCTCCCGTCGTGACAGAACACTACTTCCTGTAAAAGGGGGACTAAGGCCCCTGAATCACACACCTGAAATTAATAATGCGGAGTTTTACGATAATGACCTTGCTGGAAACTTTCCTGACCGCTTCTCCCGCTTCTCAGGGGGCAACAATCCTGTTCCTTGCCATGCTGATCTACTGGCAAAAGCGATAAATCCATGCGGGCTGGCCTTTGGCCAGCTTCGCTGTATAAGGGGAAAAATGCGGCACATCCAGACATTTCACTAGGCAATTTGAATTCAGATATCTATGCTTGGGATCCGGTCAACAGGAGGTAACAAGATGAAACTTGAAACTATACAGATAGATAATACCGTAAGGAGTGGTCTTAATTCTTTCACTGACGGGGTGATTATTCGTGATACAAAGGTATTGATCACGCTCAATCTCCCTGATGGACAGAAAACCACTATTGAGGGGGAATGGCGGCATATGTCGGACGCCAACAGGTTGTCAGAACGTATTACGATGCTTCAGCATGCGATCTATGAGCAGTATGAGGAATACAGAGCAGATATTCCCGTCAGCTGGTCCAGATAACGTCTGACAGACCTCACCGGCGAGCAGGACGTTCGCCAGCATCATTCTCCTAAGTACTTAAATATTCCCTTTCAGCATGGCTACCGCATCCGCTTCGGGCATCTGAAACTGAACTCGATGCCGCGCAGCAACATCAAGTGCGAACACCTTCGTATAGACTTCCGTCGAGCTAATCGATTTGTGGCCCATCAGGCTCTGCAAAACCTTCAGTGGTATGCCGGCATACAGCATATGCATCGCGTAGGAGTGACGGAACGTATGGGGGGTAACCGGTACTGAGAACGTCACCCCGTCGGCCGCTGCGGCCTCCACCGCTTCGCAAAGCCAGGTGCGCACGGTACGGTCTGTGATCTCCCAGATACGCGCCTTCTCCATTCTGCCGGTGCGCTTGTTTCGTCTTTCCAGCGGAATTTTCAGGGTGGCCACCATCATCTGCAGCTGGCTGACATAGTGGTGATCGGAAAGGGGAACCAGACGATGGATCTGACTACCCGCGGGGGCACGACCTGCCGTCCTGGCCGCTTTCTCGGTGCGCTGCTTGAGCGTGGCCAGCTGCACGAACGGATATGGCGGCGCCAGCGAAAAATCTCCCCGGGTCAGGGCGAGCGCCTCATTAATGCGCGCGCCGGTGTTCCACAGCGTCGCCAGCAGCATCTTGCGATGAAGGTCCGGCACGTAATGGAGCAGGGCGCTGACTTCCGGCGCCAGCAGGTATTTCGGCAGTTCATCCTGCACGAGCGCCATCTGGCGCAGGGCGAGGGCGGCAGGGTAATCGATGGCCACCGGGAGCAATGTTCCGGGAGATGCCGGAGATCCAACTGGAACCAGGTTATTCATAATTTCTGTTAACTTTTTTCTTTGCCGAGAATTTTCTTCGTAATATTACTGGAGTCAGGATGACTAACCAGCCAGCGACGGCCAGCCAGAAAACAGACGAAGTCGCAAACAAAACTACCCCGTCAATGACGGTAGACACGATATTTTCGGGCACAGGTTTCACTCCTCTTCAGTGGGTTGCTATGGAACGGGAACATTCATGACACCAACATCCAGTAGATAAAGCACAGAAAACACATCCCCCATCCCCAGAACAGGATCTGGTCGCGGTATTTATCCCGCAGGTTAAAAAAGGGATGTGCCTGCAGGTCAACGAGCTCCTCACTTTGCGAGGCAAGATCCCTTTCCAGCTCCAGGATTCTTTTCTGCGACTGAGCACACAGGGTAGCCAGCCGGATGACCCCGGTTGCCCGTTGCGCCACCACCAGGTCTGAATCCCCGCTCTGCGGCAGAGACAGTTTTTCTGCCCGCAGCGGCAGGGTGTCACATTTCTCGTCCGGGAGCTGGCCCCCTTTCCTGTGCAACAGATGATAAAATGGACGATTCTTAAGTGAATCAATCAACTGTTTTTGCGACCGTTTTTTGCCTTCGAGCTGCACGATTTTTTCCTGCAGCCCGTGATAACAGTCTTCCAGCCGGCGAACCGCGGATACCAGGGGCTCCACCCGGAGCGTTGAACACCTGCCCCGCGGCAACTGCAGTTCGTCTGCCCGCAGCGGCATGGAGCAGGTTTCACCGGCCGGGAACCGGAACCCCAGCCCGCGCCACATTCTGCTCCGGCGGTACAGATTGCGAATGTCTTTCGCATCCACGGACGAGATGTCGATTCTTCCGACCAGCGTTTCCGGCGGCAGGGAGCGGGTCCAGAGCACCATCTGCTGCATGATCCAGCTGCCCACCCCGCGACCACGGGGTAAAAATTCTTTCAGCATAAATTCGACACTGAACAGTTCCACCGTGCCGGGAACGAACTTCGCGACAATGGTCTGCGGTGTTCCTTGTCCTTCACCGTACAGCGTCAGGCTGGAGGTGATCGACACATGTGCCCCTGGCGAGTCCTCTGACCCGTAACGACATTCCTCCACCCGTCTGACGACCACAACCACCGTTTCGTCGCCCGCCCTCCCCGCCGGGACGGTCAGCAGCCACATGCCGTTATCATCAACAGACGTTTTTATGAAGGTTTCCGTTTTCGCTTCCATACCGGCCTTTTTGTCCCGTTGCGTAAATGTTACTGGCTTAAGGTTTTTTGTGTGAGCCGTTCGTTTAAGCTGACCCCACGAAAGCCTGCAGGGCATCCGCTCCGTAGGGCAGTTCATGCTGAGGGTTAAGCTCTGCGGCAATGCTTCGTTTTGACATCCTCGATGTCTTTCAGGGCGGGGAGGCTGTCAAATTCCCCAGAACATCAGGTTTATCGCATTTTTGATGTCATTTTCCCGGTGGCTGAGATCGGCCACTTCCTCCCCGGTGACGGAGGACGTGACGCTGGCCATGTCCGTGGTCATCAGGCGGTAGCTGTCGTCCCCGATGTGCACCACCGGATAGAGTTCACGGGAAACCTTATCCGACAGCAGCCGGGCGCTGGCCAGCGGGATCACCATCCGTCGCCCGGGGGTATCGATGATGTCACTCTGCACATCCACGAACAGACGATAGCGGCTCTCTCTTTTATAGGCATAAACCTTAAACTGCATCTCACCAGTCCCTGTTTTCGTCGGCGAATGAACCGTTCATATCAATAAAGCGGGCAACCTCGGCCATCCCTTCCTGATTTTCAGCCTGCCAGCGTTCGGCACGCAGACGACGGGCCTCATTCTGCATGGCCCTGTTCACCAGGGCGGAGATATTGACGTCCGCGGATTTCAGTAACTGATAACTGTCGCTGTCTATGGTGACGGTGATGCGCTGCTTCATAATGCACTCCGGAATACATACTAATGATATGCATATCAGTATAGCGTAAGGATGCAGCTGACTCACGCCCGCCTGAAACATACTGTTATGTCGCCATTCATTTCACACCGTGAAATTCACATACAAAATAATCACCTTAGAGATAACAAGCAGCCATACAGCCACGCCGTTAAATTACCGGATGGCCGTTCCGGCCGGATCCGATTTTTCACGTTTTGAGAAGTTTCCGGAAGTGAAACACGGTCAGGGAATAACCACAGCGCCCTTTTAGGGTGGTGAGCGGCCGGTCACGGGGCAGGGGAGGGACACAACATATAGCGTCAAAATCAGCTTAGGATACCGCTACATCTTGTGTTGCCGGGCCGCTGCGCGCCGGCGGGGCTGAAGCAGATCCGGAACTTGGGGTTTTCGGATCTCAGGAAAAGAGGAGAAGGATTATTGCGGGGGAATCACAAAAAAAACAGAATTGTTGCAATTTTAGGATTATTGCTTTTAGGCAAACAAAATTACTTGATTTTTCCCATTTATATCAATAATTATGAATCCTTTCGGTAAGTATGAGGCATCTAAAAACCACAATGATGTTATTTAAAAATCCGTTTAAAATACAGACTCACATATCGTAGAAAGTCAGGGTCTTCCCGATACTCTTCCGTAAATCGTGTTCGTATCTTTGAAGGATAAATATGATATTTGGACGGCAATCAAATGAACCTGCTCATAACGAGCCCTCTTTTGCCAGAGATTTCCACTACCTGACAGCCCTGATACAGCATCTGGGCGCGCATGAACGCTGGAACAGCAGAACCCCTAGAGATATTGCTGATAGTCTGGGCATGGATATGCAGGAGGTAGAACGGGTGCTTGCTTCTTACCCGGCGTTTTTCAGACGCTCTTCCAATCTCAGTTCACAGGGCGAACCCCTCTATATGATCCATCTACGCTATGCAAGAATAAGGAAAAATAACGAAACAGATGCTCGTGAATCTCCTCCAGTCAGTGCTGCAGAGATTGGCATTATGCTGGATCTCGTGACGAAAATGATTGCCGTAGAAGAACAAAATAAAAGGCTCAGCTTCGAAATTAAAACTAATAATCTTAAAATATGGTCTGCTCTTGGGCTGGCCTTTCTTTCTTCCGTCACTGCGATTGCCACAGCATTACTGAAATAGGGGTATATGTATGAAACTGGAATCCTTTCGTGTTCGAAACTTCCGCTCGGTGTTTGACAGTGGATTGATAACCACTGAGAAACTGACTGCAATTCTGGGGAGGAACGAAAGCGGGAAAACAAACTTGTTACTTGCTCTTAAAAGCCTTAATCCGGCAGAAGGTTTCGGCAAGCTTAATGATATAAAAGATTTCCCAAGAAACAGAAAATTGAGTGAATGTACTCCTGACACACCAGTTGTAGATACCACATGGAAATTAACCGAACCAGAACTGGCTGAACTCAGTGCCATTTATCCACGGGCAAGAAATATTACTTATGTTGACATCAGCAGACGATACAATGGAAAAATCAGGTACATCAATTTTAGTGGTCTTGAAAAATTAACATATGATGAACAAAAAATAAAAAAAGAAGTCCGTAAAATAAAGGCTCAAATTGATTTGTTTTTCGATAACGTCGAAAATAAAACAGAACAAACTCAGCCTGATATACAGGCTATCAGTGATATATGCAATGCCTTACTTCCGATCCCGGACCGTCCAATTGACTGGTCAGAGCAGGCCAAGGGAAAACCACAGAAGCTAAGACAATTTCTTGTTAAGTATGACATCGAGCTTAAGTCAGAATCAGATGATGCTCTAGAGGTACTGGAGGATACTCTTAACGAGATAAGCAATGATTCTTCCCGATCTAAACAGGCACAAGAATGGATCCTTACAAAACTCCCTGTGTTTGTGATGGTAGATGAATATCCGGCACTGAACGGTCACCATCAAATGGCTGAATATACTTATCATAAACAGCAGGGTACATTAACTAATGCCGATATCCATTTTGAGAAACTTTGCAAGGTGGCAGGGATTTCCCCTGACGAGCTGACGGCTAACAGAAATAATTCAGAGGTTCGAAATCAGCTTGTAAACAGAGCGGGAGCTGTCGTTACGACAGAAATCCGAAGGCTCTGGCAGGATAAACCTCTTAAAATCCGTTTTAATGTTGACAGTGATTATTTTGATACATATGTTTCGGATACCAATCATACCTACGATGTTGAGGTGAACCTGGACGAAAGAAGCCGAGGGTTTAAATGGTTTTTCTCATTCTATATAACATTTTTTGCTGATACCAAGGGTGGATCAGCAGAAAATGCTGTTATTTTACTGGATGAACCAGGGCTTTACTTGCATGCTAAATCTCAAGCTGATCTTCTCAATCACCTGACCAATGATTTTGATAACCAGATTATCTATACCACTCACTCTCCATTCCTTGTACCAATAAAAAATATTTCCGATGTAAAAACGGTATCTATTACAGAGGACAAAGGAACGACGGTAACCAACGATCCCAGCGGGGATTCGACAACCTTATTCCCGTTGCAGGCAGCGCTGGGATATGACATTGCGCAGTCGCTATTTATTGGATCTCATAACCTTATTGTCGAGGGAGTAACTGATTTCTGGTACCTCAGTACGATTTCAGATGTACTTACCTCCGCCGGCAGAAAAGGCCTGAACAGCAAAATAACAATAACTCCTGCCGGTGGGGCACAGCGTGTGTCCTACATGGTTTCTCTACTGTCTTCTCAGAATCTCAATGTTGTTGTACTTCTGGATGATGAGAAACAAAGCCGTGAGACTTCAGTTGAGCTTCAGCAGCAGGGCATGCTTAACAGAAAGAACGTGGTATTTGTGTCTGATGCTCTGGAGTCAAAGCGTGACGAGTGCGATATTGAAGATCTCTTTAATCGTGATACTTTCCTCCAGCTGGTTGATGAAAGTTATGATCTGAAGCCTGGAACTCTTAAGCTGAATGAGAAAATTCCGCGAATTGTCAAACAGATTGAAAATTCCTTCTCGACAGACAAGAAACATTTTGTGAAAGCCAAACCCGCCCGCGCATTCATGAACCGTCTGAAAGACGGAGATATTCAACTGCTGTCCACAGAAGAACTGGATCGGTTTGAAAAGTTGTGCGATTTGATAAACAAAAGAATGACGGCCCGCAGCTGAAGGAACACCCACAGCACTCTCTCCAAGGCTCGATTAATCGGGCCTTTAAGTTTCCGACTCTGGTATTTTTCGGATCTACAGTGCGAAGAAGAATGATTATTGCAGGATGAACACAAAAATAGACTGATTGTTGTGAAAAGTGAATTATTGCATTTCAGTTCATAAATATGATGAATTGTTGACGAAAATATGACTATCACCGCAGACAGATGTTTCTGAGACGCCACTGTGAAATCACATGGCAGCATAGCGATATCCTCACTATGATGGGGGAGAAATTCTCATCATAAGGATCCCTCCGGTGAAAGGTTCAGTATGGAATAAATGGGATTTACATATTCACAGTCCCGTGACATGGCAGGCCAATGGTTATGCCGGCCAGTGTGATATCGCGCGCTATGTTCAGCTTCTCGGGGAAAAGCAACTTTCCCTCATCGCCGTGACCAACTATTTTTATTTCCAGCAGAATGAGCTGGAAATGATACGGGAAGAAATTGCCCGACAGAACCTGAATATCACGGTACTGGGAAATGTTGAGTTTCGCCTTGATCAACAGAACAAGGCCGGGGACTTTATTAATGTTCATATTCTTTTCTCCGACAGGCTCAGCACTGAGCGTATTAATGAAGCCCTGTCCCGTCTCCCGCTCAGATTAACTGACGGTGACAGAAAAGCCATTTACTGCTGCGAAAAGAGTGTTGCGGAGAGCGGTCATGGCGTGGATACCATTGTGGTGGCGTTCAGTACACTGCTTGAACACCTCAGTACATCATTCCGGCCATTCAGGGATTATCTGGTGGCGGTCTGTCCTAACGGGTATGGCGGTTACCGGCCGGATGCGAACGGCCGTTCTGCGGCCATAGCAACCGAAATCGACCGTCAGGGACAGATGATCTTTGGCGGGAAAGGGGATCGTGAATTCTTTCTGAGAACGGATCGTTATGATGGCGCCAGCGTCAAACCTGTCTTCCTCTGCTCCGATGCCCACCGGATGGAGGATATAGGCAGCCGATACACCTGGGTAAAGGCGCTTCCGACCTTCGAGGGGTTACGCCAGGCACTGCTGGAGCCTGAAGCCCGCCTCAGGATAGGGGAGGAGTGGCTGGCAGAGCTTACGCCAAAAGCGCATTTCAGTCAGATTGATGTTGAAGGGACGATTTTTGATGGCCAGGAAATCAGCTTCAGGAAACTGTCCATCCCCCTCAGTCAGGATATGGTGGCCATCATTGGCGGCCGGGGAACAGGTAAAAGTCTGCTGCTTGATGCGCTCCGTTCCCGTTTTGCCGGGGCGGCGGCCCGGGGAAGCGATCAGCGTGATGTGAATGTTCAGCATATGAGTATTGAGCTGGATAAGGCCAATGGTGAGATGATCCGTTTTGATGCCCGTTCTGAAGGGTATGAGTACTTGCATGTGTCTCAGGGCGAAATCAAAAAGCTCTGTCAGGAGCCGGGGCTCATCAGCGATGAGATAAAGAAAATGCTGAGGCTGACACCGGCCCATGAGACGGGCAATACGGCCGCACAGCTGGCGGAAAACCTCAGTGCCTGGCGTGCCTGGCGTGAATTCAGCCTGTACCGGAGTGCGTATTCAGAGCCGGTGAATACGCGTCATTTTCAGCTGAATATCATCAGAGCCGCTCAGGAAAAGATTGATGTTCTCACTAGTGACCGCAATAAGGCACTGATTGAGACGTTTCGCGAAAACAGCCGGCGCCAGACATTACTGCTTCAGACGCGGGATAAACTGACGAGTGTGCGTGCGGACATTGTGACGACCGCAGAGGATCTGAATGCCAGAATTGTTGCGATTAATGCAGAGGATACTGCTCATGAAGCGATCCCGCTCGTGGATCTGTCTGCCCAGACAGGTGTTATTGAGCGCAGACTGCTGTCCGTGCAAGAGCAGACCGAACAGTTTGGTCGCGATAACGACGAGATTATCGGTACTTTCCGCGAGCAGGGGCTGGGACAGGACATTACCGGGTTGCTGGAAAAGGTACATGAATATCAGCGCCAGACGGAGCTGGCGGAAACGCATCTGCGCGAAATCGGACATCAGGAGACACTGTACCGGAGCGGACTGGAACAACGCACCAGGCTTGCGGCTGAATTCATGGATGGATTGCTGTCAAGACAGGGCGTGATCGACACGGCTTTCGCATCGCTGACCACAAAACCTCATCTGACGCAGGACCAGCAGGCCCTGATACAGGACATTCTTACGGATATCCGCATTTATGGCCAGCCTCACTTTGATGTCACTGCCTTTTACAACGGGATGCTCAGTTGTCTGAACCGAGGCCGGTTCAGGGCGGCCGGGGAGCTGACTACCCAGGATAGGTTGCGGGAGGTATTCAGGATCAGCAGCATTGATGAGTTCCGGGCCCTGCTGGCAAATGAACCCATGCTGGTTCTGCCGGAATGTCCGGACAATAAACTAACCATCGAGGCGTTTTTCTGGCGCGACGAATATTTTAACAGTCAGGGACCGGATGCACTTCTCAGTTATCTGTTCAGTCCGGAGCAGATCCAGCGCTATCTGAACGTCAGGGCGGAATTTGAATACAAAGGTAAAACCGTCGAAAAACTGTCAGCCGGGCAACGGGGGACCTTCTATGTCTGCCTTAAACTGGCGACAGATGCCTTCGGATCGCCGTTTGTCTTTGATCAGCCGGAAGATGACCTGGATAATGAATTCATTATGCACAGTCTGGTCCCACTTTTCAGAAAAATAAAACAGTACCGACAGGTCATCATTGTGACGCATAACGCCAACCTGGTGGTTAACTGTGATGCTGAACAGGTCATCATCGCGGCCAACAATGATGAAGTTATCAGTTACCGTAGCGGAGCGCTTGAATACGGAGATCACGGGGCGCAGAACAGTATGCGCAAGGCTATATGTGACGTGCTTGAAGGAGGACGCCAGGCGTTCGAAGCGCGTGAGCAAAAATACGGGATGATGTGGCTTAACGCCATCTGATGAGTCTCAGGAACTGAAGGATTCAATCCCATATAAGACTTAAAAGCAGACCGTCATCAGGTCTGCTTTTTCTTCCGGTTTAGCATCTTTTCGGATCTGCGCGGCGGGAAACGCGTAAGTGATATGATAATTAAACCATACGCATAAAATCACACTGGATGTGATAGTTAGCATTAAACACATAATAATATCTGATATGATATTTGAATTATGAGTAAGAAATCATACATGATATGATTTTCTACTTAACCGGACATTATCAGACGGGGCGGGCAGGATGGATGACGAAATGATGTTTTCGCTCAGCTATGAGCAAATGACGCAGATGGCAGAGGAGGAAATAAAGCAATGCGATTTTCGCAGGGATGGCACCCATTATGTCTGGGAAGTGAACAAGGCTCATGACATCCTCCGCTTCTGGTATCTCCTGGCGCTGCGCGGACACACGGGCCTGGCCACCACGCGGGTCGAAGCAGACTATAAACGGTTAAAAACGCTCATTTCTCAGAGGAACGAGGGACAATGATGCGGGAAAAATCCCGACGTCCGTCGCCGCTGCAGCGGCGGGTGCTGATTGTGCTGGCCGCCCTCGGTGCGAAACGTCCGGGGCCGGTGGCGACGCGGGATATTGAGCGGGTGCTGGAGCAGGGCGGGGACGCCCCGGTGTACGGGCCGAACCTGCGCGCCTCCTGCCGGCGCATGGAAGCCGCGGGCTGGCTGCGCACCCTGCGCGCCCCGAACCTGCAGCTGGCCGTCGAGCTGACGCAGGCCGGTCGCGGCATTGCAGAACCGCTCTACCAGGAAGCACGCGAGGCTGAAAAGGCACGACAACGACTGACCGACGTCCGGCGTCTGCCGTTACGCCAGACGACTGCCGGTGACGCGGTGGAGCTGCAGCTGGATGACGGCCATTACACCATCAGGGAAGCGGCCTACGTGATCCGTCTGGACGGTACCACCTGCCTGCAGCTGACGGATGCCGGTGGCATACGCCGGATAAAAGAGGGCGATCCCCTGCAGGTGGCCAGCTGGTATCAGGCCTGTTTTGATGCAGGCCTGCCGGTCACCGTCCAGGTGAATGAGAGCCGGGACTGATCGCCACCACACAAGGAATATGAGCATAAAATGAAAGTCACTGAACCCGGGCTGAATAAGCTGATCGATAACCTGAACACCCTGATTTGCGAGGACAGCCTGCTCACGCGCCAGGAGCGTGAAACGCTGGTACTGGCCGTCGCCGCTATCGGCGCCATGAAAGCGCGCGTCGGCTTGAAAAAAGGCGATGCGCCGACCGTTGCCAGACGGGAAAAAAGGGAGAAAAAAGACCGCCAGTCTGATCCGCGTTTTCCGCGAGCCGGTCATCCCTGGCAGGAAGACGAAAAAACCTTACTGAGTGATGCGCTCGATTCGGTACCGGACGAAGAGATTGGCAGGCATCTTTTCTGGCTTTCCGAGAAACTGGGCAGAACGCCTTTCAGTGTTGCTTTCCAGATCGCGGCAATCAGGGAGCTGCAGGACGGCTGGGAGGAGCAGTTCAGGGAGATTTCGGATAACATTCGCTTGTCCGGTCTGAGCATCAGTGATTATCTTACACAGAACGGCACGGGCCATAACGCCTGAAAGAAATTTGCGTTATTTGTAAAATTAAATACCAGGGAAGCCTCAGGATATAAAAAACTAATGACGAAACAGGAATGGATTTTACGACTAAGGCGCTGTACATCGAAGGAAACCCTGGAAAGGGTTATAGAAAAAAATAAATATTCTCTGTCAGATGATGAGCTTGAGCATTTCAATGCCGCGGTGGATCACCGGCTGGCGGAGATGACGATGGGAAAGTTGTATGACCGGGTGCCGCCAGGTGTCTGGAAATTTGTGAAATAGAAAAGGTGACCTTATGAGTTACGGCTGGCTCTTCGAAAGTCCGGATGATGACATTTCGGGTGATAATCATATCAATCTGGAACACCTCCCTCCTGAGCTAAAACAGGTTGCTATCCAGATAGTACAAAATCAGATTGACCGTGATACTGCAGAGAAAAAACTGGCAGAATTAATACAGCAACTCGAATTTGATATAACAGCAGCAGAACTGTCAGCGTATCTTTTTAAACCGGGTCATGCCTGACAGCTTACACGGTGAACTAATGCCGGGTGTGTAGTTATAGCATCATCACAACAACGATAATCTGAAACTGATATTGCCGGAGGGGATCATCATGACGGGAAGAGGCATTCACACAGTACGTATCGGCGAAGAAGTGAAGCACATCACCGAGCTCGATGCACTAACACTCATGCATGAATGGTCAAAGCTTAAAAAAGAAAATGCAGACCTGTATGACTATAACCGTCAGGTTAACCGGGGGTGGCGCGGATTTATTCTTCGCCTGATGGGTATCCATTTGCCTGACAAAAACCGTGTTTGTCTTTATGGCATTAATGCCGGAAAAGAATCCATCTATCCTGACTGAAGCCGTGCCGGCAGTGATAGTGTGCAGGCCATTGCAGTAGAGTAGACAAAATTTGGCATTAAGTGCATGATATTTAACATAAAACGCATTAAGCGTAGTTGCGGTGTCAGCACAAAGCGTTATTGTCGTCTCAGCACAATTCACACGCGTCGTGTACGCTAAGCCTTCATTTTGCTCAGCACAGGACCGCGATCTTATGTTGGTGACTATGACAGACAAAGAACTTTACCGGCTTGGCATCATTCAGCGAGTATTTGACCGGGCTTTGCTTCAGCGCGACGCTGCAGATATTCTTGAACTCAGTGTTCGTCAGGTGCAGCGTCTTGTGCGCCTGTACCGGACAGATGGCGCAACCGCGTTTGCATCTCCCGCCGTGGACGTCCTGCAAACAACCGGATCGATGAAGAAACACGCTGTAAAGCCCTGGATTTGATCCGGTGCCACTATTCAGATTTTGGCCCAACGCTCGCAACCGAAAAACTGGCTGAACGCCATCATATTCATCTCTCTGTTGAAACCGTCCGTAACTGGATGACAGCCGACGGTCTCTGGCGTCCTCATTCCCGCCGGCGAACCCGGGTTTACCAGCCACGCTATCGTCGCGACTGTCTCGGCGAACTGGTTCAGATCGATGGCTCTCACCATGACTGGTTCGAAGGCAGAGCACCAAAATGCTGTCTTCTGGTCTTCATGGATGATGCCACCGGTCGCCTGATGCACCTGCGATTCTGTGATTCAGAAAACGCGTTTGACTACATGATGGCTACCCGGCAATACATTGATAAACATGGTAAACCTGTCGCATTTTACAGCGACAAGCATGCGGTGTTCAGGGGCAGCGGACCGGAAAGCCGACGTACCGGCACAACCCAGTTCGGACGGGCTCTCCGGGAACTGGCGATCGAATTGATTTGTGCCAACAGCAGCCAGGCAAAAGGTCGCGTGGAACGGGTAAATAAAATGCTCCAGGATCGCCTGATTAAAGAGATGCGCCTGCAGAACATCAGCTCGGTTGCTGAAGCCAATCAGTGGATTGAACATTTCATGTCCGATTTTAACCGTCGTTTCTCCCGGCCGGCAAAATACCCTAAAGATCTGCACCGTCCGGTCACACAGAGTCCACTGGAGCTGAATGATATCCTCGCCTGGCAGGAGCTGCGGACCTTATCGAAAGCACTGACTTTTCAGTATGATAAAGTGATGTATATCATTGAACCCACTTAACAAAATTCGCGCATAGCAGGTGAAAAAATTACCGTTTATGATTACCCTGACGGAAGCATTGCTTTCCGGCATCTGCACCGGCCACTGGGCTATAAGATTTTCGATAAACTGGCCTGCGTTGATCAGGGTGCGGTTGTTGACAACAAACGACTGGGTGCCGTTTTGAAACTGGCGCAGCAGAAACAGGACGAGCTGGAGGCTGAAGGAAAGCGAATGCGCAGCAAAAAAATGCCCCGCAGGCGTGCCCAGGAGCGCGTACTGGAAGAGCTAAGGGCGATCAATCCGGTGCTGGCCAGCCCGCAGGATTTTGTCCCCAGCCTGAAGCGATGAGCCCTTCCCTCACCTGCAGATCTGACACGGCTGAATGATGAGAGAAAAATGGACGACAAAAAACCAGTGCTTCTGACATTACATGAAGCGTTGCGCCTGGATTTGATTGAGGCCTATGTGGCGCGGGAAATTACGCTGGCAGAAGTGGCGGAATCCATGGAGCTTACCCGTCGTCAGTGCTCCCGCCTGATTAAACGCTATCGTGAGCTGGGGCCAGCTGGTCTGGTCAGCCGGCGCCGTGGAAAGCCAGGCAATCATCAGTTAAACACCACCATCAGAGACCAGGCCCTGCAGCTTATTCGCTCACGCGGCCGGGGTATGAATCCGACAGCAATCTGGCGAATACTGACCACAGAATACAGTGTCCGGATTTCAAAAGAGACCGTTCGGAAACTGATGATTACTGAGAAAGCCTGGCATCCGCGACCATCCTCCAGGCCTGACTAAGACTAAAGAAGGAATTTTCCAGACTCTCCCAGACGTCATCTCTGACTTGTTTTGAGCACGACATTTCAACATTGGCTAGACAAGCTCCAATATTCTGATGTCAATTTATATGATGTCACTTTTTCTGGCATAAAGGATCAAGCCTTTGTGTCATGGAGACAAGTCCGGACCGCTTGGCATGAACAACCAGGTAAGCCCATGAGCCTCTACAGCGATAAAGCCAGCGTATTCAGGGTCAATAATAAGCACGCCACTACGGGTCCCGGTGAAACCCATATGGTGTATTCTTTTAGAAAGAATAAGCGCTCTAACTAACTATTGGTTCGCATAATGACGTTATGCTAAAGAGGCCGCTGCGGAAGAGATTTTTGCAGCGGCCTTTTCAACATATGGACATTTCTAACGAGCCACTGACTAGACATTTCTACTGAGCTTTGACAGAGTAAGCGTGACCGGAGCAAAAAAATGCCCAAGCGACGGGCTCAGGCTAGGATTCAGGAGCAATTGAGAGCTGTTAATCCTGTGCTGGTTAATCCAGGAGAGTTCAGAGCCAGCCTGAAACGCTAGCCCCCTATTCTTTCTGATTTCCGCTATTTTGACTGCGCGGGATGATCGGCTGCGGGCTCGGCGCTGCCATCCGGGAATAAGCGCTCGCGCAACGTGGCGGCTTCGCCAGCATTGCCCAACAGCCCCCGCTGCTTTAGCGCAGGTATCACCCAGCAAGCAAAATCTTCAAAGCAGCCCGGGGACAGCCATTGCGCTAGGTTAATGCCGTCGGTGTCGCTCTCCTCCAGCCACTGTTCCAGCTGTGCGGCAACGCTTTCGCCGCTGCCAACAAACGTTTTTTGCCGCCCGAGCCCCTGCTCGGGATGAAACACTTCACGCAGCGTTCGGCTCGGTTGCCCGTCTTCGCCGGTCACCATTTTCAGCAGCGAACGGTTAGAGTTCGTCTGCTGCCAGGCGAGCGGCGCATCCAGCGAATGACCGGAGAGATCGACCCCGGTACTGGCCCCGTAGTGAATCAGCGCCCCTTGCAAATCGTAGCGGGCGCGCCGTTCGGTATAGCGCGCCTGCGCGTCATGTTCGCTTTCCCCGGTAATCACCGTCACCGCGCTGATAAACTTAATCGCCCCCGGCGCGCGACCCAACGCCGCCGCTCGGGCCTTAATTGCCGCCACCTGTCGACGCACGCCGCTGGCATCCAGGCCGGCGACAAACACTACTTCGGCATGGTTCGCGGCAAAATCAATGCCGCGCGGCGAGCCGCCGGCCTGGAAAATCACCGGCGTGCGCTGCGGGCTGGGCTCAGAAAGATGGGCATCCGGCACCGAAAACCAGCGCCCGCGATGGTTGACCGCATGCACTTTCTGCGGGTCGCTGTAGATCCCCGCCGACTTATCGCGCCTCAGCGCCGCACGCTCCCAGGAGTGTTGCCACAATTTATAGCTCACGCTCAGAAACTCATCGGCGCGATCGTAGCGTTCGTCGTGGTCCATCTGTTTATCCAACCCCAGATTGCGCGCCGCGCTTTCCAGCTGTGACGTCACTACATTCCAGGCAATACGCCCGCCGGTCAGGTGATCGAGGGTGGTAAATTTGCGCGCCAGCAGGTACGGCTGTTCATAGGTAGTAGAGGCCGTGATACCAAATCCCAGCCGCTGCGTCTGCGCCGCCATGGCGGAAACCAGCAGCAGCGGGTCAATCAGCGGTGACTGGATCCCCTGCGCCAGTGACGCCGCCGGGCTGCCTTGCCAGCTATCAATCAGCCCCAACGCGTCGGCAATAAACAGGCAGTCAAAGCCGTTATCTTCCAGCAGCTTTGCCAGCGCCACCCAGTATTCAATATCGGTATAACGATAACTTTGGTCCTGTGGGTCGCGCCACATGCCGTAGTTAATGTGGGAAACCGCCGCCATCGTAAACCCACTGAGAATAATGTTATTGCGCATGTTATTTACCGAAATAAAAAGAACTGACCTTAAATAAAACAATTTTTATCGACAATGAATAAATCCGGCAAACTAAAGCCAAAAGCCGCAAATAAGAAAAGCAGATAACAAAATCACAAATGCGTATTTATTCTCTTTTTTATCCGGTGCTAGTATCGCCGTCTGACCTGATACCAATAAAAAATCAGGCAAATATTAAAAACACCTGCATCCGCAAATCGGACATCGTTATGAAAAACAATCAATTTTCATCCGGGATATCATTATCTCGCCGTAAGCTATTACAGCTCACCGCTATTTCCACCACATTATTTATGGGATTAGGATTGCCCGATTTGTCCTTTGCTGAAGACGGTGATGAGAAATCGCGCTATGGCAAAACGTTAATTATTGGCCAGGCGCTGGAGCCGACCATTTACGATCCCAACCGCCAGTATTCTTATGAAACTTACCGGGTAGACAAACATATTTATGAGTCGCTGGTGGCCGAAGATCTCTCGGTTCCGGCGGCAAAGGGCACCCCGCCGATCGTTCCCGGTCTGGCGACCCATTGGGAAGTTAACGACAACGCGACCGTCTACACCTTTCACCTGCGTGAAGGGGTCAAGTTCCACGACGGTACGCCGTTTGACGCCGAAGCGGTACGCTTCAACGTGCGCCGCTTTACCGACCCACAGTTTGAATACTTCGATGCCCGCTCGCAGGCCACCATGGCCCAGGTTTATCGCGAACTGAAAGCGATTGAGGTTATCGACCCGCTTACCGTGCGTTACACCTTCAACCAGCCCTTCCCGGACTTCCTGCGTTTCCTGCCGCAGGGCAACTGGGTTTCCGGCATTTTCAGCCCGGCGGCGTTGAAAAAATGGGGCCAGGACGGTCTGGCGGAACACCCAACCGGAACCGGGCCGTACCGCTTTGTGCTGCGGGTTCGCAACGACCGTACCGAACTGGTGCGCAACGACGACTGGTGGGGCAAAAAACCGTATATGGAACGGCTGATCTTCCGCCCGATTCTCGACGGCAGCACCGGCGTCAGCGCGTTGCAGTCCGGCCAGGTGGATATCCTGTCACGGACCCCGACCGACGCGGTCGACCTGCTCTCGCATAGCGGCTACACGGTGCATGACAGCACCGAAGCTAACCAGCTGTTCCTCGGCTGGAATTTTGCCAATAAATATACCCGCCAGCTGGCCGTGCGCCAGGCGGTGATCAAAGCCATCAACCGTGAAGAGCTCGTGAAATCGCTGCTGAACGGCCACGCGGTGGCGAGCTACAGCATTCTTAACCGCTCTAACGAAGCCTTCCTCGCCGAGCAGAAAGACTATACCTACAATCCGGAAGGGGCGAAAAAACTGCTGGCCGATGCCGGGTATCAGCCCGGTGAAGTGAACTTCACCATCATTACTTACGATCAAAACCAGCCGGTGATTGAGTGGATCCAACGCGATTTGAGCAAGGTTGGCATTACCGTGAAGGTGGTGTCACAGGAGTGGATTACCTACAGCTCGCACCTGGCCAACCTCGCCGACGACACCGGGTTATTCACCATGGAATGGGGGCTGATTACCCCGCAGTGGCTGAACGTGGCATGGAAAAACTACGTGGTTTCCCGCGGCAAAGGCGAAAAGGTCATTACCGGCGTCGAGTCGCTGATCGCAGAGGCCAGCGTCACCACCGATCGTCAAAAAGCGTTGACGTTGTGGCATCAGGTTAACCAGCAGTTCCAGCAGCAGGCGGCGTTTGTCCCGCTGCTTGAGCTGAACCGCGTGTTTACCTCGTCGCCCGCCGTCCAGGGCTTTAACGTCCCGGCGCAAAATTTCTACGACCTGACCCGCGTGTGGTTGAAACCATGATTCGCATCGTACTGCTTCGCCTGGCGCAGGCCGTGCCGCTGCTGTTTCTGATCTCGCTGCTCGTGTTCCTGATTGCCAAGCTGGTGCCCGGCGACCCGATCGCCAACGCGCTGGCCGGGCAGCTCTCCAGTGAGGCCATTGAGCAAATTCGTCACGTCTACGGGCTGGATAAACCTGCGGCGGTGCAGTACCTGCTATGGCTGAAGAACCTGTTTAGCGGCGACTGGGGCACCTCGCTAACCCTGCGCGCGCCGGTAATCGAGGTGCTGAGCAGCGCCTTCGCCAACACCGCGATTCTGACCGGCGCGGCGGTGCTGTTATGCCTGATACCCGGCGTCGCGGTTGGCGTAACGTGCGGCCTGTTGCAGGGCACCCGCCGCGACCGTCTGGTAATGCTGCTGGTCCAGCTCGGCCATAACATTCCCATCTTCTGGCTGGCGGTGTTTTTCATCTGGCTGTTTGCCGTGAAGCTGCGCTGGTTCCCGGTCTCGGGGATGTACGACATGCGCGGCGACCGCGGACTGGGCGACCTGCTGCACCACCTGTTTTTACCCGCGCTCTCTACGGCGCTGATCTCGATGCTGATTCTCGCCCGTCAGGTGCGTCACAGCGTCATCGACATCATGAATGCTGACTACATTCGTACCTACCGGGCACTGGGCTATCCCACTGTGCTGTTGCTGTGGCGACACCTGGGACGGAACCTGCTGGCGCCGATTGTCAGCATCACCGGGCTGCAAATTGGCTACCTGCTCAGCGGCGTCATCTTTATCGAGAAGATTTTCGCCTGGCCCGGCATCGGCACCCAGCTGTACAACGCCGCTGCGGGCCAGGACTACCCCACTATCCAGACCGGGGTGATGTTGATCGCCGTCTGCTTCCTTGTCGTCAACCTGCTGAGCGACATCCTGCAGGACTGGCTGGATCCCCGCCACGAAGGAGCCCGTTAACCATGACCCCTACCCTCTTCCTGCGTCGGCTTTCACGACACGGGCTGGCGCTGCTCGGCCTGTTGATTCTGCTCTGCGCGCTGCTGGTGTCGCTGTTTGCGCCGTGGCTATCACCCTATGACCCGCTCGCGGCCTTCGACGGCCTGCGTCTGGAGCCGCCGGGTACGCCGGGCCATCTACTGGGGCTGGATAATCAGGGGCGCGATGTCTTAAGCCGAATCATCTGGGGCGGACGCAGCCTGCTCGCCGCCTCGGTGCTGCCGATTATCTTCGCCGCGCTGGTGAGCCTGGCGCTCGGCATGCTAGCGGGCTTTCGCGCGTCGGCCTTTTCCGAGCTGATTATGCGCAGCATGGACATGCTGTTCGCCTTCCCGATGGTGCTGCTCGCCATCGGCCTGTCGGCGGTGCTGGGCAGCGGTTATCCCACGCTCATCATTACCCTGATTTGCAGCGTTATTCCCTACCTCACCCGCGTGGTCTATCGCGATACCCGCGCCGAAGTGGCGAAAGAGTACGTCGAAGCGCTGCGCGCTCAGGGGGCGTCGACTGCCGACATTCTGTTCCGTGAAATTATGCCCAACGTCGCCACGCCGCTGCTGGTATACACCACCTCGCTGCTCGGCGGAATGGTGGTGTTCCTCGCCGGCCTGAGTTTTCTTGGCCTTGGCGTACAGCCGCCGCAGGCCGATTGGGGGCGCATGGTCGGCGAAGGCGCACAGATGATGGTCCTCGGTGCCCCGCACGTCGCTACCGCGCCTGCCGTGGCGATCGTGCTGCTGTCGCTGGCGTTTAACTGGCTGGGGGACGGCTTGCGCGATTTCCTTGACCCTTACCAATAAGGAGCGGCAACCATGAGCCTGCTGCAGATTGCCCACCTTAACGTGCTTTTCCACCGCCAGAACGTCCAGGCGGTAAACGACGTCTCCCTGACCATTGCCCCCGGCGAAGTGCTGGCGCTGGCGGGAGAATCGGGTTCCGGTAAAAGCGTCACCGCCGCCGCCATTCTCGGCCTGCTGCCCGCAGACCAGGTGACGATCGGCGGCAGCATCACCTTCGACGGCCAGCCGCTGCTGCACCAGTCGACGGCACAGCTTAACCGCCTGCGCGGCCGCGATATTGCGATGGTGTTTCAGAACTCACTCTCCACCCTCGATCCCTCGTGGCTGGTGGGCAAACAGCTTCAGCACAATCTGCGTCGTCTGCATCCGACGCTGGGGCAACACGCCCTGCGCGAAGAGGCGATCGCCTGGCTGGTGCGCATGAAAATCCGCCAGCCTGAGCAGGTGATGGCGCTCTATCCACACCAGCTCTCCGGCGGGATGCGCCAGCGTATTCTGATTGCGCTCGCCGCCATGTGCCGCCCGCGCCTGCTGATTGCCGATGAGCCCACCACCGCCCTCGACGCAACCGTACAGCGCGAGGTCCTCCAGTTGCTCAAAGAGCTCTGCCAGCAGCAGCAAATGGCGCTGTTGATCATCACCCACGATTTCGGCGTGGTGGCGGCATTAAGTGACCGCGTTGCGGTGATGCAGCATGGCCGCATCGTTGAGCAGGCGCCGACATCAGAACTGATTGCCGCACCGCAGCATCCCTATACCCAATCGCTGCTGGCGGCGGTGCCGTGGCCGAATATCTCACCCGTAGCGGCTCGCCTCGTTGACGGCGCGCCGCTGCTGCAAACCCGCGCGTTGGGTAAAGATTTCTGGCGACGCGAGCCGCAGGGTTGGTGGCCGAAAAAGGTGCCGGTGACGGCGGTAAACAACGTCAATCTGCGCATCCAGCGCGGTGAGATTGTCGGCATTATCGGCGAGTCCGGCTCCGGAAAATCAACCCTCGCGCGGCTGCTGGCGCAGCTGATCCCCGCCGATCGCGGCAAGATCCAGTTTGCTGGCGAGCCGGTGCGAACGGCAGATTCACACAGTGTCGCCTCCCTGCGTCGTCAGCTGCAATGCGTGTTCCAGGACAGCCTGGCGTCGTTCAACCCGCGCCTGACGCTGGAAGAGCAGCTGGTGCGCCCGCAGTTTCGTCTCGGCACCGCCACACAGCGCTCGCAGGCGGTGGCCCGCGCTCAGTCGCTGTTTAGCGAAGTGGGGCTGGACGTCGCGCTGCTGCAACGTTACCCGCACCAGCTCTCCGGCGGCCAACGCCAGCGCGCCAATATTGCCCGCGCGCTGGCGGTGAATCCGCATTTTCTGCTGCTCGATGAACCCACCTCGGCGCTGGACCTCACGGTGCAGGCGCAGGTGATGACCCTGCTCACGCGTATGCATCAACAGCACGCCCTGACCTGCCTGTTTATCAGCCACAACCTGGCGCTGGTAGCCCAGTTTTGCCAGCGCATTGTGGTGATGGCCCACGGCGAAATCGTCGACGATTTCCCCCGCCACGCGCTGTATGCCACCGAGCGTCATCCGCTCACCCGTCAGCTGCTGGCCGCCAATTATCTGCTGCCAGCGGGCGAGACAGAGACGGCCTTAAAACGATTTGCCTGACCAGTTTAATAAGGACACACCATGACAACCGCGAAAAAACAACTGTTATTCAATGGCTTTATGATGAACGTCGTCGGCCACGTCTCCGCCGGGCTGTGGCGACACCCCGACGACCGCGCCAGCGACTACACCACGCTCGACTACTGGCTGCACATTGCGCGCCTGATGGATGACGCCGGTTTCGATGCGATGTTTATCGCCGACGCGCTGGGGCAGATTGACGTCTACCAGGGCAAACCGGACGCCGCGCTGCGAACCGCCGCGCAGTCGCCGGTCAACGACCCGCTGCTGCTGGTCTCGGCGATGGCCGCCGCCACCCGTCAGCTCGGTTTTGGCATTACCGTCTCCACCACCTACGAACATCCCTACCTGCTGGCGCGTAAGTTCACCACCCTCGATCACCTGACCAAAGGCCGGGTGGCGTGGAACATTGTGACCTCGGTGCTGGAGTCCGCCGCGCGGAACCTCGGGCTGGAAAAACAGATGGACCACGACGAACGCTACGAGCGGGCGCAGGAATTTCTGGAGGTTACCTACAAACTGTGGGAAGGCTCATGGGAAGACGATGCGGTACGACGCGACCGTGAGGCGGGCGTGTATACCGACCCGGCCAAAGTTCACCCGATTCGCCATCAGGGACGCTGGTTTAGCGTGCCGGATGCCCACTTGGCCGAGCCCAGCCCGCAGCGCACGCCGGTGCTGTTCCAGGCTGGCACCTCGGATCGCGGACGGCTGTTCGCCGCGCAGAACGCCGAAGTGGTGTTCCTTGGCGGGACCACGCCGCAGTCCATTGCGCATAATATCGACAAAATTCGCACCCAGGCGCACGAGCAAGGCCGTGCCACCGACGCCATTCGTTTTATCACCGCCATCAGCGTGGTGGTGGATGAAGACGACGCCAAAGCCCACGCCAAATTCCAGGACTACCTCAGCTACGCCAGCCAGGAGGCGGCGCTGGCGCTGTTCTCCGCGTGGACCGGGGTGGACTGGTCCGGCTGGTCGCTGGATGCGCCGCTCAAATATATCGAAACCAACGCCAGCCGTTCCGCGCTGGCCGGTCTGACGCGCATCGACGCCGAGCGTCAGTGGACGGTGGGCGATATCAGCAACTATATCGGCATCGGCGGCATTCACCCAACGCTGGTGGGCAGCCCGCAGAGCGTCGCCGACCAGCTGGAAGCCTTCGCCGACGCCTCCGGCGTGGACGGCTTCAACCTCGCCTACGCCATCAGCCCCGGCAGCTTTGAAGATTTTGTCCGCTGGGTGGTGCCGGAGCTGCAGGCACGAGGCCGCATGCGCCGCGCCGATGGGTCATCCCTGACCCTGCGCGAACGCCTGCAGGGCAGCGGGCAACGGCGGCTGCGTGACGATCACCCCGGCACGCGTTTCCGCCAGCTGAGCGAGAGCTATATCCAGGAGGCGCCATGAGCATTCATCTGCACTGGTATCTGCCAACCAACGGCGACAGCCGGGGGATCGTCGGCGCGGGCGATGACTCGCAGCACATCAGCGGCATCGGCGGGCAATTCCGCCCCGCGACGCTCGATTATCTGGTGGATATCGCCCGCAGCGCCGAACGTCTGGGCTTTGAGGGCGTGCTGACGCCGACCGGCAGCTGGTGCGAGGACGCGTGGCTCAGCACCATGGCTATCAGCCAGCACACCGAACGGCTGAAATTTATCGTCGCCTTCCGCCCGGGCTTTATTTCACCGACGCTGGCCGCACATCAGGCCGCGACCTTCCAGCGGCTGACCGAGGGCCGATTGATGATCAACATCGTCACTGGCGGCGATCCGGTTGAACAACGTCGCTACGGCGACCGATTGGATCACGATCAACGCTACGCCCGCAGCGGCGAGTTTATTGCCGCGTTTAAAGGCGTCAGCCATGCCAGAAATAGCGTCCAGCCGTTCAATTTTCACGGCGAGCACTATCATCTTGAGCAGGCCACCCTGCTGCCGTCGCCGTGGCCCGTGCCGCCGGTGTTCTTCGGCGGTTCCAGTCCGGCGGCCCAGCAGGTCGCCGCCGCGCAGGCCGACACCTGGATTAGCTGGGGTGAACCGCCGGAGCAGGTTGCGCCGCAGCTGGAAACTGTTCGCGCGCTGGCCGCCGCCCAGGGGCGCACGCCAAGCTTTGGCATCCGTTTTCACGTTATCAGCCGTGATACCGAGGAGGAGGCCTGGCGCGAAGCCGCACGCCTGCTCAACGGCATTACCCCGGAGCGTATTCACAGCGCCCAGTCGCTGTTGGGGCGCACCGAATCGGTCGGGCAAAAACGCATGAGCGCGCTGCTGGAGGATATTCAGGCCGAGCAGGTCAATCCGGAAAACGTCCGTCTGCTGGAGGTCGCCCCCCATATCTGGAGCGGCTACGCGCTGGTACGCGGCGGCGTGGGAACCGCCATCGTCGGCAGCCACCAGCAGGTGGCGGAGAAAATCCAGGCCTTCCATGCGCTGGGCATCGAGCACTTTATTTTATCCGGCCAGCCGCATCTTGAAGAGGCTTACTGGTTCGCCGAGGGTGCAGGCGCCCTGCTACGCCGCAGTGGACTGCTGCATTCACCACATCAACCATAAAAAAACATCGCACCTAAGAGAGGAACTATGAGCCACGCTCAGGACATTTATGCCGGACTTAACCACCAGGAATTCGCCCACTGGAAAACGGTGGCGCAGGAAGTCGCGGACCGCCTGTACGCCACCTTGCTGGAGCGAGACCGTGCCAACCAGCATCCATTTGAAGAGATCGACTGGCTGCGCCAGAGCGGCCTGCTCAAAATAGCGGTACCGAAATCATTGGGCGGCGGCGGCGCGAATCTGGTGCAGGCGCTGGAGATTGGCCGCATTATCTCCGCGGCGGACGGCTCCCTCGGCCAGTTGATTACCTATCACTACTCCAACGGCGTCTGGAGCTACATTCTCGGCAACCGCGAGCAGTGGGAATTTATCGCCCGCGGCGTGGCGGAAAAAGGCTGGTTCCAGTCGAGCATCAGCAACCCGCGCGACCCGCGTCTGCAGTTGGAATGGGATGGCAGCGACCTGTACGTCACCGGACGCCGTACCTTCGCCACCGGTGCAGCCGTCTCACAGGTGATGACCATCGCCGTATGGGTGGGCGATGAACTGGTGCAGTATCAGGTCACAGCCGACCAGCCGGGCATTACCTTTAACGATGACTGGGACAACCTCGGCCAGCGCCTTACCGCCAGCGGTACGCTGGAGTTCAACCGCCTGCGCCTGCAGGAGAAAGATCGCCTCACCGGGCTGGAGGAGAAGCCGCACAGCGCCGTGCTGCGCAACGCCCTGCGTAACCAGTTCAGCCAGCTGATCTTCGTTCACTTCTACCTCGGCATTGCCGAAGGCGCGCTGAAACAAGCCGCCGCCTACTTCCGCGACACCGTCCGCCCGTGGCCGGAGTCCGGGGTGGAGAGCGCGCTGCAGGACCCGTATCACCGGCTGAAGGCGGGGGAACTCTCTTCCGACCTCGCCGCCGGGATCGCGCTGGCGGATAAAACCGCCCACGCCTTCCAGGAAGCTTTCCACGCGGGCGACGATCTCAGCGAAAGCCAGTGGGGCGAGCTGGCGCTGTTAACCGACCAGGCCAAGGTGATTGCCAACAACGTGGCGCTGAAAATCAGCAACGAAATCTATGAGCTGACCGGTGGGCGCTCCACCAGCAATCAGTACGGGCTGGACGTGTTCTGGCGCAACGTGCGCACCCATACGCTGCACGATCCGGTGGCCTACCGGACGCGCGAAGTGGGCGATTACGTGCTGAGCGGCAAGCTGCCGACGCCGCGCGTCTACGCGCCGCCGAAACGCTAAGGACGTCAAGATGCCGGAGATTCGGACTCTTCATGACCCCGTCGAGCTGCTTGCCGCCGCAACGCTGTTTCGCCAGGCGATGTTCGGCCTGCCGGGAGGCGTTACGCCGGTCGATGGCTGGGCCGAGCGCTACGTGGTGCCGGGGCGGGTTTACGCCGCGTCGCTCGACGGGCAACTGGCTGGCACCAGCAATAGCTTTCCCGGCGAACTGACGCTGCCGGGCGGCCAGCGCGTGCCACATGCCGCCGTCACTCACGTTGGCGTACTGCCGCACTTCAGCCGTCGCAGTGTGCTGCGGGCGCTCTTCAGCCAACAGCTGGCGGATCTCTATCAGCAGGACGTCGCCGTCGCCACACTGCGCGCCTCGCAGGGCACGATTTATGGGCGCTTCGGCTTCGGTATCGCCACCGCGATTCAGGATCTGCGTATCGATAAACGTGAACTGCCGTCGCTGCCTGCGGCGGAAGGCGACATTCGTCTGCTGCCCGCCGCGAATGCCTGGGAGGCGCAGCAAGCCATCGTCGCTCGCTATCCACACCCTCACGCCGGCACGTTGACCCGCTGGCCGCAATGGTGGGCGCTCCAGCAGCATCGTCTGGCGCACAGCAACCTGAACCATTATGTCGCGCTGGCCTGCAAGGACGGTGAGGCACAGGGTTTTGTCCGTTATCACGCGAAGCCGGACAACAACTGGCTCTACAGCACAGAGCGCACGCTGGTGGTTGACGATCTGCACGCCGCCGATCCACAGCTTGCCGCGCAGCTGCTCGGCTATCTGCTTCAGCTGGATATCGTGCGCTATATCGAACTGCCGCACCGCCCGGTGGATGACCCGCTTCCGCTACTGCTGGCCAACCCGCGTGCGGTCCAGCAGACGGACCGCGTCGACGAGAGCTGGCTGCGGATCATCAACGTCGAGCAGACGCTTAACGCCCGACGCTACGCGAGCGGCGAAGCGGTAACGCTGGCGATCGACGATCCGCTGCTGCCGGAAAACCACGGCGTCTGGCGGCTCTCGTCTGACGGCATTCAGCGCAGCGCGAGCCGACCGGATATCACGCTGAGAATCGACGCGCTCGCCATGCTGCTGCTTGGCGAATACACCGCGCAGCAGCTCTCCGCCGCCAGCTACCTTCAATCACACCATTCACAGGCCGCCGCGCGTTTAACGCGCATGCTGGCCTGTCATGAACATCCCTGGTCGGGGATCTTCTTCTAACTTTTTCGGGAGATTTTTTGATGCACAGCATTCGTTGGCCCCTGGCGGGCCAGGCACTTTTCGTCGCGCTGGTCACCGGCGCGATGGTTCCGGCATTCGCCGAAGAGGCTGCCCCACAGCCGGGCGGTACCTTAAAAATCGCCTCATTGCAGCCGGACCTCGACGCTTTCGATCCGCTGACCGGCTACTCGGTAGATTCGTGGGAGATTCTGCGCGCGGTCACCCGCCAGCTGGTCACCTACCCCGGCTCGCCACAGAGCCTGAAGGACGACACCACGCTGGTGGGCGATCTGGCAAAATCATGGGACGTCAGCGCCGACGGTAAAACCTATACCTTCCACCTGCGCGACGGCATTCGCTACGCGGGGCCAACCACGCGGCCCATTGTGGCGAAGGACTTTGTCTATGCCATTAAGCGTTTCTGCGACCCTAACAAACAGGTGGCGGCGGTCAACTACTTCAACCTCGCGTTCTCCGGATTTGCCGACTATTGTCAGGCCTTCAGTAAGGTGGCAACCGGCGATCTGGCCGCCAGCAAGGCCTTTATCGACAGCCATGAAATCGCGGGCGTCAGCGCGCCGGACGATAAAACCCTGGTCCTGCGGTCTGACAGCAAAAACTATGACTTCCTCAACATTCTGTCGATGAATTTCGTCACCCCGCTACCAGAAGAAGTGGCCTCGCGCTACTTCCCGGACTCACAGGAGTTCCGTAAAAACTTCCCGTCAAGCGGGCCGTACGAAGTCGCCAGCTATGTGAGCGGCCAGAAGCTGCTGCTGACGAAGGTCAAAGACTACAACCACGCGGAAGACCCGGCGCGTAAAGCGTGGGTTGACGCCATCGAAGTGAGCTTTACCGGCAATAACGAAGACAGCGTAATGCAGCGTATTCAGGCCGGCGATGCCGACCTGTCGCTGTACCTCGACGTCCCGCCGCAGGCCGCGGTACGCCAGTATCTGGTGCAGAAAAGCCCGTATCTGCATGCCGCTAACAGCGGCGCGGCAAACTTTATCGCCATCAACGCCCAGCCGCAGGCCAAAAGCACGGGTGCCACCGCGCTGCGCGACCTGCGGGTCCGCCAGGCGTTAGCCTACGCGGTGAACAAGGCGCACCTGGTACAGGCGCAGGGCGGGAAAATTGCCGCCCTGCCGCTGGGGCAGATTATCACCAGCACCCTGCTCGGCCATGAGCCGTTCGATCCCTACGCTACCCCTGATAGCAAAGGCGACCCGGAAAAAGCCAAAGCACTATTGAAAGAGGCCGGGCTGACTGATGGGCTGGCGTTGGATCTGGTCTATAGAGCCAATAACCAGTTCAGCACGCTGGCGGTGATCCTCAAAGAGGATCTGGCGCGCGCGGGAATTCGCCTGAACCTGATCCCGGTGCCGCCGCCGCAGTTTATGGCCTATCTACAAAGCCCGGAAAACCGTTGGGATCTGGCGCTCGGACAGACCTCGCCAGACTGGCAGGGCCCGGCGACGCGCATGCTGCTCGGCGGCTGGCTGAACTCGGACGCCTCACCGTGCGGGCGCGGCAACGTGTATGCCATCTGCTATAGCAACCCCAAACTAAACCAGCTGGCGAAACAGGCCTACAGCTCGGATAACCCCGGCCCTATCTGGCAAGAAGCCGACCGTCTGGTCTCCGCCGACCTGCCGTGGATCCCGCTGTTTGAGAAACGCCGCATCGCGGTGACCTCCGAGCGCGTGACCCACTGGACGTGGTCCTCTCTCGCCACGCAGGCCGATATTACCAATATTGCGTTGAAGCCTTAAGGGGGCGTGATGCCATTACTCAATGTACGCGGCTTGACGATTAGCCTTGACCCGCACAGCACGCTGGTCAACGGCGTCAGTTTTCACGTCGAACCGGGTGAAACGCTGGCGGTAGTGGGTGAATCCGGGTCCGGGAAAAGCCTCAGCCTGCTGGCGGTGCTGGGCCTGCAGCCGACGCAGATGCGCGTGCAGGGAGAAATTGTCTTTAACGACCAGCCGCTGCACGCCTTTACCCCGGAACAGAAGCGTCAGCTGCGCGGCGCGCAAATTGGCTATGTATCGCAGGATCCGCTCAGCAACCTGCACCCGCTGAAAAGCGTCGGACGACAGATTGAGGAGGCGATTCTCGCTCACCGCCGCGTGGGGCGTAAAGCCCTGCGCGAGCAGGTGCTGGCGCTGCTGACGGAGGTGGGCATTGCCGATGCCGCCCGCCGCTATCACGAGCGTCCGGCAAAGTTCTCCGGCGGCCAGCGCCAGCGGGTGATGATCGCCATCGCCATTGCGCTGAATCCCGCGCTGATTATCGCCGATGAGCCCACTACCGCGCTGGACGCCACCGTTCAGGCATCGATTCTCCGCCTGTTAAAGCGGCTTCAGTGTCAGCACGGCTGCGCGCTGGTGTTTATCAGCCATAACCTGCGGGTGGTTGCCGATATTGCCGACCGGATCGTGGTTATGCAGCACGGTCGCGTGGTTGAACAGGGGGCCACACGCGCGCTGTTCGATACGCCGCAGCACGATTACACCCGCTCGCTGCTGCAGGCGGGTTGGCATCCGCGCGCGCCCTCGCCGTTTAGCCACGGCGAGGCGACGCCGCTACTCGAGGTGCATCAGGTTTCGCGCCGCTTCGTTAAACCCTCGCTGTTCTTGTCGGGGAAAGCCGCCGCGCCGGTGCTGAATGACGTGAACTTCCGTCTGCACGAGGGAGAGATCCTGGGGCTGGTCGGCGAGTCCGGATCGGGGAAAAGCACGCTGGGGCGCATTGTCGTCGGGCTGGACGCCCCGGACAGCGGCACGCTAACGCTGTCAGGCCAGCCGTGGCGGGAGCCGGGAAACCATCATCCGGATCGCCACGCGGTGCAGATGGTGTTTCAGGATCCCAACAGCAGTCTGAACCCACGGCGACGCATCGACGACACGCTGGCGCAGCCGCTTCAGCTCACAGCCCTGCGCGAACACGGCCAGCCGCTGTCACCGACAGCGCTACGGGCGGCGATTGACGATCTGCTGGCGCAGGTGGAACTCCCCGCGACCACCGCCTCGCGCTACCCGTCGCAGCTCTCCGGCGGCCAGCGTCAACGGGTGGTGATTGCCCGCGCGCTGGCGATGAAACCGAAACTGATCGTCGCCGACGAGGCGGTGTCGGCGCTGGACATCACCACCCAGCACCGCATCATCCAGCTGTTCACCCGTCTGCGCAGCCGCTATGGGCTGTCTCTGCTGTTTATTTCCCACGATCTCGACGCGGTGGCGGCGCTGTGCGACCGCGTACTGGTGCTCCAGGCTGGGCAAATCATCGAGCAAGGCAATACCGAACAGATCTTCCAGCGGCCGCAGCAGGCGTGGACCCGGCAACTGCTGGAGGCCATTCCCGGCGCCGCCTACCGTTTTAGTGAGGAGGTCGGCTATGAGCCAGCCGTTGCTCTCTGAGCCATTCGCCCTCGTACCGTCGTCGTTCTGGCAACGGTTATGGCGGGAACCGAGCGCCCGCTGCGGGCTGGTGATTGTCGCGCTGATGGTTTTATCCGCGCTGGCCGCGCCGCTGGTTGCGGCATGGCTCGGTCACGGTGAAACTGAGCAGTTTCGCGACAGCGCGCTGTCGGATATGGGGATTCCGCTGGGACCAACGGCGGCGTTCCCGCTGGGCGCGGACGATAATGGCCGCGATGTGCTGGTGCGCACGCTGTACGGCACCCGCATTTCGCTGCTGATCGCCGTGCCTGCCACCACGCTGGCATTGGTGATTGGTCTGTTCGTCGGGCTGGTTGGCGGCTATCGCGGCGGGCGCATCGACGCGCTGTGCCAACAGCTGATCAACCTGGTGCTCTCCTTCCCCTTCGTGGTGACGGCGCTGAGTCTGCTGGCGCTCAACCAGGGCGGCGAGAGCGGGCCGCGCGTCGATCCGCTGTGGGTAGTGATTTTCGTCATCACCTTCTTCTCCTGGGGCTATTTCGCGCGCCTGAGCCGGGGGCTGGTGCTGGATATTCGCCAGCAGGAGTTCGTCGCCGCCGCCACGCTGATGGGAGAAAGCCAGTGGCGCATTCTGTGGCGCGATATCATTCCCGGCGTGCTGCCGACGATGGGCATTTACTGGGCCATTCAGCTGCCGACCAATATTATCGCCGAGGCCACCCTTTCGTTTCTCGGCGTCGGTATTCCCGCCCCCGCCGCCAGCCTGGGCAATATGATTGCCGACGTGCAGCGCTCGGCGATGTATCAGGTGCAGCCGTGGTTTCTAGCCGCCCCCGCGCTGGCGCTGTTCGTCACCGTACTAGGCTTTAATTGCCTGAGCAGCGGCCTGCGTAACGTCCTGGACCCTCATCTGGAGCACCGATAGTCATGACTTTTTCTACGTTAGTGAACACGCTGTTGCGTAGCGCCCTGACGCTGCTGCTGGTGCTCATTGTCGCCTTTGCGCTGACCCGCATCGCCTATCAGGATCCGGCGGTAATGCTGGCGCCGCGCAACGCCACGCCGGAGGCCATCGCCGCTATCGCTCGGGCGCTGCACCTTAACGATCCCTGGTACCAGCAGTTGCGCTATTTCCTGCTTCGCGGACCGGAGATTCAGGGGGCGCCGGTAGGCCTGCTGCACTGGCCACCCGCGCTGGGTTACTCGTTCCGCTTCCAGACGCCGGTCACCCAGCTCATTTTGCAAAAAGTGCCGGTGACGCTGTCGTTGGCGCTGGGCGCGCTGGTCATCTGGACGGCGATATCGCTGCTTACCGGCGTGCTGGCCGTGCGCTATCGCGATCGTTTTGTTGACCGTCTGCTGGCATTCTTTGCCTATATCGCGCTGTCGATGCCCACCTTCCTGAGCGGCATGCTGATTATCTTTTTCCTGTTTTATCAGCTATCGCTGCACAACCTTAACTGGTTTCCGGCGGGCGGCTATGTCGCCCTGCGCGAAGACCTGTGGCAATGGGCGCGCCATCTGGCGCTGCCGTGGTTGACGCTGGCGCTGGCAGAGATGGGGATTTTCCAGCGCGTGCTGCGCAGCAGTATGCTGGACGTGCTGCACCGGGACTATATCCGCACCGCGCGGGCTAAGGGAGTCAGCGAGTGGCGAGTTTACTTCGACCATGCGCTGAAGCCCGCCCTCAGCCCGGTGCTGATGCTCACCGGGCTGGAGCTGGCGGCGATTATGGGCGGGGCTATTGTCACTGAGAAGATGTTTGGTCTCGACGGCGTCGGGCGGCTGGCGATTGACGCGGCGCTGGACGGTGATTTCCCGGTGGTAATCGGCACCACCATTTTCGCCGCCTGCGTGTTCATCGTCTGTAATCTATTAACCGATGTGCTTCACCGACTGTTTTTGCGCAGCCATTAACGAGGCATCATCATGCGATTTTCTGCGCCAGCCACACGGTATGACCGCCGCGTTGCGGATTTTCCGCGCGCATCTCAAGAACCGTAAAACCGTGCTCTGCCAACAGCGCCCGATACGCCTCCGGCGAAAGACTGGCGTGGAACAGCGGGGCTTTGTTGAATAAATCAGATTTGGGGCAAGCATCTTCGTAGTCGGTTGTAATTGTCAGATAATAAGCACGCTTTCTGGCATGCCTGCCTTTGTCATTTTATTCAGCGCACGCACCATGGCCAAAGCCTCTGCAACCTGACCATCATAATCACGCAACGTCAGCGAACCACCGAACAACTGCTTTACCCTGTACATCGACGTTTCCGCTATCGACCGACGGTTGTAATCTGTTGTCCATTTCCACCGTGCATTGCTTCCGCTCAGTCGCTGATTCGCAACAGCGCGATTGCGGTCTGCATACTCACCAGGCCAGTTGTTGCGTCCATCACTTGAACTCACAGCGAGAAGCGGACGATAAGCGCAGTTGACGTGGTAAGAAAAGGTATTCTCAATGTGCACTTGTAGACTGCAATCTATGTTTATTGGAAAATCCGAAATGAGGGTTTAAATTTTCTTTAAGAGGGATTACTGAATCGCCACGGCTAATCTAGACACTTTCGAGCCGTTGATAATACTGGTTTTCA
>ERZ1036491.59-NODE-59-length-83828-cov-42.838432_pt1 | contig 83828 bp, 65 predicted proteins | sample MGYA00514237_ERZ1036491 | MGnify/ENA primary metagenome ERZ1036491 (study PRJEB33795, sample SAMN09464904) | human gut metagenome | isolation source: Bloodstream | host: Homo sapiens | place: USA: Stanford, California | collected 2016-02 ... | reverse complement strand
CGGATAAGGCGTTAGCCGCCATCCGGCACAACGACGGGAACGGAGTCTGGTACAGGTTGCCCGGCGGCGCTGCGCTTGCGCGGGCCTACGAAACAGAGTAACCGGTTGATATATATGGTTCCGTAGCCCGGATAAGGCGCAGCGCGCCGCCATCCGGGAGACGATTGCGGGCAAAAACAGCGGGACTTAGCCTTCGTTTTCCGCCAGTTCACGCAGATACTGGAAGATCAGGCGCGCCGATTTCGGCGGCTTGTTGCCTTCTTTCTCTTTCTTCGCATTGCGGATCAGCGAACGCAGCTGCTGACGGTCAGCATCTGGCCACAGGTTCAGCACTTCAGCGACAGCGTCATCCCCATCGTCAATCAGTCGGTCGCGGATCTGCTCCAGCTTGTGGAACAGCGCAACCTGCTGGTTGTGACGGTTTTTCAGCTTGTCCAGCGCCTGACGAATCGGATCGACATCGCGGTTGCGCAGCATCTTACCGATAAGCTGAAGCTGGCGGCGGCGACCCTCTTTTTTGATTCGCTGGGCGAGTTCGATGGCGTCGCGCAGGTCAGTATCCAGCGGAATTTTATCCAGCGCGTTTTTCCCCAGGTCAACGAGTTCCGCGCCAAGACGCTTCAGTTCTTCCGCGTCGCGCTTAATTTCACTCTTACTGACCCAGATGATTTCATCATCTTCATCTTCAACGTCATCACCGGGCACGTCGTCGAGCCAGTCTTCGGGCTGCTTTGTCATCTCAGGCTCCTTAAAAAAAGAGGCTAATGTTACCAGTTAAGGCGCGCACTGAAAAACGGTTCTCTGTTAGACTTCAGTTAACTCCTTCTTACATTATGGCATTAGCAATGAAAGTCATCTCTCAAGTTGCACAGCAGCGTAAGACGCTGGAAGAAGCCGTTACCACGGCACTGGAACTGGCGGCAGGTAAATCTGACGGTGCGGAAGTCTCCGTCAGCAAAACGACGGGCATCGGCGTCAGCACCCGCTATGGCGAAGTGGAGAATGTAGAATTCAATAGCGATGGGGCGTTAGGCATTACGGTTTACCATCAGAACCGCAAGGGCAGCGCCTCTTCCACCGATCTTAGCCCGGACGCCATCGCCCGCACCGTACAGGCGGCGCTGGATATTGCGCGCTACACCTCCCCGGATCCGTTTGCCGGTGTGGCCGATAAAGAGCTGCTGGCCTTTGACGCCCCGGATCTGGACCTGTTCCACCCGGCGGAGGTCTCCCCGGACGAAGCCATCGAACTGGCCGCCCGCGCGGAGCAAGCGGCGCTGAAGGCCGATAAACGCATCACCAACACCGAAGGCGGCAGCTTTAACAGCCACTACGGCATCAAAGTGTTCGGTAACAGTCACGGCATGCTGCAAAGTTACTGCTCGACTCGCCATTCGCTCTCCAGCTGCGTCATCGCGGAAGATGATGGCGATATGGAGCGCGACTACGCCTACACCATTGGCCGGGCGATCGAGGATCTGCAGTCCCCGGAATGGGTCGGGGAAGAGTGCGCTCGCCGCACCCTGTCGCGTCTGGCGCCGCGTAAGCTGTCGACTATGAAGGCGCCGGTTATTTTCGCCAACGAAGTGGCGACAGGGCTGTTTGGCCACCTGGTCGGAGCGATTGCCGGTGGTTCGGTATACCGCAAATCCACCTTCCTGCTCGATTCGCTGGGCAAACAAATTTTGCCTAAGTGGCTGACCATCGAAGAACATCCGCACCTGCTGAAAGGGCTGGCCTCCACGCCGTTCGACAGCGAAGGCGTGCGCACTGAGCGTCGTGACATCATCAAAGACGGCGTGCTGATCCAGTGGCTGCTGACCAACTACTCGGCGCGTAAGCTGGGGATGAAAAGCACCGGCCACGCCGGGGGCATCCACAACTGGCGCATTAACGGCCGCGGCCTGAGTTTTGCAAAGATGCTTAAAGAGATGGGCACCGGTCTTGTGGTTACCGAACTGATGGGGCAGGGTGTCAGTGGCGTCACCGGCGACTACTCACGCGGCGCATCCGGCTTCTGGGTAGAAAACGGCGAAATTCAATATCCTGTCAGTGAGATCACCATTGCAGGAAATCTGAAAGAAATGTGGCGTAATATCGTGACCATTGGCGATGATATTGAAACGCGCAGCAACATTCAGTGCGGTTCTGTGCTGCTGCCGGAGATGAAAATCGCCGGGCAATAACACCTGTTTGCTTAAATAATAAAAAGGAAGTGAGCAATGCGTAAAAAACTGTTAGCGATGCTGGCTGTCTCTGCTTTTGCGCTCGGTTCAGCGTCGGCCTTCGCCGACCTGGGCGAAGACATGGACACTCTGGCAGAAAACCTGCAAGTGGTACAGAAGACCTCCGACGCCGGCGAGCTGAAAGCGGCGCTGAATAAGATGCGTACCGCCGCGGTCGATGCCCAGAAAGAGACCCCGCCGAAGCTGGAAGGCAAAGCGGCCGACAGCGCTGAGATGAAAGATTACCGTCATGGTCTGGATATTCTGATCGGCCAGATCGACGGTGCGCTGAAGCTGGCGAACGAAGGCAAGGTGAAAGAGGCGCAGGCCGCCGCGGAGGAGTTTAAAACCACCCGCAACACCTACCATAAGAAGTACCGCTAACCGTTCTTTTCGGGAGGCATCAGCCGATGCCTCCCGCCTGAAAGCCTACCGATATCACATTTTTCCACTCTCTTTTTCCGGCCTTTCCGCTGCCGCGGGCGCCTTGTCCACGCTCATTGTTGTGATACATCTCACGTCATAGCCGTCGTTTTTGCCTTTTCCCTGTGAATATGTGGGGTCGATCACGCCTGCCGTCTCCCTTTCCACTTCGAAGTGGAAAACAACTCGCTACAAACTCCCATCCCCCGGCGCTACCTTGATTTCCAGAGACATCAGCGGGGTATCAGAAGTGAATAACGGAGCGGTAATACACGACGAAGGGGAGCAGGCAGCGCAGACCGAACGGCTGGCTGACAAGATGCTGCAGCAGGTTTACGCCTTGTTAAACCGTCACGGCATCGTCCCTAACGACGTTCAGGAGCAAATGCTGACTTCCCACGTGCGGGCCATGGCCCACCGGTCAATCAGTGGTGAACCGCTGCCGGAAGTGGATGCCAGCCTGTTCGAAGAGATTTCACCAGATTCAATGACGCTGGCCCGCGAAGTGGTCGCGCAGTTCGGCAACCTGCCCGATGAAGAGGCCTGGCTGCTGTCCGTCCATTTCGAAGTCGCAAAAGAAAACCTGTAAGGAGCAAAACATGGAACAAATCACCGTAGTCATTGGCGACCGTCTGGGTAAAGGCCAAAAAGTCGCTGCAGGCGCTGAGAAAGCGGGCGCACGTGCTGTGGTCGTCCCTGGCGTTGCTGCCGATATGAAGCTTGGCGACATGATGAAAGCGGAAAACGCTACCTTCGGCATCTCCTTCTGCGGCAGCGGCGGCGCCGGGGCCATCACCGCCCAGACCAAATACGGCTACAAAGCGAAATATGGCATGCGTTCGGTGGAAGAGGGCGTCACTGCCATCAACGAAGGGTGCAACGTGCTGGGCTTCGGCTTTATGGATAAAGAAGAGCTGGGCGAGCGCCTGGTAGAAGCCTGGAAAAAGAAATACGGCGCATAAGTATGAAAGAGCAATTCACCACCACGGTGAGGGTTGCCGGCAAAGGCGAAAGTAAATCACGGGCCTTCGCCGATGCCCTGAACCATGTGCAGGCTGCGGTGATGAAAACCTCATCGCACATTCTGCTGCGTATTGAGCCACAGGACGTGACGGTTGTTCATGCGCGCGAAGCGGTACGAAAAGAGGCCTTCCTGTTCTTCTTTTTGCGCCGTGAACGACGGACCTACAGCGTGGAGCTGGACGTCACCGTCAACGTGACCGCCATCGATCTCGATAAAGTGGATTTCGTCACGCAAACCTGATTGTTAGCAAAGGGTCTGACTATGTTCCTGATAATTTTAATAAAATCGCTCATCATCGGCGGCCTGGTCGGCGTCGGCGTGGGCGCCGGAGCGGCACGCATGTTTCACGCCCCTACCACCCAGGGGATGGGGGCGTTTCGAACCCTGGGCGAGCTGAATTCCTGCGAAGGCGATCCGGCTTCCCACTTCTCCTTTGGCCTCGGTTTCTTCTTTAACGCCTGGGCCTCTTCCGTGGCAGCAGGCTCCTTCACCCAGGATGTTGACCACCGCATTATCCCCAACTGGGGCGCGGCGGCGCTAATGCTGAAAAATCGTAACGTCGGCGAAACGCTGCACGATCCGAAAAAAATGGCCATCTCCTGCGGCATCATCGGCATGATTGTCGTCGCCTTCCTCAACCTCACCGCCTCGTCCGTACCGGAAGCGCTGCAGGTGACCGCGGTTAAGGTCCTGGTGCCGGCGGCAAACCTGCTGGTGAACACCGTGATGCCGGTGATCTTCTGGCTGGCGGCTATCGATGCCGGTAAGAAATCAGGCTTCTGGGCGACGATTTTCGGCGGCGCCGCGCAGCTGATTATGGGTAACGCCGTACCGGGTCTGGTGCTGGGGATCCTGATCGGTAAAGGCGTCGAAGAGAGCGGCTGGAACCGGGTGACTAAAGTGATGATGGTGGCCATCGTCGCGCTGTTTGTCCTCAGCGGCTTCTTCCGCGGCTTCGACATGAAGATGATCGAATCCTTCCATCTGACCGTGCCGAACTGGCTGGACATGATCCACAACTCACTCAGCGGCAAGTAACGGGAGCCTGATAATGGAACAGAATAAAGGTTTTTGGTATGCCGACTGGTCGTTCCCGATCTTTGTTGGCCTGCTCTCCTCCGGCGTCTTCGCCGGGACGCACATGTACTACCTGTACGGCATCGGCGCCTTTAACGAAGTGGCCTTCGTGGCCATGCTGAAGTCGGGGATTGATACCGGCGTTTACGGCGCGGTGGCGGCGTTTGGCGCCAGCTTCCTGTTCGCCCGCATCATCGAAGGGTCGCTGGTGGGGATCCTCGATATCGGCGGAGCGATACAGACCGGTATCGGTCTTGGCGTACCGGCGCTGCTGCTCGGCGCGGGCTTTGTCTTCCCGGTGGCGAACTTCGCCGCCTCGCTGGTCACCGGCCTGGTCCTTGGTCTGGCAGTGGGTTACATCATCATTCTGGCGCGTAAGTTCACCATTAACCAGAGCGATTCCACTTACGGCGCCGACGTGATGATGGGGGCCGGTAATGCCTCCGGCCGCTTCCTCGGTCCCTTGATTATCCTCAGCGCGATGACCGCCTCGATTCCTATCGGGATTGGCTCGCTGGTTGGCGCACTGCTGTTCTACATCTGGCAGAAACCGATCACCGGCGGCGCCATCCTCGGCGCGATGATCCTCGGCTCCATCTTCCCGGTGGCGATTAGCTAATCGCCCGATGGCGCTGCGCTTATCGGGCCTACACGTCAGCGCGATTGGTAGGCCGGATAAGGCGGTACGCCGCCATCCGGCAACAGATTCACCCTTTTCATCAGGAGATAGCTATGTTTGATTTACTCCTGCGCCGTGCGCGCCTCGTCGACGATACCCTGACTGATATCGCCATCCAGGACGGGAAAATCGCGGCGCTGGGCGAGATTAGCGCGCCCTCCCGCAAAACCATCGATCTGCACGGCAACAGCTACGTTAGCGCCGGCTGGATTGACTCCCACGTTCACTGCTACCCGAATTCGCCGATTTATCACGATGAGCCGGATAGCGTGGGTATCGCCACCGGCGTCACCACCGTGATTGATGCCGGCAGCACCGGCGCCGACGACGTTGACGATTTCTATCAGCTGACCCGTAACGCGGCGACGGAAGTTTATGCGCTGCTCAATATCTCCCGCGTCGGGCTGATTGCGCAGAATGAACTGGCCAATATGGCCAATATCGACGCCGCTGCGGTGAAGCAGGCGGTGCAGCGTCATCCTGATTTTATCGTCGGCCTGAAGGCGCGGATGAGCAGCAGCGTCGTCGGCGAAAACGGCATTACGCCGCTGGCGCGCGCCAAGGCCATTCAGCAGGAAAACGGCGATCTGCCGCTGATGGTGCACATCGGCAATAACCCGCCGAACCTCGATGAAATCGCCGATCTGCTGAGCCGCGGCGACATCATTACCCACTGCTATAACGGCAAGCCGAACCGCATTCTGAATCCCGTCGGCGAACTGCGTAGCTCGATTACTCGCGCTCTGCAGCGCGGCGTGCGCCTCGACGTTGGGCACGGCACCGCCAGCTTCAGCTTTGAAGTGGCGCGGCGGGCGATTGCGCTGGGCATTCTGCCGCACACCATCAGCTCCGACATTTACTGCCGCAACCGTATCGACGGCCCGGTGCGCTCGCTGGCGCTGGTGATGTCGAAATTCCTCGCCATCGGCATGACCCTGCCGCAGGTCATTGCCTGCGTGACCGTCAGCGCCGCCGAGGGGCTGCGCCTGTCGCGTAAAGGGCGGCTGGAAGTGGGCTTCGACGCCGATTTAACGCTATTTCGCCTGGAGCACCGGCCCACGCTGCTGGTGGATGCCGAAAAAGAGAGCCTCCAGGCTGACAACATTCTGGTGCCGCTGGCCGCGATCCGCGCGGGCAAAGGCTATCTGACCGAACAAGGGAGCGCGGAACATGCCTTCGATTTTTGAGAAATACCATTTAAAACAGGTGATTAATACTTCGGGCCGCATGACGGCGCTGGGCGTTTCCACGCCGCGCCCGGAAGTGGTGGAAGCCGCGATGGCCGGTATGAACCAGTACTTTGAAATGAAAGACCTGGTGAATAAAACCGGCGAGTACATTGCCAGGTTGCTGGACGTGGAAGGGGCGACCGTTGTCTCCTGCGCGTCGGCGGGGATTGCCCAGTCGGTGGCGGCGGTGCTGGTGAAAGACAGCGACTGGCTGCTGGAGAACCTGCACGTTACGCCGATTGAGAATAACGAAATCGTGTTGCCGAAGGGCCACAACGTCAACTTCGGCGCGCCGGTTGGCACGATGGTGGCGCTGGGCGGCGGTAAGCTGGTGGAAGCGGGCTACGCCAACGAATGTTCCGCCGATCAGTTGGCGGCGGCAATCACCCCGCGCACCGCGGCGATCCTCTACATCAAATCCCACCACTGCGTACAGAAAAGCATGCTCAACGTCGCGCAGGCTGCGGAAGTGGCGCGCCAGCATGGCTTGCCGCTGATTGTCGATGCGGCGGCGGAAGAAGATCTACAGTGCTACTACCGCATGGGCGCCGACCTGGTGATCTACAGCGGCGCAAAAGCCATTGAAGGGCCGACCAGCGGGCTGGTGATCGGCAAAACGCAGTACGTCGAGTGGGTTAAACGCCAGTCGATGGGGATTGGCCGGGCGATGAAAGTGGGTAAAGAGGGCATTCTCGGCCTGACCTGCGCCATTGAACACTACCTGACGGCGAGCAAAGAGAGCGGCGAGCAGATGGTAGCCAAAATGACGCCGTTTATCGAACAGCTCAACACGCTTAACGGCGTGACCGCCCGGGTGGTGTGGGATAGCGCGGGTCGCGATATCGCCCGCGCCGAAATCAAATTCAACGAAGCGGTGACCGGCGTGAAGACCGGCGATCTGGTTAACGCGCTGAAGCAGGGCGAATACGCCATCTACTTCCGCGGCTATAAAGCTAACGAAGGCATTATCGAAGCCGATGTCCGCAGCGTGAACGCGGAGCAGCTGGCGGTGGTCGCCCGCCGCATCGCGGAAGTGCTGAACAAGGAGAAACAAGCATGAAACTGACCCCAAACTTTTACCGTGATCGCGTGTGCCTGAACGTCCTGGCGGGCAGCAAAGGCAACGCCCGCGAAATTTACGACGCGGCGGAAGGTCACGTCCTGGTCGGCGTGCTCTCCAAAAACTATCCGGATGTCGCCAGCGCGGTGGCCGATATGCGTGACTACGCGAAGCTTATTGATAACGCGCTCTCCGTCGGGCTGGGCGCAGGCGATCCAAACCAGTCGGCGATGGTGAGCGAGATTTCTCGCCAGGTGCAGCCGCAGCATGTCAACCAGGTCTTCACCGGCGTGGCTACCAGCCGCGCGCTGCTCGGGCAGAATGAGACCGTGGTGAATGGCCTGGTCTCGCCGACCGGTACGCCGGGAATGGTGAAGATCTCCACCGGCCCGCTGAGCAGCGGCGCGGCGGATGGCATTGTGCCGCTGGAAACCGCCATCGCGCTGCTGAAAGACATGGGCGGCAGCTCCATCAAATACTTCCCGATGGGCGGCCTGAAGCACCGCGCCGAATTCGAAGCCGTCGCCAAAGCCTGCGCTGCGCACGATTTCTGGCTGGAACCGACCGGCGGTATCGATCTGGACAACTACAGCGAGATCCTGAAAATCGCTCTCGATGCCGGGGTGAGCAAAATCATCCCGCATATCTACAGCTCGATTATCGATAAAGCCAGCGGCAACACCCGCCCGGCCGATGTGCGCCAGCTGCTGGAGATGACTAAACAGTTAGTGAAGTAGTGCTATTGCCGCTCATCCTAACTTTCTCCCGGAGGGAGAGGGAACCATCTGGTTTTCTCCCTCTCCCTTTGGGAGAGGGCCGGGGTGAGGGGCAACTTATCCCACCGAACCATCAAGGAGTTGCTATGCCTGTCGCTCGTCATCTGCTTGTCGCTTCACTGTCCCTGTTTGCCGCCGCCGCGGGCGCCGCGCAAACCCACTATGCCTGGGTAGGTACCTATAATCCCAATGGCGAAGGTCTGTACCGCTTTACCGTCGATGCCAACACCGGCGCGCTGCGTGACAGGGCGCTGGTGAGCGCGTTGCCAAACGTCGCGCAACTGACCGTGTCGCGCGATGGCAAAACGCTGTATGCCGCCAGTGAAGTCGAAAAAGGCGTCGTGCAGGCGTGGCGCATTGAGAAGAATGGCGAGCTGACCGCGCTCAGCCAGGTTGCCTCCGGCGGCGCCGGGCCGGTGTATCTCTCCCTGACGCCGGATGGTAAACATCTGCTGGTGGCCAACTACGTCAGCGGGAGTATCGCCGTGCTACCGGTGAAAGAAGATGGTAGCCTGGGCGAGGCAGTGGACAGGCATCAGGATGAAGGCCCGGCAGGCGCCGAACGCCCGGCGGCGGCCGTCGAGGGCAGCTTCGCCATTAGCGATCACAATGGCCCGCACGCCCATATGATCGCCGCCGATCCCAGCGGGAAATTTGTTTATTCCACCGATCTGGGGCTGGATCGGATCTATCAGTACCGGCTGGATAGCGCCAGCGGCAAGCTGACGCCGAACGATCCGCCGTTCATCGCCGCTTCGTCGCCGGGCGCCGGCCCACGCCACTTCGTCTTTACGCCAAAGGGCGACGGCCTGTGGCTGATCAACGAAGAAGCGTCGACGCTGACTTTCTATCATCTGGATAAGCAAAGCGGCTTGCTGCGCGAAGGCAAAACCGTCTCCGCGCTGCCGAAAGAGTATAAGGGCACCAGCTTTGCCGCCGGTCTGGCGCTGAGCAACGATGGTAAGCAGCTGTATGTCGCCAACCGCCTGCATAACAGCATCGCCCACTTTACGGTGCAGGCCGACGGCCGCCTGAGCCACCAGGAGGATATCTGGACGCGTGGGGATTACCCCCGTACGCTGACCCTGGATAATCAAGGGCAGTGGCTGTACGTCATGAACCAGCGTAGCGATAATATTACCCGCTTCAGCGTGGCGCCGAAGGATGGCAAATTAACCTTTGCCTCCGACTACACGCCGGTTGGTAGCCCATCGCAGATGGTGATATCCGCCCAACCCTGAGCCGTAACCACAAGGAACTGACATGCGATTTCCCAACCAACGCTTAGCGCAACTCTTCACCCTGCTGCGGAATGAAACGCTGCCGCAGGATGAGCTGGCGCAACGCCTGTCGGTTTCCACCCGTACCGTGCGCGCCGATATTACCGCCCTGAATGCGCTGCTGGCGCAGTATGGCGCGCAGTTTATCCTCAACCGCGGCAGCGGTTATCAGCTGAAAATTGATAACCCGGCGAGCTTTCAGGCGCTGGAGGAGACGGCGCCGAAGACGCAGCACGTGCCGCGAACCGCCCAGGATCGCATCACGTTTCTGCTGGTGCGCTTCCTGACGTCGGCGTTCTCCATCAAGCTGGAAGATCTGGCGGATGAGTGGTTCGTCAGCCGCGCGACGCTGCAAAATGATATGGTCGAGGTGCGTGAGCGCTTCCAGCGCTATCAGCTTACCCTTGAAACCCGCCCTCGCCACGGCATGAAGCTGTTTGGTAGCGAGGTGTCGATTCGCGCCTGCCTGACCGATCTGCTGTGGGAGCTGGCCCAACAGGGCGGTATCAATCCGTTGATCGGCGCCGAGGCGCTGGAGGCGGAAGTGCCTGCGCTGCTGGAGCCGATGCTGCAGGAGACGCTCACCCGGCACCATATTCGCCTCACTGATGTCGGTGAGCGCTTTATCTGCCTGTACGGCGCAGTGGTGGTGCGCCGCGTCAGCGAAGGCTATCCGCTGGCCGATTTCAGCGCCGAAGATGTGGCGCAAAACGTCCGCGACGCCGCGCGCGATTTGGCGGGAGAGCTACAGCGGCTGGCCGGAAAGCCCTTCTCGCCCGCTGAAGAAGAGTGGCTGTGCGTGCATCTCGCCGCCCGTCAGGTGCAGGACGTCGACCCGGAAACCATCAGCGCCGACGATGACGAAGCGCTGGTCAATTACATTCTGCGCTACATCAACAGCCAGTATAACTACAACCTGCTGGACGACGCCCAGCTGCACGCCGATCTGCTGACCCACATTAAGACCATGATCACCCGCGTGCGCTACCAGATCATGATCCCCAATCCGCTGCTGGATAACATCAAACAGCACTACCCGATGGCCTGGGATATGACCCTCGCCGCGGTCTCCAGCTGGGGGAAATATACTCCGTACACCATCAGCGAAAACGAAATCGGCTTTCTGGTGCTGCATATCGGCGTCGGGCTGGAGCGTCACTACAACATTGGCTACCAGCGTCAACCACAGGTGCTACTGGTCTGCGATACCAGCAATGCGATGGTACGGATGATCGAAGCGATCCTGCAGCGCAAATATCCGCAGCTGGAGATCGCCGCCACGATTTCCCAGCGCGAGTATGAACAGCGGGATGCGATCGAGGCGGATTTTGTTATCTCCACGGTGCGCATCAGCGAAAAAGACAAACCGGTGGTGACCATCGCGCCGTTTCCCACCGACTATCAGCTGGATCAGATTGGCAAGCTGGTGCTGGTGGATCGCACCCGTCCGTGGATGTTGAATAAGTACTTCGATGCCGCCCACTTCCGGGTGGTCGATAAGCCGATGGATCAGCAAACGCTGTTCGCTGAGCTGTGCCAGCAGCTGCTGGAGGAAGGCTTTGTTGACGCCGAGTTTCATGCTTCGGTGGTGGAGCGTGAGGCGATTGTCAGCACCATGCTCGGCGATGGCATTGCGCTGCCGCACTCCCTGGGACTGCTGGCCAAAAAGACGGTGGTTTATACGGTTATCGCCCCGCAGGGCATCGCCTGGGGCGACGAAACCGCCCATATCATTTTCCTGCTCGCCATCAGTAAGCGCGAGTACGAAGAGGCGATGGCGATCTACGATATTTTCGTGACTTTCCTGCGCGAGCGCGCCATGAGCCGCCTTGCCACGACCCGCAGCTTCAATGAGTTTAAAACGGTGGCGATGGAGTGCGTCAGCCGGTTTTGAGAGGCTGACGGAGGGGATTAACGCAAATGATGTACCACCTGGTTGCTGCTGCCGCGCCAGATCAGCGCCGGGTCTTTTAAATCCTGCACAAACTTACCGTCGACCAGCACGTTGATCAGGTTCACTACCTGCATCTGCGCCTCATTCAGCTCATCCAGTTTATAGCCGGTCCAGACCCAGATATCTTTGCCGGGGCATTCGGCGCGCACGCGCTGAACCAGCTTGAGGATCTCCGCGACGTTCTGCGGATGCAGCGGATCGCCGCCGGAGAGTGAAATCCCCTGGCGCTTGATGCGGGTATCGTTGAGGTCGGCAATGATGCGGTCGGCCATCTCAGCGGTAAACGGCATACCGGAGTTCACCCGCCAGGTGCTCTTGTTGTAGCAGCCTGGGCACTCGTGGACGCAGCCGGAAACAAACAGGGTGCAGCGGGTGCCGGGGCCGTTGACGATATCTACCGGGTAGTACTGATGGTAATTCATTTTTCGCTTCTCAATTAACGCCATAGCCGCGTTGGCTGCGCTCGCTCACCCCAGTCACGTACTGAATGTACGCTCCCGGGGATTCCCTCGTTTGCCGCCTTGCTCTGACGCTAATTGCTTTGCGAAAACGGAGGAATGCGGCCATTTCCCGGGTCGCGGCGTTCCGCCTTACCCGGGCTACCGGACGGTGCAAAACAGTAGCCCGGATAAGGCGCTGCGCGCCGCTATCCGGGAAAAGCGCATTGGTCTTTAACCGATTTGCCCATTGCCCAGGTGCTTAACGCGGCGCTTCACCTCTTCCTGCTTGCCGGCGTTGAACGGGCGCGCGTCCGGACTGCCGAGATAACCGCATACCCGACGAGTAACCGACACGCGAGCGGCATCGTGGTTACCGCATTTCGGGCAGGTAAAGCCCTTGCTGGTGCACTCGAACTCGCCGGTAAAACCGCACTCGTAGCATTCATCGATCGGCGTGTTGGTGCCGTAGTACGGCACGTGCTCATAGCTGTAATCCCACACGTCTTCCAGCGCCTTCAGGTTGTGCTGGATATTCGGGTACTCGCCGTAGCAAATGAAGCCGCCGTTGGCCAGCGGCGGGTACGGCGCTTCGAAATCGATCTTGTCGTACGGGTTGACCTTCTTCTCGACGTCAAGGTGGAAGCTGTTGGTGTAGTAGCCTTTATCGGTCACGCCCTCCACTATGCCAAACTCGGCGGTGTCGAGACGGCAGAAGCGGTCGCACAGGTTTTCGCTCGGCGTGCTGTACAGACTAAAGCCGTAGCCGGTTTCTTCCTTCCACACATCGACGGCGTCGCGCAGGCGCTGGACGATGGCCACACCTTTCTCACGCAGCGCCTCGCTGTCGTACATATGCTGATTACCGTACAGCGCATTGATGGTCTCATGGATACCGATGTAACCCAGTGAAATGGACGCGCGGCCGTTTTTGAAAATCTCGGAGACGTCATCGTCGGCTTTCAGCCGCACGCCGCAGGCCCCTTCCATATACAGGATCGGCGCCACGCGGGCCTTCACCCCTTCCAGACGGGCAATACGGGTCATCAGCGCTTTGCGCGCCAGCTGCAGGCGCTCGTCCAGCAGCGCCCAGAAGGCGGCTTCGTCGCCTTTCGCTTCCAGGGCGATACGCGGCAGGTTGAGGCTAATCACGCCGAGGTTATTGCGCCCGTCATGCACCTGCTCGCCATCCTCGTTTTCCCACACCCCGAGGAAGCTGCGGCAGCCCATCGGCGTTTTAAACGACCCGGTGACTTTCACCACCTGATCGTAGTTGAGGATATCCGGGTACATGCGCTTGCTGGCGCACTCCAGCGCCAGCTGCTTGATGTCGTAGTTCGGATCGCCGAACTTATGGTTCAGACCGTCGCGAATGGCGAAGACCAGTTTCGGGAATACCGCGGTTTTGCGATTTTTACCGAGGCCAGCGATGCGGTTGCGCAGAATCGACTGCTGGATCAGGCGCGACTCCCAGCTAGTGCCGAGGCCAAAACCAAAGGTGACAAACGGCGTCTGACCGTTGGCGGTATGCAGCGTGTTGACTTCATACTCCAGCGACTGGAAGGCGTCGTAGCACTCTTTTTCGGTACGGGCGCGGGCATAGCCTTCGGCGTCCGGGATCTGCCACTCTTCGGCGATTTTACGATGCTTTTTGAAGCTTTCGGTGACGAACGGCGCCAGCACTTCATCGATACGGTTGATGGTGGTGCCGCCATAAATATGGCTGGCGACCTGGGCGATGATCTGCGCCGTCACCGCGGTGGCGGTAGAGATAGACTTCGGCGGCTCGATCTCCGCGTTGCCCATCTTAAAGCCCTGAGTCAGCATCCCTTTCAGATCGATCAGCATGCAGTTGAACATTGGGAAGAAGGGCGAGTAATCGAGGTCGTGATAGTGGATCATGCCGCGCTCGTGGGCCATCACCACATCGTGGGGCAGCAGGTGCTGCCGCGCATAGTGCTTGGCGACGATACCGGCCAGCAGGTCCCGCTGGGTCGGGATGACTTTGCTATCCTTGTTGGCATTTTCGTTGAGCAGCGCGGAGTTGGTCTGCTCGACGAGGCCGCGGATCTCCTGATTGAGGCGGCCGCGCTTCTCGCGCTGGCTATCGCGGTCATGGCGATACTCAATGTAGGCGCGCGCCAGCTGCTTATAGGGGCCGGACATCAGCTGGTTTTCTACCGCAGTCTGGATCTCGTTGATGTCGACCTGGGCGCGGCCCTGCATTTGTTGGCTAACGACTTCTGCGACGGTGGCGCAATAGTCTGCGTCATCGACTCCCGCTGCTTTAGCTGCACGGAGAATTGCTTCCTGAATGCGCTCTGATTTGAACGGCACTTTACAGCCATCACGTTTCATCACATGCGGTGTCATGATCACTCCATATATAGAACAGGTTATCCACAGAGGCGGAGGTTATCCCGAAGGCGCTGCACGCTACGGCTCGTGCTGTTTGCCTTCAGATCCGGCCCGTTTTATCCACATCTCATCACCGCCAGACATCGACAAGATATGGTGACATAATAGACGATTAATACAACATGTAGGGCCGGGACGCATTTTAAGTTCTATATGTAGTGATTTGCATCAAAGATGTTTGCGATTTTATTGACCCAGAACAAGGTAAAAAGGTGAGAGTACGGATGATGGGCGCTGGCGATAAATGTAAATTTATCTGGCTGGAAAATAAGCAAAAATGCCTGGCATCCACCTCCGATGCCAGGCATTACGCTCCGGTTTCTGTCGGGCAAGAAGTACCTTACGCCTGCAGCCACCATACGGCTTCGAACGGCCGCAGCGTCAGACCGGTCGGGCGGGGCGTAGTTTCTGCATAGTTGCTGATGATCATCTTCCAGTCGCCCTGGGCTTCCTCTGGCTGCCAGGTCTGCAGGTCGCGGCTCAGGTTGGCGGCGACCACCAGTGTTTGCCCCTGCCACTGACGGCGATAACACCACAGCGACGGATGGTCCGGCAGGAGATCCTGGTAATCGCCCCAGGTCAGCAGCGGCAGGGTTTTACGCAGCGTAATCAGCTGCTGATAGGCATAAAACACCGAATCGGGGTCCGCCAGCGCCGCCTCAACGTTGATCTCCCGGTAGTTATCGCCAAGGCCGATCCACGGCTCACCGTCGCTGAAGCCGCCGTTCTCCCCGGCGTGCCACGGCATCGGCGTGCGGCTGTTGTCGCGCGACTTACTGGCGAGGATTGCCAGCAGTTCGTCCGGGCTTTGCCCCTGCGCTGCGCGCTCGATAAACATATTGTGGCTTTCGACGTCACGGTAATCGCTGATGCTGCTGAAGTGCGGATTGGTCATGCCGATCTCTTCGCCCTGGTAGATATAGGGCGTGCCCTGCATGCCGTGCAGCACCATCGCCAGCATCTTCGCCGCCGGCACCCGGTACTCGCCTTCGTCGCCAAAGCGCGACACGATGCGCGGCTGATCGTGGTTACACCAGAACAGCGCGTTCCACGCCCGATTGTGCATCCCCTGCTGCCAGTGGCGGAACAGCGCTTTCAGCGCCACATAGTCCGGGCGGGCGAGGGTCCATTTTTCACCGCCGGGATAATCGACCTTTAAATGGTGGAAGTTAAAGGTCATCGACAGCTCGCGGCCGTCCAGCGCGGCGTACTGCTGGCAGTGCTCCAGCGAGGTAGAGGACATCTCGCCGACGGTCATCAGGTTACGGGGAGTAAAGACATCGCGGCTCATCTCCTGCAGGAATTCATGCACCCGCGGGCCGTCAGTGTAGAAGCGGCGGCCATCACCCTCCGCATCGCAGGGGAAGGTCTGGTCTTTCGAGATCAGGTTGACGACGTCGAGGCGCAGACCGTCGACGCCGCGATCGGCCCAGAATTCGCAGACCTTTTTCAGCTCGGCGCGTACCGCCGGGTTCTCCCAGTTGAGATCCGCCTGTTCAATGGCGAACAGGTGCAGATAATACTGCCCGCTGTCGGCGTGCCACTGCCAGGCGTTGCCGCCAAACTTGGAGCGCCAGTTGTTCGGCAGCGCGTCCGGTTCGCCGTCGCGCCAGATATAGAACTGCCGGTAGGGACTCTCCTTATTCAGCGACTGACGGAACCATTCATGCTCGGTCGAGGTATGGTTCAGTACCATATCCAGCACGATGCGGATGCCGCGGGCCTTCGCCTCCGCTACCAGGGCGTCAAAGTCGGCCATCGTGCCGTAGGAGGGATCGATAGCGGTGTAGTTCGCCACATCGTAGCCGTTATCCACCTGCGGTGAGACGTAGAACGGCGTCAGCCAGATGGCGTCGACCCCAAGCTTCTGCAGATAGTCGAGGCGGGAAGTGACGCCGCGCAGATCGCCGGTACCGCTGCCGGTGGTATCCTGAAAACTCTTCGGATAGATTTGATAAATAACGCCGTTTTGCCACCAGTGGGGAAGATGATTCATAGTGCTTTCCTGCTGCAACGAGGGGCGCCAAAGGCGCCCCGAAAGAAGAAGTTAGACAATCTGCAAGGTGCCCTGACGGTACTTGCGCTGATACACCACGGTGGTCAGGATAATCGGCACCACCACCGCGATAGCCATCGCCATGGCGTACACCTGCCAGTAGGTTGGCTGGATGGAGAGGATGCCCGGCAGGCCGCCGACGCCGATGCCGTTCGCCAGCACGCCGTTCAGGCCGCACAGCAGGCCGGCGAGGCCGGAGCCGATCATCGCGCACAGCATCGGGAAGCGGTACTTCAGGTTGATACCGTACATCGCCGGTTCGGTAACCCCGAGGTAAGCAGAAATTGCCGCCGGCACCGAGATTTCACGTTCATTCTGTTTACGGCTGGCGATGATGATGCCGACCACCGCCGACGCCTGGGCAATGTTCGACAGCGCAATCAGCGGCCACACCGGGGTGCCGCCCATGCTCTGGATCATCTGCATATCGATAGCGAGGGTGGTCTGGTGGACACCGGTAATCACCAGCGGCGCGTAGAGGAAGCCGAACAGCGCGGCGCCGATTGGCGCGAAGCTGCCGGTTAACAGATGGCGTACCGCGAAGGCCACGCCGTCGCCGATCAGGCGGCCGAACGGACCGATAATGGCGTGCGCGAGGAACACCGCGAGGATCAGCGAGCAGACCGGGACAATGACCAGGTAGAGGTAGTCAGGCACGATGCGCTTGAGGCGCGTCTCGATAAAGCCGAGCGTCAGGCCCGCCAGCAGGGCCGGGATCACCTGCGCCTGGTAGCCGACTTTGGCAATCGTAAACAGGCCGAAGTTCCACACCTCCGGCACCTGCTGGCCGAGGAGATAGGCGTTCATCAGCTGCGGGGAAACCAGGGTGACGCCAAGGACGATCCCGAGGATCGGCGTGCCGCCCATCTTCTTCACCGCTGACCAGCAGATCCCCACCGGCAGATAGAAGAAGATCGCCTCGCCAATCAGCCACAGGAAGTCATAGATGGTTTTCAGCGACGGGTGCATCTGAGCCAGCGTCTGGCCGTTGCTCATGGGTAAGTCGCCGATGACGTTACGGAAACCGAGGATCAGACCGCCACTGATTAGCGCAGGAAGCAGCGGGAAGAAGATCTCGGCAAAGTGCGAGATCAACTGCTCATGCCACTTCATATTTTGCCGCGCGGCCTGCTTGACCTGCTCTTTATCGGCGGAGGTCTGGCCGGTGGTAGCCAGCAGGGCCTTGTAGTAATCGCCTACCTCGGTGCCGATGACCACCTGGAACTGACCGGCGTTAGTGAAGCATCCCTTCACCATGCGCAGCTGTTCAATCTCTTTTGGTTTGGCGATGGCCGGGTCGTTCAGCACAAAGCGCAAACGGGTAATACAGTGGCTGACGGTGGCGATGTTGCCGCGCCCGCCCACCAGTTCGATCAGTTTATCGATGTCCTGCTGGTTTACTTTGCTCATGATGAAGCCTCAAAAACAGAGGGGGAGAGATGCCGTTTTTTACCTTGAGGGCATCCTAACTGTTTCGCTTGATTTGCAAAATGGGAACGTTCCCGAAACCCGGCGACGATCACATAAATCGTCCGAATGAGATTAATTCAGGGCGGCGGGAATCACGATCTGGCGGGGTTCGACGCTGCCGGCGATCTGCTCGATCAACTGCCGGGCGGCCCGGCGTCCGGACTCGGCATAGCCGGGATCGACGGTCAAGATTTCCGGGTGGAGAAACTTCATTAGCGGCGTGCTACCGACGCTGGCGAGCTGCAGCGCAGCGCGGCCCTGCTGCTGGAGGTACTTGCTGGCGCCGAGGGCGAGGGTATCCGTCGCGCAGACCAGGGCACTGGTTTCGGCCGTCAGCACGCTGGCGACGGTGTCATACCCCTGCTTCATGCCCAAGCCCGGCAGAGCGGCGGTGGGCGTCAGGCGATGCTTTTTACAGAAAGCGAGGTAGGCGAGATGGCGGCGTTCGCCGGTGGTGACGTCGCTGTGCGGGACGCCAAGAAAACTGATGTTGCGATGTCCGCGATCGTAGAGCCGCTGCATCAGCAGCGTGATGGCGCCTTCGTCGTCATAGCACACCGAGGCGAAACCGGGGGCGTCGCGGGCCATCAGCACCAGCGTATCGCGCCAGGGGGCGAGCATCGCCTCATCAATGCCGGTAAATCCGAACAGCACCACGCCGTCAATATTACGCCGGGCGAGCATGCCGAGATGCTCTTCAACCAGTCCCGGGGAGAACTGGCTCTCCATCATAATCGGATCGTAACCCTGTTCATAAAAGGCGGGCAGCATGGTCTGTACGGCAAGGTTTTCCGACAGGGAATCCAGACGGGTGACGATAATCGCCACCACTTTATCGCTCTGGCCGCGCATGGCGCGGGCGGAGCGGGAGGGGGAGAAACCGTGCTGCTGCATCACCGCTTCGACGCGCTCGCGGGTCCGTTCGCTGACCCCGCTCTCGTTGTTAAGGACGCGGGATACCGTCGATTTTCCTACGCCGCTTAAACGCGCGATATCTTTGATGGTCAGCCGGTTCTGCATGCGGAATTCTCGTCAGGGATGGTAGAAGTGAGCCTAATGCTACTCAACCAAACCGCAATGAGCAAAGTCTGGTTTACGTTCGGTTTAGTTGCGCGGGCTTATCATCGCCATAAATGCCACACATGTCTCAACGAGCGCGCTATAATCCGCGCCGTTTATATTCACTTACCGGAGAATTTATGGACCCCGATCCCACTCCTCATCCTCGATGGAGCAACCTTTCTTTCCGGTAAGCCTGTTTAACACTGCTTTACCGGAAAGCGTAAAGCAGTGACGTCCTTGATGTCCCTGCCATAAAAATTACATGCCTGACAGGTAGGCTTTGCTACGCCTGTTGGCAACGCTGCGTTCGCTCGCGCGAGCGCGGAGGGACTGTTTATGTTGAAAAATTATACCCGGCAGCTGTTCGCGCAGCTTAGCCGCCATCTGCCACGCCGTTTGGTCCAGCGCGATCCGCTGCCTGATGCCCGTAACCTGACCAGCGTGCCGATCCCGGACTCGCTCGGCAAGCGCTGCCTGGACGTTGCGGCGATGGATGACCAGGAGATCTGGCGTGCCTTTGACAGCCACCCTGAAGGGCTCAATGAAGGCGAAGTGGCGGCAAAGATCCTCAAACATGGTGACAATCAGATCCCGGCGCAGAAGCCCTCGCCGTGGTGGGTGCATCTGTGGACCTGCTATCGCAACCCGTTCAACCTGCTGCTGACGGTGCTCGGCATCGTCTCCTATTCCACCGAAGATCTGTTCGCCGCGGGCGTTATCGCGCTGATGGTCGGCATCTCGACGCTGCTTAACTTCATCCAGGAAGCGCGCTCGACCAAAGCGGCGGATGCGCTAAAGGCGATGGTCAGCAATACCGCCACGGTGCTGCGGGTGGTGAACGAGCAGGGGGAGAGCCGCTGGCTTGAACTGCCTATCGACCAACTGGTGCCAGGAGATATCGTCAAGCTGTCGGCGGGAGATATGATCCCGGCGGACCTGCGCATTATTCAGGCGCGCGATCTGTTTGTCGCTCAGGCCTCGCTGACCGGCGAATCGCTGCCGGTAGAGAAAGTCGCGCGCAGCCGCGACCCGCTGCAGCAGAACCCGCTGGAATGCGACACCCTGTGCTTTATGGGGACCAACGTGGTGAGCGGCTCGGCGCAGGCTATCGTCTACGCCACCGGCGGCAACACCTGGTTTGGCCAGCTGGCCGGGCGCGTCAGCGAGCAGGAAAGCGAGCCGAACGCCTTCCAGAAAGGCATCAGCCGGGTCAGCATGCTGCTGATCCGCTTTATGCTGGTGATGGCCCCGGTGGTGCTATTGATTAATGGCTACACCAAAGGCGACTGGTGGGAAGCGGCGCTGTTTGCACTGTCGGTGGCGGTCGGCTTGACGCCGGAGATGCTGCCGATGATCGTCACCTCGACGCTGGCGCGCGGGGCGGTGAAGCTGTCGAAACAAAAAGTGATCGTCAAACACCTCGACGCCATTCAGAACTTTGGCGCGATGGATATTCTCTGCACCGATAAAACCGGCACCCTGACTCAGGACAAGATCGTGCTGGAGAACCACACCGATGTCTCCGGTAAGTCCAGCGAGAGAGTGCTGCATACCGCCTGGCTCAACAGCCATTACCAGACCGGGCTGAAAAACCTGCTCGATACCGCGGTGCTGGAAGGCGTGGAACTGGATGCCGCCCGCGGCCTCGCGGAGCGCTGGCAGAAGGTGGATGAGATCCCGTTCGACTTCGAACGCCGCCGCATGTCGGTGGTGGTAAAAGAGCAGGGCGACGCGCATCAGCTGATCTGTAAAGGGGCGCTGCAGGAGATCCTTAACGTCTCGACCCAGGTGCGCTACAACGGCGAAATCGTACCGCTGGACGACACCATGCTGCGCCGCATCCGTCGGGTCACCGATACTCTGAACCGTCAGGGACTGCGGGTGGTGGCGGTAGCAACCAAATACCTGCCGGCGCGCGAGGGCGATTACCAGCGCGCCGATGAATCCGATCTGATCCTCGAAGGCTACATCGCCTTCCTCGATCCGCCTAAAGAGACCACCGCCCCGGCGCTGAAGGCGCTGAAGGCCAGCGGTATCACGGTGAAAATCCTCACCGGCGATAGCGAACTGGTGGCGGCGAAGGTGTGCCATGAAGTGGGGCTGGATGCGGGCGAAGTGGTGATTGGCAGCCAGATTGAAGCCATGAGCGACGACGAGCTGGCGGCGCTGGCGAAGCGCACTACTTTGTTTGCGCGTCTGGCGCCGCTGCATAAAGAGCGTATCGTGACGCTGCTGAAACGCGAAGGTCACGTGGTGGGCTTTATGGGCGATGGCATCAACGACGCCCCGGCGTTACGCGCGGCGGATATTGGCATCTCGGTTGATGGCGCGGTGGATATCGCCCGCGAGGCGGCGGATATCATTCTGCTGGAAAAAAGCCTGATGGTGCTGGAGGAGGGGGTGATCGAAGGCCGCCGCACCTTCGCCAACATGCTCAAGTACATCAAAATGACCGCCAGCTCCAACTTCGGTAACGTCTTTAGCGTGCTGGTGGCCAGCGCCTTCCTGCCGTTTCTGCCGATGCTGCCGCTGCACCTGTTGATTCAGAACCTGCTGTACGATGTCTCCCAGGTGGCGATCCCGTTCGATAACGTCGATGATGAGCAGATCCGTAAACCGCAGCGCTGGAACCCGGCCGATCTCGGGCGCTTTATGGTCTTCTTTGGACCGATCAGCTCGATTTTCGATATCCTCACCTTCGGCCTGATGTGGTGGGTGTTCCACGCCAATACCGTGGAGATGCAGACTCTGTTCCAGTCCGGCTGGTTTATTGAAGGGCTGCTGTCGCAGACGCTGATTGTGCACATGATCCGCACCCGGCGCATTCCGTTCGTTCAGAGCCGCGCCGCGTGGCCGCTGTTCGCCATGACTCTGGTGGTGATGGCCGTGGGCATTGCCCTGCCGTTCTCGCCGCTGGCGGGCTACCTGCAGCTGCAGGCGCTGCCGCTCAGCTACTTCCCGTGGCTGGTGGTGATCCTGGCGGGCTATATGGTGCTGACCCAGACCGTTAAAGGTTTCTACAGCCGTCGCTACGGCTGGCAGTGAAGGGCGCATTTTCGGATGAGCCACGTAAAAAAGGCAGCCACTGGCTGCCTTTTTTCCTGCCAACCAAAGCGATCAGCGACGTACGGCGATGGCTTCGATCTCGATCTTCACGTCTTTCGGCAGACGAGCGACTTCCACGCAGGAGCGCGCCGGGAAGGTGGCATTGTGCTCGGTGAAAAACGCTTCGTAGGTGGCGTTAACGGTAGCGAAATCGTTGAGGTCTTTGACGAATACGGTGGTCTTGACGATGTCGCCAACGGTGAGGCCAGCGGCTTCAACGATCGCTTTCACGTTGTTCAGCGACTGGCGCGCCTGCGCGGACACGTCTTCCGGGACGCTGCCGGTTTTCGGGTCGACCGGGATCTGGCCAGAGGTGATGATCATGCTGCCCAGATCAACGCCCTGAACGTATGGGCCAATCGCTGCTGGTGCATTTTCCGTCGCAATAGTTTTGCTCATGTTATCTCCAGATGAACTGAGTAATGTTACGCAAAATCATTCAGGTTGCCGCCAGAGGGTAAGCGCTGTGCCGCCGGCGCAGACGCCGCCTGAAGGACGAAGCGTAGGGTGGTAGCCATTATAGGGAGGCCTACCACCAATACCAACCGCATTTAGTTGGCCAGCACCACATAATGAGAAAACTCTTTTTCACAGTATTTGCATTTGAGTGCGATGTCATCGGCGCGTTTTTTCACTGCAAAACTGGAAGAAACCGGTTCGGCGTGGCTAATACAGTTGCTGTTCGGGCAGACCAGCACGCTGTCAATGCGATCCGGCAGGCTCGGGCGGGATTTGCCCACCACTTCGTAATCATCAATGCGGTTTACCGTCGCCTGCGGGGCGTACAGCGACAGCTGGTTAACCTGCTCGTCGGTCAGGAAGGTGTTCTCGATTTTAATCAAATCCTTGCGGCCCATCTCGCCGGAGGGCAGGTTCAGGCCGATGGTGATACGCTGGTCGGTTTCGGTCAGTTTGAACAGGGTGAGCAGCTTAAAGCCGACCTGCGCCGGGATATGGTCAATCACGGTGCCGCGTTTAATGGCTTCTACTTGCAGTTTATTGTCGTGTGTCATCTCTCATTCCCCCTTACAGTGCCAGCTCGCTATTCAGTACCAGTGCCAGTAACGCCTGGCGGGCGAAGATGCCGTTACCGGCCTGCTGGAAGTACCAGGCGTGCGGTGTTTTATCGACATCGGTGGTGATTTCGTCAATGCGCGGCAGCGGGTGCAGCACCTTCATGTTGGCGCGCGCCCCTTCGAGGTCGGCGGCGCGCAGGACGAACTGCGCTTTCACGTTGGCGTATTCCGACGGATCCAGACGCTCTTTCTGCACGCGGGTCATGTACAGAATATCCACTTCCGCCATCACGTCGTCGATGGCGCTATGCAGGCTCCAGGCGATACCTTTTTCATCCAGCATATCGAGGATGTACTGCGGCATGGCCAGCGCGTCCGGGGCGATAAAGTAGAAGCGGTTGCCGCTGAATTTGGCCAGCGCCTGGGTCAGGGAGTGGACGGTACGGCCATACTTCAGATCGCCGACCATCGCCACGTTGAGGTTTTCGAGGCGGCCCTGGGTCTCCTGGATGGTGAACAGGTCGAGCAGGGTTTGGGTTGGGTGCTGGTTAGCGCCGTCGCCAGCGTTCAGTACCGGCACGCCGCCGGAGAATTCGGTCGCCAGGCGCGCGGCGCCCTCCTGCGGATGACGCATCACGATGGCGTCAACGTAGGTGCTGATGACGGAGATGGTATCCGCCAGGGTTTCCCCTTTTTTGCCCAGCGAGGTATTGGCGCTGTCAGAAAAGCCGACCACGCTGGCGCCCAGGCGGTGCATCGAGGTTTCAAAAGAGAGACGGGTACGGGTGGAGGCTTCAAAGAAACAGCTGGCGATAACCTTATGCTTCAGCAGCTCGGGTTGCGGATTGGCTTTCAGCTTTGCCGCCGTCGCCAGCACCAGTTCGAGGTCTTCGCGGCTGAGATCGTTTATGGAAATGATATGTTTTTGATATAGCGGGTTAGCCATGCTTATCTCCTGACGCCTGGGCAAAAAAAAAGCCCCTTAAATAAGGGGCTTCGGGAATCCAATGAGCAACGGAAAGAAAAACGCCAGGCCAGCGTCTGCGTTCAGACGCGCTAAGACAGAATGTCGTACGCAATTGGCCATGCTTCCTCCCGGCAAAACGACTGGCATTATACGCAGACCGTTATGACGATCAAGCGATTCATTCACAAACAGGTAATCGTTTGCCTGCAGAAAAGTGCGCCAGCGCAAAGAACGGTGAAACTGTACTGGTATGGCAGTGGCGATGGGGGTATAAAGTCATAAAATGAAATGCTGTTTTATATTCGAGGTAAGTGATGATTATTGGCAATATCCACCATCTGCAGCCATGGCTGCCTGCCGCGCTGCGCGAGGCCATTGAGCACGTCATCGCCCATGTCAGCGAGGCGACGCCGCTGGGTAAACACGATATCGACGGCAATAACCTGTTTTATCTGATTTCCGAAGACACCACCGAGCCGCAGGCCGCGCGCCGCGCGGAATACCATGCCCGCTATCTCGATATTCAGATTGTGCTCCGCGGCATCGAGGGGATGACCTTCAGTACCTTGCCGGCTGGAGAGCCGCAGACCGACTGGCTGGCGGAGAAAGACATCGCTTTTCTGGCCGAAGGCCAGCAGGAGAAAACGGTGATCCTCAACGAAGGGGATTTTGTGGTGTTTTATCCCGGCGAAGTGCATAAACCGCTGTGCGCCGTAGGCGCCCCGGCGAAGGTGCGCAAAGCGGTAGTGAAGATGCTGATGGCGTAAAATGGCGAGCCATATCCCGGATAAGCGCCGTGCTATCCGGGATTTGACCGCCAGCGAGGGGCTACTTGCCCAGCGTCGCCACCATCACCGCTTTGATGGTGTGCATCCGGTTTTCCGCCTGATCGAAAACCACGCTCGCCGCCGACTCAAACACTTCGTCAGTCACTTCCATGCCGCCGTGCAGGCCGTAATCGGCGGCCATCTGTTTGCCCAGCGTGGTCTGGTCGTCATGGAATGCCGGCAGGCAGTGGAGGAACTTGACCTGCGGATTGCCGGTCAGCGCCAGCATCGCGCTGTTAACCTGATAGTCGCGGAGCAGGGCGATACGTTCGGCCCATTTTTCCTTCGCCTCGCCCATCGATACCCAGACGTCGGTATAGATAAAATCGGCGCCTTTCACCCCCGCGGCGATATCTTCCGTCAGGGTGATGTTGCCGCCCTGCTGTTTGGCCAGCGCGGTACAGGTCTCCACCAGCTGAGACTCCGGCCAGCAGGCCGATGGCGCTACCAGGCGCAGATCCAGACCGGTCAGCGCTGCGGCTTCCAGCATCGAATTGCCCATGTTGTTGCGCGCGTCGCCGGCGTAGACCAGCGTCATCTGGTTAAAGGCTTTGCCCGGCAGGTGCTCTTTCATGGTCAGCAGGTCCGCCAGCAACTGGGTGGGGTGGAACTCGTTGGTGAGGCCGTTCCACACCGGCACGCCGGCGTATTGCGCCAGGGTCTCCACCACCTCCTGGCCGTGGCCGCGATACTGAATGCCATCGTACATCCGCCCGAGCACGCGGGCGGTGTCTTTGATCGACTCTTTATGGCCAATCTGGCTGCCGCTTGGCCCCAGATAGGTCACGCGGGCGCCCTGATCGTATGCGGCAACTTCGAAAGAGCATCGTGTACGGGTTGAGTCTTTTTCGAAGATGAGCGCGATGTTTTTCCCTGCCAGTTTCTGGACTTCGATACCGTTTTTCTTATCGGCTTTGAGCTTTGCCGCCAGCTCGAGCAGGGCGGTGATTTCTGCAGGCGTAAAATCGAGTAACTTTAAAAAATGCTTCTGGTAAAACGCAGACATGGTTCCCTCACCTGGCATAGGCCACTAATTGAATTAAAATTCAATTTATATGTATGAATATTCATTTGCAAGTCTGTGATCGAAATCTTTCACTGAGAAGTGGAGGCAATGACGGCGGTATGTGACAATAGGGACAACTGCCGCACATTATGAGGAACGAGCCATGGCAAACCCGGAACACCTGGAAGAACAGCGTGAAGAGACGCGTCTGATTATCGAAGAGCTGCTGGAGGATGGCAGCGATCCGGACGCACTGTACACGATTGAGCATCACCTCTCTGCAGACGATTTCGAAACGCTGGAGAAAGTGGCGGTGGAAGCGTTCAAGCTGGGCTATGAAGTGACCGAGCCCGAAGAGCTGGAAGTGGAAGAGGGTGACATGGTCATCTGCTGCGATATTCTCAGCGAATGCGCGCTGAACGCAGACCTGATCGATGCCCAGGTGGAACAGCTGATGACGCTGGCAGAAAAATATGACGTCGAGTATGACGGTTGGGGTACCTATTATGAGGACCCGAACGGTGAAGAAGACGGCGACGATGACGAAGATTTTGTCGATGAAGACGACGATGGTGTTCGCCACTAAGCTGCAGATGGATACGGCGGCGCCTGCCGCCGTATAGCAAGGAACTTCCATGGATTACCCGCAGATACTCTCCCCGATTATCAACTTCCTGCACTGCCCGACGCCGCAGGCGTGGATTGACGAAGCCCGCAAGCCGGAAAACCTGCCGCTGCTGCTGACCGACCATATGGTGTGCGAACTGAAAGCGGCGCAGAACGCCATGCTGCTGGTGCGTCGCTACGTCGCGGATAAAGCCGACGCCGACGAGCTGCTGGCCTGCCTGAAGCCGTATGAAGACTTCACCTACCGCTGGGGGCCGGAGCCGGATTTTGTCGCCCTGCATAAGCGGATCAACAAAAGCGCCATGCCGCAGACCGACGACCCGTGGGGCCGCCAGTTGCTGGACAGCATGATTTTGCTGATTAAAGAGGAGCTACATCACTTCTGGCAGGTGCGGGAGATGATGCTGTCGCGTGATATTCCCTACGTCAAAATCACCGCCAGCAACTATGCCCGCGGCATGCGGCGGGAGGTGCGTTCGCACGAGCCGGTGATGCTGATCGATAAGTTGATCTGCGGCGCTTATATCGAGGCCCGCTCCTGCGAACGCTTTGCGGCGCTGGCGCCGTGGCTGGATGACGATCTGCAGAAGTTTTATCTGTCGCTGCTGCGCTCTGAAGCGCGTCACTATCAGGACTATCTGGATCTGGCGCAGAAGATTGCCGGAGACGATATTAGCGAGCGGGTGCGCCAGCTCGGCGAGGCGGAAGCGGCGCTGATCCTCAGGCCGGAGGCCGAGTTCCGCTTTCACAGCGGTGTGCCGGTGGCGGCGTAACCCTCGGTATTCGGGCCCTGTAGCCCCGGTAGCCACTAACACCGGCAGTTTCAGTAGCCCTGGGGAGAGAGATAGCGTTGAGAGCTTCAGCCCGCAATGGTATGGGCCGTAGGTCGGGTAAGGCGTTAGCCGCCACCCGACAAAAAAACGGCACCGCGAGCACGGGTAAGGTGCAAGGGGTTCCATCCGGGACATACCCCGGCTTGCGCTACGCTTAGCCGGGCTACCAAACTGTAGCCCCGGTAAGCGTAGCGCTACCGGGGACGCCTGCGATATCGAGGCGCTACAGCGTTTTCAGCATCCGCACTTCACAGTCAACGTGGCCGGTGCAACCCAGCGGCCCGTCAATGTGCTCAAAGCCGAGATGTTCATATAAGCCGATCGCCTCCGTCAGGAAGGCGGTAGTTTCCAGATAGCAGCGTTTAAAGCCCTGCTCGCGGGCGTAGTCCAACGCCAGCAGCGCCAGCTTCTTCGCCAGCCCCTGACCGCGCGCGCTGGTCATAAAATACATTTTCTGTAACTCGCAGATATCCGGCTCGCTGCAGGCGAGCGGCGCGACGCCACCGCCGCCAACCACTTCGCCCTCTTTCTCCACCACCCAATAGGCAGAGCCTGGCTGGCTGTACAGCTCATACAGTTCATCGAGATTCGGGTCGGCGACCGTATAGCCTTTATCGGCGGTCAGGCCATATTCAGCCGAGACCTGGCGGATGACCCTGGCGATGGCGGCATTGTCTGCCGCCGTAATGCGACGCAGCAACGTCGCCGCGGGGACGCTCGTATTCATACAATGACTCATTACCCAAAAAAGACGAATGATGATGTTAATAACATCGCGACAGGGGAAAGCGCAAGCGAGGATGTTTCATAAAAAAACGCCCCTTGCCGGGTGGCAAGGGGCGGGAGGATCACAGCGCGGCGATCACCGCCTGCTGCTCAATCAGCTTCGCTTTCGCTTCCGCGTAGCCTTCCAGCTTCTCGCGCTCTTTAGCGATCACCGCTTCCGGCGCGCGGGCGACAAAACCTTCGTTGGACAGCTTGCTTTCGATGCGGCCAATTTCACCTTCGATTTTGGCCACTTCTTTCGCCAGACGCGCCAGCTCATCTTCTTTATTGATGAGGCCCGCCATCGGGATCAGCAGCTCGGCGCCGTCGATAATCTTGGTCACGGAGACCGGACCTTTATCATCGGCAGGCAGCACGGTAATGCTTTCCAGACGCGCCAGGTTCAGCAGGAAGCTGCGGTTGTCGTTCACACGACGCTCGGCCTCTTTGCTGCAGCCGCGCAGCAGCAGTTCCAGCGGTTTGCCCGGGGCGATGTTCATTTCCGCACGGATGTTACGCACGGCGACGATCGCCTGTTTCAGCCATTCGGTATCGGCCAGCGCCGCTTCATCGACCTGAGAAGCATCATACTGCGGGAACGGCTGCAACATGATGGTATCGGCGGTGATACCGCAGATCGCTTTCACGCGCTGCCAGATGGTCTCGGTGATGAATGGAATGATCGGATGCGCCAGGCGCAGCAGACCTTCCAGCACGGTCACCAGCGTATGGCGAGTCCCGCGCAGCTCCGCTTCGCTGCCACCGTTCATCACCGGCTTGGTCAGCTCCAGGTACCAGTCGCAGAACTGGTTCCAGGTGAACTCGTACAGGATGCCGGCGGCGATATCGAAGCGGAAGTTATCCAGCGCTTCGCGATACGCTTTCACGGTGTGGTTGAATTCCGCGAGGATCCAGCGGTCGGCCAGGGAGAGCACCATTTCGCCGCCGTTGAAGCCACAATCCTGATCTTCGGTATTCATCAGTACGAAGCGGCTGGCGTTCCACAGCTTGTTACAGAAGTTACGGTAACCTTCCAGACGCTTCATATCCCAGTTGATGTCGCGGCCGGTAGAGGCCAGCGCTGCCAGGGTGAAGCGCAGGGCGTCGGTGCCGTGCGGCTCGATGCCGTTCGGGAACTGTTTCTCGGTGCGCTTACGGATTTTTTCCGCCAGCTGCGGCTGCATCATGTTGCCGGTACGTTTCTCCAGCAGCTCCGGCAGGGTAATGCCGTCAACCATATCCAGCGGGTCGATAACGTTACCCTTGGATTTGGACATCTTCTGGCCTTCGTCATCGCGGATCAGACCGGTCATGTAGACGGTCTTAAACGGTACCTGCGGCTTGCCGTTTTCATCTTTGATGAAGTGCATGGTCATCATGATCATGCGGGCGATCCAGAAGAAGATGATGTCGAAGCCGGACACCATCACGCTGGTCGGGTGGAACTGACGCAAGGCGTCGGTGTTTTCCGGCCAGCCGAGGGTGGAGAAGGTCCACAGCGCGGAGGAGAACCAGGTATCGAGAACGTCTTCATCCTGACGCAGGGCAACGTCCGTACCGAGTTTGTTTTCCTGACGCACTTCGTCTTCGCTACGGCCCACGTAGACGTTGCCGTCGTTGTCATACCATGCCGGGATGCGGTGACCCCACCACAGCTGACGGGAGATACACCAGTCCTGAATATCGCGCATCCAGGAGAAGTACATGTTTTCGTACTGCTTCGGCACGAACTGAATGTCGCCATTCTCAACGGCTTCCACCGCCGGCTTGGCCAGCACGTCCGCACGCACGTACCACTGGTCGGTGAGCATCGGTTCGATAACCACGCCGCCGCGATCGCCGTAAGGGACGGTCAGGTCGTGCGGTTTGATCTCTTCCAGCAGGCCGAGGGCGTCAACCGCCGCAACGACGGCTTTACGCGCCGCGAAGCGTTCCAGTTTCTGGAACTCCGCCGGGATCTCGCTGGAGTAGACGTCGGATTCATTGCCTTTGGTGTCGTAGACTTCCGCGCTTTCGCGGATGTCGCCGTCAAAGGTCAGGATGTTGATCATCGGCAGCTGATGACGACGACCCACTTCGTAGTCGTTAAAGTCGTGCGCCGGGGTGATCTTCACGCAGCCGGTGCCTTTTTCCATATCGGCGTGTTCGTCGCCCACGATCGGGATGCGACGGTTAACCAGCGGCAGCACCACGAATTTGCCAATCAAATCTTTGTAACGCGGATCTTCCGGGTTAACGGCCACGCCGGTATCGCCAAGCAGGGTTTCCGGACGGGTGGTGGCGACCACCAGGTAATCTTTACCGTCAGCGGTTTTCGCGCCATCGGCCAGCGGGTAGCGGATGTGCCACATGGAACCTTTCGATTCGCGGTTTTCCACTTCGAGGTCGGAAATGGCGGTGCGCAGTTTCGGGTCCCAGTTAACCAGGCGTTTACCGCGGTAGATCAGATCTTCTTTGTACAGGCGAACAAAGACTTCTTTCACGGCATTGGAAAGCCCCTCGTCCATGGTGAAGCGCTCGCGCTCCCAGTCCACGGAGTTGCCGAGGCGGCGCATCTGGCGGGTAATGGTGCCGCCGGATTCCGCTTTCCACTGCCAGATTTTGTCGATGAAGGCATCGCGGCCGTAGTCGTGACGGGTTTTCCCTTCTTCCGCGGCAATCTTACGCTCAACCACCATCTGGGTGGCGATACCCGCGTGGTCGGTACCGGCCTGCCACAGGGTGTTTTTGCCCTGCATGCGCTGGTAGCGAATCATGGTATCCATGATGGTTTGCTGGAAGGCATGACCCATATGCAAACTGCCGGTGACGTTCGGCGGCGGGATCATGATGCAGAAGCTCTCCTGGCTTTCATCACCATTCGGTTTGAAATAGCCCTGCTTTTCCCAGTGCTCGTAAAGCGGCTGTTCGATATCTTGTGGGTTGTATGTCTTTTCCATTATTTCCAGGTTGCCGTGTTCAGGTTGAAACCAGCCATGCGGTACGCTTTATAGCGTTCGCGCGCCAGTTGTTTCAGATTTTCTTCGTAAGGGACAAAGTCTATCACTTCTGTGAAAGCGGTGGCAAAATCTGCAAAGTTAAGCCGCAGACTGATCAGAATGTCCCGCGGGCTGCTGTTGCGTTTCTGCGGCCAGGCAATCTCCACCGGCGCGCCGCCTCTCGGGCCTTCGCCCGCCAGATTATGCGGCACAAAGCTCTCCGGCGGCCGCGACCACAGCGCCTCGTCGAGACGAATCGCCTGCTGCTCATCTTCACAGGCGATCAGGACGCGCTTGCCGTTGCGCCAACGTTCTGCGGCAATGTCACACACCAGCTGCTCGACGGCGCTCAGGCCTTCGACGGTGTTTTCGTTGTCCAGAAGGTAGAACGTTGCATTCTTCATATATGGGGCTTCTTGTCGTGGATTTAAATGCAAAGCCGGGTGGCGCTACGCTTACCCGGCCTACAAACGGCATCTTTCCGTAGGCCCGGTAAGCGTAGCGCCACCGGGCATCAGACGGCAATCACTCTTCGCCGTTAAAACCCGCACGATTGAGCAGGAACTGCGACAGCAGGGCGACCGGACGACCGGTGGCGCCTTTGGCCTTACCGGAACGCCAGGCGGTACCGGCGATGTCGAGGTGCGCCCAGTTGTACTTACGGGTAAAGCGCGACAGGAAGCAGCCGGCGGTAATTGCGCCGCCAGGACGGCCGCCGATGTTCGCCATATCGGCAAAGTTGGACTCCAGCTGATCCTGGAACTCGTCGGCCAGCGGCAGACGCCAGGCGCGGTCGCCCGCCAGTTCGGAGGCGCCGATCAGCTCATGAGCCAGCGGGTTATGGTTCGACATCAGGCCGGTGATGTGATGGCCGAGGGCAATCACGCAGGCGCCGGTCAGCGTCGCGACGTCGATAACCGCTTCCGGTTCGAAACGCTCAACGTAGGTCAGGACGTCGCACAGCACCAGGCGGCCTTCGGCGTCGGTGTTCAGGACTTCCACCGTCTGACCGGACATGGTGGTCAGGACGTCACCCGGACGATAGGCGCGACCGCCAGGCATGTTTTCGCAGCCCGCCAGCACGCCGATGACGTTCAGCGGCAGCTGCAGCTCGGCAACCATCCGCATCACGCCGTACACCGCCGCGGCGCCGCACATGTCGTACTTCATCTCGTCCATGCCTTCGGCAGGCTTGATGGAGATGCCGCCGGAGTCGAAGGTCAGGCCTTTACCGACCAGCACGATAGGGCGCGCGTCCTCAGACGGGTTGCCTTTATACTCGATGACCGACATCAGCGACTCGTTCTGCGAGCCGTTGCCGACGGCGAGATAGGAGTTCATCCCCAGCTCGCGCATCTGCTGTTCGCCGATCACGCGGGTAATGACGTTCTTGCTGTAGGTATCGGCCAGCTGACGCGCCTGGGAAGCCAGATAGGCGGCGTTACAGATGTTCGGCGGCATGTTGCCAAGATCTTTCGCCGCTTTGATGCCGGCGGCGATCGCCAGGCCATGCTGAATGGCGCGTTCGCCACTGGTCAGCTCGCGACGGGTCGGCACGTTAAAGACCATTTTACGCAGCGGGCGACGCGGCTCGCTTTTGTTGGTCTTCAACTGATCGAAGCTGTACAGCGTCTCTTTGGCGGTTTCAACGGCCTGGCGAACTTTCCAGTAGTTGTTGCGGCCCTTGACGTGCAGCTCGGTCAGGAAGCAGACGGCTTCCATTGAACCGGTATCATTCAGGGTATTGATGGTTTTCTGGATGACCTGCTTATACTGACGTTCATCCAGCTCGCGCTCTTTGCCGCAGCCAATCAGCAGAATGCGCTCAGACAGAATGTTTGGCACATGGTGCAGCAATAACGTCTGGCCAGGTTTGCCTTCCAGCTCGCCGCGACGCAGCAGGGCGCTGATGTAGCCGTCGCTGATTTTATCGAGTTGTTCGGCGATGGGGGAGAGGCGACGTGGTTCAAAGACGCCGACCACGATACAGGCGCTCCGTTGCTTCTCCGGGCTACCGCTTTTTACACTGAACTCCATGCACTATGCTCCTGAATCTTAAAGACAACAGTGGTGGCTACGGCTATACTCGTCGCCTTTCAAGTTGCAGATGCGCCGGCTGCGCCTGCTTACCTGATGCGGGCCTAACGCGCGCGCCAGGGGTCACAGCCCTGCTGCCTTCTTACAACTCGAAATCCATTGAGTATATAATTGCAAGCTTTCGTAACTCATGTCCGCTGTTGCGGTGACTTCGTGTTAATCTTAACGTTATTAAGGCCTGGGTTCGTCAGAAAAGATCCTGACATGCAGAACCGATGAGTCATTTAATCTTAGCGATGTTTTCAACGACCAAAGAGAATAAATGACGTTTAAGCCATGAAACAAGCAATTTTCCTGCAATAAAACGGGTTTTTACGGGCGTATTTATAGTGATAATCATAAGATATCTGGTTCGTGAGACGCTGAAAAGCCAGTTGGCGATCCTATTCATCCTGTTACTGATTTTCTTTTGTCAGAAATTAGTCAGGATCCTCGGCGCCGCGGTGGATGGCGATATCCCAACCAATCTGGTGCTCTCGCTGTTGGGGCTCGGCATCCCGGAGATGGCGCAGCTTATCCTGCCGTTAAGTTTGTTCCTTGGCCTGCTAATGACCCTGGGCAAACTCTACACCGAAAGTGAAATTACGGTGATGCACGCTTGCGGTCTGAGCAAAGCCGTGCTGATCAAGGCGGCGATGATCCTCGCGCTGTTCACCGGCGCGGTGGCGGCGGTCAACGTCATGTGGGCGGGGCCGTGGTCGTCGCGCCATCAGGACGAAGTGCTGGCCGAAGCCAAAGCCAACCCCGGCATGGCGGCGCTGGCCCAGGGCCAGTTCCAGCAGGCCAGCGATGGTAACGCGGTGATGTTTATCGAGAGCGTCAACGGCAACCGCTTCCATGACGTCTTCCTTGCCCAGCTGCGTCCGAAAGGCAATGCGCGCCCCTCGGTGGTGGTGGCGGATTCCGGCGAGCTGTCGCAGCAGAAAGACGGCTCGCAGGTGGTGACCCTCAACAAGGGCACCCGCTTTGAAGGCACCGCGATGCTGCGCGATTTCCGCATTACCGACTTCAATAACTATCAGGCCATTATCGGCCACCAGGCAGTGACCTCCGATCCGGACGACACCGAACAGATGGATATGCGCACTCTGTGGCAGACCCATACCGACCGCGCGCGTGCCGAACTGCACTGGCGCTTCACGCTGGTGGCGACCGTCTTCATTATGGCGCTGATGGTGGTGCCGCTCAGCGTGGTGAACCCGCGTCAGGGGCGCGTGCTGTCGATGCTGCCGGCGATGCTGCTTTACCTGGTGTTCTTCCTGCTGCAAACGTCGATTAAGTCGAACGGCGGCAAAGGCAAAATGGACCCGGCTATCTGGATGTGGGCGATTAACCTGCTCTATTTTGCGCTGGCGGTGCTGTTAAACCTGTGGGACACGGTGCCGATGCGCCGCTTCCGCGCCCGTTTTAATAAAGGAGCGGCCTGATGCAGGCGTTTGGCGTACTTGACCGTTATATCGGTAAGACGATTTTCAACACCATCATGATGACCCTGTTCATGCTGGTGTCGCTCTCCGGCATTATCAAGTTTGTCGATCAGCTGAAAAAGTCCGGGCAGGGTAGTTACGATGCGCTGGGCGCTGGTCTCTACACCATCCTCAGCGTGCCGAAGGACATCCAGATCTTCTTCCCGATGGCGGCGCTGCTTGGCGCGTTGCTGGGGCTGGGGATGCTGGCCCAACGCAGCGAGCTGGTGGTGATGCAGGCATCCGGTTTCACCCGGCTGCAGGTGGCGCTGGCGGTAATGAAAACTGCGATCCCGCTGGTGCTGCTGACCATGGCGATCGGCGAGTGGGTGGCGCCCCAGGGCGAGCAAATGGCGCGCAACTACCGCGCCCAGCAGATGTACGGCGGTTCGCTGCTGTCGACTCAGCAAGGGTTGTGGGCGAAAGATGGCCACAACTTTGTCTATATCGAACGCGTGAAAGGCAACGATGAGCTGGGGGGCGTCAGCATCTATGCCTTCAATCCGGAGCGTCGTTTAGAGTCGGTGCGCTATGCCGCCTCGGCAAAGTTCGATAGTGAAAATAAAGTGTGGCGCCTGTCGCAGGTGGATGAATCCAACCTGACCGATCCAAAGCAGGTGACCGGGTCGCAGATGGTGAGCGGCACCTGGAAAACCAACCTCACGCCGGATAAGCTCGGCGTGGTTGCCCTGGATCCGGATGCGCTGTCGATCAGCGGTCTGCACAACTATGTGAAATACCTGAAGTCCAGCGGCCAGGATCCGGGACGCTACCAGCTCAATATGTGGAGCAAAATCTTCCAGCCGCTGTCGGTGGCGGTGATGATGCTGATGGCGCTGTCGTTTATCTTTGGTCCGCTGCGTAGCGTGCCGATGGGCGTGCGGGTGGTGACGGGGATTAGCTTCGGCTTTATCTTCTACGTACTGGATCAGATTTTCGGCCCGCTGACCCTGGTCTACGGCATCCCGCCGATCATCGGCGCGCTGTTGCCGAGCGCCAGCTTCTTCCTGATAAGCCTCTGGCTGATGATGCGCAAGGCCTAGCGGGTTAAGCCCGGAACGTATAAGCCCCCTCAACGATGAGGGGGCTTTTTTTTAGCGCTTGCGTCCGCCCAGCAGGCTACCCAGCATGCCGCGGACGATCTGATTGGTGACCTGGCGAACCGCGCTTTTCGCTGCCGTCTGCACGATACCGTCGCGTTTGCCGCCGCGCGGGCCGGTGCTGCCGAACAGAATATCTTTCAGGCCGCCGAGTAGCCCATCGTCATCGCCGCTCTGCTGGCCCTTCGCCGGCGGAGCCGACTGCTGCCCGGTGGCGACCTGCACCCCTTGCTGCAGCATCTCAAAGGCCGACTCGCGGTCCACCTCCTCCTCATACTTACCGTACAGCGGCGAGTGATTCAGCAGGCCGTTGCGCTCGTCATCGCTGACCGGCCCCATTCGCGAGCAGGGGGCGATAACCATCGCCCGCTCGACCACCGACGGACTGCCTTTCTCATCGAGGAAGGAGATCAGCGCCTCGCCGGTGCCCAGCTCCTGGATCGCCTGCTCGGTACTGAAGGCCGGATTGGCGCGCATGGTCTGGGCGGCGGTTTTCACCGCCTTCTGGTCCTTCGGCGTAAAGGCGCGCAGGGCATGCTGCACGCGGTTGCCCAGCTGGCCGAGCACGGCGTCGGGAATATCCGCCGGGTTCTGCGAAACGAAATAGACGCCGACGCCCTTGGAGCGGATGAGGCGGATCACCTGTTCGATTTTATCCAGCAGTACCTGCGGCGCGTCGTTGAACAGCAGATGCGCCTCATCGAAGAAGAACACCAGCTTCGGTTTTTCGAGGTCGCCAGCTTCCGGCAGGCGCTCGTAGAGTTCGGAGAGCATCCACAGCAGGCTGGCGGCATAGAGCTTCGGCATCTGGTAGAGTTTTTCGGCGCTGAGGATATTGATCACCCCTTTACCACTGGCATCGACGCGCATCCAGTCGGCAATATCCAGCATCGGCTCGCCGAAGAAGTGCTCGGCGCCCTGCTGCTCCAGGGTTAACAGCCCGCGCTGGATGGCGCCGATCGAGGCGCTGCTGATATTGCCGTACTGATTCTGGAACGCTTTGGCGTTGTCGCCGATAAACTGGGTGATGGCGCGGAGGTCTTTGAAGTCGAGCAGCAGCAGGCCGCGGTCGTCCGCGATGCGAAAAATAATGTTCAGCACGCCGCTCTGCACCTCGTTGAGATTGAGCAGGCGCGCCAGCAGCAGGGGGCCAAGATCGGAGACCGTCGCCCGAACCGGGTGACCCTTCTCGCCAAAGATATCCCAGAGCACCACCGGGTTGGCGTGCGGCTCCCAGTCGCTGACGCCGATCTTCTCCAGCCGCGCCTGCAGTTTCTCTGAGCTCTGCCCCGCGGCGGCAATGCCGGTCAGGTCGCCCTTGACGTCCGCCATAAATACCGGGACGCCAATCTCCGAGAACGACTCAGCCAGCTTTTGCAGGGTGACGGTTTTACCGGTGCCGGTCGCACCGGTGATCAGCCCATGGCGGTTGGCCATTGCGGGCAGCAAATACAGCGCGTTATCCAGCGTGCGCGCAATCAACAAGGGTGAGCTCATGATCGATTCCTCCATTTATCCTGCGACGATTATAGGCAACCTCGTCGTCCGGCGTTGGGGAAATTGTCACGCGCCGCGCATGCTGCCCAGAGCAGTCTTCAGGCGCAGTGGCGCTGGATAAGCGCGATGCTCTGCTCAATTTCGCGCTCGATATCCGTTTCGCTCCACTGCGCCAGTTCGGGCGCGAAGGGCTCAAAAGCGTATACCCCTTGATAGCCGCGGGCTTCCAGCGCTTTAACCTGCTCGCAGGTGCCGAGACGATCCTGCTGGGTTAGCATGATGCGCTCGGCATCGGTGAGCTGCTCGCGCGGACGGGTATCGTCCACCCCGGAAAGGTGCACCAGACCGATGTCCGCCACCTCCACCTGGCTGAACTCGTCCGCCGCCTGGGGGTAGAGATGGTGATGGAAGGTGTCGATCAGCAGCTTAAACGGCACGCGGGCGTCATGGATCAGCGTCTGCGCCTGGTGCGCAGAGCGCAGCGAGCTTTGTGGGAAGCCCAGCGGCTCCACCAGGCCGTGGATGCCATAGAACGCAAACAGCGGCGACAGATCGCGCAGGGCGCTCAGGGTTTCGCTGGCCGGCACTTCGCTGCCGTCGTTGAGCGGACAGAGTACCAGCGATTTGGCGCCGATGGCCTGGGCCTCTTTCAGCAGCGATTCGGTCAACTGCCGCACCTCTTCGCTACGACGGTTAAAGGGGTAGACTGCGTTAATCGTCAGGATCTCGATGTGGTAGCGCGCCGCCAGCTCGCGCACCTGCTGATGGCTCAGATCGTCGGTCACTTTTCCGCTGGGTAAATCGTTGCGTAGCTCAACCTTATTCAGGCCCAGACGGTTCACCAGACGGAAAAACGCTTCAATGCTGAGCGCTGGCGCGATTTTGCGGTTAATACAAAAACGTTGCATTGCGATGGCCATAGGACACTCCTGACGGAAGAGGGGTAGGTTCGTTCAATTGGCTAACAGTCAAAACGTTTATTCCAAAATTAGCAAGAATGGAAATGATGAATGTTTGAGCTGTCTCGCAAAATATCACCGGCCCCGACTGCGGGAGCGACAGCAGCAGGAAGCCGGGCGTCTTGAGGCGACGAGGCGGGATGCGGGAAGCACACAGGCAATCCGTCGGCGCAAAATGCGACTGTTATCACCAAAATGAAATTTCATTTCACGACAATGTTGAAATATAAATTTCATTTTACTACGGTTATAGCACAGCAGAATCAGCGACGGGCCGGTGTGCGCTGGCCCCCTTCACTATGAGGCGAGAACATGACGATCACAGGAAACTTTATTGGCGGGAAAACCGTTATTAGCAGCAGCAACGAAACGATGCCGGTATACGACCCGGCGACGGGCAAAGCGGTGCGCGAAGTCACGGTGTCAACCGCGCAGGAAGTCTCCGAGGCGATTCAGGTTGCTCGCGATGCGTTTGACAGCTGGTCCCGTACCACGCCGCTGCGCCGCGCCCGCGTGCTGTTCAACTTCAAAATGTTGCTGGAGCAGCACGTGGAAGAGCTGGCGGGGATCATCGTCAGCGAGCACGGCAAAGTGTGGTCGGATGCGCTGGGCGAGCTGACCCGCGGCATGGAAGTGGTCGAATTCGCCTGCGGGATCCCGCACCTGATTAAAGGCGAATACTCCTCTGACGTCGGCACCGGCGTCGACAGCTATTCGCTGATGCAGCCCCTGGGCGTAGTGGCCGGGATCACCCCGTTCAACTTCCCGGCGATGGTGCCGATGTGGATGTTCCCGCTGGCGCTGGCCTGCGGCAACAGTTTCGTCCTCAAGCCGCCGGCGCTGGCGCCGACGGCCGCCGTGCGTCTGGCAGAGCTGCTGAAAGAGGCCGGTCTGCCGGACGGCGTGTTTAACGTCGTGCACTGCAGCAATGAAGATGCTGAGCAGCTGTACACTGACCCGCGTATTGCGGCGGTGAGCTTCGTCGGCTCCTCCGGCGTGGCGGAGTATATCTACAAGACCGCCAGCGCCCACGGCAAGCGCGTACAGGCCTTCGGCGCCGCCAAGAACCACGCGATTGTGATGCCGGATGCCGATCTCGACGCCACCGTTAACGCCATTATGGGCGGCGCTTTTGGCTCCGCAGGCGAGCGCTGCATGGCGCTGCCGGTGGTGGTGGCGGTGGGAGATGAAACCGCCGACAAACTGATCGCCCGCCTGAAGCCGCTGGTGGAAGCGCTGAAAGTAGGCCCGGGCTGCATGCGCGGCCAGGAAGAGAACGAGATGGGACCGGTGGTGTCTGATACCCACCAGAAAAAAGTGCTCGGCTATATTGATAAAGGCGAAAGCGAAGGGGCAAAACTGGTGGTCGATGGCCGCAAACTGCGCGTGCCGGGTTACGACGCGGGCTATTATGTCGGCGGCACCCTGTTCGATCACGTCACCCCGGAGATGACCATCTGGCGCGAAGAGATCTTTGGCCCAGTGCTGGGGATTGTGCGCGCGGCGGACTATGACAGCGCCCTTGAGCTGGTCAACAGCCACGAGTTTGGCAACGGCAGCGCCGTTTTCACCAGCAACGGCCACACCGCGCGTGAATTCGTCCACGACGTGCAGGCGGGGATGGTTGGGGTGAACGTGCCGGTCCCGGTGCCGATGGCGTTCCACAGCTTCGGCGGCTGGAAGCGCTCGGTGTTTGGCGCGTTGAACGTCCACGGGCCGGACGGCGTGCGCTTCTACACGCGCATGAAGACCGCCACCGTACGCTGGCCGGCAGGGCAGCAGACCGTATCTGAATTCAGCATGCCGACATTAGGTTAATCGGCGAAGGAGAGCGCCATGTCGTTACTGGCTAAATCGCGAAAAGAGGGACAGATCCAGCATATTACGCCGCAAAGCGCCGGTTGGCGCTATATCGGCTTTGATGTCTGGATGTTGAAAAAAGGGCAGACCGTGACGCTGGAGAGCGGCGATCGCGAGCTGTGCCTGGTGCTGGTCGCCGGGCTGGCGTCGGTGAAAACGCAGCATGCCGATTTCCCGAATCTCGGTAAACGGATGTCGCCGTTTGAACGCACCCCGCCGTGGTCGGTCTACGTGCCGCCGCAGGATAAAGTCGAGGTAACCGCCGATTCCGATCTGGAGCTGGCGGTATGCAGCGCGCCGGGCAAAGGCCGCTTCCCGGCACGCCTCATTCGGCCGGAAGACGTCGGCGTAGAGCACCGCGGGAAAGGGCGCAACCAGCGCCGGGTGCATAATATTCTGCCGGACAGCGCCGAGGCGGACTGCCTGCTGGTGGTGGAAGTGTACACCGACGAGGGGGCCACCAGTTCGTGGCCATCGCATAAGCATGATACCGCCCTGCCGGGCAAAGAGACGCAGCTGGAAGAGACCTACTATCACCGCTTCGATCCGCCGCAGGGCTTTGCCTTCCAGCGGGTCTACACCGACGACCGCAGCCTGGACGCCTGTATGGCGCCGTACAACCACGATGTGGTGATGGTGCCGCGCGGTTACCACCCGGTGGCGGCGATTGCCGGTTACGACAGCTACTATCTGAACGTGATGGCCGGGCCGGATCGGAAATGGTTGTTCACCTGGGAAGATGACCACGCCTGGATCAACACGCCGGAGTACCCGCGCCACGACTGACGCGCTTTGCAGAAGCGGATAAAAAAGGCCGGTTAGCGATGCTAACCGGCCTTCTTGTTTGAGGGCGGCAGGTGTTTTTTAGCGAAACGCTCCGCGGAATCCCACTCCCCGACCTGGCAAGCGCAGCGCCGCCGGGCAGGAACCTCCGGCGCCATACCCGTCTTTGTGCCGGATAGCGCTACGCTTATCCGGCCTACGGTATCCTCACGTGAGCTCATATATCGTAGGCCCGGCAAGCGCAGCGCCGCCGGGCGATGACCGCAGGCACGGAGCCGCTTTTATGCCGGGCGGCGGCTCACGCCTTGCCCGGCCTGGGGGGCGTGCGACCTGCCGTTGATTGACCCACTTGTGCGACTGAAACTGCCGGTGTTGCGGCCTCAAAATCGCTGAGACGTTCCCGGAAGGCCGGGGCAGCCCGCATGGATGCGGGCTGAGGGCCGTGTTTTGCACGGACGCTGCCTCGGCCCGACCCGAAGCCTGCAGGGATAAGTCGAAGGTACCACGCAGTGGCGATTTTGCTGGCCGGAGCCCGGGGGTACAGGGGGCGGCGGCGACTGGCCGCCCCCTGTGCGCTCCCTGCGCCATGCCAGGCATAACGTAGACGATTAACCGGGAGCGCAATGTGCGCTGAAATCACATGCGACAAACGCTTTTCCCGGATTAATAAAGTTGCATACCAATAACATTATCTCTGGCACCCCGCAGGCGCATATACCTTAGGCCCGGCAAGCGCAGCGCCGCCGGGCAGTCAGGCACCGTACCCGTGGCTGTGCCGGATGGCGGCATAAATGCCTTATCCGGCCTACGGGATCCTCCCGTAAGCCTATACAACTCCGCCGGGTCACAAACGCCAGGCAACCTATCTCACGCCTTCTGCTTGGCCTCGGACTCCTGGCTGCTGTTCAGCGCCAGCGAAACCGCCAACGTCTGGGCCAGACACAGGGAAGCAACCTGCGAGCGGAAGCCATCCACCTGCGCTTCACGCACCACAAAGCAGACGTCGCTGAAGGCCGCCAGCGGGCTGACCTGGCTGTCGGTAATCGCGATCTGTCGCGCTTTGCGCTGCGCGCCCAGCTCTACCAGCTCGACCACTTCCCGGGCGTACGGCGAGAAGCTCACCGCCACCACCACGTCTTTCGGGCCGACCAGACTCAGCTGCTCGGTGAACATGCCGCCGAGGCCGTCGATCAGAAAGGCTTTGCGATCGAGGTGGCGCAGCGCATAGGTCAGATAGGAGGCGACGCTGAACGACCGGCGCAGGCCAATGACGTAGATATTTTCCGCTTCGCCCAGCAGGGCCACCGCGCGCTCCAGCTCATCGCTGGAGGTCTGCATCGCCAGCTGCTGCAGCGCCTGGTTGTTCACCATCGTGAACATATTGAGGATTTCCGTCGGCGTTTCCGGCGGGCTGGACTCATCGCTGGTGGTCTGGCGGAACAGACGGGCGCGCTCGGTATAGTTGGCGGTCTCTTCCATCAAATGTTGCTTGAACATCTGTTTCATTTCGTTAAAGCCGCTAAAGCCGAAGGCGTTGGCAAAACGAATCAACGTGGAAGGGGGAACATCCGCCTGTTGCGCAATGGAGGCCACGGTATCGAAAGCCACGCTATTGCTGTTATCAAGGATATAGCGGGCGACCTGTTTCAGGCGTTTGCTTAACGTATCGTAGCGACGCCTGATTTCATCCTGCAGGATGGTCAGCTGTGTTGGGTTATTGGCCATAGAGTGCGCTCTGAGAAAATGGAAGGAATATGGCTTCCAGTGTACCAAATGAAGCGAATTTTTCATTTATTGCGACGAAATACGCGATTCATTTCACGAAGAAACAGAAAAAAGCCCGCTCCGCAAGGTGACGGAGACGGGCGTCGGGGGATCAGCGGCGGGCTTCGCGCCAGTAGCCAATAAGCGTCAGGTAGTTGCGTTTCACTTCCTCTATCAGGGCCTCATCGCTGAGCTCACCCTGCATCCAGCGCCGCGACGGCAGGCCAAAGATGGTGCGCCCAACGGCGAAACCTTTGATCATCGGGTGTGCGGCCGCCTCGGCGAAACCGGCGCGCAGTTTGTCGGAAGGCGCGTCGAGGCCGAGGATCAGGATCCCGCGGCTCCACGGATCTTCGCGCTCGATAAGGGCGGTGATCTGCTGCCAGCTGGCGCTGGAGAGCGGCGGCAGCTTCCACCAGTCCGGCTTGATCCCCAGCTGATAGAAGTGTTCCAGCATGGTGTGGTAATGGCGCTCGTCTTTGTCCGGACCATTTTCCGGCAGGATCACCTCCAGCAGCAGCTCATGGCCTGACTTGTTACAGGCCTGCCACACCTCCAGCAGCAGGGCGTCCTGCTCTGCACGCAGCGCCGCCGGGTCGGCAGGATGATAGAAGACCAGGCATTTGACGACATGCTCCAGCGGCCAGTCGATCAGCTGCGAGCCGATGTTGCCATGCTCCAGACGCAGCGGTCGCGAGCTGGGCAGCTCGATGGGGCGGCCGATCCACCAGCCCTTGCCGGTAATGGCGTTCAGCGCACGCTGGCCATAGGTGCCGTCGGCCAGAATGCCGCTGCGCTGATCGAGACCCGCCTCCTGCGCCGCCGCTTCGGCCGCGGCTAACAACAACAGCTTGAGCTGCGGAATGCAGGCTTCATCGCGCCCGGTCTCCCGTGCCAGGTCGGCCAGCTGTTTGCGATGGTCGAAGGCGAAAATGCACAGCTCCGGCCACTGCTGACGGCGGCTGGTGACCCGGTGCAGGTGGTTGAGGCGCTCGTCGACGTCCGGGCGCGGCACCGATTCGGCACGCAGCAGGTAGTCATCGAGTTCGACTTTGGTCGGCATCGCCGGCGCGCAGCCGTGGCGGGAGACCACCAGCGCGCCGCAGGCGTTGGCGTAACGGCAAGCCTGCTCCCAGCCTTCGTCGTTGAGCCAGCCGCGCAGCAGGCCCGACATAAAGGCATCCCCGGCGCCCAGCACGTTGAGAACCTCCACGCGCACGCCCTGCTGCAGCGGCACCTGGTCCCAGTTGTCCGGGATGTCGCCTTCCAGCACCACGCAGCCCATCGGCCCGCGCTTGCAGACGAGGGTGGCTTTGGTGGCATTGCGCACATTTTTCAGCGCGGTCAGGGTATCGGTGCTGCCCCCGGCAATATGAAACTCTTCTTCGGTTCCCACCACCAAATCGAACAGATGCAGCACTTCCTGCAGCTGGCTGGTGACCGGCCCGGACTCAATGAAACGGGTTTCGCCATCGCCGAGCGAGGTGAGCCCCCACAGCACCGGACGGTAATCGATATCCAGCGCGGTACGCAGGCCGTGACGGCGAGCGTATTCCAGCGCCTTCAGCACCGCGGCGCGAGTGTTGGCGTGCGACAGGTGGGTGCCAGTCACCGCCAGCGCCCGGGAGGAGGCAATATACTCCTCGCTGATGTCATCAGGCGTTAAGGCCATATCGGCGCAGTTATCACGGTAGAAAATCAGAGGGAAGGTCTCCTGATCCTTAATCCCCAGCATCACCAGCGCGGTCAGGCGAGATTTGTCGGTAATCAGATACTCGGTATCCACCCCGGTGCGGTTGAGCGTTTCGCGCAGGAAACGGCCGTTGTGTTCATCGCCAACGCGCGCCAGCATGGCCGATTTCAGCCCCTGAATCGCGGTGCCAAAGGCCACGTTGCCGGAGGAGCCGCCCAGATATTTCGCGAAACTGGCAACGTCTTCTAGCCGCGAACCGATCTGCTGGGCATAGAGGTCGACGGCCACCCGACCTATACAGATGACGTCGAGCCGCTTTACTGCTGCATTCATAGCTAGGATTTCCTTTTTGGTGTCTGCTGCCTGGAAGGGTCGGGATCCCGACGTCGACTCCGTGAACAGCCTGAGGGTTATTGGTTACCCTTAGTTTGAGAAATAAATATTTCATTTGCAAACTCGTTCGAAATTAAAAAACCAAAAGTGTGAGGGATCTACCACTCTGCCGCACTGAGCCTCGCGCGAGCGTGGATCGGCCCCTCTGTCGCCCCAGGGGAAAGTGAAACGCCGGAAGCGGTTTCTTTACCTATGATTTTTAAGGGGATATTGTCGTGTGGCGCGGCAAAAAAGGGTCCGAAAACGTGTCTGGAATGTAAGTGAAACGTATGAAATGGGTAGAGAGTTTGATCCCTCTCGCAAAATGAAATATTTCTTCTGTATTTGTATTTAATGAAAAAAATGTTTGCCTATAATCCACAGGTATTCCAGTGACGTGAACGACGGCCCCGGCGGCATCGGCGCGACGCCACACACAAATACTGAACAATAAGGATTGTGCATCATGGGCAAACTGAGACTGACAACGGCGCAGGCGCTGGTGAAGTTCCTCGATAACCAGTACCTGGAAGTGGATGGCGTAGAGCTGAAATTCGTGAAAGGCATTTTCGCGATTTTCGGCCATGGCAACGTCCTGGGGCTGGGGCAGGCGCTGGAGCAGGACAGCGGCGATATGCGCGTCTATCAGGGGCGTAACGAGCAGGGGATGGCCCACGCGGCCACCGGTTTTGCCCGCCAGGCCCTGCGCCGGCAGATTATCGCCTGCACCTCCTCCATCGGTCCGGGAGCGGCCAACATGATCACCGCCGCCGGCACCGCCAGCGCCAACCGCATTCCGCTGCTGTTGCTGCCGGGCGATGTTTTCGCCACCCGCCAGCCGGACCCGGTGCTCCAGCAGATTGAACAGAGCTACGATCTCAGCATCAGCACCAATGACGCTTTCCGCGCAGTCAGCAAATACTGGGACCGTATTACCCGCCCGGAACAGCTGATGAGCGCCTGCATCAACGCTATGCGCGTCCTGACCGACCCGGCGGAAACCGGCGCGGTGACGCTGTGCCTGCCGCAGGATGTGCAGGGCGAAGCCTGGGACTACCCGGAATCCTTCTTTGCGCGCCGCGTGCACCGTCTCGACCGCCGCCCGGCCAGCGCCGCGCAGCTGGCGGACGCCGTCGCGGCCATCAAAGCCAGCCGTAAACCGCTGATCGTCTGCGGCGGTGGGGTGAAATACTCCGGCGCGGGCGAAGCGCTGTCCCGTTTCGCCGAGCGCTACGGGGTGCCCTTCGCCGAAACCCAGGCCGGGAAGGGGACGGTGGTCTCGTCTCACCCCCTGAACGTCGGTGGCGTCGGCGAGACGGGCTGCCTGGCGGCGAACCTGCTGGCGAAAGAGGCCGACCTGGTGATCGGCGTCGGCACCCGTTTCAGCGATTTTACCACCGCCTCGAAATGGATTTTCCAGCACCCGGAGGTGCGTTTCCTGAATATTAACGTCAGCAACTTCGACGCCTGGAAGCTGGACGGCATTGCCATGCTGGCGGACGCCCGGGAAGCGATGACCGCCCTCGACGCGGGGCTGGCGGACAGCGGCTGGCAGGCCGGCTGGGGCGCGCAGATCGAGAGCGTGCAGAGCCGTCAGTTAAAAGAGACCCAGCGCGTCTACCAGGCGGTGTGGCAGGAAAAATCCTTTGTGCCGGAGATCGACGATCATCTCGATCGCGAATCGGTGTATCGCGAGTTCCGCCAGATCACCGACTCCACCCTGACCCAGAGCAGCGTCCTTGGGGTACTGAATGAAACGCTGCCGGCCGAGGCGGTGATCGTCGCGGCGGCGGGCAGCCTGCCCGGCGATCTGCAGCGCGTCTGGCGCAACCGCGCGGAAAACACCTACCACGTGGAGTACGGCTACTCCTGCATGGGATACGAAGTCAACGCGGCGCTGGGCGTGAAGCTGGCGCAGCCGCAGAGCGAAGTCTACTCCCTGGTCGGCGATGGCTCCTTCATGATGCTGCACTCTGAGCTGGTCACCTCCCTGCAGGAGCGGGCGAAGATCAACGTCGTGCTGTTCGACAACATGGCCAACGGCTGCATCAACAACCTGCAGATGGAGCACGGGATGGACAGCTTCGGCACCGAGTTCCGCTACCGCCAGCCGGAAACCGGCCAGCTGCAGGGCGGCCTGGTGCCGGTGGACTTCGCCACCATCGCCGCCGGCTACGGCTGCAAAACCTGGCGTGTCACCACCCTGGACGAACTGCGCCACGCACTGGACGCCGCCCGTCGCGAAACGGTCAGCACCCTGATTGATATTAAAGTGCTGCCGAAGACCATGGTGCACAAATACGGCAGCTGGTGGAACGTCGGAGTCGCCCAGACGGCGCTCTCAGAGCGGATCCGCAAGGTGGCGCAAATGATTAATGAAAAGCGCGCCCAGGCGCGTGATTACTAAAACGAACCTCTACCCTGAATCCTACAGACTTACGGAGAAAACCATTATGTCGCTCAAATTAGGTGTCATCGGCGCTGGCGCTATCGGTAAAGAACACATCCGTCGCTGCACCCAGGTTCTGCAGGGCGCCACCGTTGTGGCGGTGTCTGATATCAATGCCGACAACGCCCGTGCGGCGGTCGCGCTGCCGGGCGTGCAGGCGGAAGTCTACGCCGACGGCCACGACGTGATTAACGCCAGCGATGTCGATGCCATCCTGGTCACCTCCTGGGACCCGACCCACGAAGAGTACACCCTGGCTGCCATCGCCGCTGGTAAGCCGGTGTTCTGCGAAAAACCGCTGGCGATGTCTGCGGAAGGCTGCCGCCGCATCGTTGATGCTGAAATGAAGGCCGGCCGTCGTCTGGTGCAGGTTGGCTTTATGCGCCCGTACGACGAAGGCTATCTGGCGCTGAAAAAAGTGATCGACGATGGCGATATCGGCGCGCCGCTGATGCTGCGCTGCGCCCACCGCAACCAGTCAGTCGGCGAGAACTACACCACCGATATGGCGATCACCAACACCCTGATCCACGAGCTGGACGTGCTGCGCTGGCTGCTGAACGATGACTACCGTTCCGTGCAGGTGCGCTTCCCGCGCTCCACCTCGCACACCCATGCGCGCCTGAAAGATCCGCAGATCGTCTCCTTTGAAACCAAAAAAGGCACCCTGATCGACGTCGAAGTGTTTGTGAACTGCCAGTACGGGTATGACATCCAGTGCGAAGTGGTCGGCGAAACCGGGATTGCCCGTCTGCCGGAGCCGTCTGCCGTCCAGATGCGCAAGTCCGCCAGTCTGTCGACCGCCATTCTGACCGACTGGAAAGACCGCTTTATCAAAGCCTACGACGTCGAGCTGCAGGCCTTTATCAACGACGTCAAAGCTGGCCAGCTGCACGGCCCGTCGGCCTGGGACGGCTACGCGGCGTCGGTGGCGGCGGACGCCTGCATTAAAGCGCAGGGAACCAGCGAGCCGGTTGAGGTGACGCTGCCTGAGTGCCCGGCATTCTACAAACGTTAAGCGCGTTTTGCTGACGGAACTTCTTTGCACAGGTAACGACGATGAAAATTGCCTTTGATGTGGATGTGATTAAGGACCTCGGGATCACCCGCATGGTCCATCAGGTAGCGGAGTGGGGCTACAAGTACATTGAACAGTCGCCGCACCCGCAGATTAACCCGTTCTACAAGCACCCGCGCGCCAGCCGGGAGATCATGGCGGAGTACAAGCAGGCGCTGCGCGATACCGGCCTTGAGCTGTCGTCGTTTATCTGCGTCTACCGCTGGTCCGGCCCGGACGAACTGCGCCGTCAGGCGGCGGTGAAAAACTGGAAACGGCTGGTGGAAATTGCGGTGGAGATGGGCGTTCAGGTGATCAACACCGAGTTCTCCGGTGATCCGAATCAGCCCGAAATCTGCGATGAAATGTTCTATCGCTCCATGGAAGAGCTGTTGCCGATTTTTGAGCGGGAAGGCATCCGCGTGGAGATCCAGGCGCATCCCTGGGATTTCTGCGAAGAGAACAATGAAACCGTCGATATTGTGAAGTCGTTCCGCAGCGATAACGTGAAGTACGTCTACAGCGTGCCGCACACCTTTTTCTACGACAAAGGCGTCGGCGATGTGGCGAGCATGCTGCGCTATGCCGGGAGCGATCTCTCCCATGTCCTGATTGCGGATACCCGCAACCATACGAAACATTGCCGCTATATCGTTAACCCGCCGGGCGTGGATGCCGTGGTGCACCAGCATGTAGGCGTCGGGGAAGGGGATGTGGATTTCGACGCGCTGTTCCGCACCCTGCGCGAAATGAAATTCGCCGAGCAGACCTTCAAGGTCGGCGGGGAGCCGATTGTCGCCACCTCGCTGTTTGGCTACCCGGAAAAAATGAAATACCAGGCCGTGGAAACCCGTGAACTTATTGAACGTGAATTGCTGCGCCGCTAAGGCGCAGCGGCAGGAGCCCTACTATGAACAAAGATAACGTCAAACTGGCTATCGCCCCGATCGGCTGGACTAACGATGATATGCCGGAGCTCGGCAGCGAAAACACCTTCCAGCAGATCGTCAGCGAAATGGCGCTGGCCGGTTTTACCGGCAGCGAAGTCGGCAGCAAATATCCGCGCGACCCGGCGGTCCTCAAGCCGATGCTGGACATCCGCGGCATTCAGATCTGCAACGCCTGGTTCAGCACCTTTTTCGCCAACGGCCAGCGGGAAAAAACCATTGATGAATTCGTCAATCACATGAACTTCCTTCATGCGATGGGGGCGAAAGTGATTGGCTGCTCCGAGCAGAGCGGCAGCATCCAGGGGCTGGATAAACCGATCCTCGGCGATGCGAAGCCGTGCTTCAGCGACGAAGAGTGGCAGCGGGTAGCGGAAGGCTATAACACCCTCGGTCGCCTGGCGGCGGAGAAGGGGATGCAGGTCTGTCTGCATCACCACATGGGCACCGGCATTCAGACCACCGCGGAAATCGACAAATTTATGTCGCTGGTGGACGAGCGCGTCTTCCTGCTGTTCGATACCGGCCACGCCTGGTATTCCGAAGGCGGCGAAGCGCCGATGCTGGCGATCCTCAAAAAGTATCTGCCGCGCATCAACCACGTTCACCTGAAAGACGTCCGTCCGCCGGTGATCGACCAGGTGCGCCGCGACGGCCTGTCGTTCCTCGACGGCGTGAAAAAAGGCACCTTCACCGTCCCGGGCGACGGGGTGATCGATTTCCGTCCGGTGTTCAAGCTGCTGGACGACTTTGGCTATAAAGGCTGGATGGTGGTGGAAGCCGAGCAGGATCCTGCTCTGGCCAATCCTTTCGAATACGCCGTCAAAGCGCGCAAATATATCCGCGAAACGGCAGGGATCTAATCGTTGTGACATTTTCAGGCCATACCGGGTATGGCCTGCTTTTTTCCTTCCTCCAATCCCTGTTCCCGCTTGCAAACCGCCTGACTGGGGCTCAACCACAGCGCCGTACCGTCCCCTCTCCCTCAGGGAGAGGGCCAGGGTGAGGGTGACGATGACGGGCAAAGCGTCACTTCACTTCCGCCAGCGCGGTCTTATCCACATAAGGTTTCATCAGCGCATCGGCTTCCTTCTGCGCCGCCTGAACCGCCGCTTCCGGCGTCACTTTGGCATCATTGACCACCGCCGCCAGCTGGTTCTCCATCGCCTTACGCACCGCCACGGTCTCCCAGGTGGAGTACCACGGATGGGCGTACTTCAGTTGCTCAAGCGCGATCGCCGCCCGTGGATCCTGCTGCAGATAGGCCTTCATCTCCGGCGTATCATATGACGCCTTGCGCGGCGAGAAGTAGCCGGTAAAGCGGCTCCACGCGCCGTTCACGTCGGGGCTCACCAGATAGGTCAGGAACTGATACGCCGCTTTCTTCTGCGCCTCGTTGATGCCTTTAAAGCTCACCAGGCTGGCGCCGCCGATCGGCACCGCACGCTGCTCTTTGGCCGGCAGCATCGCTACCCCAAGCTCAAAATCTTTGCTGTTCTCGCGCATAAAGCCCAGCGCGCCGGTGCTGAGCATCGCCATCCCGAGCTTGCCGGAGAAGAACGCGGCGCTGATCTGCTTCGAGTTCAGCACCCCGGACGGCATCACCTTGTCCTTGTAAATCAGATCCTGCCAGAAGCGCAGGGCGCCGATGGCGGTCGGCGAGTTGTAATAGACCTCGCCCGGATAGTCTTCGTTAAAGTATTTCCCGCCGTTGGCGCGCACCAGTGCCGAGAAGATCCAGCCGCCGTAGTCGTCGTTGGTCGACGGCAGCATGATCCCCCACTGGCCTTTGCTTTCGTCGGTCAGCTTTTTGGCATCGGCCAGCAGCTCGGCCCAGGTCTGCGGCGGCTGTTTGATCCCGGCCTGATCGAACATCGTCTTGTTGTAGTAGAGGATCGGCGTCGAGTTATGGAACGGGATCGCATAGGTGGTGCCCATCACCTGGGCGTTCTTATGCATCGCGGGCCAGAATTCCTTTTGCAGAAAATCGCCAGCCTTTTGATCGCCATATTTAAACAGCTCGTCCATCGGCAGGATCTCATCCTTCAGCGCCAGATCGGTGGTGAAGTTGGCGGACATGATCACCAGCGCCGGCGGCTGGCCGGCCTTCTGCGCCGATTCGGCTTTGATCTTGGTGGTGTCGTAGTTGCCGGTGAAGATGCCGCGCACTTTGACATCCTGCTGCGAGTCGTTGAATAGCTTAATGACGCGGGTCATCTCCATGGTCAGCTTGCCGTCCACCGGCGCCGGGAACATGAAGTCTATTTTCTCTTTCGCCAGCGCCGCGCCGCTCAGGGCAAGACTGAGGCCAACCGCGACCACCATAAGGGGTTTAAACATGATTACACTCCATCAGTAAATTATGCTGGGTCTCAGCATGAAAAAGATGCACATCGGCAGGTGAGAAGCCGACCAGTAGCGACTCGCCTTTCTCCGGCACCGTGCCGCGGTGGCGGCGGCTAAAGCGCAGGGTGCCGATCGGGGTGCTGACGTGGAGCAGGTAATCGGCCCCCATCAGTTCTCGTTGCAGAACGGTGGCCGGGAGGCGCAGATGGCCCTCCTCCACGCGGTCGGTAATATGTTCCGGGCGAACGCCCAGCCAGACGCGGGTCTGATCCCGGTGGCGCGGCGGCAGCGGATGGCGCTGTTCTCCCAACAGTACTTCACCGTTGGCGCAGGCCAGCGACAGCAAGTTCATCGCCGGCGAACCGATAAACCCGGCGACGAACAGGTTGGCCGGGTTGGCGTACAGATACTCCGGGCGCCCGACCTGCTGTACGTGGCCGCCGTTCATCACCACGATGCGGTCGGCCATCGACATCGCCTCGGTCTGGTCGTGGGTCACATAGATGGTGCTGGTTTTCAGCTGCTGGTGGAGGGCCATAATGCTGTCGCGCACTTCGCTGCGCAGGCGGGCGTCGAGGTTGGAGAGCGGCTCGTCCATCAGGAACAGCCGCGGATTGCGCACGATCGCCCGGGCCATCGCCACCCGCTGGCGCTGGCCGCCGGAGAGCTTCGCCGGTTTGCGGTCGAGCAGCGCCTCCAGCTGCAGCATCTGCGCCACTTTATCCACCCGTGGCTGCCAGCTGCTTTTCTCTTCCTTGCGCACCTTCATGCCGAAGGTGATGTTGTCGCGCACCGACAGATGGGGGAACAGGGCATAGTTCTGGAAGATCATCGCGAAGTTGCGCTCGCGCGGCGTGGTGGCGGTGATGTTCTCATCATGCAGCCAGATTTGGCCTTCGCTGACCGGCTCCAGGCCGGCGAGCAGGCGCAGCAGGGTGCTTTTCCCGCAGCCCGACGGGCCGACCAGCACCACGAATTCGCCTTCGTGAATATCCAGCGACAGGGCGCTGAGCGCCGGTTTGCCGTCGAAACGTTTACTGATGTTTTGCAGACTGAGCATGGCGGTTAGCGCTCTTCCGTTGGGCAACTGATGTTTTCGTCGTACAGCCACGGCCCGGCGTAGTGGGCCAGCGAGTGCTGGTAGCTCACCCACTGATCGCCGACCTGACGGTGCATCAGGCACGAGGCCGGGGAGAGGTCGTAATAGGGCCGGGTGTCTTCGTGGCAGTACGGCACCTGATGGACGGTGCCAGGGATGGTGGAGATCAGCGCCTGGCGATACTGGGTCATGGTCAGGCTGTGGTTATGGCCGCAGAAGATGCGCGTCAGCGACGGGAAACGCTCCACCAGCGCCAGCAAACGGTGGCCGTTTTCGCAGGCGATCGGGTCCATCTGCGCATTGCCCAGCGGCAGCGGCGGGTGGTGCATAAACACCGTTGCCGGTTTGTCGCCGCCCTCGAACAGCTGGGCTTCCAGCCAGCCGATGGTCTCGTCGGTCAGCCAGCCTTTTGACGTGCCGGCGCGACTGGAATCGATAAACAGCAGGCGGGTGGCGAAGTCATCCACCGCATAGCGCATATTTTGCGGATCGTTGCCCAGCTGCGGGCACAGCGGGTGAAGATGCTCCAGAAAATGGGCTTTGTCGTCGTGGTTGCCGGGGATCAGATACAGCGGATAGTTCAGGCTGCCGAGGATCTGGCGGGCCACCTGATACTCCTCCGGGCGGCCGCAGTTGACGATATCCCCGCTCACCACCACCGCGTCCGGGCGCTCGCGCAGCGCGTTAAGCTGGGAGACCACGTCGGCGTTGGCGGCATTGACGTCGATAAAGCCGTACAGCTTCTCGCCGCGGCTGCGGAAATGGGTATCGGAAATGTGTGCTAACAGCATGAATCACTCCTTATTTGATCCCGGAGAAGCCGAAGCTCCGCAGGAACTGTTTCTGAAAAAGGATGAACGCCAGCATCAGCGGCAGGCAGACCATCAGCGTCCCGGCGCCGATGGTGCCCCACTGGCCGCCGGATTCGGCGCCCATGGCGAAAGAGACCAGCCCGACGGTCAGCACCTGCTTATCGGGATCGTTGAGCATCATCAGCGGCCACAGGTACTCGTTCCAGTGGTAGGTAATGCTGACGGTGGCGAAGGCCAGCACCGACGGCCAGGACATCGGCAGTAGCACGCGGAACAGCACCTGCCACCAGCGGCAGCCCTCCATCAGCGCCGCCTCCTCCAGCTCTTTCGGGATGGCGAGGAACGCCTGACGCATCAGGAACACGCCGAACGCCGAGGTGAAGTAGGGCATCATCACCCCGGTGAGGGTATTGAGCAGGCCGAAGGTTTTCAGGGTCAGCATGTTCGGCACCATCATCACCACCGGCATGATCATCAGCTGGACGAGGAACAGGAGAAACAGCGTCTGCTTGCCGCGAAACTCGTGACAGGCGAAGACGTACCCGGCGGTGGTGATGGTCAACAGCTGCACGAAGAAGGTGCCGAAGGTGAAGATAAGGGTGTTGGCGTACAGGCTCAGCCAGTCGGCGCTGTTCCAGGCGTCGCGGAAGTTATCGAGGGTCAGCGGCAGGCGGGGCAGCAGCGACGCCATATCGTCGCCGAAGGTGGTAGCGCTGAACGAGGTCGCCAGCATCCAGATAAACGGGCTCACCCATAGCAGCGCCAGGCAGCACATTAATACTGTGAGCGTAAAGGGCGACGAGCGGCGCAGGCGCAGCCACAGCGGACGGGCGGCGGCGGGCGTGCGGACCAGCAGCGGCGAGATTTCAGCGCTCATAGTGGGCTCCTTTCTCCAGCAGTTTCAGGTTAATCAGCGAGAAGGCGAACAGCCCGGCCAGGGTCAGGAAGGTGGCGGCGGAGGCTTTGCCGAGGTCGTGGGTATCCCAGGCGAGATTCTGGATGTAATAGAGCAGCACGGTGGTGGTGTTGTCCGGCCCGCCGCGGGTCATCACCGCCACGTGGTCGATCTGGGTGATGGAGTAGATCAGCGCGGTGGTGATCACAAAGCTTAGCGTCGGGCGCAGCAGCGGTAACGTGACCTTAAAAAAGACCTGCGTGCGGGTAGCCCCCTCCATCAGCGCCGCTTCCCGCGTCGAGGCCGGAATGCTCTGCAGCCCGGCGAGGAAAAACAGCATGTAGTAGCCGGCGAACTTCCACACGCCGATCAGCGCCAGGGCCAGCAGCGCGCTGTTGCTGCGTCCCAGCCAGTTGTTGTTCATCGGCCCGAACAGCTTCGCCAGATAGTGGTCGAGCAGGCCGAGGCCGGGCATAAAGATAAACAGCCACAGTGCGGCGGCGCTGACCATCGGGATAATCATCGGGAAGAAGAAGGCGGTGCGCAGCCAGCGGTTGACGCGATGGTTCTCGCTCAGGGCGACCGCCAGCAGCAGGGCGAGGGTCACCCCGGGCACCACCGTCAGCAGGATATAGAGCAGGTTATTGCCAAGCGACTGCCAGAAGACATTATCGGCAAACAGGCGGGCGAAGTTATCCAGCCCGACGTACTGCGCGCCGTCGCTGGCCATGCGGGTATCAAACAGGCTGTCATACACCGAACGCCCCAGCGGGAACCAGGTAAACAGCAGTAAAAACAGCAGGGAAGGCGACAGGATCAGCCAGGGAAGCCAGGTCTTTCTCATGGTGACGCGCATCTCGTTCAGCCATTTATCGAAGCCCGGATTGTGGGAAGCAATGACTACAGAGGCATGGCGGGGAGATGACGGTTTGATGAAGCGACGGGGAAAACGCCGGGCGAGCGGGCCACCCGGCGGGAGAGAACCATCAGAAGTCGGCTTTCAGCACCGCGCGGTAGCGGGCTTTGCCTTCGCGAACGTGCTTCAGCGCTTCGTTAATCTGCGACATCGGGAACAGCTCGGTGGTTGGCGCCACTTTGCTGCGCCCGGCGAACTTCATCAGCGTGCGCAGTTCGGACGGGTTACCGGTCGCCGAGCCGGAGATGCTGCGGTCGCCGCCGATAAGGGTAAAGGCCGGCACCGGGAACGGCTTCATCACCGCGCCGACGGTATGGAAGTTGCCGCCGTAAGCCAGGGCTTCGAAGTACGGCTGCCAGTCGAGATCCACCGCCACGGTGTTGATGATCAAGTCAAACTGACCGGCCAGCGCTTTTAAGGCTTCAGGATCGCGGCTGTTGACCACGCGATCGGCGCCCATCGCCAGCACTTCCTGCTCTTTCGCCGGGTTGGAGCTGAAGGCGGTCACTTCCGCGCCCATCGCCCGCAGCAGCTTAATGGCGATATGACCGAGGCCGCCGATGCCGATCACCCCGACGCGGCTGGTGGCGGTGACGTGGTGGGTCAGCAGCGGTTTAAAGACGGTGATGCCGCCGCACAGCATCGGGCCGGCGGACGCCAGATCGATGCTCTCCGGCAGGGGGATCACCCACTGCCAGTCGGCGCGCAGCTTATTGGCGAAGCCGCCGCGATTGAGAATGGTCGGCACCGAGCCTTCCAGACAGTTGATCTGGTTGCCGCTGATGCAGGCGTCGCAATGGCCGCAGCTGCGCGCCGTCCAGCCGATGCCGACCTTCTGGCCAATCTTCAGCCCTTTATCCTGCGCCGCGCTGCCCAGCGCCGCCACCCGGCCAATCACCTCGTGACCGGCCACCAGCGGGTAGCTCGACATCCCCCATTCGTTGTCGATCATCGACAGGTCCGAATGGCAGATCCCGCAGTATTCCACTTCAACTTCGACATCTTCCGGCTGCAGCTCGCCGGCATCGTATTCCCACAGCGACAGAGCGGCGCCCGCTTCTTTGGCGGCGTAGCTTTTAATGATGGTCATGTTCATTTCCTTGGGGTTGGCGTGATAACCCAGAAAGTGTAGAGCATGGTATTCCCCGGCGCTTGGCAATCGGAGGGGTCGCGAAGCGGGCGGACCAGCCGCCCGTTAAGGTCAGCGGCTGGCCAGCGGCCACTGGTTAAGGCGGATGCCGCGCTGCGGGGCGTTCTCGGCAAAATCATCCAGCACCGCCTGCACGTCCGGGTCGAGGTAGCCGACGCTGTCGTGCTCGACGATCACCACGCTCTTTTCCGGAATCTTCGCCAGCAGGGCCAGCAGATGCGGATTATGCATAAAGGTCAGATTCTGCTGGATGCGCAGCACGTAGTGGTCATCGTAGCGCGCCAGCTGCAGCGAGTGGCGATGGCTGCGCCAGAGGCTGAACGCCATCTGGGTGGCAAGACCAATCCCAATCCCCGCCAGCATGCCGAAGGCGATAATCCCGCCGATGGTGGCGAGGAACGGAACGTACTGCGCCGCCCCCTGGCGGAACTGCTCGATGAACAGCCGCGGCGTCGCCAGCTTATAGCCGGTATACAGCAGCACGGCGGCGAGGCTGGCGAGCGGGATTAAGGTCAGCAGGCCGCTGAACCACAGGCCGCAGATTAACAGCAGGACGCCATGGATAAAGATCGACAGCTTGCTCTGCGCGCCATTGCTGACGTTCACCGAGCTGCGGACGATCACTGCGGTGATCGGCATCGCCCCCAGCACGCCGGAGAGCAGATTGCCCACGCCCTGGGCGACCATTTCACGGTTCGGCGAAGGCGGCGGATTTTGCGGACGCAACTTTTTCAGCGCCTCCTGGCTGAGCAAGGTTTCGAGGCTGGCGACCAGCGCCAGGGTTACCGCCACCACCCACACCGACGGATTGCGCCACGCGCTCCACGCCGGAGATTCCAGCTCGCCCAGCAGGTCGCCGAGGCTGCCGAACGCCGGCAGGGTAATACGCGGCAGAGCGGCCAGCTGCTGCGGCGCAAAATGGGTCAGCAGCAGGGTGGTCACGCAGCCGAGCAGGACGGCGATCAGCGGCCCGGGGATCCAGCGCAGGCTCTTCACCCGGCGGATAAGCGGCGAGCCCCACAGCCAGAGCACCAGCAGGCCGCCCGCGGCGACGGCAATCGCAGTGACGGAGAAAGCGGCATTGCCCTGAACCACTTCGGCAAGCCCGGTCTCTTCCGCCGTGCCGAGCGCGACGGGGATCTGCTGCATAATCAGCAGGATGCCGATCGCCGCCAGCATGCCTTTGATGACGCTGGCGGGAACCAGCGAGATAAAGCGCCCGGCCCGCAGGATGCCGAACAGCAGCTGCAGCACGCCGGCCAGCACCAGCGCCATCAGGAAGACGGAGAAGGAACCCAGGGATTCAATGGCGGCGACGACGATGGTGACCAGTCCGGCGGCGGGGCCGCTGACGGCGAAACGGGAGGGGCTGAGGGCGGTGACGACCAGGCCGCCGATGATGCCGGTCAGCAGGCCGACGAAGGGCGGTAAGCCGCTGGCCTGGGCGATGCCGAGGCACAGCGGCAGGGCGACAAGGAAGACGACGATGCCGGCGAGAGAGTCCTGACGAAGCGTGTTCATGGGGCGTGCTCCTGCGGTGAGAGGTGTTCGACGAGGGTGGTTAAATGGCCGGAAGCCAGATCGTAGACGCAGCCGTGCAGGCTGAGCGGCCGCCCGCTGGCGAGCACCGTCTGCACCGGTTCACTCTGCAGCAGACGGGCGAACTGGGCGCGAACGTTGGCTTCCACCAGGGCGTCCAGCGCATGGCGAGAGGGCTCCGCGTCGGTGCTGGCGCTGGCGCCGGGGGAGGCCGCAACACAACAGTCATCGGCGATCTGCGCAATTTCGTGATGCAGGGTGTGGCGCAGCTGGCCGATGCGGCGAGCCAGCGCCGAGGACTCCTGCGCCAGCGGCAGGGTGGGCAGAGAGAGCGCCGCCTGTACGCCGCCGCAGCCGTAGTGGCCGCAGAGCACCACCCGCTCCACCTCAAGGTAGTCGAGGGCATACTGCAGGACGCTCATGACGTTGTCGTCGGCGGGATCGAGCATGTTGGCGATATTGCGGTGGACAAAGAGCTCGCCGGGCTGGCTGCCGGTGAGCACCTCGGCGGGCACGCGGCTGTCGGAGCAGCCGATCCACAGCGAGTGGGGCCGCTGCCCGTCGACCCATTTTTCGAAATAGTCCGGGTCATGCTGACACTTCTGCAGCGCCCAGCTGCGGTTGCGGGCCAGCAAAGGTTTTAACGTCGTCACAAGTATTCTCCTGAGTTAATTCATCGAGTGAATATGTCCATCAAGACTCGTACAGCGACTGGTAAAAATAGTGTTTACCGGAACCCTTCACGCCTGAGGAAAATCCTGGAATAAACGGCAAAAAGAAAACTTTTCATTAATGTAAAGTTATAAAAATATTGATGAAATTAATATTTGACTGCGGGGGTGGATGAATAACAAAAAGGCATTGGCTAAAACTTTCTGGAATATATGGGAATGGTGGTGGGTGGGGTTAGGGGGAATAGTTGGGGAGTGGATATTGGGGGATTTGTTTGGGGGGAGATGGATTGTTATAGGGGTGCAGGTGAGAGTGAGGTGAGAAAAATTTGAGATAAGTTTGAGTGGGGTTTGGGAGTGCTGGGGTAGAAGGGGGATGGCTGGCAGGTGGAGTTGGGGTCGCGGGGTTGTGAGAGGAGGGGGCTGGTGGCCGTCGCGGTATAGAACGGCGGCAAAAGGTGACGCCGCGCAGGATAGCGCTGTTTTTTTCAACACTTAGCGCAATGACGACACGCTGTCGCTTGCATGGCCGCCGCCGACAGGTATAATTCAGAACGTTTCCGCATCCCCTTCAGTGCCGAAGTGGCGAAATCGGTAGACGCAGTTGATTCAAAATCAACCGTAGAAATACGTGCCGGTTCGAGTCCGGCCTTCGGCACCATATGCGAAATTAAGTCACCTAAGGGTGGCTTTTTTTGTGCCTAAAATCAGTGAATTACTTCTTTTCTGCTCATTTTTCATTCTCATCGTATCTGATGGTATCTGCGGGTATATCGCATAAAGCGGGATATAAATATGTATATCCCAAGTTCGATTTAGGGCGGTATACAGTTTTGGTTAAAAAATGACCTTATATGCTTTGTGTTGCAAATATGCTGGATAGAAATGAGCATTAGTAGTGAGAATTGGTACTACCGATAGTTCAAGAGTATGTATGACATCTGTTCTGTAAATTACTTCATGCGTACACCGATCTGCGAGTGTACAGCTAAAAGGCAGATTAGCGTCCGTTCTGTGCCAATTGCAGACGTTGTTGCACTGCAAAAATATCTTGTCCGGATCAAGGTATCGCCACCACTTGTTAGGTGGATTAATCCGTATTTATAACAAATACAATTCCCGGCTGTACCTATAAGCTGTTGTCAGTTATACAAAAGCGATGTAGTGTTCCACACATTAAATTTACAAACGTGGAAAAGTCCGTGTTTAGATACAGATTTTTCCGCTGAATAACCGCATATTTCCAAGGGTTTATCATGAGTAAGTGGCTATTAGACAGGCTATTTGAAGCCGGTGATCAGGCAGAGCCCCGGTTTGCGTTTCAGGGGACTGTAAATTGGATGAGGGCCCTTGCCGAAGTCGTTAACGGTGGCGCTTGTGCCGATGATAAACTAAATGATTTATATGCTCGGGTACAACGTAGACCTGTCAATCGTGAAGCTGATACGCTTGTTTTTGAGAACACAATGATGGCCTTACATAATCTGTCATCTTTGAAAAGTATGAATAAAGATGTCGAAGATAAATATGACATATGTCGTTCAGCTATTATTTCTTGGTATTACAGTATCTATTTTTCCGCTAGCGCGATGGTTGCAGCATCTTCTGGTTCTATTCAAGAGACACATACAGCCACAGCAAAAGTTTGGCAGTCAGATATCGCGGAAAAAAAACTTATCCCATATCCATTTAATCTTCTTCTAACTAGTTTAGTTTCAAACACTGCTGATGCCGAGATTGCTGCATATAGAGGTGCTAACCGTTTCGACCTGAATGATAGAGCTTATGATAATGAAACTGCTCATGGTGCACTGGTTTCCTATCTAAAGGGGACTCATGGCTACAAAAAGTGGGAAACAGAAGAGAGGGTGAGAACTTCTCGTGATTTCAAAGCTCTTGGTGTTGACAACTTTCGCACGAAAGCTGCTCGCGAAGTTCGCGATCACGCACTAGAAAAAGGACAAGTTAATTTCCTTATTCAGGCATTTAGATACCGTGGTAAAGCGAACTATCGTGACTCTATATTTTTATCCTACGGTGACAACAACGAAGCTATTATAGAAGAATTTATCCAAGATTTGTATAACGTCGCTATTGGCTTCATTAGGGCTACTTCGCATTATTGCAGTCGAAGAGTCGAGAGAGGTACGTGGGCTGAGTTTGTCGAGGATATTTCTGATAACTCAAGGTTGTCTATTGACTCTGTCGTGCTTGAAATATAACAAACAATTTAAGAATGGCTCAGCACGCTTGGCATTTTCAGTTTGGTTCAAATTTAGTGATTAAGGTATTCAAATTGAGTATGGTGAATACGTGCTTCACACTTTAATTGGGCGTTAATGCCCGCTTCACGCCCTGAGACATTCGACAAGCTTTTTATGGCTTCAGTAAGGGCGAGTGTCTCGCTTCGAGAGCCAGCAAATATTTCGCTTCGTCATAACAGGTTCTGGCCTTCCAGCAGCGGTAAATGATCCTTATCCATTTGAACGCCAGTGCCCGGATCGCAGACTGATGAGATTTGCCCTTTTCTCTGAGGCCCTGATAATACAGTTTGGCCCAGTATGATGAATTAACCGTCTTGGCAGCCCATTCAACAAAGGTCTGCCTGACGAACTTGGCACATTGCCATCGCCAGTGAACCCAGGATTTTTGGCCGCTTCGTTCGGTCACCGGTGCTATACCTGCGTAGTTTTGAATTTCTTCAGCGCTGTTAAACCGGTCACGGTTATCACCAAGTGCAGCAAGCATCCGTGGGCCCATGCACGGTCCCATGCCCGGAAGTGATTTGAACAGCCCCGCATCTGGCAATGTGTCAAACAGCGCTTCGATTCGTTCGTCATAGGTTTTGATGATTTCACTCACGACTTTAATTTGTGTCGCCAGTGCTGCTGCCATCAAAGCATTAGCCTCTATAACACTCGGGTCTGTAGTCAATGGGATCGCATTATCAATACTCGCAACACGTTGCTCGGTAAGGGCCATAGCGCGACCACCTTTGGCATTCAGAAAGTTGCGGATCGCTCAAAGCAGCCCTTCACTTCTTTAACAAAGGCTCAGATAACCTTCAAATGACTCCCAAATGGCAGTCATTTGACATGCAAATGAGTCTCAAATGACAGTCGTTTAACCTGCAAATAAGCCTCAAATAATTGTCATCAAAAATCATGATGTTACGGGTAGTAGAGACAAAAAATTTCATACGCCTGAAGGCTTACAAAAAATGCATCGCCTGAAGGCTCACTCGATCAAGGTTTTTACCCCCAATGACGCTATGCGTTATATAAAGAAAAGGCCTGAAGGCCTTGAGGGGCAAGGGCTGGAAGGCAAAATGCGCAACTTAATTGATGCAACGTTGATTTTGTTATTATTTTTTACTAACTTATAAAGCATGAAAGCCGCTCATGAGAGCTGTCAGGGCTAATACTGACAACATTAACTTTTGATGGCAAAGTCTGGCCGATAACAGACACATAACTTCGCTGTAACGGCAAAACCTGGCCAAAACAGGTATCAAATCTATGGCTTTTGTAACTTTCAGTAAGTTATGAATAAATACAAGCCTTAAATCTATCAAATATATTAAATATATGAAGGTGCGTCTCACAGTGTCATTATCTTGATAATGTGGTGTTTTATAAGCATTTTCTTAAATTTATTAAATCTAACGCAGAACCCCAATCTAGCGGGTGCTATCTCCTGCGGCAAAAACGTATAAAAACTATTTCGGGGCGAGACCAGTCCGAGCCCGTCTGAATCAGGCAAACCGGGGCGAACAGGCGCTATGGATGATGATATCTATGGTGGTCGCTGGCTATAGCATTACAGGTCAGATGTTCTTACAACTCACTATTAGTAGGCACTTATATTATGTTTGATGCAAAAACGATAGTCATAAAATTGCAGGAGGAGACTAGGCTACGCAGGAAACGGCCTTACCGGCGTAACCAATCACGTCTGGATAGATATCGGGTAGAAATTCGCGCATTAAAACATCACGGAGCTTCTGCCGCTGAAATTCAGCGTTGGTTAAGACAAAAAAGAGTCTGTGTTGTTTTAACTACGGTTACGCGTTGGCTGGAGAAACATCATGGCTAGATTTTCATCTGAAAAGACGGATCGAGACATAGCTAAACGTCAGGCTGCTAACGTAATGAAAGTTTTGCAGGTTACTGCTTTTCGCTCCGTCGGAACAGTGAGGAATTATCAGGCAGCACTTACACGTATTGCTCTCTATTTCAGAACCAATGGTGGAGTGAACCTACAGGACATCACGCCGGAAATGGCAATCCAATTCCTCCACAGTAGGGCTGCCTCTGTTGGCCAAAAAAGTCTGGATATGGAACGTCAGGCCTTACAGGCGATGATGATACACCTGACTCAAGTTTTATCCGATGGCCAAAAATTGGTAGTCGTCCGTTCTCTGCAAGAACAGTCGTTATCATCCAGGTCTTATACACCAGAACAGATTGAAATCATTGCATCCCACCTGTCTGACAAAAACCGCTTAGCAACACGTATCGCCTATAACGCAGGGCTACGCAGTCACGAGCTATTTTCTCTGCGGGAATTGAGGTCTCGCGAACCCAGCCCTAGACCTGCTTCAGGTAAGAAATTTATGGGGCGGGTCGGCACATCATACACAGTGCAGGGAAAAGGCGGATTAGTCCGCGAGATCAAATTGGCAGTCGAATTAGCAGAAATATTGGAGAGCAGGAGATTAGCAGAACCGGTAACAGTGACGGACCGAGGTATTCATTATCAGCAATTCTATGCGATCTCTGCGGGCCAGGCTTGGAGTAGAGCATTCAGCAATGCCAGCACCAGAGCATTAGGATGGTCAGCAGGGAGTCATGGAACGCGGCACAGCTATGCCCAGGAGCGCATGGCGGAGCTACAGGATTATGGATGTTCCTATGGCGAGTCACTTGAAGTGGTGAGTCAGGAATTGGGCCATTTTAGGGCAGAAATCACAAAAATATACCTGAGATGAAAAGAATTTAACTCTTTTTTATCATTGTTTTAGTTGTTTTGGTTGGTTTATAATCTGTAAAATATTAGTTTTTTGAATTAAATATCTAAATAATTTAATTAATCAACATTTTCTGATTTATTTTTTAAAAGTGCTATTCGGCCCTAACAACACTCGTAGTAGCTTGGATATGTGGTCAGTTGTTAACAGATCCTGTGATATCTAAAAATACAATCGGAGAATTAATAATGTTGCTGACAGATGCATTTATAAAAAAACAGCTCAGAGAAATAAACGCTAAAAAATTTGCTGGAGAGCGTATCGAAAAGGAAATTCGCTTGTCCGATGGTGGAGGATTATATCTACTAATCAAATCCAGCGGCAGCGCTTATTGGAGGCTACGTTATCGCTTTCAAGGTGAAGATCGTTTGACCTCATTTGGTGAGTATAAGTATATTCCCCTAGCTCTGGCGCGTGAAAAGCGAGAAGAGTATAAAACCAATATTGCAAGAGGAATTGACCCTCGAGGAATAAAGGGCCAGGAAAATATATTAACCTTCCGAGAAGTGGCCATGCAGTGGCACGATAGTAATAGGCAGTGGTCACCAGAGCATGGTCGGCGTATTTTAAAATCCCTGATGGATGAGGTTTTTCCTCACTTAGGTGAAAGCAGTATTAAATCCCTTAATGCGCAGGAGCTATTACATCCTGTGAAAGTCGTTCAGACATCAGGGCGTTTAGAATTAGCCTCGCGTATTTATCAGCGTATTAATTCTATTATGACGCTGGCGGTCGATAATGGATTATTAGAATTTAATCCAATTGCCCATAAATCTGGCGCATTAATTAAGAAAAATTCAGTCCATCGCCCGGCGTTAGAGTTAGAACAGATTCCCGAGTTACTGAGACGAATTGATGAATATAAGGGTAGGGAGTTGACGAAACTGACAATTCAATTCCTGCTGCATACTTTTGTCAGATCGAGTGAAATGCGGTTTTCTCGATGGGATGAGTTTGATCTGGAAAATGCCGTATGGACTATTCCCTCGATTAGGGAGAAAATACCCGATGTGAAATTTTCTTATCGTGGTTCGAAAATGAAAACACCTCATATAGTACCATTAAGCGATCAGGCCCTTACATTCCTTAAAGGTATTAAAGAAATTACTGGTAACCGACTATTCGTTTTTACTAGTGATCATTTTCCGAAAAAACCGATGAGTGAAAATACAATTAACCATGCATTACAAACGATGGGGTATAACACCAAAAAAGAAGTCTGCTCTCATGGATTCCGGACTATGGCTTGTAGCGCACTTATTGAGTCAGGAAAATGGAGTCGGGATGCAATTGAACGGCAGATGAGTCATCAGGAAAGAAATAATGTTCGTGCGGCTTATATCCATAAAGCTGAGCTTATTCCGGAAAGAAGAAGAATGATGCAGTGGTGGTCTGATTATCTAGAAAAAATCAGCCATGAATATCACCACCCATACTCTTTTGAAACTAACAAGTAGTTTATTTATAGAGAGGTAAATCATGGATAAGTTATTGACGTTTGATGAAGTTATTAATAGAACTGGTTATTCACGACCGCGTATTTACGAATTGATTAAGCTGGGTTTATTCCCAAGGAAAATAAAAATAGGAGCAAGGAAAGTCGCTTTTATTGAGAGTGAGGTTAATGACTGGATTCAAAATAAGATAACAGCCTCTTTAAGATAATTTAATTTCCAAAAAATAACTGTCTTTTCTGGCAGTGGGTAACTATTGCCAGAATATGATCTGCTTTTATATGGGTATCAAAAATGAGTCAGGTAAAAAAGAACAGAAGCAGGCATGAGCGCGTAATTCACAAACTACCAATCAGTGTGGGATCGGATGGCTATGATAAACAAAATAGCTATGTAATGAAAAACTATATAACAGAAAATTCTTTATGTAGTATTTACGGGCCTAGTGGATCTTATAAAAGCTTCCTTGCTATATCTTGGGCGTGTCATATTGCAACTGGTATTGAATGGTCTGGTAATAGAGTTAATCCTGGCGTAGTGATTTATATCGTCGGTGAAGGCGGGATCGGTGTCAGCCGAAGAGTAAAAGCATGGGAAAACATATACAATAAAAAAGTCAGTAACCTCATATTAGTCAATCGGCCGGTGTTTCCTGCCGATCTCTCAGAGCGGCGTGATTTACTTAATGGAATAAAATACGTTGAAGGTAAATGCCGATTACCTGTCAGATTGATTATTTTTGATACGCTAGCACGTTGCTATGGCAATTTGGATGAAAATAACTCGCAAGATATGGGACGATTGATTGTTGGATGTGATGCTATAAAAAATGAAACATCAGCCAGTGTCCTTCTTGTGCATCATTCGGGTAAAGATGAAACGAAAGGCGCCAGAGGTTCAAGTTCATTAAAAGCAGCACTGGATGCTGAATTTAATGTTAAAAAAGACAAAGAAAATCAATCGCTAATTTTGTCCTGTACCAAAATGAAAGATTCTGAAGAACCAAAATGCCATGCTTATAAACTGCATGAATCAGAGTTATTTATAGATAATGATGGTGAAAGGATTTCTTCTCTGGCGGTCATTGATCATGCTCGAAAAGAAATAAACCTATACCCTGAATTATCACATGTTTCAAACCTGACTGATAATCATAAAGCTGTTTGGGAAATGATTCATAAAAATTTTTCAGACGGTGGGAGATGTACTAAAAAAATGCTTCGTGATGAGTTGAAACAACGGGGGATTGAGGTTAAGCACTTTCACCGATGGATGAAAAAATTTATTGATGATGGAATATTGATAGAAAATGGTGAAGAACTACTACTCGTAAAACAGTGAATTTTTTCATATATCTTACTGATATAAAATATATTTTGAAATATTAGATTTATCAGCTTTTCGAGTGATATACCCAAAATAATTCGAGTTGCAGAAAGGTGGAAAATGAGGGCATCCCGATGCGCTTACGCGGGTAAGTGATTCGGGTGAGCGAATGCAGCCAACGCAGCTGCAGCTTGAAGTATGATGGGTATAGACGGTTTTTCCTGCCGCCTCATTACATTCGTTGGCCAACGCCTCACGACCGGACAATAAATTGCCCTGCCGTGAGGCGTTTTGCTTATTGGCTATGCGTAGCGAATACCATCTCTGGTTGACGGGGCTTCTGAGCGAGGTTCTGGTGTTATGTGATTTTAATGAAGGGCTACAGGTGCCGCGGCTTCTAGGTCTGGCTATGACTCACATTAGCGTATCGGTGTGGCGTAATGTGAAGCGGTGCAGAGGGAATCCAACGCACTTTCTCTTGAAAATATAATCTTTAGCTTATACTATCGTTATATAAGTCATAGCTTATAAGTGGGTGGTATGTGGACAGTACTTTTTAGCCAACGATTTGATGACTGGCTGAGCGAACAGGATGACGCGCTTCAGGAAAAAGTGCTGGCGGATTTGGGCAAGTTACAGATGTATGGCCCTGAGTTACCTAGGCCCTATGCGGATACGCTCAAAGGCTCGCGATACAAGAATATGAAGGAGCTGCGTATTCAGTTTTCCGGGCAGCCGATACGCGCATTTTATGCCTTTGATCCGATTCGCCGGGCGATTGTGCTTTGTGCCGGGGATAAGAGCAATGACAAACGATTTTATGAGAAACTGATGCGTATTGCTGAAGATGAGTTTGCCGCGCACCTGAAAAATCTGGAGATAAACCAATGAGAACACTCGATGATGTGATTGCCGCTCGTTCTCCTGAAAGCCAGGCCAGAATCAAAGAGATGTCTGATGAGATGATCCTGGAGGTCGGCTTGCAGATGATGCGTGAAGAGCTGCAGCTTTCACAGAAGCATGTTGCTGAAATGATGGGCGTTAGCCAGCCAGCGATCACTCAGCTGGAGCAGCGGGGTAATGACCTGAAACTGGCCACACTGAAGCGCTATATTGAAGCGATGGGCGGCAAGCTTAGCCTAGATGTTGAATTACCCACTGGAAAGCGTATCGCGTTTCATATCTAAGCCTTTTTTCTCTTAGCCGATGTCTCAGGCTAACCCCTTTAAGGCGATACGTTTCCTGTCGCTCTTTTCTGCCCGTAGAGTGAATCACGCGCTATACGGGGAATTAACCTTGTCACTCTGTGATTCCCCATTTTCTTTTCCTATAGGCGCACAATCTGGGGAATAAACTTAATTCATTGTTAATTAACGATTTTCATTTCTGCACAATAAGCCATAGCTTGTCGTGTTCACCGATAAGAAAAGGACCTTCTGTCGGCAAAATGTTGGGCAATGATCATCTTTTTTATTATTTCCTACGAAATTGATGCTTAAGCAAGGTTAATCTCTTGATTAAAAACAGCACAGCGCTATGATTTTGAGAGATATTTCCCAAAATCGAACTTTTCAGCCGGTGCTTGGCAGCAATAAGTGACGGGTGATTGCGAGAGGAGCCTGACGTTGACCACCTCGATCCCCCTTTTATCAGCGAACTTTGCTTTTTTGGAAGAATATGATCCGCTGTTTGTGCAGATAACCACAACGGCTGAGCAGGTGTTTGCCAGCGACCCGAACACCACGCTAATGAAACTGCGCCAATTTGGTGAAGTGCTCGCTCAGAATATTGCTGTGCGGTTAAATATTAGTCTGGAAGATAATCCCAGCCAACAAGAACTACTTTATCGACTGGACAGAGAACTACAGCTCGACCCCGCCATTCGCCAGCTGTTTCATACTTTACGTATCGAAGGGAATAAAGCCACCCATCAGTTTCAAACCAAACACCGGGAAGCGATGGATGCCTTGCGCATCGCTCGTGCTTTAGCGATTTGGTTTCATCAAACCTTTGGCAACGCCGGAAGCGGGTTTAATCCCGGTCCCTTTACCGCGCCCCATGACCCCAGTACCCAGTTAACCCAGTCTCAGCTCGCCATTGAAAAGCTGAAACAGACGTTGCTGGCCACCAATCAAAAGCTAGAAAGCAGCGAACAGCTACAGGCGTTACTCAAGCAGCAGAAAGAAGAGTATGCCCAACTGGCCGAAGCGATGGACAAGGAAGCGCGGGAACAGCAAACCCTGTTGGAAATCAATCAGCAAGATTTACTGCGCCTGCAAAAGGAGTATGACGCTAAGTTAAAGGCCCTGCAGGAACAGCTTGCCCAGCAGGCGCAACAGGTGGTCACTGACCAGCGTAAAGCGTTTAATCGGAAGTCAAGTTCAGCCCGTAAGCAGGTGATGACCGAAGAGCTGACGCGTATTCTGATTGACCAACAGCTGAATGAGTGGGGCTGGCTGGCAGATTCTGAGGAACTGACCTACCAAAAAGGTGCCCGGCCAGAAAAAGGGGTGAACAAAGCCATTGCTGAATGGCCCACTTCACTGAAGGGTGAGCGAGGCAGAGCCGATTACGTTTTATTCTGCGGGCTTATTCCCATCGCGACAGTGGAAGCGAAAAAGAAAAATGAAAACGTTGCTGGGAAAATTCCTCAAGCTGAGCGTTATAGCAAAGGCTTTCAGTTTGATGCCTCATTAACACCCGCCTGGAAGGAGGAGGGGTTAACAGCAGGTTGGGATGATGGTACCGGAGAGGTATTCGAGATCCCCTTTGTATTCTCCTGTAATGGACGCCCTTATATTAAGCAGTCGGCAGAGTTTTCCGGAACCTGGTTCCGGGATGTCCGCTCCCCGGATAACACTCGCTACCCGTTAGAAAATTTTATCACCCCTGAGGGGCTGATAGACCGCCTCCATCGCAGTCGCGCCGAAGCCGAAGCCAAATTGCATAGTGAACCCTTTGGCTACCTTGGCTTGCGTGATTATCAGGAAAAAGCGGTTAAAGCGGTGGAATCGGCCCTGGAAGACGGGGCGCGAGAAGCGCTACTGGCAATGGCCACCGGCACCGGTAAAACCCGAACGATTATCGGCCTGATCTATCGTTTTTTAAAAGCAGAGCGCTTTAAACGTATTCTGTTTCTGGTTGACCGTTCAGCCCTCGGGGAACAGGCTCAGGATGCCTTTAAAGAGGCTTCATTAGAGCAGAACCAGACCTTATCGCAGATCTACAATATTGCTGAGCTAGGGGATATGGCGGCTGAAGCGGAGACCCGTGTTCAGGTAGCTACGGTGCAGGCGATGGTCAGTCGTATCTATCGTTCAGGCAATCCGCCCGCGGTGGATACCTTTGACTGCATTATTATCGATGAGGCGCACCGGGGATATACCCTTGATCAGGAGATGACCGAGGGCGAACTGGCTATCCGCGATAATGCCCAGTATCTCTCCAGCTATCGTCGGGTACTGGACTACTTTGATGCGATAAAAATTGGCTTAACGGCTACGCCCGCGCAACACACTCGCGAGATTTTTGGTTATCCCGTTTATATCTACTCTTACCGTGAAGCCGTGGCAGAAGATTGGCTTATCGACCATGAACCGCCGATTCGCTATACCACAGTACTCAGTAAGCATGGTATTCACTTTGATAAAGGGGATGAGGTCAGTGCGATTGATACCAAAACCGGCGAGGTGGATATCAATGAACTGGAAGATGAGCTCGATTTTGATATCGAGGCTTTTAACCGCCGGGTGATTACCGAAGAATTTAACCGGGTGATTTGTGAAGAACTGGCGAAAGAGATCGATCCTGCCGGGAATGAAAAGACGCTGATTTTCTGCGCCACCGATGCCCATGCGGATATGGTTAAGCGCTTATTAGATAAAGCCATGGGGGATGTTAATCCCGATTTTAACCAGGCCGCAATACAGAAAATTACCGGTAAAAGCGATCAGGTCAGCAAGCTGATTAAATGCTTTAAAAATGAACGCTATCCAAGTATTGCCATTACGGTTGACCTTTTGACCACCGGGATTGATGTCCCGCCTATTACGCATTTGGTATTCCTGCGGCGCGTGAAGTCCCGCATCCTCTATGAGCAGATGATGGGCCGGGCAACACGGCGCTGTGATGAAATCGGTAAAACCGTATTCTGGATCCACGATCCGGTGGATCTCTATGCCACGCTAGAAGATGTCAACACCATGAAACCGCTGGTCAAAAATGCCGGGGTCAGTATTGAACAGCTGGTTGCAGAGCTTGCCGATGATGATGTGTTGGCCACTGCCCTCAATACGCCGGGGGACAGCGCCATGGAAACGCAAGCGGATAGTCTGCTTAATCAGCTGAGCCAGAAAGTGATGCGGGTGCTGCGTAAAGCCGAAAGCAAAGCCGACAGACAGCCGGAGGTGCGTGAAAAGTTAAACGAGCTGGAAGCCTTATGGGGAGTTGAGCCGAAAAATCTGCATCAGCATCTGCATAAAATCGGCCCGCAACAAGCCTCCGTGTTTCTAAAACAGCACCGTAACCTGATTACGCAGCTGGAAGATGTCGGGGCCCTGCTGGGCAGTGAATACCGCCCGGTGATCTCTGAGCATAAAGATGAGCTGATCAGTCGAGAGCAAAACTACGGGCGCTATGAAAAACCGGCGGATTATCTGCAGAGCTTTAGCGAGTTTATCAAAACTAACCTCAACCAGTCTGCAGCACTATCGGTGGTGGTGAATCGCCCGCGCGATCTGACGCGGGAGCAGTTGAAAGAGATCCGTTTATTGCTGGATGAGGCGGGTTACAGTGAAACCACTCTGCGTTCTGCTATCCGCACGGAGAGCAATCAGGATATTGCCGCCACCATTATTGGCCATATTCGCCAGGCTGCTCTTGATGAGCCACTTGTACCCTTTGAAGAGCGTGTCACTCAGGCACTAGAGCGCATTTACGCCCAGCATAACTGGAATACTGTGCAGAAAAAGTGGCTGGATCGTCTGGCTAAGCAACTGGTACATGAGGTGGTGCTTGATAAAAATGTGGTTAACCAGTCTTTCTCAAACATTGGGGGCTCCAAAGGACTCAATAAGGTACTGGATGACCAGTTAGACAGTATTCTCGAGCAAATGAACGACACCTTATGGGCTCCAAAAACTGCCTGATCGTGCTACCCTTTCCCGTAATTTTTCAGCAAATAGGCCGGGTTACCGGCCTTCTTCGGAACTTCTATGAGCAATAATAACGAAATCGTCCAGAAACTCTGGAACCTGTGTGATGTACTGCGTGATGACGGCATTAACTACAGCGACTATGTCACTGAGCTGGTATTACTGCTTTTTATCAAGATGGTGCATGAGAACACCGAAGCTGAAACGCTGGATAAACACACCTTGCCAGAAGGCTGCCGTTGGACCGATTTAAATGCGAAATCCGGTATTAACCTGCTGAATGATTACAAACAAATTCTGCTGAAACTCTCTACCGGTAAAGATGCTGAAGGTAACCTAGTGCATGCTGACCCGCTGATTACCGCCATCTATGCCGATGCCCAAACCCGCCTGCGTGAGCCGCGCCATCTGGAACAGCTGATCCGCTCTCTGGACCAAATCGACTGGTTCAGTGTTCAGAAGGACGGCTTAGGTGATTTATATGAAGGTCTGCTGGAAAAAAACGCCGGTGAAACCAAGTCTGGAGCCGGGCAGTACTTTACCCCGCGGGTACTGATTAACAGCATGGTTAATTGTATCAAACCCCAGCCGGGTGAAGTGGTGCAAGACCCGGCGGCAGGCACTGCCGGTTTCTTAATCGCTGCCGACCAGTATATTAAGTCTCATACCGATGATCTCTATGATTTGACTGCCAAAGAACAGCAGTTTCAGAAAAACAAAGCCTTTGTCGGTATTGAACTGGTGCCCTCAACCCGCCGTTTGGCGCTGATGAACTGCCTGCTGCACGGTATGGAAGGTGATGATCAAGGGGTAGTCCATCAGGGTAATGCTTTAGGTATGGCCGGGCAGTCGCTGGCGAAAGCCGATATTATTCTGGCTAACCCGCCTTTTGGTACTGCAAAAGGGGGCGAAGCCAGTATTACCCGGGACGATCTCACCTATCCCACCAGTAATAAGCAGCTGGCCTTTTTACAGCATATCTACCGTAATCTAAAACCGGGCGGTCGCGCGGCCGTGGTTTTGCCGGATAACGTCTTATTTGAGGCTGGCGTCGGCACTGATGTGCGCCGGGACCTGATGAATAAATGTAACCTGCATACCATTCTGCGCTTACCCACCGGTATTTTTTATGCCCAGGGCGTGAAAACTAACGTACTGTTTTTCACCAAAGGTAGCGAGGCAGATAAATACCAGGAAGAAAACTGCACGCAAAATATCTGGGTCTATGACCTGCGCACCAATATGCCGAGCTTTGGCAAGCGTACCCCTTTCAATGAAAACCATTTAAAACCTTTTGAAGGCGTTTTCGGTGACTCACCCAACGGCAATAGCCCGCGTCAGGAAGGGGAGTGGAGCTTTAACGCTGAAGACATTGAGGCCCCTGATACGGCTGAAAATGTCAATGTGGCCGAGCGCCTCATAACCAGCCGCTGGCGGGTCTTCACCCGGGAGTGGATCCGCGAGACCAAAGGCGACTCACTGGATATTTCCTGGCTACGGGATAATAGCAGCGTGGATGCTGCCAGCCTGCCAGAGCCCGCCGTATTAGCCGGAGAAGCCATGAGTGAACTGGTACAGGCTCTGGGTGAGCTGGATGCATTGATGCGGGAGTTAGGGGCAGGGGAAGAGGCGGATGTACAGAAAATACTAATGAATGAAATATTTGGGGAACAAGAGGCATGAGTATTGATAGATTCCCTGATGGATGGACTCAAGTAACTTTACAAAGTATTGCTAGTTGGGGCTCTGGCGGAACTCCATCTCGGAGCCAAAATGAGTATTATAATGGTGAAATTCCATGGATTAAAACCGGAGATTTAGGCCCTAAAATTATCACTCAAGCCAGCGAATTTATAACCGAAGCTGGTGTTAAAAACTCGAGTGCTAAATTTTTCACTAAAGGTTCTGTCGTCTTAGCAATGTATGGGGCGACTATTGGGAAAACGTCAATTTTAGGTATTGATGCAACTACTAATCAAGCCTGCGCTGTAGGTACTCCTACTGCGGGAATTACTTCTAGTGAGTTTTTATATTATCTTTTACTTAATGAGAAGAAGGCTTTTATAAAAAAAGGAAAAGGTGGGGCACAACCCAATATTTCTCAGGCTGTTATAAAAGAACATACTGTATGTCTACCCCCTATTGCCGAACAAAAAATCATCGCCGATAAACTCGATGACCTTTTGGCTCGCGTGGAGAGTATTAAAACCCGGCTGGAAAATATCCCTGAAATTTTGAAAAAATTTAGGCAGTCGGTGTTGAGTGCGGCGGTGAGTGGGAAGTTGACTGAAGAGTGGCGTAGAGGGGATGCATTCGTAACAGTTCAGGGTGTTCTTGGTAATTATGTAGAAATAGATATTGGACATGCCTTCAAAAGTCAAGGTTTTACAGCTACTGGTGTAAAATTACTTAGGGGGCAGAATATTGAGCCCGGAGCACTTAAGTGGAATGATACTAAATTCTATCCTGATGAAATATTGAATTGTTTCTCTCATTTGGTTATTAATGCAGGTGATATTATTCTTGCAATGGATCGACCAATCATATCTACTGGCCTTAAGTTAGCTCGTGCTACAGAGAATGATTTGCCTTGTGTTCTAGTCCAACGAGTTGCACGATTTAAAAATTTTATTAATATTAACTCTGACTTTCTGTTTATATTACTTTCCGATCCATCTTTTGCTAACTATATTCAACCCAATCAAACTGGTAGCGATATACCACATATTAGTGGAAAACAAATATTGTCATATAATGTGAAAATACCAAATATTGATGAGCAAACAGAAATAGTTAGGCGAGTGGAGGATTTGTTTGATTATATTGAAATTATAATTAAACAAACTAATAATGCATTATTAAGAATAAATAACCTAACCCAGTCCATCCTCGCCAAAGCCTTTCGCGGTGAATTAACCGCCCAATGGCGCGAGGAAAACCCTGAGTTGATTAGCGGGCTTAACAGTGCAGAAGCATTGCTGGAAAAAATCACCGCTGAAAAACTGGCGGCTGGTACGGTAAAAAAACGCGCTAAAAAGACTTCTCACTAAAATAAGCCCACGTTGGTGGGCTGTCATTAATATAATCAAGTGCTTGTTATTACTGCTCAAAATAATCCATATCGATTTTGGGCAGTTTAATCTGTTGTGAGGTAACCCCCACTTCATTATCCATCATCAAGTTAACCAGTCGATTGCCATCAATCAGCACTAAACCTTCAACGGATCGGGAAAATTCCACCGCATGGGCGGTAAAGCCTGAGGTGGTGATAAAGATACCGCGTTTGGCTTTTTGCCCCGCCAGTGCGCCATAGAAAGCTTGCAGTTCCGGGCGGCCAACGGTGCCTTGCCAACGCTTCGCCTGGACATAGACCTTTTCTAGCCCAAGTTTATCTAGTGAAATAATGCCATCGATGCCACCGTCACTGGTGCCCCCGACACGCTGGAGATCGTCTCTATGGCCGCCGTAACCAAGCTTATGCAATACATCTAAGACAATCACTTCAAAGCGACTCGGTGACACTTGCAGTAAATTTTCCAGTAATTCGCTGGCGACCGCGCTACGGATCTCTGCCAGAGCTTCTGCTAAGCGGTCATCCGGGCTGCTGGTTTGCGGGGAAATAGCCGTGTCCGGTGCGCCATCATCGTCCAGTACAACCGCATCCGTTGGGGTGGTTAGTCGGACGTTGATAAAATCAAATGCCAGATGATCAACCTGCGCTTTACTCAGGGGAAAAGGGTGCTGCTTAAGCCAGTTGAAGCCTGCTTCGGTTAAACACCACTTTCCTCGAGACAGGCTCTGGGATAGTCCGGCACGTTTGAGCCGATCGTGGGCCCACCCGGCCCGATTTTTGTAAACCGGTTGGCCGCTGGGGATAAGTTCATTGCGCTGACTATCATCGAGATGCAGTAAGTTGGCTGCTCCCTCATAAACCTCTTTCGCGGCGACTCCGGTAGGTGATTGCTGTAATACCCGTAATACAGGCTCAATAAAGTTATCGTAGGTAGGAACCGACATGGTGTACTCTTCTCTATTAAGATTTACTCTTTTTATTATGGCATCGAACTTATAAAGCGTGAAGTTCGATAACCAATTATTTTTTATTGATTATGTTCTTTTCTCATAAATAATAGGTTATATTTGATGGGTGCCATTAATAATATTCGCTCTCCTTCTTATTATTTTCTTCGAGGTTAATTATGATGGATAAAAAAATTAATTTTATTTTTCACCCCGCAATAAATGAAACTTATTCCTCCAGTGATATTTTTGATGATGAAGTTATTGGTTTGGAAATGTCAGTGGAATATTACGATTATAGTCTTGATAACTTCCAACGGGAAATTCTGCACTGGTTTAAGCCACGCTTTGCGGCAGGAAAATTATTAGCGGGTATCCAGCAGTTAGTGAAAAAGCAGATCCCTGAGATTCAGCCACATTCTATTGAAGTGAATTTGATACCTGAGGTTTTGCCGTTTGATGACGAAAATGGCGATATACTGAGCCTGCTGCAAATCTGCGGTTTAAGGATGACTGACTGGCAGCGCATTCGCGCGGATGTAGAAGTGACCACGCTGCCGCTCTGGCATGGTGAGGAAGAAGAGATCGTGCTTAATTTTTCCCCCAAGGTTCCGGCGGAGGTGATGCAGTATGTGAAACGCCTGCATGGCTGGACAGCCTATACCGGCATTACGGTAAGTGAGATAGACCCAAGCATTATCGCCCATCACGGACTTTTACCGTATATCCCTGAACGCCGACAATCAGAAAATTTATAGTTATCAGCAAATTATTCTTAAACCATGAGTCCGGCCTTCGCACCAACTCACAAACATCGATATCTAAACAACCACTAAATAAGTCCTTTAATCTAACAATGACCAATCATTGATCAACCACGAAATCCTCTCCGAAACACATTCACAATCCTTAAACCCTACGCTCAACATTAAACCCCACACACCATCCCCCTCAACCCCTGAACACCTCCCGCCGGTGCCATGCCACAAATCCCTCCTGCGGATAGCATGCTTTCCCCTGCGGCAAGGTAATCGTCTTACCATCAAAATCCCAGAACAGCCTGCCAACGATGCCTCCACCGTTCACCGCCGGCGAAACCTGGATGCGCATATCCTCATCCAGACCAATGGAGCCTTTATCAAAAGCCTTATGGTGAATCGCGCAGAGCGCCAGGCCGTTAGGGATTTCGCAGGGGCCGCCGTGCTGCTTCCACTTGATATGAGCCGCTTCCAGGGCGACGGAGGTATTATCATGGCGCATATTGAAGCCGCAGATCGCGCACTCATAGTTATAGGCGCGCAGCACCTGCTGGCGAAAATGCGGGTCGCGCTCTTTACGGATCTGCTGCAGATCAAACCCCATCTCTTCTGCCAGTTCTTCCTGAATACTCTCCGGGAAATGCGCTTCGAGGATCTGATGGGCGAGAGTATTGCTCAGCTTCTTATTTCTGTTGAGTAGCGCAAAATGCGGCTCATCGAAGCCGCCGGCGACGTGGCAGAGCTCCAGCTCTTTGCCGGGCGGCTGTCGGCTGCCCTGGGTTGAACACTGTTCGCTGTTGTGCAGCTCCCAGAAGCCGTCGCCTTTCAGGCGCCAGAAGGGCATGTCCGGCCGGTACTGGCGGCGCTGCGGGCCAAAGCGTTCCAGCAGGCTATGCAGCTCATCACGTATCTCCGAGGCGTAGTCGAACATCCGCGCATGGCCGCGCTGGTACTGTGAGAGGACGTACAGCAGCAGCAGTGGCTTATGCGGTGCACGCTGTTCGCCTTTGCGCCAGATGGTGATGTTCTCGATCGCGTGTTGCAGGGTCATGCTGGAGGGCATAGCGTAACATTGGCAGCTAAATAAATGCGATGATGCTCGCAAAATCCTTGCCGATCAACCTACCAGATGCGGCGATTCTACGTGGATCGCTATTTAATTATCACTGCCAGTTATTTGTTCGAAAAGCCCATAGCTTTCTATTTATACTCAAGCTTCGCGCTATCAGATAGCTATGTCTTATGAAAAAACTACCGGACCATTTATCCAGAGAATGCATCATCGCCGCCATTCGCGCTTACGATGCAGGCGTTGCGCATCAGTTTAAAAGCGCGCGTCTGTATGAGATCGAATTTGAGGGGCGTCGGTATCCTTCAAAAGCCATCGTCGGGTTAGCGGCCACGCTTGCGACGGGAAAGGAATTTACTCCGGCGGATTTCAGCGGGGGGATTAAATCCAAATGCGTGCGTCTGTTACTGGAGCAAGGATTTACGATCGCGTCGCAGGGCGCTGGCGATGACGAGGCTGCGCTTTTCCCCGATGAGGGACAGACGACCATGGAGTACGTGGAAGGGGCGGCGATGCAGGTGGTGGTCAATCGCTATGAGCGCGACCGTCAGGCTCGGCAGGCGGCGCTTCGCCTGCACGGCTGCCAGTGTCAGGTATGCGGTCTGGATATGGCCAGCCGCTATGGCGATATCGGCCAGGGCTTTATCCATATCCACCATCTCATTCCGCTGTCCGGGATAAAGCAGGACTACCGTCTGAACCCAGAAACCGATCTGATCCCGGTATGTCCCAACTGCCATGCAATGCTGCACCGGCGAGATCCGCCGTTTACCCCAGAAGAGCTGAAGGCCCGGCTGCGCCCTGCTGACTGACATCCGACAGCGCTCGCTTTAATTACATCAAACACACCACAAACCCCACGCTACCTCACCGGTAGCGTGGGCCCGCTCTCTCTTACTTATCCCGCGTCTCGCCAGCCTCCCAGCTATAGCTGCCATCAGCCGCTAACCTATCGCCCAGCTCCTGATACTCGAACTGATAAAACTCAGCCTGGGTGCCGTACCCGGCGTAGTCTACCGCCGCCAGGCCGACGAACGCCCCGGTAAAGAACCCGCCGTAGCTCTGCAACACATAGTCATCGGACAGTACCGCGGCATCCAGCTGGACCGGGATCTCGGTGAACGACACGCCATCGAAGCTGTATTCATAGCTGTAGGTCTGCTTGCGGACCTTAGTCCGGAACCAGACGTATTCCACGCCGTCCGGCACCTTGATGGCATTATCTTTCAGGTACGACGTGTATTTTCCGCGGTTATTTTCGCCAACTTCGATGACCTTGCCGTTAATTTCATTCCAGGTCAGGAAGACAAAGCTCCAGTGGCGGTCGTTATAGTAATTCGTTAATCCGGCCATCTGCTGGTAGCTGAAGGGCTCGAATTTCACCTTCACCGCGGCGTCAAAATAGAAGGCCTGCCAGCGGCGGGCAATCAGCGACAGGTCATGCGTATTGGCTAACGAACCCTGGCCGATTAAGGTTAATTTGCCATCGCCGGTGGTGCCCATTTTGGCCGTAAACGGCACCCGCAGGGTATTCCAGTTCGGGTCGAGCGCTGGCGAGGTAAAGTCATCCTGCTGGCTATTATCGCCTGCGCTTTCGGTGAAGATGGCGTCTTTCGGCCCTTCGACGAAGGTTTTCCCGCCGTGACCGCCTTCAATACGCGGCCAGCCCTCGTCGTCCCAGTACACTTTCTGGATCGAGGTTTCCCGGCCGAGGGTTGACCAGCCGCGTGGGTCGTAGATGGATTCCCCAGGGCGATTCCACGGCCGGGCGCAGAGCGAGGCGTAATACCATTCGCCTTCCGGAGTGGAGACCAGCGCGCCATGGCCCTGTTTCTGGATGTAGCTGTCCGGCGTGTCGACGTTGGTTAAGAACACGTCGCCCGGCTCGGTTTCGAAGCTGTCGGCCTCGAGGGTTTTCGACCGCGCCACCACCTCCTGGTGGGTAAACACGGTGCCACCCTGGGCGGCAAACAGATAGTAGTAGCCGTTCAGTTTATAGAGGTGCGGTCCCTCGACCAGCGCCACGGCGGTGCCGCGGTAAATGGTGCGCGCGGTTTCCGGCATTAACTTCAGCGTGTTGGTATCCAGCTCCGTTAAGGTAATGCCATCGAAGGGATGATGGTACTCCCGGTGATCCCAGGTTTGCTGGACGATATATTTCCGGCCATCGTCGTCATGGAACAGCGAGGCGTCAAACCCGACGCCGTTCAGCTTGATCGGGTCGCTCCACGGGCCCCGAATATCCTTCGCGGTAGTCAGGTAGTTGGTCATGTCTTTAAAGGCGCCTTCGGTGACCTTCACATCGGTATACACCAACCAGAATTGCCCATCGGCCCAGGAGAGCGCCGGCGCCCAAATGCCGCCGGAGGAGGGGTTGCCCTTCATGTCCAGCAGGGTGGTGGTGGAGAGCGGCGAAGGCAGCAGGTTCCAGTTTTTCAGGTCTTTCGACTCATGTAAACGCACGCCCGGGAACCACTCAAACGTCGAGTTGGCAATATAGTACGTATCCTCGACGCGAATAATACTGGGGTCGGCATTAAAGCCGCGTAATATCGGGTTTTGAATAAGTGACATTTCATTACACCTTTTAAAATGGAAAGTTAAGGATCGGTCTGATTTATAATTTTTTTAACTACACGCGGATCTCATCCAGCTGACGGTTAATGTCGGTAACATGTTTATCGGAGATCGGATAAACCTGAATAATCACCATCGAAATAGCGGCCAGCGCGATCGGGATCCACACCGCGGTCATAATGATCCCGTCGATGGCGCTGGCGCTCTGCACGGCGCCGCTTTCATTAAATCCATACACCGCCAGCAGCCACAGCGGGATCGCGCCGCCGATGGTGAAGCCGATCTTGAAGAAGAGTCCCATAATGGCATTGATAATGGCGGCATTGCGTTTGCCTGATTTTAATTCGCCATACGCGATGACTTCCGGTACCAGCGCCCACATAAAGCCGGTGGCGGAGGTTAAGCCCCACTGTTTAATAAAGGTGGCGATATAGGCCAGCCACAGGGCGTCGTGCATCCCTTCGCGGGACCAGACGTAGGTCAGCAGTTCGCCGACGATGAACATGGCGAGGAACAGATGGAAGAAGCCTTTTTTACCAAAGATTTTTTTCAGTTTCGGCCAGAACACCGGGAAGGCGATGCCGGGAATAGACGCGACGAGACCCACGGCGCCCATCCATTCGGAATGGCCGACGACGAACTGGTTGAAGAAGCCGTTAACGGTGTTCATGAAGAACATGAAGGTAAAGGCCAGCATAAAGAACATGCCGAGAATAACCAGCGGGCGGTTATGTCTGAGTTCGTGGAAAAGGTCGGTGGTTTTGACGTTGGCGGTCTGCTCGGCGGTCGCGACAACGCGTTCTTTGGTGAATTTATAACAAATAAACAGGGCCACCGCGCCGATGATCATATAGATGGCGTACACGCCAAACCAGGCGTAGTTCGCCGACGGATCGGTATAGTTGCCGAGATTCAGCTCAAGGCCAAAAAAGCCGGTGTCTTTCAGGCTGCGATCTTTCGGCGCCGCCATCTGCACAAACATCGGGAACAGGGTATAGACCAGCAGGTTGGCGCTGTTGGCCAGCATCATGCGGGTACTGGTCAGTTTATCGATCGATTCCGGGTCGCGGGTCAGCGACGCATTCAGCGAGCCATAGGGAATATTGACTAAGGAATAAACTAAGTCCAGCGCCAGATAAATAATAAAGGCGAAAGCCACCGAACCTTTAACGCCAGGGATCGGCGCGAACAGTAATGCCGACAGGATCACCAGTGGAACGCCGGCTCGTAACAGCCACGGACGATATTTCCCCGCCTTCGAGGTTCTTTTATCCACGTAGGTTCCGACCATCGGATCCCAAAACACATTAATGATGCGGACAAAAAGAAAAATAAAGCCTGCCGTTGCCGTGCTGATGGTATTTACCGTCAGCATATGCAAAGCCAGAAAACCCCCAATTGTGCCGAAAACCAGGTTTTGCGCAAAGTCGCCCATGCCATAACCAATTCGTTCTCCGCGGGTTAATTTATGATATTCATCATGCCGACTGTGCATTATGTTTTTACTCATTCTAAGCAGACTCCGGTTTGTTTTGTGTAGGTGAAACACTTTCTGACACAGTTGACCTGGAAGAATCTATTACGTTTTTAAATTACGTAATTATGTTTTTTTACTTCTGTGATCCTCGAAGCAAAGGCCTGTATCGCCTGCGTTGAACCGTTATCCGCCGCTAATTTTTTGGCAGGCAGGCATTGTGACAAAACCGGCATTTTAATTTGGTATGGATACCTGAGTTCCCCAGGAAGTGTACGCTATACGCGCGCGAAGCGAGATATTTAAAATAGTTTTATTTGCGAGATGGCTCACATTTGAGCATTTTCTCAATCGCTGAGTGAAATAACGTAATTGAGCAACCGACGATGAGAATACACGATGTGTCACAGTTGTTAATTTTCCTGTTTCTCAATTTCGGAGTTCATCATGCAGACCTATTTCGACCAGGTTGATCGCGTTCGCTTTGCCGGACCAAAAACCGATAATCCGCTGGCGTTTCGCCACTATAATCCGGATGAAATCGTGCTGGGAAAACGCATGGCAGATCATCTGCGTTTTGCCGCCTGTTATTGGCATAATTTCTGCTGGAATGGCGCGGATATGTTTGGCGCCGGTTCGTTTGAGCGTCCCTGGCAGGCCGCGGGCGATGCGCTGGAAATGGCCAAACGCAAAGCGGACGTGGCGTTTGAATTTTTCTACAAGCTCAATGTGCCGTATTACTGCTTCCACGATGTCGACGTCTCGCCAGAAGGCGCGTCGCTGAAAGAATATCTGCACAATTTCGCCGTGATGACCGAAGTGCTGGCGGAGAAACAGCAGCAAACCGGCGTGAAACTGCTGTGGGGCACCGCCAACTGCTTTACCCACCCACGCTACGGCGCCGGGGCGGCGACCAACCCCGATCCGGAGGTGTTTGCCTGGGCGGCCACGCAGGTAGTGACCGCCATGAACGCCACCCACCAGCTCGGCGGCGAAAACTATGTGCTGTGGGGCGGCCGCGAAGGTTACGAGTCCCTGCTGAATACCGACCTGCGCCAGGAGCGTGAGCAGATTGGCCGCTTCCTGCAGATGGTGGTGGAGCACAAGCATAAGATTGGCTTTGGCGGCACGCTGCTTATCGAGCCGAAACCGCAGGAGCCCACCAAGCATCAGTACGATTACGATGTCGCGACGGTGTATGGTTTCCTGAAGCAGTTTGGTCTGGAAAATGAGATCAAGGTGAACATTGAAGCTAACCACGCCACCCTGGCGGGGCACTCTTTCCACCATGAAATCGCCAGCGCCATCGCGCTGGGGATCTTTGGCTCCGTTGATGCCAACCGCGGCGATGCGCAGCTCGGCTGGGATACGGACCAGTTCCCGAACAGCGTGGAAGAAAATACCCTGGTGATGTACGAGATCCTCAAAGCCGGGGGATTCACCACCGGCGGCCTGAACTTTGACGCCAAAGTTCGTCGGCAGAGCATCGACAAATACGATATGTTCTATGGCCATATTGGCGCCATGGACGTGATGGCGCTGTCCCTTAAGCTGGCCGCGCGCATGATTGAGGATGGTAAGCTCGATCAGGGTCTGACAAAACGCTATGCCGGCTGGAAGGGCGAGCTGGGGCAGAAAATTATGACCGGGCAGATGTCGCTGGATAATATTGCCCGATACGCTGAGCAGCATAATCTGAATCCGCAGCCTCAGAGCGGGCGTCAGGAATTACTCGAAAATCTCGTCAATACCTATATCTTTGGTTAAATTTTGCTGACATGCCCCTGCGGGGGCATGTATTACGCCGTCTGCCTGCAGCCGAAAAATAGCGTTTATTGGTTCGTGCTGTGTTTTTTGTTAGTGGCGAAAGACCACCTGTTTAATATCAGCGAAGGAGGGAAGGTAGCGATAATTGTGTAATGCCTCTGTGACCGTACAAAATAAAAAATAACTTGTTCTGATGATAGCGATATATTCTGTCAGCTCAGAATAGGCTGGTTATTGTCTGAATAAAATTAACCTATATTGAGAAACTCATGACAATGATAAAAAAGCTTCCATTAACCATGGCGGTTATCGCCGCGTTTTTTCCGCTTACCTCTGTAATGGCGCAAGAATTTACTCAGGAACAGATCGACGCCATCGTCGCCAAAGCCGTTGATAAAGCGCTGGCCGACCGCCAGGCGAAAATCGACGCCGCGG
>ERZ1036491.48-NODE-48-length-94952-cov-37.268533_pt1 | contig 94952 bp, 67 predicted proteins | sample MGYA00514237_ERZ1036491 | MGnify/ENA primary metagenome ERZ1036491 (study PRJEB33795, sample SAMN09464904) | human gut metagenome | isolation source: Bloodstream | host: Homo sapiens | place: USA: Stanford, California | collected 2016-02 ... | reverse complement strand
TCGTTTCCGTGCCCAACATATTGCCGGGTGGCGGCTGCGCCTGACCCGGCCTACATAACCATTAAATTTCAGAAGGTTAACCATCACCGTAGGCCCGCGCAAGCGCAGCGCCGCCGGGCAAAAGGTATCGCACCGGGCCAAACGAAAAAAAAGCCGGAGGTTTCCCTCCGGCTTTTCTCATTTACATCACGCTATGCCTTAGGCCACATCTTCATACTGCGGCACCGGGTTGCGGAAGCTTTTGGTCACGCAGGCCAGATAGACCAGACCGATACCGGCCCAGATCAGGCCCAGAATCATCGAGCTCTCTTCCAGGTTGACCCACAGCGCGCCAACGGTCAGGGCGCCGCACATCGGCAGGAACAGATACTGGAAGTGGTCTTTCAGCGTCTTGTTGCGTTTCTCACGGATCCAGAACTGCGAAATCACCGACAGGTTAACGAAGGTAAACGCCACCAGCGCACCAAAGTTAATCAGCGCCGTCGCCATCACCAGGTCGAAGTTAATCGCCAGCAGCGCAATAGCGCCGACCAGGATGATGTTCATCGCCGGGGTGCGCCAGGTCGGGTGGACGTAGCCGAAGAAGCTTTTCGGGAACACGCCGTCGCGGCCCATCACGTACATCAGACGCGCCACGCCAGCGTGCGCCGCCATACCGGACGCCAGCACGGTGATGGTGGAGAAGATCAGCGCGCCAACCTGGAAGGCTTTACCTGCTACGTAGAGCATAATTTCCGGCTGTGACGCATCCGGATCTTTAAAGCGCGAGATGTCCGGGAAGTACAGCTGCAGGAAGTAGGTGGCAAAGATGAAGATCAGGCCGCCAATCAGCGCGGTCAGGAAGATCGCCCGCGGGATGACGCGCTCTGCATCTTTGGTCTCTTCAGACAAGTTGCTGATACCGTCGAAGCCGGTAAACGAGAAGCACAGGATCGTCGCCCCGGTAATCATCGGGATCACGTGCGCGTCACCGGACCAGAACGGACGGCTGCTGGCCAGCGTACCGGCGCCTTCGCCTTCAAACACGCCATAAATCACCATGCCGAGAATAACGGCAATCAGCACCACCTGCAGCACCACGATCACGGTGTTGAAGTTGGCCACGGATTTAATACTGCGCAGGTTAAAGGCGGTCATAAAGGCGACCAGCGCGATAACAAACACCCACGACGGAATCGAAGGCACCAGCGCTTCAAAATAGATTTTCGCCAGCAGAATGTTGATCATCGGCGCGAACAGGTAGTCGAGCAGCGAGGACCAACCCACCATAAAGCCGACGGTCGGGCTGATGGATTTCTGCGCATAGGTATACGCCGAGCCGGCAGAAGGGTAACGACGTACCAGCTTGCCATAGCTCAGGGCAGTAAACAGAATGGCGATTAACGCAAAGGCGTAGGCCGTCGGCACGTGACCGTCGGTCATACCAGAGACGATACCAAACGTATCGAACAGCGTCATCGGCTGCATATAGGCCAGGCCCATCATCACAACCGGAACTAACGTAAGCGTTTTACGTAATTCCACGCGAGAGGTATTTGGAGTAGCGTTATGCGACATAGTTATCCCCTTTTACGGTGAACGCCAGCGCGTAAGCAAAAAATTGCCCCATTTCTTTCTATTCCTCAGCGACAACGACTGTCGGTTTTTAGTAAATATCTATCCGGTACGAAGCCCGGCCTCTTGGTATTGAATGATGTGTCTTTCGACCAAAAAAATAACCGACACTTTTAAAAAAAGCGTCGGCTAGTCTCTGGTTTTCAGGCCGCATATTTTGCAACAAATTCAACGGCGTTGACAAGATGTTATGAAGTTCATTGCGTAAGCGTATTTTTTAACGTGCTAATATCTATACGATTTCCGTATGATAAATTGTAAAAATAGCACTATTTGCTAATAGCGTTTCCCGCCACCATTTGCTGGCCAAACCGCAGGTGGCGTCATTCCAGGCGATCCAGGCATGCTGGCGGGGCGACAGCCCGCGAACCGCCATGCTGATGAGCTCGCCGCTCTCCAGCAGCCCCTGCACCTGGTAACGCGGCAGACAGCCCCAGCCCAGCCCCATGCGCAGCAGCGCCAGCTGCCCCGCGGCGTCACACACCGTCAGGGTCTCCTGATCGCTGAGCAGCGCCCCGCCCTCGCCGGTGGCCACCGCCCGGTAACGGCGCAGGGTCCGCCAGCTCAGCGGAGCGCGGTGTCGCGCCAGCGGATGCTGCGGGGAAACCACCAGCAGCAGCTCCAGCTCGCCGAGGGGGAGATAGTCATAGCCGCTCAGCGGCGGCGGCTCGCCAAGGGCGCCCAGCAGCAGATCGGCCTGCCCGTCAGTCAGCGGCCGCCAGTCCAGCAGCGAGGGGTTCTGCGTGAAGTGCAGCCGGGTCAGCGGCTGTTGTTGATAAAATGCCGCAATCAGCGGCGAAAGCTGCATCACGGGAAAAGTGCAGTCCACCGCCAGGCGGAGGGTGTGCTCCCACCCCTGCTGCAGCTTGACCGCCCGGATCTCCAGTTCGCGGGCGATATGCAGCACCTCCCGCCCTTTCTCCAGCAGCATTTGTCCGGTGGGGGTAAAGCGCGCGCGGTGGCCGCTGCGGTCGAGCAGCTGAATATTGAGATCGCTTTCCAGCCGGTGAATGGTGTAGCTCAGCGCCGAGGGCGTTTTAAAGAGCTTTGCCGACGCGGCGGCAAAGCTCCCCTCTTTTTCCAGCGCGTCGAGGATCACGAGGACATCCAGCAGTGGTTTCATCGCTACCCCCTTACGGTATGCGAATCACCGCTGGTAGATCACTCCATCGGCATCACCAGCGGATCGGGGTACTGGTACTCAAACCCCAGCTCATTGCAGATACGATTGCCATCCACAATCTTGCCCTGACCGCCGTCCGGGCTGTCGCTGAACACCGGCGGCGGCAGCCCCAGTTCACGGGCCATTTGCGGATAAAAGAGGCCACGCGCCGGATGGCGGGGCGCACATAGATTATAGATGTGCCCGCCCTTCGGGGCCTGCAACAGCAGTTCGATAGCGGCCACCACATCCTGCAAATGCACCAGATTGACCACGTGCTGGCCATCCGGCGCCGACTTGCCGGCAAAAAAACGTCCCGGATGACGGGAAGGCCCCACCAGCCCGGCCAGACGCAGAATATCCACCGAGGTTCCCGGCAGGTTGTGCAGCCAGTCCTCCAGCTCCTTGAGCACCTGCCCGCTGGCGGTTTGCGGCAGACGCGGGGAGTTCTCTTTCACCGTGCCGTTGACGTTGCCATACACCGAGGTGGAACTGGTGAAGACGATCCGCGGAATATGGTGCGCCAGCGCGGTATCGACAATCTCCTGCACCGCCTGCAGATAAAACCCTTCTCCCGCCCCGGTACGCCGGGCCGGCAGCGTGATCACCAGCGCATCGACGTTCATCAGCGCGTCGAGGTCCTCGGTATCACAGACCAGCTGCGGCTCCAGGCGCAGCGGATAGCTGTCAATCCCGCACATCCGCGCCGCCTCCACGCCATCCTGCGTGGTTTTACTGCCGGTGACCTGCCAGCCTCGCGCCATCAATGACAGCGCCAGCGGCATTCCCAGCCATCCCAAACCGACTATCGCGACCTTTTTCATCCCAGGCTCCTGACTCTTTCGCTGTGCTGATTACAGGCTACGCCAGCCAGCGGCAACTGACAATTTCTTCGCTCAATGTGAAATGAATTAATGATAGAAAAAAGCCCTTGCTTTCTGCGGCGGAAGTGGTTTAGGTTAAAGGACATCAAATGCATAGTCATTCACAGAGAATTTTTATGAACCGCGTTCAATTTAAACACCACCATCATCACCATCATCCTGACTAGTCTTTCAGGCGATGTGTGCTGGAAGACATTTGGATCTTCCAGTGGTGCATGAACGCGCAGAGAGCCCCCGGAAGATTCACTTCCGGGGGCTTTTTTTTGGACCAAATTCGGACAGATTCAGACAGGTATTCAGAGGAAAAGAACAATGTTAGACAACACCCGTTTACGCATAGCTATTCAGAAATCAGGCCGTTTAAGCGAAGATTCACGCGAATTACTCAGCCGCTGCGGCATTAAAGTCAATTTGCACACCCAGCGTCTGATTGCGCTGGCGGAAAATATGCCAATCGACATTCTGCGCGTGCGTGATGACGATATCCCGGGCCTGGTGATGGACGGTGTTGTCGACCTCGGCATTATCGGCGAAAACGTGCTGGAAGAAGAGCTGCTCAGCCGCCGCGCTCAGGGCGAAGACCCGCGCTACTTCACCCTGCGTCGTCTCGACTTCGGCGGCTGCCGCCTGTCGCTGGCGACCCCGGTGGATGAAGCCTGGAACGGCCCGGCGGCGCTGGACGGCAAACGCATCGCCACCTCTTACCCGCACCTGCTGAAGCGCTACCTCGATCAAAAAGGTATCTCTTTTAAATCCTGTCTGCTGAACGGCTCCGTGGAAGTGGCGCCGCGCGCCGGCCTCGCCGACGCCATCTGCGACCTCGTCTCCACCGGCGCCACCCTGGAAGCCAACGGTCTGCGCGAAGTGGAAGTGATCTACCGCTCCAAAGCCTGCCTGATCCAGCGCGACGGCGAGATGGCCGACGCCAAACAGCAGCTGATTGACCGCCTGCTGACCCGTATTCAGGGCGTGATCCAGGCCCGCGAGTCGAAATACATCATGATGCACGCTCCGACCGAACGCCTGGAAGAAGTGGTTGCCCTGCTGCCGGGCGCCGAGCGTCCGACTATTCTGCCGCTGGCAGGCGACAAGCAGCGCGTGGCGATGCACATGGTCAGCAGCGAAACCCTGTTCTGGGAGACCATGGAAAAACTGAAAGCGCTGGGCGCCAGCTCCATTCTGGTGCTGCCGATTGAGAAGATGATGGAGTAATCGGCCAGCCGGTCACGGGACACACAGGGGAAAACAATCATGAGCTTCAACACAATCATCGACTGGAACAGCTGTAGCGCAGACCAACAGCAACAACTCTTAACGCGCCCGGCGATTTCCGCCTCCGACAGCATCAGTAAAACGGTGGCGGAGATCCTCGATAACGTCAAAGCCAACGGCGACGCGGCGCTGCGCGAATACAGCGCGAAGTTTGATAAAACCACCGTCGCCGCGCTGCAGGTGAGCGAGGCGGAGATCGCCGCCGCCGGCGAACGCCTCAGCGACGAGCTGAAGCAGGCGATGGCGGTGGCGGTGAAAAACATCGAGACCTTCCACAACGCGCAACAGCTGCAGGCGGTGGATGTCGAAACGCTGCCGGGGGTGCGCTGCCAGCAGGTCACCCGCCCTATCGCCTCCGTCGGGCTGTACATTCCGGGCGGCTCGGCGCCGCTGTTCTCCACGGTGCTGATGCTGGCAACGCCGGCGCGCATCGCCGGCTGTCAGCAGGTGGTGCTCTGCTCGCCGCCGCCGATCGCCGATGAGATCCTCTATGCCGCGCAGCTGTGCGGCGTGAAAACCATCTTTAACGTTGGCGGCGCCCAGGCCATCGCCGCCCTCGCCCTCGGGACCGAGTCGGTGCCGAAGGTGGATAAAATCTTTGGCCCGGGTAACGCTTACGTCACGGAAGCCAAACGTCAGGTCAGCCAGCGTCTGGACGGCGCAGCCATCGACATGCCGGCCGGCCCGTCGGAAGTGCTGGTGATCGCCGACAGCGGCGCCACCCCGGACTTTGTCGCTTCCGACCTGCTGTCGCAGGCGGAACACGGCCCGGACTCGCAGGTGATCCTCCTGACCCCGGACGCCGACCTCGGCAGCCGCGTCGCTGAGGCCGTCGAACGCCAGCTGGCCGCCCTGCCGCGCGCGGAAACCGCCCGCGTGGCCCTCTCCGCCAGCCGGATCATCGTGGCCCGCGACCTGGCGCAGTGCGTGGCTATCTCCAACCAGTATGGTCCGGAACACCTGATCATTCAGACCCGTCAGGCCCGCGAGCTGGTGGACAGCATCACCAGCGCCGGTTCGGTTTTCCTCGGCGACTGGTCACCGGAATCCGCGGGCGATTACGCCTCGGGCACCAACCACGTCCTGCCGACCTATGGGTATACCGCCACCTGTTCGAGCCTCGGCCTGGCCGACTTCCAGAAGCGGATGACCGTGCAGGAGCTGTCGCGCGACGGCTTTGCCGCCCTCGCCTCAACGATTGAGATCCTGGCCGCCGCCGAGCGCCTTGACGCCCACAAAAACGCCGTAACGCTGCGCGTTGCCGCCCTGAAGGAGCAAGCATGAGCATTGAAGATTTAGCCCGCGCCAACGTCCGTGCGCTGACCCCGTATCAATCCGCTCGCCGTCTGGGCGGCAAAGGCGACGTCTGGCTGAACGCCAACGAATTCCCGACCGCCGTGGCTTTCCAGCTTACTGCGCAAACGATGAACCGCTATCCGGAGCCGCAGCCGAAGGCAGTCATCGAGAGCTACGCCCGCTACGCCGACGTCAAACCGGAGCAGGTGCTGGTCAGCCGCGGCGCCGACGAAGGGATTGAGCTGCTGATCCGCGCTTTCTGTGAGCCCGGCAAAGATGCGCTACTCTACTGCCCGCCCACCTACGGCATGTACAGCGTCAGCGCCGAGACCATCGGTGTCGAATGCCGCACCGTGCCGACCCTCGCCGACTGGCAGCTCGACCTGCCGGGTATCGAGGCGCAGCTGGACGGCGTGAAGGTGGTCTTTGTCTGCAGCCCGAACAACCCGACCGGCCAGATCATCGATCCGCAGTCGATACGCGACCTGCTGGAGATGACTCGCGATAAAGCCATCGTGGTCGCCGACGAAGCCTATATTGAATTCTGCCCGCAGGCGACGCTCGCCGGCTGGCTCAGCGACTATCCGCACCTGGTGGTGCTGCGCACGCTGTCCAAAGCCTTCGCCCTCGCCGGCCTGCGCTGCGGTTTCACCCTCGCCAACGCCGAGGTGATCAACGTGCTGCTAAAAGTGATCGCCCCGTACCCGCTCTCCACGCCGGTGGCCGATATCGCCGCCCAGGCCCTGAGCGCGGAAGGGATCGCCGCGATGCGTCAGCGCGTGGCGCAGATCCTCGACGAGCGCCGCTACCTGGTGGAACAGCTGCGCGGCATCGCCTGCGTGGAGCAGGTCTTCGATTCCGAGGCGAACTACGTTCTGGCGCGGATAACCGCCTCCAGCGCAGTGTTTAAATCTTTGTGGGATCAGGGCATTATCTTACGTGACCAGAATAAACAACCTTCATTGAGCGGCTGTTTGCGTATCACTATCGGTACCCGTGCCGAGAGCCAGCGCGTGATTGACGCCTTGACTGCGGAGAATGTATGACCCAGAAGTATCTCTTTATTGACCGTGACGGCACCCTGATTTCCGAACCGCCGGTGGATTTCCAGGTGGACCGTTTCGACAAGCTGGCGTTTGAGCCGCAGGTGATCCCGGCGCTGCTGAAGCTGCAGCAGGAAGGCTATAAGCTGGTGATGATCACCAACCAGGATGGCCTGGGAACCGACAGTCTGCCGCAGGAAGCGTTTGATGGCCCGCACAACCTGATGATGCAGATCTTCGCCTCGCAGGGCGTCAATTTCGAAGAGGTGCTGATTTGTCCGCACTTCCCGGGCGACAACTGCGCCTGCCGCAAACCGAAAACGCAGTTGGTGTTGCCGTGGCTGGAAGACGGCGTACTGGATAAAAGCCACAGCTATGTGATTGGCGACCGGGCCACCGACCTTGAGCTGGCGGATAACATGGGGATTACCGGCCTGCGCTATGACCGTGAGACCCTGGACTGGCCGACCATCAGCGAGCAGCTGACCCGCCGCGACCGCTATGCCCACGTCGAGCGCATCACCAAAGAGACCCAGGTGGACGTGAAGGTGTGGCTGGACCGCGAAGGCGGCAGCAAGATCCACACCGGCGTCGGCTTTTTTGACCATATGCTCGACCAAATCGCCACCCATGGCGGCTTCCGCATGGAGATTAACGTCGGCGGCGATCTGTACATCGACGATCACCACACCGTGGAAGATACCGGCCTGGCCCTCGGCGAAGCCCTGAAGCTGGCGCTTGGCGACAAGCGCGGCATCAACCGCTTCGGCTTCGTGCTGCCAATGGACGAGTGTCTCGCCCGCTGCGCGCTGGATATCTCCGGCCGTCCGCACCTGGAGTATAAGGCGGACTTCACCTATCAGCGCGTCGGCGATCTGAGCACCGAGATGGTGGAACACTTCTTCCGCTCGCTCTCTTACACCATGGCGGTGACCCTGCACCTGAAAACCAAGGGCAAGAACGATCACCACCGCGTGGAGAGCCTGTTCAAAGCCTTTGGCCGTACGCTGCGCCAGGCGATCCGCGTCCAGGGCGATGCCCTGCCGTCTTCCAAAGGGGTGCTGTGATGAATGTGGTGATCCTTGATACCGGGTGCGCCAACCTCAATTCGGTGAAATCGGCGATTGGCCGCCACGGCTATGAGCCGGTGGTCAGCCGCGATCCGGAGGTGGTATTGCGTGCCGATAAACTGTTTCTTCCCGGCGTCGGCACCGCCCAGGCGGCGATGGACCAGCTGCGCGACCGCGATCTGATCGACCTGATCAAAGCCTGTACCCAGCCGGTGCTGGGGATTTGCCTGGGCATGCAGCTGCTCGGCAAGCGCAGCGAGGAGAACAACGGCGTCGATCTGCTGGGCATTATCGAAGAAGAGGTGCCGAAGATGACCGACCACGGTCTGCCATTGCCGCACATGGGCTGGAACCGGGTGTATGCCAAAGCAGGCGATCGTCTGTTCCGCGGCATTGAAGAAGGCGCGTATTTCTACTTCGTGCACAGCTACGCCATGCCGGTCAACCCGTATACCATCGCCCAGTGCAATTACGGCGAGGCGTTCACCGCTGCGGTGCAGAAAGATAACTTCTTTGGCGTGCAGTTCCACCCGGAGCGCTCCGGGAGCGCCGGGGCGCAGCTGCTGAAAAACTTCCTGGAGATGTGATGATTATTCCTGCTTTAGATTTAATCGACGGCACCGTCGTTCGTCTCCACCAGGGCGATTACGGCCAGCAGCGCGACTATGGCAGCGATCCGCTGCCGCGCCTGCAGTCCTATGCCGCTCAGGGGGCGGAAGTCCTGCACCTGGTCGACCTGACCGGGGCGAAGGATCCGGCGAAACGCCAGATCCCCTTGCTGAAATCGCTGGTCGCCGGCGTTGACGTCCCGGTACAGGTTGGCGGCGGCGTGCGGACCGAAGCGGATGTCGCGGCCCTGCTTGAGGCCGGCGTCGCCCGCGTGGTGGTCGGCTCCACCGCGGTGAAATCCCCGGAGGAAGTGAAAGGCTGGTTTAAACGCTTTGGCCCTGAACGGCTGGTGCTGGCGCTCGACGTGCGCATTGACGCCGATGGCAACAAGCAGGTGGCGGTCAGCGGCTGGCAGGAAAACTCCGGCGTGACGCTGGAGGAGCTGGTGGAAAGTTATCTGCCGGTCGGCCTGCAGCACGTGCTGTGCACCGATATCTCCCGCGACGGCACCCTGGCAGGTTCTAACGTCTCGCTGTACGAGGAAGTCTGCGCCCGCTACCCGCAGGTGGCGTTTCAGTCATCCGGCGGCATCGGCGATCTTAATGATATTGCCGCGCTGCGCGGCACCGGGGTGCGCGGCGTGATTGTCGGTCGCGCGCTGCTGGAAGGCAAATTCAACGTAACGGAGGCCATTCAATGCTGGCAAAACGGATAATCCCCTGCCTCGACGTCCGCGACGGCCAGGTAGTGAAAGGCGTGCAGTTCCGTAATCACGAGATCATTGGCGACATCGTCCCGCTGGCCAAGCGCTATGCCGACGAAGGGGCTGACGAACTGGTGTTCTATGATATCACCGCCTCCAGCGACGGCCGGGTGGTCGACAAGAGCTGGGTGTCGCGCGTGGCGGAAGTGATCGACATTCCTTTCTGCGTGGCGGGTGGGATCAAGTCGCTGGAAGACGCGGCGCAGATCCTCTCCTTCGGCGCCGATAAGATTTCGATTAACTCCCCTGCTCTCGCCGACCCGACGCTGATCACCCGCCTTGCCGACCGCTTTGGCGTGCAGTGCATTGTGGTGGGGATTGATACCTGGTTTGATGCAGAGACCGGCAAATATCACGTCAACCAGTATACCGGCGACGAGACCCGCACCCGGGTGACGCAGTGGGAAACCCTCGACTGGGTGGAGGAAGTGCAGAAGCGCGGCGCGGGCGAGATCGTCCTTAATATGATGAACCAGGACGGGGTGCGCAACGGTTACGACCTGCAGCAGCTGGCGAAGGTTCGCGCGGTGTGCCATGTCCCGCTGATCGCCTCCGGCGGCGCGGGCACCATGGAACACTTCCTCGAAGCCTTCCGCGACGCCAACGTTGACGGCGCGCTGGCGGCCTCGGTATTCCACAAACAGATTATTAATATTGGCGAACTGAAAGCGTACCTGGCGGCACAGGGCGTGGAGATAAGGGTATGTTGACTGAACAGCTGGACTGGGAAAAAACGGACGGCATGATGCCGGCCATCGTGCAGCACGCCGTATCCGGCGAGGTGCTGATGCTGGGCTACATGAACAAGGAGGCGCTGGAGAAAACCGAAGCCACCGGCAAGGTCACCTTTTACTCACGCACCAAACAGCGACTGTGGACCAAGGGTGAAACCTCGGGCAATGTCCTCAACGTAGTGAGCATCACGCCGGACTGTGACAACGATACGCTGCTGGTGCTGGTGAACCCGATCGGGCCGACCTGCCATAAAGGCACCACCAGCTGCTTCGGCGAAACCGGCCACCAGTGGCTGTTCCTCTATCAGCTGGAGCAGCTGCTGGCCGAGCGTAAGCACGCCGACCCGGAGAGCTCCTACACGGCGAAGCTGTACGCCAGCGGCACCAAGCGTATTGCGCAGAAAGTGGGGGAAGAAGGCGTGGAGACCGCGCTGGCCGCCACGGTGAACGACCGCTTCGAGCTGAAGAATGAGGCGTCGGATTTGATGTACCACCTGCTGGTGCTGCTGCAGGACCAGGGGCTGGATCTCGGGGAAGTGATTGATAATCTGAAGAGTCGTCACTAACGCGTTAACCCCCGCCGCAACGGCGGGGGTAGCTGACCTCAGGATTTGCTTTCCAGCAGCGTAGTATAGAGATTGACGTAAGCGTCAATCATATGGTCGGCTGTAAACATCTCTTCAAAACGACGACGCGAGTTTTCGCCATAGCGACTGGCGGTTTCATCGTTATGCCAGAGCTCATTCATCGCCTCCACCAGCGCCTGACTGTCATTCGGCGGGATCACGCAGCCATTCACTTTGTCCTGGTTAATGAACGAGGTCCCGGTGCCGATCTCGCAGGAGATCAATGGCCTGGCGAAGCGCGCGCCTTCTAGTAACGTAATGCCAAACGCCTCTGAGCGCAGATGCGAGGGGAAGACCACGCCCCGGCAGAGCTGGAAGAGAATGTATTTATCTTCGTCGTTGAGCATGCCGGTAAACACCACATTGCTCAGTCCGCGCTGCTGCGCCTCACGCCGCACCTCCGCCTCCAGCGGCCCGCCCCCGACGATCACCACCGGCAGCCGGCTACGCTCGGCGGCATCCAGCAGAATGTGCAGCCCTTTGTAGTAGCGGAAAGCGCCGACGAAGAGGAAGAAGTTATCGCCGACGGTTTCCCGCCAGTGCGCCACCCGCTGCGGATCGTGCTGCACGTCATGCTGCTCCAGACCAAAAGGTATCACCACCGTTTTATCCTGATATTTTTTCAGGGTCTGGCTGGAGGCCACGTAGTTGGGCGACGAGGCAACAATGCAGTCTACGCTGGCGAGGAATCGCTCCTGCAGCGGCTGGTACAACTTCATCAACCGTTTTTGTTTCACAATGTCCGAGTGATAGGTCACCACCGTTCTGGCGTCAGGCCGCGCCGAGAGATGCAGCATATCCATAAAGGGAAACGGAAAATGGTAGTTGATGATGTCGTAGTCATCTTTAATCTGCTTAAAACGCTTTAACGCTTTCAACGAAAACGGCGTGGAGGCAATTTCAAAAAGCTGCTTATTATAAATGACCCTATGGTCTTCGTAGGCGACAGGACCTGTCTCTTTGTCCGGGCTAAAAGTAAAAACATCGGCTGCGATCCCCCGGCGGGCGCAGCCCTGACTGAGCTGATAAATGACCTGCTCAATACCGCCGTAGGTATCGGGATAGTAGGTCTTATAGACGTGTAGAACTCTCAACTGACACCCTTAGAGTAATTTATAGGCGTTAATGGTCTGGGTCGTACAGTTCTCCCACGAAAACTGTTTCGCCTGGGCAAGACCGCGCGCGGTGGCGATTTCCCGCCAGCTATCATCCTGCAGGCTCTGCAAAATATGCGCGCTAATCGCGTCTACATCATTAGGATCGGCAACGAGGCCGGCATCGCCAACCACTTCAGGCAAAGAAGTGACATTGGAACATACTACCGGCACACCGCAAGACATCGCTTCAAGAATAGGTAAACCGAATCCCTCATAGAAGGAGGGATAAACAAAGGTTCTGGCCGCCGCGTACAGATAAGGCAGGTCTTCATCCGGGACATAGCCCAGGTAACGGATCCACCCTTCACGCGTACCGCGCTCGACTAACTGCCACAGCACATCGTCTTCCCATCCGCGATAACCGCTGAGGATCAGCGGGTAGCGCATGCGGGTCTCCATCGGCAGCAACTGATAGGCCTGCAGCAGACCACGGATATTTTTACGCGGCTCCATGGTGCCGATATATAACGCATACCCCTGCCACGCCAGCTGATATTTCTGCAGGACCGGCAGGCACTCCGCCGGGCTGCGCGGAATATAGTCGCTGCTGCAGGCGAGCTTGGTGGTGACGATCCGCTCCGCCGGATAGTTGAACAGGCGGATGATTTCACTGCGCGAGAAGTCAGAGACGGTCAGGATCAGCTTTGCCGAATCCAGGCTCTCATGCAGGGACTTCTCCATATAGCGAACCCGATCTTTTGGATGATATTCCGGGCAGGTAAAAATGGAGATGTCATGAAACGTGGTCACGGCGCGTTCCAGGCGATGCGGCAGGTAAAAATTGGGACCATGGTAGATATAATCTTTATAGTCGCGCAATGCCCACGCCTGGCGCCGCGGGTGCAGCAGGCGATACGCCTCAATCAGCAGCGGCTGGCGGCGCAGAAACGCCGACAGACGACCATGATTGCTGGCTTTGGTATCGCTTTTATTCTCCACCTGGGGGATCTGATCGATAAACGACGCGCCGTGAAACAGCTTCAGCTCTTCGATTTCGCGGGCGACCGCCAGCCGCTTAACCAGCTCCAGGGAATACCGACCGATGCCCGTTAACGGGTATTTAATTGGCTCAGTAGCAAAAATAATTTTCATAACGAACTCATCACAAGGGCCACCGGGGTGGCCCTGTTGATAGCGATTATTGCTTCGCGGCTGGCGCGATAATCGGCAGGTTTTTCAGGAGAAATTCCGCGCTCTGCTTCCAGGTTAACCAGTTGATATTCTCGGAACGAGGATGCGCGTTTTGCTCATACAGGGCTAACCAGTCTTCGACGGCCTTCGCGATGTCGGCCGGCGCTTCCCCGGAGAAATACCACGCATGTTCCTGAGCAATCTCTTTAAACACCGGAATGTCACGGATAATCACCGGCAGCTTTTTCTGCGCCGCTTCAATCAACGGCAGGCCAAAGCCTTCTCCGAGAGATGCGAAGATTAACGCACTAGACTGAGAATACAACTTCGTAAGGAACTCATCGCTAATGTTTTGTAGCCAAAATAGTTTTTTATTTAGCTGTGGATGGTGACGTAAACGTTCACATAAATCATCAACATGCCACCCCTGTTTACCAATGATAAACAGATTGTAGTTCTTGCCCTGTAACCACAATTCTTCAAATGCCGCTAGCGTCTGCGCATGTCCTTTGCGTGGTTCCATCGTGCCCACCATGATAAATGATGGAGCCGCGGCCATCGCTGCTAACAGCGCCTGGGCATTATCCGGCATGCCAGTGGACGGTACGCTGGCATCGAGGTCGGCTCCCAGATGGAAGTTGCTGACGGTCAGCAGCGGGTTCGGTTTCACCCAATGGCTGTTTTCCGCAATCCAGGCTTTTACATCCTCTGCAACGCTTGCTGATACACAAATCAAGCGGTCAGCGTGCTGCGCAATGCAAGATAACCAAATGGGGAACACGCGTTGCATTCCCTCATCGCTCCACTCCGGTCTTCTCAGAGGCAAAATGTCATGCACAACAAAACAAACCTTGGCACCGGATAGACGAATAAAATCCAGCTGGACAGTAAGCTCAGGAAACAGATGGGCAGTTAGATCGGTAGCAACCAGAATATCATCTTTGGTAAACAGTACAGGTACATCAGGCCCGAACGCCCCGTTAAAATGGGTATTCAGGTATTCGTTGGCATAGCGATAGCATTCACCCGGTCGATAATAAACCGCACTGACAGTATAACCAGCAACGCCAGATTTCAGTAATTCACTAAGTATACTGCGAGAAACCCGTTGAATTCCCGTTTTCGCATCATGCTCAACAAGAACAGAAATATCAACCAGCAGCTTGCGCTGATGTGTAGCAAAGCTATTACGAGCAATTGCCCAGGCTGTCTGTAAGCGTTCGGTTTCACTTAATTCTGCAATATTTTTAATTCTATTAATGGTGTATGCGGTAAAGCTGGTGATATCCAGAGGTTCTGATGTGGAAGCCTTATCTACAAGCCTCTCAAATCCCTTTAACGCAAGCTGCGCGGTGTGATCCCATGTAAATTTTGCAGCCTGCGCCGGAGCATGAGCTTTTAATGCTGAGTAGAACTCACTGTCAGTCAAGGCCCTTTGCATAACACGGCAAATGTCGGGGACATCCAGAGGATTAAATAAAGCCTCTTCCATACCGATGACCTCGGGTAAGCTGGTCACATTTGAACCCAGCGTAGCTGCACCACAACGCATAGCTTCTAGTGGCGGCAGGCCAAACCCTTCATGTATAGAGGGGAAAACGAAAATTTTGCACAAATTGTAAAGTGCGATAAGGTCACTATCGTTTAAGAAGCCTGTAAAAATAAGCTGATTACGAGATAAACCATAGTTCTCTGCAACTCGGTACAGCCTTTCCTTTTCATCGGTGCTAATTTTATAGGCTAAAACTAAGGGATAACTCTGTTGCAGGGCATGCGGTAATAAACTATATGCATGAATCAGCGCTTCAATATTTTTACGTGGCTCTATCATTGCCAAAGAAAGAATAAACTCTTGAGGAAGATGATATTTATTACGTAAGTCTTTGATTTCATCGTGAGTATAATCTTTAATTTTAAATGAATCGCTTACTCCAGATGAAATATTAATAATTTTTTCTGCCGGAATCGATGTGTAATCGATAACTTCCTGCATGGATGATCTGGAAATAGCAAAAATAGCGTCCGCCCTTTCGTATTGAGCTAGTTTATCATAATAATACTGACGGAAGTTTGGTTCGCCCAGATAGCGTTCTTTATTCAGTAACGGAATTAGATCGTGACAAACACAAACTGTTTTCCATGGTACTGTAGTTTGAGGAATTGAGACGGTATAACTATCGTCAAAACCTTCGTAGAAATTAATAATAAAAACAACGTCGGGATTGATATTAGCAATAGCAAGTTCACGAGCTAGTGTGGCGGCAACACTCCGGGGATGGTTTTCACAGTCGCGAAGAGCTGTAGGGCCAGCAGCTGAAAAAATAAACATTTCTTCCTGCGGTAATATATCACCCCAGCTTTTTTTAATTTCATTTATACTATCAATCGAATACATGCCATTCATTAAAATGCTTACTCGATGCTGGCCAGCATTTTTTATGATCGCACGACTCATTTCATAGGTGCTGCGACCAACTCCACGGAATTTACTTTCCGATTGATATCCTTGTACGTCAATCAAAATATGCAAGTGACTCACCTTATCTTTTGTTTTTAAGCTCGCTAAAAATTGAGTTAACTTCCGGAGGCAATAACTCTGGATGTAAGATCTGCTTTTCAGTCTGCGACTGGTATTGTGGGTCGTTTGGATAAGGGTTATGTGAACCAGGATTCATACGACGATGCATACGATAAGCAAAGTCATAAATTCCAATTGTACGCAGTAGATTGATCACCTTCTGCTTTAGTCGTGGATGTGCACGCAAAAAATAAAATACGTTGCTAAGCACTCGTTTGAGTAAATGCTTAAAACGCTGTTTGAAGCCGTACTGACGAAGCAGATAGTACTGTAAGCCAGCGTACCGATACCACTTGGTCATTTTCCATGAGCGACTATAATGAATTTTAGCAATCTCATGACGTAGATTCTCTATTTCTTGCTGAGCATCATTGAGCTGCGTATGAAGTCGCATAATCTCTTCTGAATCAACGGCTTTACTCTGCTCAATCTCGATACGCGGCTGTACATTAGTAGTAACGTCTTGTGGCGGATACTCACGCTTCTCAAACGTCTGAATGCTCTCACCCATAATATTAATCAGGGAGGTGAGTTCATTGATTTGCGACTCGAGACGGACTACCCGCGCATCCGTATTGCGTATTTGCGTTTGACTTTCCAACAATACGGGCTCCTGAGCCCGGACCCATAGATCAGAAGCGTCCATAATGGAACTCGCGCCCGGTAGAGCATCTTTGGTTGAAAAGAGTTGTTGGAGTAAAGCAAAACTCCACTCACCAACAGGATGTTTCCAGAATGCTGTCAACCAATTTGAATACGGTTCAGGCAACTGGAAAGGACTTAATGGTGCGGAACGCCAGAAGCCCCTCCAGGATTTATTTTCACAAAATATTTCATTTACAAAAACAATGAACGACTGGAAAATATTAACTGGCCAGCTGCAGTCTTGTTGTACATCGCCAATCGAACCAAAATCTATTAAACGAGCGCTGTCATTATCGTCAATTAAAACATTCCATGTTCTGAAATCATCATGATATAGACCATGTTCTTCCAAAATAACTAATTGGTCGAGGAGATCGGAAATAACTTTTTCCCGATCAATATGCCGTTCACTGGCCAGAACGTCGTTTAACAGCTCTCCGGGAATTTTTTCCATTACCAACCATCCCGCTTCTCCATTCCCCCCTGCAGTAAACAACGCCGGCACTTTTAAGCCAGATGGTGGAGATTTAAGAAAAGCTTCTTCATGGGCGAGTTCAGTACGATTACGCTCGCTCTCCTTATCAGTTAGTAAGCAACTTACTGTACTAAAACGATAGAACTTACATATGAACTCCGAAGAGAAATAATAGCGACGGCTCTGTTTATGCGCAAAGCCTGCTCCGGTGTAAGGACTGTCGCGCCATGAAGAAAAAGGCTGATTAAATTCCGGAAGAATAACCCTGTGGTTACTGATAATATACATCGGACGTGAAATATTAGACAGATGAGTGTCAAATCTTCCAATCAATCGATAGAAAGCACATTGGTCAATAAGTTCACGCGGATCTTCAGGCTGAGATTTCCCCCAATAGAGTGGTTCCTCCTTGACAGCGAGCTCGAGAATCATCGCCTGCGTCAGATTTGCCAAACGCTCTAACAGCGATCTGACTTCAGCAACCCCATGCAGATGAACAATGTGGTGAAAAACACTTAGTCCAATGGCGAGATCAAATTGGTTTTCTTCCAGAGTGCTGACAATGTCTTCTATCCGCCCGACTTGAAATTTGACATCACAATGTGGATTTTCTTCAGCAAGCGCCTGACAAACATCAATGTTCTGCTGCAAAAAGTCGATACCTAATACGCTGGCACCCTTGCTTGCCAAACTTAAACTGAAGAACCCCTGAGCACAGCCCAGGTCGAGAACCCGTAGTGGCCTTCCTAACTCTCTGGACAAGCTGTCATATTGTTCACTAATTAGCGCGAGCCGTTCATTACAGTCTCGTGCAGCATCGCCATCCCACTCAGGATGCCCAAAAATAGTCTGATAAATTTCAGGTAATTCGCTAACCAATTTATGTGTATTAGTAGTCATGGAATGATTTTTTCTCATCTTCATTGGTAACTATTGAAAGTCGACTTCAGGTCAATCACTCCCCAGAAATCCATGCTCTTAGTTACATGCAAAATGATGGAGTCATAGCGACGATCGAGCGGAGTCATTTCGGTTTGCGGGCTTCCCTCTGAAATACCAAACGACAGAAGATAGTCACCGCTATTTAAATCAACCGGAAAACTGAATTTAAATACTCTAACGTCCCCACGTGATACCGAAATGTTTTCCCGGCCTTCCGAGGCCAGGAAAGAGTTGGTACCATATAGAAATAAGCCATCCAGAGTTTTGATTAACAAACCCGGTACCACGCAATCAAAGTCATATTCAAATACGACTTTCATCAGGAAATCGGTCTGCTGATTACCCGTCAGTGAAGGCGGAAAATCAACCCCGGCGCTTTGGATGTGATAATCAATGATTTTTGCACCCCCCTGCCCCCAACGGTACTCTTCCGGACGGTAGCCTGGGCGCGTGTGGTACACATCTTCAATCTCATCGAGAGACATCTGGCTTTCGCCACTGGCTGACGAGATAGCCGTTGCGCTTTTTGTCGCGCTGTCTTTATCCGGTTTGCCAAACAGCTCATCCAGGTAACGGTTGGTCACGTCGCGGGCGGTGCCGTCCATGCAGATGTCACCATTTTTGAGGAAAATGGCGCGGTCGCAGTGCTTGACGATATCCCCGGCGCTGTGGGAAACCAGTAGCAGCGTGGTCCCCTGCTTTTTGAAGTCCGCGATGCGAGCATAGCATTTCGCCTGAAAACGGGAGTCACCCACGGAGAGCGCTTCATCGACGATCAGAATATCCGGCCGGGAGGCCGTGGCGACAGCGAACGCCAGGCGCATTTGCATACCGCTGGAATAGATGCGCACGGGCTCTTCAATGTAGTCGCCAATATCGGCGAAGGCTTCGATCTCCGGCATTAAGCGCTCGATCTCTTCCCGGCCCAGGCCCATCATCAGCCCGGACATATACACGTTCTGCCGGCCGGTAAAGTCAGGATGGAAGCCCATGCCCAGCTCCAGCAGCGCGGCGACGCGCCCCTGGATTTCAATGCTGCCTTTGGTGGGCTGAGTGGTGCCGGTCAGCAGCTTCAGTAATGTACTTTTACCTGCGCCGTTCACCCCAACAATGCCGACCGCTTCACCGGGTTCAATGCTGAAATTGATATCTTTCAATACCCATTTCTTGCTGTGCCGCGGCTTATCGCCCGGCAGTAGTTTCTCAATGACCCGGTTCCATTTGGATGGATAATATTTATACGCCTTGCCGACGTGCTGAACTTTGATACTCATGATTAAATCTCGTCCACAATATCAGCGGCATGTTTTTTAAATAAACGCCAGGCAAATAAAAACAGAATGACCGACACCACTGTGACCGGAAGCAGCGCCATCCAGTTAGGGCTCTGGTGATAGAGCATCACGTTCTGGTAGGAACCGATAATGGTCGCCATCGGGTTATACGCCAGCAGACCTGATACCCATTCCGGCAGCGTTTTGGATACGTAAACAATCGGCGTAAACCAGAACCAAAACTGCAGCAGGATATTGACGAACTGCCCGACGTCGCGGACAAAAACGTTCAGCACCCCGAGGATAATCCCCAGGCCAAGAGTAAACAGCATCTGGACGATCAGCACCGGAATGATTTCAAAGAAAATCATGCCCGGGAAATTGCCCGTGACGATCAGAAACAGTACAAACAGACCAAAAATGATCAGGAAGTTAATGAACGCCGAGGCGGTGACAATGATCGGTAAACAGATCCGCGGAAAGCTCAGTTTCTTGAGGATATTGGCATTGGTCAGAAAAACGTTGACCAGATTGCCGAGCGTTTCCGTAAACAGCCCCCAGGTTAATACCCCGGAACAGAGATAGATACTGTAGGCAAAAGGACCATCCATGCCCGCCAGGCGGGCACGCATTAACTCTGAAAAAATTAATGTATAGACGGAAATCATGGCGATCGGCTGTAAGATCAACCATGCCGCGCCTAAAAAACTGGTCTGGTAACGGGACTGAAAGTCCCGTTTAACGCTGTCAATAATAAAGCCACGGTAGCGATAGATCGCTGAAAACATAGGACTCAAAGCGATTCCTCTTTTAACAGGTTGAGCAGCTCGGCGGTTTTCTCATTCATTAACGCAGTATCCGCTCTGGACTCCACGTTCAGTCGCACCACCGGCTCCGTGTTGGACGTGCGCAGGTTAAAGCGCCACTCAGGGTATTCAATACTGATACCGTCCGTTGTGTCGATGTGTGCGGCCGCCGGCTCATACTGCGCCCGGATGCGCGCTATCGCCTCCGCCGCATTCCCCAGCTTGCGGTTGATCTCCCCCGACGCCGGGAACGCCGCCTGGCGGTCCGCCACCAGCGATTTCAGCGAGCTGTTCTTCAGGCACAGCAGCTCCGCCACCAGCAGCCACGGGATCATCCCGCTGTCGCAGTAGGCGAAGTCGCGGAAGTAATGGTGCGCACTCATCTCCCCGCCGTAGATGGCGTCTTCCTGGCGCATCCGCTCCTTGATGAACGCATGCCCCGTCTTCGACATCACCGGCTGGCCGCCGCTGCGGGTCACGATGTCCACCGTGTTCCACGTCAGACGCGGGTCGTGAATGATTTTCGCCCCCGGCTGCTTCTGCAGGAACGCTTCCGCCAGCAGGCCGACAATGTAGTACCCCTCGATAAACGACGCCTCGCCATCGAACAGGAAGCAGCGGTCGAAGTCGCCGTCAAAGGCGATACCCATGTCTGCCTGATGCGCACGCACCGCATCGGCGGTGTCCTGACGGCACTCCGGCAGCAGCGGGTTCGGGATACCGTTCGGGAAATGGCCGTCCGGCTGGTGATGCACCTTGATAAAGGTCACCGGCGCCCCGGCCGCCGCGAAGCGTTTCTCCACCTCATCAATCACGTGCCCCGCCGCCCCGTTGCCGGAGTTCACCACCAGCTTCAGCGGACGGGTGAAGTTCGCCAGGTTCACATAGCCCATCAGGTGGTCGACGTACTCCTTCAGCACCGATATCTGGCGCAGGGTCCCGCGACGCGCCGGGTCCACCGGCGGGAACTGGTTCTCCTCCGCCAGGCGCTGGATATCCCGCAGGCCGGTGTCGCCGCTGATGGGCTTCGCGTTCTCGCGCACCAGCTTCATGCCGTTATAGTTCATCGGGTTATGGCTCGCCGTCACCTCGATGCCGCCGTCCACCCCGAGGTGGAAAGTGGCGAAGTAAATCTCTTCCGTGCCGCTCAGGCCGATGTCCAGCACGTCGGTGCCGGCGTCCATCAGCCCGCGGGCCAGCGCCAGCTTCAGCGACTCGCTGGTGAGGCGCACATCGCCCCCCACCACTATCTTCCCGGGTTTCAGAAATTCGCCGTAGGCGCGGCCGATACGGTAGGCGATGTCCTCGTTCAGCTCCTCGCCCAGTTCACCACGGATGTCATAAGCCTTAAAGCATGTTAACTGTGTCATTCTGCGTTTTGTCCCGAAAAAATTAGCAACGACCATACTGGTCTTTAATACGAATAATGTCGTCCTCGCCGAGGTACGACCCCGACTGGATCTCCAGCACTTCCAGCGGAATACGGCCCGGGTTTTCCAGGCTGTGCTCGGCGCCAATCGGAATAAAGGTGGACTGGTTCTCGGTCAGCAGGAACTGCTTGCCGTTGACCGTCACCTGGCCGGTGCCGGCGAGAATGACCCAGTGCTCGGCGCGGTGGTGGTGCATCTGCATCGAGAAGGCGCCGCCCGGTTTCACGGTGATACGGTTGACGTTGAAGCGCGGGGTCTGGACCACCACGTCGCAGCGGCCCCAGGGACGGTAAATCTCGCGGTGGCGCTTGTACTCGCTGCGCTGGTTCTGCTTGAGGAACTCGACCGCCTTCTTCACGTCCTGGGAACGCTCGCGGTTCATCACCAGCACGGCGTCCTTGGTGCTGACAATCACCAGGTTCTCCACGCCGATAGCCGCCACCAGCTTCTCGTCGCTGTTGATGTAGCAGTTTTCGCTGTTGTGCACCCACGCGTCGCCGCTGAGGACGTTACCCTGCTCATCTTTCGGGCTGACCTCCCACAGGGCGGACCAGGAGCCGACGTCGCTCCAGTCGGCATCGAGACCGACCACCACCGCGTCGGCGGTTTTCTCCATCACCGCGTAGTCCACGGACTCGTCCGGGCACTCGCAGAAAATGTCATGCGGAATGCTGATGAAGTCGCTGCCGTTGTCGGCGGCATTGACCGCGGCCTGGCAGGCTTCGAGGATATCCGGGCGGAATTTGGCCAGCTCGGAAAGGTATTTTTTGGCGCGGAACATAAACATGCCGCTGTTCCAGTAGTACTCCCCGGAGGCGAGGTAGGCCTCGGCGCGCTCGCGGTCCGGCTTCTCCACGAAGCGGGCCACCTGGTACGGGGTGTGGGCGCTGTCGGTGAGGGCCACGCCGCGCTGGATGTAACCGTAGCCGGTTTCCGGGGCGTTCGGCACGATACCGAAGGTGACCAGATGGCCTTCATCGGCATACTGCTCGGCGACGCGGATGGCGTCGTGGAAGACCGGCTGGTTATTGATGATATGGTCGGCGGCGAGGACCAGCATCAGCGGGTCGTCGCCGTGACGGGTGGCCTGGAGGGCCGCCAGGGCGATGGCCGGGGCGGTGTTGCGCCCGACCGGCTCAAGAATAATGTTGTTGGACAGCTTGTTGAGCTGACGCAGCTGTTCGGCCACCAGGAAGCGGTGCTCTTCGTTACAGATGACCATCGGTTCATGGATTTCAAGGCCCGAGAGTCGGGTGATGGTTTCCTGCAGCATGGAGTTCTGCCCGAACAGACGGAGGAACTGTTTCGGGTAAAGCTCGCGAGACATCGGCCAGAGACGACTGCCGGTACCACCAGCCATAATTACAGGAAGTAACATAATGAAATCCTTAAATAAATAATTGCTTTATTTTACTATCAATCAATCGACCGTCAGGTGGCGTGGCCTTTTTGAGGCACGCTACCGCCATTGGCTGTCGCAACCAAAATGCGTACTGCTCCCGTGCTCCAGGCTAAGCGCCACCCTCTTTCGCTTCAGGCTGTCGGCAGATCGTTCAGTCAGCGGCTACAATGACAGCCGGGCGGAACGCGTGTCCTGAAAACCTAAAAGCAGAGATATACCTTCAGGCATATCTCTGCTTTTAACATGCATCTTCCCTCACCTGGCCGCCAAAAGCACCACACTTTCCGCATTTGCCGTCGGGTTAACCATCAGGACTTTCTCATTTACGCAGGGCAAAACGCATGCCCTTACCGCCACCGAAAAAAGCGCAACGGGCGCCCAGCCGATGCTGGCAACCGTCAGAAAGGAGCGTTTACGACGTGGGGAAAGATAAGAAGAGACATCGCCTTCGCCGCCAGGGAGACCACGCGCATTCAGGCTTGATGGCCCTGCGCACACAACAACGGCGCTATGTTCCGATAGGTGGGATAAACGACTCATGCCTCTACACTGCACATTCCACAAAGAAAATCGTGCGCAGATTATAGCGCTGGTCGGCGGGAATAAAAATAAAAAAGCCTACTGATTAATGGATTACTCAAATGACACACACCATAAACATTCATTAAACAAGCAAAAAAAAGAGCAATTTGTTGATATCCATGAAGAAAAGAAAGCCATCATTGCGCACTTTTAGCCCGTTTGATAAATAAACCGGGCACAAAAAATATAACTTTAAACAAACTTATGCCGGGCTCAATGGGTATTTGTTGCCATTGTGTTTAGCCACAAATCGCTAAACCGCTGACAAGTCACAAGGTTATTATTCGGATGCTAACAGTCAAATGAGAAACATTGTTATTTATCACCTTTTGCCACGGTTATTTTGCCAGAAAAAACGTCCTTCACCTCACGTCTGGCGGAGATGACGCGGCAAAGCAAGTGATCCCAACCGCAAGCCAGTGTAAAATCGGCACTTATGTAGAACGGGATATCCACACCCCGGAGGAAAAATATGAAGTTTTTGGTCACTGGTGCCGCAGGTTTTATCGGCTTTCATATCGCGCAGCGCCTGCTGAATGAAGGGCATGATGTTGTCGGGATCGACAACATGAACGACTATTATGACGTCAGCCTGAAGCAGGCCCGTCTGGATCGCCTGGCATCTCCGGCATTCCATTTCCAGCAGCTGGATCTGGCTGACCGGGAAGGTATGGCAAAGCTGTTCGCCGCAGAGCAATTTGATCGCGTGATCCACCTGGCCGCCCAGGCCGGTGTGCGTTACTCGCTGGAAAATCCGTATGCCTATGCCGATGCCAACCTGATTGGCTATCTGAATATTCTGGAAGGTTGCCGCCATCATAAGGTACAGCACCTGCTGTACGCCTCTTCCAGTTCAGTGTATGGCCTGAACCGCAAAATGCCTTTTTCAACCGACGATTCGGTCGACCATCCGGTCTCGCTGTATGCGGCAACCAAAAAAGCTAACGAACTGATGGCGCATACCTATTCCCATCTATATGGCATCCCGACCACCGGGTTACGCTTCTTCACCGTATATGGTCCGTGGGGACGCCCGGACATGGCGCTGTTTAAATTTACCAAAGCGATGCTGGAAGGTAAGAGCATTGACGTCTACAACTACGGAAAAATGAAGCGTGATTTCACCTACATCGATGACATCGTGGAAGCGATAATTCGCGTGCAGGACGTTATCCCGCAGCCGGATACGGAGTGGAGTGTAGAGAATGGCTCGCCGGCAACCAGCTCGGCGCCCTATCGGGTTTATAATATCGGCAACAGCTCGCCGGTGGAGCTGATGGATTACATCACCGCTCTCGAAGAGGCTCTGGGAATGATCGCTGAGAAAAACATGATGCCGATACAGCCGGGGGATGTGCTGGAAACCAGCGCGGACACGAAGCCGCTGTATGATCTGGTGGGCTTTAAACCGCAGACTTCGGTTAAGGATGGCGTGAAGAACTTCGTGGATTGGTACAAAGCGTATTATAAGGCGTAAGTTACTGCAGTATCCCTATGTGAGCCGCAACCGCCAGATTGCGGTTTTATACCATTCGTATTTCCGAGAAGTCTCTCACTGAATGTCGGATGAAGGAAAATGGTCACTTATTAAGCACGGACTCCTCGCTGACATAAAAACAAAAAAAGCCTGCATAGCAGGCTTTTTTTCCCTTCCGGCGCTTATCTCCGGCATCCACATCTCAGTGACGGTAGCTCTTCACAAGGTGTGCTTTAACATATCCAACCGCAGCTAGGCGAGCAACGGGTTTAATGTAGAATTACAAACTGCGTCACAATACGGTAGATGTCCTGGCAGAAAACGAACAAAACTAAGGCGACGAGTGTGAGAAACTGGAGAGACCAGCGGCACAAAGCCGCCAGTCCTGGAGATAAGAAAAAACTAATCGTTACCAAACAGATCGCGGGTATACACCTTATCCGCTACATCAGAGAGCTCGTCCGCCATACGGTTAGAGATGATGACATCCGATTCTTGCTTAAATGCATCCAGATCGCGAATGACAGGAGAATTGAAGAACTCTTCTTCATTCATAGCTGGTTCATAAATAACGACAGGAATACCCTTGGCTTTAATACGCTTCATAATTCCCTGGATCGATGATGCCCGGAAATTATCCGAGCCACTCTTCATGATCAGCCGATACACACCGACCACTTTTGGTTTACGGGCAAGAATAGAATCAGCAATAAAGTCTTTACGAGTACGGTTGGCATCAACGATGGCCCCGATAATATTATTTGGTACAGACTCGTAGTTTGCCAGCAGCTGCTTGGTATCCTTAGGTAAACAGTAGCCACCATAGCCGAAGGATGGATTGTTATAGTGGCTACCGATACGCGGATCCAGGCAAACACCTTCAATAATCTGCTTGCTGTTCAGTCCCTGGCTTTCAGCATAGCTATCCAGTTCGTTGAAATAGGCAACACGCAGTGCGAGATAGGTATTGGCGAACAGCTTGATCGCTTCGGCTTCCGTCGAATCAGTAAACAGCGTCGGAATGTCCTGCTTAATCGCCCCTTCTTTCAGCAGGTTGGCAAACCGTTCTGCACGTTCAGAACGTTCACCGATAACGATACGGGACGGATGAAGATTGTCATACAACGCACGTCCTTCACGCAGAAACTCTGGGGAGAATATGACATTATCGATACCCAGACGCTCTTTAATATCACGAGTAAAACCGACCGGAATTGTCGATTTAATAATCATAACGGCATTTGGGTTAATTTCGGTTACATCACGAATGACAGCCTCAACTGTCGACGTATTAAAGTAGTTAGTTTTCGGATCGTAGTCGGTCGGAGTAGCGATAATAACATAATCGGCATTACGATATGCATCTTGCTTATCCGTTGTCGCACGAAAATTTAACGGTTTTTCGGCCAGATATTCCTGAATTTCTTTATCGACAATCGGAGAAATCTTCTGGTTAAGCATATCAACTTTGGACTCTACGATATCCAGCGCAACCACTTCGTGGTTCTGCGCAATCAGGATGCCGTTCGATAGACCAACATAACCGGTACCGGAAATAGTAATTTTCATTCGATCACACTTTAATCAGTTAATGGGGCTGTAGCCGATAGCCACAATTTATAGGTGCTGTTCGCGGTTTTACTCCCTGACGAGATGTGTGTCAAGAAAGGTATATCCATGAGAAAAACTAAGGCGACCAGTTTTTTCTAAAAATGGCCCTGAACAGGGCCATTTAAAAGCAGAGATGAATTACTGTACTAACAAGAATTACTGATATACTTCGGCTGTAGCCAAAGTATGCGCTTGCTGATCTTTTTCTGATAGTGAAAGTACGCAACCATCCAGATCAGGCCACTCAATATCAATCGCCGGATCATTCCAGAGGATGCTGCGTTCTGACTGTGGCGCATAGTAGTTGGTAGCTTTATAGACAAACTGAACGGTGTCGCTCAGCGCCATAAACCCGTGAGCAAACCCTTCCGGGATCCACAACTGACGCTTATTTTCGGCACTCAGCACCACTCCCACCCATTTTCCGAAGGTCGGCGATGAACGACGGATATCCACCGCCACATCAAACACTTCCCCCTCCACACAGCGTACCAACTTCCCCTGCGAATGTGGGTCCAGCTGGTAATGCAGCCCCCGTAGCACCCCTTTCTGGGACTGGGAATGGTTATCCTGGACAAATTCCACTTTACGGCCCACAGCTTCATCAAACACTTTGCTGCTGAAGCTCTCAAAGAAAAAGCCTCGAGCATCGCCAAACACACGTGGCTCAAAAATCAGTACATCTGGAATGTCGGTTTTAATAATGTTCATCTGTTGTTACCCGCTTACTTGCCCAGTACTTCCGTTACCACCCGTGCCACACCCTGGCGCCAATCCGGGAGGGTAACACCAAACGTCTGTTGGAATTTCGCATTCGCCAGACGCGAGTTCAACGGACGCTTTGCCGGCGTCGGATAGTCGGTAGTCGGGATACCCTTCACCTCCTTAATCGCCAGTTCAGCTCCCTGATCTCTAGCTACTTCAAAGACATAACGTGCATATTCGTACCAGCTGGTCTCCCCACTAGCCACCAGGTGATAGGTGCCCGCAACCGCCGGGTTGCGCATCGTTTCGCGGATGGCAATTGCCGTGCAGTCCGCCAGCAACTCCGCCCCAGTAGGCGCCCCGTGCTGGTCGTTAATGATGGACAAGATTTCTTTCTCCCTCGCCAGACGTAACATCGTTTTGGCGAAGTTAGCACCGCGGGTAGCATACACCCAACTGGTGCGGAAAATCAGATGCCGTGAGTTATACTGCTCTAGGGCAATTTCGCCAGCACGTTTGGTTTCACCGTAGACGTTCAACGGACCCGTGAGCTCCTCTTCCCGGCGGTAGTGACTCCCTTCCCCGTCGAACACATAGTCCGTGGAGTAGTGCACCATCAGGGCGCCCAGCTTCGCGGACTCTTCCGCCAACACCGCCACCCCTTTGTCATTAAGAAGATCCGAGAGCTCACGCTCGCTTTCCGCCTTGTCCACCGCAGTGTGCGCAGCTGCATTCACCACTACGTCCGGGCACACCGTCCGGACCGTCTGCGCAATCCCATCCAGGTTTGTCAGGTCACCGCACAGCTTAGTATCAAAGTAGTCCACCGCGATCACCTCACCGAGCGTAGACAGCGATCGCTGTAGCTCCCAGCCTACCTGGCCATTCTTGCCAATCAGTAAAATCTTCATCATATTATTTCCTTCAGTGATCGGCCGGACTTAGTCTTCGCTGAGTAGACGTTTCAGGTAGGCGCCGTATTCAGTTTTCTTAAGGCGTTCCGCCTGAGCTGCTACTCCTTCTGCCGATAGCCATTTATTGCGGTAACCAATTTCTTCCAGGCAGGCCACTTTCATCCCCTGACGTTTCTCAATAGTATGAATAAACTGTGAGGCCTCAATCAGGCTGTCATGGGTACCTGTATCCAGCCAAGCAAAACCACGGCCAAGCAGTTCCACTTGCAGGTCGCCACGGTCCAGATACATCTGGTTCAGCGCGGTGATTTCAAGCTCACCTCGCTCGGAGGGCTTAACTTCCTTAGCCATCTCCACCACATCGGTGTCGTAAAAATAAAGGCCGGTCACTGCCCAGTCTGATTTCGGCTTCAGCGGCTTCTCTTCGATCGACAGCGCTTTAAAGTTTTCATCGAACTCCACCACCCCAAAACGTTCCGGATCGAGAACCTGATACCCGAACACAGTGGCTCCCGATGTTTTGCTGGCGGCCGCATCCAATTTCCGGCCAAAACTCTGACCAAAATAGATGTTATCACCCAGAACTAACGCGCAGGCATCATTACCGATAAACTTCTCGCCAATAATAAAGGCCTGCGCCAGACCGTCCGGAGAAGGCTGGATGGCATATGAGAAATTCACACCAAATTGAGAACCATCCCCCAGCAGGCGCTGGAAAGCGGGCATATCTTCCGGCGTGGTGATAATCAGAATATCCCGAATACCGGCCAGCATCAGCACCGACACTGGATAATAGATCATCGGTTTATCGTAAATCGGCAACAGTTGTTTAGACACGCCCTGCGTGATCGGGTACAGGCGGGTGCCGGAACCGCCGGCCAGAACAATACCTTTCATCTGTCAGTATCCTTAATTAGTTATTCAGACCAAGACGTTCACCGGCATAGGAGCCATCTAACACGCGCTGCCACCATGTCTGGTTGTTCAGGTACCAATGCACCGTCTTCTCAATACCGCTCTCAAACGTTTCCTCCGGTACCCAACCGAGGTCGCGCTGAATTTTCCCCGCATCAATGGCGTAGCGCAGATCATGACCCGGGCGATCCTTCACAAAGGTGATTAGGTCGGCGAACTGGCTGATATTACCCGGCTTCTGTGTAACCACCTTATCAAGAATGGCGCAGATGGTGCGCACGACGTCAATATTTTTACGTTCGTTATGTCCGCCGATGTTGTATGTCTCGCCACTCTGTCCTTCGGTCGCCACTTTATACAGCGCCCGGGCGTGATCTTCGACGTACAGCCAGTCTCGGATCTGCTCGCCGTTGCCGTAGACCGGCAGCGGTTTCCCAGCTAGGGCATTCAGGATGGTTAGCGGGATGAGTTTTTCAGGGAAGTGATACGGGCCGTAGTTGTTGGAGCAGTTGGTCACCACCACCGGCAAGCCGTAAGTACGGTTCCAGGCGCGGACCAGATGGTCGCTGCCCGCCTTGGAAGCGGAGTACGGGCTGCTCGGCGCGTAGGGAGTCTCCTCGGTGAACAGGTCGTCGGTGCCGTGTAAGTCACCGTACACTTCATCGGTAGATATATGGTGGAAACGAAAAGCTGGTTTCTGTGCCACACTCAAAGTGGACCAGTAGTAACGGGCTGCTTCCAGCAGGGTGAAGGTACCAATCAGGTTGGTCTGGATGAAAGCAGCCGGGCCGTCGATGGAGCGGTCAACGTGGCTTTCAGCCGCGAGATGCATGACGATATCCGGACGGAAATCGCTGAACTGAGCAGTCACGGCGCTGGCATCGGTGATATCCGTCTGAGAGAACGAGTAGCGTTCGTTACCGGACACCGCGGTCAGGGACTCAAGGTTGCCGGCGTAGGTCAGGCAGTCCATGACGCGAACTTCATCCTGGGTATTTTCAATGATATGACGAACCACAGCAGAGCCGATAAAACCCGCACCACCGGTAACAAGAATCTTCATACTTATCTCTTCCAAGTATAGTTAGTTATTAAATACCAGATGAGTATCTACATTGAAATTAAATATCCCTTCCTTTGGAAATAATAGTCTTTAGACTAAAACTCATTATTTATATCCAGGACAGAAAAGGGATATGTCATCAGATTATGGAAAAACTTTTATCTAAAGGACATATGCTTACTACTGTTTATATCAGCACATGCGGATTTAGTTACACAAGATAATCGAGTATCTCTTTTGTCTTGCTTTCCATAAGAGCAGTATCCGATTTCGACTCAACGTTCAGTCGCACCACCGGTTCAGTATTGGACGTACGCAAGTTGAAGCGCCAATCAGAATATTCAATACTAATACCGTCAGTAGTATCTATATGCACAGCTGACGTCTCATAACGCTCGCGGATACGAGCAATAGCTTCAGCTGCATTGCTCAATTTACGGTTAATTTCTCCGGATGCAGGAAACGCTGCCTGACGATCCGCCACCAACGATTTCAGCGAACTATTTTTCAAGCACAGAAGTTCCGCAACCAATAACCACGGGATCATCCCACTGTCGCAATAGGCAAAATCACGGAAGTAATGGTGCGCACTCATTTCCCCGCCGTAGATGGCATCTTCCTGACGCATGCGTTCCTTGATAAATGCGTGCCCAGTTTTAGACATAACCGGCTTGCCACCACTACGGGTTACAATATCAACTGTATTCCAGGTTAAGCGCGGATCATGAATAATTTTCGCGCCAGGATGCTTCTGTAAAAAAGCCTCGGCCAGCAATCCGACAATATAATAACCTTCGATAAATTCCGCTTCGCCATCAAACATAAAGCAGCGGTCAAAATCGCCATCAAAGGCAATGCCCATGTCCGCCTCATGCTCACGCACGGCATCTGCGGTATCCTTGCGGCACTCTGGCAGCAGTGGATTAGGGATACCGTTCGGAAAGTTACCATCAGGCTGATGATGCACCTTGATAAACCTCACCGGCGCACCGGCCGCCACGAAGCGTTTTTCTACTTCATCAATAACGTGACCTGCGGCTCCGTTACCTGAGTTCACGACCAATTTCAGTGGACGCGTAAAATTAGCCAAGTCCACATATCCGATCAAGTGGTCGACATACTCCTGCAAGATAGAAACCCGGCGAAGTGTCCCACGTCGAGATGCATCTACTGATGGGAACTGATTTTCCTCTGCCAGGCGCTGAATATCGCGTAAGCCGGTATCACCACTAATCGGCTTAGCTTTTTCGCGTACCAGCTTCATACCGTTATAATTCATAGGGTTGTGGCTAGCTGTGACCTCAATGCCACCGTCCACACCAAGATGGAATGTCGCAAAATAAATCTCTTCTGTGCCACTCAGGCCAATATCCAGCACATCCGTTCCAGCATCCATTAGGCCATTAGCCAACGCCAGTTTCAGAGCTTCGCTGGTCAGACGAACATCCCCTCCGACCACAATCTGTTTCGGCTTCAGAAACTCACCATAGGCACGCCCTATACGGTAGGCGATATCTTCGTTTAATTCTTCACCCAATACACCGCGGATGTCGTAAGCTTTAAAGCATTTTAACTGTGTCATTATCCGTTATCCCCCAAAATAATTAGCAACGGCCATATTGGTCTTTAATACGAATGATATCGTCTTCACCCAGATAAGATCCGGATTGAATTTCCAACACTTCCAGTGGAATCCGGCCCGGGTTTTCCAGGCAGTGTTCTGCACCAATTGGAATAAAAGTAGACTGGTTTTCGGTTAGTAAAAACTGTTTGCCGTTAACGGTGACCTGACCAGTACCGGCAAGAATAACCCAGTGCTCGGCACGATGGTGATGCATCTGCATAGAGAAAGCACCGCCAGGCTTCACCGTAATACGGTTAACATTAAAACGTGGGGTCTGGACGACAATATCACTACGGCCCCAAGGACGATAAATTTCGCGATGGCGTTTATATTCGCTGCGTTGGTTCTGTTTGAGGAACTCCACCGCCTTCTTCACATCCTGAGAACGGTCTTTATTCATCACCAGTACCGCGTCCTTTGTACTAATAATGACTAAATTCTCTACACCAATCGCCGCTACCAGCTTTTCATCACTGTTGATATAGCAGTTTTGACTGTTATGGGCCCAGGCATCTCCAGTCAGCACATTTCCCTGTTCATCTTTCGGGCTAACGTCCCACAAAGCGGACCAAGATCCAACATCGCTCCAGTCCGCATCTAATCCTACCACCACAGCATCCGCAGTTTTTTCCATGACCGCATAGTCTACTGACTCATCCGGACACTCACAGAAAATGTCATGCGGAATACTAATAAAGTCATTACCGTTATTAGCACTGTTCACTGCGGCCTGGCAGGCTTCAAGGATATCTGGGCGGAACTTGGATAGTTCTGAGAGGTATTTCTTTGCTCGGAACATAAACATTCCACTGTTCCAGTAATACTCACCTGAAGCCAGATAACTTTCTGCCCTTTCACGATCCGGTTTCTCAACAAAACGAGCGACCTGATAGGGTGTCTGTTCACTATCAGTCAGTGCAACACCACGTTGAATATAGCCATAGCCAGTTTCCGGGGTATTGGGCACAATACCAAAGGTCACAAGATGACCAGTATCCGCATAGTGCTCCGCAACCCGAATAGCATCATGGAAGACTTCCTGGTTATTAATGATATGATCTGCAGCGAGGACTAGCATCAGCGGATCGTCACCATGCAGTGTAGCTTGTAGAGCGGCTAAGGCAATGGCTGGTGCAGTATTACGCCCTACTGGCTCAAGGATGATATTTTTCGACAGTTTATTCAACTGGCGGAGTTGCTCCGCTACCAGAAAACGATGCTCTTCATTACAAATAACCATCGGTTCATAAATTTCTAGTCCCGAGAGTCGTGAAATAGTTTCCTGCAGCATTGAGTTCTGTCCATACAATCGTAGAAACTGTTTTGGATAAAGTTCACGAGACATCGGCCAGAGGCGACTACCTGTCCCACCGGCCATAATCACAGGAAGCAACATATTAATACCCTTTAATTTAAACCCTGTTATAAAACACCCAGTAACTTACTGAGGCCAGAAGCAGAATACGATAGATATACAGTTGGTAGATATAGTGATAAATCTGAAATTAGCACAAGCATATAACTAGAGCAATTAAATCACAAATAAAAAGTGAATATAAGAAGTCAGTTTAAAAAGAAAGTAAATAGATGAGATATATGAAATATTGGTAAAGGTAAAGCCAGACCAAAGGTCTGGCTTTACAACGATAAAATTAATCTAACCACTCAGTGTGGAATACACCCTCTTTATCGGTACGTTTGTATGTATGAGCACCAAAATAGTCACGTTGAGCTTGGATTAAGTTTGCCGGCAGGACTGCAGAACGATAGCTGTCGTAGTAGGCAATAGCAGCAGAGAATGTCGGAACCGGGATGCCGTTCTGAACAGCATAAGCCACGACATCACGCAGCGCTTGCTGATATTCATCAGCAATCTGTTTGAAGTACGGCGCCAGAAGCAGGTTAGCGATGCCTGCATTCTGTTCATAAGCATCTGTGATTTTCTGCAGGAACTGAGCACGAATGATGCAACCAGCACGGAAGATTTTGGCAATCTCTCCGTAATTCAGATCCCAGTTGTATTCATCAGATGCGGCACGCAGTTGAGAGAAGCCTTGTGCATAGGAAACAATTTTGCCCAGGTAAAGAGCACGACGAACTTTCTCGATGAACTCAGACTTGTCACCAGCCGGTTGAGCTTGTGGCCCTGTCAGTACTTTGGAAGCAGCAACACGCTGATCTTTCAGAGAAGAAATATAACGCGCAAAAACAGATTCAGTGATCAGAGACAGCGGCTCGCCAAGATCAAGAGAGCTTTGGCTGGTCCATTTACCAGTACCTTTATTGGCGGCTTCGTCAAGGATCACATCAACAAGATATTTACCTTCTTCATCTTTCTTAGTAAAGATATCTTTGGTGATATCAATCAGGTAGCTACTGAGCTCACCTTCGTTCCATTCAGTAAAAGTTGTAGCCAGCTCTTCATTAGACAGAGCAAGGCCGCCTTTCAGCAAAGCGTATGCTTCAGCAATGAGTTGCATGTCGCCGTATTCAATGCCGTTATGAACCATCTTGACATAATGACCAGCACCATCAGCACCGATATAGGCAACACACGGTTCGCCATCTTCTGCACGAGCAGCGATCTGTTCAAAGATCGGCGCAACCAGTTCATAAGCTTCTTTCTGACCACCAGGCATGATAGAGGGGCCCTTCAGAGCGCCCTCTTCCCCACCAGAAACACCGGTACCGATGAAGTTAAACCCTTCAGCAGACAATTCGCGGTTGCGACGGATGGTATCCTGGAAAAAGGTGTTGCCGCCATCGATGATGATATCACCTTTGTCCAGATATGGTTTCAGGGAATCGATTGCGCTATCAGTACCTGCGCCTGCTTTGACCATTAACAGGATGCGGCGTGGAGTTTCAAGGGATTCAACAAACTCTTTGACGGTATAATGCGGAACCAGTTTCTTGCCAGGGTTCTCGGCAATCACTTCCTCAGTCTTTTCACGGGAGCGGTTGAAAACAGAGACGGTATAACCACGACTTTCGATGTTGAGCGCAAGGTTGCGCCCCATCACTGCCATACCGACAACCCCGATCTGTTGCTTGGACATTACATACTCCTGTCTGGTGTGGTCACTGCGACACACTCGCAGTTTAAATGTGATGATTATGTTAGCTCAAAGCTACTGAGGCGTATAGCATAAAAATGGCTATAGAAACATGAGCATGATAAAGAATAGGCATTATATTCTTTGATATTATTTTATAAAATACTAATGAATTATCTATTTAAACATATTCAAACATCTAGGATGAGCCCCATTAAAAAATGTTTTAATTATCAAATTAACATCCTTAAAGTTTAATTTAAATGCATCCAACACAACTCTCTTTAACAATGAAAAATATAAGTGCGGTGTAGGATAATGACGAACAGTTAACGCAAAATCGACCAATCGTTCTTTATGCCTAAAATTTGATTGTATTGACTCGGCCTTAGATAATGAATGCAATAAAGAAAAATTAGAGGACATTAAAAACTCTTCACCTTTTTTCTGTAAAATTTGTATCCTCCTAAAAAAGCTAAAATCGACGCCATATAAAGCGTAATGCTCATCAAATAAATCAAGTTTATGACTAATGAATTTATCTACAACACTCCGAGTAAAAGTGAGGCCAGAGCCTATAGAGAAAACCCTCTTCCCAACAATTGTCCCAATAGCACTAAAAACGTGATTATCAACCACTGGATAATATACTCTATTATCTATACGTGACTCTATTTTAGGGAGCTCTATTTCAAAGGAACAATCATTTAAAACTAAAGCATAATCAGATGAGATATTTGAGTCGTCATCAAATATTGAAAAAACCTCATACTGTGGATTTTTTTTTATAAAGTTATTATATACTACAGAAAGAGGTTGGTTGTCTGTGCAATTAATAAACTCAAGGTCAATGCAGTTCATTTGAAATCGTTGCACTTGCTCATGTGTCATACTAATCTCACGAGGACCATTATTATGGATTACAATTTTAACACCAGACAACCCTAATTTTAAAAGAGTTTCAATCGTCGTCGACTCATGAATCTCCTTATTGTATAAGACAATTAAAATAGCGGTCTTTTTCATAATTCGCTTAGAATTCAAGGGAGTAATATGTATAAAGGTTATAGTATTTTTGATAGTTCCGAAAGACTTTCAAAAATAATCCGTTGTGCTTTATTAACTGCCATATCTAATTCTGGAAGTGATGATTTAGAATCCATCAAAGAATTAGATATTTCTGATATATGCAATGGTTTATTATAAGGAGATACACTCCAAGTCTCAAGAAAAGATGTTAATTTAGCAATTTTTTTATTAATACAATAATGTGGAACTCCAAAAGACATCGCAGTAATAACACCATGCAAGCTCGTCCCATAAAAAGCTTCGGATTTAATGATTAGATACATAATCTCCCAGACATTTAAATCATTCTCTAAGAAATATTTGCCACCTGAGATATTTTGAACTTTATTTAAAAATAGAACATCATCATGCCCACTAGCATAACCTATTGGTAACAGGACCACATCATATTCATTATCAAGAGCATCTAACTCCTGAACCAATTCGCTGGCGGTGAAATCAACTTTATACGGGCAAGCCTGGATAGTTATATACTTTCTTTTAGCATAACGTTTTAATAAATCATCTCTAACATTAGATTCAATGAAATTAAGATCAATAATGCCTGAGGCCATGAGCACGGAATCTGGAACTAGCTTTGCTTTACTAAATTTAGAAACATACTCATATGTCCTATTATCGCGCACAGAAATATAGTCAGCCTTTTTTATATTTATTTCTTGTGATTTGATAGGTATCCCACCAACCGTATTATATATAACTTTTACATTGTTTTTAAAAGAGTCTTTCTCCGGAATATACGGAAAGTCCCAAACTGATCCATATGCGTTCCTTGCAATTTTGTTAATTACTCTAGGAAAAACTCGTCTCATTCCTTTTATACATTTGACTTTAAAAGCATTTGTTTGAACATGCGTATATAAAACACCAATATCGGCACCAAGAACCTCTCCGCCGACGATGATTACAGTAGAGCCTTCATCAATAGAAAGGAGTTCTCTCATTGCTACAGTCGGTTTACATGAATATCGACTAAGATCAGAACTACTAATTGACGAGAAAACAAAATCTTTATCACTCAGAGCTGGATTACATTTTTTCAAATATTCAGCTAGCAACAACGGCATCAAGTTGTCACCATAATTATATCTATCAAATGCACCATAAAATACAATACTACGACTCATATTAATTTCCTTTATAATAAGTTATCAATCTAAAAACATTTCCAGGTAACCATAGTGCTTTTGATTTTTGAATAAAAGCACATCGCGTTTTTTTACTCAATGCGTCAAATAGGTAGCCAGCACACCCAAAAGCAATTAAAGTTGCGTAAACAGAACCTTCAGCACCATATTTTGGTATAAGAATGTAGTTAAGAATCACACCGATCAAAAGACCTGCCAAATTCCTACTTAAAGCATATTTCTGCAAACCTTCGTTTATATACCATCGACCACTTGCAGAACTCAAAAAATAAAAAACGCTAACCCATGCATATAATTTAATAATCCTTGAAGCTTCAAAATAATGATGATCATACAGCAAAGAGATTATATAGTCGGAAATAGATGTAATAACTAGAGCAAGAAAAACACCGATAATAACTAGCAGATCATAAAGAAATTGCAAACGCTCATTATAGCGTTCCTTACTAACTTCTCGTAATTGTATTATTTTCGGGAATAAAGATGAGACTATTGCTACAGGTATAAAATACCATACTTCAACCATTTTAACTGCTACAGAATAAATACCTACAGCAGCATCGCCAATAATGTTCCCTATCATTATTTGATCGATACGCATATAAAGCATTAATGCTACCCCAGAGAGGACAAGTGGCCAGCTGATGGAAAGCAATCGCTTGGCCTCATGATAATCAAATCCCCATCGTAACATCCTATTTTTTTTCTTATAAAAGAAAAATAACAAGATTGCCAATATAAAAGCTTCCAAAGAAACTGTTGCCGCAATTAAATAATAGCTCCCACCGCAATATATCACAACCATTTTAATAAAAGCGCTAATGAAAAAAGCTATATTTTGAGAAATAACAGTATATTTTGAAGAAACAGTGGATTCAAACCAATATTTAATAATATCAGAAGAACGAAATAACACTGATGGTAACATACATATCACAGCTAACATTAATGTTGGCTCGTGAGGCCTCAAAACCATAACGGTTAATATTACCAATACTACTGAAGACAAACTACCTAACACTTGGATTACCAAGGATGTCCCCATTATTACAGCGTTATCAACATCACCTCTAACAAGTTCTCGGACAACAACACCATTCATTCCAAGTGAAGCAACTGCAGAGTAAATAGCAATAATGGCAAATGAATAGTTGAAAGAACCAAACTCAGTAGGACCTAGATATCTTGCAAGCCACACGTTTATTACAAAGCCCAACCCGAGCCTTAAAATACTATCTGACATGAGCCAAATAATATTGGTAATTGACCGTTCCTTGAAAATATACGAGATTTTTTTCATCGATTACCATGTCTCATGTTATATACCCGTCTTTCAAATATACAAACTAAATAACTAATACGCTGATTTATTTATGAAGCCTTTAAAAATTGTTAAAAAAATTATTTTCATATCCAACCAGACACTCCACCCTCTAATATAAAGAAGATCAAACTCAATTCTTTTCTGCATTTTCTCTAGAGTATCTGTCTCACCTCGCCAGCCATTTACTTGAGCTAATCCGGTAATTCCAGGTTTGACCTTATGTCTTAGCATATATCCTTGAATAAGGGAACGGTATTGCTCATTATGGGATACAGCATGAGGACGAGGTCCTACCACGGACATCTGCCCAAACAACACATTGAAGAATTGAGGTAATTCATCCAAAGATGTACTTCTCAGAAACTTACCAACTCTAGTTATGCGTACATCATTTTTTGTAGCCTGAATTACTTTATCACCGTTTTCCATTACTGTCATTGAACGAAATTTCCAAACTTTAATAGGTTTTCCATCCATACCATAACGTATCTGACGGAAAATTACAGGCCCGGGAGATGTAAACTTAACAGCGAGTGAAATAACTATTAGCACAGGAGAAATCAATATAATGATAACTGAAGAGACTATAATATCCTCAAGACGTTTAACTACCATATTTATACCGTTCAGTGGCGTATCAAATAATGGCACAACAGGAACACCATTAATTTCCTCAGTTCTTGACTGAAGAATATTAAATGTAAATAAATCGGGTATCAATAATACTGAGCAGGTGGTATCTGTAAGTTGGCTTACGATTTCCTTTATTTTGCTTTCATCTTTCATACCAAGAGCGATGTAAATTCGGTCTAACTTCCCATCCCTAGCATCCTGGATCAACTTTTTTAGTGTGCCTGCATAGGCTACACCGTCATAATCATGAAGAGGATGATCGTCATAAATTCCTTTTACAATGAAACCGAGCCAAGGTTCTTCCATAAACCCTTTTAAAAGATTAATGCCTGCAGGCATTGAACCAACGACTGCAACATATCTTGTATTATACCCTAATTTTCTGAGAAGCCCAGCGCCCAATCTTATAGAAGAACGACAGCATATGAAACCAACTACGACAATAAAATACCATTGAATGAATATTTTAAAATTCAATTCAAAATATGGATATAAAGAAATAAGGCCTAACGTCAAAAATACACTTAGCGTCCAGTTTTTGAGTATTAAAATCAACTCAGCGGATATTTTAACACCACGCCAAGAACGATAAAAATCTGTAATACCTCCGATCATTTGAAAAACTACTAATACTGCTAATGAAAGTAAGGTATGCGTGTATTCAAATGTAATACCATTAGCAATGCAAATTATATAGAGACCGATAAAGATAATAATAATATCAGAAAAACGTTGTACCATTGAGATAATCGATGCATTTGCGTTCGGTCGCGCTCGATGAGAATAAATTGTCATGCTGGATTCACTCTTATTAACCGTAGGTCAACAGTCTAAAGTATAAATTGTTAAAAAAAACAGTGTTGTCATTCCTACATTCAGCATAAAAACTGATTAGTATACTACTTTTTTTAACTCTTTGAATGTCTGCCATCTTTGTTCAATATAATGCTCAATCTCACGCTGAAAACGTTCATTTGAGAAACGCAGCGCATTTTTTCTACATGACATCGGATCAATCTTGTGTTCTCCACATTCAAAATTTTCAACCGCAGCAATGATAGATGCAACTTTTTGCTCGTTGAAGAACACCCCAGTCGATTCTGTAACACTTAAAGGACGTATCGTTTCAAGTGCTCCACCTTTACCAAAAGCAATGACAGGCGTACCACATGCTTGCGCTTCTACTGGAGTGATACCAAAATCTTCCTCCGCAGCAAATACAAATGCTTTAGCTTTTTTCATGTAATCCTCCATTACATGATTAGGTTGGTATCCCAGTATTTCTATATTTTTACTTGCTTTTGATTTAATCTTTTTCATTTCAGAGCCATCACCGATAACAACTAATTTTTTATCAGGCATCTGACTAAATGCTTCGACAATAAGGTCTATACGTTTATAAGGTACTAATCTTGATGCTGTAAAATAATAATTATCTTTTTCCTTACAAAAAGAAAAACGCTCAACATCAACAGGAGGATAAATGACATCAGCATCCCGCCCGTAAACTTTTTTTATCCTACGAGCAATGAAATTTGAATTTGCAATAAAATGATCTACACCATTCGCAGTTCTGTAATCCCATAATCGGATCTTATGCAAAATAAATTTTGCTAAAAGCCCCTTAGCTCCTTTATTTAACCCTGCTTCTTGCAAATACTGATGCTGTAGGTCCCATGCATAGCGAATAGGTGAATGAACATAACTAATATGCAGTTGGTCCGGTCCTGTTAATACCCCTTTTGCAACAGCATGACTACTTGAAAGAACAATATCATGAGAAGATACATCTAGTTGTTCAATGGCCAAAGGCATAAAAGGTAAATATTTTTGATATTTATTCTTTGCAGCAGGAAATTTTTGGATAAATGTTGTAGTCACATTTTTATTATGAAAATACTTTCTTGACTCATCAGAAAGGAAATCAACTACGGAATATAATTCAGATTCAGGATAAAGATCAACAAACTCCTTGATAACTCTTTCAGCCCCCGCATATGCAACAAGCCAATCAGCCACAATTCCAATACTCAGATCTTTTGACATATATAAACCTTATAATCCATAATATAGCTATTAATTTCTATTAACCTAATATAAAAGAAAGAAATATTATCTGGCATTATCCAACCTTATTAATATTTTAACTTTTAAGTAAACCTTTTATGATTTTGCGATGAAGCATAGGTTTAATTTAGTGGTTTAATTTAGTAATTAAAACCCTTACACTACATGTTTAAATTCACTGTTCTTAGTTGAAGTATATTGTCAATGCCATTTAATTTATAGTATATTCAATACAATCTAGTTAATTATATTATTTATACAATAAGATACTTCTGACTATAAAAGGTAGTCATTTTCTAATGTACTAGTTTTATTTAATAAATTACCCGATGTACTTCAGAAGAAGATTGACTTTACCCAACCAAGAATTTGATTCTATAATTGAATTAATATTATCAGACTGTTTATTTTCAAGGTATGCTTTTTTAAATGCCAAATCAATATCTGTAAGGTTGCTATATTGATACACACACGGCACATCGTCAACATGCTCAATGTTAGAATATACAACATTTAAACCACAAGACAAATACTCCCATAACTTCATAGGACTCCGACCTTTGTTAGCATCATTATCGGTAAGTGGCAACAATCCCACCTTATATTTATTAAGAATGTCGGGGACCGAATCATAATCAACACTTCCCCTAAAGTTTACATTTACTGAATCAATAAACAGAGGTTTTATTGAAGATGAAAAATCTTTAGGAATGGGGCCATAAATATCAAAAGAAATATTAGGATTTTGTTTTGACAAATATTCAAGAGCCTGATAATCAAATCTGTAATCTAATGCACCAATGTATATGCAACCACTTCTATTCATGTTATCATTTTTATTATAAAAAATATTTTGATCATAGCCATTTTCAATTACATATAATTTCTTCTCCAGCTGAAGGCCATAACTCTTCAGAATTTCTTTTTTCACTGTTTCTGATGTTGATATTATTTTTTCAGATTCATCACATATCTTTTTTTCATAAACTCGAACTTTTTCACCACTCATTGACACATAATTATCAGTTGGCCTATAGATTAATTTCTTATACTTTATTTTTTTCAGCGTTGGAAAAAAAAACGGATAATCACATATTACGACATCAAATTCTGTATTAAATATAGGATTTTTATTGTCAAAACCAGTGATAAAAAAATCATTTAAAATGTCTTTAAACCAAGTTTTTTTCATGGTCAATGGAAACAAAGTTCTTATATCTTTAGCTATAATTGTATCGTTAATTTTCTTTCTTGCCTTCTCTTCCTTATTTATTAAACTCCGTATTCTATGAAATAACGAGTTAGAAATCCCTGAATAATATACATCATTTCCTAGCGTACTCAATACATTTGCATAGTGATGACTCCCAATCTTGAATGTCGAGTATGAACCTGTGTGACTTAGGATTAGAATTTTTTGATTGGCAATAATCATTACAAGTGTCCATCAGTCAGTTGATTGAAAATATTTAGTACAGATGTTCAAGTTATGACTCCATGACATAATCTTATTTTGACTTAAACATTAGGTAAATATAAATAAACATTTAATTTAAATAAATCTGCTCCCATCTTTACATCACATTATCATATTTTATTTAAATATAAATCAATAAGTCCTGCAGTTCTCTCCCATGTGTATTTTTTTGCATTAAGTAATCCACGTTCAATTAAATCTTTCATCTCATTTCGATCATGAAATACCTTTTCAATCCCTATGGAAATTTCGTTAATCTGATATGGATCTACTAATATTGCAGCTCCACCAGAAACCTCTCCTAAGGAGCTCGATGATGAAGTAATCACTGGTATACCACTGGCTTGGGCCTCAATAACAGGAAGACCAAACCCTTCATAAAATGATGGAAATACTAATGCACTAGCAGTTCTATAAAGCTTCGGTAGTTCAGCCGCATTCAAGTATCCGGTGAAAACGACTCTATCTTCAAGTCCTAAGTCTTTAATCAAAGCACTAATATTATCATCAGGCCTACCTGTAAATACAAGCTTAATTTTTTTATCTATATCAGCAATTTTGTACGCCTTCAAGACTCCAACTTCATTTTTATGTGTTTTTCTATTACTTACACAAAGTATAAATTTAAAATCGAAATTAAAAAAATCACCTTGGGGTGTATATTCTGCAGAAACACCATTCCCTACATTAATCACTTTTTCGGATTCAACCCCTGACCACTCTATAATCCTTTTGCGTGAGAAATCCGAAACAGTAAATATATATGAAGCATCCTTACAACCTTTTCTTATGACTGTATTATAAAATAATCTTTTTGAAAAGCTTGAGTTATCTTCACGATCAAGATGATTAAGATCATGAATTGTAAACACATAAGGAATATTACTAAATAATGGTGGTATATAACCAGGAAAGAACACTACCGAATTTTTCCCCGAAAACATTTTTTTGGAAGTATAAATAGTATCCAATGGAGAAGCAGGGTTTCTTTTAAAGTTGATTTTTTTATAATTATTTAATTCATTTATTTTTTCATAAAAAGTACCAATACCACCTGCTTTTTCCCATCGAGGATCGATATATATTGTTCTAGCACTCATATTTTCTCCTATGAAAATCATAACATTGGAAATTTCTATCCGACAGGACGACAGAATAAATTATATCTATCCCCAAAATGTTTTCTACTTATTATTTTATTAGTGTTCTATTAACCTTCATGCTTTCGGCAATAGGTTTGGAAGTTAGATCTTCATTTAATATCCCAAAGTTATGTTCTTTTTTTGCTTTATCTTCACCATCATTAATGAAATCATACCACCATACACCTTTCACGTACCCCAGTTTATTAAAATTCGTCACAACATATTTAAAATAATTATTTATATCATTTTCGTTATAGTTATCATTTTTAATGCTTGGAATACCAATTTCAGTTATATATAATGGAATGTTATAATCTAAATTTAGTTTATTGCGAATATAGTTTTGGAATAGCATAACTGCTGTTACAGTTTTCTCTGGAATTAATTTCTTCGTTGGTGAGGATGCGTAAATATGAAGTGAGAGACCATCAATACAAGATAGGACCCTCTTATCCTGTAACACTGCAGTTAGCCATGTCAGTTCATTGCGATCAGATGGTGATGTAGAACCAATAATCACCTTTTTATCTCGATCTTCTTTTTTTATAGCTGCACAAGTTTCTGATACCAGTTTTGCATACATTTGGGCTGATTCAACACTTGAACTTGCTCGTTGGTTCTTTTTTCCTGAACCTTGTACCCATTCATTCCAGATTTCGTATATAGGGACTTTATTTCCAAAATGATTGACGGTCCAGATTGCATATTCTCTGAATGCAGATATTGATTTCTCTGTAGTTGGTTTTCGCTTCGGGTTATCTTGAGTTGCCTCTTCATATAGAGGATTCCCATAATCTAATATCAACAATGGCCGGATACCATTTTCTGAGCTATGGCTAACAAACAATTCCAGTTTCTCATTTCCCGAATTAAATTGTCCTTTTTTCTTTTCAACAGAACTCCATGGATAGTCTGTTCGAATTGTTCCAATATTATATTTTTTTAATAGCGATATTAATTCTTCTGTTGAGCCATTAAACTTAGTCGGATGTATACCGACACCTATTAGCATATCTTCAGAATAACATTTAAATGATAGTAACAGTAAGAATACAAACTTGAATATACGCATATAGCCTCTCATGTAATGTTATCTTAAACCACCGAATTCTATAGCTCTATATAGCGTTAATGTTAATATTTGCTAAAAAGATCACTAACATAATAGAATGGTGTTAGTTCAAACCATTTATATGAATCCCACAATGCGAATCCAGTGATTCCTCCTCCAACTAAACGTTGAGGTGAAAACAAAGAAGCAAATACAAAGGTTAATATAAAAACTTTAAATAATAGAGGATATTTTTTAATTATTGGTAGAAATACAAAATAAATGAAGAAGCCAGGGATAATTAAAAAGAAGCGACTAGCATTGGGTAATGTAACAAAACTCAGATTACATATACTCCCCCACAAACAAAACTCATAAATCTTCTTATTTATTCCAGATAAATTCGATACTTCTTTTTTAAAAAAGATATTATTTGAAATTATTATAAATATAATAAGAAGATAAAACTTACCAGCAGCTATTATTTCATCGACACCTGATGTTCGAGCAGTTAGATAATATTGAATCTTTTTTGCCAAAAAAGGCAAATAAAGGGTATTTAACACATTAATAACAATCCCGGGGAATAGTGATATACACATTGAAAAACTAAAAATGGCAATAAAAATTAATATTTTCCCCCACAATTTTACAGAAGGGAACAATAAATAAAAGATAAAAATAACTAATGAACTGCTATGTATAAATGTGGCTAGAGATATTAAGATTAGACTAGGTAGTTTTTTTTTCTCCCAAGAGAAAATAGCCATCAGCAAAAACGGCGTTGCCATTTCTTGTCTTAATGTTTGAGTCAATAATCCAACCTGCATGAATGCCAGCGATATCGCAATTGCCATACCCTGTTCTTTTTTTTCTACACTTTTGGAAAAAAATAAATTTATCCATAGAAGATAAAAAGTCAAAGTAAATAAAACACAAAAAAACAGCAGTGTTCGTGCATCAGTTATTTGAATGAAATTCAGGATTAAATTCAGGTATACAACTATTCCAAGTTCAATACCAAGCCCTGTTGATTCAAATGTGCCATATTCTTTCCAGTTATTTAAAATTGGCATATACGTGCCAATTAAATCATCAGACAGGCTAAGTCCAATCTCCCTAGACACTGCAGCGAATAACAGCATGATAATAGCTATTGCTGTTATTCCTTCCCTGATAATTTTTGATTTTGAAAATGCACCAATTAATAAAAATATACATGACCAAAATGCAATGTGCGGACTAAACAAAATACCAAAGAACATTAACAGCAGAAATGAAAGATTATATATATAATATAATTTGGTCTGTAATATTAAAAGATAGTCATGGTTTTTATCATTCATAATAGTAGAGGCTCTGGTAAAATAAACATTGTCAACACTAAAATAGTAAGATATCTGCCTCCTTTATAGAGACTCTTAACTTTATCAAAATATAAAGCTACATTAGTTTAAAAGAAATATTAACTGTTTCTCGCTTGGCCTCATAATATTCTCATCCCAAGAAATATTTTTATTAGCACTTTAGATTGCGACGACTACAATATAGTGTAGCCGCCGCTATTTTTCTATTCTTTATCAGAATAACCATAACTATAGTTATTATAACCATAGCCATAATAGCTACTAGCTTTCTTAACAACTCCGTTAAGTATACAACCCTTTACCACCACACCGCTTTGCTCAAATCGTTTAATACTCACATCAATCTCTTTTGCCGTATTCAGTTCAAAACGAGCAATTAGTAAGGTAGTACCTGCATAGTTCCCTATTATTGCCGCATCGGTAACAGCTAGAATAGGAGGTGTATCTAATATTACAATATCATAATTACTACTTGCCCAATTAATTAAATCACCAAAGTGTTTATGCATTAACAATTCAGCAGGATTAGGTGGGGTCATTCCTCGTGAAATGTAATCGAAATCAGAAGTAACTATTTTCTTTATAGCCTTGCTTAGTTCAATCTTTCCAGATAAATAATCAGAAAGACCGTATTCGTTTCCTATGTTAAAAAGTTTGTGTGTATATCCTTTCCGCATGTCTGTATCAATGAATAAAACTCTCTTCCCTGTTTGCGAAATAATTGATGCTAAATTAGAACTAACAAATGTTTTCCCGGCATTTGGACTAGCCCCCGAAATCATCAACACATTATTTCGGGACTCCATCATTGCAAAATGTAGACTAGTTCTTAAACCACGTATAGCTTCAATTGCCAAATCTGCAGGGTTTTGTATGGCTAAAAGACCATGAACTTCTGTATTATTTTTTCCACGACCATTTTTTAACTTAGCAGTCCTTTTTGCAAACTCTTCAGACACTGGGATACTAGCATAAACATTTATACCAATTTCTTCCAGCTGTTCTGGACTCTCAATTCCTCGACGTAAGAATACACGCAGAAGGACAACTCCAACTGAAATCATTGCGCCAAAAATCATACCAGCCAATACGATCAACACCTTTTTAGGTTTTACTGGTATAGGTTGTGTTACTGCATCATCGATTATACGAACATTACCAATTGCACTTGATTTTGCAATGTTTAACTCTTGTTGACGATTCAACAATTGCATATACACAGCACGACCAGATTCCACATCTCTACTTAATCGTAGGATTTCTTGCTGAGTTTCTGGCATAGCCGTAACTCGTTTATTCAGCTTAGCTTTCTCATCCTGCAACGTTTTCCTTTTTTCCATCAAGGCTTTATATGTTGGATGCTCTTTTGTGAATAATTGTGAAATCTCTGACTCACGAAAAGTTAACTCATTCAGCTGATTGTCAACATTAACAATTTGGTCTAATACTGACTTAGCCTCTAGAGATAAGTCAACAGAATCATTCTGTCTTCTGTATGCATTTAATTTATCCTCAGCCACATCTAACTCCCCACGGACCTTGGGAAGCTGCTGAGAAAGGAAATCTAAACTTTTAGCATCCTGTGCAGCTTGTCTTGAAATATTTTGAGCTAAATAGTTATTACTGATACTATCTACGATTTGTTTAATTAACTCTGGATCACTGCCTGTTAGAGATATAGAAAGCATTCCTGCATCTTTACTCTGGTCTGCTATATTTAGAACATCTTGCAGTGATGCTATTGCCTGCAGTTTAGATACATATTCAACGTCAAAAACGACACCTGGCTCAGCATTAAAACTATCAACTTTTATCGAAATTCCTTTTTCATCCAGTAATTGTCCAACTTTACCATGCAATTCTGTATCATCAGTTGATATTATATAGTTAGATTTATCTACTATTTTAAGTTTTAGCGTAGGAATTTCATCATCTTTCTTAGCGACATAAAGCCTAGAAATAGAAATTGTAGCTGGTTTTTCTCCGCTCAGTCGTGCAAAACCACGCCCAAAGAGTGGGAAATAATCTTGTGTAGCTATTGCTTGAAGGTTCAAATCATCAACCGTTTTACCCAAAATCATTCTAGAACGTAATAGTGCGATTTCAGGTGCCGATTGTGGTTGACTATCTGGCAGCATCTGGCTCAAATTGCTTAGAATAGCATTACCTTGCTTTTGCTCCACCTGAACTAAAGCATCTGCTTGATACACTGGTGTTGCAAATAATGCGTAAACTAATGCTAAAAGAGTAAATAGTGATACTATAGATATTATTAATTTTCGATGGTCGATAACCTCGCCAATTAACCTACCTAAATCAATATCTTCTACATCTTTATCTACAGGTTTATTTTTTACGGATGACATTCACGTTTTCCTGATTATTTTACGCTAAGTTTTTCAACCCACTGTTGACCGGCCTGTTCAATTAATCTATAAACTGAAGAAAATGCTTCATCGCTTTTACGATAGGGATCAGGTATTTCTCTCTGACTTATCCAATGGCCGAGAAGCATTGTTTTTCCTCTAGCCTCAGGAGCTATTCTTCCAATTTGATCGATATGATATCTTTCCATTACAAGAATCAAATCATATTGCCGACTTAAGGAAGAAGTAAACTGTTGAGCTTTGTGTCCTTCTAATGACAAACCGTGCTTCAGGGCAATTCTTGCTGCAGAGGCGTCGGCACCTTGATCTACTAGTGCTGCAGTACCTGCGGAATCTATTTTCTTGTCAGCAAAATACTTACGCAAAAAACGTTCCCCAATAGGGGAACGACATATATTTCCTGTACAGACTACTAAAATTGAATCAAACATAATTATTGCCAGTTTCTAATGTAACGTACAGCTTCCGTCATATCATGAACACCGGTGATCGTTGGGACGAGCTGAGAAATAACACGGTTCCAACGAACCAGAGGGGCTGTAGTTACGTATACGATGTCATACGGCTCTAACTGGAACTCCGTTCCCAGAACCATTGCTGAAGCATCCTGCGCATTTAATTGATAGATATTTGCGATCTTACCTTGTTTATCGCCTTTCAGCTGACGAACGACAAAAATCCCCGTTGCATCGCTCATCGACTGAGATATACCTTCAGCATTACCCAATGCTTCAGCCAGCGTCATACCGCTGCGATCCATTTTCATGGTGCTCTGCTTGCCTACTTCACCCATCACGAAGACTTTCAGGTCATCATTGCGGGGAACAAACAGAATATCGCCAGGATACAATAGATGATTCTGTGTTAAATCCCCCTTCTGCATTAAAGCATACAGGGAAATTTTAGTATCTTTACCATTATGCGTCAGCACTACATTGCGCCAGTCTGCATCAGCAGCCAATCCGCCCGCGGCATTAATGGCATCCATTACTGTGAGCGGGATATTAGTTATCGCTTGTTTACCCGATGTAGTTACTTCACCGGTGACATATACTTTTTGCGACCGAAATGCAGCAATACTCACATCTACCTGTGGGCTTTCAATATAGGTGGTAAGGCGGCTCGCAATTTCCTGGCGTACCTGGCTCAGCGTTTTACCAGCTACCTGAACTTTACCGATATAGGGATAGAAAATCGTACCATCGGAATTTACCCAGTTGCCGGTATCACTGGCGCTGCGGTACTGCCCGGCCGGCGTAGTCAGCTCCGGGTGATCCCATACGGTCACCATCAGGACGTCGCCCACCCCAATGCGGTACTCGTAGCTTCTTAGGAGACCGTCTAATTGTGGGTTCGGTCGCGCCAGCACACTTTCCGGGCGAAGTTGATCGATTAGACCTGGAGTCATTGGGTAAACATTCACCAGCTTATCGATCTCATAATCGCTATCTGTCGGCTTAATCACGTCCTTGCCAAAGGTATTTAACCCCTGGCCAGGAACTACGGTACAGCCGCTTAACAAGCCGAGAGTTAATACTAACCCGCTAATTTTTACTAATCGTCTTTCCATGGTCCGTTTACCATCTATCATTCAAATTTAATGCTCTGGTCGGCGCCTACGCCCAGAGGCAAACATTCATTAACCCGCACAACGTGCGTCATAATGCCCCAATAAAGATTAATATCTGAGTAATCTTCTAATCTCTGCTCATTCTGAAAACCACTAGCGTACTCTGGCCAAATTGAAGATTGGCCCCAAAATCCAGGGCCCCAACCGGCAACGAGGGTAGGGTGTACAAAAATCCATCACCCTCCCCTGCTGGCAACATTTTATGGTCCAACCGGTATATCACGATCGGAGGTCATATCATAAAGCTGATACTGGCGGCCCAACATCTGCCCGCCGTCACGCGTTAATGGCGTCCAGCTGATAGTTGGTGTGCTCCGTGTCGGCTGGGTGGTCATCAAATCCAACGGTATTGAAATGTAAAACCCTTTGGTGAAGGAACCTTCCCCATACTCCTCTTTCGACACATTGGTCTGGGTGGCATAGGCCCCGACAATCACCCCGCTGTCAAACCGTTTAGAGATATCTAACGTTGCCCCTTTGTCTTTCGCCAGATACTGGCCAACGCTGAGTTTAACCAGTACATCCTGTGCGAACCATGGGCGCCAGTAGCCGGTTAGGTGGCCGGTGGCAACGTGATAATCAGTAAACTGCATCATATTGTCCCAGTCGCGTTGTTTAACGTAGTTGCCATCAACGCCTACGGCCCAGTTGGCGTCCAGAGGGCGATACAGCAATTCTGCGCCAACGCCGCCGTACATCATCTCCAGGTAGCCGCCGTACATCTGGCCATAGAAACCGTTCCCTAACGATCTGACGTAGTTGGTCTGCAGCGTCTGCACATAAACGTCATTCCCGACGTAGTCGCGGATATGAGTACGCACACGCGGTAATGTAGAATCCCCAGGCGTGCCATCATAATTAAACTTATTATAGTTGTTGGTAATATTGGCAAAGACGCTCCCGCCCACCAGCCAGTGGTCGGTCAGCCAGTAGCTGGCGTCGCCCACCACACCAATCTGATACATATAGAAGCTTTCAGGCCCCCCCACCGACTGGCGCAAGACCGGGCTAAGGCTGTAATTCAGGCGTTCCTTATCCATATAGAAGCCCTGCCCCTGAGCAGAGTCCGGTTCAACCCGTTCCTGTCGCAACGGTTGCTCCTGGCCAAGCGGGTACCCTTCCTGCTGTTGTCGCAGGCTGGCAACGTCAGTCCGAGTCGTGACCAGCGGCATACCAAAACGGGACTGCGTCACTTCGAGGGTTTTCACGTTAGCAGGCAGATCGTTCGCCATGATCAGATTTGCGCGATCCACCCCTTTCTGGGTGTTCAGATATTTATCCTGTTCCCCGCTGGCTTTCAGTTTATCGCCGGCGATCTCCAGACGAGGCCCGCTCAACCCGGCGGTATCTTTAAGCTCATTCAACTGATTAGCGGCAACGCTGTATTGTACGACATGCGGGGGCTGCGCTTCAGGTTGGTATGCTGGCATCGGATCCCGCTGCGATGGACGTAAATCATTAGCATTCATCCGCAGGGTAAAGCCGAACATAAACGTATTCCCGCGCTCATAGCTGGTGTTAATATCCATCCAGTCTGTCAGCCTGTAAACCGCTCCCCAGTTCCATTTACTGCTCTGGGCAAGCCGGCCGGCAAAATCATCCCGATAGTCATTGCCATCATATTCTAATTTCAACCGCAGCGGTTGCCATGGGGTCTGCCACGAGACCCCGCCAAAGACGCCTGCCGGCCCTTTAAAGGAATCGCTGAAGCTGAAATCGCCGGTCGAATGGCTGGTTGAACGCGTGCAGTACTTATCGCTGTATGAGCAGAATGGGTTAGTAATATTGCCGCTGTTGCCGATATATCCCCAGCCGACCCCTAAAGAAAAATCAAACGGCCCGACCGCTTTGTTCGCGACCAGATACTCACTATCAAATAACCCGGTACCACCGATATCGCGCATGCCGAAAGCCATCTGCGGCAGGTAGCGCCCCTCTTCCCAAAGGCGCAGCTTAATATCAAAGGACTTATCCTTATAGCTCTGGCTGCCGCTGAAGCTAGGGTCACGACTATACAGACGATCTCGTACATCGGTATAGCGCAGCGTCGTCTCCAGCCACGGGAACATCGCTAGCGATATGGAGTAAAAACGATATTGATCATTATCCCGGTAGTTGGCGCTGATTTCCCCTTCCTGAGGGATTCGCGCGCTGGGAGTCTGCATTAAACCCGCGCCGCCAAAATCCGACTGGGAGGGGCCCAAAGGTAGCGGATAAGTTTCCGTTTCCTGGGCCTGGCAGGCAAACGCGACGGAAACGGTAAGTAAGCTAAGCAGGAAGTCTCTTTTCATTAATTAGGCATCCGATGCGTCAGAACTGAGATGATTTTCTGATTCAGGTCTTCATCGCCCGCAGGCAGGGCTCTCGAGGAAAACTCCACCAGGATAATGCTCCCCGGCTGCGGCTCGACATGGCGTCGGTTCCAGTAATCCACTGGCGCGATGCGAACCCCGCCGTCGGGATCGATAACCGTAACCTGGCTGGGCTCCGCTCCGGACAAATAATCATGGCCGTTCAGGTAGTCGCTGACCTGGCGCCCCGCCTGCCACACCAGCTTTCCGGCGCCGCTGACCGCCCCCAGCAGAGTAACGGAACTCGCTTCTGTAGCCTGATACAGACTGTACTCGCCGCTCAGGGTGCGATTGGCTTTATCATTATTATTCACTAATGCCGGATCGAGAGAGGTAAATTGCCGGCCTGTGACCTTTATATCCCGGAGCTGAGTGATAACCTGGTTAATTGCCGCCGCACGCTCGCCCTCTTCACGGTTTGCCCAGTTGCCTAGCCGGGTAAGCGTCTGCTGCAATTCCTGGTTTGCCAGGCGCGTCGCAGCCGGAGTCGCAATCACCATCCCCGGCTGGTATTGACCAAACGCCGGGTCGGCAACCAACTGGCGCAAATCCTTCACCCGATTGACAGTCTGGCTATGCCCTCCGCCAGGGGAATAAATGACAACTTTCCCATCCGCGAGGGCTGCGGCCGAGATAAACGCCAACATTCCGCAAAATCCAAATATGCTTGTTTTTATTTTCATTATGGCATCGTCGCTTTCAGAAGGCTGATTTCAACAGGTAGTACAGCACCGAGATGCTGTGTGCTCTGACGTACCTGCCCCGTGGCGGCATCAACCCAGAATGTATTTTGCCAGCTGCTGCCAGTCGCCTGAAGTGAAACATCTTCTTGCCAAATCTGGCAAGGTACCGACTTCCCGGCCAGATTGAGCACTTCATTACCCTGAAGGCTAAAACGGGATGTCAGGACAGAAGAAAGAGGGTTGCCGTTTTCCGTCCAGCGGACCGTGCGGGTCCAGCTTGCGCCATCGCGCAGGTTCTTCACCCGCAGTAGCGGATCCTGCTGCAGGTTGGAGACCGATAGCAGGTTATCCCGATAGCCGACGGACTTCACCAGCCGCCCATTTTGGGTCACAAAAACGACCTGATCGCTGGTGACCCAGTAATCCAGACCATCCTGATGATAGCCTGCCACATACAGGCGCGGCACCTGAGGAAGACGGAGATAAATACTGCCGTACGGGGCCGGCAGACGGGCAATCTGAGCATCGGGAATGGTGACATCATCCTGACCGAGCAGCGCCTGTTTAAACGTGTCCCCAACGCTCCGTTGGGACGGGGTACAAGCCTGTAAACACAGTAGACAAAGCAGCAACGTTAGATAGCGCACAAGAAACACCCTGCACAGAAGAATAGTAAAAATAACCACACTTACGTGTGGTTATAAATTATAGTTTGGCTTAGCGGGTTGTTGCTGTAGTGGTAGTGGTACTGGTGTTGCTACCAGAATTGTTACCGTTGTTAGCCATAGCCACCGCGATCCCCGCGGCAACGGCCCCCGCAACCCCCAGGCCAATCGCCGTAGTGGTGCCAGAACTCATTTCAGACGTATTAGCAGGTGCGGCGGATGCGCCCATAGAGGCGCCAGCCAGCATCAACGCGGCCAATACACTCATAGTTTTCTTCATAATGACTCCTTATCATCGGATGAAAAAACGACTTACATGAGCTATCACAATAGCTCAATAAACTGAATAAATAAAACACAAAAACTACAACGAAACTGACTGATTACAAAGGTTTTATATAAAAACCGAAAAATGCAATGTCTTATCCAGGAATCTTCCCCTGTGTAAAATCAATGCATTATTGTCATCAGGCAGGGTATTTATGGCATCGTTCCCCCGACGCCATAAATTCGTTATGTGTATACGTCGGATATCTGCTCTGAGCAGGCTAAACGAAAAAGTCGCAAATAGCTCCCAACCTACAACGCGCCATCCAGAGCACCATCCGTGCGTTAAACTCTCCTGACGAAGATTGTCATCGGAATTAGCGCCCTTTACCTGCCGCGGATGTCGCAATGAGCAGCTACCCGCTGATTGAGTCCTAGAAGCAGCAGTCAGGAAATGTATATTCCCGGCATTAGGAAGTCTCGATTTTAACATTACTTACCGGATGGGGCGGAAATCCGGACTTTCCGCGATGGTGATCGTTTCCGGCATTTTAAAGACGCTACCGCCCTTGGCTTAACAGCTACCAATGCACTGTACTTCTTTTAAGCTATTTAACCGGCCTGACATCTTGTCGACGTATTAATCACAACACTAAATTCAACGGTTTCAAGTTTACGAGATTATGTAAGCAAATGGGAGTAGAAATGACAACTATCCACCGAATAAAAACCATGTATGCTTACTCGTCCAGCAGGCAGAGTAACCTCAATAAGATTATTTAATCATAGTGTAACCTGACTTCCCCCTGCATCTACACACAGCAGAGCTATAAGCATAACACCATGATTTTAATCGTTTTTTATAATTTCCAGCCTTGACATATACAAATCATACTACCGCGATGTCAACTACAAGAACTAATAGAGTGCCACTAATACATTATGCTTGACAAACATAATATAAAATTTTCCGATAAGGCCACTCAGCTATTTAGGAATGTTCTCACGCTCATTATCATCACTGATATTTTCCCCAAGCCGTAACAACTATTTATTTCACCAATATGAAATATCACTTATCGACCACAAAATCCCTTTATTCCTTAAGCCTGATTCAACTTCTTCAGAACATCAATAAAAATGCTTATGCAGATCCGCGCGGGTAAACGGTTTTTCCAGTGGTCCGATCTTTATCGCAATCTCGCCCAGCAAAGACTGGGTAGGTGCTTTAATGCCGCTATGCAACAGGATAAGCGGGACCATCACCAGGCACGCGACGCCGCCCCAGGAAACACTCACGCTTTCCGAATGGGTGGTACGTTTTTGCAGCAACAGGAACAAAGCGCTACCAGCAGCGCCGAGCAGCAGGCCAGCGATCACTTCCGAGACGGAATGCGCATGGATGACCAGCCGTGAGTAACCCACCACAGCGGCCAGAATATAGCCGGTGGCGACGGCTGCTTTTTGCAAGCCCGCGGAAAAACGAGCGCTGAGCAGCCATAAGAAGATAGGCCAGAAGGCCGCGGAAAGCGCTGAGTGGCCGCTAAAGCCGGTGTAATCCAGCTCGCGAATGCCCAGACCCCAGCCCATAAAGGCCAGTTTGGAGGCGCAGACAATGGCGCCGGTGATGCCGAACAGCAAACTCCACTGCCACGCCAGCAACCGCGACGTTTTACGCAGCATCAGAACAATAAACAGCGCCGCTGCGCTGGGCAGCAAAACGGTGCTATCGCCAAAAAATGAGATGAGTTGCCAGTTCATATACCTGTGATCCTTCGATGATGTCCACTGCCGTGCTCAGGGATTATCCGTAATGTCTGTACCAGCTCGCATGCCAATTCATTTCACATTTTTATGCATGCAAGGGAGATGTTTAAAGTGGAAACATGATCGCAGTCAAGTTTTATTTTTGGCTGAAGTTGACCGCTTTCCCTGCGCTTTAGGAATTGTCGCACTAAGTGACTATTCACAAAGCATTATTGCCGCTACTCCGACCATTGCACCACAGAGGCCAGAGACAAACTACCAGAAGTCTCCGAAGCCATACGTTTCTTTACAATCGTTATAACATTCACGTTATGAATAATTTCTGCATAACGTTATGAGCGGCGTGGCGAAAGCCTTTGCCCTGCCGCTCATCTTCACACCAGCTGTCAGGCCAGCAGTTTTTTAATGCTTTCGCGGAATTTGGCGCCTTCTTTCAGGTTACGCATTCCGTAGGTGACGAAGGCCTGCATGTAGCCCATTTTTTTACCGCAGTCATAGCTTTCGCCGGTCATCAGCATCGCGTCAACGGACTGCTTCTTCGCCAGTTCGGCAATGGCATCGGTCAGCTGGATACGGCCCCAGGCGCCTGGCTCGGTACGCTCCAGTTCAGCCCAGATATCTGCCGACAGCACGTAGCGGCCCACTGCCATCAGGTCAGAGTCCAGGGTCTGCGGTTCGTCCGGTTTTTCAATGAACTCGACAATACGCGCCACCTGCCCTTCGGCCACCATTGGCTCTTTGGTCTGGATAACGGAGTATTCGGAGAGATCCCCTGGCATGCGTTTCGCCAGCACCTGGCTGCGGCCGGTCTCGTTAAAGCGAGCGACCATGGCGGCGAGGTTATAGCGCAGCGGGTCTGCGGTGCCGCCGTCGAGAATGATATCCGGCAGCACTACGACAAACGGGTTGTCCCCGACTACCGGGCGGGCGCAGAGGATGGAGTGGCCCAGACCCAGCGGCTGTGCCTGGCGCACGTTCATGATGGTTACGCCGGGCGGGCAAATGGCCTGGACTTCTGCCAGCAGCTGGCGCTTCACGCGCTGCTCAAGCAGGGCTTCCAGCTCGTAGGAGGTATCAAAGTGGTTTTCCACTGCATTCTTCGAGGAGTGCGTCACCAGGACAATCTCTTTGATCCCGGCGGCGACGATTTCGTCAACAATGTACTGAATCATTGGCTTATCAACGATCGGCAGCATCTCCTTAGGAATTGCCTTTGTGGCCGGCAGCATATGCATGCCTAGTCCTGCGACCGGAATAACCGCTTTCAAATTCGCCATATTCATCTTCACCTGTTTGGTTGCAAAACACGCAGTTTTGCAAAATTGTACATGTCACAAATCCATTGGAACTGATAATACACGGATACTGCCCGGGCATCTGCCCGCCAAATTCTTAAATTCACTGTCACCTAAAAGAATACACACAACTTCCTTTTACCAACAGTTTGAAGTGAGAATAATCTTATTCTCCATCAGGATATTCAGCGGCCCGCTTCCCTGCACAGCGCGATGTCGCCGCAAGGCCCCTACACCGCGGCCTTTGGTACGCAGACCCTGCCAGCTGCAGGCTGCGGCGCCCATGTGTGCGGAAAGAATAGATATAGATAATTAATTTCACCAGGCAATATATTTCAGCACAAACAGCCAGATATGGCAGGATAATAACCGTAAACCACGGCAGAGAACTGCGATCGGCGCTATTCTGCGCTCACTTCATGATGTGAATTATGCCGATTTTGTGAGCGGGCTTCGCACTTCACCCGGGGATGAGGAAGGGTGCCTACCGTGGCGAACGACGGGACTGCCCTCGCTTTTGCGCCGGGCAAAACGCAGCGGGTTATGGTTCTGATATCAGCAAGCTTATTCCAGCGCGTTCCGCCATATTGTTATTTTTCCGCTGATCTTTTCTGGAACATAATTCTTTTCTGTTCTCTTAATTTGCTGGAAATATATCCACCCCTGGCGGAGTGATATCCGCGTCGTTATTGCATTTTAGACTCATCTTATCCATGATCGTGGTAACACATACCGCAGTCGTACAGGTTTTAATACATATGGAATGGATTGCCGATCCGTCAATCTGGGCAGGTCTCGTCACGCTGGTGGTTATCGAACTGGTGTTGGGTATCGATAACCTGGTTTTCATCGCTATCCTCGCCGAAAAGCTGCCGCCCGCCCAGCGCGACCGCGCTCGTATCACCGGTCTGCTGCTGGCAATGGTCATGCGTCTGCTGCTGCTGGCCTCTATCTCCTGGCTGGTGACCCTGACCAAACCGCTGATTGTTTTTCACGACTTCAGCTTCAGCGCCCGCGATTTAATTATGCTGTTCGGCGGCTTATTCCTGCTGTTTAAAGCCACCGTCGAACTCAACGAACGGCTGGAGGGGAAGGACAGCGATAATCCCACCCAGCGCAGAGGGGCGAAATTCTGGGCCGTGGTGGCGCAGATCGTGGTGCTCGACGCCATCTTTTCGCTCGACTCGGTGATCACTGCCGTCGGCATGGTCGACCACCTGGCGGTGATGATGGCCGCGGTGATCATCGCCATCAGCCTGATGCTGATGGCCAGCAAGGCCCTGACGCGCTTCGTTAACAGCCACCCGACCATTGTCATCCTCTGTCTGAGCTTCCTGCTGATGATCGGCTTCAGCCTGATTGCTGAAGGCTTCAGCTTTATTATTCCGAAAGGCTATCTGTACGCGGCAATTGGCTTCTCGGTCATGATTGAAGCCCTTAATCAGCTGGCGCTGTTTAACCGCCGTCGCTTCCTGTCGGCCAATATGACGCTGCGTCAGCGCACCACCGAGGCGGTGATGAACCTGCTGAGCGGCCAGAAGGAAAAAGCTGAACTGGATGCTGACACGGCGTCGCTGGTGGCCGATCAGGACCATCATCCTTTGTTTAATCCGCAGGAACGGTTGATGATTGAGCGGGTGCTGAACCTTAATCAGCGCAGCGTCAGCAGTATTATGACGTCACGCCATGATATCGAGCGCATCAACCTCAGCGCGCCGGAGGAAGAGATCCGCAGCCTGGTGGAGAAAAATCAGCACACCCGGCTGGTGGTGACCGGTGGGAAAGATAATGAAGACCTGCTGGGGGTGGTTCACGTTATTGACCTGCTCCAGCAGTCCCTGCGCCAGGAGCCGCTGGATCTGCAGGTGCTGGTGCGGCAGCCGTTGGTCTTTCCGGAGGGGTTACCGCTCCTCTCCGCGCTTGAGCAGTTCCGTCAGGCCCGCACCCACTTCGCCTTTGTGGTCGATGAGTTTGGTTCCGTCGAGGGGATTGTGACCCTGAGCGACGTGATGGAGACTATCGCTGGTAATCTGCCTAACGAGGTGGAGGAGATCGATGCCCGGCATGATATTCAGCATCATCAGGACGGTTCGTGGACGGTTAACGGCCATATGCCGCTGGAGGATCTGGTGCAGTACGTTCCGCTGCCGCTGGATGATAAACGGGAGTACCACACCGTCGCCGGTCTGCTGATGGAGTATCTGCAGCATGTGCCGCAGGTGGGGGAGATCATTGAGATTGACGGCTATACCCTGCGCACGCTGCAGGTCGACAGCCATCGGGTGCAGAAGGTGCAGATCGTCCCGCCGGTAAAGCAGGATGAGCTGGATTTTGAGGTGTAATCGTCAGGCATAAAACGGCCCGGGGTATCTCGGGCGGTGGGACGGATAATCAAACCCATGCCTGATGGCGCTGCGCTTATCAGGCCTACATGGATAGCGACTCAAGCTGATGATATTGCGCATATCCCCCAGGCCGGGTCAGGCGTAGCCGCCACCCGGCATCAACATGACATCACCCTCTGACGACAATCTCACAGCCCGGAAGATCCGGACCGGTGGTGGAGATTACAGCTTATCAAGCAGCTTTTTGGCGTCTTTGCTCTCTTTGCTGCCTTTATTACGCTCAACCCAGTCGTTGAGGCGCTGCTTCGCTTCATCCTGTAGCTGTTTGCGCAGGATTTGATCGACCTGCAGGCTGTAGCTCAGCGACTGCCAGTCGCCGTAGATGCGCAGCGGGATGGCGGTCTGTTTCAGGCGGTCGATAAGTTTGCCCTCCCCTTTCCAGCCGCCGAGCACGCGCACGTTAAAGCGCATATCGCAGTTCTCTTTCTGCAGATCAAGCTGACCTTCGCCAGTCATCGCCATCACGTCGGACTGCCCCTGCAGGCGGTTCAGCGTCACCACCCCGTTATCCAGCGTCAGCTGGCTGCTCACGGAATCCAGGCGGGTGGCATTGTCGTAATTCTCCTGCGCCCGCACGTTGGTGCTGCGCTCCACGGCCTGCTGCACCAGCTGCTGGAAATTCAACCCCTCGGTACGGGTATCGGCCATCTGCAGCTGGGCCTGCCCCTGCCAGTGACGGCGGAAATCATCCGCGTCAATGCGCGTTCCGGAAAACTCGCCGGTCAGCGACAGCTTGCCGGTCAGGTTTAATGAATAGTTAAAGGCTTTGATCAGCGAACCGATCTCCACATTCTGCAGCGCCGGCTGGAACGCCGCCTGCGGCGTGTCGCCACGGGCATCCAGAGTGCCGGGGAGAGAGAGCTGCCCGCCGTCGAGGTTGCCCTGCATTTTGCTGACCGTCAGCAGCCCCTGCTGGTTGCTGATTTCACTCTGCACCTGGGTGAAGTTCAGGCCGCGCCACTGCAACTGGTCGGCGCTCAGGGCCATCCGGCCGTTAAAGCCGCGCAGGCTCTGGTAATCTTCGCGCTCATCGCTGTCGGCGATCACCGGACGCAGCGGTCGCGTCTGGCTCTGGCCCTGCTGGCTGGCGCTGCTGTCGGTCGCTGGCGAGGAGGGTGCCAGCAGGCTGTCGAGATTCAGGGTGGTCGCGTGGAGATCCAGCGACCAGTCCGGGCGATCCCCCAGCACCACGCTGCCGTTGCCGGTAAGGGTACTGCCGCTGGCCATCAGATTCAGGTTGTCAAAGCGCAGAGTTTTGCCATCTTCCTGCCAGCTGGCCTGCAGACTGCCCTGGCCATTAATGCCATCAGGGGGCAGCTCGGCGCCGCGCAGCTGCCAGCTTAGCTGGCTAAAGTCGGCTTTTAAGGAGTGGGGATAGTCGCCGCCCTGCACGGTAGCGGAGAAGCTCAGCGCCAGGTCGCGCTGGTCGCGGTTGATCCGGCCGGAGAAGTCGACGGTGGCCCGGTGATTCTCATCCTGCTCCATTTGCAGGCGGATATCACGCACAGTGACCTGCTCGCCGTTCTCATGCTGGAAGAAGAGCACGCTGTCGGCCACCTGCAGCTGGCGCACGTCGTAGGACCACCCGCGGTCCTCCGGAGCCTGCGGCAGGGTGTTGTCATGCGGCACCACCGGCGCAGCGCTATCGCGAACCGCCTCGGTTTTCGGGGTCAGCTGGATCACCGCGCCCTTGAGCATCACCTGCTTCACCTGCAGCTGGTGCGACAGCAACGGCAGCAGCGCCACGTCGAGGCGCATGTTGTCGGCGCGGATCACCGGCTCTTCAGCGCCCCGGGCGGTCAGCGTCATGCGTCCGCTGAGAATGCTGAGCTGCGGCCAGACGTGCCAGCGCAGCGGGCCATCGAGTTCAAGCTGATAACCGCTGCGCTCTGCCACCTCATGCACCATATAGGCGCGAAAATCGTTGGGATTGACCAGCAATACCAACGAGGTAAGCCCGGCGACAATGACCGCCAGCAGGATCATCAGCGTTGTCAGTATTCGTCTCATGGCACCCTCAGCAACACCCCGTTGACGTAATCAATCCTTGTCGATTCGGCTCGCCACCGCGCCCTGCTGGTCGCGATATTTGGCGTCTTCACGGCGGTTATACGGCCGGGCCGCCGGGCCCGATAATGGCTCAAAGCTCAGCGCGCCGATAGGCATTCCCGGGCGCAGCGCCAGCGGCAGTTTGCCGGAGTTGTAGAACTCAAGCACGATGCAGCCGGACCAGCCCGGGTCGATGCGGTGCGCGGTAACGTGCACCATCAGCCCCAGCCGCGCCAGTGAGGAGCGTCCGTCCAGCCAGCCCACCAGATCGGCAGGCAGGGTGACTGACTCATAGGTCACCGCCAGCGCCAGTTCGCCCGGATGCAGGAAAAAGGCCTCCCCTTCCGGCAGGACAATCTCTTCGCTCATCACGCGGTCCAGCGCGGCGCTGACCTCGGCCTTCGGACCGCTTAAATCGATAAACGGCGCCGTGTGGCCGCGGAAGGTGCGGAATTTATTACCCAGCCGTACATCAACCGTCGCGCCATTAATACGCTCAACGGGTGGGCGCGGATTGATGGCGAGTCGCCCTTCATCCAACCAGGCTTCGATATCTCGGTCACACAGACGCATGGGCTTTCTCCTTATAAGGCTGCTTCCCGCACGCTTCGCGGCGGAGAGGGCAACAGGGCTACTCTTTGCACGTTACACAATTCGGCCAGGTTATTCAAAGAACTGACTGATTTTGGCCTTCAGAATATCAATCGCGATGCGGTTTTTGCCGCCGCGCGGCACGATGATGTCGGCATACTGCTTCGACGGTTCAATAAACTGCAGGAACATCGGGCGCACAGTCTTCTGGTACTGGGCCATCACCGAGTCCATGGAGCGGCCGCGCTCGTTAACGTCGCGCTTAATACGGCGCATCAGGCAAATATCGAGCGGGGTGTCGACGAAAATAGAGAAGTTAAGCTCGTTACGCAGGCGCGCGTCGGTCAGCAGCAGGATCCCTTCAAGAATGATCACCTTCTTCGGCTCGACGTGAATGGTGTTCGGCGTGCGGGTATGCTCGACGTAGCTATAGACCGGCAGTTCAATCGGCTGGCCGCTTTTCAGCATCTGCAGGTGCTGGAACAACAGACTGTGGTCCATTGAGCTCGGGTGGTCATAGTTGGTTTTGACGCGCTCTTCCATCGACAGATGACTTTGATCTTTGTAATAGCTGTCTTCCGGAATGACGCCAATATGTTCGTCGCCAACTTGTTCACGCAATTCGCGATAGAGAGTACTGGCAATAAGACTTTTGCCAGAAGCCGATGCGCCGGCGATACCTACAATGACGCACTGATGGGACATATCAGTCATAAATTTTTGCGACCTGATTAACCTGGATAGAGATGGAGGGTGGCGGCGGACCGCCAAACGCGGCAATTATAGGGATTTCAGCGTCCCGATACCAGTGGTATGCGCCCCGGACGGCTATTCCGCCGCCGGGATCCAGTCGTCGGTATACCAGATATGCAACAGCGCATACGATCGCATCGGCTGCCAGCGACGGGCATAGCGAGCGATGGCGGCCGGGGTCATTCCCGGAAAGCGCTGTTTAATCAGGTAATCATCCGGCAAAAAGATATCTTTCGCCTGCCAGCCGCGCAGAGCAAAGTAGTTTGCCGTCCAGCGGCCAATCCCGGGCAGGCTCTGCAGTTGACGCAGCCCGGCGTCGATGTCCGCTGGCGCCGTCAGGGGCAGCTCGCCGCTGAGCGCCGCCCGGGCGAGGTGGATCAGCGCCTCCGCACGCCGAAGCGGCATTCCCAGCGCCTTCAGCGCCTGCGGGTCGGCCCGGGACAGCGCCTCTGGCGTCGGGAATAACACATAGCCGGGCGCCTCCGTCAGCGGTTCGCCCCAGCCAGCCGCCACTTTGGCAGTGAGCCGGGCGGCCATCGCCACGCTCACCAGCTGGCCCAGCACCGCCCGCACCGCCTGTTCGAAGGCATCCAGCGCCCCCGGCAGGCGCAGCCCCGGCCGCGCCTGGGCCAGAAAGCCCAACGCCCCGGCGACCTGCCGCGGGTCGCAGGCTAAATCAAACAGCTGGCCAATTCGCGCATAGCAGATCTCCGCCACCGGTTGCAGCCCCGGGGAGAGGGTCACCCGCAGGCCCTGCGCCTCCTCGTCCGGCGCCAGATGAATCAGCCCGCGATGCCCTTCAACGCCAAAGCTGCGACTATAGCCTCCTTCATCAAAGCGCTCGACGCCGGCGACGGCACGCGCCTTCAGAAAACCAACCATCCACGCCCAGTCGTAAGGCGGGGTCCAGGGTAACAGCACCATAAGCTCTCCTTTATATAGCGTTTCAATGATAGTCGCCCTTGACCGTCAGCGCCTTGCTTTTAAATTCCAGTTGTCGGCTTGGCGACGATCCGCTAAAGTCGCCCCCCTTCTTCACCGGCATGGGGATTTTGCAGACGATGTTTATTGGTTTTGACTACGGCACCGCCAACTGTTCGGTGGCCGTGATGCGGGAAAACACCCCTCAGCTGTTGACACTGGAAAACGGCAGCGCGCTGCTGCCCTCGATGCTCTGCGCGCCAACGCGCGAAGCGGTCAGCGAGTGGCTCTATCGCCATCATGACGTCCCCACCCACAGCGATGAAAACCAGGCGCTGCTGCGCCGGGCCATTGCCGCCAACCGCGAAGAAGACATCGAGGTGCTGCGCAACAGCGTGCAGTTCGGTCTCGCCTCGCTGCATCAGTATGTTGAAGATCCGGAAGAGGTCTACTTCGTTAAATCGCCAAAATCCTTCCTCGGCGCCAGCGGGCTGAAGCCGCAGCAGGTGGCCCTGTTTGAAGACCTGGTCTGCGCCATGATGCTGCACATCAAACTGCAGGCCGAAAGCCAGCTGCCCGAGCAGATCGACCAGGCGGTGATTGGCCGGCCGATTAACTTCCAGGGCCTCGGCGGCGACGACGCGAACGCCCAGGCGCAGGGGATCCTTGAGCGGGCGGCTCTCCGCGCCGGTTTCCGCGATGTGGTCTTCCAGTTTGAACCGGTTGCCGCCGGGCTCGATTTCGAAGCGACCCTCAATGAAGAAAAACGGGTGCTGGTCGTCGATATCGGCGGTGGGACCACCGACTGTTCCTTGCTATTGATGGGCCCGCAGTGGCGGGAGCGCGCCGACCGCCAGCAGAGCCTGCTCGGCCACAGCGGCTGCCGCATCGGCGGTAACGACCTCGACATTGCCCTGGCCTTCAAATGCCTGATGCCCCTCCTCGGTATGGGCGGCGAAACGGAGAAAGGCATCGCGCTGCCGATCCTCCCGTGGTGGAACGCGGTGGCCATCAACGACGTGCCGGCGCAGAGCGATTTCTACAGCACCGCCAACGGCCGTCTGCTTAACGATCTGCTGCGCAGCGCCCGGGATGCCGACAAGGTGGCTCTGCTGCTGAAGGTCTGGCGCCAGCGTCTCAGCTATCGTCTGGTGCGCAGCGCCGAAGAGAGCAAAATCGCCCTCTCCAGCGCCGCCAGCGTCGAAACCGCGCTGCCGTTTATTCAGGACGAGCTGGCCACCGCCATCGCCCAGCAGGGTCTGGAAGCCGCACTGGATCAACCGTTGACCCGCATTATGGAACAGGTGCAGCTCGCGCTCGACAGCAGCCAGACCACCCCGGATGTGATCTATCTTACCGGCGGCAGCGCCCGCTCGCCGCTGATCAAAAAGGCGCTGACCGCCCAGCTGCCGGGTATTCCGCTGGCCGGTGGCGATGATTTTGGCTCGGTAACCGCCGGGCTGGCCCGCTGGGCGCAGGTGGTTTTCCGCTAACCCCAGCCCACCGCCGCCGCGCAGCAGGTCTGTCCTGATCCTGCCGATGCAGATTACGCTGGAATATTCCTGGTCTCCCACGCAAAATGGCCTGTTCGTCCGGACAGGCCTGTCCACTCTTCCCCACTTCCGGGGGCGTATTATCCATACCGTAGCCAGATGTCTGCGGTCTGTATCGTTGGCATGCCGCAAGGGGGCGTGATTGAAAAGGGTGTCTGCGATCTTCGCAGCGGTCCGGAGTTGCCGGCCGCAGTTCCTGGCAGGCTGGCTGCTCAGCTGTGGATTACTCTTGCTGCTGGTCGCCCCGCAGGCGCAGGCGGTGACGCGCCAGGTGGGCATTGATATTCCGGTCCAGTGGTACGCGGACGCCAGCGGCCAGATGACCATCGATCGCTTCGCCGCCCTGCCCACAGACCAGCTCGCCACCACCCGGCAGATCCCCTCCTTTGGTTATTCGCGAAAAACCTGGTGGCTGCGCAGCGAGCTGCCGGGAACGTGGTTTGCCGGGGAGCCGCGCTGGCTGCAGCTGGGCCCCTCTTTTGTCGACCATCTGACCATTTACTACCGGCCTCTGGGCAGCGATGCCCCCTGGGAACAGCGCACCTTTGGCGACCGCGACGTCGCCCGCGAGAGCGACCTGCACTACCGGGAAAGCGTGCTGATTATCCCCCCGCCGCCAACCGCCGCTGGCTATGAGGTGGTCTTTCGCCTGCAGAGCACCAGCACCCTGATCCTGCTGGCCTCGCTCTCTTCGCCGCAGGAATTTGTACAACGGGCGACCGCCGACACCGCTTTCTGGAGCTTCTATTTCGGCCTGGCCGCCGTCGCCAGCGGCGTGGCGCTGTGGCTGGCGCTGGCCCTGCGCCGGCGTCTGCTGTGGGGCATCTGTCTTTTCTCGCTCAATTATCCGCTGGTGGCCGCCCTGCACGGCTTCCCGGAGTGGTTTTTCGGCCACGCGGCGCTGCCGTTCCAGGACTTCATGATCAGCAGCCTCTCCCTGTTCAGCTATGCTACCGCCCTCTGGCTGCACAGCGAGATTTTTGATTTGAAGAAGAATATGCCGCGGCTTCATCAGCTGCTGATCGCCGCGGTGGTCCTCAACCTGGTGCTGCAGGTCAGTATTCCGCTCGGGTTTTACGGCTTCGCGATGCAGATTGAAGGGGTGATCTTCATCATTATCACCCCGGTGCTGCTGTTCACCTCCTGGTGGCTGTGGCGCAAAAAAGCCATCGACCGTAACACCCTGCTGCTGGGTCTGCTGCCGCCGTTCTACGTCGCCGCCGCGGTGCTGGTGCAGTTGTCTATCCACGGGATAATCCCGTTCCATATGGCGATCTATTCCCTCTGGCAGTATGCGCTGATCGTCCACATCATTACGGTGCTGATCATTGCCATCCTGCGGGTGCGCGCTGAAAACCGCCAGCTGGAGCAGAAGCAGCGCCTGGCGCGTGAGCTGCAGATTGAGCGTGAAGCCAGCTTCCATCAGCGACAGTTTATGGGCATGGTAGCGCACGAATTCCGCACGCCGCTGGCGGTGATCCAGGCAGCGCTGGAAAATCTCCGCCTCTCGGCCGCCTCGGCCAGCCAGGAGGCGCGCTTCGATCGCATCGGGCGCGCCGCCACCCGTCTGGTGCAGCTCACCGATAACTGCCTTGCCGACGCCCGGCTCGCCTCACACGACCTGCACGTCGATCGCCAGCAGACCGCCCTGCTGTCGGTGATCAACATGGCCGCCTCGGTGGTGGCCATCTCCCACGACCATTACCTGAACATCCGCCATCACGGCGCGGTGGAAAGCCCGCAGCTGCAGGCCGATGCCGGCCTGCTGTGCATCGCCATCGCCAATCTGCTGGATAACGCGGTGAAGTATTCGCCCCCCGGTGAAATCGCCATCGATATCCGCTCCGAAGCCGGGCATACCGAGCTGCGCATTCGCGACCACGGCCCGGGCCTGCCCGACGGGCAAGCGGAACTGATCTTTGAGCGCTATCGTCGCGGCGAGCACACGTCGCCGGTGCCGGGCGGCACCGGTCTCGGACTGTATGTTGCGCGTCAGATCGTGCAGGCTCATGATGGCAAACTGTGGCTGGCCGAGCATGGCCCGGACGGCTGCACCTTTATTCTCACCCTCCCCACGGTTGCTTAAGAGGAGAACGACGTATGGCTTTACGGCTGGCGATAATTGAAGATAACGCCGATCTGCTGGATGAACTGCTGGCCTGGCTGGGCTATCGCGGCTTCGAGGTGTGGGGCTCGCGCAGCGCCGAAGCCTTCTGGCGACAACTGCATAGCCATCCGGTGGACATCGTGCTGATTGATATCGGCCTGCCCGGGGAAGATGGCTTCAGCGTGCTGAGCTACCTGCATGAGCTGGGGCACTACGGTCTGGTGGTGGTCAGCGCCCGCGGCCAGCAGCAGGATAAACTGCAGGCGCTCAGCCTTGGGGCCGATGCTTACCTGATCAAGCCGGTTAATTTCGCCCACCTTGCGGAGACCCTCACCGCCCTTGGCGCCCGCCTGCAGCAGGATCGACCCGCCGCCCTTCCGTCGGAGGCGCCCGGCACCGCGTCATCCGCCGCCACCGAACTGTGGCGTCTGCATGAGGATAAACTGATTTCTCCCGATGCCCGGACGCTGGAGTTAACCCAGCAGGAGTACCGTCTGGTGGAGCTGTTAATGCGCAATCGCAACGAGGTGTGCAGTAAGCTGGACCTCCATGCCTGTCTGTTTTCCCACGACAGCGAGCCCGATCTGCACCGTATCGACGTGGTAATTAGCCGCCTGCGCCATAAAGCGCGCCAGCAAGGGATCCACCTGCCCATTCGTGCGATCTTTGGCAAAGGACTGGCGTTTATTTCCTGATCGAAAGCGCGATCTGGCCGCTGCGCGGGGTGTGAATAACTCGCAAGTGTTAATTTTTCTCATTTTCTGAGAGAAATGAGAGGAATGAGACTGACGACGCGCTTAAGAACTTTCTTATAGTGCTAGCACATCAGGATGATGTCGTATGATTTTCAGTGGACAGGAAAACATATAACAAAACGTAATAGCCGTTCGCGGTAAATTCTGACACCATGCAGCACAAATAAGGTAAAAACGATGGCCATGCAAACGTGGTTAATATTATTGCTATGCATATTTTTCTTCAGCATCTCTGTATACAGTTTTATTTCCTATCTAAAAGACAGGAGACGGCAGAAGTTTACGTTTAACGATAAGCGTTCGACGCGTCGTAAATAATTCACTTTATAATAATTAAAAACGATTACAGGTACGTTTATAAAATCAACACACCGCATACGCCCGGAGGATTTGTCACAGCATGGCGTTATGTTTTGCATAAGGAAATAACGCCATGAGAAACATTAATGTCACCATCAATACCCGCAACACCTTTGTACGTGAATCGCTGGTCGCCATGGTTGATGATCTCTCCCGGGACGATATGCGGGCCCGTTTCTCCTGGCGCAATAACGACCTGTCAGACGAAGATATTATTATATGCGAAGTGATCCCTGGTGAAATCTATCTGTGCAATACCCTGATTAAAAACAGAAAAAAAGGCAGCTCCCTGATTATCCTCCACAGCTACGACCAGCTGCCGGAAGACGATTTCATGATTAATTGCCTGAAAGGAGTCATTTTTGTCTCGCTGAAAACGGCCAGTATTCCACAGCTGCTGGCGATCATTAAAAGCGAACTACAGCATTGTATGGACCCGTCGGCCACTGACGCCACGAGCCGGGAACTGAGCTGCGCCAGCTGCCCGCATCGTGTCCTGTCGCGGTCGCAGACCGCTGTGGTGCACGGTATTCTTGAAGGGCTGGACATGAGTAAAATCGCCGCCCTGCAGCGCGTCAGTCCCCGCACCGCCGCTTACCATAAGAATAAGATTATGGAAAAATACAGCCTGAATAATAATCACGACTTTTTCCAGTTTATGAATCTGTTACGTGAGCGCTGGTAGGCAAATAGCGAACAGAAGAGAATAAGATATTCCCGTAGTGATATTGTCTGGAATCCGAAAATAGCCGCAGGATGCTAAAAAAGCGCCAGCGCTGCCGAACATAACGTTAAACTCTGACGCTTCCTCGGTATAAAGACGTTACCGCGCGTTTTTATATAAGAAAAAAGACTAGTTACGAGGAAAACTGATACTTCGTCACATTACCCCTGACGTGCCTGTCAGGGGTCTTTTTTTCCGTGCGGAATGGCGCCCTCTGTGGAAGGGCGCGGCAGGATCAGGCTTCCGCTTTCTCGGCTTCCCAGTCCGGCTGTGCTTCCTCGTCGGTCAGCAGACCTTCGTTTTTCGACAGCATGGCGGTGGCGATGCCGTTACCCAACACGTTGATGGCGGAGCGCCCCATGTCGAGGAAATGGTCGATACCCATCAGCAGCAGGATCCCGGCAACCGGAATATTGAAGCTGGGGATCGTGGCCGCCAGCACCACCAGCGCCGAGCGCGGCACCCCGGCGATGCCTTTCGAGGCCAGCATCAGGGTCAGCATCATGACCGTAATCTCGCTAAAGCTCAGTGGTACGTTATAGGCCTGAGCGATAAACATCGCGGCGAAGGAGCAGTAGACCATCGAGCCCACGAGGTTGAACGAGTAGCCAATGGGCAGGACGAACGAGACGATATTGCGCGAGCAGCCAAACTTCACCAGCCGCTCAAGGGTCTTCGGATAGGCCGCTTCGGAGCTGCTGGTGGTAAACGCGACCAGCACCGGGTCCTTCAGCATGTTCAGCAGACGGAAGACTTCTTTCTTCAGCACCATATAACCAACGGCAATCAGCACCGCGCTGGTCAACAGCACCGCCAGGTAGTAACCGCCGATGAACGAAGCGTAGTTGAGCAGGATCCCCAGCCCCTGGGAGGCAATCACCGACGAAATGGCGGCAAAGATAGCCAGCGGCGCAACGTACATCACATAGCCCGTCACCTTCAGCATAATGTGCGACACCACATTGAGGGCCGCCACCAGCGGGGCATTAAACTTCTCGCCCAGCGACGCGCCGGCGATGCCAAAGAACATCGAGAACACCACAATCTGCAGGATCTCGTTGTTGGCCATCGCCTCAGTGATGCTGGTGGGGATGGTATGCGACAGGAATCCTTTCAGGCTCATGCCGCTGACCGCCAGGCCGGTATCCACCGCCTCTTTCGGCACCGCCAGGTTTAACCCGGCGCCCGGGTGCTGGAAAGTGACGATCACCAGCCCGACGAGAATGGATAATACCGAGGAGGTGATGAACCACACCATCGCCTTCCCGCCTACCCGGCCAATGGTCGCCGTCTCGCCGAGACGCATAATCCCGACCGTCAGGGTGCTGAACACCAACGGCGCGATGACCATTTTGATCAACCGCAGAAACAGATCGGTCAGCAGCGTAATGTTGTCCGCCCAGGCGGAGATGGTGGTCGGCGTCGCGTAGGCATGGATAGCCGCGCCGGAGAGGATCCCCATCAGCATAAAAATGACGATGAAGAGCGTGAGTTTGTTTGCGTTTGCCACAGCAATGACCCCTGATTATTTAACACGTTGATTTTTAAGTGCATATGTTATTATTATGAAAATGCACAGATTTATTCACCGCATAAATCTAATTAAAGCCCTCCCGGATACAACTATTTTTTACTTTTTTAAACTAAAAGTTGATATCACCCCGGAAATCGCCAACGAGACCGCCCGGCGTCGCGGCGGTTATCCAGACATTTCTCAACCTTCTTTTCATAATTCCTCCATTTTTACGGCCCCTTCCCTCACTAAACTAGTATCATTCAGCGAAACGCTTCAGGATGAGACCGTAAACTAATGAAAGGCAGTAACATACGTCGTTGGGGCGCCGCGCTGGCGGTAGTGATTATCGCCGGAGCCGCCTACTGGTTCTGGCACGATCGTGGCACGAGCGGCAGCAGCGCTCCCGCAGCGGGACAAGGCCCGCAGGGGCCGGGCGGCGCGCGCCATGGCCGTTTCGGCGGCGCGCTGGCGCCGGTGCAGGCGGCGACCGCGACCGAACAAGCGGTGCCACGCTATCTCACCGGGCTGGGTACCGTGACGGCGGCCAATACCGTGACCGTGCGCAGCCGGGTCGACGGCCAGCTGCTGAGCCTTCACTTCCAGGAGGGACAGCAGGTCAAAGCCGGCGACCTGCTGGCGCAGATCGACCCCAGCCAGTTTAAAGTCGCCCTCGCCCAGGCGCAGGGTCAGCTGGCGAAAGATAACGCCACCCTGGCGAACGCCCGCCGCGATCTCGCCCGTTACCAGCAGCTGGTGAAAACCAACCTCGTCTCCCGCCAGGAGCTCGACACCCAGCAGTCGCTGGTGGTGGAATCCGCTGGCACCGTAAAGGCCGATGAAGCCGCCGTCGCCAGCGCCCAGCTGCAGCTCGACTGGACCCGCATCACCGCGCCGATTGATGGCCGCGTTGGCTTAAAGCAGGTGGATATTGGCAACCAGATCTCCAGCGGAGATACCACCGGGATTGTGGTTCTCACCCAGACGCACCCGATCGATGTGGTCTTCACCCTGCCGGAAAACAGCATCGCCACGGTGGTGCAGGCGCAGAAAGCGGGCAAAGCGCTCAGCGTCGAAGCCTGGGATCGCACCAATAAGCAGAAAATCAGCGTCGGCGAGCTGCTGAGTCTCGACAACCAGATCGATGCCACCACCGGGACCATTAAGCTGAAGGCGCGCTTCAGCAATCTGGACGACGCGCTGTTCCCCAACCAGTTCGTTAACGCCCGCCTGCTGGTGGATACCGAAGAGAACGCGGTGGTGATCCCCGCCGCCGCCCTGCAGATGGGCAACGAAGGGCATTTTGTGTGGGTGCTGAACGATGAGAATAAGGTCAGCAAACACAGCGTGACGCCCGGCATCCAGGACAGCCAGAAAGTGGTCATCAGCGCCGGGCTTTCCGCCGGGGATCGCGTGGTCACCGACGGGATTGACCGCCTGACCGAGGGGGCGAAGGTGGAAGTTGTCACCGCCAGCGGCAGCGAGCAGGCGCAGCCCGCTCCACGCCAGAGCGGTAAACACGGAGCGCGTTCCTGATGCAGGTGTTACCCCCAGGCCGCACCGGCGGCCCGTCCCGGCTGTTTATTATGCGTCCGGTCGCCACCACTCTGCTGATGGTGGCGATCCTGTTAGCCGGGATCATCGGCTACCGCTTCCTGCCGGTCTCCGCCCTGCCGGAGGTCGATTACCCGACCATCCAGGTGGTTACGCTCTATCCGGGCGCCAGCCCGGACGTGGTGACCTCCGCTATCACCGCCCCGCTGGAGCGCCAGTTCGGCCAGATGTCCGGCCTTAAGCAGATGTCGTCGCAAAGCTCTGGCGGCGCCTCGGTAGTCACGCTGCAGTTCCAGCTAACCCTGCCGCTGGACGTCGCCGAGCAGGAAGTGCAGGCGGCCATTAACGCCGCCACCAACCTGCTGCCGAGCGATCTGCCCAACCCGCCGGTGTACAGCAAGGTGAACCCGGCGGATCCGCCGATCATGACCCTCGCCGTCACCTCCTCCGCGATCCCGATGACCCAGGTAGAGGACATGGTGGAGACGCGGGTGGCGCAGAAGATCTCCCAGGTTTCCGGCGTCGGTCTGGTGACCCTCGCCGGCGGTCAGCGCCCGGCGGTGCGGGTGAAGCTTAACGCCCAGGCCATCGCCGCCCTCGGCCTGACCAGCGAAACCGTGCGTACCGCTATCACCAGCGCCAACGTTAACTCGGCGAAAGGCAGCCTCGACGGCCCGGCCCGCGCGGTGACGCTTTCCGCTAACGATCAGATGCAGTCCGCTGAGGATTATCGCCGGCTGATTATCGCTTATCAGAACGGGGCGCCGATCCGTCTCGGCGATGTCGCCAGCGTCGAACAAGGGGCCGAAAACAGCTGGCTCGGGGCGTGGGCCAACCAGCAGCGGGCCATCGTGATGAACGTCCAGCGCCAACCGGGGGCCAACATCATCGACACCGCCGACAGCATTCGCCAGATGCTGCCGCAGCTCACCGAGAGCCTGCCGAAATCGGTGAAGGTGCAGGTCCTCTCCGACCGGACCACCAACATTCGCGCCTCGGTGCGCGACACCCAGTTTGAGCTGATGCTGGCCATCGCCCTGGTGGTGATGATCATCTATCTGTTCCTGCGCAACGTGCCGGCGACCATTATTCCCGGCGTCGCGGTGCCGCTGTCGCTGGTGGGCACTTTCGCGGTGATGGTGTTCCTCGACTTCTCGATCAATAACCTGACGCTGATGGCCCTGACCATCGCCACCGGCTTCGTGGTGGATGACGCCATCGTGGTGATCGAGAACATCTCGCGCTATATCGAAAAAGGCGAGAAGCCGCTGGCCGCCGCGCTGAAAGGCGCCGGGGAAATCGGCTTCACCATTATCTCCCTCACCTTCTCGCTGATCGCGGTGCTGATCCCGCTGCTGTTTATGGGCGATATCGTCGGCCGTCTGTTCCGCGAATTCGCCGTCACCCTTGCCGTCGCTATTCTTATCTCGGCGGTGGTCTCCCTGACCCTGACGCCGATGATGTGCGCCCGTATGTTAAGCCACGAATCGCTGCGCAAGCAGAACCGTTTCTCCCGGGCCAGCGAGCGTTTCTTCGAACGGGTGATCGCCGTCTATGGCCGCTGGCTGAGCCGGGTGCTGAACCATCCGTGGCTGACGCTCGGCGTCGCGCTGAGCACCCTGGCGCTGTCGATAATCCTGTGGGTCTTTATCCCGAAAGGCTTCTTCCCGATCCAGGATAACGGTATTATTCAGGGCACCCTCCAGGCGCCGCAGTCGGTCTCTTTCGCCAGCATGGCCGAGCGCCAGCGGCAGGTGGCCAGCATTATCCTTAAGGATCCGGCCGTGGAGAGCCTGACCTCGTTCGTCGGCGTCGACGGCACCAACCCGGCGCTGAACAGCGCCCGTCTGCAGATCAACCTCAAGCCGCTGGATGAACGCGATGACCGCGTCCAGACGGTGATTAGCCGCCTGCAGCAGGCGGTGGACGGCGTCCCGGGCGTGGCGCTCTACCTGCAGCCGACCCAGGATCTGACCATCGACACCACGGTGAGCCGCACCCAGTACCAGTTCACCCTGCAGGCAAACTCCCTCGAGGCGCTGAGCACCTGGGTGCCGCCGCTGCTCAGCCGCCTGCAGGCCCAGCCGCAGCTGGCCGACGTCAGCAGCGACTGGCAGGACAAAGGCCTGGCCGCCTATATCAAGGTGGATCGCGACAGCGCCAGCCGCCTTGGCATCTCAATGGCCGATGTCGATAACGCGTTGTACAACGCCTTCGGCCAGCGGCTGATCTCCACCATTTACACTCAGGCGAATCAGTATCGCGTGGTGCTCGAGCAGGATACCGAGGCGACGCCGGGCCTGGCGGCGCTGGATAATATCCGCCTGACCAGCAGCGACGGCGGCATCGTGCCGCTGACCGCCATCGCCACGGTGGAGCAGCGCTTTACCCCGCTGTCGGTGAACCACCTCGATCAGTTCCCGGTGACCACCATCTCGTTTAACGTCCCGGACAACTATTCGCTGGGCGAAGCGGTGGACGCGATCCTCGCCGCCGAACAGTCGCTGGATTTCCCGACCGATATCCGCACCCAGTTCCAGGGTAGCTCGCTGGCCTTCCAGTCGGCGCTCGGCAGCACCGTCTGGCTGGTGGTCGCCGCGGTGGTGGCGATGTATATCGTGCTGGGGGTGCTGTATGAAAGCTTTATCCATCCGATCACGATCCTCTCCACCCTGCCCACCGCCGGGGTCGGGGCGCTGCTGGCGCTGTGGCTGGCGGGCAGCGAGCTGGACGTGATCGCCATCATCGGCATCATTCTGCTGATCGGCATCGTGAAGAAGAACGCCATCATGATGATCGACTTCGCGCTGGCCGCCGAACGCGAACAGGGCATGCCGCCGCGGGAAGCGATCTACCAGGCCTGTCTGCTGCGTTTTCGGCCGATCCTGATGACCACCCTCGCCGCCCTGCTCGGCGCCCTGCCGCTGATGCTGAGCACCGGCGTCGGCGCTGAGCTGCGGCGTCCGCTGGGGATCGGCATGGTCGGCGGTCTGATGCTCAGCCAGGTGCTGACCCTGTTCACCACCCCGGTGATCTATCTGCTGTTCGACCGCCTGTCGCTGCACCTGAAGCGCCGCTTCCCGCGTCAGGAAGAGGAGGCGTAAGTGAAGTTTTTCGCCCTCTTCATTTACCGCCCGGTGGCGACGATCCTCATCTCGCTGGCCATCACCCTGTGCGGCATTCTTGGCTTCCGGCTGCTGCCGGTAGCCCCGCTGCCGCAGGTGGACTTCCCGGTGATCATGGTTAGCGCCTCGCTGCCGGGAGCCTCCCCGGAAACCATGGCCTCGTCGGTGGCCACCCCGCTGGAACGCTCCCTGGGACGGATAGCCGGGGTCAATGAGATGACCTCCTCCAGTTCGCTGGGCAGTACGCGCATCATTCTTGAGTTTAACTTCGACCGCGATATCAACGGCGCGGCGCGCGACGTTCAGGCGGCGATCAACGCCGCGCAAAGCCTGCTGCCGAGCGGGATGCCCAGCCGGCCGACCTACCGCAAAGCCAACCCGTCGGATGCGCCAATCATGATCCTGACGCTGACCTCGGACACCTACTCCCAGGGTGAGCTGTATGATTTCGCCTCCACCCAGTTGGCGCAGACCATCGCGCAGATTGACGGCGTGGGTGATGTCGACGTCGGCGGCAGCTCCCTGCCGGCAGTGCGCGTCGACCTCAACCCGCAGGCGCTGTTCAACCAGGGCGTGTCGCTGGACGCGGTGCGCACCGCCATCAGCGACGCTAACGTGCGCAAACCGCAGGGGGCGCTGGAGGACAGCGCGCACCGCTGGCAGGTGCAGACCAACGATGAGCTGAAGACCGCCGCCGACTATCAGCCGCTGATCGTCCACTACCAGAATGGCGCCGCAGTGCGACTGGGGGATGTCGCCACCGTCTCGGATTCGGTGCAGGACGTGCGCAACGCCGGGATGACCAACGCCAAACCGGCGATCCTGCTGATGATCCGCAAACTGCCGGAAGCCAATATTATCCAGACAGTGGACAGCATCCGCGCCCGCCTGCCGGAGCTGCAGCAGACCATTCCGGCGGCTATCGACCTGCAGATCGCCCAGGACCGCTCGCCGACCATCCGTGCTTCGCTGGAGGAGGTGGAGCAGACGCTGGTGATATCGGTGGCGCTGGTGATCCTCGTGGTATTCCTGTTCCTGCGCTCGGGGCGCGCCACGCTGATCCCGGCCGTCGCCGTCCCGGTTTCCTTAATCGGTACCTTCGCCGCGATGTATTTGTGCGGCTTCAGCCTCAATAACCTGTCGCTGATGGCTCTGACCATCGCCACCGGCTTCGTGGTGGATGACGCTATCGTGGTGCTGGAGAATATCTCCCGCCATCTGGAAGCGGGGATGAAACCTCTGCAGGCGGCGCTGCAGGGGAGCCGCGAAGTCGGCTTTACCGTGCTGTCGATGAGCCTGTCGCTGGTGGCGGTGTTTCTGCCGCTGCTGCTGATGGGCGGCCTGCCCGGCCGCCTGCTGCGCGAGTTCGCCGTCACCCTGTCGGTGGCGATCGGCATCTCGCTGGCGGTGTCCCTCACCCTGACGCCGATGATGTGCGGCTGGCTGCTGAAAAGCGGCAAGCCCCACCAGCCGACGCGCAACCGCGGCTTTGGCCGCCTGCTGGTGGCCGTGCAGGGCGGCTATGGGAAATCGTTAAAATGGGTGCTCAGGCACAGCCGGCTGACCGGCCTGGTGGTGCTCGGCACCATCGCCCTCAGCGTCTGGCTCTACATTTCGATCCCGAAAACCTTCTTTCCGGAGCAGGACACCGGGGTGCTGATGGGCGGCATTCAGGCCGACCAGAGCATCTCCTTCCAGGCGATGCGCGGCAAGCTGCAGGACTTTATGAAGATCATTCGTGAAGATCCGGCGGTGGATAACGTCACCGGCTTTACCGGTGGCTCGCGGGTCAACAGCGGGATGATGTTTATCACCCTCAAGCCACGCGACCAGCGCCACGAGACGGCGCAGCAGGTGATCGACCGGCTGCGCAAAAAGCTGGCCAACGAGCCCGGGGCCAACCTGTTCCTGATGGCGGTGCAGGATATTCGCGTCGGCGGCCGGCAGTCGAACGCCAGCTATCAGTACACCCTGCTGTCCGACGACCTGTCGGCGCTGCGCGAGTGGGAGCCGAAGATCCGCAAAGCGCTGGCGGCGCTGCCTGAGCTGGCGGACGTCAACTCGGATCAGCAGGACAATGGCGCCGAAATGGACCTGGTCTATGACCGGGACACGATGTCGCGCCTCGGCATCAGCGTCCAGGACGCCAACAACCTGCTGAACAACGCCTTCGGCCAGCGGCAAATCTCCACCATCTACCAGCCGCTCAACCAGTACAAGGTGGTGATGGAGGTGGATCCGGCCTACACCCAGGACGTCAGCGCCCTCGACAAGATGTTTGTTATCAATAGCGAGGGCAAGCCGATCCCGCTGGCTTATTTCGCCAAATGGCAGCCGGCCAACGCCCCGCTGTCGGTGAACCACCAGGGGCTGTCGGCGGCGTCCACTATCTCCTTTAACCTCCCCACCGGCCGCTCGCTGTCGGAAGCCAGCGACGCCATTAACCGCACGATGACCCAGCTCGGGGTGCCGTCGAGCGTGCGCGGCTCCTTTGCCGGTACCGCTCAGGTCTTTCAGCAGACCATGAACGCGCAGGTGATCCTGATCCTCGCGGCCATCGCCACGGTCTATATCGTGCTGGGGATGCTGTATGAGAGCTATGTGCATCCGTTGACCATCCTCTCGACGCTGCCCTCCGCCGGAGTGGGCGCCCTGCTGGCGCTGGAGATATTCGATGCCCCGTTCAGCCTAATCGCCCTTATCGGGATCATGTTATTAATTGGCATCGTGAAGAAAAACGCCATCATGATGGTCGATTTTGCCCTTGAGGCGCAGCGCACCGGCAATCTGGCGCCGGAAGAGGCGATTTTCCAGGCCTGCCTGCTGCGTTTCCGGCCGATTATGATGACCACCCTGGCGGCGCTGTTCGGCGCCCTGCCGCTGGTGCTCTCCGGGGGCGATGGCTCTGAGCTGCGCCAGCCGCTGGGGATCACCATCGTCGGCGGTCTGGTGATGAGCCAGCTGTTAACGCTCTACACCACGCCGGTGGTCTATCTTTTCTTTGACCGTCTGCGGTTGCGTTTTTCGCGTCACTCCTCTCAACCGGTAAGCGAATAACATGACAGACCTCCCGGCCAGCGTGCGCTGGCAGCTATGGATAGTGGCGTTCGGCTTCTTTATGCAGTCGCTGGACACCACCATCGTTAACACCGCCCTCCCCTCGATGGCCAAAAGCCTCGGGGAGAGCCCGCTGCATATGCATATGATCATCGTCTCCTATGTCCTGACGGTGGCGGTCATGCTCCCGGCCAGCGGCTGGCTGGCCGACCGGGTCGGGGTGCGCAATATCTTCTTCACCGCCATCGTGCTGTTTACCGCCGGGTCGCTGTTTTGCGCCCAGGCCAGCACCCTTGACCAGCTGGTGATGGCGCGGGTGCTGCAGGGGATCGGCGGCGCGATGATGGTGCCGGTTGGTCGCCTGACGGTAATGAAGATCGTCCCACGCGATCAGTACATGGCGGCGATGACTTTCGTCACCCTGCCGGGCCAGGTTGGCCCGCTGCTCGGCCCGGCGCTGGGCGGGGTGCTGGTGGAGTATGCCTCCTGGCACTGGATCTTCCTCATCAATATCCCGGTGGGGATCGTCGGCGCCATCGCCACCCTCTGCCTGATGCCCAACTACACCCTGCAGACCCGGCGCTTCGACCTCTCCGGCTTTCTGCTGCTGGCCGCCGGGATGGCGACCCTGACCCTGGCGCTGGACGGCCAGAAAGGGCTCGGTATATCGTCACGCTGGCTGGCGGGGCTGGTGGCCGTCGGCCTCGCCGCCCTGCTGCTGTACCTGTGGCACGCCCGCGGTAACGCCCGGGCGCTGTTCAGCCTCAACCTGTTTCGTAACCGCACCTTCTCCCTCGGCCTCGGCGGCAGCTTCGCCGGACGCATCGGCAGCGGTATGCTGCCGTTTATGACCCCGGTGTTTCTGCAGATTGGCCTCGGCTTCTCCCCCTTTCACGCCGGGCTGATGATGATCCCGATGGTGCTCGGCAGCATGGGGATGAAGCGGATCGTGGTCCAGGTGGTCAACCGCTTTGGCTACCGCCGCGTACTGGTCGTCAGCACCCTGGGCCTGGCGGCGGTCAGTCTGCTGTTTATGTTTAGCGCCCTGGCCGGCTGGTATTACGCGTTGCCGCTGGTCCTGTTTCTGCAGGGGATGATCAACTCCAGCCGCTTCTCCTCAATGAATACCCTGACGCTGAAAGATCTCCCGGACGATCTGGCCAGCAGCGGCAACAGCCTGCTGTCGATGGTGATGCAGCTGTCGATGAGTATCGGCGTGACCATCGCCGGGCTGCTGCTGGGGCTGTATGGCCAACAGCATATGAGCCTCGACGCCGCCAGCACCCATCAGGTCTTTCTCTATACCTATCTGAGCATGGCGGCGATCATCGCCCTCCCGGCGCTCATCTTTTCCCGGGTACCGGATGACGTCGGCACTAATACTGTCATCCGTCGACGCAACAGGAGTGGATCGTGAAATTTTGGCGCCCGGGCATTACCGGTAAGCTGTTCCTCGCTATTTTCGCCACCTGCATCGTGCTGCTGATCAGCATGCACTGGGCGGTGCGTATCAGTTTCGAACGTGGGTTTATCGACTACATCAAGCGCGGTAATGAGCAGCGGTTAACCATGCTCAGCGACGCGCTGAGTGAGCAGTATGCCCAGCACGGCAGCTGGGCGTTTCTGCGCAACAACGACCGCTTTATCTTCCAGCTGCTGCGCACCTTCGAACGGGATAACGACGACCGTTCGCCGCCGGGACACGGCATGAAGCCGGGTCCGATGGAGGGTCAGGGGCCGGATGGGCCGCCGCCGGATGGGCCGCCCGACGGCTCCAGCGACACCCCGCCGCCGAGGCCGGAAATGCCGCCCCACGGCTGGCGCACCATGTTCTGGGTGGTCGATCAGTCGGGCCGCGTGCTGGTGGGGCCCCGTGAGCGCGTACCGGAGGACGGCACCCAGCGCAGCATTGTGGTCAACGGCGTGGAGGTAGGCAAAGTGATCGCCTCGCCGGTAGAGCGGCTGACGCGCAATACCGATATTAACTTCGACCGGCAGCAAAAGCGCACCAGTTGGCTGATTGTCGCCCTTGCCACCCTGCTTGCCGCGCTGGCCACTTTCCCGCTGGCCCGCGGCCTGCTGGCGCCGGTGAAGCGGCTGGTGGAAGGCACCCATAAGCTGGCGGCGGGCGACTTTTCCACCCGCGTGACAGTGACCGGCGGCGACGAGCTCGGCCGCCTGGCGCAGGATTTTAACCAGCTCGCCAGCACCCTGGAGCGCAACCAGCAGATGCGTCGCGATCTGATGGCCGATATCTCCCATGAACTGCGTACTCCGCTGGCGGTGCTGCGCGGCGAGCTGGAGGCGATTCAGGACGGGGTCCGGCGCTTCACTCCCGAGTCCATCCCCTCCCTGCAGGCCGAGGTGGCTACCCTCACCAAGCTGGTGGACGACCTCCATCAGCTGTCGATGTCCGACGAGGGGGCGCTGGCCTACCAGAAAACGTCGCTGGATATCATCACCCTGCTGGAGGTGGCCGCGGGCGCTTTTCGCGAGCGCTTCGCCAGCCGGCAGCTGAGCATTCAGGTGTCGCTCCCCGAGCAGGCGATGATCTTCGGCGACCGCGACCGCCTGATGCAGCTCTTCAACAATCTGCTGGAGAACAGCCTGCGCTATACCGACAGCGGCGGCAGCCTGCACATCACCGCCCGTCGCAGCGGCCGAATGCTGGTGATTGACTTCGCCGACAGCGCCCCCGGCGTCAGCGATGAGCAGCTGGCCCGCCTGTGCGAACGCTTTTACCGGGCGGAAGGATCGCGCAATCGCGCCAGCGGCGGCTCCGGCCTCGGACTGGCGATTTGCCTCAATATTGTCGCGGCCCACGGCGGCACCCTGCGTGCCGACCATTCGCCTTTTGGCGGGGTTAGCATTAAAGTTGAGTTACCTCTGGAACATGATTTACCGAGAGACGTATGACTGAATTGCCTGTAGATGAAAACACCCCACGCATTCTTATCGTGGAAGATGAACCGAAGCTCGGCCAGCTGCTGATTGATTATCTGCAAGCCGCCGGCTATGCGCCTACGCTGATTAACCACGGTGACAAGGTCCTGCCCTACGTTCGGCAGACGCCGCCGCACCTGATCCTGCTGGACCTGATGCTGCCCGGCACCGACGGTTTAACGCTGTGCCGGGAAATTCGCCGCTTCTCCGACGTTCCGGTGGTGATGGTGACGGCGAAAATCGAAGAGATCGACCGACTGCTGGGGCTGGAAATTGGCGCCGACGACTATATCTGCAAGCCCTACAGCCCGCGGGAAGTGGTCGCCCGGGTGAAAACCATTCTTCGCCGCTGCAAGCCGCAGCGCGATCTGCAGGCGCTGGACGCCCAGAGCCCGTTGATTGTCGACGAAGGTCGTTTTCAGGCCTCCTGGCGCGACAAGCTGCTGGACCTCACTCCCGCCGAGTTCCGGTTGCTGAAAACCCTCTCCCAGGAGCCGGGCAAGGTCTTCTCCCGCGAACAGTTGCTCAACCATCTGTATGACGATTATCGGGTAGTCACCGACCGCACCATCGACAGCCACATCAAAAACCTGCGGCGCAAGCTGGAGGCGCTGGACGCCGAGCAGTCGTTTATTCGCGCTGTGTATGGCGTTGGCTACCGCTGGGAAGCGGACGCCTGTCGACTGGCATAGTTAGCCTTTTCCCGGCTCGCGCTGCGCTTAGCCGGGCTACACGTTCACCGCCATCTGCACACCGTAGCCCGGGTAAGGCGTTTATGCCGCAACCCGGGGAACTCCAGAGCCTATCCCCCCAGGCGTTATGAGTGCTGTCAGTGTGAGCACTGCCCAGGTTCAAAATGGCAAACAAATTAGCCATACTGAAAGATACCCATCTGATATTTACTCCCCTTCGCCGCGGCGCTACAATGCCCGCCCTTAATGTGGGGACACTCCCCAACTCGCCGCACCAGGTGCGGCGAATCTGACCTGTCATCAGAACGAGAACACCATGTTTAAACCAGAACTCCTCTCCCCGGCGGGAACGCTGAAGAATATGCGTTACGCTTTCGCCTATGGCGCCGATGCCGTTTATGCCGGCCAGCCGCGCTACTCGCTGCGCGTGCGTAACAACGAATTCAATCACGAAAATCTGCAGCTCGGCATCAATGAAGCCCACGCGCTGGGTAAAAAATTCTATGTGGTGGTCAACATCGCCCCGCATAACGCCAAGCTGAAAACGTTTATTCGCGATCTGAAGCCGGTGGTGGAGATGGGGCCGGACGCGCTGATCATGTCCGATCCGGGTTTAATCATGCTGGTGCGGGAACACTTCCCGGAGATGCCGATCCATCTTTCAGTGCAGGCCAACGCTGTCAACTGGGCGACGGTCAAATTCTGGCAGCAGATGGGGCTCACCCGCGTGATCCTGTCGCGTGAACTGTCGCTGGATGAAATCGAAGAGATTCGCCGCCAGGTGCCGGAGATGGAGATTGAGATTTTCGTCCACGGCGCGCTGTGCATGGCCTACTCCGGCCGCTGCCTGCTCTCCGGGTATATCAACAAGCGTGACCCGAACCAGGGGACCTGCACCAACGCCTGCCGCTGGGAATACAACGTGGCGGAAGGCAAAGAGGACGACGTCGGTAACATCGTCCACAAATATGAGCCGATCCCGGTGCAGACCGTGGAGCCCACTCTCGGCATCGGCGCGCCGACCGATAAAGTCTTTATGATTGAGGAAGCCAAACGTCCAGGCGAGTACATGACCGCCTTTGAGGACGAGCACGGCACCTACATCATGAACTCGAAAGATCTGCGAGCTATCGCCCACGTTGAGCGTCTGACCCAGATGGGCGTTCACTCGCTGAAGATCGAAGGCCGTACCAAATCCTTCTACTACTGCGCGCGTACCGCCCAGGTTTACCGCAAGGCCATCGACGATGCCGCCGCCGGCAAACCGTTCGATACCAGCCTGCTGGAGACCCTGGAAGGACTGGCCCATCGCGGGTACACCGAAGGCTTCCTGCGCCGCCATACCCATGACGATTACCAGAACTATGAGTACGGCTACTCCCTCTCCGAGCGCCAGCAGTTTGTCGGCGAATTCACCGGGGAGCGTAACGGCCCGCTGGCGGCCGTGGCGGTCAAAAATAAGTTCAGCGTCGGCGACAGCATCGAGCTGATGACCCCGCAGGGTAACGTCAACTTCACCCTCGAGCATATGGAAAATGGCAAAGGCGAAGCCATGCCGGTGGCCCCGGGCGATGGTTATACCGTATGGTTGCCTGTGCCGGACGACCTGCCTCTGCAGTATGCGCTGCTGATGCGCAACTTCACTGGTCAGACAACCAGAAATCCGCACGGTAACTAGTTAATTTGCGTTATTTTTTCATGATGTAAGGATATTAGAATCGGATCACATACCGTTTCGATCGAAACAGGTATCATCCATTTCGCTGAAAAACATAACCCATAAATGCTAGTTGTACCAGGAACCACCTCCTTAGCCTGCGTAATCTCCCTTACGCGGGCTTATTTTTTTGCCTCTCCTCCGGTCTTCGCTTGCGTCATGCGGTACACTTTATGCAACATTAAGCAATAAAGGTTCCCTTGATGATGTCTACGTTTCCTGCCAGCTTACTGATCCTTAACGGCAAAGGTGCCAATGAACCGCAGTTACGCGAGGCGGTTAACCTGTTACGCGACGAAGGGATCGATATTCACGTCCGCGTCACCTGGGAAAAGGGCGATGCCGTGCGGTTTATCGATGAAGCCCTGCAGCTGAACGTTGAAACGGTGATCGCCGGCGGCGGCGACGGCACCATTAATGAAGTGGCGACCGCGCTGGTGGAGCGCGGTAGCAAGATGGCGCTGGGGATTTTACCGCTGGGCACGGCCAACGACTTTGCCACCAGCGTCGGCATTCCGCAGGATCTGGCCAGCGCCCTCAAGCTGGCGATCGTCGGCCGCGATGTGCCGATAGATATCGCCCGGGTGAATGATAAAACCGGCTTTATTAATATGGCGACCGGCGGGTTCGGCACCCGGATCACCACCGAAACGCCGGAAAAACTCAAAGCCGCGCTCGGCGGTGTCTCTTATTTAATCCATGGCCTGATGCGTATGGATACCCTGAAGCCGGACCGCTGCGAGATCCGCGGAGAGAACTTTCACTGGCAGGGCGATGCGCTGGTCATTGGCATCGGCAACGGCCGCCAGGCCGGCGGCGGCCAGCAGTTGTGCCCGGAGGCGTTGATTAACGATGGCCTGCTGCATCTGCGCATTTTCACCGGCGAAGAGCTGATCCCTGCCCTGTTCAGCACCCTGGCGAATCCGGAAAACTCGCCGAATATTGTTGACGGTGTCTCCTCATGGTTTGAGATCACCGCCCCCCATGAGATGACCTTTAACCTCGACGGCGAGCCGCTCAGCGGCAAAACCTTCCGCATGGAGCTGTTACCGGCGGCCCTGCGCTGCCGGCTGCCGCCCGACTGCCCGCTGCTACGTTGATCAGGCTTCGCAAAGCAAAGACGGCGCCCGGCTGGTATACAGCAGCCGGGTTCGTTGATTGAGCCTCTGAATGTTAAGGTAAAACGGCACCTGCGGCTGCAGGAAAAACCTGGGCAGGATATCGATCCAAACACCGCACTTACATTAATAGACGATACCCACAACCACAAAAACCTACAATATCAAATAGTTACCCATTAAAATGGGCGCATCTGCCATGAGACAATGCGCTATCAAGCTTAGTACTCCGCCACCTCGCGCGCCATTTCGCGCGTATATTGCCGACTGGCGTTAACCAGCATCTGCGTATAGGCCGTCCGCGCCTCGCCGCTGACCAACGCATCGACCGTCAGGGTTTCGAGGATCTTCCCGTACTGCATCACCGCCACTTTCTGGCATAAGTGGGCAATAACCCCAAGATCGTGGGTGACCATCAGGTAAGTGAGCTTCGCCTCCCGCTGCAATTCCGCCAGCAGGTTAAGGATCTCAGCCTGCACCGACACATCCAGCGCCGACGTCGGCTCATCCAGCAGCAGCACCTGTGGCTCAAGAATCAGCGCTCTGGCTATCGCCACGCGCTGCCGCTGCCCGCCGGAGAGCTGATGCGGATAGCGCTCACGAAAAGCGCGGTTGAGGCCAACTTTATCCAGCAGCGCATTGATCCGCCGGTCGCGGTCATTGAAACGATGGATCTGCAGCGGCTCTTCGAGGATATCGCCAATGGTGTGACGGGGATGCAGCGATCCGTAGGGGTCCTGAAATACCATCTGCACCTGACGGCAGTGCTCGCGGCTAATTTCATGCCCTAAGGGCTGAGCATCGATGGTCAGTTCCCCCTGCCAGTGGGTAAACAGCCCCGCCAGGCACTTGAGCACCGTCGTTTTACCGGAACCGGACTCTCCTACCAGACCGTAGATCTCGCCGGGCTTAACGTGGAAACTGACGTCATACAGCACCTGGTTACGCTTCTCCCCCTCGCCAAACGTGAGGTTGAGATGTTGAACTTCAATCATTATCCGCTCCTTAATCCGTTAACCAGCTGGCCTGACGCTGCAGCACCGGCAGTATCGGGCGACGATGCTGCATATCCGGCAGCGAGTTAATCAATCCCTGAGTGTAGGGGTGACGGGCGTTATCGAGATCTTTAGCGGCGATGGACTCCACTACCCGTCCGGCGTACATCACCAGTACGCGGTCGCAGAAGCTGCGCACCAGGTTGATATCGTGGCTGATAAAAATCAGCCCCAGCCCGCGCGACTGAACCAGGTCATCCAGCAGGCCCAGCACCTGCAGGCGCACCGACACGTCCAGCGCGGAGGTGGGCTCATCGGCAATGATCAGTTCCGGGTCGGTAATCAGCATCATGGCGATCATGATGCGCTGCCCCTGTCCACCGGATATTTCATGCGGATAAAGCTGATAAACGCGCTCCGGCTGGCGAATACGCACCACCTCCAGCATCTCCAGCGCCCTGGCTTTCGCCTCATCTTTGCGCCCGGGATGATGAGTAAGCCAGGCCTCGGCGATTTGCTTACCCACGCAGACCACCGGATTAAGCGAATATTTCGGGTCCTGCATAATCATAGAGATACGTTTGCCGCGTACGCCGCGCATCTGCGCTTCGCTAAGATGCTGCAGATCGAGGTCGGCAAACTGCATCCGGCTGGCGCTGACGCGGGCCTTTTTCGGATGCAGCTGCAGCAGCGCGCGCCCAACGGTGGACTTACCCGAACCGGACTCGCCGACAATGGCCAGCTTCTCATGCCCCAGCTGGAAGGAGACGCCGCGCACGGTGTGGGTCACCGCGCTACCGTTAACAAAGTCGACGCACAAATCGCGCACGTCGAGCAGCGGAGCATTATTCACTGCGGGGATCGAGGATGTCACGTAGGCCATCTCCTAAGAAGTTGAACGCTAAGCTATTGATCAGAATCGCCAGCCCCGGAATGGTTACGACCCACCAGCACTCCATCATATAAGTGCGCCCGCTGGAGATCATCGCTCCCCACTCCGGCTCTGGCGGCTGCGCGCCGAGGCCGAGAAAGCCGAGGCCGGCCGCGGTCAGAATGATCCCGGCCATATTCATGGTGATACGGATAATGACCGAGGGCAGACACAGCGGCACGATATGGCGCCAGAGGACGCGGGCCGATGAAGCGCCCTGCAGACGCACGGCGGAGATAAAATCGGCCTGGCGCAGAGAGAGCGTTTCGGCGCGCGCCAGACGGGCAATCGGCGGCCAGGCGGTCAGCGTGATGGCGATAACCACGTGCTCCAGCCCCGGTCCTAAAGCGGCGACAAACGCCAGCGCGAGGACCAGACTCGGGAAGGAGATGAAAATATCGGTGACGCGCATCAGCACCATATCGACTTTACCGCCGAAATAGCCGGCGCTGACGCCCAGCAGCAGCCCGAGCGGACCGACGGTCACCGAGACCAGCAGCACGATATAGAGCGTGATGCGGGAGCCGTACACCAGACGACTAAAGATATCCCGGCCAAACTCATCGGTGCCGAACCAGTGCTGTGCATTCGGCGCGACCAGCGCACTATTCAGGTCCTGTACCAGCGGGTTATAAGGCGCAATCAGCGGCGCGAAAATCGCCACCACCAGCAGCAGAAAGATAATGCCTCCGCCGATGGCCGTGAGCGGATTGCGCGCCATTTTGCCGATAAACCCGACGGCCCGCGCCGCCGCGCGTTGCAGCCGCTGACGGCCTTCGCCCGCACCGCCCGAAAGCGGCGAATCCAGAGAAACGGTCATGATTTTGTCCTCGGGTCAAAGAATTGATACAGCAGGTCGGAGAGCAGGTTGAGCATCACGAAGATCACGCCCACCAGCAGCACGCAGCCCATCACCGCATTCATATCGCCCAGCAGCAGGCTACCGGTAAGGTAGGAGCCGAAACCCGGCCATGAGAAGACGGTTTCAATCAGCACCGCGCCTTCCAGCAGCGCGCCGTAGGCCAGCGCCACTACCGTCAGCAGCTGCACGAGGATGTTACGAAACGCATGGTTCCAGATAACCTGACGCTCGGTCAGCCCTTTCACCCGCGCGGTAATAATGAACTCCTGCGACAGCTGGGCCAGCATAAAGCTGCGGGTCATACGGCTGATATAAGCCAGCGAGTGAAAACCCAGCAGCGAGGCGGGAAGAATCAGATGATTAATGGCGTTCCAGAACACCTGGCCGTTGCCTGCCAGCAGCGCATCAACGGTCATCAGGCCGGTGCGGCGCGGCACCACACCATCCAGCCCGAGATCTACCCTCCCGGCGCCGCCTACCCAGCCAAGCCAGGCATAGAACACCAGCAGTCCCATCATTCCGACCCAGAAGATCGGCGTCGAGTAGCCCGCCAGGCTGATAATGCGCACCACATAATCGGAGACGCTATTGCGCCGCGCCGCCGCCAACACGCCCAGCGGAATACCAAGACCCGCGCCGACAATAATCGCCATCGTCGCCAGCTCCATGGTGGCCGGGAAGACGCGGATAATATCGTCCACCACCGGTTTCCCGGTCAGCAGCGCGTTGCCCAGATCGCCGTGCAACAGGTTGACGAAATAGATGCCAAACTGGGTGGTCAGCGATTTATCAAACCCCAGCTGCTGGTAAACCTGCTGATAGGTGCTCTGGTCAGCATCCGGGCCGACAATCGCCAGCACCGGGTCGATGGGCATGACGCGGCCAATGGTAAAGGTCAGCAGCAGCAGGCCGAACAGCGTAATCACCACCTGCAGCAGCCGTTTGGATAAGCGCCGGCCGCGTGAGCCGGGCGCAAGGATTGCGGTACTCATCCTTTCTCTCCTTCGCGGACTTTATAGACGTCACGCAGAAAAGTGGTGGCGGAGGGGTGCGGCTGATACTCCCGTACCTCGTTGCGCACGACGACCGAATCAACCATCTGCGAAAGCGGAATTAAAGCCGGAACCAGCTGGTCGTAGCGTGTCTGGATGGCCTGGTAGTCAGCCACCTGTTTTTGCGGATCGCGTTCCAGCAGGGCCTGGTCAATCATCGTATTAAGCTGCGGGTCGTAAAAACCGGTACGCCAGCCCTGGAAGTTGGTCAGGCGCGCCTTATCGCTGTTATCCGGGTTATAGACCAGCGCGCGCAGGCTGGAGTGAGGATGCGGCTCCATCCCGCTGCCGCCGCGACCTACCAGCAGGTCAAATTTACGCTCGCGCATTGCGCCGTAGATCTGGTTACCGGTGCCGGTGATGATTTTGGCGTTAATCCCCGCCTGCATCAGCGTCGACTGCACGGCGATAGCGATGTTAAGAAATGGCTGATCGGAGAGTACCCGCAGCGTGGTATCAAAGCCGTTGGGATATCCCGCTTCCGCCAGCAGCTTTTTCGCCCGCGCCACGTCCAGCTTATAGCCAGGGTCGGGCAGCGTGGATGGCATGCCCGCCTTAATCGGCCGCTGGTGCAGCACGCCGTAGCCCGGCATCAGCGCTTTATTGATACCTTGATAATCAATCAGATAGCGCACCGCCTCGCGCACTTTCGGATTGGCGAAGTGCGCCTCTTTCATGCTCATCGCCACGTAGTACATGGTGCCGCGCTGCACCGCATCGACGGTCAGCTGCGGGTCGCTGCGCAGGGCGTTGATATCGGAAACCGCCATGTTGTTGGCAATATCGAGGTCGCCTTTTTCGATCATCAGGCGCAGAGTTTGCGACTCCTGGAAATGGCGCAGCACCACGCGGCTCATTTTCGCCTCGCCGCGCCAGTAGTCAGGATTGCGCTTCATGCGCAGCACCTCTTTTGCCTGCCAGGTTTCCAGCGTAAACGGCCCGGAACCGGCTTCATGGGTGGTTAGCCAGCGGTTGCCCCAATCGTTATCCTGCTGGTGGCTTTGTACCGTTTTACTGTCCAGCACCCCGAGGTTGCCCAGCGCCGCGAGCGAGTAAATCACCAGCTGCGGATCGTTATCTTTGGGTAATACGATTTGCACCGTGAAGCGGTCCGGCGCGCTGACCTGGCTGTCGATATTTTTCTTACTGAAGCCATAGGATTTCCATACCGAGGCCTGGGCCAGGTTGAGGTGCAGGATGCGCCGCATCGACCACACGACGTCGGCGGCGGTCAGCAGGTTACCGGAGTGAAACTTGACGTCGTCGCGCAGATGAAAGGTCAGGGTTTTGCCGTCGGGGCTGATATCCCAGGATTTCGCCAGCGCGGGCTTAACGGTGGTGAGCTGCTCAGGGTCAAGCTCCACCAGCGAGTCGTAGAGGTTGACCACGATCCCCACCACTTCGTTACCGGTCATCGCCGCCGGGTCAAGGGTGAGCAGGTTATTCATATTCATCCCGATGATCAGCTGGTCGGGCGGCGTTTTCGCCACCGCCTCTCCGCTCCCCATCGACATGGCGAGCGCGAGAATACACGCTGCCAGTAAGGAGGTTTTTTTCATATCTCTGTTTGCCTGTACTGTAGGGTACATGTTGCCGGATGGCGGCATTTTCGCCTTATCCGGTCTACCGGGCCGCAGACCCGATAAGCGCAGCGCCATCGGGCATTTATTTTTTTAAATCAGTCGTGGCTAACGGTATTGGCTTCGATATACGCAAAATTAATGTCTTCGCCGAGACCCGGACGTTGTGACAAATGCACAAATCCCTGATCATCCATCGGGTCGACAATGCTGTTGAGATAGGCCGCCGGTTCATCGTAGTCGAGGAACGGATGCAGCAGGCCGCGCTCATACCAACGGCAGTTACGGATCGCGCCGACCACCGCCAGGCTTGCCGCGCCGTTGCCGTGGACTTCGCAATCCATGCCGAAAGATTCCGCCAGCGCCGCCACCTTCATGGTCGGGGTAATACCGCCCACTCCGTTGGCGCCGGCGCGCAGAATGTCGCAGGCTCCGGCTTTCACCCATTCGGCGCGCATGTGGTGCTTGCCGCCGAAGCTCTCCGGCCCGACGATGGGAATCGACAAGTTTTCCGCCAGCCACGCGTACGAGGACATCGAATCCTCCTCCATCGGTTCTTCAAACCAGGCGAAATTGAGTTTTTCCAGCGCTTTGCCGATCCACAGCGCCTCGGCGCGGCTGTACCAGTGATAGCCATCAATCATCAGGTCAATATCCGGCCCTACCGCTTCGCGCACCGCCGCGCAGGCTTTAATATCCATTTTGGGATTGGGCGCAAAAGAGATTGGCGGCATCCAGGTGTGCAGTTTGATGGCCTTGTAGCCGCGGGCGACCAGCTTTTCGGCAAAGGCGGCATACTCTTCCGGGGTCGACAGGCCGCCCGGTAGATCGTCGCCGCACATGGTGCTACCGTAAGCCGGGACGGTGTCGCGATAGCCGCCAAGCAGCTTGTAGACCGGCATCCTGAGGCTGCGGCCAATCAGGTCCCACAGCGCTTGTTCAACAAACGACAGCGCGCGCTCCGTTAGCTGATGTGCGCTGCCGCGCTGCCAGTGGTTAAGATCCTGCCAGATACGCTCGCGGTTAAACGGGTCCTGCCCCACCAGCACTTTGCGAAAAAAAGTATTCACCACGAACGGGCGCACGACTTCCGGAGGCGCAAACGAAAAACCCTGCGCCCCATCATCAGCGGTGATGGTCAGCATCGCCATTTTGGCCATGCTTTCAGCCCCCGGATGGGAGTGCCCGGCGCTGTCGGAAACCCGACGAGTGGGATACTGGAAAACGGTGACATTCACAGATTCAATTTTCATGCTCAATCCTTATCACGGCCAAATCCGATCGACAGAGGTAAATCGGCAAAGCGGTTTCACATTATTGAAAATACGTTTCAATATATAATCTAAGCACAATTACGTAGCAGTGCCTCGGACAAACACCGCTAAGCAAGGCCATAAATTTGGGCATTGGCACAACAAGACGTGACTGTTTTCACAAAAGATGAGCGAAATGTGAGGCGGATCGGCATGGAGAAAAAAGGGCGTGAGCGCAGAAAAGAGAGTGACCGACCGTGTACATCCCGGGATTTTCTGCGCTCACGAAAGCGTAAGTTATGCGACCGCCGCTGGCTCGGCGTTAAGCGCTTCCAGCAGTTCAGGTAAGGTTTGATAGCGGCCGACAGCGGCCTGATAGCGCCCCTGTCGGCTATCTTCGGCAACCACCGCCGTGGGAATACCGGCGGCCTGAGCCGCGCAAAAACCGTTGTAACTATCCTCAATCACCAGACACTGGCTGGCGTTGAGATTGAGCTTGCGCAGCGTCGTCAGGTACACCGCCGGGTGCGGTTTGCCGCGTGGTTCATCATCTGCGCTGCAAACCACGTCGAAAAAGTGCCAGAGCGAGAGCTTGTTCAGCACAGCGGCAATAACCTGGCGGGATGATGACGTGGCGAGCGCAATTTGATAGCCCGCCTCGCGAAAATAGCATAACGCCTCATGCACGCCGTGCATCGGCTCGCCTTCGGTGGCGATCAGGCCGGTAATACGCTGCAATATCGCGGCTTCAAGCCGCTGCGGGTCGAGATCAAGCTGAAAATAGCGGCACCAGGTGCCGGCGATTTCGTCGAGGCGTTTGCCTTTGGTGAGGGTTTCACACTCATCCACGCTCGCTGTTGCCCCCCACTGCGCGAGGGCGTCAATCTGCGCCTGGCGCCACAGCGCCTCGGAATCAATAATCACGCCATCCATGTCAAAAATAACCGCCTGCATACTCATTCGTTCACCTCATTAAGGCTGGCATGCGCTTCATGCCAGCCGCATCACCTAAGAGAATTCAACCTGCTCGCGGGCGGTTGCTTCCTTGTGGGAGAACCCCGGCTGCTCCACGCGGATAAAGGCGCAGAGGAAAAAGGCCACCACGTACAATGCGGTGTAGGCGATCACCACCCCGATGGTGCTGAAGAACGGCAGCAACACCACGGCAATCGCCGGCGCGAGAAAGTTCGACATCCCCGCCGACAGGTTATAGACCGAAATCGCCGCGCCTTTGTGCTTCGGCTCCAGCGCCGGGAACACAGCGGCCAGCGGCACGAAGGCGGCGACAAAGATCCCGAGGGCGATGGCGGGGATCAGCGCCATCGCAAAGCTATGGCCAAAGTGCTGAGGGATGTAGTAAAACGCCAGGCTGGAGAGCGCCATCCCGATGCAGCCGAACCAGCGCACCACCTTCATCCAGCCCAGTTTTTCCCCCAGGATCCCCCACAGCACGTTAGAGAAAATGGTGGTGAAGAAGAAGACTGCCCATACCTGGAGCCATTCTGAAGTGGTGAAGCCCAGCTCATCGACAAACATCATCGGCATAATGACCGCAAAACCGAACAGCGAGAGGGTATTGATAATCCTGACCATGCTCGACAGCAGAATATTGCGGTTGGTATAGAGCAGCGTCGCGGCGCGTCCCAGCTCGGAAAATTTCTGGCGAGTGGTGAGATTCTGCATATGCTGCGGCGTTTGAATATGGCGCAGGGAAGCCAGGGCAATCACGCCCCCGGTGACGCAGAAGGCCAGCGCCAGCCATAAAGTCCCCAGTTCGCCAATGTGCGGAATGGTGAAGCTCGGAATATAACTGCCGAACACGCCGATGCCGATGGAATAGACCGCCCAGAACCAACCGATGGCCGAGCTGGCATTGTCGCTTTTGACGTTATGGACAATCGCCACGATAAACGAGTAGAGGAACAGCGGATAGGCGAAGCCGCGGATGCCGTAGAAAATCAGGATCAGCGCATAGTTGGCGTGACCGAGGCCGAAAACGAGGAACAGCACGTGGAACACGCACCACAGCACGAAGCCAATCATCATCGTTTTCAGCGGGGTGATAATTTCCGCCACCACGCCGGAAATCCACGCCGATAGCGCGGCGGCCAGGCCGTAGAGGGTAAAGGCAAAGGAGGCCTCCGCCGGAGAGAAGCCGAGCGCTTTGATATAGTGCGACAGAAAGGCTAATTCGAAACCGTCGCCGGTCATAAATACGGCAATGGCGATGTATCCCCAGAGCAGGTTCAGGGGTAAACCGAGCCACTGTTTATTATTGATAGACATAATGACCTCGTTTTCAGGGTACAGGGTGGCCGCTCCGCGATGTGCAACGAAGCGGCTGTTATGATGAAAATCAGTGCTGCCGGTAATTCAGATCGTTTAAATACAGGTCTTTAAACTGCGCGTAGCGTTGCATCAGGGTGTGGTGGCGAACGGGATCCGCACGCCAGGTCTGCCAGACTTCCGGTTTTTCACACACCGCGGCAATCGGTTTGCCCGCTGCCAGACAGGCCAGCCGCGCCGCGCCCAGAGCGCCGCCCGTCTCTCCCCCTTTATGGGTCACCACCGGCATAGCGAGAATATCGGCCAGCAGCTGGGCCCAGAACGGACTGCGGGCGCCGCCGCCCACCAGCGAGCACTGCGCGATCGACGTACCGCTCTCTTTCAACACCTGCAGGCCGTCGTTGATACCGAAGCTCACCCCTTCCAGCACCGCGTAGCCAAGCTGAGCACGCAGGCTGGCGTGGGTCAGGCCCCAGAACATGCCGCGCGCATCAGGATCGTTATGCGGAGTACGTTCACCGGAGAGATAGGGCAAAAAGAACGGGGCGTGGGCTTTCTCCTCCTCGCTGAGCTCGGCAATTTCCGCCAGCAGCGCCACCTCCGTGGTGCCGGTCAGGCGGCAGAACCACTGCAAACAGCTGGCGGCGCTCAGCATGACGCTCATCTGGTGCCACAGGTTCGGCAGCACGTGACAAAACGCATGTACCGCCGACTGCGGCGCCGGACGATAGGCGTCGGTCACCACAAACAGCACCCCGGAGGTGCCGAGCGAAATAAACGCATCCCCCGGCGAGACCGCGCCGACGCCAATGGCGCTAACCGCGTTATCCCCCCCGCCCCCGGCCACCAC